>Ga0209933_1000022_pt1 | contig 649618 bp, 622 predicted proteins | sample ThiBiot_300_biof_FD_183944 | JGI IMG/M metagenome (GOLD analysis project Ga0209933, IMG submission 183944) | Wastewater bioreactor microbial communities from Cape Town, South Africa - Thiocy_cont_300_biof (SPAdes) | ecosystem: Engineered > Bioremediation > Thiocyanate > Unclassified | place...
CAGTCTTGAAGGGCGTCGGGAAGCAGTCTTTGCTGCTGCGGTTCATAGGGCAGGTAGCTCACGGGCATGCGCCAAATCTATCAAGCCTTCGCGCACTCGTCACGCCTTCTGCCGCGCACGCTCCTAGCAGGCAACCCACGATGTACCCCAAGAACCGCCTCGACGCGCTGACCGACGGCATCTTCGCCGTGGCCATGACCATCCTCGTGCTCGACCTGCGGATCCCCGACGAAACCGCCGTGGGAGCGAGCGAGGCGTCGTTCTACCAGGCCCTGCTGGCGCTGAGCCCCAAGTTCGTTCCGTACCTGCTGAGCTTCTACGTGCTGGGCGCGAGCTGGCTGTCGCTGATCAAGGCCCGCTCGCGCGGCGAATCGGTGGGCGCGGGCTACGCGAAGTGGAGCCTGTTCTATCTGCTGTTCGTGACGCTGCTGCCGTTCTCCACCGTGCTCATGGGCCGCTTCACTTCGCACACGGTGGCAACGGCCATCTACGCGGTGAACATCGGCATCATGGCCGCCACGGCCTTCCTGCTGATGTCGCTCCTGCCGGACCCGGTAAAGGACGCGCACTGGGTGGACCGGCGCATTTCGCTGCTGGTGCTGCTGGCGTCCTGCGTGCTGACGATCGTGCTGAGCTTCTTCAGCCCCGGCAAGGCGCTGTTCGCGTTCCTGCTGAACGGCTTGGCGGGTACGCTGGTGCGGCTTTACCTGCGGCGCGTGCCTACGCCGGGCTGAGCCGGCAGCATCGAGCGCAGCAGCATCAACACCGCGCACACGATGGGCGCCAGCGCAAGCAGCCGGCCGGGCTCGAAGGCCAGCCCCGCGACGGCGCCAACCAGGCAGCCGGCCCAGATCCACCCCGGCACCGCCTCCCAGCCGCGCCGGTGCGCCACGGCGAAACCGATCAACGCCACCCAGCCGAACAGGCCACCGAAGACCGAGAGCACCCAGCTCAGCAGGTAGAACGCCGAATCCGCATCGCGGAACGCGAGCGCGGTGCCCAGGCCACGCCAGGTGTTCCACCAGCCGTCGAACAGCAGGAAACCGGTGGCCGAGGCGGCCCACCAGAAGAACGCGTAGAAGCTTGCGATGCCCGCCAGTGCCGCGAGCCAGCCGAGCAGGCGGCGGCTGATGTCGTCGAAAGGCATGTGATCGCGCCAAGTGGCGATCTGTCCGTTGTCCATATCCCGTGCTCCATTGAAGAGTTGGCAATGGGCACGAAGTTAGGCAGCGGATGCGCGGGCTGCGTGAAGCCCGTGTGAAGTGCCGGAATCAGTTCGTTTCGGAAATGCCCAGCTCGGAGCACACGCGCCCGAGCAGCGCCTTGAGCGAGGCCACCTCGGTTTCGAGCCGCGCCACGTTGGCCTTGAGCGCGGCGACCTCGCCCAGCGACACGTCGTGCGGCGCATAGGCCGCGTCGGACGACGCGCTCCCCGGTCCCGCGACTTCTTCCGCCGGCGCGCCGCTCAGAAGGTGCGCCCAGCGGCTTTCGCGCGCGCCGGGCAGTCGCGCCAGCTTGACGACCAGCGCGCCGGCCGGGCGTTCCGCCAGTTCGTTGAGGAAACCCTCGACCGATGAGATGTCGGCAAAGTTGTGCATGCGGTCGCAAGCGATGCGCAGCTCGCCCGCCGTCTGCGGGCCGCGCAGCATCAGCACGGTCAGCAGGATCACCGACTGCGACGGAATGCGCAGCACGCGGTCGATGTTGTGCTCGTAACGGTAGGCGCGCCCGCCGCTGGTCTCGGCGACGAGGCTGTAGCCCTTCAGGCTGTCGATGGCGGCCTGCACCTGCGACTCGGTGAGTTCGAGCACCGGGTTGCGGCTCGTCTTCTGGTTGCAGCCCGACACCAGCGAGTTGAGCGTGAGCGGGTAGCTGTCGGGCACGGTGCGCTGCTTCTCGGCCAGCACGCCGAGCACACGGGTTTCGAGGAGGGACAGGACGGGCAACGGAGTGGACATGACCAGGCAGAAATTCTCGAAAGTGAAAACACGAAGCACCGCACGGGGCGCGACCGCGTCGCGAGCCCCATGCGCGAAAGAACTCAACCGCCGTTGATGCGGCTGACCAGCGCCTTGGTGAAGGCCTCGGTGCCCGCCGTGCCGCCCAGGTCGCCGGTGCGCACCTTGTCGATGTTCAGCGTCTGGTCGATGGCGGTGCGCAGGCGCGTGGCCAGCTCCGGCAGCCTGACGTGGTCGAGCATGAGCGCGGCGGCCAGCAGCAGCGCGGTCGGGTTGGCGATGCCCTTTCCGGCGATGTCGGGCGCGGAGCCGTGCACCGCTTCGAAGATCGCGGCGTCGGCACCGATGTTGGCGCCGGGCGCCATGCCCAGGCCGCCGACGAGGCCGGCCACCAGGTCGGACAGGATGTCGCCGAACAGGTTGGTCGTGACCAGCATGTCGAACTGCCAGGGGTTCAGCACCAGCTTCATGGCGCAGGCGTCGATGATGACCGTGTCGAGCTCGAACTTGCCCTTGTACTTCTTCTCGTACAGGTCCAGGCCGGTCTCCAGGAAGATGCCCGTGAGCGCCTTCATGATGTTGGCCTTGTGCACGATCGTGACCTTCTTGCGGCCCGTGGCCACGGCCGTCTCGAAGGCGTACTCCAGCAGGCGGCGGCTGCCCTGGCGGGTGTTGATGCCGGTGGCCATGGCCACGGCATGCGGGTCTCCGTCGATGGGCACGTAGTGCTCGTGGCCGATGTACAGGCCCTCGAGGTTCTCGCGCACGACCACCAGGTCGATCTTGTCGAAGCGGCCGCCCGGAATGATGGTGAGCGCGGGACGCAGGTTGGCGTACAGCTGGAATTCTTCGCGCAGCCGCACGTTCGACGAGCGGTAGCCGCCGCCCGACGGCGTTTCCAGGGGCCCCTTCAGCGCGAGGCGGGTGCGGCGGATGCTGTCCAGCGTGGCCAGAGGCAGCGGATCGCCCGCGGCCACCACGCCGCCCAGGCCGGCGATCTGGCGGTCCCACTCGAAGGGCGCGCCCAGCGCATCGAACGCGGCCAGCGTGGCGTCGACGATTTCGGGGCCGATGCCGTCGCCGGGAATCAGGGTTGCGGGAATGCGAGGGGAGGTCATCGGCGGTGTCTCACTTTCTGTATCGGGGGCTGGAGCATACGTCGCGTGTGCGACAGCGCCAGGTGCCACAGTGCTCAAGGCACTGCTTGCCTGAGGTGTTTGTGGTACGCGAAGGTGCCGATGACGCCCTGGACATAGAAGTAGAAAAAGACCAGCGACATGAACAGGCTGGAAGCGCCGACATGCCCTTCCGAGATGAGGACGAACTTGGCGAAAGCGAAATACCCCAGCATCAGAACCGCGCAGACGCGGCTCTTCTTGTAGATGCCGAACCAGCGCCGCGCCCGCGCGTCGATGCCTGCGGCATGGGGTCGATATGGCGGTGAAACGCATCCCGGGACGCGGCCACCTAAAATGCCCGGTTCCCCGTCTGCCACTCCGAAAGCGCCCTTCCCGATGTCCGCCCCGCGCAAGCTCTTCGTTACCACCGCCCTGCCGTACGCCAACGGCAAGTTCCATATCGGCCACATGATGGAATACATCCAGGCCGACATCTGGGTGCGGAACCAGCGAATGAACGGCGCCGACGTCAACTTCGTGTGCGCCGACGACGCCCACGGCGCGGCCATCACCATCGCGGCCGACAAGGCCGGCGTGACGCCGCAGGCCTTCGTGGCCGAGATCGCGGCCGGCCGCAAGCCCTACCTCGACGGCTATCACATCGCCTTCGACAACTGGCACTCGACCGACGCGCCCGAGAACCACCAGCTCGCGCAGGACATCTACCGCGACCTGCGGGCCAACGGCCTCATCGCCACCAAGAGCGTCGAGCAGTTCTACGACCCGCAAAAGGGCATGTTCCTGGCCGACCGCTTCATCAAGGGCGAGTGCCCCAACTGCCATTCGAAGGACCAGTACGGCGACAACTGCGAGGTGTGCGGCGCCGTGTACGCGCCCACCGAGCTGATCAACCCCTACTCGGCCCTGTCGGGCGCCAAGCCCGAGCTGCGCAGCTCCGAGCACTTCTTCTTCAAGCTGTCGGACCCGCGCTGCGAGGCCTACCTGAAGGAGTGGACCGCGGCCCCCGGCCACGTGCAGCCCGAGGTGCAGAACAAGATCCGCGAATGGCTCTACAAGGACGACGAAGGCAAGGGCGGCCTCGGCGACTGGGACATCAGCCGCGACGCGCCCTACTTCGGCATCGAGATCCCCGATGCGCCGGGCAAGTACTTCTACGTGTGGCTCGACGCGCCCGTGGGCTACCTGGCCTCGCTGAAGAACCTGCTGGACAAGCGCTGCATCGAGCTGGGCGGCGACGGCATCTCGTACACCGAGTACATGGCCGACCCCGAGCTGGAGCAGGTGCACTTCATCGGCAAGGACATCATCACCTTCCACACGCTGTTCTGGCCCGCGATGCTGCATTTCAGCGGCCGCAAGGCGCCCAACGCCGTGTACGTGCACGGCCACCTGACGGTGAGCGGCGAGAAGATGAGCAAGAGCCGCGGCACCGGCATCGACCCGCTCAAGTACCTGTCGATCGGGCTCGACCCCGAATGGCTGCGCTACTACATCGCCGCCAAGCTCAACGGCCGCAACGAAGACATCGACTTCAACCCCGAGGACTTCGTGGCGCGCGTCAACAGCGACCTCGTGGGCAAGTACATCAACATCGCGAGCCGCGCGGCGGGCTTCATCGGCAAGCGCTTCGGCGGCAAGCTGGGCGAGGTGTCGGCCGACGGCGACGCGCTGCTGTTCACGCTGCGCGACGCGGCGCAGCAGATCCACTCGCTGTACGACGGCCGCGACTACGCCCGCGCGCTGCGCGAGGTGATGGCGCTGGCCGACAAGGTGAACGAGTACGTCGACCAGAACAAGCCCTGGGAACTGGCCAAGAAGGAAGGCGCCGAGGCGCGCCTGCACGACGTGTGCACCGTGTGCATCGAGGCCTTCCGCCTGCTCACGCTGTACCTGAAGCCGGTGCTGCCGGCGCTGGCCCTGAACGTCGAGGCATTCCTGAAGACCTCGCCCCTGGTCTGGGCCGATGCGACGCAGTCGCTGCCCGCGGGCCACGCCATCGGCGACTACAAGCACCTGATGCAGCGCGCCGACCCCAAGCAGGTCGACAAGCTGTTCGACGCGCCTGAAGCCGCGGCGGCACCAGCCGTCGCGACGCAAGCCCAGGAGCTGCCCGGCGGCGAAGCCATCGCGCCCACCATCACCATCGACGACTTCGCGAAGATCGACCTGCGCATCGCGAAGATCGTGGCCTGCGAGAAGGTCGAAGGCTCGACCAAGCTGCTGCGCCTGACGCTCGACGCCGGCGAGGGCAAGACCCGGAACGTGTTCAGCGGCATTGCCTCGGCCTACCAGCCGGAGCAGCTCGTGGGCAAGCTCACGGTGCTGGTCGCCAACCTCGCGCCGCGCAAGATGAAGTTCGGCGTGAGCGAAGGCATGGTGCTGGCCGCGAGCCACGGCGACGAGAAGGCCCACCCCGGCATCCACGTGCTGGAACCGTGGCCGGGCGCGACGCCGGGCATGCGCGTGCGCTGATCGCTGGCCGGCACGACGACATCATGGTCACGCTGCTGCACCGCGCACTTCTGCTGCTGTCGCTTTCTGCCCTGTTGAGCGGCTGCGCGGTGGTAGCAGTGGCGGACACCGCCGTCAGCGTTGGAGTCGGCGCCGTGGGGCTGGCGGCCGATGCGGCCATCGGCACCGCACGCATCGCCGGCAAGGCCGTGGGCGCCACGGCCGACGCGGTGATTCCCGACAGCAAGTAAGCAGAGTTCAGTCCGCCAGGCCCAGCCGGGCCACGTGCGGCGGCGTGTGCAGCGCCTTCTGCTTGCGCACGAAGGCCGAGCGCAGCGCGGCGTGCGGCTCGGCCGGGTCGAAGAAATTGCGGCGCATGTGCGCCAGTTCCTCGTCGCGGTACTGCCGCAGCGGCTTGATTGCTTCGTCCCGTTCGCGCGCCGCCTTCTTCTTCGCGATGCGCGCGGGCAGCTCGGGCGAAGCGGCGAGTTCCGTCGCCAGCCGGGTCACTTCAGCTCCCAGCTCCTCGGGTGCCGCCTGCAGCACGCGCTCCGCCATGCCGAGCGCGACGGCGCGCTTCGCGCTCACCGGCAGCGCCGACTGTGTGAGCCGCTGCGCCTCGGCCTCGCCCACGCGGCGTGGCAGGGTGTAGGTCCAGTACTCGGAGCCGTGGAGGCCCATCAGAACGTAGTGCGGGTTGAGCACCACGCCGTCGCGGCACCACACCTCGTCCGCCGCCAGCGCGAGCATCACGCCGCCGGCCGCAGCGTTGCCGCCCAGTGCCGACACGGTCAGCCGGTCTGTGGTGGCGAGCACCGCGTGGACGAGGTCGTTCATCGCGTTGATGTTGGCCCACGACTCCTCGGCCGGACTCTCGGCCGCCTCGATCACGTTGAGGTGGATGCCGTTCGAGAAGAAATCGCGCACGCCGCCCAGCACCAGCACCGAAGTCGGGCGCGTGCAGGCGAAGCGATAGGCCTCCAGCAGGCGGCGGCATTGCACGGTGCTCATTGCGCCGCCGGGGAAAGAGAAGTTCAGCACGCCAACCTCGCCGGCCCCGCCGTGTTCGCTGTAGCGGATGTCGGTCCAGGTGCGGCGGCCGGCCGGCAGCTGGAGCGGCGCCGGCACTTCGGGCACCTCGAAGGGCAGCAGCTCGCCCAGCGCTTCGACCGCCGGCAGCTTGTAGCTCGGCAGCTCCGAGCCGGGCGCGCGCCAGGGCCGCAGTTGGGGGATCCACACCGCCCCGTCGACAGTGGCGCGGCAGATGGCGCCGGCGCGGGTGGCGATCAGTTCTCCGGCGGCACCGCGCAGCTCGTCTTCTGGATGGCCGCCGTGCAGGTACCACTGCGCGCCCAGCAGTTCGTCGAGCACGCCGGGTTGGGAATCGGCGGCGCGCAACTGGCGCAGCACCGACGCGGTCGAATCCGCTCGCCAGTCGATGCGCCGCTGCGCCTGCTTCATGAACGGGCGCCAGCCGGCAGCCAGGTCGGCGGCCCGCTGGGGCTGCGGCTTGTACCTGCCCGAGGCGAAGCGCTCCACCGCGAGCATCACCGCGTCGACGGCGGCATCGGCCACTTCGCCCCGGTACAGGTCGCTCTTGCCCGCGAGCGCCGGCACCTTGAAGGGCGACCAGGCCCAGACATCGCCCGCGTCCATTTCGGCCACCGCTTCGAGCACGGTGACGCCCCAGCTTTCGGCGCCGCCTTGCAGGGTCCAGTCGAGCGACGAAGGGCCGCGGTCGCCCGGCGGGCCGGGGTGCACGATCAGGCAGGTGTGGGCGCGCCAGACGTCCTCGGGAATCGCGGTGGTGAGCATCGGCGCCACGATCAGCCCGGGTGCGTGGCGTCGCACGGCGGCGCGCAGGGCATCGTCGTCGCCGAGGGCCAGTTCCACGCCCACGGTGTGGCCGTGGTCCTGGAGTTCGGCAAGAACCCGTTGCGTCAGGCTGTTGAACGCGCTTGCGACAAGCAGGATGTGCATCGGACGCCTTCAGTAATGTTGGTGTCTAAATGTCAACGAACGTCAGAAATGTATCTCGATGAATCGGCACCGATAAGCTGCCCAAAAGTACACACCGGGGGTTGCCCCAGGGCGCGCCAGGCGTGCAGGCCACAATCGGAGGCCCCATGCATTTCCCCTTGAATCTCGCCCGCTTTCGTCCACGCCTGATGGACGCGCTCGCGGACTACGACCGCGCGCGCTTCTTCCGGGACCTGGGCGCCGGCGCGATGGTCGGCATCGTGGCGCTGCCGCTGGCCATGGCTTTTGCCGTCGCGTCGGGGATCAGGCCAGAGGCCGGCATCTGGACGGCGGTCACCGCGGGCTTCCTGATCTCGCTGCTGGGCGGCTCGGCCGTGCAGATCAGCGGTCCGGCGGCCGCGTTCGTGGTGATCGTCTACGGCATCGTCGAGCGCTACGGCGTGGCCAACCTGTTGATCTGCACCGCCTGCGCCGGCGTGCTGCTGTTCATGGCGGGGCTCTTCGGACTGGGGCGGCTGCTGCGCTTGGTGCCGATGTCGATCGTGGTGGGCTTCACCAACGGCATCGCGGTGCTGATCCTGCTGTCGCAGCTCAAGGAGCTGCTCGGCCTGGCGGTGGCGAAGATGCCGGCCGACCCCTTTTTGCAACTGCACGCGATGGCGCTGCAGCTCGGCAGCTTCAACCCGCATGCCTTTGCGCTGGGCGTGGCCTGCGTGGCCGGCCTGCTGCTGTGGCCTCGGTTGCTGCGCGCCGAGTCGAAGATCGGCGCCGCGGTGCTGCGCGCCGGCGGCCGCGTGGCGCGCTCGCGGGGCGTGCAGATGAGCGCGCGCGTGCCCGGCCCGGTCGTCGCGCTGGTCACGCTCACGCTGCTGTCCTGGGGCCTCGAACTGCCCGTGGAGACCATCGACACGCGCTTCGGCGGCATTCCCGAAGGCGCGCCGGCTTTCGCGCTGCCCGACTTCTCATGGGAAACGGTGAAGCAACTGGTCATGCCCACGCTGACCATCGCGCTGCTTGGCGCCATCGAGTCGCTGCTGTGCGCCCGGGTGTCCGACCAGATCAGCGGGCAGTCTCCGCACGATCCCGACCAGGAGCTGATGGCGCAGGGCGTCGCGAACGTGGTCACGCCTTTCTTCGGCGGCATGCCGGCCACGGGCGCCATCGCGCGCACCGTGACCAACATCCGCTCTGGCGGCACCTCGCCTGTCGCGGGCATGGTGCATGCGCTGACCTTGCTGCTGGTGGTGCTGCTGGCCGCGCCGCTCGCGCGCCATGTGCCGCTGGCGGTGCTGGCGGGCATCCTGGTGTTCGTGGCACTGAAGATGGGCGAGTGGCGCGAGTTCGCGCCCACGCGGCTGCGGCAACTTGACCGGCACTACCGGCTGTTGATGCTCGGCACCTTCTTCCTCACCGTGGTGTTCGACCTGACGGTGGCGATGCAGGCGGGTATCGTGCTGGCGTGCGTGTTGTTCATGCGGCGCATGAGCGGGCTGTTCAGCGTGGAGCTGGTGATGCTGCAGCCGCCGGTGCTCACCTACCGCATCTACGGCGCGCTGTTCTTCGGCGCCGCGGCCAAGCTGGACGAGGCGGTGAACGCCGCCGAACGCGCGCCGCGCGGCATGACGGTGGTGCTCGACGCGATGCACCTGATCTACCTCGACGCCACGGGCATCGCCGCGCTGCGGCGACTGCACCGCGCGGTGCTGGCGCGCGGCGGGCTGCTGCGCATCGAGTCGCTGCAGCCCCAGCCGCGCGAGGCGATCGAGCGCTCCGGCTTTGCGGAGGAGCTGGTGGCGGGCCGCCCCGCCGACGCCCCCGGCGCCTGAAAGCGCCGAAGCGGAATCAGGGCGCTTCGGTACCCCGGTCGGGCGACGAGCCGCTGCGCACCACGCGCTGGTCGTCGTTCAGGGTGGCGGTGAAGACCATCGGCGAGCTCGGCGGCTGCACCCAGCGCCATTCCCATTCGGTCTCGCGCCTGAGTGCGTAGGGCGTGACCTTGGCGGGCTTGCCGAGCATCTTGCGCAGGTCTTCCATCATCATGCCGGGCTGCACCCGGGCGAAGTTCTCGGGCGTCAGCACCTGGCGCAGCGCGCTCATCTTGCCGTCCGTGCCGATGGTGATCATGTAGTTCTTCTGGCCCTGCGGCTGGCGGTTGTATTCGAAGATGCGGCCGCGGTTCGGGCCGTCCCAGATGTTCTCTGGCTCGCCGAAACGGGCGCGCACATCGGCCTCGGTGGAGACGCCTTCCTCGAGCTCGCTGATGTTCTTGGAGTCGCAGGCCGCGAGCCCCGCCACGACCGCCAGCAACGCGGTTGCCATGCCGATCCGCCATCCTCGCCGATGCTTCATGCCGTCCCCGGTAAAATTCACGCCATAAAGGTCCAGTCTATGTCCATCTTCCGCCGCCCCCACTACTCTTCCGAGATCACGAACTTCATCGAGCAGATGAAGGAAAAGAAGCCAACGCTGGAAGCCGAACAGCGCGCCGGCCGCGCCCTGCTGTGGGACAAGCACCTCGACCGCAGCCTGCTCGAGGAATACAGCGAAGCCCGCGTGGCGCAGCAGCCCTACGTCTACCAGACCCAGCCCAAGTAATTCATCAGTGACGCCGAATTGGCATCCAACGCCCGTCCGCATTGCGCCGACAGCTATTGAAATGATAGCGATCGACCAATGAACGGAGACGAGGACAACGGCACGCTCGTGGTCGGCATGCCCGACGTGATCGACCAGGTCGCGCTCGCGAGGCTCTATGGCGAGCCGCTGTTCGCGATGCCGAAGGACCTGTACATCCCGCCCGAGGCGTTGCAGGTGTTCCTCGAGGCCTTCGAAGGCCCGCTGGACTTGCTGCTCTACCTGATCCGCAAGCAGAACTTCAACATCCTCGACATCCCGATGGCGGGGCTCACGCGGCAGTACCTGAGCTACGTCGACGAGATCCGCCAGACCAACCTCGAACTCGCGGCCGAGTACCTGCTCATGGCCGCGATGCTGATCGAGATCAAGTCGCGCATGCTGCTGCCGCCCAAGAAGGTGGCCGACGGCGAGGAAGCCGAAGACCCGCGCGCCGAGCTCGTGCGCCGCCTGCTCGAATACGAGCAGACCAAGCTGCAGGCCGCCGCCATCAGCGCCATGCCGACCTACGGCCGCGACTTCTGGAAGGGGCAGGTCTACATCGAGCAGTCGCTGAAGCCGCGCTTCCCCGACGTCGACGTGGCCGAGCTGCGCGACGCCTGGGCCGACATCATGAAGCGCGCCAAGCTCGTGCAGCACCACAAGATCTCGCGCGAGGAGCTCAACGTGCGCGAGCACATGAGCATCGTGCTGCGCCACCTGCAGGGGCAGCGCTTCGTGGAATTCGAGAAGCTGTTCGATGTGTCGCGCGGCACGCCGGTGCTGATCGTCACCTTCATCGCGATGCTCGAGCTCGCGAAGGAAACGCTGATCGACATCACGCAGGCCGAGGCTTTTGCTCCCATCTACGTCAGATTGGCCTATTCGCCAAGCTGACCCAACCGGCTCCCCGACCCAGTGACTTCCGCCGTGCGCGACTTCGACGTCCTCATCGTCGGCAGCGGCCTGGCCGGCCTCTCGGCCGCGCTGCACCTGGCGCCCACGCACCGCGTGGCCGTGCTCACCAAGCGCGCGCTGAACGACGGCTCCAGCGCCTGGGCGCAGGGCGGCATCGCGGCGGTGCTGGCGGCGGGCGACAGCTTCGACGCGCACGTCGAAGACACGCTGGTGGCCGGTGCCGGCCTGTGCGATGCCGAGGCCACGCGCTTCGTGGTCGAGCATGCGCCCGAGGCCATCGGCTGGCTGCGCGAGCTGGGCGTGCCCTTCTCTGAAGAAGACGGCGGCCTGCACCTGACGCGCGAAGGCGGCCACAGCCAGCGCCGCATCGTGCACGTGACCGACGCCACCGGCGCGGCGGTGCAGCAGGTGCTGATCGAGCGGGTGCGCCGCACGCCGAACATCACGCTGTTCGAGCACCACACGCTGGTCGACCTGATCACCGGCCGCAAGCTCGGGCTCGACGACCCGGCCTGCCTGGGCCTTTACGCGCTCGACGACCAGACCGACGAGGTGCTGGCCTTCCGCGCGCCGCACACCATCCTGGCGACGGGCGGCGCGGGCAAGGTCTACCTCTACACCACCAACCCCGACACGGCCACCGGCGACGGCATCGCCGCCGCCTGGCGCGCGGGCTGCCGGGTGTCGAACATGGAGTTCATCCAGTTCCACCCGACCTGCCTGTACCACCCGCATGCCAAGTCCTTCCTGATCAGTGAGGCGGTGCGCGGCGAAGGCGGGCTGCTCAAGCTGCCCGACGGCACGCGCTTCATGCCCAGGCACGACGAGCGCGCCGAGCTCGCCCCGCGCGACGTGGTGGCCCGCGCCATCGATTTCGAGATGAAGAAGCACGGCCTGGACTGCGTGTACCTCGACATCTCGCACCAGCCGGCCGCGTTCCTGAAAGAGCACTTTCCCAACATCCTGGCGCGCTGCCTGGAGCTGGGCATCGACATCACGCGCGAGCCCATCCCCGTGGTGCCGGCCGCGCACTACACCTGCGGCGGCGTGCTCGGCGACCTGAGCGGGCGCACCGATGTGCCGGGCCTCTACGCCATCGGCGAAACTGCCTGCACGGGCCTGCATGGCGCCAACCGGCTGGCCAGCAACTCGCTGGTCGAGTGCATGGTGTTCGCGCGCGCCGCCGCCGGCGCCATCGCCGCGGCACCGGTGCGCGAACGCGCCGAGCTGCCCGCCTGGGACGACAGCCGCGTCACCGACGCCGACGAGGCCGTGGTCATCTCGCACAACTGGGACGAGTTGCGCCGCTTCATGTGGGACTACGTCGGCATCGTGCGCACCAACAAGCGCCTGGAGCGCGCGAGCCACCGCATCGCGCTGCTGCAGGCCGAGATCCACGAGTTCTACGCGAACTTCCACGTCACGCGCGATCTGCTCGAGCTGCGCAACCTGGTTCAGGTGGCCGAGCTGATCGTGCGCTCCGCGCAGGCCCGCCACGAGAGCCGTGGCCTGCATTTCAGCCGCGACTACCCTTCGCTCGCCGAGCACGCCGCACCCACGGTGCTGGTGCCGCCGGCCGACCGATAGGCCCCACCCGCTTCGTTTTCTTCACTCAAGGATGCCCGGCCACCGACGCCCGCAGGGAGAAACCCAACCATGTCGAACACCACACCGCCGACCGAAACGCCACCGGCCTCGCCCTACGGCACGCTGCCGCCGGCCTCCCCGCCCGCGTCGCGCAAGCCCGTGAGCCTGCCGCGCCTGGCCGACATGCACGCACGCGGCGAAAAGATCGCCATGCTCACGGCCTACGACGCCACCTTCGCGGCCATGGCCGACGCGGCCGGCATCGACTGCCTGCTGGTCGGCGATTCGCTCGGCATGGTCTGCCAGGGCCTGAACAGCACGGTGGGCGTGAGCCTGGAAGCCATGCGCTATCACACCGACAGCGTCTCGCGCGGCCTGCGCCGCGTGCAGGGCACGGCCTGGCTGATTGCCGACCTGCCCTTCGGCAGCTACCAGGAATCGCGCGAACAGGCGCTGCGCAGCGCCACCGTGCTCATGCAGGCCGGCGCGCACATGGTCAAGCTCGAAGGCGGCGGCTGGACCGCCGACACGGTGCGCTTCCTGGTCGAGCGCGGCATTCCCGTCTGCGCCCACCTGGGCCTGACGCCGCAGACGGTACATGCGCTGGGCGGCTACCGCGTGCAGGGCAAGGGCGACGCCGCCGGCGCGCTGCTGAAGCAGCAGGCCCATGCGCTGCAGGACGCGGGCGCCGCGATGCTGGTGCTCGAGATGGTGCCGGCCGCGCTGGCCGCCGAACTCACGGCCGAGCTGACGCGCTGCGCCACCATCGGCATCGGTGCCGGCCGGGCCACCGCCGGACAGGTGCTGGTGTTGCACGACATGCTGGGCATCAACCTCGGGAAGATGCCGAGGTTCGTGCGCAACTTCATGGCCGACGCGCCGGGCGTGCTGCCCGCGCTGAAGGCCTACGTGCAGGCCGTCAAGGACGGCAGCTTTCCCGACGACCGACTCCACGCCTGGTAAAGACCAAGGAACCGCTCTCATGTACATCGCACACACCATCGAAGAACTGCGCGGGCGCCTGTCCGCCAGCCAACGCCCCGCCTTCGTGCCCACCATGGGCAATCTGCACGACGGCCACATCGCGCTGGTGAAGCAGGCCAGGCCGCTGGGCGACGTCACGGTCGCGAGCATCTTCGTGAACCGGCTGCAGTTCCTGCCGCACGAAGACTTCGACACCTACCCGCGCACCTGGGACAGCGACTGCGAGAAGCTGCGCGCCGCCGGCTGCGACGTGCTCTTCGCCCCTACCGAGAAGGTGCTCTACCCCGAGCCCCAGACCTGCAAGGTGCACCCCGACCCGGCGCTGGCCGACATCCTCGAAGGGCACTTTCGCCCCGGCTTCTTCATCGGCGTGTGCACGGTGGTGATGAAGCTCTTCCAGTGCGTGCAGCCGCGCGTGGCGGTGTTCGGCAAGAAGGACTACCAGCAGCTGATGATGATCCGCCACATGGTGCGGCAGTTCGCGCTGCCCATCGAGATCGTGGGCGGCGAGACCTTTCGCGCCGACGACGGGCTGGCCCTCTCGTCGCGCAACGGCTACCTGAGCAAGGACGAGCGCGCCGAGGCCGTGCAGCTGTCGAGGGCGCTGCGGGCCATGGCCGAGGCGGTGCGCGAGGGCGAGCGCGATTTGGCCGCGATAGAAGCGCGGGCAATGCAGTCGCTGGCGCAGCGGGGCTGGCAACCGGACTATCTTGTGCTGCGGCGGCGCACCGACCTGCAGGCGCCGTCCGCCGGGGAGCCGCTCGTGGCGCTGGCCGCGGCGCGCCTGGGCAGCACGCGGCTGATCGACAACCTGGAGATCGAGGCTTTCGCAACGCCATGAGCTACAGCGTCAAGGAAATCTTCTACACCCTGCAGGGCGAGGGCGGCCAGGCCGGCATGCCGGCCGTGTTCTGCCGCTTTGCAGGCTGCAACCTCTGGAGCGGCCGCGAGAGCGACCGCGACACCGCCGTCTGCCGGTTCTGCGACACCGACTTCGTCGGCACCGACGGCACGCTGGGCGGCAAGTTCAAGACCGCCGACCTGCTGGCCGACACCATCGCCGCGCAATGGCCGGCCGGCGATGCCGACCATCGGCTGGTGGTGCTCACCGGCGGCGAACCGCTGCTGCAGGTCGACGCGGCGCTGGTCGACGCGCTGCATGCGCGGCGCTTTCGCATCGCCGTGGAGAGCAACGGCACGGTCGAGGCGCCCGAGGGCATCGACTGGCTGTGCATCAGCCCCAAGGCCGGCGCGCCGTGGGTGCAGCAGCGCGGCCAAGAGCTGAAGCTGGTGTGGCCGCAGACCGAGTTCGACCTCGACACGATGGCGCGCACGGGCGAATTCACGCACCGTTTCCTGCAGCCCATGGACGGGCCCGACCGCATCGCCAACACCGAGCTGTGCATTGCGGAGTGCATGCGTCAGCCAGCGTGGCGGCTCAGCGTGCAGACGCACAAGATCACCGGCATCCGCTGAAGCGGACAGCCTCTTTTCCCCCAGAGTTTCTTTTTCGACGATGCGCTTCACCATCAGCCAACGCTTTTTCTTCGACGCCGCCCACACGCTGAAGCGGGAGATCGAAGTGGAAGGCAGCCGCCGTATCCACGGCCACACGTACCACGCGGAGGTGTGGCTTGCCGGGGAGCGCGATCCGGTGACGGGAATGGTGATCGACCTGGGGTTGCTGCGTCGCCGGCTGGAGGATGTGCGCGAGCAGCTCGACCATCACCTGCTGGATGACGTGCCGGGGCTGCATCCGCCGACGCTGGAGAACCTTTGCGTGTTCATTGCGGATGCGTTGCCGGATTTGCGGGCGTCGCTGGCGCGGGTGAGGGTCTGGCGCGAGGCGTTGGGCGACAGCTGCACCGTGGACTTCTAGGTTTTTCTCCCTCCCCTCCCGGGGGAGGGCTGGGGTGGGGCAAGCGGCGCCACCACTGGGCACGCTCTGCCTGGCCCCAACCCAGCCTTCCCCCAGAGGGGGAAGGAGCAATGCGGGTCAGGCGGCGCCGATGCCGGCTACCAGACTGCCAGGCGCCTGGCCGTTCTTCAGCCCGGCCGTGAACGCCAGCATCCGATCGATCGGCACCCGCGCCCGCAACCCCAGCGCCGGATCCACATGGATCTCGCCCGCGCCGGTTTCCAGCGCATTCGCCAGCTCCACCAACCCGTTCATAGCCATCCAGGGGCAATGCGCGCAGCTCTTGCAGGTGCCGCCGTTGCCCGCGGTAGGTGCCTCGATGAAAGTCTTGCCCGGATTCAGCGTACGCAGCTTGTGCAGCATGCCGCTGTCGGTGGCGACAATGAATTCGCTCGCGTCCATGCGCTGCGCCGCATTCAGGATGGCGGAGGTCGAACCCACCGCGTCCGCCAACGCGATCACGTCGGACGGCGACTCGGGGTGCACCAGCACCTTGGCTTTCGGATGCTGCTTCATCAGCAATTCGAGTTCCAGCGCCTTGAACTCGTCGTGCACGATGCAGGCGCCGTTCCAGCTGACCATGTCGGCGCCGGTCTGGCGCTGGATGTAGTCGCCCAGGTGCCGGTCGGGGCCCCAGAGAATTTTTTGCCCCGCCGCGTGCAGCGCATTCACCACGTCGAGGGCGCAGCTCGAGGTGACGAGCCAGTCGGCGCGCGCCTTCACGGCCGCGCTGGTGTTGGCGTAGACGACCACGGTGCGGTCGGGATGCTGGTCGCAGAAGGCACTGAACTGCTCGACCGGGCAGCCCAGGTCGAGCGAGCAGTTCGCGTCCAGGTCGGGCATCAGCACGCGCTTTTCGGGCGAGAGGATCTTCGAGGTCTCGCCCATGAAGCGCACGCCCGACACCACCAGCGTTTGCGCGGCATGGTCGCGGCCGAAGCGCGCCATTTCGAGCGAGTCGCTCACGATGCCGCCGGTTTCCTCGGCCAGGTCCTGCAGGTCGGGGTGCACGTAGAAGTGCGACACCATCACCGCCCCTCTTCCCCCGTCATGTTCGCGCAGCAGGCGGCGGATGCGTTCCTTTAGCGCGATGCGTTCATGGGGCGAAGGCTCGGGCGGCACGCGGGCCCAGGCTTGGCGGGTGTCGCAGACGGAGCCGGCCTGCGATCCGGCGGGTTGTTCGTAGTCGACGTCGATGACGGAAGCGGTCGTCATGGCAAGGCGGCTCAGTTGTCCTGGAAGCGCATCGAATAGTCGACGGCTTTCACGTCCTTGGTCAATGCGCCGACGGAAATACGGTCGACGCCGGTTTCGGCCAGCGCGCGCAGGCCGTCGAGCGTCACGCCGCCCGAGATTTCGAGCACGGCCTTGCGGTCGCCGCCCACGGCGTCGTTGATGCGCACGGCTTCGCGCAGCGTGGGCAGGTCCATGTTGTCGAGCAGCACCATGCGCGCGCCGGCTTCCAGCGCCTCGTGCAACTGGGCCAGCGTCTCGACCTCGACCTCGACGAAGGCTGCCTGCGACGCCACCGGCGCGACCGCACGCAAGGCCGCGGCCACGCCGCCGGCGGCGGCAATGTGGTTTTCCTTGATGAGCACGGCGTCGTACAGGCCGATGCGGTGGTTCAGGCCGCCGCCGGTGCGCACCGCGTACTTCTGCGCCAGGCGCAGGCCCGGAATGGTCTTGCGCGTGTCGACGATGCGCGCGCGCGTGCCGCGCACCGCATCGGCATAAAGGGCGGTCTTGGTGGCGACCGCGCTCAGCAGTTGCAGGAAGTTGAGCGAAGTGCGCTCGGCCGTGAGCAGCGCGCGGGCCGCGCCTTCGATCTCGAGCACGACCTGGTCGGCCGCGCAGCGCTCGCCTTCGGCGCAGCGCCACTCGATGCGCACTTCGGGGTCGAGCTGCCGCAGCGTGGCCTCGACCCAGGGGGCGCCGCACACCACGGCGGCTTCGCGTGCCAGCACGCGGGCGCGGGCACGGCGGGCGGGATCGACCAGCGACGCCGTCAGGTCGCCATCGGCAACGTCTTCTTGCAGCGCGCGTGCGGCATCGGCGCGGGCCAGCGCGGCCACGGCCGACGCTGAAAAATCAAAGCGAAGGCTCATGGCTCTTTCTGTCTCTTCAGTCTTTTTCAGGAGGATTGGCGGGGGGACGGCGCGGGCGCGACGGACTCGGGCACCGGGTCGCGGCCGGTCAGGGCGGCGACGGCGTCCTGCGGACCCATGCGGCCATCGAGCAGCGCGACCACGCCCTCGGAGATCGGCATTTCGATGCCGAGTCCGCGCGCGCGCTGCACCACGGTGCGGGCGCAGTACACGCCCTCGGCCACGTGGCCCAGCGAATCGACCGCCTGGGCCAGCGTGCGGCCCTGGGCCAGCAGCAGGCCGACCTTGCGGTTGCGCGACAGGTCGCCGGTGGAAGTCAGCACGAGGTCGCCCAGGCCGGAAAGGCCCATGAAGGTCTCGGCGCGGGCGCCGAGCGCGAGGCCCAGGCGCGTCATTTCGGCAAGGCCACGCGTGATGAGCGCGGCGCGGGCGTTGAGGCCGAGCGCCAGGCCGTCGCACAGGCCGGTGGCGATGGCCAGCACGTTCTTGACGGCACCGCCCACTTCCACGCCCACGATGTCCTCGTTGGCATAGACGCGCAGCGCCGGTCCGTGGAAAGCCTCGACGAGCGCGTCGCGCACGGCGGCATGGGGGCTGGCGGCTACCAGCGCGGTGGGGCGCCCTTCGGCGACTTCCTGCGCGAAGCTGGGGCCGCTGAGCACGCCCGCGGCCAGGTCGGGTGCGACCTGCGCCCGGATTTCGTGGGCGAACAGGCCGAAGGATGCGGGAGACGCGTCGAGCGCGGGCTCGACGCCCTTGCACAGCCACGCCACCGGCGCGGTGGTGCCGCGCAGTGCAACGAGCTGTTCACGCAGGGCGGCCATGGGCGTGGCCACGATGACGAGGTCGGCGCCGGCCCGTGCCTGGCCGATGTCGCCCGCGCGCACGGCGAGCGAGGCCGGCAGTGCCAGACCTGGCAGGTAACGGGTGTTTTCGCGGGCCTTCGAAATGGCGTCGGCCTGGGCCGCGTCGCGGGCCCAGAGCGTGACCTCGTGGCGGCCCGCCGCATTGACGGCGACCGCCGTGCCCCAGGCACCGGCGCCATGAACGCAGATCTTCATCGGCGTTGGCGGCGTCGTGCCGGCTTACTGTGCGAGGGTGGGCGCGGCCTGGCCGGCGGCCTGTGCCTGCTGCTGCTCGTACATGGCCTGGAAGTTGATTTCAGCCAGGTGCACGGGCGGGAAGCCGCCGCGCTGGATCACGTCGGCCACGTTGCCGCGCAGGTACGGGTACACGATTTGCGGGCAGGCGATGCCGAGGATGGCGCCCATCTGCTCTTCGGGCAGGTGGCGGATCTCGAAGATGCCGGCTTGCTTGGCTTCGACCAGGAACACGGTCTTGTCCTGGATCTTGGTCTGCACGGTGGCCGACACGGTGATCTCGAAGATGCCTTCGGCCACGGGCTGTGCGTCCACGCCGAGCTGGATGTCGACGGTGGGCTGTTCCTGCTCCAGCAGGATCGCGGGCGAATTGGGTTGTTCGAGCGACAGGTCCTTGAGGTAGACGCGCTGGATCTGGAAGACGGGATCTTGGGCTTGCTGGTCGGCCATGGCTGAACTTTCGAGGATCAAAACAATGCCCGCCGGGGAGAGGTTCCCGCAGCGGGCTGCAGATGAATAGGCGAACGATTATCGCCCGACGACCGGGTCGCTTTTGCGACGCCGGTTGCTTTCTGTTTCAGGCGCCCTGCAGCAGGGGCACGAGGCCGCCGCGGCTGTCGAGGGCCATGAGGTCGTCGCACCCGCCCACGTGGGTGTCGCCGATGAAGATCTGCGGCACCGTGCGGCGCTGGGTGATTTCCATCATGGTGTTGCGAGCCTGGGGGTCGGTGTCGATGCGGATCTCTTCGATCTGCTCGACACCCTTGGACTTGAGGATCTGTTTCGCACGCGTGCAGTAGGGGCAAACGGCGGTGGTGTACATCTTGACTGCTTGCATACGATTCATCTCGGGGAAATTCAGGCCTTTTCAACCGGCAGGTTAGCCTCTTTCCAGGCTTTCAGCCCGCCGGCCACCGCTTGGGCCTGCTCGTAGCCGAGCTTCTTGGCCACGGCCACGGCGCGCTGGGCGCGGGCGCCGGTGGCACACACCAGCAGCAAGGGCACGGTCTTGTTCTTGACCGCGCCGGTCAGCTTTTCCTCGAGCTGGTTCAGGGGCACGTTCTTGGCGCCGATCATGTGGCCGGCGGCAAACTCCTCGGGCTCGCGCACGTCGACCAGCACGGCGCGTTCGCGGTTGATGAGCTGCACGGCGCCCTGCGCGGTGAGCGTTCCGCCGCCCGCCCCCCGCACCAGCGGCCAGGCCAGCATGGCACCCGAGCTGAGCGCGATCAGGATCAGCATCCAGTTCGCGGTGACGAATTCGATCAATTTCACGGGGGTTCCTTGAATGGCAAACCGGGGATTTTAGAATGCGGGGTTTCGCAAGCGCAGCCAAAGGCCTCCCTCATGCACAAACTGGTATTGATCCGTCACGGTGAATCGACCTGGAATCTTGAAAACCGCTTCACCGGATGGACGGACGTCGACCTCACCGACACCGGCGTGGAGCAGGCCAAGCAGGCCGGCCGGCTGCTCAAGGCCGAAGGCTACGACTTCGACGTCGCCTACACGAGCGTGCTCAAGCGCGCCACACGCACCCTGTGGCACACGCTCGACGAGCTCGACCGCACCTGGCTGCCGGTGGTGCATTCCTGGCGCCTCAACGAGCGCCACTACGGCGGCCTGCAGGGCCTGAACAAGGCCGAAACCGCCAAGAAATACGGCGACGAGCAGGTGCTGGTCTGGCGCCGCAGCTACGGCACCCCGCCGCCGCCGCTGGAAGCCAACGACCCGCGCAGCGAGCGCTCCGACGTGCGCTACGCCAAGCTGTCGCCCGAGCAGATTCCCCTTACCGAGTGCCTGAAGGACACGGTCGCCCGCGTGCTGCCGTTCTGGAACGAATCGATGGCGCCGGCCATCCGCGCCGGGCGCCGGCTGGTGGTGGCCGCCCACGGCAACTCGATCCGCGCTCTCGTGAAGTACCTGGACGGCATCTCCGACGACGCGATCGTCGGGCTGAACATTCCGAACGGCATTCCGCTGGTCTACGAGCTCGACGACGACCTCAAGCCCCTTCGCAGTTACTACCTCGGCGATGCCGCCGCGGCCGAAAAGGCCGCCGCCGCGGTGGCCTCGCAGGGTAAAGGCTGAAGAAACCCTCTCCTGCCGGCCCATTCGTGGAACCCCGGCAGGCAATTTGCTTCCAAGCTGTGTATATTGGTTCGACAGCCGCCGACAAGGACAACCACTCATGATGGGCCAGAAACTGAAGATCACCGGCTGGGTCGCCGCCGGCGCCGTAGCAGGCGTCCTGACCACCGTCTCGTTGCAGACAGTCGCACGCGGTTCGCTTGCGCCACTGCCGCTCGAGGAATTGCAGCAGCTCGCTGCCGTCTTCGGCATGGTCAAGAGCGACTACGTCGAGCCGGTCGACGAGAAAAAGCTCATCTCCGACGCCATTTCCGGCATGGTCGCCGGGCTCGACCCGCATTCCCAGTACTTCGACAAGAAGTCCTTCAAGGAATTCAGGGAAGGCACCACCGGCCGGTTCGTCGGCGTGGGCATCGAGATTTCGCAGGAAGACGGCCTGATCAAGGTCGTTTCGCCCATCGAAGGCTCCCCGGCTTTCCGCGCCGGCCTCAAGCCCAATGACCTGATCACCAAGATCGACGACACCGCCGTACGCGGCCTGTCGCTGAACGAGGCGGTCAAGCGCATGCGCGGCGAAGCCAACACCAAGGTGTTGCTGACCATCTTCCGCAAGGACGAGAGCCGCACCTTCCCGGTCACGATCACGCGCGAGGAAATTCGCACGCAGTCGGTGCGCGGCAAGATCATGGAGCCCGGCTACGGCTGGATCCGCCTGTCGCAATTCCAGGAACGCACCGTCGACGACTTCGTCAAGAAGATCGACGAGATGTACAAGGAAGACCCGAACCTCAAGGGCCTGGTGCTCGACCTGCGAAACGACCCGGGCGGCCTGCTCGACGCGGCGGTGGCGGTGTCGTCGGCCTTCCTGCCCGAGAACGTCACGGTCGTCACCACCGACGGCCAGCTGGCCGAGAGCAAGTCGATCTACAAGGCGGCGCCGGAGTACTACCAGCGCCGTTCGGGCAGCGACCCGCTGCGCAGCCTGCCCGCGGCGCTGAAGACCGTGCCGCTGGTGGTGCTGGTGAACGAAGGCTCGGCCTCGGCCAGCGAAATCGTCGCCGGCGCTCTGCAGGACCACAAGCGCGCCACCATCATGGGCAGCCAGACCTTCGGCAAGGGCTCGGTGCAGACGGTTCGCCCGCTCGGCCCCGACACCGGCCTGAAGATCACCACCGCGCGCTACTACACGCCGAGCGGCACCTCGATCCAGGCCAAGGGCATCGTGCCCAACGTGCTGGTCGACGAAAGCGCCGAGGGCAGCCCCTTCGCCGCCCTGCGCATGCGCGAGGCCGACCTCGAGAAGCATCTGGCCAGCGGCCAGGGCCCCGAAGTCAAGGACCCGGAACGCGAAAAGGCCCGCGACGAAGCCCGCAAGCGCCTCGAGGAAGAAGCCAAGAAGCCGCCGCAGGACCGCAAGGTGCCCGAGTTCGGCACCGACAAGGACTTCCCGCTGGTGCAGGCGCTCAACCGCCTGAAGGGCCAGCCCGTGCTCGTGAGCAAAACGCAGGTCATCGTCGACAACAAGGAAGAAAAGAAGGAAAACTGAGCCCGGTGGCGCATGGAAGATAGCCAGCTGCTGCGCTACTCGCGCCACATCCTTCTGGAGGAATTCGGCATTGACGGGCAGGAGCGCGTCAGTGCCGGACGGGTTCTCATGATCGGCGCCGGCGGGCTGGGCTCGCCGGTTGCGCTCTACCTTGCCGCCGCAGGGGTCGGCCACATCGTGCTGGTCGACGACGACGAGGTCGATCTCACCAATCTCCAGCGCCAGGTCGCCCACACGCACGCGCGGGTCGGGCTGTCCAAGGTCGAATCAGCCGCGCAGGCCATGCGCGACATCAACCCCGACATTTACATCGAGACGCACGCGGTGCGGGCCGACGATGCACTGCTGTCGCGCCTGGTCAGTCAGGCCGACGTGGTGATCGACTGCTGCGACAACTTCGCCACCCGGCAGGCCGTCAATCGTGCCTGCGTGGCGCATGCCAAGCCGCTGGTTGCCGGTGCGGCGATCCGCTTCGACGGGCAACTGAGCGTGTACGACACGCGCGATGCGGCTTCCCCCTGCTATGCCTGCCTGTTCCCGCCAGACGCGACTTTCGAGGAAACGCGCTGCGCGGTACTGGGCGTGTTCGGTCCCGTGGTCGGAACGATCGGCACGCTGCAGGCCAGCGAAGCGCTCAAGCTGCTCGCCGGCATCGGTCCGTCATTGGCGGGCAAGCTGTTGATGTTCGACGGACGCAGTACCAGCTTCGACACCTTGCGTGTGGCGCGGGACCCGCATTGCAGCGTCTGCGGGCAACGTCCCCACGCTTAGGGCTGCTTCACAGGCTGCTTGGCGCCCTTCGCCTTCGCGGCGCCATTGGCTGCCGCCCCTGCCGTCGGGCGGTTCGCATCGCCCAGCACGCCCTTGCAATCGGCATCTTCGCCCGGCCCGGTCTCGATGGTCGCGGCCAGCGCCAGCAAAGGATTGATGGCCCCCAGCGCCAGCGCGGCCAGCCCGCGCTCGGCCAACGGCGTCACCTGCAGGCCGCCCTTGGGCGCCCCGAACGTACCGCTCACCACCAGCGGCGTGCGGATCGAGAGGATGCTCTTGCTCTTCGGCTCCGGGCGGATCACGAAATCCAGGCCCTCGGTCGCAAGATTGGCCTGGCCGGTGGCGGTGAACACCGCGTTGGTCGTGTCCAGCACCAGCGTGCGTCCGGTCATCAGCCCCTTGTTCACGTCGAAGGCCAGGGCCGCGCAGCGCAGCTCCACATTGCGGTCGCCGCGCAGCAGGAACTTGATGATGTCACCGCCCACCAGCGTCGCGAACACGGGCAGCAGGTTGCCGAACTGGCCGCGCCCCGAGATCACAGCCACGTCGCCGGACACGCCGCCCAGCCAGTTGGCCACCGTGCTGCCCGAACCCGACAGGTTGACGCGCCCGTCCAGCCGTCCCACGCTGTTGCCGGTGGTCTCCAGCTTGGGGAACAGGCGGGCCAGCTGCATGGCGCGCACATCGAGCGAGGCGCGGATGTCCGCCGGGTTCTTCGAGGCGTCGATGCGGATCGCACCGCCGAGCTTGCCGCCGGCCACGCCCAGGTCGAGCGGATCGAGCGTGAGCACACCGTTGTCCAGCTTCACCTGCACGCTGCCACGGTCGAGCGGAATGTCGCGCACGTTCTGGATGCGGTCTGCGGTGTACTTGACGTCGGCATTCATGGCGCGCAGACGCTCGAAGTCGAGCGGCGCGGTGGGCAGCACCTTGCCGCCCGCCCGCTTGACCTGCGTCACGGTCGGCGGGGGCGCCACGCCTTCCACCGTGTTGGCGGTGCGCGCGGTGGGCGGCAGGCCGATCAGCGGGCCGAGGTCGTCCATGTCCATCACCCGCGAGCGCAGTTCGCCCGACAGGTGCGGCAGCTTGCCGGCCTGGTCGAAACGCATGTCGCCGGAAATGTCGGACAGGCCCAGCTTGCCCTTGAGGCCAGCCACGCCCCACAGGGTGCCGCGCTTGCTCAGGTCGCCGCTCAATGCGTAGGGCGAGGTCTGCGGCAGCGCGATGCCCAGCAGCGGGAACAGCGCACCCAGCGTCTGACCCTTGAGTTCGAACTTGGCGTCGATGCCATCGAGCCCCGAGAGCTCGGCCACGGTGCCGCTCGCCTTCAACTGGGTCTGGCCGGCGGCCGCGTTGATTTCCAGCGGGAACGGCGGCGCGCCCGTGGCGTTGATCTGGAGCACGTTGCCGGTGCGGCCGTTGGCGGTCAGCGGCTGGCCCTTGTAGCGGCCCTTGATGCGGTAGCTGAGCGGCATTTCGCCGCGGCTGGTGTCATAGCTCAGGTCGGCATGCAGGTCGACGCCCAGATGCTTGGCCAGGAAGTCGACCGCCCCGCTGTCGACCTGTATCAGGCCGATGCTGGGCACGGTGCCTGAATCGGAGGTGTCCTTGCCAAGCGCCCAGGTGCGGCGCCCGTCCTGCTCCATCTGCAGGCCCACGGTGGGCGAGAACAGCGCCAGGCGCGGAATGTTCACCTTGCTGGCCAGAAGCGGCCAGATGCGGATGTCGAACTCGGCCCGGTCCGCCTTCACCAGGTAGGGGTCCCGCGCCCACGAGGGGTTCGCGAACTCGATGCCGTCGAACTTGACGGTGGCCTGCCGCCAGCCGAGGTTCACGTCGAGCCGGCGCGTGATCTCGAACTTGCGGCCGGTCTTCTCGCTCACATAGCGATTGACAGGCTCGCGCAGCACGTCCCACGGAAAGAACGCCAGCACCAGCACCAGCGCGGCCAGCAGCAGCACCACGAAAGCCAGCAGTTTCTGCCACAGGGGCCGTGAGCGAAGAATGTTCGTTGCCATGTCTTATGGAATACCTTGGGCACGACCCGTCCAGGGTCGGCAGTAGACCGCAGAAACCGTGCGGCATTGCCTACGGCGGAAGCTTTGTTTGTGCATCGTCGGAACCCGCCTACAACGCCCGGTCCTTGAAGCTTGCATGATGCGCGACAAGGAGGCCTCAATGTCCACTTGCAGGCATTCCCACAGGCGGGGGCGCTTCGGATGCTCCTGCCAACGTAAGAGGAAGCGCGGTTCGGCATGGATCCCAGATTGCAGACTTACGTCGTCGAAGACAACCTCACGATCCGTGAAAACCTTATTGGCACCCTGGAAGAACTCGCCTGCGCCGCAGTCGTCGGCTTTGCCGAGACAGAGAGCGGCGCGCGCGACTGGCTGCAGGCGCATACCGGCGACTGGGACCTTGCCATCGTCGACCTCTTTCTCAAGCAGGGAAGCGGCCTGGGTGTGCTGCAGGCCTGCCAGGCACGCGGCCCGACCCAGAAGGTGGTGGTGCTCAGCAACTACGCCACGCCGGACATCCGGCGGCGCTGCGCCGAATTCGGGGTCGACGCGGTGTTCGACAAGTCGAACGAAATCGACGCGCTGGTCGACTTCTGCCTCGGGCAGGCGAGCGCGTTGCGCGCCTCGCCGCGGGCCGCGGGCTGAAGAGGCCGCGTTGGGCCCCTTCCCTATTCCCCGGCTGGCCTCAATCGATCAGCTTGTTCTTCAGCGCGTAGTACGTCAGGTCGCTGTTGGAGGAAAGATTCATCTTCTCCATCAGGCGCGTACGGTAGGTGCTCACCGTCTTCACCGACAGCGACAGCGTCTTGGCGATGTCGCCGGCGGTCTCGCCCTTGGCCAGCTTCAGGAACACCTGGAACTCGCGCTCCGAGAGCTGTTCGTGCGGCGCGGCGTCGTCCTTGCGGTCGAGCTGGCGGGCCAGCAGTTCGGCCACGGCGGGCGTGATGTAGCGCCGGCCCAGCGAAATGGTGCGGATGGCGTTGACGATCTCGATCGGATCGCACTCCTTGTTGAGGTAGCCGCTCGCGCCCTGACGGATCAGGTTCATCGCGTAGTGCTCCTCGGGGTAGCCGCTCAGGATCAGGATGCCGACGTCCGGCGCCTTGGCGCGGATCATGGCAAGCGCGTCGATCCCGCTTTGCCCCGGCATCGAAAGATCCATGACCAGCACGTCCAACTCCGTGGTGCGCACCAGTTCGATGGCTTCACGCCCGCTGGCCGCTTCGCCCGCCACGCGCAGGTCCACGTGCTCGGAGAAGAACTGCCGGAGGCCGGATCGCACGATGGCGTGGTCGTCCACAATTCCGATTTTGATCATCTGTTACTTTCGTCGTTGTGTTGCGCGCATGCGGGCCGCAACATGCCGGGTCCCTGATTGTTGTCAATTATTCACGAACTTGCGTAGTAAGCAGCCTTGAAAGTTTCATGCACTGGTTAGCCCCTCCAAGAATGGCCTTGAGCCTGCTGCTCGCGGCACTGGCCGCGCTGGCCCTCGTCGGCATCAACGAGGCCGGCTACCGGCAGTCCAGCCGCGCCCTCGCCGACATCGAGGAGGCGCAGCAGGTGCGCGGCACGCTCAACCAGATCCTGCAGAACATGCTGGACGCCGAGACCGGCCAGCGGGGCTACCTGCTGACCGGCGAGGCGAACTACCGGCAGCCGTACGACACGGCGGTGAAGCAGGTCGACGGCAACCTCGCGACGCTGCGCCGGCTCTACGCCGGCCGCCCGGCCGAACTCACCCAGCTGGCCGAACTCTCCAAGCACGTGCTGCGCAAGGTGGCCGAGATGGACATGAGCGTGCGCCTGCGCCAGGACGGCAAGGAGGACGCCTGGAAGTTCGTCATCACGACCGACGTGGGCCGCGAGGAGATGGATTCGATCCGCACCACGGCGGGCGAGCTGGTCCGGATCAGCAACGACACGCTGCACCAGAGCCAGGTGCAGGTGCTCAAGTCGCTGCAGCTGGCGCGCATCGGCACCGCCATCGTGGCGCTGGCCGCGCTGCTCGCCTTCTTCCTGTACCTGCGGCAGACGCACGCGCTGCGCTCCATCGGCGAGCGCCAGCAGGAAACCCTTCAGCGCGAAAGGAATGCGCTGGAAGACGAAGTGCGCGAGCGCACCGCCTCGCTGGCCGAGCTGGCGACCCACCTGCAGGATGTGCGCGAAACCGAGCGCGGCTACCTCGCACGCGAACTGCACGACGAACTGGGCTCGCTGCTCACCGCCGCCAAGCTCGACGTGGCTCGGCTGAAGTCGCGGCTGGCGGATTCGCCCGACGCCATCCAGCGGCTGCAGCATTTGACCGAGCTGCTCAACAGCGGCATCGCGCTCAAGCGCCGCATCATCGAAGACCTGCGGCCCTCGTCGCTGTCGAACCTCGGACTGGTCGCGTCGCTGGAGATCCTGGGACGCGAATTCGCCGAGCGCTCGGGCCTGCAGATCGAGATGGCGCTGGAGCCGGTGACCATGGACGAATCGCGCCAGCTCACCATCTACCGCATGGTGCAGGAGAGCCTGACCAACATCGGCAAGTACGCGGAGGCCAGCGAGGCCACCATCGTGCTGAAGAACTACGAGAACCACGTGATCGTGGAAGTGGCGGACAACGGCAAGGGCTTCGACACCCTGCGCATGCGCCCGTCGACGCATGGCCTGGCGGGCATGCGGCATCGCGTGGAGGCGGCGCGCGGCAAGCTGACGGTGTCGTCGACCCCCGGCAAGGGCACGCGGCTGAGCGCCATGCTGCCGGTGGTGCGCCCGACCTGAGCCTGGCGGCCCGGCCGTCCAATCGGCCGCACTCGGCCCACTCGGCTATCTCCTACGCACCCCGCCCCCGACCGCTGACAGGTCCGGCGCGAGGGGCCACTTAAGGTTGCTCCTGTGCCATTCGCAGCTTCCCAGAAGCCCTCCGGATGTGCCGTTTTCAAAACAACGAGGGAAGCCTCGAAGGAGTTCCACATGCTGCATTACGCCGTGGTTTTTCTGGTCATTGCGCTCATCGCCGCCCTGTTCGGCTTCGGTGGCATCGCCGCCAGCGCGGTCGGCATCGCCAAGATTCTTTTCGTGATCTTCGCCATCCTGGCTATCGCGAGCTTCCTGAGCGGCTTGCTCCGACGCAAGTAGCGTAGTTACGATCAACAGGCTCCCGCATTTCATCTTCCCGGAAAGGACTTACACATGAACACGACCAAGACTCCCTCGCAGCTCGCCGACGACGCGCGTCAGACCGCCAACGAAGCGGTGGAATCGACCCGCGCCTATGCACAGAACGCGGTGAATGCGGCGGGTGAAAAGGTCCGCGAACTGCGCCGCGACGCCGAGCCTGCCGTGGAGCAACTCGCAGCCCGCGTGCAGCAAGCCGTGCAGCGCGGCCTCGACGCGGCGTCCACCACCGGCGCGCGCGCCCAGCGCCGCATCGGCCAAGCCGCCGACGTGACCGGCCGCTACATCTCCGACCAACCCGTGCGCTCGGTGCTGATCGCCGCCGCAGCGGGCGCCGCCATCACCGCGCTCATCGTGCTGGCCAGCCGCCGCAGCCGGGACGACTACTGATCCGCTGAGTTCCAGTTCCACCGATCCCCGGCACCATGCTTCATCCGATTTTTTCCACGGTGCTCGGGCATCCGGAACTCGTTGCTGAACACCTCGCCAACTACGCCGCCCTCGTCCGCCAGGAAACTGCGCAGGCGGGGCGCGGTCTCGTCGCCCGCATCGTCGCGGGGGTGCTGGCCGCGGCCAGCGCCATGCTGGCCCTCGGGCTGATCGGCGTGGCCGTGCTGCTCGGCGTGCTGCACGGCAGTTTTCACTGGGTGCTGGTGGCCGTACCCGGCGTGGCCGTGGTGATCGCGGCGTTCTGCGCCTGGTACGCGACACGCCCCAGCCCGAGCCACGGTTTCGACGACCTGCGCTCGCAACTCGAGGCCGACCTGCAGGCCTTGCATGACGCCGGAGCCCATCATGGCCAGCGCTGACCGCACACCCCTGACCCCGCAGCAACGCCTGGCCCTCTCGCGCCGCGCGCTGGTGCGCCAGCTCAACGGCGGCGGAGAGGACGCGCACGACGCGTTCCTGAACCACGCCCCCGCGAGCGCAGCCGACGACGACCTGGAATACGCGCACCACGACGCCGCGCAAGCAGGCCACGCAGAGCGCCACCAGCCGAACGGCGCTGGCGGCGGTGTCTGGGTGCCGCTCGCGCGCAGCATCGTGCAGCGCTGGTGGCGCCGCCATCCCGCCCATGCGGCAGGCCAGCTGGCCCGCCCGATGCTCGAGCACTACGCCCGCAAGCAGCCCGCCAAGCTGATGGCTGTGGCCGCGGCGACCGGCGCGGTGCTGGTGCTCGTGAAGCCGTGGCGCCTGCTCTCGGTCACGGCCGTGCTGGCGGCGGTACTGAAGACATCCGACGTGGCTGACATCGTCAACACGTTGATGCAGAAGAACCCAAGCCCCCCACGAAAGGACCCTCCATGAAAGCCGATGTTTCCTCATCCACCAAGGCCTCCGGACACAAGCACCTGGTGCTCGACCAGGGCGGCCTGGACGCCGCGCGCAAGAGCCTGGACGACGGCGCCGTCACGCCCAGCTACGGCCCCTGGCGCGACGACGTGGTCAAGCTGCTGAACGACGCGCTGGCCACCGAATTGGTGTGCGTGCTGCGCTACAAGCGCCACTACTTCACCGCCAACGGCGTGGAGTCGCCCGCCATCGCCGACGAGTTCCTGGTGCACGCAAACGAAGAATCGGGCCATGCGGACCGCATTGCCGAACGCATCGTGCAACTGGGCGGCGAGCCCGACTTCGCGCCCTCGCACCTGCTGGAGCGCAGCCATGCGGCGTACGACGAATCGACCGACCTGCAGGCGATGGTGCGCGCCAACCTGATCGCCGAACGCATCGCGGTCGAGTCGTACCGCCAGATGATCGCGCTGATCGGCGACAAAGACCCGACCACCCGCCGCATGCTCGAGGACATCCTCTCCGACGAGGAAGAGCACGCCGACGAGCTGAAGGACTGGCTCGGACACTGAGCCCGCCTTATCCTTCGTGGCCCCCGAACCTGACGGGGGCCACAAAGCAAAAAGCCCGGACATTCCGGGCTTTTTTGCGTGCGGCGAATCGCGGGAATCAGCTCTTCACTTCGAGCTGGTTATCCACCGAGGTCACGCCCTGCACGCCCTTGGCGATTTCTTCGGCCCGCGCCTTGGCGGCGGCAGTGGGCGCCGGCCCCTTCAGGCTCACGGCACCGCCCTTGGTGTCGACATTGATCTTGATAGCGCTCAGGTCCGGATCCTTCGCAAGGCCCGCGGAAACCGAAGCGGTGATGGCGGCGTCGTCGACCTTCGCGCTCATGGTGGCACCGGCCTCCTTGGCGGCTTCGGCGACATTGGCCATGCCCTGCTTCACTTCGGCGGTGGTGCCGGATGCGTCGACCTTGGCCTTGGCTTCACGCACGGCCTCACCGGTTTTGGCCGCGGCGGTATCTGCGGCCTGCTCGGTCTTGGCGACTGCGCTGTCGAGCTTCTCGCCCGCGGTGCGATTGTCAGACTTGTCACAGGCGGCCAGCGTCAGCGCGGCGCCCGCCACCAGCACGGCCAGCCATGCGCGCGAATGCGGCATGGCGGCGGGTTGTGGATGCTTTTTCATTTGATTTCCTCCGTTCGCTCTCTGCAAAGAAAAAAGGGCTGCACGCACACGCGCGCAGCCCTGGCCAGCGGGATCAGAGCTTGTCGGCGCCCGACTTGATCGCGTCCTTGGTCTTTTCCTTCACGTCGCCGTAGGTCTTCTGCACCTTGCCGGCGGCCTGGTCGCCAAGGCCTTTGCTCTGGAGCTTTTCGTTGCCGACAACCTTGCCGGTCACTTCCTTGATCTTGCCCTTGGCTTCTTCGACGCGTCCTGCCACTTGGTCCTTGTTCATGTCGCTTCCTTCCTGTGAGGGGTGGGTGAAATACCGTGGGCCGATATGACCCACTGACTTCAATCTAGGCGCTGCTTCTCGGCACGGGGCGGAGCCGGAAGCCCGAAGCGGTGTAGGACAACAAGGCTCAGGCGGTGACGATCCATCCTTCAAGCGGATCGAAGCCCTCAGGCAGGCCGTGGCCCGGCCCCGCGCTGCCGGCGCGCTGCAGGCCCCATGCCGCCTGCAGAAGGCACAGCACGGCGTCGATGTCGTCGCCGCGTGCATCGGCCAGCAATTCGGCGCGCTGCGGCGCCGTGACCCAGAGCCGCAGGCCCAGCCGCGATGTGCCGGCTTCGAGTGCGGCCAGCAGGTCGGTGCGCGCGGCCAGGCGCTCGGGCGTCTGCTTGCGCCGGTCGTCGCTCTTGTAGCTGCGCCGGCCGATCAACTCGCGCGCCAGCAGGCCGGGATAGGCCTCCAGCGCGATGCAGTCCTGCCGGCTGCCCGGGTGCAGCCCGGGAATCCGCGCCCCCGACGCCAGCAGGCGCGGCACGCCCGCGTGCAGCATGTACGCGACTGGCGGGTTGACCCACTTCATCGACGGGCTCGATCCCGCGGGCAGGTCGGCCGCGCGGTGCGCGAACTTGCCGCCGACCGGGCGGGACGCGCAAAAGGCCGCGAAGGTGTCGCGGATCTGCGCGCGGCTCAGTCCGGCGTAATGCAGCATCAGCGCTTCCCACTGCAGCGGCCAGCCCAGGTGCTCGACCAGTTCGCGTGGCAGGCTGAACGGAAAGTCGAAACCGCCGACCCAGGCGGGCGTGTCGCGCAGCCAGTCACCCCACGCGTCGAGCAAGGCAAAGCGACGCAGCCCGGTCAGCGCGACGCGGCCGTCCTCTTGCAGTTCACCGACGGCCACGACGATGGGCTTGCGCGAGGTCGGCGCGCTCGAGAAGTCGCAGCCGAACAGCACCATCGCCTCAGCCCAGCGCGAGCGCCACCACGCCGGCGGCGATGAATACCGCGCCCAGCAGCCGCAGCAGCCGGTCGCCTTCGCGCAGCAGGTGTCCGCCGATCAGCGCCGCGAACAGCATCGACACCTCGCGCGCCGGCGCGACGTGCGAGATCGGCGCCTGCTGCACGGCGTACAGCACCAGCACATAGGAAACCGGGCTGACCGCCGCCACCAGCGCCGCATATTTCCACTGCGAGCGCCACATGCGCGCGGTCGTGGCGCGGTCTTTCAGCGCCACCGGCAGCAGGAGCACGATGCGCACGAGGTTGCCGAAATAGTCGAGCAGGATCGGCGACATGACGAGGAACTTGACCGCGTAGCTGTCGACCACCGTGTAGGCCGCGATGAAACCGCCCGTCAGCACGCCGTAGCGAATGCCTTTGTGCACCCGCTCACGCTGCGCCGCGTCATGCGACTTGCGCCAGAGCTTCGGCCCGCCCGCCACCAGGAAGACGCCGAGCACCACGCCCGCGATGCCCGCCACGCCGAAGAGGCTGATCTTCTCGCCCAGGAAGAGCACCGCCACCAGCGACGACAACAGCGGCCCCGAGCCGCGCGCCAGCGGATAGACCACGGTCAGGTCCGACCTGCGGTAGCCGCGCAGCAGCACGATGAAATAGAAGACGTGCAGCACGCCGCTGAGCACGACGAAGCCCCACTCGGCCGCGCCCCAGCCGGGCACCACGTTCCAGCCCAGGGTGATGCCCACGGGCGCCCAGATGAGCATGTTGAACACGCTGGTCTGGAAGCTGAAGCGCGCATCGCCGTTCGCCTTCTTGGCGACGATGTTCCAGCCTGCGTGGATGATCCCGGCCAGCAGGATCAGTGCGAATGCGGAGAGCGGCACCCCTGGATCAGTGGCGGCCGACGATGGCGGCCGTGGCCATCAGTTCTTCGAGCAGCGCCAGCGAGACCTTGCCCGACACCGCATAGGGGTTGAGTTCGGGTTTCTCGGAATATTTGAGCAGCGTCGAGGCATTGAGCTTCGACAGGTTGACCTGCCCCATCGTCCAGCCGCCGAAGCGGCGTTCGAAGATTTCCTCGTAGTGCAGCAGCACCACGTCTTTATGGCGCGCGTCGCGCTGAATGTGGCCGTAGAGCTCGCTGATGGCCATGCGCCCGCCCTCGATGGCCTGCAGGAAGGTGCCCGCGCCGTAGCAAAGGATGCCGGTGATGCCGCAGGCCGTGTTGTGCGAGCGCGATTGCGCGAGGATCGACTCGATGGCCTCGGGGCTGGTGTCGACGGCGCGGCTGGCGTAGAGAAGTCGGACCAGCATGGCTCAGCTCTTTCTTGGCAGGAGAGACAGGAATTCGCGGCGCAGGCTCGGGTCCTTGAGGAACACGCCGCGCATCACGGAGTTGATCATCTTGCTGTCCATTTCCTTGACGCCGCGCCAGGCCATGCAGAAATGCTCGGCTTCCATGACGAGCGCCAGGCCGTCCGGCTGGGTCTTTTCCTGGATCAGGTCGGCCAGCTGCACCACGGCTTCTTCCTGGATCTGGGGACGGCCCATGACCCATTCGGCCAGGCGCGCGTACTTCGACAGGCCGATCACGTTGGTGTGCTCGTTGGGCATCACGCCGATCCAGAGCTTGCCAATGATCGGGCAGAAGTGGTGCGAGCAGGCGCTGCGCACGGTGATCGGGCCGACGATCATCAGCTCGTTCAGGTGCTCGGCGTTGGGAAACTCGGTGAGCGAGGGCGCGGCCACGTAGCGGCCGCGGAACACCTCGTTCAGGTACATCTTGGCGACGCGGCGAGCGGTGTTGTCGGTGTTGTGGTCGTTCTCCACGTCGATGACCAGGCTCTGGAGCACGCCCTTCATCTTGACCTCGACCTCGTCGAGCAACGCCTCCAGATCGCCGGGCTGGATGAACTCGGCAATGTTGTCGTTGGCATTGAAGCGCTTGCGCGCGGCGGTGATGCGCTCGCGGATCTTGACGGAGACGGGCGTACCCTCGTCGTCGTCTTTTCGATCGGGCAGCGGTTCGACGTCGGTTTTCCTCAGCATGGCGGGGATCGTACCAGTGAATGGCTCCAGACATTCGGGGCCGCAACGCCCGTCCCTTCTTGGAGCAATGCTATCAATTAAGGAGCGAAAAATCGGCCACCAACGGGAGGTGGTCGGACATTCGGGCCCATATGGGGCCGCGCGGCACCGCGCAGGCCAGCGGCTCCAGCCTGCGCCCGTAGACGAAGTCGAGCTGCGCCACCGGCAGGCGCGAGGGGTAAGTGAGCGTGCGCGGGCCGCGCAGGTCGCTGGTGTCGCGCATGCCCATGGCATTCATGGCGTAGCGCATGCGCGCGCCCCAGTCGTTGAAGTCGCCCGCCACCACCACGGCCTCGTCGGGCGGCACCTCGCGGTCGATGAACTCCCGCAGCCGGGCGATCTGCCGCACACGGCTGCCCTTGATGAGCCCCAGGTGCACCACGATGGCGTGCACCCGCCGGCCTTCCACGTCGATCACCACGTGCAGCAAGCCGCGCTGCTCGAAGCGGTGGTCGGAAATGTCCTGGTGGCTGGTGCGCAGCACCGGCCAGCGCGTCAGCAGCGCATTGCCGTGCTCGCCGTGGCGCGTGACGGCGTTGGTCTCGTAGACGGCGGTGTAGCCCTCGGGCGCGAGGAAATCGGCCTGCGGCAGCTCCGGCCAGCGCGCGAAGCGGGCGGCGGCCTGCCGGTTCATCTTGCGCACTTCCTGCAGGCAGACGATGTCGGCGTCGAGCTGCTCGATGGCATGGCCCAGGTTGTGGATTTCGAGCCTGCGCGCCGGCCCGATGCCCTGCACACCCTTGTGGATGTTGTAGGTCGCGACCCGGAGGTTTTGCGCTGCTGATGCTGCCGGCTGGTTCATCGCACAAATTCTGTCAGCAACAGAATGGCTTCGGCGTTCGATGGGGAAAAACAAGCGTCGGCGGCTTCCCGGTACGGCAGCCATTGCCACGCGGTGTGCTCGCGGGGCTCCAGCACGGGCACCAGGCGCTCGGGCACGCACAGGCCGAACAGGTGCTCGGTGTTGTGGGTGACGCCGGGCGCGTAGCGGGCGCGCCAGCGGGGATAGATTTCGTAGACGTTGCGCAGCTGCCAGTCGACCAGTTGCAAGGCCAGCGCGGTGCCTTCGCCGCACTGGATGCCGGTTTCCTCGGCCACCTCGCGCGCCGCGGTGAGCGCGAGCGGCTCGTCGGCCAGGTCCTTGCTGCCGGTGACCGACTGCCAGAAGTCGGTCTCGGCATCCGCACGCCGGATCAGCAGCACATCGAGCGCCGGCGTGTGGATCACGACCAGCACCGACTCCGGAATCTTCCAGGGCCGGGGGCTGATCGTCATGGCCTCGTCAAGCCGCCTGGGGCGTGTTCCGCAGCTTGATGTGCAGTTCGCGCAGCTGCTTCTCGTCGACCGGGCTCGGCGCCTGCGTCAGCAGGTCCTGCGCGCGCTGGGTCTTGGGGAAGGCGATCACGTCGCGGATCGACTCGGCGCCGGTCATCAGCATGACCAGGCGGTCCAGGCCGATGGCGATGCCGCCGTGCGGCGGCGCGCCGTACTGCAGCGCGTCCAGCAGGAAGCCGAACTTGAGCTGCGCGTCTTCTGCGCTGATCTTCAGCGCGCGGAACACCTTGCTCTGCACTTCCTCGCGGTGGATACGCACCGAACCGCCGCCCATCTCGATGCCGTTGAGCACCATGTCGTAGGCCTTGGCGATGCACTTCTCGGGGGCGGTGTCCATGAGGTCTTCATGGCCGTCCTTGGGCGCGGTGAACGGGTGGTGCACGGCGCTCCAGCGCTGGCCTTCCTCGTCGAACTCGAACATCGGGAAGTCGACCACCCACAGCGGTGCCCAGCGGTCGTCGAACAGGCCGCTCTTCTTGCCGAAGGCGCTGTGGCCGATCTTGATGCGCAGCGCGCCGATGGCGTCGTTGACGACCTTTTCCTTGTCGGCGCCGAAGAACAGGATGTCGCCGTTGCGGGCACCCGTGCGGGCGATGATCTCGGCCAGCGCGTTGTCGTCGAGGTTCTTCACGATCGGGCTCTGCAGGCCTTCGCGGCCGGCGGCTGCGTCGTTGACCTTGATGTAGGCCAGGCCCTTGGCACCGTAGATCTTGACGAATTCCTGGTACGCGTCGATTTCACCGCGCGACAGGCCGCCCTCGGCACCGCCGCCGGGCACGCGCAGCGCGACCACGCGGCCGCCGGGCATGGTGGCGGCATTGGAGAACACCTTGAACTCCACGCGCTTCATCAGCTCGGTGAGTTCGGTGAATTCGAGCTTCACGCGCAGGTCGGGCTTGTCGGAGCCGTACTTGAACATCGCGTCGCCGTACGTCATGGTCGGGAACACCGGCAGGTCGATGCCCGCGGCGTTGCGGAACACGTTGCGGATCATGCCTTCGAACATCTCGCGGATTTCCTCTTCGGCGAGGAACGAGGTCTCGATGTCGATCTGCGTGAATTCGGGCTGGCGGTCGGCGCGCAGGTCCTCGTCGCGGAAGCACTTCACGATCTGGTAGTAGCGGTCGTAGCCGGCCACCATCAGCAGCTGCTTGAAGAGCTGGGGCGACTGCGGCAGCGCGAAGAAGCTGCCGTCGTGCACGCGGCTGGGCACGAGGTAGTCGCGCGCGCCTTCGGGCGTGGACTTGCCGAGCATCGGCGTCTCGATGTCGATGAAGCCGTTGGCGTCGAGGAACTTGCGGGTTTCCATCGTCACCTTGTAGCGCAGCATCATGTTGCGCTGCATGGCCGGACGGCGCAGGTCGAGCACGCGGTGCGTGAGGCGGGTGGTTTCCGACAGGTTGTCGTCGTCCAGCAGGAACGGAGGCGTGACCGAGGGGTTCAGCACCTTCAGTTCGTGGCAAAGCACTTCGATCTTGCCGCTCTTGAGCTGGTCGTTGGTCGTGCCCTCGGGGCGCGAACGCACCAGGCCGGTGATCTGCACGCAGAACTCATTGCGCAGGTTTTCAGCCACGGCGAAGGTGGAGGCGCGATCGGGGTCGCACACCACCTGCACATAACCTTCGCGGTCGCGCACGTCGACGAAGATCACGCCGCCGTGGTCGCGGCGACGGTTGACCCAGCCGCACAGGGTAACGGTTTGGCCCATCAGGGCTTCGGTCACGAGACCGCAATAGTGAGTACGCATGGCCATAGAGAGGACTTCCGGCGCCTTGACGGCGCGTTCGTTTTTATGAGTTGGATGGCTTGGTCGCCAGCACGGCGGGGCCGCCAGGAACGACCACCCCCATCGAGACGATGTACTTGAGCGCTTCGTCCACGCTCATCTTGAGTTCGATGCAGTCGCTGCGCTTGAGCATCACGAAGTAGCCGCCCGTGGGGTTGGGCGTGGTGGGCACGTAGACGCTGAGGAAGTCTTCGTTGCCCAGGTGCGCGGCCACTTCGTTGCCCGGCGCGCCGGTCACGAAGGCGATGGTCCAGACGTTTTCGCGCGGCCACTGGACCAGCACCGCCGTGCGGAATGCATTGCCGTTCTCGGAGAACAGCGTGTCCGAGACCTGCTTGACGCTGGAATAGATGGAGCGCACGACCGGAATGCGGCGCACCACGGCGTCGCCCCAGCCGAGCAGGCGCTTGCCCACGAAGTTGCTCGCGACGGCGCCGACCACCAGCAGGATGGCCAAGGTGAGCAGCACGCCCAGCCCACGGATGTTGTTCTCGTACAGCCAGCGCTGCCAGGCGCCGGGCAGCACCCAGAGCGTCTGGTCCAGCGTGTCGATGATCCACTTCAGCACCGCCAGGGTGATGAACAGCGGAACGATCACCAGCAAGCCGGAGAACAACCATTTGCGCAGGGCGAGCATGGCGGTCGATCAGTCGCTGCTTGTGGCGGCCGGCGCGGGTGCCGGGGCCGCCGGAGCGGGGCTGGGAGCCGCGCTGGAAGAGGAAGGAGCCGCGGCGGGAGAAGAAGAATCGGCGGGCTTGGCGCTGTCGCCGGAGGCGGGCGCGGTGGCGGGCTCGGACTTCTTGCCGCCGCCGTCGCGGAAATCGGTCACGTACCAGCCCGAGCCCTTGAGCTGGAAGCCGGCGGCGGTGACCTGTTTCTCGAACGCGCTCGCGCCGCACGCCGGGCACACCGTCAGGGGCGCGTCGGACATCTTTTGCAGGGCGTCCTTGGCAAAGCCGCAGGCACTGCACTTGTAGGCGTAGATGGGCATGGAGATCCGGAGGTCAAAAAAGCGGCGCAGCTGCCGCTCGCAAAGCCCTCGATTATAGGGGCGCCCCCGCCAAAGGGCGCCCTGCCCGACCGCCGAGCCTGGGCTTCAGGCCGGCTCCGCAGCCAAAGGGCGGTGCGGCGTGTGAGTGTTCGCCAACCACTGCGGCAGCAGCGAACCCGCCACCATGCCGACGAACGAGCAGAGCACGCCGGCCAGTTGCGCCGGAAACACCGCGCCCCAGGCCGACACGGCCAGGAACAGCAACCAGACGCCGATGCCCAGGACGATCGAGGCGACCGCCCCTTGCGTGGTGGCGCGGCGCCAGTACAGCCCGCACACCAGCGGCACGAAGGCTCCCACCAGCGGCACCTGGTAGGCACCCGACACCAGTTCGTAGATCGGCGTGCCCTGCATGCGGATGGCATAGGCCAGCACCGCGGCGCTGAACAGCAGCACCGTGATGCGCATCGTCATGAGGTTCTGGCGATCGGTGCCGGCCGGGCGGAACTGGCGCCAGATGTTCTCGGTGAAAGTGACGCTGGGCGCCAGCAAGGTGGCCGAAGCGGTCGACTTGATGGCCGACAGCAGCGCACCGAAAAACAGCACCTGCATCACGAACGGCATCTTCTGCAGCACCAGCGTGGGCAGCACCTTCTGCGGATCCTCCTTGAGCAGCGTGGCGGTCTGCTCCGGCATGATCAGCAGCGCGCTGGCCACCAGGAACATCGGCACGAAAGCGAACAGGATGTAAGCCAGGCCGCCGATGACCGGGCCACGCGTGGCCGCCTTCACGCTGTTGGCGGACATCACGCGCTGGAACACGTCCTGCTGCGGAATGGAGCCCAGCATCATGGTGATGGCCGCCGCGAAGAAAAACACCATGTCGTGCCAGCTCGGTTCGGGCCAGAACTTGAAGAGGTCCTTGCTCACGGCGAAGGCGACCACCTTGTCCGCGCCGCCGGCCATGCTGCCGGCGAACATCGCGATCACGGCCAGGCCGGCCACCAGGATGATCATCTGGATGAAGTCGGTGACGGCCACCGACCACATGCCGCCGAACAGCGTGTAGGCCAGGATCGAGATCACCCCGATCACCATGCCCATCGGAATGCTGATGACGCCGGCCGACAGCAGGTTGAACACCAGCCCCAGCGCCGTGACCTGCGCCGACACCCAGCCCAGGTAGCTCAGCATGATGATCAGCGAGCAGGCCACCTCGACGGTGCGGCCGTAGCGTTCGCGGTAATAGTCGCTGATGGTCAGCAGCGTCATGCGGTAGAGCTTGCCGGCGAAGAACAGGCCCACCAGGATCAGGCAGGTGCCCGCGCCGAACGGGTCTTCGACCACGCCGTTCAGGCCGCCCTCGATGAACTTGGCCGGGATGCCGAGCACCGTTTCGGAGCCGAACCACGTGGCGAAGGTGGTCGTGACGATCATGAAGAGCGGCAGGTGCCGCCCGGCGATGGCGAAGTCGGTGGTGTTCTTCACCCGCTTGGCGGCATAGAGGCCGATCGCGATGGTGACCAGCAGATAGACGATGACCAGCGTCAACAACACGGCGAAAACTCCTCTAGAACAAGCGCACGCGCACCAGCAATTGCATGGCGAGCAACCCCAATACAAAACCTATGCCACCGTAGACGATGGTCTGCAGCAACCGGTTGGTGCGTTTTTGTTCGGCCAGCAGTTCGAGCAGTTCGCGCCGGTTGTCGGCGGGGCGATTTTCCAGGAAATCGTGCAAAAGTCGCGGGAATTGAGGAAGCAATTTGGCGTAACGCGGCGCCTCGGCCTTGAGCTGCTGCAAGAGCTTCTTGGGTCCGATCTGGTCGACCATCCACTTCTCGAGGAAGGGCTTGGCGGTGGCCCAGAGATCGAGGTCGGGGTCGATGTTGCGGCCCAGGCCCTCGATGTTGAGCAGCGTCTTCTGCAGCAGCACCAGTTGCGGCTGGATCTCGACCTGGAAGCGGCGCGAGGTCTGGAACAGGCGCATCAGCACCATGCCCAGCGAAAGCTCTTTCAGCGGACGGTCGAAGTACGGCTCGCACACGGTGCGGATGGCCGCCTCCAGCTCGTCGATGCGGGTGCCCACCGGCACCCAGCCGCTTTCGAGGTGAAGCTCGGCCACGCGCTTGTAGTCGCGCCGGAAGAAGGCCACGAAGTTCTGCGCCAGGTATTCCTTGTCCGACTCGGTCAGCGTGCCGATGATCCCGAAGTCCAGCGAGATGTAGCGCCCGAAGGTCTCCGGCTCCAGGCTCACCTGGATGTTGCCGGGGTGCATGTCGGCATGGAAGAAGCCGTCGCGGAACACCTGCGTGAAGAAGATCGTGACGCCGTCGCGCGCCAGCTTGGGAATGTCGACGCCGGCCGCGCGCAGGCGGTCCATCTGCGCGATGGGCACGCCCTTCATGCGCTCCATCACGATGACCTCGGGGTGGCAGAAGTCCCAGAACATCTCGGGGATCAGCACCAGGTCGAGCTCGGACATGTTGCGGCGCAACTGGGCCGCGTTGGCCGCCTCGCGCACCAGGTCGAGCTCGTCGTGCAGGTACTTGTCGAACTCGCCGACCACCTCGCGCGGCTTCAGGCGCTTGCCGTCAGCCGAGAGGCCCTCGACCCAGCCGGCCATCATGGCCATGAGCGCCAGGTCTTTCTCGATCACGCCGCGCATGTTGGGCCGCAACACCTTGACCGCGACCTCGCGCAGTTCGCCCGCGTTGGTGCGGATGGTCGCGAAGTGCACCTGGGCGATCGATGCGCTGGCGATGGGCGTTTCGTCGAACTGCACGAACACGTCGCCCACCGGGCGGCGGAACGCGCGCTCGATGGTGGCGATGGCCACCGACGAAGGGAACGGCGGCACGCGGTCCTGCAGGAAAGCCAGCTCGTCGGCGATGTCGGGCGGCAGCAGGTCGCGCCGGGTCGACAGCACCTGGCCGAACTTCACGAAGATGGGGCCGAGCCTTTCGAGCGCCTCGCGCAAGCGCTGGCCGCGCGGCGCGTCGAGGTTGCGTCCGAAGGACACGATGCGCGCGACCACGCGCAGCCAGGGCTTCTGGAAGCTGGTGAGCACCAGCTCGTCGAGGCCGTAGCGCAGCGCGACCCAGACGATGAACAAGCCTCGATAGAAGCGCCTCATTCGGCGTTGCTCGCCGGGCCGGTCGTCGAAGCGCCGGCGCGTGCGGTGCGGTCGCCGACGAACTGGCGCAGCGCGCCCACCACGCGGCGCACGGCATTGCCCAGCGTATGCGCGGGCACGTCGCCGATCACCCGGGCGAGGTCGTCCTCGATGTCCCAGCGCACGTGATCGACCAGCCAGTTGACCTCGGCGGCCAGTTGCACGTCGCCGATGATCTGCACCGAGGGCTTGTCGCCGCGCAGCGTGGCGCGGGCGATGTCGAAGGGGGAATCATCGGTGACGGTGAGCGTCAGCTCGGGCACCGAGCCCGCCGGGGCCAGGTCGAGCAGGCCGGCCGGCGTGGCCACCAGTTCCATGGTCACGAAGCGCCACTGGAAGCGCACCACCCGCCCCTGCTGGCGCAGCAGCCGCTGCTGGGCTTCAGGCTCCTGCTGCAGCACATGGTTCAGGAACAGGACCGCGCGATGCTGGATCTCGTGGACCGCCCAGTCCGGCGGCTGCAGGCGCTCGCCGATGCGATTGAAAAGGTCGCCGAGAAAAGAAAAAGGGGACGATGGTGTGGCCATAGTCCCCATTATCCCCGTCATACCGCCCCCCGGCTTTGCACTTCGCTTCGCTCCGTGTCATTCGCCACCCCCCGTGGGGGAGGCGCGGCTCGCCTTGGGGCGGCCCGGCGGCGGCCGCCTTCGCGCTTACCTTATTGAAGCGCTTGCACGCCGGCAACCAACCAGCCACTGGTGCCGCTGATGGGCTTGGTCATGTTCCAGACTTCGCGGAACGGGCCGGGGCCTGCCGAGGCGTCTTCGCGGATCATGCCGGAGAACTCCACGCTGGCCATGTAGGCGTCGGGCAGTTCCTCGATGCCGAGCAGCTTGGCGTCGAGCATCACGACTTCGGTCTTGTTCGACGCGCCACCGGTGTGGCTGGCGCGGTCGGCCAGCTGCGAGCGGATCTCGTCGACCATGCTGTCGGTCATCATCGAACGCAGCATCGACACGTCGGCACGGTCCCATGCATCCTGCAGCGTCACGAAGTTGCGCTTGGCGGCACCGAGGAAACCCTCGACGTCGAAGCCGGCGGGAATGCCCCACGACTGCGAACCGCCGAGCGCCGAGCCGATCATGCTGCCGCCTGCCGCTGCACCTGCCGCGGAGAGGCTGCTGCCGTGGCCGGCCGCGGGCGTTGCGTCGAATGCGGTCGCATTGCGCTCCCAAGGACGCGCCGAGGCGTCGTTGCCCACGTTGGCCGGGCTGTATTGCGCCGGTGCGCTGGCATTGCTCGGGCTGGCACCTGCGCCCTGGAACGCGAAGCCGCCCTGGCGGCTGGCGCCCGAGGCTTGCTGCGAGCGCGCCTTGATCATGCGCCACACCACCACGCCGGCCAGCACGAGCAGGCCGATCAGCAGGATGTTGCCGAAACCGGCGCCAAGGCCGAGCGAGTGCGCGAGCCATGCGAGGCCCAGGCCGGCCGCGAGGCCGCCGAGCATTGCGCCCCACGGACGCTTCGGTGCGGCGGCTGCGGGAGCGGCGGCACCGGGCTTGGCGGCGGCTGCGTTGGTCGCGCCCTGCTGCGCGGGTGCGCCGGGCGCTGCCGGCGGGGTGGCCTGGCGCTGCGTCACGTTGGACGACTGGCGTCCCACCGACTTGCCGCCACCCATGCGGGCCGCTTCAGCCTGGACACTGCCAAGCACCAGCGCGACCGCCAAGAACAAAGAACCCAAACTCTTCATGTCGTCTCCTCTTGAGCGAAAGATTCGCCTCATCAACATTTGATTCCAACATGGAGGGCAGCGATTCCCCCAGTCATGTTGTGATAGTCCACATGTCCGAAACCGCCCTCTTTCATGAGGGTCTTGAGCTCCTCTTGCGAGGGATGCATCCGGATCGATTCGGCCAGGTAGCGATAGCTCGCGTCGTCGCCGGCCACGAGCTTGCCCAGGCGGGGCAGCACGTTGAAGGAGTACCAGTCGTAGGCCTTGGCCAGCGGCTTCGCGACCTTCGAGAACTCGAGCACGAGCAGCTTGCCGCGCGGCTTGATCACGCGGTTCATTTCCTTCAGCGCGACGTCCTTGTGCGTCATGTTGCGCAGGCCGAAGGCCACCGTGACCACGTCGAAGTGGTTGTCGGGAAAAGGCAGCTTCTCGGCGTCGCAGACGGTGGTTGGCAATGACACGCCGGCGTCGAGCAGGCGGTCGCGGCCTGTGCGCAGCATGGCTTCGTTGATGTCGGTGTGGACCACCTGGCCGGTGGCGCCGACCTTCTTGGCGAAGGCCAGGGCGAGGTCGCCGGTGCCGCCCGCGATGTCGAGGACACGCGAGCCTTCGCCCACGTTCGCGACCATCACGGTGTAGGCCTTCCATGCACGGTGCAGGCCCGCGGACATCAGGTCGTTCATGATGTCGTAGCGCGAGGCGACCGAGTCGAAGACGCCGCGTACGCGTTGCGCCTTCTCGCTTTCGTCGACTGTTTCGAAGCCGAAGTGTGTGGTGCTCATGCAACCGATGTTAGGCCGGAAGCCTTCACATCAAGCCGACGACCCCGCGGGCACGGCGGACATTTGTTGCTTTTTTCGTGCGCCCTTTACGGCTGTAGGGCCATGTCCTCGGCTCAGTGGCTGCTGCAGCCGTGCCCGCCCTGCTCGATCATCGGCGCGTCGCGATCGACGCCTGCCTCGGCCAGCCGTTGCTCGTAGGTGGCCCACAGCTCGGCCTGCTTGGCGCCCAGCTCGTAGAGCAGGTCCCACGAGTAGATGCCGGTGTTGTGGCCGTCGCTGAAGGTCGGCTGCACGGCATAGTTGCCCACGGCCTCGAGGTCGACCAGCTCCACGTTGCGCTTGCCGGTCTGCAGGATCTCCTGCCCAGGGCCGTGGCCCTGCACCTCGGCCGACGGCGAGTAGATGCGCATCAGCTCGAAGGGGATGCGAAAGCTCGCGCCGTCCGAGAAGCCCACTTCGAGCACGCGCGACTGGCCGTGAACGGTGATCGATTGCGGCGTCGGTGCGCCCGGTTTCAAGCCTGCCATCAGAAACTCCTTGTGCCCAGGCGCTCGATCATCGCAGCCTCGACGGCCGGCAGCTGCGAGGCGATCTCCGCCTCACGCGCCGCATTGCGCTCGCGCTGCACCGGAGCCCACACGGAGCCGGGGAAATGGCTGTCGTCGGTAAAGCGTGCAATCACGTGCCAGTGCAGATGCGGCACCATGTTGCCGAGCGCGGCGATGTTCATCTTGACGGGCTCGAGCCGCTCGCGCATGCACTGCTCGACCACGGCCACGGCCTCCGTGCACAGCACGCGATCGGCCGCTTCCAGGTCGGAAAACTCGGCCGCATGCTCGCGCCAGATCACGCGATAGAAGGCCGGGAAGCCCGCCTCTTCCGCATGGATGACGCGCAGCTTCGCGCCCTCGAACACGAGGCGCCCGCCCAGGCCTTCGCAGAGCACGCAGCCCTGCGGCACCGCCGCCGTCATACCAGCACCCGCTCGATGCCGCCCTGGTTGGCGGCGGCCACGTACGTTGGCATCCAGTCGGCACCGAGGATCTTGTTGGCCATCTCGACCACGATGTAGTCGGCTTCGAGCAGGCCGTTGTTCAGGTCGTTGCCGTAGCGCGAGAGGCCTTGCAGGCAGCTCGGGCAGCTGGTGAGGATCTTCACGTTGTCCTTCTCGCCGACCTTGCCGCTGTCGCGCAGCGCGGCCTCGCCCTTCTTCAGCTCGCTTTCCTTGCGGAAGCGGATCTGCGTCGAGATGTCGGGCCGCGAAACGCCCAGCGTGCCCGACTCGCCGCAGCAGCGATCGTTCTTGAGCACGTTGTCGCCGACCAGCGCCTTCACCGTCTTCATCGGGTCCTGCTGCTTCATCGGCGAATGGCAGGGGTCGTGGTACAGGTAGCCGCCACCGCCCGCCTCGGCGAGCGTGATGCCCTTCTCGAGCAGGTATTCGTGGATGTCGATGATGCGGCAGCCCGGGAAGATCTTGTCGAACTGGTAGCCCTGCAGCTGGTCGTAGCAGGTGCCGCAGCTCACTACCACCGTCTTGATGTCGAGGTAGTTCAGCGTGTTGGCCACGCGGTGGAAGAGCACGCGGTTGTCCGTGATCATCTTCTCGGCCTTGTCGAACTGGCCGCTGCCGCGTTGCGGATAGCCGCAGCACAGGTAGCCCGGCGGCAGCACGGTCTGCACGCCCGCATGCCACAGCATGGCCTGCGTCGCAAGGCCGACCTGCGAGAACAGCCGCTCCGAGCCACAGCCCGGGAAGTAGAAGACCGCCTCGGTTTCCGGGGTTGTGGCCTTCGGGTTGCGGATGATCGGCACGTAGTCGGCATCCTCGATGTCGAGCAGCGCGCGCGCCGTCTGCTTGGGCAGGCCGCCCGGCATCTTCTTGTTGATGAAGTGGACCACCTGCTCCTTGATCGGCGCCACGCCCAACGAGGCCGGCGGCGCGGAGGTCTGCTTCTTCGCGAGGCCTCGCAGCAGGTCGTTGGCCAGCCGCTGTGCCTTGAAGCCCACGCCTACCATGCCCGCGCGCATCGTCTTGATGGTCTGCGGATTGGTCGCGTTGAGGAAGAACATCGCGGCCGCGTTGCCGGGCCGGAAGCTCTTCTGGCCCATCTTGCGCAGCAGGTTGCGCATGTTCATCGACACGTCGCCGAAGTCGATCTTCACCGGGCACGGCGTGAGGCACTTGTGGCACACGGTGCAGTGGTCGGCCACGTCCTCGAACTCTTCCCAGTGCTTGATGCTCACGCCGCGCCGCGTCTGCTCTTCGTAGAGGAAGGCCTCCACCAGCAGCGAGGTCGCGAGGATCTTGTTGCGCGGGCTGTAGAGCAGGTTGGCGCGCGGCACGTGCGTGGCGCATACCGGCTTGCACTTGCCGCAGCGCAGGCAGTCCTTCACGCTGTCGGCAATGGCGCCGATGTCGCTCTGCTGCATGATCAGCGACTCGTGCCCCATGAGGCCGAAGCTCGGCGTGTAGGCGTTGGTCAGGTCGGCGTGCAGCGTCTCTACCTGCCCTGCGGGCGCGCGCAGCAGCTTGCCCTTGTTGAAGCGGCCCTCTGGGTCGACCTTGGCCTTGTATTCGGTGAACGGGCGCAGCTCTTCGTCGCTCAGGAACTCGAGCTTGGTGATGCCGATGCCGTGCTCGCCCGAGATCACGCCGTCGAGGCTGCGCGCCAGCGCCATGATGCGCACCACCGCGGCATGCGCGGTCTGCAGCATCTCGTAGTTGTCGCTGTTCACGGGCAGGTTGGTGTGCACGTTGCCGTCGCCCGCGTGCATGTGCAGCGCGACCCACACACGGCCCTTGAGCACGCGCTTGTGGATGGCCGTGCATTCGGCCAGGATCGGCGCGAACTCCGCGCCCGAGAAAATCTCCTGCAGCGGCTGGCGCAGTTGCGTCTTCCAGCTTGCGCGCAGGGTGTGGTCCTGCAATTGCACGAATTGCGCGTCGACGTCGCGCAGCCAGCCGGCCCACAGCGTGCGCACTTCCTGCACCAGCGCCACGGCCTGCGCCACGCGGTCTTCGAGCAGCTCGGCAGCGGGAATTTCGTGCGCGTCGTCGGTCTTGCCCAGCGGCAGGTTGCCGCGCGTGAGGAAGGCTTCGAGCTCGTCGGTGAGCGCGAGCTTGTTCTGCAGCGACAGCTCGATGTTGATGCGCTCGATGCCGTCGCTGTACTCGGCCATGCGCGGCAGCGGGATCACCACGTCTTCGTTGATCTTGAAGGCGTTGGTGTGCTTGCTGATGGCGGCCGTGCGCTTGCGGTCGAGCCAGAATTTCTTGCGTGCCTCGGGGCTGATGGCAATGAAGCCTTCGCCGCTGCGCGAGTTGGCGATGCGCACCACCTCGGAGGTGACACGGGCCACCGCGTCGGCGTCGTCGCCGGCGATGTCGCCGAACAGCACCATCTTCGGCAGGCCGCCGTGCTTCTTCGACTTGGTGGCGTAGCCCACCGCCTTCAGGTAGCGGTCGTCCAGGTGCTCCAGGCCGGCCAGCAGCACGCCGGAGCGCTTCTGCTCGGCGAACATGAAGTCCTTGATCTCGACGATGCTGGGTACCGCGTCCTTGGCGTTGCCGAAGAACTCCAGGCACACGGTGCGCGTGTGCGCCGGCATGCGGTGCACCACCCAGCGGCAGCTGGTGATGAGGCCGTCGCAGCCCTCTTTCTGGATGCCCGGCAGGCCCGAGAGGAACTTGTCGGTCACGTCCTTGCCCAGGCCTTCCTTGCGGAAGGTGCGGCCGGGGATGTCGAGGCGCTCGGTGCGCAGCTTGGTTTTGCCGTCGGCGGCGTAGTACTGCAGCTCGAACACGGCGCTTTCGGCGTCGTGGATCTTGCCGAGGTTGTGGCCGATGCGCGTGACTTCGAGCCATTCGGCCTGCGGCGTCACCATGCGCCACGAGGCGAGGTTGTCGAGCGCCGTGCCCCAGAGCACGGCCTTCTTGCCGCCCGCGTTCATGGCGACGTTGCCGCCCACGCACGAGGCTTCCGCCGAGGTCGGGTCGACCGCGAACACGAAGCCCGAGCGCTCGGCCGCGTCGGCCACGCGCTGGGTGACCACGCCGGCCTCGGTCCAGATGGTGGGCACCGGGTCGGCCAGGCCGGGCAGCGGCATGTGCTCGACCTCTGTCATCGCCTCGAGCTTCTCGGTGTTGATGACCACGCTCTTCCAGGTCAACGGAATGGCGCCGCCGGTGTAGCCGGTGCCGCCTCCGCGCGGGATGATGGTCAGGCCCAGCTCGATGCAGCCCTTGACCAGCAGCGCCATCTCGGCCTCGGTGTCGGGGCACAGCACGACGAAGGGGTACTCCACGCGCCAGTCGGTGGCGTCCGTGACGTGGGACACGCGCGACAGGCCGTCGAACTTGATGTTGTCCTTGGCCGTGAGCCGGCGAAGCACGCGCGTGGCCTTGCGGCGCAGGGCGGCGACGTCGCGGAACTTGGTGTCGAAGGCGGCCACCGCGTCGCCGACGAGGGCGGTGAGCTCGCCCACGAGCTGGTCGCGCGGCAGGTCGCTGTCGGGGGTGCGGCGCTTCTGCACCTCGGCCAGGCGGTGCCTGAGGGCATCGACCAGCTGGCCGCGCCGGCGCGGGTTGTCGAGCAGGTCGTCGACGAGATAGGGATTGCGCTGCACGACCCAGATGTCGCCCAGCACCTCGTAGAGCATGCGTGCCGATCGGCCGGTGCGGCGCTCGGCGCGCAGGGTCTGGAGCAGGTCCCAGCCGCGTTCGCCGAGCAGGCGAATCACGATCTCGCGATCGGAGAAACTGGTGTAGTTGTACGGGATCTCGCGCAGTCGCACAGGCTCTGCGGCCTGTGACAACAGCGTATTCAACGCGGTCGGAGCATTCATCGGGGTGGCGCCACGGCCAGGCGCTGCGCGCCCATTCAGCCGGGCTGGGGATTTTAGGGCAGCGACTGGGGTCTTGCCTCGTGGCGCCCGCTACGCCCTTGTGCTAAGCGCGGCGGCGCCGCGTCCCGGCACCCCGGAAAAGCTCAGAACAGCACGCGGCTGCGGATGGTGCCGTTCACCTTGGCCAGCTTCTCCAGCGCCAGATCGGACGAGGCGGCGTCGATGTCCATCACCACGTAGCCGACCTTCTCGTTGGTCTGCAGGTACTGCGAGGCGATGTTGATGTTGTTGTCCGAGAAGATCTTGTTGATCTCGGACAGCACGCCCGGCACGTTCTTGTGGATGTGCAGCAGCCGGTGCTTGCCGTGGTGCGCGGGCAGCGCCACCTCGGGGAAGTTGACCGACGAGATCGAGGTGCCGTTGTCGCTGTACTTGACCAGCTTCTCGGCCACTTCGCCGCCGATGTTGGCCTGCGCCTCCATGGTCGAGCCGCCGACGTGCGGGGTCAGGATCACGTTGTCCAGCCCGCGCAGCGGGGACATGAACTCGTCCTTGTTGCTGCCCGGCTCGACCGGGAACACGTCGATGGCGGCGCCCCAAAGCTTCTTGGCCTTGATGGCATTGGCCAGCGCGTCGATCTCGACCACGGTGCCGCGCGCGGCGTTGATCAGGATGCCGCCCGGCTTCATGGCGGCGATCTCCGCCTCGCCGATCATCCACTTGGTGGAAGGCAGTTCGGGCACGTGCAGGGTCACGATGTCGCTCTGGGCCAGCAGGTCGTTCAGCTTGGGCACCTGGCGGGCATTGCCCAGCGGCAGCTTGCTGACCACGTCGTAGAAGGCCACGTGCATGCCCAGCGCCTCGGCCAGCACGGAAAGCTGGGTGCCGATGGAGCCGTAGCCGACGATGCCCAGCGTCTTGCCGCGGATTTCGTGCGAATTGACGGCCGACTTGAGCCAGCCGCCGCGGTGCGCCAGGGCGTTTTTCTCGGGAATGCCGCGCAGCAGCAGGATCGCCTCGGCCAGCACCAGTTCGGCCACCGAGCGGGTGTTGGAATAGGGAGCGTTGAAAACCGCCACGCCGCGCTCGCGGGCGGCGTCCAGGTCGACCTGGTTGGTGCCGATGCAGAAGCACCCCACCGCCACCAGCTTGGGCGCGGCCGACAGCACGTCGGCCGTGAGCTGGCTTTGCGACCGGATGCCCAGGAAGTGCACGTCGGCCAGCTTGGCCTTGAGCTCTTCGCCCTGCAGGGCCTTGGGCAGGGTCTCGATCTGACTGTAGCCGGCCTGGCGGATCACCTCGAGGGCCGAAGGATGAATGCCCTCAAGAAGAAGGAACTTGATCTTGCTTTTGTCGAGAGAGGTTTTGCTCATCCCCGAAGGCTAGCATGGTGCAGCGCAGCAAGCGGGCGCACCAAACAGGAGCGCGGATGGTCAAAAGGGTTTCCCCGGTTTGAGTGAAATCGCGTTCATGCGAAAACAATCGCCGCGAAACGTTCACATTCGTAACCTAATATCGCGGGTTTCTCAAACCCCTCAGGAGTTTTCTTCATGCGCTTCAAGACGCTCGCCATCGCTTCGGCGCTGGCCACCACGCTGGTGATGCCAGTTCTCGCCCAGGCCCAGACTGAAATCCAGTGGTGGCATTCGATGGATGGCGCCCTGAACGACTGGGTCAACGACCTGGCCAAGCAATTCAACGAAAGCCAGAAGGACTACAAGGTCGTCGCCACCTACAAGGGCGAATACGACCAGTCCATGGCCGCCGGCATTGCCGCCTTCCGCGCCGGCAACGCACCGGACATCCTGCAGGTGTTCGAAGTGGGCACCGCCACCATGATGTACTCCAAGGGCGCCATCAAGCCCGTGGCCGACGTCATGAAGGAAGGCGGCCAGAAGTTCGACCCGAAGGCCTACATTCCCGCCGTGGCCGGCTACTACACGGCCCCCAACGGCCAGATGCTGTCGTTCCCGTTCAACAGCTCGACGACGGTGTTCTATTACAACAAGGACGCCTTCAAGACCGCCGGCCTGGACCCCGAAAAGGCCCCCGCCACCTGGCCTGAAGTCGTTGCGGCCGCCGCCAAGCTCAAGGCCAGCGGCAGCCAGTGCCCGTTCACCACCTCGTGGATGAGCTGGGCCCAGCTCGAGAGCTTCTCGGCATGGCACAACACCTCGTACGCCACCAAGAACAACGGCTTCGGCGGCCTCGACGCGCGCCTGGAATTCAACTCGCCGTTGCATGTTCGCCACTTCGAGAACCTGTCCAACATGGCCAAGCAGGGCCTGTTCGTCTACAAGGGCCGCGCCAGCAAGCCGATCACCTCGTTCACCTCGGGCGAGTGCGCCATGTTCATCGGCTCGTCGGGCAGCTACGCCAGCGTGAAGCGCGATGCCAAGTTCAAGTTCGCCGAGTCGGCACTGCCGTACTACCCGGACGTGCAGGGCGCGCCCCAGAACACCATCGTCGGTGGCGCCAGCCTGTGGGTGATGTCGGGCAAGCCGGCCGCCAACTACAAGGGCGTGGCCGCGTTCTTCTCGTTCCTGTCGAGCCCCAAGGTCCAGTCCGAGAGCCACATGCGCACCGGCTATCTGCCGATCACCATGGCTTCCTATGAGCTGACCGAGAAGACCGGCTTCTACAAGGAAAACCCGGGCACCGACGTGGCCGTGAACCAGATGATCAAGAAGACCACCGACAAGTCGCGCGGCGTGCGCCTGGGCAACCTGCCCCAGATCCGCGCGATCGAAGACGAGGAAACCGAACTGATCTGGACCGGCAAGAAGACCCCGAAGGAAGCCCTGGACAGCGCCGTCAAGCGCGGAAACGAACTTTTGGTGAAATTCCAGGCCGCAAACAAGTAAGCTCTGCACCCGGCGAATCGGCGCGAACGAATGTTCGTTTCGGTTCGTTTTAACATCGCAAGCCAGCCTGCCTCCGTGCAGTGCTGGCTGTTTGCTTATTTAGTGTGTCTGTGACCTGAACGCCCATCCCATGGAAAAACGCGTCCTCTTCCGCTCGAGCTGGTTGCCCTGGGCTTTGCTCGCCCCGCAGCTGATCATCGTCGGCGTCTTCTTCTTCTGGCCCGCCGGCCAGGCGCTGGTGCAGTCGCTGCAGCAGCAGGACGCTTTCGGCAACTCGATCACATGGGTCGGCTTCGACAATTTCGTGGCGCTGTGGAACGACAGCACCTACATGGCGTCGTTCCAGACCACGCTGATCTTCTCGACGCTGGTGACGGTGCTGGGCCTGGCCATCGCGCTGCTGCTGGCCGTGTTTGCCGACCGCGTGGTGCGCGGCTCGAGCTTCTACCGCAGCGTGCTGATCCTGCCGTACGCGGTGGCGCCGGTCGTTACCGGCCTGCTGTGGTCGTTCATGTTCTCGTCGTCGATCGGCATCGTCGCCTACTGGCTCAAGAAAATGGGCTTCAGCTGGAACCACCTGCTCAACGGCGGCGACGCGATGGCGCTGGTCGTGATGGCGGCGGTCTGGAAGCAGATTTCGTACAACTTCCTGTTCTTCCTGGCGGGCCTGCAGTCGATTCCGAAGTCGCTGATCGAGGCCGCGGCCATCGACGGCGCGCGCCCGATGCGCCGTTTCTGGACCATCCAGTTCCCGCTGCTCACCCCCACCACCTTCTTCCTGCTGGTGATCAACATGGTGTATGCCTTTTTCGACACCTTCGCGATCATCGACGCGACCACGCAGGGCGGCCCCGGCAAGGACACCGCCACGCTGGTCTACCGCGTGTACTTCGACGGCTTCCGCGGCATGGACTTCGGCGGCGCTGCCGCGCAGTCGGTGGTGCTGATGGCCATCGTCATCTGCCTCACGGTGCTGCAGTTCCGCTACGTCGAAAAGAAGGTCCAGTACTGATGACCTCCTCTCTCATGCAACTCATTTCCTCGACCACGGAGGCCCGCCATGGTTGAGCGCCGCCCCTCCCTCGGCATCCTCGCGCACGCGATCATGATCTTCGGCGTGCTGCTGGTGGTCTTCCCGATCTACCTGGCCTTCATCGCCTCCACGCACACGCCGCAGGAAATCATGCAGGCGCCGATGCCGATCCTGCCCGGCGCCAACTTCTGGGAAAGCTACAAGGCCGCGCTGACCGGCGGCGGGCGCACCAGCACCAACGTGTCGGTGGCCCGCATGATCTGGGTCAGCTCGGTCATCACCTTCATCATCACCTTCGGCAAGATCAGCATCTCGCTGCTGTCGGCCTTCGCCGTGGTGTACTTCCGCTTCCCGCTGCGCAGCCTGTGCTTCTGGCTGATCTTCATCACGCTGATGCTGCCCGTCGAAGTGCGCATCGGCCCGACTTACCAAGTGGTTGCCAGCCTGGGCATGATCAACACCTTCGCCGGGCTCTCGGTGCCGCTGATCGCCTCGGCCACGGCCACCTTCCTGTTCCGCCAGTTCTTCCTGACGGTGCCCGACGAGCTGGTGGAAGCCGCCCGGGTGGACGGCGCCGGCGCGATGCGCTTCTTCAAGGACATCCTGCTGCCGCTGTCCAAGACCAGCATCGCGGCGCTGTTCGTGATCCAGTTCATCTACGGCTGGAACCAGTATCTCTGGCCGCTGATCGCCGCGACCAGCGAGAACATGTACCCCATCGTGGTCGGCATCAAGGCCATGACCGGCAACGGCGAATCGCCGGTGGACTGGAACGTGGTCATGGCCACCGCCGTCCTGGCCATGCTGCCGCCCGGCCTCGTGGTGGTTCTCATGCAGAAGTGGTTCGTCAAGGGCCTGGTCGATACCGACAAATAAAACGCTGAACGAAAAATGGCTGCTCTCTCTCTACGCAACGTCATCAAGCGCTACGGCCACGGGCCGAAAGCCAACCAGGTCATCCACGGCGTGAGCGCCGAGATCTCCGACCATGAGTTCATCGTGATCGTCGGGCCCTCGGGCTGCGGCAAGTCGACGCTGCTGCGCATGGTGGCCGGCCTCGAGGAAATCTCGGCCGGCGAAATCTCCATCGGCAACCGCGTGGTGAACAACCTCGAGCCCTCGGAACGCGACATCGCGATGGTGTTCCAGAACTACGCGCTCTACCCGCACATGACGGTCTTCGACAACATGGCCTACGGCCTGAAGATCCTGAAGGTGCCGGTGGCCGAGATCAAGACGCGCGTCGACAAGGCCGCCAAGATTCTCGAGCTGGGCCATCTGCTGGCGCGCAAGCCGCGCGAGCTGTCGGGCGGCCAGCGCCAGCGCGTGGCCATGGGCCGCGCCATCGTGCGCCAGCCGCAGGTGTTCCTGTTCGACGAACCGCTGTCGAACCTGGACGCCAAGCTGCGCGCGCAGACCCGCCTCGAAATCCAGAAGCTGCACCGCGAACTCGGCATCACCTCGCTGTTCGTCACGCACGACCAGGTCGAGGCCATGACGCTGGCGCAGCGCATCATCGTGATGAACGGCGGCGTGATGGACCAGTTCGCCACGCCCGAAGAGGTGTACAACCGCCCCGCCACCACCTTCGTGGCGAGCTTCATCGGTTCGCCACCGATGAACCTGCTCAAGCACGCGCCGGGCGTGCGCCCGGGCCAGATCCTGGGCATCCGCCCCGAGCACATGAAGCTCGACGAAAGCGGTTGGACGGTGCAGGTCGAGCAGGTCGAACTGCTGGGCGCCGAGCGCCTGGTGTACGGCCGCATCGGCGACGAGCAGATCATCATGCGCACCGACGAAGGCGACCATCCGCCGGTGACCGGCGACACGGTGAAGATCGCCGCGCGCGAAGACAAGCTGCACTGGTTCGACGCCGGCTCCGGCAAGCGCGTGGACTGATCATGCTCGCCCCCAGGCTGCGCGCACTTCGTGTCGCTTCGCCAACCCCCTACCGGGGGCGACACCAGCGGCCCGGCAAAGCCGGTTCCGCGGTGTCTCGCGAAAAAGCCGGGAGCACACCCGAAAGATGACCATGAATTCCTGGCCCTACCCCCGCTGGGTCGCGCACCGCGGCGCCGGCAAGCTGGCGCCTGAAAACACGCTGGCCGCCTTCAAGCTGGGCGCGTCCCACGGCTACCGCATGTTCGAGTGCGACGCCAAGCTCAGCGCCGACGGCGTGCCCTTCCTCATGCACGACGCCAGGCTCGACCGCACCACCAGCGGACGCGGCATCGGCGGCGAGCAGCCGTGGCATGCGCTGTCGCAGCTGGACGCCGGCAGCTGGCATTCGCGCGGCTACGCGGGCGAGCCGCTGCCGACGCTGGAGAACATCGCGCGCTTCTGCCTGGCCAACGGCCACCTGCTGAACATCGAGATCAAGCCGACACCGGGCGTCGAGCGCGAAACCGGCGAAGTGGTGGCACGCGAGGCCGCGCGCCTGTGGCAGGGCGCGGCCGTGCCGCCGCTGCTCACCTCGTTCCAGGTCGATTCGCTGAAAGGCGCACAGGCTGTTCAGCCCGAGCTGCCGCGCGGGCTGCTGCTCGATTCGCTCTGGAAAGGCTGGCTCGAAGCAGCCCAGCAGCTCGGCTGCGTCGCCATCGTCTGCAACCACGCACTGTGGGACGCGGGCGTGCTCGCGCAGGTGCACGGCGCCGGCATGCGCGCCCTGAGCTACACGGTGAACGACGAATGGGCCGTGCAACGCCTCATCGACCTGGGCACCGACGGCATCATCACCGACCGGGTCGACCTGTTCAGCCCGGCCGGCTGAGGCGCACGTTTCTTACAGGCGCTTACTTCATGGCCGCTTCTATGATGCGGCCATGAAACGGACCTCTCGCCTGGCGAGCTTCTGCCTCGCCACCCTGCTGGCCCTGTCGATGTGCGGCCTGGCGCTCGCGCAGCCCGACGCCAGCATGAACGCGGGCAACGGCAGCAACCCCAACAACAGCGCCAACACCGCCGTCGCCGCGCCCCCCGCGCCCACGGTGGCCGAATTGCGTGCGCAGTTCAACAAGATCACCGCCGCCACCGGCAGCAACGCCGACGACGATCCGCGCAAGCAGCTCGCGCAGATCAGCGACATCGGCGCGCAGGCCGACAAGTTCGTGGCCGCGCGCACCGGCGACCTCGCCGACCTCAACGCTCGGCTCGGCGAGCTCGGCAATCCGCCCGCCGCCGGCGCCACCGAAGACCCCGACATCACGCGCCAGCGCGCGCGCCTGACCAAGGAGCGCAACGCGCTCGACGCCGACATCCGGCTGGCAAAGCTGCTGTCCATCGACGTGCGCCAGCGCGGCGCCGACCTGGTGTCGCAGCGGCGCGAGATGTTCGAGGCCCAGCTCACCGAGCGCGCGGCCTCGCCGCTGACCGGCGAGTTCTGGACCGACCTGCAGGATGCCTGGCCCGACGACCTGGAGCGCCTGCAGGCCATGGGCTCGGTGGTCAACGACGGCTTCGTGCAGGCGCTGGCGCCCGCGTCGCGCACGCTGGTGATCGCGGCGCTGATCGGCGCCCTGCTGCTGGCATGGCTGGGCGTCTGGGGCGCCGAGCACCTGCTCGCGCGGCTCGCGACGCGCGTGCTGCCGGCCGGCCGGCTGCGGCGCTCGCTGCTGGTGATCGCCATCGTGGCAACCCATGTGCTGCTGGTGGCGGTGGCCGCGCACGGCTTCGTCGAAGTGCTCAAGGCCCACGCCACCTGGGATGCGCAGGCGCGCAAGGCCTTGCAATCGGCGGCGCAGGCGCTGACCTTCATGGCCTTCGTCATCGGCCTGGGCCGCGCGCTGCTGGCCACCTCCCGCCCCTCGTGGCGGCTGCCGCCGATTCCCGATGCCACGGCCAGCCGGCTCGCGGCACTGCCCTGGCTGGTGGCGCTGGTGGCGGCGTTGGCCTGGACGCCGGCCGAAATCAACGCGCTGATCGACGCCAGCTTCGCCGCAGTGGTGGCCACGCATGTACTCACGGCGCTGATCCTCACCGCGCTGGTCGGCACGGTGATCTACCGGTTCAAGGCCCTGCGCGCGGACGCGCCCGAGGCCGGCCTGCCCGAGCGGCCGATGTGGGTCGGTTTGCTGGTGGCGCTGATCGGCGCGCTGATGATCGCCATCTGGGTGCTGGTGGCGCTGGGCTACGTGGCGCTGGGCAGCTTCCTGGCCTCGCAGCTCACCTGGACCGGCATCGTGGCGGCGGCCTTCTATGTGCTGTTCAAGTTCGCGGACGACGTGTTCATGGCGGTCGTGTCGTCGCGCAGCACCTTCGGCCAGCGGCTGCAAAAGAGCTTCGGCCTGGCGCCGCAGACGCTGGACCAGGCCGCCACGGTGCTGTCGGGCATCAGCCGCGTGGCGCTGTTCGTCTACATGCTGATCGCGCTGGCCGCGCCGCTAGGCACGTCGCCCGGCGAAGTGTTCCAGCGCAGCGGCAAGCTGGGCACCGGCGTGAAGGTGGGCGAGTTCCAGCTGGTGCCGGGCGCCATATTGAGCGCGCTGACGGTGGCGGTGGTGGGCTTCATCCTGCTGCGGGTGTTCAAGCGCTGGCTCACGCGCAGCTACCTGCCGAATACGCAGTTCGAGCCGGGCATGCAAAGCTCGATCACCACGCTGCTGGGCTATGTCGGCGGCATCCTGGTGGTGGCATTCACGCTGTCGGCGCTGGGCATCGGCATCGAACGCATCGCGTGGGTGGCCAGCGCGCTGTCGGTGGGTATCGGCTTCGGTTTGCAGGCGATCGTGCAGAACTTCATCTCGGGGCTGATCCTGCTGGCGGAGCAGCCGGTGAAGGTGGGCGACTGGGTGGTGCTGGGCACGGCGGAAGGCGACGTGCGGCGCATCAACGTGCGCGCCACCGAGATCCAGCTGGGCGACCGCTCGACGCTGATCGTGCCGAACTCCGAGTTCATCACCAAGACCGTGCGCAACATGACCCTGGCCAACGCCGAGGGCCGCGTGCTGATCCGCCTGCCGATGCCGCTGACCACCGACGCGCAGCGCGTGCGCGAGCTGATCCTGGCGGCCTGCAAGGCGCACGAGGGCGTGCTGGAAACGCCCGCGCCCTCGCTCACGCTCGAGGGCATCGAGAACGGGCTGCTGATCTTCCAGGCCATCGCCTACGTGGCGAGCCCCCGGCTTGCGGGCGGGGTGCGCAGCGACCTGCTGTTCGTGATCCTCGACGAGCTGAAGAAGGCATCCCTGCCGCTGGCGGTGCCGACGATGGTGATGGCCGCCGCCCCCGAGGTGCCGGCGCCGATCGTGCCTTCGTCGCCCGCCTCGCCGATCCCCGGCGTGCAGAGCTGACCGAAGCGCCGCCGCGCCTCCCTCACTCCAGGGGGAGCGCCGTGGTGAACTTGATTTCGTTGAGGCACACGCTCGAGCGCACCGCCGACACCCCGGGCATGTGCATCAGCGTGTGCATCAGGAACTGCGAGAGCGACTCCAGGTCCTGCGCGACCACCTTGAGCACGTAGTCGAAGTCGCCCGTCACCGAATAGCACTCCAGGATCTGCTTCATGTCGGCGATCAGGTCCTGGAACTTGGGCAGCTCGTCGACATGGCCGCGCGCCATGGTCACGTGGATGAAGGCGATCACGCCCAGCCCGACGCGGCGCGCATTCAGCCGCGCGGCATAGCCGTGGACCAGCCCCAGTTCTTCCAGCCGCCGGTGGCGCCGCAGGCACTGGGCAGGCGAAAGGTTCGCCACTTCCGCCAGCTCCAGGTTCGACGCGCGGCCGTTCACCTGGAGGTGCTCCAGAATCCGCCGGTCGATCCGGTCGAGTTCGACATCATGCAATTTCATTTCTCCCAGACCTTTCTGGATGCAATTTTATGGTGCAAAGCGGGGTAAGTCCGGGTCTTTCATGCACCTTAATTGTGCAAAGTACGATCTAGACTCCGAGCGCCGGAGTTGCAGCACGCAATTCCAGCCCCCTGGATTCCCTGCCCCGGCACCCGCCGGCGGCGCACTCAGACGCATCCCTTCCCCATCCGGAGACCCCTACGTGAAAAACGCTTTGCTTCGCACACCCTTCAGCGCAATGGCCCTGGCCCTCGGCATGCTGGCCGCCGCGCCTTCGTTCGCGGCCGACACCAAGTCGGTGGCCGTGACGGCCATCGTGGAGCATCCGGCGCTGGATGCCGTGCGCGACGGCGTGAAGGCCGAACTCAAGGCTTCCGGCTACGAAGAAGGCAAGAACCTCAAGTTCACCTATCAGAGCGCGCAGGGCAACGTGGGCACCGCCGCCCAGATCGCCCGCAAGTACGTGGGCGACGCGCCCGACGTGATCGTCGCCATCGCCACCCCGTCGGCGCAGGCCGTGGTCGCTTCCACCAAGACCATCCCGGTCGTGTACTCGGCCATCACCGACCCGGTGGCCGCCAAGCTGGTGAAGAACTGGGACGCCACCGGCACCAACGTGACGGGCGTGTCCGACCTGTCCCCGCTGGAAAAGCATGTCGCCCTCATCAAGCAGGTGGTGCCCGCCGCCAAGCGCATCGGCGTGATCTACAGCCCCGGCGAAGCCAACTCGGTGGCCATCGTCGAATCGCTCAAGAAGGCCGCCTCGGCCGCCGGCATGACCGTGGCCGAAGCCGCCGCCGCCCGCACGGTGGACGTGCCGACCGCCGCCCAGAGCCTGGTCGGCAAGGCCGACGTGATCTACACGCCCACCGACAACAACGTGGTCTCGGCCTTCGAAGGCATCGTGAAGGTGGCCCAGCAGGCCAAGCTGCCCGTGGTGGCTGCCGACACCGCCACCGTCGAGCGCGGCGCCGTGGCCGCCCTGGGCCTGAACTACAGCGACATCGGCCGCCAGACCGGCAAGATCGTGGTGCGCATCCTCAAGGGCGAGAAGCCCGGCACCATCGCCTCGCAGACCAGCACCAACTTCGAGCTGGTGGTGAACCCCGGCGCGGCCAAGCTGCAGGGCGTGACGCTCTCCGACGAGCTGCTGAAGACGGCGAAGGTCGTGAGCACCAAGTAATCCCTGCGACGGGCCCGCGCCCCGGTTTCATCCACCGGGGCGCGCCCGTTTCCGCCTCGCCGCCTGCCGGAAGCCTCCCCCCATGTCCCTCATCGCCTCGCTGGGCGCCATCGAGATCGGTCTGATATTCGGACTGGTCGCGCTGGGCGTCTTAATGTCGTTCCGCATCATCAACTTTCCCGACCTCACGGTGGACGGCAGCTTTCCGCTGGGCGCCGCCGTGGCCGCGACGCTGATCGTCGCCGGCTGGAACCCGGTGGCCGCCACCGCGGTGGCCTGCGTGGCCGGCGCCGTCTCGGGCTGGGTCACGGCCTGGCTCAACGTGAAGCTGAAGATCATGCAGTTGCTCGCGAGCATCCTGGTGATGATCGCGCTGTACTCCATCAACCTGCGCGTGATGGGCAAGCCCAACGTGGCGCTCATCACCGAACCCACGGTGTTCAGCATGGTCGACTTCGGCGGCATGCCGGAGCAGTGGGCCAAGCCGCTCTTGCTGCTGCTGATCGTGATCATCGCCAAGATCGTGGTCGACATGTTCTTCGCCTCCGAAGCCGGCCTGGCGATGCGCGCCACCGGCGGCAACGCGCGCATGGCGCGGGCCCAGGGCATTTCGACCGACTTCCACACCATGGCGGGCCTGGCGCTGTCGAACGCGCTGGTGGCGCTGGCAGGCGCGCTGTTCGCGCAGAGCCAGGGCACGGCCGACATCTCGATGGGCGTGGGCACGATCGTGATCGGCCTGGCCGCGGTGATCATCGGCGAGACGCTGATGCCCGCGCGCAGCATGGTCATCACCACGCTGGCATGCATCATCGGTGCTCTGCTCTACCGCTTCTTCATCGCGATGGCGCTGAACACCGACTTCATGGGCCTGCAGGCGCAAGACCTGAACCTGGTCACCGCCGTGCTGGTGGCCTTCGCGCTGCTGGTGCCGGCCTACAAGCGCAAGCTGGGCGCGCTTTTCAAGGGGAAGAACTGATGCTGCGCGCCCAACAACTCGAAATGACCTTCAACCCGGGCACGCCGATCGAGAACCGCGTGCTGCGCGGGCTCAGCCTGGAAATTCCCACCGGCCAGTTCGTCACCGTGATCGGCTCGAACGGCGCGGGCAAGTCGACCTTCCTGAATGCGGTGAGCGGCGACCTGATCGTCGACAAGGGCAGCATCGAGATCGACGGCAAGGACGTGACCCGCATGAACGCCTGGCAGCGCTCGGGCATGGTGGCCCGCGTGTTCCAGGACCCGATGGCCGGCACCTGCGAGGCGCTGACCATCGAGGAAAACATGGCGCTGGCCTGGAAGCGCGGCGAGCGGCGGGCCTTCGGCTTCGCGCTGAACCGCAACCTGCGAGAGCTGTTCCGCGAGAAGCTGTCGATCCTGAAGCTGGGGCTGGAAAACCGGCTGGCCGACCGCATCGGGCTGCTGTCGGGCGGCCAGCGGCAGGCGGTGAGCCTGCTGATGGCATCGCTCAAGCCCTCGCGCATCCTGCTGCTGGACGAGCACACCGCCGCGCTGGACCCGAAGACCGCCGCCTTCGTGCTGGAACTCACGGCCAAGATCGTCGAGGCCGGCCAGCTGACCGCGATGATGGTGACGCACAGCATGCGCCAGGCGCTGGACTACGGCTCGCGCACGGTGATGCTGCACGAGGGCCAGGTGATCCTCGACGTGGCCGGGCCGCAGCGCGCCGGGCTCGACGTGCCCGACCTGCTGCGCATGTTCGAGCAGACCCGCGGCGAGAAACTGGACGACGACAAGCTGCTGCTGTCCTGATGCAGTCCTCGAGCCCTCTCCTGCCGCTCGTGCGCGCGATGCGCGCCGGCGACCTCGACGCCGTGCTCGCGATCCAGCTCGCCTGCTACGGCGCGGGCTTCGTGGAAGATGGCGAGCTGATCGCAAGGCGGCTCGCGGCCGCGCCGCACACGGGCTGGGTCGCCGAGCACGGCGGCGGCGTGCGGGCCTATCTGGCGGGCTATCCGTCGATGGCCGGCAAGCTGACGCCGCTGCACGGCGAGTTCGAAGTGGCCGCGCAGGCCGATTCGCTCTATCTGCACGACCTGGCGGTGCACCCCGATGCGTCGGGGCTGGGCCTCGGCCCGCGGCTGGTGCGCCACGCCTGGGCGCATGCGGCGCAGGCCGGATGGCGGCATTCGACGCTGGTGTCGGTGCAGTCGTCGGTCGGTTTCTGGGAGCGCCAGGGCTATGCGACAACGCAGCCCGATGGCGCCGAGCAGCAGGCCCGGCTGGCCACCTACCCCGGCCGGTCGATCTACATGATCCGCCGGCTGGACGCGGCCTGAGCGGCTTTCAGCGGCGCCAGCCGCGCATCGCCAGCCATTGCACGATGCCGCAGACCACCACGAGCGCGGCGTAGGTCGCCATCATCCCGTCGCGCCCGAACACCACGAGGCCGCCCGCCAGCACCCCGACGCCGGCCAGGAAAACGAACGCCAGCTGCGCCCACCAGCGCGGCACGCCGGCGCGCCCGCCGCCCAGGTAACGGCCGGCGAACACCAGCACCAGCGCCATGAAGGCGGCAGGTGCAACGAAATTGAGCAGGTGATCGAGGAGGTCGAGCAGGTCCATCGGAGGGCCGCATGCGTGGGTGAGGTCATGCGGCAGGGCTTATGGCTGTCATAGGGAAAGCCATTTGTCCCTCTGCAAGCCCGGTGCGGCTGCTGATTTTATAATCACGGGAATGTCTGTCTGGGCTCTTGGCTTGAACCACACGACCGCGCCGCTCGATCTGCGCGGTCGTTTTGCGTTCGCGCTCGACCAGATCGCCCCCACGCTGCAGAGCCTGCGCAGCTCCTTCGGCTCCGGCCGCCATCCCCAGGTCGAGGCCGCGATCATCTCCACGTGCAACCGCACCGAGATCTACTGCGCCTCCGAGCACGCCGCGCTCGACCACACCTTCGGCTGGCTGGCCCAGAGCGGCGGCGTGACGCCCGCGCTGCTGCGCTCGCATGCCTACACCCTGCACGACGACGAAGCCGCGCGCCACGCCTTCCGCGTGGCCAGCGGGCTCGATTCCATGGTGCTCGGCGAGGCCCAGATCCTCGGCCAGATGAAAGACGCGGTGCGCGCCGCAGAAACCGCCGGCGCGCTCGGCAGCACGCTCAACCAGCTGTTCCAGCGCTCCTTCGCCGTTGCAAAGGAAGTGCGCACCGCCACCGAGATCGGCGCGCACTCCATCAGCATGGCCGCCGCCGCCGTGCGACTGGCCGGCCAGCTGTTCGAAGACCTGCGCAAGACGCGCGTGCTGTTCGTCGGCGCCGGCGAAATGATCGACCTCGCGGCCACGCACTTCGCGGCCAAGGAGCCCAAGTCCATCGGCATCGCCAACCGCACGCTGGAGCGCGGCGAGAAGCTGGCCTCGCGCTTCGGCGGCGAAGCCATGCGGCTGGCCGACCTGCCCTCGCGGCTGGCGGAATTCGACATCGTCGTGAGCTGCACCGCGAGCACGCTGCCGATCATCGGCCTGGGTGCCGTGGAGCGCGCGCTCAAGGCACGCAAGCACCGCCCGATGTTCATGGTCGACCTGGCCGTGCCGCGCGACATCGAGCCCGAAGTGAAGGCGCTGGAAGACGTGTACCTGTACACCGTCGACGACCTCGCGCAGGTGGTGCAGCAGGGCCACGCCAACCGCCAGGCCGCCGTGGCGCAGGCCGAAGTCATCATCGACGCCGGCGTGCAGAGCTTCATGCACTGGCTGGGCCAGCGCGGTACCGTGCCGCTGATCCAGCAACTCAACGCGCAGGCCGACGAATGGCGCGCCGCCGAGATGGCACGCGCCCGCAAGCTGCTGGCCAAGGGCGAGTCGGTCGAGGCCGTGCTCGAAGCCATGTCGCGCGGACTCACGCAGAAAATGATGCACGGCGCGCTGGCCGAACTGCACGCGGGCGATGCCACTTCGCGCGAGCAGACGGCGCAGACCATCTCGCGCCTGTTCCTGCGCAAAGAGCGTTAGCGACGCTCGCCAGCGGCCCGGCTCCGCCGGCCGCAGCCTTCATTGCGCCTGCCGCTGCATTGCGGCTTCCTCCCATTTTTTCGAGCCCCTTCCGCCGTGAAATCCTTTCTGCGCCACCAACTCGAACGCTACGCCCAGCGCCTGGGCGAGCTCGACTTCCTGCTCTCGCGCGAAGACATCATGAGCGACATGGCGCAGTACCGCACCATCTCGCGCGAGCATGCCGAAGTCACCCAGATCGCCGGCCGCTATGAGCGCTACAGGCAGCGCGAGGCCGACATCGCCGGCGCCAAGGAGATGCTCGACGACCCCGACATGGCCGAGATGGCACGCGAGGAAATCTCCGGCGCCGAGGCCGAGCTGGTGCAGCTCGAGGAAGAGCTGCAGCGCCTGCTGCTGCCCAAAGACCCGGACGACGCGCGCAACGCCTTTCTCGAAATCCGCGCGGGCACGGGCGGCGACGAATCTGCCCTCTTCGCGGGCGACCTGCTGCGCATGTACACGCGCTATTGCGAGCGCGCCGGCTGGCGCTGCGAGATCGTGAGCGAGAGCGAGAGCGAACTCGGCGGCTACAAGGAAGTGGTGGTGCGCATCGTCGGCGACGACGTGTTCGGCCACCTGCGCTTCGAGTCGGGCGGCCATCGCGTGCAGCGCGTGCCCACCACCGAGACGCAAGGCCGCATCCACACCAGCGCCTGCACGGTCGCCGTGCTGGCCGAGCCCGACGAGACCGTGGCCGTGCAGATCAACCCGGCCGACCTGCGCATCGACACCTACCGCGCGAGCGGCGCGGGCGGACAGCACATCAACAAGACCGACTCCGCCGTGCGCATCACGCACATCCCGACCGGCATCGTGGCCGAGTGCCAGGACGACCGCAGCCAGCACCGCAACAAGGCCAAGGCGCTGCAGGTGCTGTCGGCGCGCATCCAGGAGAAGGAGCGCAGCGAGCGCGCCGCCAAGGACGCCGCCATGCGCAAGGGGCTGATCGGCAGCGGCGACCGCTCGGACCGCATCCGCACCTACAACTTTCCGCAGGGCCGGCTCACCGACCACCGCATCAACCTCACGCTCTACAAGCTGCTGGCCATCATGGAAGGCGACCTCGGCGACGTGCTGGACGCCCTGCGCGCCGCGCGCGAGGCCGAGCAACTGGCCGAGCTGGAATCGAGCCTGCCGGCGTGATGACCGTCGACAACCCCAAGCCGTCCACCGTGGCGCAGGCGCTGGCCGCCGCGATCGCACTGGGCATCGACCGGCTCGATGCGCAGTTGCTGCTGCTGCATGCGCTGGGCCGCGCGCCGCACGACCGCGCTTGGCTGCTGGCGCACGACACCGATGCATTGCGGGACGAGGCCTGGTCCGCGCTTTCCACGCAACTGTCGCGCCGCCTCGCGGGCGAGCCGGTCGCCTACCTGCTCGGCGAGAAGGAATTCCACGGCCTCGACCTGCGGGTCGACGCGCGGGTCCTGGTGCCGCGGCCCGACACCGAGACGCTGGTCGAATGGGCGCTGGAGTGCCTCGAAGGCCATGCCGCGCCGCGCGTGCTCGACCTCGGCACGGGCAGCGGCGCGATCGCGCTGGCCCTGCAGCATGCGCGCGCCGATGCGCAGGTCGATGCGGTCGATACCAGCGCCGACGCGCTGGCGGTCGCGCAGGCCAACGCCCAGCGCCTGGGCCTGCCGGTGCGCTTCGCGCTGGCGAACTGGCTCGACGGTGCCGAAACCGGCTACGCGGTCATCGCCAGCAACCCGCCGTACATCGCCGCCAACGACCCGCACCTGCCCGCCCTGCGGCACGAGCCCGTCTCCGCGCTGGTCGCGGGTACCGACGGGCTCGACGACATCCGGCAGATCGTCCGGCACGCCCCCGCGCACCTGGCGGAAGGCGGCTGGCTGCTGCTCGAACACGGCCACGACCAGGCCGCCGCCGTGCGCCAACTGCTCGCAGAACGCGGTTTCGCCGAAGTGCAAAGCCGCGAAGACCTCGCCGGCATCCAGCGCTGCTCCGGCGGAATCTGGCGCACGGTGAAATAATCCCCTCAGCCCACTTTTCAGGAGTCCCCATGTCCGACGCCCAACAACGTATCGACGATCTCGTCAAGACCAACGACCTCGTGCTCTTCATGAAGGGCAACGCCAGTTTCCCGATGTGCGGCTTCTCCGGCCGCGCGATCCAGATCCTCAAGGCGGTTGGCGTCGACACCAAGGCGCTCAAGACCGTCAACGTGCTCGAAGACGACGGCATCCGCCAGGGCATCAAGGAATACAGCAACTGGCCCACGATCCCCCAGCTCTACGTGAAAGGCGAGTTCGTCGGCGGCTCGGACATCATGATGGAGATGTACGAGTCGGGCGAGCTGCAGCAGGTCATCGGCGGCGGCGCCTCGGCCTGATACGGCAGGCTCCGCGATGAGCCACGATCACGGCCCCGACGACGGCCATTCTCATGGCCATTCCCACGAAGGCGAACCGGCCTGGAAGCACGACGGCGTGCGCGTGGTCGCCGCCAACCAGCTCGACGTGAACACCGCCCAGACGCCCGGCATGAACCGGGCGGCGGCCATCAACTTCGCCCGCGTCGGCGCGCAGAAGCTGTGGGCCGGCACCGTGACCATCCACGCCGATGCCAAGACCGGGGCCCATCACCACGGGCATCTCGAATCGGTGATCTATGTGGTGCGCGGCCGGGCCCGTATGCGCTGGGGCGACAAGCTGGAGTTCACAGCCGAGGCCGGACCGGGCGACTTCATCTACGTGCCGCCTTACGTGCCGCACCAGGAAATCAACGCCAGCGCCACCGAGACGCTCGAATGCGTGCTGTGCCGCAGCGACGGCGAAGCGGTGGCCGTGAACCTCGACATCGAACCCGTCGAGAAGCCCGAATCGGTACTCTGGGTCGACCCGACCCACCCCCACGGCGGAGTCTGAGCGCTTTCCGGGGGCCGAGTCATGGCACCATGGCATTCTTAGCGTGCCACCATGACCCTGACCCAAAGCCTGCTCATCATCCTCCTGCTGATCGCGCTGAGCGCGTTCTTCTCCCTTGCCGAGATCACCCTGGCCGCTTCACGCCGCCTGCGCCTGCGCCAGATGGCCGACGAAGGCGACCCTCGGGCCGAGAAGGTGCTGCGGGTGCAGGAGCAGCCGGGCCACTATTTCACCGTGGTGCAGATCGGCCTCAACGCGGTGGCCATCCTCGGCGGCGTGGTGGGCGAAGGCTCGCTCAGCCCCTACTTCGCCGTCTTCTTCGAGAAATGGCTGAGCGTGGAAGCCTCGGCCAACGTGGCGTTCCTGTGCTCGTTCGTGATCGTCATCGCGGTGTTCCTGGTGTTCGCCGACCTGTTTCCCAAGCGGCTGGGCATGAGCAGCCCCGAGCAGCTGGCGGTGCGCGTGGTCGGGCCGATGCTGCTGCTGATCACCGCCTTCAAGCCGCTGGTGTGGTTCTTCACGAATTGCACCGACCTGCTGTTCAAGGTGCTGGGCATGCCGATGGCCCGCGACGACAAGATCACGTCGGCCGACATCCTCGCGATGACCGAGGCCGGCGCGCGCGCCGGCGTGCTCGCGGTGCGCGAGCAGCAGGTGATTGCCAACGTGTTCGAGCTGGAGACGCGGCTGGTGAGCAGCGTGATGACGGCGCGCGAGAGCATCGCCTGGTTCCTGCACGACGACCCCGAGACGGTGCTGCGCGCGCGCATCGTGGCCGAGCCCTTTTCGGCCTACCCGGTGTGCGACGGCGACATCGACCACGTGCTGGGCTACGTCGACGCCAAGGACATGTTCCAGCGCGTGCTCAGCGGCCAGCCTCTGGCCTTCGACCAGGGGCTGCCGCTGCACAAGGCACTCGTCATTCCAGACCGGCTGTCGCTGACCGAAGTGCTCGAGCAGTTCCAGCAGGCGCATGAAGACTTCGCGATCATCGTCAACGAATACAGCCTGGTGGTGGGCGTGATCACGCTCAACGACGTGATGAGCACGGTCATGGGCGACCTGGTGTCGACGCCCGACGAAGAGCAGATCGTGCAGCGCGACGAGAACTCCTGGCTCATCGACGGCATCACGCCCATCCAGGACGTGCAGCGCGCGCTGCACATCGACGAGCTGCCGCACTCGGAGGAATACGAAACCCTCGCCGGCTTCCTGATGGTGATGCTGCGCCGCGTTCCCAAGCGCACCGACAACGTGAGCTGGGGCGGCTATACCTTCGAGGTCATGGACGTGGACAGCTACCGCATCGACCAGGTGATGGTCACCAAGGGCTCGGGCACCGCCAAGGCGCCGGCGAGCTGAACATCCAGCGGTTTCAGGCGGCCGAGCGGTCGCGCTCGCGATCCTTGTCGTTGAACACCCAGAGCCGCTGGTTGGAGAACACGGCGTTCGGGTACGGCGACTTGCCGCGGCTGCCGTTGTAGCGGCCGAGTGTCATGTAGAGGTCGCCGTTCTCGCGGTCGAGGTAGTGGCGCAGGATCACGCAGCCGAAGCGCAGGTTGGTCTGCATGTGGAACAGCTTGGCGGGGTCGGCGTCGCCGATCACGCGCGTCCAGAAAGGCATCACCTGCATGTAACCGCGCGCGCCGGCGCTCGACACGGCGAACTTGCGGAAGTTGCTCTCAACCTGCACCAGCCCCAGCACCAGGCTCACTTCGAGGCCCGAGCGCTTGGATTCATACCAGGCGGTCTGCAGGAATTCCTTGCGCGACGGCCAGTCGGGAATCTTCTTCTTGAGCCGTTCGCTCATTTCGCCGAGCCAGCGCAGGTAGACCAGCCGGGCCTCGGTGTTCGGGAACTCGGGCACCGGCGGCGCCTTGTTGTGGATGGCCGAACTCAGCGCTGTGCGCACCGAGTCGATCAGCGGCTCCTCGATCTGCGCGCCGGCCTGGGCGGTCCGGGGCAGCGACAACATCGTGAGGGCGCTCGCCGTCATGGCGCCGCCCAGGCAATGGCGTCGCGAGAGACCGCCCTCCAGGCTCATTTCGCGAGCTTGCCGGTGATGAATTCGGCGATGCCGGCGGCGGGCACCTTGGTGGCCGCGGTGTCGCGCCGGCCCTGGTATTCGAGCTGACCTTCCTTCAGGCCGCGGTCGGAGATGACCACGCGGTGCGGCACGCCGATGAGTTCCCAGTCGGCGAACATCGCGCCGGGGCGCTCGCCGCGGTCGTCGAGCAGCACGTCGACGCCCTTGGCGAGCAGCTCTTCATAGAGCGCTTCGGCCGCGACCTTGACCTCGGGGCTGCGGTCCATGCCGATCGGGCAGACCACCACGGTGAACGGCGCCAGCGCGTCGGGCCAGATGATGCCGCGCTCGTCGTGGTTCTGTTCGATGGCGGCGGCGGGCAGGCGCGTGATGCCGATGCCGTAGCAGCCCATCTCGAGGAATTGCGGCTTGCCGCCTTCGTCGAGGTAGGTGGCGTTCATGTCCTTGCTGTACTTGGTGCCGAGCACGAACACGTGGCCCACTTCGATGCCGCGCTCGATGGCCAGCACGCCCTTGCCGTCGGGCGAGGCGTCGCCGGCGACCACGTTGCGGATGTCGGCCACCAGGTCGGGCTCGGGCAGGTCGCGGCCCCAGTTGACGCCGGTCATGTGGAAGTCGACCTCGTTCGCACCGGTGATCCAGTCGGCCAGCACGGCGGCCTCGCGGTCGGCCACCAGCTTGACGGGCTTCTTGAGATTCAGCGGGCCCAGGTAGCCGGGCTTGCAGCCGAAGTGCTCGTCGATTTCAGCGAGGGTCGCAAAGCGGAAGCCCTGGTCCAGGCCGGGCAGCTTGCTGACCTTGATCTCGTTCATGTCGTGGTCGCCGCGCAGCAGCAGCAGCCAGACCTGCGAGCCCTTGGGATTGCCGGCCGCGTCGAGGATGTCGGTGGCCAGCACCAGCGACTTGATGGTGGTGGAAAGCGGCACGCCGAGCAGCTCGGCCACGTCGGCGCAGGTGCTCTTGCCGGGGGTCGGCGTCTTCTCGAGCGCCTTGGCGGCGGCGGGACGCGGGCCGGCCGGCGCGAGCGCCTCGGCCTTTTCCATGTTGGCGGCGTAGTCGCTGTCGGGGCAGTAGACGATGGCGTCTTCGCCGGTGGCGGCGATCACCTGGAATTCTTCGCTCAGGTCGCCGCCGATGGCGCCGCTGTCGGCCGCCACGGCGCGGTAGCGCAGACCGAAGCGGTCGAAGATGTTGCGGTAGGCCTGCGCCATGATCTGGTAGCTGGCCTTGGCCGCGTCGAGGTCGCGGTCGAAGCTGTAGGCGTCCTTCATGATGAATTCGCGCCCGCGCATCAGGCCGAAGCGCGGACGGCGCTCGTCACGGAACTTGGTCTGGATCTGATAGAAATTCTTCGGCAGCTGCTTGTAGCTGCGGATTTCCTGGCGCGCGATGTCAGTCACCACTTCTTCGCTGGTCGGCTGGATCACGAAGTCGCGGTCATGGCGGTCCTTGATGCGCAGCAGCTCGGGGCCCATCTTCTCAAAGCGGCCGGTCTCCTGCCAGAACTCGGCCGGCTGCACCACGGGCATCGTCATCTCGACGGCGCCGGCGCGGTTCATTTCCTCGCGCACGATGGCCTCGACCTTGCGGATCACGCGCAGCCCCATGGGCATGTAGGTGTAGATGCCCGTGCCGAGCTTCTTGATCATGCCGGCGCGCATCATGAGCCGGTGGCTCGCGACCTCTGCGTCAGCGGGCGCTTCCTTGAGGGTGGAGACAAAAAATCGGGAAGCTTTCATCGGGATCGCGGTGATGGAAACGGGAATGGAAGTGGGGAACTGCTCCCCCGGAGAGACCCTGAGAGCCTGCATCGCAGCTTGCCGAGGGCAACCCGGCATGCATAATCGACTCAGTTCAAAAATTGGGGTTTGATTATGCTCGACCGGGACGGCTTCAGGCCCAACGTCGGCATCATCCTGCTCAACCAGAGAAACCAGGTTTTCTGGGGCAAGCGCATACGCACGCATTCCTGGCAGTTTCCGCAAGGCGGCATAGACCGCGGCGAAAGTCCCGAGCAAGCCATGTTCCGGGAACTGCATGAGGAAGTGGGGCTCCATCCGGAGCATGTGCGCATCGTGGCCCGTACCCGCGACTGGTTGCGCTACGAGGTGCCGGATCGGTTCATCCGCCGTGACGCACGGGGCCACTACAAGGGCCAGAAACAAATCTGGTATTTGCTGCAACTCGTCGGCCACGATTGGGATCTCAACCTGCGTGCAACCGACCATCCCGAATTCGACGCCTGGCGCTGGCATGACTACTGGGTGCCGCTCGACGTCGTCGTCGAGTTCAAGCGCGGCGTCTACGAGATGGCGCTCACCGAGCTTGCTCGCTACCTGCCACGGCAGGATTTCCGCAACCGCTTCCTGCGCAGCAACGTGCGCGCCCGAGAATTCGAGCGCCATTCGCTGGACGCCGGCGCGCCGCCCGGACTGGACCTGCCGCCGGGCGGCAGCTTCGATCCGCATCCAGACATTCCTTCAGTGAGCGATGAACCTTCTGCCAACCACAACGCGCCCTTCCTTCCGACGCAACGCTGAACGCGCGCTCCTGCTCGCCTGCTTCGGCATCCTTGCCGGATGCGCCTCGGGCAACCACGATACCGACAACGCCGACTGGGCCCAGGCCGGCATGCCGCCGCCGCCCAAGCGCTCCGAGACAGACAGGGAGTGGGCCGAAACCGCCGTTCCGCCGCCCCCGGCGTTCAGCGAAAGCCGCTTGCTGCAAATCTCGATGCCGCCGTACATGAGCCTGCAGTTCGGCATCGACCCGAACACGATCGCCATCACCGGCGACGGCATCGTGCGCTACGTGGTGGTGGCGCACAACCGTTCCGGCGGCGCCGTCAACGCCTTCTACGAAGGCGTGCGCTGCTCGACCTCGGAGATGAAAAGCTACGCCCGCTACAACGAAGGCCGCTGGCACGAGAACGAAAAGCCCGAATGGAAGCGGTTCTACGACCTGAACTCCAGCTACACCAAGGCACTGGCCGGCCAGGCGCTGTGCCGGGGTAATGCGCCGCGCGCATCGGTCGGGGAAATGGTCCAGAACATCCGGAATCCGGTCCGGGAAGTGCAATAAGCAAAAACAAACGGGGCCCTGGGCCCCGTTTCAGTTTTCTGCCTCAGCTGGGCATCAGCACCATGTTGTCGCGGTGGACCATTTCAGGTTCCGCCACGTAGCCCAGCAGGCGCTCGAATTCGGACGAGGGCTTGCGGCAGAGCAAGCGCGCCTCCACGCTCGAATAGTTGGCCAGGCCCCGGGCCAGTTCGACGCCCTCGGCATCGCGCACTGCGATCACGTCGCCTCGCGAGAACTCGCCCGATACGGCCGTCATGCCGATCGGCAGCAGGCTCTTGCCCTCGGCCCTCACCTTGGCCGCCGCGCCGGCGTCGACGACGACAGCGCCGCGCAGCTGCAGGTGGTCAGCCATCCAGCGCTTGCGGGCCTGGTGTTTGGCGGTCTGCGCCACCAGCAGCGTCCCGATGGATTCGCCCTTCGCCAGGCGCAGCAGCGCATCGGCTTCTCGCCCCCAGGCAATGACGGTGGAAGCGCCTGAACCCGCGGCACGCTTGGCCGCAAGGATCTTGGTGATCATGCCGCCCTTGCCGATGCTCGACCCCGCGCCGCCGGCCATGGCCTCGAGGGCCGGATCGCCCGCCGCGGCCTCGTGCACGAACTTCGCTTCCAGATCTTTGCGCGGGTCGGCCGTGTAGAGGCCCTTCTGGTCCGTGAGGATGACCAGCGCATCGGCCTCGACGAGGTTGGCCACGAGCGCGCCGAGCGTGTCGTTGTCGCCGAACTTGATTTCGTCGTTGACGACGGTGTCGTTCTCGTTGATGACCGGGACGACGCCCAGCCGCAGCAGCGTGACGAGGGTCGAGCGCGCATTGAGATAGCGCTCGCGGTCGGCCAAGTCGGCATGCGTCAGCAGGACCTGGGCGCTCCCGATCTGGTTCTCGCGCAGCTTGGTCTCGTACATCTGGGCCAGGCCCATCTGGCCGACTGCCGCCGCCGCCTGCAGTTCATGAATCTCGTGCGGACGGGTGCGCCAGCCGAGCCGCTTCATGCCTTCGGCAATGGCGCCGCTCGACACCATCACGACCTCGCGGCCGTCGCGCACGAGTTCCGCCAGCTGACGGCACCATTCGCCGATGGCGGCTTCGTCGAGACCGCGCCCCTCGTTGGTCACGAGGCTGGAGCCCACCTTGACGACGATACGGCGGGCGTCCCGCAAGGCGGTGGATCCAGAATTCGAAGTCATTTCGGCTGTAGCGGTCTTGAATGCTGCGTTGATTGCTATCTGATTTGTAGCATCTTTCGATGCTGTGCCGCCGGTCAGTCGCCTTCGGGCGGCAGCGGAATGAAGCGCGGATCGATCTCGACCGGCTCATGCTCGGCCACCTGCTGCGCCTTGACCTGCTGATAGATGGCTTGCACCAGATGCTCGCAGCCTTCACGCGTGAGCGCCGAAATCTCGAACACCGGGCCCTTGAAGCGCAGGCGCTTGACGAAGTCCTTGACGCGCGCGGCGCGTTCGTCGGCGGGCACCATGTCGAGCTTGTTCAGCACGAGCCAGCGCGGCTTTTCGTAGAGCGCGGCGTCGTATTTCTTCAGTTCGCCGACGATGGCCTTGGCTTGCGCCACCGGATCGATGCTGTCGTCGAACGGCGCCATGTCGACCACATGCAACAACAGGCGGGTGCGCTGCAGGTGACGCAGGAAGAGATGGCCAAGGCCGGCGCCTTCGGAAGCGCCTTCGATCAGGCCAGGCAGGTCGGCCACGACGAAGCTTTGCTCCGGGCCGACGCGCACGACGCCGAGGTTCGGGTGCAGCGTGGTGAAGGGGTAATCCGCAATGCGCGGGCGGGCATTGGAGATGGCGCTGATCAGCGTCGACTTGCCGGCATTCGGCATGCCGAGCAGGCCCACGTCGGCCAGCACCTTGAGTTCGAGCTTGAGGCTGCGCTTCTCGCCGGGCCAGCCGGGTGTCTTCTGGCGCGGGGCGCGATTGATGGCGCTCTTGAAGCGCATGTTGCCGAAGCCGCCGTCGCCGCCCTTGGCGATGGTGATGACTTCGCCTTCCGCCAGAAGCTCGAACAGCACCTCGCCGGTTTCGGCGTCGGAGATGATCGTGCCGACCGGCATCTTGAGCGTGATGTCGTCGCCAGCGGCACCGAACATGTCGGAGCCCATGCCGTGCTCTCCGCGCTTTGCTTCGTGGCGGCGCGAGTAGCGGAAATCGACGAGCGTGTTCAGATTCGAGTCGGCCACCGCGAAGACGTGGCCGCCTCGGCCGCCGTCGCCGCCGTTGGGGCCGCCGAACTCTTTGTATTTCTCATGACGGAACGACACGCAGCCGTTGCCGCCATCGCCCGCGGCGATGTCGATGAAGGCTTCGTCGACGAACTTCATGGGATGTCCAGTTTACAAATGAAGAAGCCCCGGCAATGCGGGGCCTCGGGCTGATCGAAGTGACTCGAGGCTTACGCCGCGGGCGTCACGTTGACCGTGTGCTTGTTCAGTGCACCCTTTTGACCGAACGACACGTGGCCGTCGACCAGGGCGAAGAGCGTGTGGTCCTTGCCCACGCCGACGTTCACGCCGGGGTGGAACTGGGTGCCGCGCTGGCGCACGATGATCGAGCCTGCGCTGATCAGTTCGCCGCCGAAAGCCTTCACGCCGAGCATCTTGGGCTTGGAATCGCGCCCGTTTCGCGTTGAGCCGCCGCCTTTTTTCTGTGCCATGGAATCTTCTCCTTAGCCGGCGATCGCGCCGATTTGCAGTTCGGTGAACTGCTGGCGATGGCCTTGACGTTTCTGATAGTGCTTGCGACGGCGCATCTTGAAGATGCGAACCTTGTCGTGCTTGCCGTGCGACAGTACCGTGACTGTCACCGTTGCGCCGGACACCAGGGGCGTGCCAACCTTGATTTCAGCGCCGTTGCCGACGGCCAGAACCTGGTCGATCACGATTTCCTGGCCTACGTCCGCAGCAATCTGTTCTACTTTAATTTTTTCGCCGGAAGCAACGCGATACTGCTTGCCGCCGGTTTTTATGACCGCGTACATGTAAACCTCTTAGAAATTGAGTCCCCGCGGCGAATTCCGCAGAGCCCAAGATTATAGCGCGGTTTGTGTTCGCTAACCACCCCCAGCCCCCGCCACCCCTTGCGGAAGGTAACGGCTCCCTATAATTTGCGCGTCCCGGCCCATCGGCCGCCCTTACTTTCAGCAGCGCCCCGCGCCCCCGCTTTGCCAGTTCCAGCCGCCGACACCTCCCCCACCGCCACCGTGCTGGACCTGATTGCAGGTGACATGATCGAAGTCGATCGTGTGATCTCCCGCCGTCTGGATACAGGCGTGCCGCTGGTCAGCCAAGTTTCCAAGTACATCATCTCCGCGGGCGGCAAGCGCCTGCGGCCGGCGCTGTTGCTGCTGATGTCCGGTGCGCTTGGGTACACAGGGGAGCAACGATTCAATCTGGCGGCCGTGGTGGAGTTCATCCACACGGCGACGCTGCTGCACGACGACGTGGTGGACGAATCGACCCTGCGACGTGGGCGCGCGACGGCCAACGAATCTTTCGGCAATCCAGCCAGCGTGCTGGTGGGCGACTTCCTTTATTCGCGCGCCTTCCAGATGATGTTGGACGCCAACAACATGCGCGTGATGCAGATCCTGGCCGAAGCGACCAACGTGATCGCCGAGGGCGAAGTGCTGCAGTTGATGAACATGCACGACGCATCGCTGGACGAAGCCGCCTACCTGCGCGTCATCCGCTCGAAGACCGCCAAACTGTTCGAGGCAAGCACCCGGCTCGCCGCCGTGCTGGCCGGCACCACGCCCGAAGTCGAAGAAGCCTGCGCCACCTATGGGCAAGCGCTCGGCACCGCCTTCCAGGTGATCGACGACGTGCTGGACTACGCAGGCGATGCCAACGAGACAGGAAAGAACGTCGGCGACGATCTGCGCGAAGGCAAGACCACGCTGCCGCTTATCTTCGCGATGCAGCGCGGAACGCCGGCGCAGAGCCAGCTCGTACGTGCCGCCATCGAGGCCGGAGACACCGCACAGCTGGGCAAAGTGGTCGAGATCGTTCGCGAAACAGGGGCACTCGACGCCTCCCGCGAAGCCGCCGCCGCCGAAGCACAACGAGCAATTCATGCATTGAATGGCTTTCCGTCCAATTTGCACGCTTCAGGTTTGCTACAATTGGCGGCTCAGTTGCTTGAGCGACGTGCCTGAACACCTCACCTGAGTTGGCATCTAGGACGAATTCTCTTTTTCTTGCAACCATCGGGGTGTAGCTTAGCCTGGTAGAGCGCTACGTTCGGGACGTAGAGGCCGGAGGTTCGAATCCTCTCACCCCGACCAGCCTTTGGCTGGCATAAATAAATGGCCATGCCTGTTGCTGTGTAGCGATTTACAGCACAGGAGTGTTCAGCGATGATCGTGAAGCACTTTTTCACATCTTTTGCATTCGCTGAATGGCCGCTGCCGAACTTCCAGTCAAAGAATCCGCGCAGATAGCGCTTCCAGGGCTTGCGCGTGCCCTGGTTTCCGCCGGCAAGCTGCCCGCCAAGACGGCGGAAGACATCTATCAAAAGTCGCTGAGTGGCCGCACCAGTTTCATCGCGGAACTGACCGGCACGGGAGCCGTATCGGCCGCGGACCTTGCCCATACCCTTTCCAGCGCGTTCGGCGCTCCGCTGCTCGATCTCGACGCCATCGACCACCAGCGCCTGCCCAAGGATCTGCTTGACCCGAAGCTCTGCCTTGCCTACCGCATCGTCGTTCTCAGCAAGCGCAATAACCGGCTGATCGTCGCCACGGCCGATCCGTCGGACCAGCAGGCGGCGGAAAAGATCAAGTTCGCCTCGCAGATGGGCGTGGACTGGGTCATCGCGGAATACGACAAGCTGTCGCGCATGATCGAAGCCGCCGCCGTGAGCGCGGCAGAGACCATCAACAGCATCGTCGGCAGCGAGTTCGAGTTCGACGAAGTCACGGCCGACACCTCGGGCGATGCCAACGAGCAGGCGATCGCCGAAGTCGAAGACGCACCGGTCGTGCGTTTTCTGCACAAGATGCTCCTCGACGCCGTGGGGATGCGGGCGTCGGACATCCACTTCGAGCCCTACGAGCACAACTACCGCGTGCGCTTTCGCGTCGACGGCGAACTGCGCGAGATCGCCAGCCCGCCGACCGTCATCAAGGACAAGCTCGCCTCCCGCATCAAGGTGATTTCTCGGCTCGACATCTCCGAGAAGCGCGTGCCGCAGGACGGCCGCATGAAGCTCAAGATCGGCCCCGACCGCGTGATCGACTTTCGCGTGAGCACGCTGCCCACGCTGTTCGGCGAGAAGATCGTCGTTCGTATTCTCGACCCCAGCAGCGCGCGCCTGGGCATCGATGCACTGGGCTACGACGCCGACGAGAAGGCACGGCTGCTGCACGCCATCGGCCGTCCCTACGGCATGGTGCTAGTGACCGGCCCGACGGGTTCGGGCAAGACCGTGTCGCTCTACACCTGCCTGAACCTGCTGAACCAGCCGGGCGTGAACATCGCGACGGCGGAAGACCCGTCGGAAATCAACCTGCCCGGCGTCAACCAGGTCAACGTCAACGAGCGTGCGGGCCTGACTTTCGCGGCCGCGCTGCGTGCGTTCCTGCGGCAGGATCCCGACATCATCATGGTCGGTGAAATCCGCGACCTCGAGACCGCCGACATTTCGATCAAGGCCGCCCAGACGGGCCACCTGGTGCTCTCGACACTGCACACCAACGACGCGCCGACCACGCTCACGCGGATGCGCAACATGGGCATCGCGCCGTTCAACATCGCATCGAGCGTGATCCTGATCACCGCGCAGCGCCTTGCGCGGCGCCTGTGCACCGTCTGCCGTGCGCCCGCGGACGTGCCGCGCGAGGCACTGCTCGACGCAGGATTCCAGGAAGAACAGCTGGACGGCAGCTGGAAGCCCTACCGCCCCGTCGGTTGTTCGGCATGCAGCGGCGGCTACAAGGGCCGCGTCGGCATCTACCAGGTGATGCCGATCTCGGAGGCCATCCAGGAAATCATCCTGCGCGACGGCAGCGCGCTCGACATCGCACAGCAGTCCGAGAGGGAAGGCGTGCGTTCGCTGCGCCAATCCGGCCTGCGCAAGGTCATGCAGGGCCTCACTTCGCTCGAAGAAGTCGTGGCCTGCACCAACGAATAACGCACACACTGAAAACCGGAGATCGAATGGCAACAGTGGCATCCTCCCGCTCCCAGCCCACGCACAAGGAATTTGTCTTCGAGTGGGAAGGCAAGGACCGCAACGGCAAGCTGGTGCGCGGCGAACTTCGGGCCGCCGGCGAAAACCAGGTACAGGCTGCGTTGCGCCGCCAGGGCGTGCTCGCCTCGAAGATCAAGAAGCGGCGGATGCGCTCGGGCAAGAAGATCAAGCCCAAGGACATCGCCATCTTCACGCGCCAGTTGGCGACGATGATGAAGGCCGGCGTGCCGCTGATGCAGTCCTTCGACATCGTCGGACGCGGCAACGCAAACGCGAGCGTGGCCAAGCTGTTGAACGACATTCGCAGTGACGTGGAAACAGGTACGTCTCTTTCGATGGCCTTCCGCAAGTTTCCGAAGTACTTCGACAACCTCTACTGCAACCTGGTGGAGGCCGGTGAGGCCGCCGGTATCCTGGAAGAGTTGCTGGACCGCCTTGCCACGTACATGGAAAAAACCGAGGCGATCAAGTCCAAGATCAAGTCGGCGCTGATGTACCCGACTTCGGTGATCGTGGTGGCGTTCGTGGTGGTAGCCATCATCATGATCTTCGTGATACCGGCGTTCAAGCAGGTGTTCACCTCGTTCGGCGCCGACCTGCCGGCACCCACGCTGTTCGTGATGGCGATCAGCGAGTTCTTCGTGTCGTACTGGTGGCTGATCTTCGGCGGCCTCGGCGGCGGCATCTACTTCTTCCTGCAAGCCTGGAAGCGCAACGAACGCGTGCAGAGAGTCATGGACCGGGCACTGCTGAGAGTGCCGATTTTCGGCGTGCTGATCGAGAAGTCCTGCGTGGCTCGCTGGACCCGTACGCTGGCAACCATGTTTGCTGCAGGCATACCGCTGGTGGAAGCGCTCGACTCCGTGGGCGGTGCCTCCGGCAATACCGTCTACGGAGATGCCACAGCCAAGATTCAGCAGGAAGTCTCGACCGGCACCAGCCTCACGGCAGCCATGACCAACGTCAATCTCTTCCCCTCGATGGTCATCCAGATGACCGCCATCGGCGAAGAATCCGGCTCCATCGACCACATGCTGGGCAAGGCCGCCGACTTCTACGAATCCGAAGTGGACGACATGGTCGCGGGCCTCTCGAGCCTGATGGAACCCATCATCATCGTGTTCCTCGGCACCATCATCGGCGGCATCGTCGTCTCGATGTACCTGCCCATCTTCAAGCTCGGCCAGGTCGTCTGATGCTCGTTTCGCGGGAGATCGACACCGTTTTCGCCGGTGTCCTGGGGTTGTTGATCGGCAGTTTTCTCAATGTGGTCATCTACCGTATCCCGGTGATGATGTACCGCGACTGGCTGGCCGAGGCCGTGTTCAACCTGATGCCGTCCAAGGACACCCCCTCGCTCTGGTCGCTGGTCTTCGGCCCCAAAGCCACGCCTCCGGCAGGGCTCGAGGCGGCGGCAGAGAAGGCGGCGCCGGCCATCGAAGCCCTGCCGCCTTTCAACCTCATGCGCCCGGCATCCCGCTGCGGCAGCTGCGGCCACCAGATCCGCTGGTACCAGAACATCCCCGTACTGAGCTATGTGCTGCTGCGTGGCCGCTGCGCATCCTGCAAGACGCCTATCAGCCCGCGCTACCCGCTGGTCGAGCTGATCACCGCCGGCCTCTTCGCGCTGTGCGCCTATCGCTTCGGCATCACCCCCACCGGCGCCTTGTGGGCCGCATTCGGGGCATTGCTGGTGTGCCAGTTCCTGATCGATTTCGACACCCAGTTCCTGCCCGATTCGCTCAACTACCCCCTGCTCTGGCTCGGCCTCGTCGGCGCAGCCATGGGCTGGACCGGTGTCTCGCTCAATGCTGCCGTCTGGGGCGCGGTGTTCGGCTACCTGAGCCTGTGGCTTGTGTACCATGGCTTTCGCCTGATCACTGGCAAGGAAGGCATGGGCTATGGCGACTTCAAACTGCTCGCCGCGCTGGGTGCGTGGCTGGGCGCCGACTACCTTATCGCGATCATCCTCGTCTCTTCGCTGGTGGGCGCCGTGATCGGGCTGACGCTGCGCTTTGCCGGCAAGCTGGCGCACAAGGACATCCCCATCGCCTTCGGCCCGTTCCTGGCCGGCGCGGGCCTGGTCTGCCTCGTGGCAGGCCCGGAGCTCGTGAAGCAATGGATTCCCTTCGCGTTCCCGCTGGGCGCGCTGGTGCATTGACCGGCCGGGCCATGGTGCGCCGCATCGGGCTGACAGGCGGCATCGGCAGCGGCAAGAGCACGGTCGCCGCGCTGCTGGTCGCGCAGGGCGCGGTCCTGGTCGATACCGACGCCATTGCACGTTCGATCGCGCAGCCCGGCGGCATCGCCATGCCGGCCCTCGAGGCCGCCTTCGGCCCCGGCGTGATCGCACCCGACGGCGGCATGGACCGCGCCGCCATGCGCCAGATCGTGTTCGCGGACGCTGGTGCCAAGACCCGGCTCGAATCCATCCTGCACCCGCTGATCGGCGCGGAAACCCAGCGCCAGGCCGCTGCCGCGGGCCCGGATGCCATCGTCGTCTTCGACGTCCCGCTGCTGGTCGAGTCCGGCCGCTGGCGCGCCATCGTCGACCGCGTGCTGGTGGTCGACGCGAGGGAAGAAACCCAGCTGAAAAGGGTGATTGCCCGCTCGGGCTGGACGCCCGAAGCAACAAGGGCAGTGATCGCCCAGCAAGCCCCGCGCAAAGCACGCCGGGCCGCCGCGGACGCCGTCATCTACAACGACTCCCTGACCCTCGAGGAACTCGGTTCAGAGGTGCGGGGTCTCTGGGAACGGTGGGTTGGGACGGGCACGCGATAATCAACGATTGACGCCGCGACGGCTACACGACGATCACGTCAAACGGCGCACGCCTCAGCGCCCCTCACGATGCTTTTCAATTCGTATCCTTTCATCTTCATATTTTTCCCGCTGGTCCTGATCGGCTTCTTCCTGATCGGTGCGCGCAGCCCCCGGGCGGCGGCGGGTTTCCTGGCACTGGCCTCGCTCTTCTTCTACGGTTGGTGGAGCGTCAAGGCGCTGCCTCTGCTGCTGGGGTCGATCTGCATCAACTACTGGTTCGGGCTGCGGCTCACGCCTTCTCCCAGCCGGGAAGACAAGCACCGCAAGGCGCTGCTGATCATTGCGCTGGTGGTCAATCTCGGGGTGCTGGCCGTCTTCAAGTACGCCAACTTCTTCCTGGAAAACATTGACGCCGGCTTGGCCGCCGCGGGTTTCTCGCAGATCGACCTGGTGCACATCGTGCTGCCGATCGGCATCTCGTTCTACACCTTCACGCAGATCGCCTTCCTGGTCGACTGCTGGCAGGGCAAGGTGCAGGAGCGCAGCTTCATCCACTATGCGCTGTTCGTAACCTACTTCCCGCACCTGATCGCGGGCCCGGTGCTGCATCACGCGCAGATGATGCCGCAGTTCAACAACCCGGCCACCTACAGGATCAACGCCCGCAACCTGGCGCTCGGGCTGGGCATCTTCGTCTTCGGCCTCGCCAAGAAGATGCTGATCGCCGATCCGCTGGGGCAGTACGCCGACATGATGTTCAAGGGCGTGCACGAAGGCGTGCTGCCTTCGCTGTATACGGCCTGGTTCGGCGTTCTTGCCTATACGCTGCAGATCTACTTCGACTTCTCCGGCTACTCGGACATGGCCGTCGGCCTGTCTCTTTGCGTGGGCGTGCAGCTGCCGCTCAACTTCCGGTCGCCGTACAAGTCGACCAACATGATCGAGTTCTGGCGCCGCTGGCACATCTCGCTGTCGACCTTCCTGCGCGACTACCTCTACGTGCCTCTGGGCGGCAACCGCAAGGGGCCGGCGCGCCGCTACATCAACCTGTTCCTGACGATGCTGCTGGGCGGCCTGTGGCACGGCGCGGCCTGGACCTTCGTGATCTGGGGCGCGCTGCATGGCGCCTATCTCATGGTCAACCACTTCTGGAACGCCAAGGTGCGGCGCGGCAACACCAAGACCACGTGGTACGGCCGCGTGATCGGCTGGTTCATCACCTTCGTCTGCGTCATGATCGCCTGGGTCGTGTTCCGCGCCGACAGCATGACGGCCGCCATCGAGATCTACAAGGGCATGCTGGGCATGCACGGCGCGCCCGTTTCGGCGTTCGGCGAGTTCAAGGTTCCGTTCCGCAAGCCCGAGTTCTTCCAGACCATCCTGGTGGGCCTGGTGATCTGCCTGGCGCTGCCGCCCACCATCACGCTCGACCGCTGGATCCCGAGCGTCGCCGGCCTGGCCGGCCGGCCGCGCCTGCAGCGGCTGGCGACCTGGGTCACGGGCTTGGGCTGTGTCTATCTTTTTGGCCTGTGTGTGTCGAAATTCGGCAGCTACAGCCCGTTCCTCTATTTCCAGTTCTGACATGGAAGACACGAAATCGGCCAAGACCTGGCTGGGAATCTTCGCCGCAGGCTATCTGGTGTGCTGCGCTTTGTTGCTCATCAGCCTCTTCACGCCCATACCCTATGGCGACCTGACCCGCATCGGGCGCATCTCGGAGCGTCAGTTCGGTTGGCACGCGCCGCCACCGCCCATTCCGGACGCCGACGTCAAGACTTGGCCGGTCAACGAATCCGACATCCTGGTCATCGGCGATAGTTTTTCAGTGCGCTACGCCTGGCAGGCATCTCTTGTCGGGGCAGGCTACAAGGTGACGACCACCCACTGGGACAACCTCGGCGGAACGCTGTGCGGGGACTTCTCGAACTGGCTTGAGAAATCCGGCTTCAAGGGCAAGGTCGTGATCGTCGAGAGCATCGAGCGCCTCCTTGAATACCGGATCAAGGAGTCCGAGTCCTGCCAGACGATGAAGCACCCCTTCAATCCGACGCCCCCGCCTTTCGAGAACCCGGCAAAGCCCGCCCCCGGCTTCCAGATCAACTGGGACGCCCAACTGCTCAGTGGCTGGCTCACCTACAAAAACACCAAGGCCATCCTGCGCTCCGACAACTGGACCAACACGCCCGAGCACTGGGGCCCGCTGATCGATGCGCGCGTCGTGCCCGACGGCTGCAAGCAGTTCAGCCATCAGGCCTGCGACAAGCTGCTGATGACCGCTGAAGACCGCATCAATCCGGCGCTCTCGCTCAGGTCCGCACAGTTCATGAAAAGCTTCGAAGACACGGCCGCGCCCTACAAGGTCTTGTGGATGGTCGTGCCGAACAAGACCACGGTCTATTTGCAACAAGATCATGCCGACGTGTTCCGCGCCGCGTTCAACCCGCAAAATATCGGGCCAGACCTGTTCGCCGTGGCGGCCGAGAACCGCTTCAAGGTGATGGACTTTTTCCCCGCCAACGAAACCCATGTCTCGACCCGCGGATACATTCTTTTCGGTCAGCGTATGCTGGAGGCTGTGCGACAAGTGTTTCCGCCCCCGGCAGCCAAGTCGCAATGAGCTCGAACCTGACGTGAAAAAACGATACGCGTGATCCTTTACGAGTACCCCTTCAACGAGCGCATCCGCACCTACCTGCGGCTGGAGCACCTGTTTCGCCGCCTGGGCGAGCTGGTACCCGCTGAATCGCCGCTGTCCCACCATTACGCCCTGATCACGATCTTCGAGATCATGGACGTCGCCGCGCGGGCCGACCTCAAGGCCGACGTACTGCGCGACCTCGACAAGCACAAGACCGTCTTCAACAGTTATCGCGGCAACCCGGCCATCGCCGAAGCGGTGCTCGACCAGGTCGTCAGCCAGCTCGAGCGCAACTTCACCACCCTCAACGGCGTGGCCGGCAAGGCCGGGCAGGCGCTGACGGAAAACGAGTGGCTCATGAGCATCCGCAGCCGAGCCGGCATTCCGGGCGGCACCTGCGAATTCGACCTGCCCGCCTACTACGCCTGGCAGCACCGCCCCCCGGCCAGCCGCCGGGCCGACCTCGAACGCTGGTCGAACACGCTCTCGCCGCTGGCCTCGTCGATTTACCTGCTGCTCAAGCTGCTGCGCGACGCCGACGTGCCCTACAAGGTGATCGCCACCAACGGCCAGTTCCAGCAGAACCTGCCCCAGGGCCGCAGCTTCCAGCTGCTGCGCCTGCGCATCGACCCCAAGCTGGGCCTCATTCCTGAAATCAGCGGCAATCGCCTCATGGTCTCGGTGCGTCTCATGCGCCACGACAAGGACGACCGCCTGCACCAAAGCTCGGACGACGCGCCTTTCGAGCTGACCCTCTGCGCATGACCGCGGTGAACGACAAAGGCGAGCGGATCGTCCGCTGCCCCACGTGCGGCGGCGACAGCATCTACGCACCGAGCAACGCCTATCGCCCGTTCTGCAGCGCACGCTGCAAGGGCATCGACCTGGGCGCCTGGGCCAGCGAGGAATTCCGGATGCCGGCCGAAGCGCCGCCGGACGACGAGCCCTTCGGCGATCCCAAGATCCAATAAATACGAGCGGGCTATTTCCCGTTCGCGTCTTCGTCCAAGAGTGCCGGATCGATGTACGTCGCAAAGTTGCGTGTGTATCTGGGCCGCAGGTGGCCAATGTCCTTGTAGGCCGGCGAATCATCGTCCGGCATGCTGCGGATGCAGGCGCCGGAAGCGCAAAGGCTGTCAAAGGGCTCGATGACCTGCGCTCCGTTCGCCAATGCCACCTGCTTCAACCGCGCATTGAGCTCCGCCTGATCCTGCGGCACCGGGGCCGTGAGGCGCCCGGACGACGCCGTCATCGTTCCCAGGCGGTCGCCCTGGATCTGCTTCAGCGGATCGAAATCCAGGCCCACCGGGTTGCCCAGCACGAGATACACCTTCTTGCGCGCCGAGACCCGTTTCAACACCTCGCCTAGCGACTTCAACGAAAGATCGACACCATCCCCGCTCACGAACGGATGCGCGGCTTTCCTGTCGTCCAGAAAGTAGTTCACGAGGAGGCCGGTGCCCGTGAAGTAGCAACTCCAGCAGGCGCCCAGCACGACCGTGTCGATCTGCGGTTGCAGTGCCAGCTCGAGCACCGCGGCGCGGCGCTCGCCGCAGTCGCCGCCGGCATCGAGCCGGGAGAACAATCCCGGTACTGGCGGGCAGGAGCCTTTGGTCGCGAAGTACACGGTGCGCGCCTTGGCTGGCTCGGTGCGTACCAGTTCCAGAGCACGCGGCGCATATTGCTCGACATGGCTGTCCCCGATCAGGAGCACGTTGTGCTTTCCCTGGCCGGTGCGGTAAACGAATTGTCCGCCCAGCGTGTCCTCCTGAAAGCCGTCGTAGTAGTTGTCTTCTTGCGTCGCATCCGCCACGGCCTGCAACGCCTGGCTGGCGTTGCGGGGGGAAGGCATTCCCAGGAACACCAGCACGCCGGCCAGTGCTAGCGCGGCCCCGCCGCCCGCCAGGCCGCGCAGCAGCCCCGTCGACAGGTGAAGCTTGACGAAGCGCTCGACGAATCGATAGGTTCCCCATGCCAGCACGATGGCCGCAACGACGAGCGCCACGCGCAATTCGAGCGAGGGCTCTCCTCCTTCAATGATGCGCGCGTACGACAACAGCGGCCAATGCCACAGATAGAGCGGATAGCTGATCAGCCCGATCCACACCATCAGGCGATTCGACAGCAGATATCGGTTGAGCACGCCACTCGGTCCCGCGGCGATGCAGCTCGCCGCACCCAATACCGGCAACAGCGCCCACCACCCTGGAAATGCCTTCGTGCTGCGCGTCATCACGAGCCCCAGCACGATCAACCCGACGCCGACGATCGATTGCACATGCCTCACCCACGGCCGCGAGTCCGCCGAGCCGTTCGCAGCCTGGAGTCGCATCGCCGCGAGCAAGCCGCCAGCCATCAATTCCCAGGCACGCGACAGCGGCGAATAAAAGGCGGCCGCGCGATGCGGCTGCACCGTCAGCACATTGATCAGGAAAGAGATCGCGGCCACCGCCAGGGTCACGCGCAGGATGGGCCAGCGCTTGCGCCAGGCCAGCCCCAACAGCAGCGGCCAGAAAATGTAGAACTGTTCCTCGATACCCAGCGACCACAGGTGAAGAAGCGGCTTTGTCTCCGCAGTGGCGTCGAAATAGCCAGACTCGCCCAGGAACACCAGGTTGGCGAAGAAGGCGGCACCACCCGTGATCTGCTTGCCGAGTTGCGAAAACTCCCCCGGCAACAGCACGTACCAGCCGAAAGCCAGCGTAGCCAGCAAGACAAGAAGCAGTGCCGGGAAAATGCGCCTGATGCGCCTCGCGTAGAAGTCCCGGTAACTGAAATCGCCGGCCGCCAGGCTCTGCAGGAGGATGGTCGTGATCAGGAAGCCCGAGATCACGAAGAAGATGTCGACCCCGATGAACCCCCCGGGCAACAGGCTCGGGAACGCGTGATAGACCAGCACCGAGCCCACCGCGATGGCGCGCAGGCCGTCAATGTCCGGGCGGTACTTGGGGTGCATCGTGCAATCGGTCCTTGGCTACCTGACGGGCTGGGCAACGTCGCTCTTGCGCAGCACTCGATCGATGTAGGTGGCGTGGTCTCGCGTGAACTCCAGGCGAAGATGGTCCCCGTCCTTGTACGAAGGATCGCCATCCGGCATGGTTCTCTGGCACTCATTGTCCTTGCACAGGGTGGCCACGGCATTGATGGGCTCCGCACCGCTTGCGGCCGCAATCTCCAGCAGCCGGTCGTTGAGCTGCTTCTGATTGGCAGGAAGCGGTGCCGTAGGCGTTGTCGGCGCGGCGGTGATGTGCCTCAGTCTGTTGCCCTGAATCAATCGCCTCGGCGTGAAATGCTCGCCTCCCGGATTGTCCAGCAGCAGGTACACCTTCTTTTTCTGCGACAGGTCGTGCAGGAGCGCTTCCAGCGAAGCGAGCGATCGGGCGATGCCGTCTCCGCTCTGGAAGGGATGCACCACACCATCGGGGCCGCGGAAGTAATAGTCCAGCGCCCCCGAGTCGAGAAAGTAGCAATTCCAGCAGCCGCCGATCACGACCGTCTTGACCTGGGGATCGTAGGCGAAGGCCAGGGTCTTATTGCGCCGCTCAGGGCAATCGACATTCTTGTCCGCGAAGACACCAGGCACCGGCGGGCATGAACCCAGAGTCGCGAAGTAAGCGGTGCGCGTGTCCTCGGGGAAAGCTTGTGTCACGGCCAGCGCCCGTGGCGCGTACTGTTGCACATGGCTGTCTCCCACGAAGAATGTATCGGCCACGCCCGTTCCAGCCTTGTAGACCCGCTGGTCACCGACCATGTCGCGCGTGAGGCCGCCGTAGTAGTCGGCGTCCACCGCAGCATTGGCCACGGCCTGAAGCTGTGCATTGTTGTTGCGCGGAGAAGGAACACCGAACGACACCACTGCGCCCGCTAGCGCCAATACCAGCATCGAGACCACCAGTCCACGCAAGACCCCCGTGGTCTGCCGGCGCCTGACGAAGCGCTCGACGAATCGGTAGGTCGCCCAGGCCAGCACTACGCTGGCAATCACGGCCGCGATCCTGGCGGTCACCGAATGATGCAGCGGATCATTTTCGACAAGGCGGACATACACCAGCAGCGGCCAGTGCCAAAGGTACAGCGGATAGCTGATGAGCCCGATCCATACCATCACGCGGTTGGAAAGCAGGTACCTGTTCAGCACACCTGTCGGCCCGGCGGCGATGCAACTCATCGCACCCAGCGTAGGCAACAGCGCCCACCAGCCCGGGAACGCCTTGATGGCGCGGATCATCACCAGCCCCAGAACGATCAGTCCGATGCCGAGCACGGATTGCAAGTGGCTGCGCCATGGGCTGGGGTTCGGCGGCCGCAGCCGCATGCAAGCCAGAATGCCCCCGACCATCAGTTCCCAGAACCGCGAAGCCGGCGAATAGAACGATGCTGTCGGAAAAGGATGCACCGTCGCGACATTGACCAGCAACGAGATTGCCGCAATTCCCAATATCACGCGCACGATCGGCCATTGCCTGCGCCAGGCAAGACCCAGCAGCAACGGCCAGAAAATATAGAACTGCTCCTCGATGCCCAGCGACCAGAGGTGCAGCAGCGGCTTGGTCTCCGCCGCCGTGTCGAAGTAGCCCGCTTCGCCCCAGAAAACCAGGTTGGCAACGAAGCCAGCCCCGCCCACCGTCTGCGTGCCGAGTTCGGCGAACTCATCGGACAACAGCAGGTACCACCCGGCACACAGCGTAACGAGCAGCACGATGGCCAGCGCGGGGAATATGCGCCGTACCCGGCGGGCGTAGAAGTCCTTGAAGCTGAAGTCGCCCGCTGCCAGGCTCTGCAGGATGATGGTCGTGATCAGGAAGCCCGAGATCACGAAGAAGATGTCAACGCCGATGAATCCCCCGGGCAGCAGGCTCGGGAACGCGTGATAGAGCACCACGGACGCTACCGCGACGGCGCGTAAGCCGTCGATGTCGGGGCGGTACTTGGGGTGCATCAATCAGTCGAGGGGTCCATTGAACATCCGGGAGCCGGGCCTCTTCTTCCAGATCCGAAAGAAGGGCTCGTGCGCCCGGCATGGGTCTAGGCCGCGTCTTGCTGCGCGAACGGCAGCCCACGCTCCTCGGACAGCCACTGCAGCACGGGCAGCGCGCCCGGCAACACCGGCGTCACCTCCAACGGCAGCTGCTGCCAGGCCATCTGCTGGCCTTCGCGCATCTCGAATTCGCCGCTCCAGGCGGTGACCTTGCACCAGTGCAGGCGCACCAGCGCGTGCGGATAGTCGTGTTCGGTGATCTTCCAGACCTCGGCGCCGTCGATGGTGATGCCGAGTTCTTCCTGCAGCTCGCGCCGCAGCGCCTGCTCGACCGTTTCGCCCGCCTCGATCTTGCCGCCGGGAAACTCCCAGTAGCCCGCGTAGGCCTTGCCTTCGGGCCGGGTGGAAAGCAGCAGCGCGTCGTCCGACAGGCGGATCAGCACGCCGACGGCGACTTCCGTGTGCTTGCGCGGCTCGCTCACGCGTTGCTCCGCCCTGCGTAGTCCCGCGCGAACTGGTAGGCCACGCGGCCGCTGCGCGAACCGCGCTCCAGCGCCCAGACCAGCGCCTCGGGCCGCGCCGCGGCAATGGCGGCTTCGTCCGCGCCGAACGACGAGAGCCACTGCCCCACGATCGTCAGGTACTCGTTCTGGCTGAAGGGATAGAAGCTCACCCAGAGGCCGAAGCGCTCCGACAGCGAGATCTTTTCCTCGATCACCTCGCCGGGATGGACTTCGCCGTCCTCGGTGTGGGTGTACGAGAGGTTGTCCTTCATGTACTCGGGCAGCAGGTGGCGCCGGTTGCTGGTCGCGTAGATCAGCACATTGGGCGTCGACGCCGCGATCGAGCCGTCGAGGATCGACTTCAGCGCCTTGTAGCCCGGCTCGCCCTCGTCGAAGCTCAGGTCGTCGCTGAACACGATGAATTTCTCGGGCCGCTGCGAGACCACCTCGACGATGTCGGGCAGGTCGGTGAGCTCGGCCTTGTCGACCTCGATCAGGCGCAGCCCCTGCGGCGCGTAGGTCTGCAGGCAGGCGCGGATGAGCGACGACTTGCCGGTGCCCCGCGCGCCCGTCAGCAGCACGTTGTTGGCAGGCTTGCCTTCGACGAACTGCTGCGTGTTGCGCGCGATCTTTTCCTTCTGGACGTCGATTTCCTTGAGCGAATCGAGCGACATCGCGGCCACGTGCTTTACCGGCTCGAGCACGCCGTGGCCCGAGCTGCGGCGGCGGTAGCGCCAGGCGATGGAAGCGTTCCAGTCGGTCGGCTCCGCCAGCGGCTGCGGCAGGATCGATTCGATGCGGTTGATCAGCTGTTCGGCGCGTTCGATCAGCTTCTGGAACTGCTCGTTCATGACCGGTAGTCGGCGTTGATGGTCACGTATTCGTGGCTGAAGTCGCAGGTCCACACGGTTTCGCTGGCGTCGCCGCGGCCCAGGCCGATGCGCACCGTGATCTCGCTCTGCTTCATCACGCGCTGGCCGTCTTCTTCGCGGTAGGCCGGATTGCGCCCGCCCTTGACCGCCACGTGCACGTCGTCGAGGAACAGGTCGATGCCGGTCTGGTCGAGGTCGTCGATGCCCGCGTAGCCCACGGCCGCCAGGATGCGGCCCAGGTTCGGGTCGCTGGCATAGAAGGCCGTCTTGACCAGCGGCGAATGCGCCACGGCATAGGCCACCTGCTTGCACTCCGCGGCGTTGCGGCCGCCTTCGACCTGCACGGTGATGAACTTGGTCGCGCCCTCGCCGTCGCGCACGATCGCCTGTGCCAGCTGGCGCGCCACGTTCTGCATGGCGGACACCAGCGCCTTGCCGTCGGCCGAATCGAGCGAGGTGATGGTGGCGTTGGTCGCCTTCTGCGTCGCGATGACCACGAACGAGTCGTTGGTCGAGGTGTCGCCGTCGATGGTCACACGGTTGAACGAGGCGTCGGCCAGCAGCCTGGCCAGCGGCTGGACCAGCGACGGGTCGATCTTCGCGTCGGTCGCCATGAAGCCGAGCATGGTCGCCATGTTCGGGCGAATCATGCCGGCGCCCTTGCTGATGCCGGTGATGCTGACGGTCGCGCCGCCGACCTGCGCCTGCTGGCTGAAGGCCTTCGGGATCGTGTCGGTGGTCATGATGCCTTCGGCCGCGCGCGCCCAGTGGTTGGCGTCGGCATCGGCCAGCGCGGCCGGCAGGCCGGCTTCGATGCGGTCGACCGGCAGCGGCTCCATGATCACGCCGGTCGAGAACGGCAGGATCTGCTCGGGCGAGATTTCCAGCTTGCGCGCGAGCGCGATGCAGGTGGAGCGCGTGCGCATCAGCCCGTCTTCGCCCGTGCCGGCGTTCGCGTTGCCGGTGTTGATCACCATCGCGCGGATGCCGTGGTTCGCGGCCAGGTGCTCGCGGCAGACCTGCACCGGCGCGGCGCAGAAACGGTTCTGGGTGAACACGCCGCCGACCGCGGCGCCTTCGTCGATCAGCACGACGGTCAGGTCCTTGCGATTGGCCTTGCGCACGCCCGCTTCGGCCACGCCGATGCGGACACCAGGCACCGCGAACAGCGCGGCGGGATCGGGAGCAGACAGGTTCACGGGCATGGGATGTCTCTTCTTAGGTTCCGGATCTGGTCAGGTCAGCTTGCCGTGGCATTGCTTGTACTTCTTGCCGCTGCCGCAGGGGCACGGGTCGTTGCGGCCGACGCGGGCGAAGGCCAGGGCTTCGGCGCTCAGGGCGCCGGCACCCGCGGCCGCCGCGCGGCGCTGGCTTTCCTCGTCGACGCGCACCTCGACCTCGCCGGTTTCCGTCGGCGCGGTGTAGGTGATGTTGGTGACGTTCTCGCCGCGGCTCTCGAGCGCTTCTGCGGCTTCCTCGAGCTGTTCGCCCGATTGCACGCGCACCGTCATCAGCTGGCGCGTGACTTCGTTCTTGACCGAGTCGAGCAGTTGGCCGAAGAGCTCGAAGGCTTCGCGCTTGTATTCCTGCTTGGGCTGTTTCTGCGCATAGCCGCGCAGGTGGATGCCCTGGCGCAGGTAGTCGAGCGAGGCCAGGTGTTCGCGCCAGTGGGTGTCGATGCTCTGCAGCAGCACCATGCGTTCGAACTGGGTGAAATTCTCCTGGCCGATCAGCGCCACCTTCGCGTCGAAGGTTTCGTTGGCGTGCTGCAGCACCTTCTCGACGATGTCCTCGTCGGCAATGGCTTCCGCGGCCTCGACATCCTTCTTGAGCGGCATGTCGATGCCCCACTCGGTGAAGAGCGTGTTCTCCAGCGCGGCCAGGTCCCACTGCTCCTCGACCGATTCGCTGGGCACGTACTGGCGCACGAGGTCGGTGAAGCAGCCTTCGCGCAGGCCGGCGATCTGCGCCGTGAGGTCGCCCGCGTCGAGGATGTCGTTGCGCTGCTGGTAGATCACCTTGCGCTGGTCGTTCGACACGTCGTCGTACTCGAGCAGCTGCTTGCGGATGTCGAAGTTGCGCGCCTCGACCTTGCGCTGCGCGCTCTCGATGCTGCGCGTGACGATGCCGGCCTCAATGGCTTCGCCGTCGGGCATCTTCAGGCGGTCCATGATCGCCTTGACGCGGTCGCCCGCGAAGATGCGCATCAGCGGATCGTCCAGGCTCAGGTAGAAGCGCGACGAACCCGGGTCGCCCTGGCGGCCCGAACGGCCACGCAGCTGGTTGTCGATGCGGCGCGATTCGTGGCGTTCGGTCGCGATGATGCGCAGGCCGCCGAGCGACTTCACGAACTCGTGGTCCTTGGTCCATTCGGCGCGCACATGCTCGATGTCGGCCTTCTTGGCTGCTTCGTCGCGGCCCTCGTCGGCCTCGATCGCCTCGATCATCTTCTCGATGTTGCCGCCCAGCACGATGTCGGTACCGCGGCCGGCCATGTTGGTCGCGATGGTGATCATCTTCGTGCGGCCGGCCTGCGCCACGATGTCGGCTTCGCGGGCGTGCTGCTTGGCGTTCAGCACCTGGTGCGGCAGGCCCGCCTTCTCGAGCAGGCCGTCGATGATTTCGGAGTTCTCGATGGACGATGTGCCCACCAGCACCGGCTGGCCGCGCTCGTAGCACTCGCGGATGTCCTGGATGGCGGCTTCGTACTTCTCGCGCGTCGTCTTGTAGACGCGGTCGAGCTGGTCGTCGCGCTTGCTGATGCGGTTCGGCGGAATGATCATGGTCTCCAGACCATAGATTTCCTGGAACTCGTAGGCTTCGGTGTCTGCCGTGCCGGTCATGCCGGCGAGCTTGCCGTACAGGCGGAAATAGTTCTGGAAGGTGATCGAGGCCAGCGTCTGGTTCTCGGCCTGGATCTCCACGCCTTCCTTGGCTTCCACGGCCTGGTGCAGGCCGTCGCTCCAGCGGCGGCCGGTCATGAGGCGGCCGGTGAATTCGTCGACGATCACCACTTCGCCCTGCTGAACCACGTAATGCTGGTCGCGGTGGTACAGGTGACGGGCACGCAGCGCCGCGTTCAGGTGGTGCATCAGCGTGATGTTGGCCGGGTCGTAGAGCGACGCGCCTTCGGGCAGCAGCTTGAACTCGCCCAGGATGCGCTCGGCGTTCTCGTGGCCGTCTTCGGTCAGGAAGACCTGGTGCGTCTTCTCGTCGACCGTGAAGTCGCCGGGCACCGTGACGCCTTCGCCGGTGCGCGGGTCGGCTTCGCCTTCCTGCTTGGTCAGCAGCGGCACCACCTTGTTGATGGCCAGGTAGAGGTCGGTGTGGTCTTCGGCCTGGCCGCTGATGATCAGCGGCGTGCGGGCCTCGTCGATCAGGATCGAGTCCACCTCGTCGACGATCGCGTAGTTCAGGCCGCGCTGCACCCGGTCGCCGGGCTCGTAGACCATGTTGTCGCGCAGGTAGTCGAAGCCGTACTCGTTGTTCGTGCCGTACGTGATGTCGCTGCCGTAGGCCTGCTGCTTTTCCTCGCGCGGCATCTGCGGCAGGTTGATGCCGACGGTGAGGCCGAGGAAGTTGTAGAGGCGGCCCATCCAGGTCGCGTCGCGGCTGGCCAGGTAGTCGTTCACCGTGACCACGTGCACGCCCTTGCCGGTCAGCGCATTCAGGTACACCGGCAGCGTGGCGGTCAGCGTCTTGCCTTCGCCGGTGCGCATTTCGGAAATCTTGCCGTTGTGCAGCGCCATGCCGCCCAGCAGTTGCACGTCGAAGTGGCGCATCTTCATGACGCGCTTGGAGCCTTCGCGCACCGTGGCGAAAGCCTCCGGCAGCAGGGCGTCGACGGTCTCGCCCTTGGCGATGCGGTCCTTGAACTCCTGCGTCTTGGCGCGCAGTGCCTCGTCGCTGAGCTTCTCGAACTCGGGTTCGAGCGCATTGATGCGTTCCACCGTCTTGCGATACTGCTTGAGGAGCCGATCGTTGCGACTGCCGAAAATCTGGGTCAGGAAGTTGGTTGCCATGGGTGGAGATGGGCGGGCGCCTGACGCGACAGGCACTTCGACCGGATTCCCTAAGATATGGTGAAAGCAGTTGGGCGCGCTTTCAATGAAAGCAAGCGGCCTTTTTTCCGGCGCGAACGTCGGCAAACCGGGCATTTTAGCTGTCTTGTTTCTAACCCCTGGATTACCCATGTATCGCCGCACGCCACCTCCGATTTCGCTGCAGCAAGCCGCGGAAGGCTCGCCCACCCTGGGCAGCCTGATGGCGCGCGCCCGCGACACGGCGGAGCGGCTGAAAGCCGTGGAGGGCCTGATTCCACCCGCCATGCGCGGGGCTATACAGGCCGGCCCGGCCGAGGGCGATGTGTGGTGCCTGCTGGTGCAGGGCAGCGCCGCCGCCGCCAAGCTGCGCCAGTTGGCCCCGATGCTGGTGACGCGGCTCAAGAACCGGGGCTGGGACGTCGCGAGCATCCGCATCAAGGTGCATACAGGCCGCTGACTGAATGGATGGGTGGGCGGGTGGTCCTATATTTTTCGTCTGGAATTGGATAATATTTCCAGATGACGCCATCCACCGCCCCCGCCGACGCCCGGCTCCTTCTGCTCGACAAGAACCAGGTCGACACCCTGCTCTCGCCCGACGACGTGCTCCGGGCCGTCCGCGAGGCCTTCGTCCTGCACAGCGAGCGCGAAGGCCGGGTGTTCCCGGTGGTGCGCGAACCGCTGAAGACCGGCGGCGTGTTCGGCATCAAGTCGGGCGACGTGCAGGCCCAGGGACTGCTCGGTTTCAAGGCGGCCGGGTTCTGGCCCGCCAACCGGCAGCGCGGCGGCGAGCCGCACCAGGCGACGATCCTGCTGATCGATCCCGCCACTGGCCGCCCCCTGTGCGTGATCGACGGCAACGCGGTCACGACCGTTCGCACCGGCGCGGCGGGCGGGCTGGGCCTGCAGCAGCTCGCGCGGCCCGACAGCACCCGGCTGTGCCTGTTCGGCACCGGCGTGCAGGCACGCATCCAGCTCGACTTCGCGCTGCGCCTGCTGCCCTCTCTGAGCGACGTTCTCTATATGAGCGCCGACGGCCAGCGCAAGCCGGCATTCGAAGCAATCTTTGCCGGGCGCTGCAACATCGCCCCCGCCGCCGACCGCAACGCGGCCGTCTCTCGAAGCGACGTGGTGATCACCGCCACGCCGGGCGGCGGCGCCCTCTTCGAGCTGGAGGCCGTGCAGCCCGGCACCCATCTGAACTGCGTCGGCGCCGATACCCGAGGCAAGCGCGAGCTGCCGGAAGGCCTGCTGCCGCGCGCCCGGCTTTTCGTCGACGACAGCACCCAGGCCCGGCAGATCGGCGAAACCCAATGGGCACCCGACACGCCAGTCACCGAACTCGGCGACCTGCTGAGCGGAAAAACAAGCTTCCAGCGAGCCCCCGGAGACATCACCGTCTTCGACATGACCGGCCTCGCACTGCAGGACTTGACCGTCGCGCGCCTGCTGCACGCGCAGGCGGACGAAACAAGCTCGGGCACGCGCATCGCCTGGCCCTGGTGAGCCGGGCCGCGGCGGCGCTCTATGCGGTCTCGCCGCCGAACAGCCCGGTCATGAACTGCGTCGACTTCAGGCCCGTGCCGGTCAGCAATGCAACCGTCGTCTCGCCAGCGCGGATGTCGCCGCGCTGCGCCAGCACGTCGATGGCCGCCGCGGCCGAGGCGGATGTCGGCTCGGCGTAGAGCCCGCTCGCGGCCAACTGGCGCACCGCAGCGGCGATCTGCTCCTCGGTCAGCGCCACCGTTTTGCCGCCGGTCTCGCGCAGCGCCTGCAAAATTTCCCGCAGGCGCACGGGCCGCTTGATCGCTGTGCCTTCCGCGATGGTCGGCTGCACGGCGCGCTCCACCAGCGTGTCCACGCCCGCCACGAAGCTCGCGTCGATCGGCGAGCAGTTCAGCGGCTGCGCGACGAAGATGCGCGGCAGCTTGCTGATCTGCCCCGCCGCCAGCAGCTCCTTGAAGCCGATCCAGCAGCCCAGCACGTTGCTGCCCGCTCCGGTCGGAATCACCACGTTGTCGGGCGCAACAAAGCCCAGGTCTTCCCACAGCTCGTAGGCCAGCGTCTTCGTGCCCTCCAGGAAGAAGGGGTGCCAGTTGTGGCTCGCGTAGAAGATCGATTCCGACTGGCGCACCGCCTCGTACTCCGATTCCTCGCGCGGCCCCGGCACCAGTTGCACTTCGGCCCCGAAGGCGCGGATCTGCGCCACCTTGGGCGCCGGCGTGTAGCTGGGCGCCAGCACCTTCACGCGCATGCCCGCCGCCGCACCGGCGGCCGCAATGGCCGCGCCGCCATTGCCCGAGCTGTCCTCCAGCACCGCGTCGACGCCGATCTGGCGCAGGAAGGACATCATCACGGCCGCGCCCCGGTCCTTGAAGCTGCAGGTCGGGTTGAACCATTCGAGCTTGAAATACGGCTCCAGCCCGCCCCAGCGCTTTTGCACCAGCGGCGTACAGCCCTCGCCCATGCTCGCCGGCCTCTCGATGACCACCGGCAGCGCCGCGCGATAACGCCAGAGCGAACGCTCACGCGAATCGATGTCGTCGCGCGAGATGCCGGGCAACGGCGTGACCAGCATCGGATTGCCGTCGTCGGAGCGCCAGCGGCGCTCCGACAGTTCGTGATGCTTGCCGGTGCGCGGATCGACGTAGCGCGCGCGTTCTTTCGAGGTCATTCGCGACTCCATCGGCCAAAACTGGATAATACATCCAGTTTTATACTATTTGTATAATTTGGATTTTTAGTCCAGCGCTGGATACATTCCATGCCATGAAAAAGAAGTCGAACAAGCAGGTGCTCGAAATGCTGCGCAACATGGCCGAAGGCCTGGGCCAGACCTTCGCGCCTTTCTGCGAGGTGGTGGTCCACGACCTGAGCAATCCGAAGAACGCGATCTACGCCATCGAGAACAGCCTGAGCGGCCGGGAAGTCGGCCAGTCGGTCACCGAACTGGGCCTGGCGCGCATCCAGGACCCGGAGTTCCCGGCGGTGATCGCGAACTATGCCAACACCTTTCCGGACGGGCGCAAGGTCAAGAGCACCTCGATCGGCATCAAGGACGAGAGCGGCGAGTACGTGGCGGCGCTGTGCCTGAACGTCGACCTCACGCTGTTCCAGAGCTTCCAGGGCGCGATCTCGCAGTTCACCCGCATCGACGACAAGCAGGTGCACGAGCACATCGAGGCCGGCGGCAACCACACCGACCGCATCCATGCGCGCATCGACGAATTCGCGGCCGCGCGCGCGACCACCTCGCGCTCGCTCAAGCCGGCCGACCGCAAGCAGCTGGTGCAGGATCTGAAGAAGGCCGGCCTGCTGGAAGTGCGCCGCGGCGCGGAGATCGCGGCTGCGCACATGGGCGTGTCGCGCGCCACCGTCTACAGCGACGCAAAGTAAGCCGCCTCCGGGCTACTGGGGCTGCAGGCCGATCTCGTGCGCGGCCTTCTGCCAGCGCTCGGCCTCGGCGCGCAGGAACGCGCGCAATTCCAGCGGCGTCGAGCCCTTCATCTGCACGCCCAGCACCGACAGCCGCTCCTTCACCGACGCATGCTCGAGGGCGGCAATGGCCTCGCGGCGCAGCTTCTCGATCACGTCCAGCGGCGTGGTGGCCGGCGCGACCATGGCCCACCACTGGTCGATCTCCAGGCCCCGGAGATTGTTCTCCGCGAGCGCGGGCACGTTCTGCAGGCCGGGAATGTTCACCCGCTGCGTACTCGTCACCAGCAGCGGCCGGATGCGGTTCGCGCCCAGCAGGCTGGAGCCGCTGGCCATCGTCGCGAAGTGGCCCGCCACCGTGCCGGCGGCCACGTCGGTGAGCGCGGGCGCCGAGCCGCGGTACGGAACCATGTTGAACCTGATCTTCGTGCGGCTCGCGAGCAGTTCCGCCGCCAGGTGGCTCACCGTGCCCGCGCCGCTGTGCGCGATGGCCGGCGGCGCGGCCTTGGCGGCGGCCGTGCGCAGGAAGGTCTTGAAGTCCCTGCTGTCGTCCTCCATGCCCGCGAAGAACACCAGCGGCGACGTGCCGATCATGGTCACGGGCGTGAAGTCGCGCAGCAGGTCGTAGGGCAGCTTGGCGGTCACCGCCGGCGCGATGGCGTGCGGCAGCTCGACGATGGCGATGGTGTAGCCGTCGGGCGCGGCCTTGGCGGCGGCGTCGGTGCCGATCATGCCGGCGGCGCCGGGCTTGTTGTCCACGATCACCGGGCTGCCGATGGTCTGGCTCATGCGCTGCGCCATCGCCCGCGCGATGGCGTCGGTGCTGCCGCCCGCGGCCCACGGCACGACGAGCTTGATCGGCTTGTCGGGGTAGGCAGCCCAGGCGGGCAGGCTTACGGCGAGCAGGGTCGCGGGGCCGGCGGCCAGAACGGCCCGGCGATTCATCGTCGGCATGGGAACTCCTAAGGAATCAGGGTGCGGGATCGGGCCAGCTCGGATCGCTCGACGCGCTGGCGGTCAGCATCAGCACCACGCGCGAGCCGGCCTCGATGGCGTTGCTCTCGCGCAGCTGCTTCAGCGCGGCAAGGCTGCCGGCGGAACACAGCTCGGCGCTCACGCCGGCGGCGGTGAGCAGGCGGCGTGCGGCGCGGGCCTCTTCGTCGCCCACCACCACGGCACTGCCGCCGGTGGCGGTCGCGGCCTGCCATTGCAGGTAGGTCACGGTGGCGCCGGCGGTCGAGAACTGCGCGGTGTGGCCGGGGTAGCTGCCATTGATCGCGCCGCCCGCCTGCACGCACGACAGCCGCGCGAAGGGCTCCACGAGCCACAACTTGGGCAGCCGTGCAATGCGCCCCGCCGCCAGCAGGTCGCGAAAGCCCGCGTAGATGCCCCACGCCAGGTCGCCCCGCGCGGTGGGAATCACGATGTGATCGGGCAGGCCGCCGTCGGTCACGCATTCGAGGGCGATGGGCTTGTAGCCTTCTATGGCCAGCGGCGCGCTGCCCAGAGCCGGCAGGCGGTAGTTGGTGAGCGCGAAGTAGCCGGGGTACTGCGAACGCTCGCGCACGAAGGCCCAGCGGCCCGCGTTGTCGGCGAACACATAGCGCCGCGCGCCCAGCGCATCGAGCTGCCGCGCATAGGTGGCCGGCATGCCCTCGTAGGTGGCCACCTCGCAGCCCAGGCCCGCGGCCCAGGCGTAGTGCGCCGCAGACACCGCCGCGTTGCCCGACGAGGCCAGCACCAGCGTGTGCGCATCGAAGTCGAAGGCCTGAGCCACGCCCACGGCGGTCATGCGGTCCTTGTGCGAGCCGGTCGGATTGCAGGACTCGTCCTTGAGCGCCAGGCTGGCCACGCCGAACTGCTTTGCCAGCTCGGGCATCTGCTGCAGCGGCGTGTTGCCCTCCCCCAGCGTGAAGCCGGGCGCATAGGGCATGGGCATCGCTTCCACCGGGCCGTCGGGCAGGTAGCTGGCGCGCAGCGCGACATGAACGCCCTCGCGCTTGCAGGCCGAACAGCCGTCGTGCGTGAGCGTGATCGGGTAGAGCGCATCGCATCGCAGGCACTGCAGCCCGCGCAGGCGTGGGTTCCGCAGGGGCTTGGGCGTTCGGTCTCGGACCATGCCCGGCAAAGCGCCCGAAGAAGAGGCCGAGGGATCCGCTGGCGGTAGCGCGAACTTGAAGTCCAGAACTGGCGATGTCGTCACGGGCGTCATGTGTTGTAGGTTGTGCCCAAATCTTATGCAATCGGAAATAAAATTACGCAGCCCCAGATACTCAACCGATAACAAAACTTATCGATGCGCTTTGCCGAAATCGAGACATTCCGGGCCCTGATGCGCGGCAGCTCCACGCGCAAGGCCGCCGCCTTGCTGCATCTGACGCAGCCCGCCATCAGCCAGTCCCTCAAGCGTCTCGAAGCACAGGCGGGCATGCTGCTGTTCGAACGCACCGGCGGCCGGCTGGTGCCCACGCCCGAGGCGCGCGCCCTCTGGATCGAGGTCGAGCGGGTGTTCATCGGCATGGACGCCATCGAGCACCGGGTGCGCAGCCTGCGCGACTTCGGCGTGAGCCAGCTCGAGCTGAGCTGCTTTCCGGCCTACGGCCTGGGCTTCATGCCGCGCGCGCTGGCGCGGCTGAAGGCGCACCGCGGCGCGAGCCCCTGGCCGCAGGTGTCGCTGCAGGTGCTGAGTTCCAAGGACGTGCGCGACCGCGTGGCCATGGGCATATCCGACTTCGGTCTGATGGCCGACGAACTCTCGCTCGAAGGCATCGACCACTCCACCTTCGCGCGCTTCCCCGGCGTGGTGGTGATGCCGCCGGACCATGCGCTCGCGCGCTTCAAGACCATCAAGCCGGAGCAGCTGGCCGAGGCGCCCTTCATCGCGCTGAACCCCGAAGACCCTTCGCACCAGCGGCTGGAGGCCGCATTGGCACCGCACGGCGTGGCGCTGCGCGTGCTGGTGCAGACGCCCTATGCTGCCAGCGTCTGCGAGATGGCGCTGCGCGGCCTGGGGGTGGGCCTGGTCAATCCGATCACCGCGCTCGACTATGCGGAACGCGGCCTGGTGGTGCGCAAGTTCTCGGTCGACGTGTACTTCACCTGCCTGCTGGCCATGCCCGCGGGCAAGGTGCTGTCGGCCACCGCGCGCGACTTCATCTCGCTGATGCGCCAGCAACTGGCCGAGGACGAAAAGCGGATCCTGCGCTACCTGCGCTGAGCGCAGGTCACTTCAGGGTGAACTCGTGGTTGAGCCCGATCACGAAGCCGCGCAAGCCCTGCGAGCCGGTGCGCGAGGTGCTCACGTCCACGCTGATGAGCGGCGTGAGGCTGAAGCGCCCGCCGACGCGCGTCGTCCATTCGCCCGCCGCGCGGTTTCGCTCGGCGATGAGCGACACCGTGTCGTTCAGGGCCCATTCGACGGCGGCCCCGCCGCGCGGCGTGCGAACGCCGGTACCGGGCGCCCAGTCGGCGCCCAGGTTCATGTGCACCTGCAGGCTGCTGGCGGGCCGCCAAGTCATCGGCACGACGAACTGCCCGCCCGTGCGGCCGCCACGCTTGAAGTCGGAAACGGTGCTGGCCGACAAGGCGGCGCTGAACGGCGCGTCGGGCGCCTGCCCGAGGAAGTTCCACTTGACCTGCGGACCGCCGGTGACCGAATGAACGCCGCCCACCGAGTTGCGGTCGAGGTTCAGGCCCAGTTCCACCGGCCCCACGCGGCAGGCCGGACCGAAGTGAAAGCCCGTGACCGGCTCCGCGCCGGCGCGGCCCCACCAGGTTTCGTATTGGCATTGGCCCGGGTCGAGCGTGCCGGCATCGTCCACATCGAAATGCCCGGCGGCATGTGCGCCCAGGCTTGCGAACGCAAGACAGGAAGCGGCAAGCATCCGGCCACGGGGCAGCGGTGGTGTTGTCGTTCCTTGCCTGTTGTTTTTCATCGAAAGCATCCCCGCGCCATTCTAGGAATGCCAAAAGTCGACGCCATGACGCGGCGCCCCGCCGCTCAAGAGGCGTTCAGATCTCGAACTGCGGCTGCAGCTCCCGGATGCGCTTGATGGCCACGCCGGCGGCGGCCGTGCGGGTCTCGACACCCAGCTTCACGTACACCCGCTCCAGGTGCTTCTTGGCGGTGGCCGGGCTGCTGCCCAGGATCTCGCCGATGTCCTTGTTGGTCTTGCCCTTGACCACCCAGTAGAGCACCTCGGCTTCGCGCGCCGTGAGCTTCAGGCTCAGGCTCATGGCCTCGATCACGCCGGTGCCGGACACCTCGCGCATGATGATCATCCACTCGTCGCCGTCGTCGTCGCTGCCCGTCTGCTGGTGCAGCCGCAGCGTGAGGCTGCCCGCCCCCTGGGCGATCGACAGCGGCGGCGGCTCGATGCCGCGCTGCTGTGCATCCGGCGCGTGCTTGCGCAGCCACTCGAGCACGACGGGCGGCGTTTCGGGCGCACGGGTCTCGCAGTAGCGCTGCAGCAGGTCGCGCGCCAGCACGGTCTGCCAGATCAGCCGCCCCTCGGGCAGCCGCACGGTGATGCTCGCGTAGCCGAAGGCATCGAGCGCGTTGCGCGCCTGGCCGGCCTGCTGCGCGTCCTGACGGGCGCGGCGCGCGCCCTGCAGATGCACGTTCATGCGCGCCAGCACTTCCTTCGGCTTGATGGGCTTGGTGACGTAGTCGACACCGCCCGCCTCCAGCGCGGCCACCAGGTGCTCGGTCTCGGTCAGGCCGGTCATAAACACGATGGGAATGTGCGCCGTGGCGGCATCGGCCTTGAGCCGGCGCGCCACCTCGAAGCCGTCGATGCCCGGCATCATGGCGTCGAGCAGCACGATGTCGGGCCGGGCCTGCGCGGCGCGCTGCAAGGCCTGCTCGCCGTTGGTGGCGATCAGCACCGTGTAGCCCGATTCGTCGAGCGCGTCGTGCAGCACCGCGAGGTTGTCGGGCACGTCGTCCACGATCAGCACGAGGTCGCTGTTGGCGCCCTGCTGCTCGCGCAGCGTACGGGCAAGCGGCGATGTTTCCATGGTCGGTATCGAAGGGGTGGTGGTCGTCGTCATGGCGCGCTCACCGCGGCCTCGGCCAGCGCGCGGCTCATGGCTTCGAACTGGAATTGCCGGGCCAGCGCGCGCTGGGCCTCGGTCCATGCCATGCATTCGGGCTGCGCCGCGTCGATGTCGTCGAGCTGGTTCATGATGCCGCGGAAGTAACCCAGGCCCACGGCCTCCTCGAGCGCCCGCAGCCGGGCCAGCGAAGGCGCCTGCAGCGCGCGCGGCGCCGCCGCCGGCACGGGCTTCGCAGCGGCGGCCTCGGTCCATTGCAGGCCCAGCCTGCGCTCCAGCCAGTCGAGCAGTTCGGTGTGCCGCACCGGCTTGACGAAGAAGTCCTCGGGCGCGATGCCCACGTCGTTGTCGAGTCCCTTGTCGAAAGCGTTGGCCGAGACGATGGCCACCGAGGCCTCGGTCAGCCCCAGCTTGCGCGCGCGACGGATGGTCTCCCAGCCGTCGATGCCGGGCATGGCGAGGTCGACGAACATCGCGTCGGGCCGGTAGCCGGCGGCGATCAGGTCCAGCGCGTCGTGCCCGCTGGCCGCGCTGCGCAGCTCGAAGCCCAGCGGCGCGAGCACATGGCCCAGCAGGTCGCGGTCGGCTTCCTCGTTGTCGACCACCAGCAGGCGGCGGCGCGGGCCTTCGTAGCCGCGCCGCGCGCGCTGCACAGGCAGCGGCCGGCCGATGCCGCCCACGGTGTCGTGCACGCGCGGCAGGAACAGCCGCACGCAGAACAGCGAGCCTTCGCCCGGCGTGCTGCGCACCTTCATCTCGCCGCCCATCAGGTCGGTCAGCATCTTCGCGATGGTCAGCCCGAGCCCCGCGCCCGGCGCCGCCGACGCGCCCGCCGCCCCCACCGCATTGCCGCGCGCAAAGGGCTCGAAGATGCGCTCGATGTCCTCGGGCGGCATGCCGGGGCCGGTGTCCTCGATCTCGACCGACGCGAACTCGCGCGCATAGGCCAGCCGCAGCGTCACCTGCCCCGCCGCCGTGAACTTGATGGCATTGCCCAGCAGGTTGATGAGGATCTGCAGCACGCGCTTTTCGTCCGCGCGCACCACCTCCGGCAACGGGCCGGCGGCCTCGAAGCGGAACTGCAGCCCCTTCTCCGCCGCCTGCAGCTCGAACATGTCGGCCAGTTCGCGCAGCGTGTCGGCAAAGCGCATCGGCCGCGCATGCAGCGTGAGCTTGCCAGCCTCGATGTGGGCGATGGCCAGCGTGCCTTCGATCAGCGACAGCAGATGCTCGCCGCCGCGCTTGATGACCGCCACCGCCTGCTGCCGGTGCGGCGGCACCGACTGGTCTTCGCCCATCAGCTGCGCGTAGCCCAGGATGCTGTTGAGCGGCGTGCGCAGCTCGTGGCTGATGGCGCTGATGTAGCGGCTCTTGGCCTGGTTGGCCTGGTCGGCGGCCTGCTTGGCGAGTTCGGCCGCGAGCTTGGCGTGCTCGGCCACTTCGCGCGCCTCGTCGGCCGCCTGCTTGGCCGCCTGCAGCGCGCGGTCGGTCTCGCGGTGCAGCTCGATCTCGCGCACCAGCAGGTGCGTCTGGCGGTTCGATTCTTCCTGCGCCACCTTGCGGCTCTGGTGCGCCAGCACCAGCCACCACGCCACGATGCCCGCGATGACCAGCAGCGCCATGTAGGCCTTGAGAAAGCCCGAGCGCAGCGACAGCTTCTGCACGCCCGCCAGCGCGGCCGCCACGTCGGCCTGCGAAGCCAGCTCCAGCGCGCCTTCGCCGAACGCGCGCAGCTCCTGCTGATAAAGCACGCCGAACACCACCGCCAGCAGCGGCACGATGACCAGCATCAGCAGCAGGAAGTGGCCCAGCCCCGTATCCAGGTAGCGCCAGCTGCGCCGCGGCAGCAGCCAGCGCAGCACCGCCGACCACTGCGCCGACAGGCTAGCGTGCGGCTTGCACAGGTCGCCGCAGCGAGCGTCGAGCGTGCAGCACAGCGAGCAGATGGCGCCCTGGTAGGCCGGGCAATGAGCCATGTCGGGGCCTTCGTACTCGCGCTCGCAGATCACGCAGTGCTGCACCGTGAGGCGCCGGTAGCTGCCCTGGCCGCTGTCGTCATGCTCCACCTTCGCCCAGCGCACCGCGCGGGGCCCCGGCGCGGGCGCGAAGGCCACGGCGCCATGCGCCCACGAGCCGCGCGCCAGGTAGTACTTGCCGCCCGTGGCCCATGCCAGCAGCGGCGAGGCCACCAGCGCCGTGCCCAGCGCGATCAATGCAGAGAACGCCTGCGCCAACGGCCCGAACAGGCCCAGGTGCGCGGTGATCGAAAGCCCCGAGGCCAGCGCCATCGCGCCCACACCCACCGGGTTGATGTCCCACAGGTGCGCGCGCTTGAACTCGATGCCCGGCGGCGACAGTCCCAGCGGCTTGTTGATGACCAGGTCTGCCACCACGGCCATCATCCAGGCGATGGCGATGTTGGCGAACAGCCCGAGCACGTCGCCCAGCGCCTCGAACACGTTCATCTCCATCAGCATGAAGGCGATCAGCGCGTTGAACACCACCCACACCACCCGCCCCGGGTGGCTGTGCGCCACGCGCGAGAAGAAGTTGCTCCATGCCAGCGAGCCGGCATAGGCGTTGGTGACGTTGATCTTGAGCTGCGAGATCACCACGAACAGCGCCGTGGCCGCCACCGCCCAGCCGTAGTTCGGAAACACGTACTCGTAGGCCGCCAGGTACATCTGGTTGGGGTCGACCGCGCGTTCGGCCGGCACCATGTGCGTGATCGCCAGGTAGGCCAGCAGCGCCCCGCCCAGCATCTTGAGCACCCCCAGCACCACCCAGCCCGGCCCGCCGGCCAGCACGCCGGCCCACCAGCGGCGCGCCGTGGCCGCGGTGCGCGCGGGCATGAAGCGAAGGTAGTCGGCCTGCTCGCCCATCTGCGTGATCAGCGCGATGCCGACCGTGAGCGCAGCGCCAAAGAGGTGCAGATTGAAGCCCTGCGTGCCGGCCCTGACACCGTTGTAGTGCACAATGCCCGCGAAAGCACCAGGATCGCGCATCAGCACATAGCCGAAAGGCACGACCAGCATCAGCAGCCACAGCGGCTGCGTCCACAGCTGCAGCCGGCTGATGGCCGACACCCCGTGCGTGACCAGCGGAATCACCACCAGCGCGCACACCAGGTAGCCCCAGACCGGCGGGATGCCCAGCGCCAGCTCCAGCGCATAGGCCATCACCGCCGCCTCGAGCGCGAAGAAGATGAAGGTGAAGCTCGCGTAGATCAGCGAAGTGAGCGTGGAGCCGATGTAGCCGAAGCCCGCGCCGCGCGTGAGCAGGTCCATGTCGACGCCGTAGCGCGCCGCGTACACGCTGATCGGCAGGCCTGCCAGGAAGATGATGAGTCCGGTCGCCAGGATCGCCCAGAAGGCGTTGGCGAAGCCGTACTGCACCAGCAGCGTGGCGCCCACCGCCTCCAGGATCAGGAAAGACGCCGCCCCGAAGGCCGTGTTCGCCACCCGCCATTCGGACCACTTGCGAAAGCGCTGCGGGGTGTAGCGCAGGGCGTAGTCTTCCAGCGTTTCGCTGGCGACCCAGCTGTTGTAGTCGCGCCGCACCTTGACGATGCGCTGCGGGGCGTCGTCCGGGGTGGTTGTGGCGGCTTCAGGGTTCACACCGTTTCGGTGCATCTTCCGTGCCATCCGTACGGCTTTTGGCGAACAGGGCACGACTGTTGCAAAGAAGCCAGCTTGCCCATAATGACCGCCTCTCCCCGCCACCCGATGCCAATCCCATGGAACTGACCCCGCGCGAAAAAGACAAGCTGCTGATCTTCACCGCGGCGCTGCTCGCCGAACGCCGCAAGGCACGCGGCCTGAAGCTGAACTACCCCGAAGCCATCGCCCTGATCTCCGCCGCCGTGATGGAAGGCGCGCGCGACGGCAAGAGCGTCGCCGAACTCATGAGCGACGGGCGCAACGTGCTCACCCGCGCCGACGTGATGGAAGGCATCGCCGAGATGATCCCGGACATCCAGATCGAAGCCACCTTCCCCGACGGCACCAAGCTCGTGACCGTCCACCAGCCCATTGTCTGAAACTCGAAGAACAAAAGGACTTTCCATGCGCCACAACATTTCCAGAACCCTTGCCCTCGCCGCCTTGCTGCTGCCGCTCGCGGCCAGCGCCCACACCGGCGTCGACGGCGGCATGCACCACGGATTCGTCACCGGCTTCATGCACCCGCTGACCGGCGCCGACCACCTGGCCGCGATGGTCGCGGTCGGCCTGTGGAGCGCGCTGGCCGCGCGCCGGGCCTGGCCCGACCTGCTGTGGGCGCCGCTGGCCTTCGCCGGCATGCTGCTGGCGGGTGCGTTGATGGGGCTGGCCGGCGTGCAGCTGCCGGCGGTCGAGCCGATGATCGCGGCCTCGCTGCTGGTGCTGGGCCTGCTGGTGGTCACGCGCGTGCACCTGCCGGCCGTGGTGGCGATGGCCGTGGTCGGCGTGTTCGCCGTCTTCCACGGCGTGGCCCACGGCTACGAACTCGCGAGCGAACAGGGCGCCGCCCTCACGCTGGCCGGCATGGTCAGCGCAACGGTGCTGCTGCACGCGGCCGGCATCGCGGTGGGCTGGGCGCTGCGCCATGCCAACGCCTGGCTGCCGCGCGTGGCCGGCGCCGCGGTGGTCGGCCTGGGCGCCACGCTGCTCGCGCAGGCAATCTGAGGCAGGGCCGCTCATGATTCCCGGCGAACTCTTCACCGACGACGGCGAGCACGCGCTCAACCCCGGCCGCCGCACCCTCACGCTGGTGGTGCAGAACACCGCCGACCGGCCGATCCAGGTCGGCTCGCACTATCACTTCGCCGAGACCAACGGCGCGCTCGGCTTCGACCGCGAGGCCGCGCGCGGCATGCGGCTGAACATCGCCTCGGGCGCCGCGGTGCGCTTCGAGCCGGGCCAGCAGCGCACGGTCGAGCTGGTCGACTTTTCCGGCGATCGCATCGTCTACGGCTTTCGCGGCCTCGTTCAAGGAAAACTCTGATGGCGACCATTGGCAGACGCGCCTACGCGGAAATCTTCGGCCCCACGGTGGGCGACCGCGTACGCCTTGCGGACACCGAACTGCTGATCGAAGTCGAGGCCGACTACACCCTGCGCGCCGGCGGCTACGGCGAGGAAGTGAAGTTCGGCGGCGGCAAGACCATCCGCGACGGCATGGCGCAATCGCAGCGCACCCGGGCACAGGGCGCGGTCGACACCGTGCTCACCAACGCGCTCATCCTCGACCACTGGGGCATCGTCAAGGCCGACATCGGCCTGAAGGACGGCCGCATCGCCGCCATCGGCAAGGCCGGCAACCCCGACGTGCAGCCGGGCGTGGACATCGTCATCGGCCCCGGCACCGAGATCATCAGCTGCGAGGGCAACATCGTCACCGCCGGCGGCATCGACAGCCACATCCACTTCATCTGCCCGCAGCAGATCGAGGAGGCGCTGTCCTCCGGCGTGACCACCATGCTCGGCGGCGGCACCGGCCCCGCCACCGGCACCTTCGCGACCACCTCCACGCCCGGGCCCTGGCACATCGAGCGCATGCTGCAGGCGGCCGACGCCTTCCCGATGAACCTGGGCTTCCTCGGCAAGGGCAACGCGAGCCTGCCGCACGCGCTGCAAGAGCAGATCGAGGCAGGCGTCATCGGCCTGAAGCTGCATGAAGACTGGGGCACCACGCCCGCGGCCATCAGCAACTGCATGGACGTGGCCGACGCCACCGACACGCAGGTGGCCATCCACAGCGACACGCTCAACGAATCGGGCTTCGTCGAGAACACCATCGCCGCCGTGGGCGGACGCGCCATCTGCGCCTTCCACACCGAAGGCGCGGGCGGCGGCCATGCGCCCGACATCCTGCGCGTGGTGGGCGAGGCCAACTTCCTGCCCTCTTCCACCAACCCCACGATGCCCTACACCGTGAACACGCTCGACGAGCACGTCGACATGCTCATGGTGTGCCACCACCTGGACGCCGGTATTCCGGAAGATTTGGCCTTCGCCGAATCGCGCATCCGCAAGGAAACCATCGCCGCGGAAGACGTGCTGCACGACCTGGGCGCCATCAGCATGTTCAGCTCCGACAGCCAGGCCATGGGCCGCGTCGGCGAGGTCATCATTCGCACCTGGCAGACCGCGCACAAGATGAAGCTGCAGCGCGGCACGCTACCCGAGGACAGTGCGCGCAACGACAACTTCCGCGCTCGGCGCTACGTCGCCAAGTACACGATCAACCCCGCCATCGCGCACGGCATCGCGCACGAGGTGGGCTCGCTCGAAGTCGGCAAGTGGGCCGACATCGTGATCTGGAAGCCGGCCTTCTTCGGCGTGAAACCATTCACCATCCTGAAGGGCGGCACCATCGCGATGGCGGCCATGGGCGACCCGAACGCATCGATCCCCACGCCGCAGCCGGTGCACTACCGCCCGATGTTCGGCGCCTACGGCGGCTCGCTCGCGAAAAGCTCGCTCACCTTCGTCTCGCAGGCCGGGCTGGCATCGGGCATCAAGGAACGCTACGGCCTGGCCAAGCACCTGAGCGCGGTGAAGAACATCCGCGGCGTGCGCAAGAAGGACCTGATCCACAACGGCTACACGCCGAAGATGGAGATCGACGCGCAGACCTACGCGGTGCGCGCCGACGGCAACCTGCTGACCTGCGAGCCGGCCAAGCTGCTGCCCATGGCGCAGCGGTATTTCCTGTTCTGAGACCCGGGCGTGCGCCTGCTTGACAGGCTGCGTATCCTCGAAGGTATTCATCCAGCCAGCGGGCGCCTTTCAGGGGCGCTCCATTTGCATCATGCTCACCGCCAACAAACTCATGCCCCAGGGCCGCGGCCTCGCGCCCGTGCTGCTCAAGCGCGCAGCCACCATCGAGCTCGACTGGGACATCCGCCAGAAGAGCCGCTTCGACGCCACCGACTCGCAGGGCCGCCAGATCGGCGTGTTCCTGCCGCGCGGCACGGCCGTGCGGGGTGGCGACGTGCTGGTGGCCGAGGACGGCTCGCTGGTGCGCGTGATCGCGGCGCCGCAGCCCGTCCTGCGCATCACGCACTGCACCGCCCACGGCACGCCTTTCGACCTGACGCGCGCCGCCTACCACCTGGGCAACCGGCACGTGCCGATCGAGCTGAAGCCCGACCACCTGAAGATCGAGCCCGACCATGTGCTGGCCGACATGCTGCGGTCGATGCACCTGATCGTGGTGGCCGTCGACGAGGCCTTCGAGCCCGAGGGCGGCGCTTATGGCTCGCACGAGCATTCGCACGGCCACGGCCACGATCACCACGGCCATGACCACCATCATGGCCACTCGCATGGCGACAGCGGCAGCAAGGGCCCGAAGCCGCTCGTGCTCGCGCCGGAACTGCTGGGCGACGACCATGGCCACGGCCCTCATGGCCACTCGCACTGAACAACCGCCGACGTGTCCGCCCAAAGCCTGCTGCAGCTGATCTGGCTCGCCTCTCCGGCGCTGCCCGTGGGCGGCTTCTCCTACTCCGAAGGCGTGGAAGCGGCCGTCGAATGGGCCGGTGTCGATTCCGAACCGCGCGCCGCCGAATGGCTCGCCGACCAGTTGCACCTGAGCTTCGCGCGCGGCGACCTTGCCGTCTTCGCACAGGCCGTGCAAGCCTGGCGCGCCAACGACACGAAGCGTGTCCGCCAGCTCAACGACTGGGTGCTGGCCACCCGCGAATCCGCCGAATTCTTCCTGCAGACCGAGCAGATGGGCCGCTCCTTCGTCGAGTGGCTCAAGCTGCACCACGCCGACACCGCCCAAGTCTTCGCCGACCTGCCCGCGAGCTACCCCATCGCCTTCGCCTTCGCGGCCAGCCGCACCGATGCCACGGTGCACGACTGCTGCCTGGCCTTCGCCTTCGGCTGGGCCGAGAACATGGTCGCCGCCGCCGTCAAGGCCGTGCCGCTGGGCCAGAGCGCGGGCCAGCGCATCCTCGGGCGGCTGTCGAACGAAATTCCCGAAGCCGTCACCCGCGCCATCGCCCTCGGCGACGACGAGCGCCAGGCCTTCGCGCCCCTGCTGGCGGTGTTGTCGGCACGCCATGAAACACAATATTCCCGCCTCTTCCGAAGCTGAACCGGACACCCTTCCATGACCTCCGCCCTGCACCACATTCCCCACCGCACCAAGAGACTGCCCCCGCTGCGCGTGGGCATCGGCGGCCCGGTCGGTTCCGGCAAGACCACGCTGCTCGAAATGCTCTGCAAGGCGATGCGCGACAAGTACGACCTCATCGCCATCACCAACGACATCTACACCAAGGAAGACCAGCGCCTGCTGACCGTGGCCGGCGCGCTGCCGGCCGAGCGCATCATGGGCGTGGAGACGGGCGGCTGCCCTCACACCGCCATCCGCGAAGACGCGTCGATCAACCTCGAGGCCATCGACCGCATGCTCGAGGACTTTCCGGACGCCGACGTGGTGTTCGTCGAATCGGGTGGCGACAACCTCGCGGCCACCTTCAGCCCCGAGCTGTCGGACCTCACCATCTACGTGATCGACGTGGCGGCCGGCGAGAAGATTCCGCGCAAGGGCGGCCCCGGCATCACCAAGAGCGACCTCTTCGTCATCAACAAGACCGATCTCGCGCCTTATGTGGGCGCGAACCTCGACGTGATGGAACAGGACACCCAGCGCATGCGCCGCCAGCGCCCCTACGTGATGACCAACCTCAAGACGCTCACGGGCGTGGCCGAGGTGGTGTCGTTCATCGAGGAACGCGGCATGCTCGCCGCGGGCTGAGGCCGCCCGACAAGACCATCAATTCAAGGCAGGCCGAGGTAGACCCGCAGATCGTCCTTGACCGTGCCCGCCGAAGCCACGGCGGTGCGAAGGCGCTCCTCGCTCACGCCGAACCACTGGGTCCAGTAGTCGACCTCCTTGAGGTCGGTGACATCGATCCGCTCATCGTCCTGCGGAATGCGGATCTCGCTGTCGTCGGGCATCGTCGTCTCCTGAAGGGGAAGAAATGGGGTTGAAGGACAGGAGACGCAGTCTCCATGCCCCTCGCCCGCCGCCAGCCGGACGACGCCGACGCGGCGTGCAGGACATCGTCCTACCCGCCGCTTTATTCTTCCCGGGGTCGCTTCAGAGTTCGCTGCCGTCCCGCAGCTGCCGTGCCTTGTAGACCAGCCGTACGCTCGCGCGGCGCGGGTCGCTGACCTGCTGCACATAGACGTCGGTGTCGTTGCTCACCCATGCGGCATACGCGCTGCCCGGGTCGCGCGAGGCCAGTTCGTTGCCGAACATGCCGCGGCCCCATTGCACGAGCGCGGCAAAGGCGGCAGCGCCGCTGTCGGAGGCGCCTTGCGCCGTCGCCACGTACTCGACGCGGCGCAGCTCCGAGGCGGCAAAGAAGAAGGTGGGTTCGAACAGCAGCCCGGCCATTTGCACGGGTGCCCCGCGCCAGCTGCCGAGAAGGCCGCCGCCCAGGCGCTGGGGCCGCTGCACGCGCTCGGCGGCGGGCAGCGCGGCCTGGAGTTCGTCGGCCGTCATGCCCAGCCGCACGCCCGGCGGCAGGGCCTGCGCATGCAGGGCGCCGGAAACGACAAGGGCGCTTGCAGCAAGCGCCCGGATAAGAGTCAGTGAAACAGTGGATCGCAAGGTTGGCATCGGGGAGGAAGGCAGCGGCACCGTGGGACCGCGAGTATGACGCGGAGTTCCATGCGGGCCGTTGCCTCCTGCGCCCGGGCCTGCCGGGCGGCCCGTGCCTCAGTCCTCGACGAAGGCTTCTTCGCGCTTGGCCTTCACCGAAGGCAGCAGCACCAGCACCAGCAGCAGCGCTGCGGCGATCAGCAGGCCCGCCGACAGCGGACGCGTGACGAACACGCTCCAGTCGCCGCGCGACAGCAGCAGCGCGCGGCGCAGGTTCTCTTCCATCATCGGGCCCAGGATGAAGCCCAGCAGCAGCGGCGCGGGCTCGCACTTGAGCTTGAGGAACAGGTAGCCCACGATGCCGAAGATCGCCACCATCCACACGTCGAAGGTGTTGTTGTTCTCCGAGTACACGCCCACCGCGCAGAACAGCACGATCGACGGGAAGAGCCACTTGTAGGGAATGGTCAGCAGCTTGATCCAGATGCCGATCATCGGCAGGTTCAGCACGATCAGCATCAGGTTGCCGATCCACATCGAGGCAATGAGGCCCCAGAACAGTTCCGGGTTGCTGGTCATGACCTGCGGGCCGGGCTGGATGTTGTGGATGGTCATCGCGCCCACCATCAGCGCCATCACGGCGTTGGGCGGAATGCCCAGCGTCAGCAGCGGAATGAAGGAGGTCTGCGCGCCGGCGTTGTTGGCCGACTCGGGGCCGGCCACGCCGCGGATGTTGCCCTTGCCGAAGGCGATCTCGCCCTGCTTGAGCTTGATCTTCTTCTCGATGGTGTAGGCCGCGAAGGCCGACAGCAGCGCGCCGCCGCCCGGCAGGATGCCCAGGGCGGAGCCCAGCGCGGTGCCACGCAGCACGGCAGGCGTCATGTCCTTGAAGTCCTGCTTGGTGGGCCACAGGCCCTTCACCTTGGCGGTGAACACTTCGCGCTCATGCTCCGGCACGGCCAGGTTGGCGATGATTTCGCCGTAGCCGAACACGCCCATGGCGATGGCGATGAAGCCGATGCCGTCGGTCAGCTCCGGAATGTCGAAGCTGTAGCGCGCCACGCCCGAATTCACGTCGGTCCCCACCAGGCCCAGGGCCAGGCCCAACAGGATCATCGTGATGGCCTTGAGCAGCGAGCCCGAGGCCAGCACCACGGCACCGATCAGGCCCAGGATCATCAGCGAGAAATATTCGGCGGGGCCGAACTTAAAGGCGAGTTCAGTGAGCGGCGGCGCGAAGGCGGCCAGGATCAGCGTGCCCACGCAACCCGCGAAGAACGAGCCCAGGCCCGCCGCAGCGAGCGCGGGCCCGGCCCTGCCTTTTCTGGCCATCTGGTAGCCGTCGATCACGGTCACCACCGACGAGGATTCGCCCGGCAGGTTCACCAGAATCGCGGTGGTGGAGCCGCCGTACTGCGCGCCGTAGTAGATGCCGGCCAGCATGATCAGCGCCGACACGGGGGGCAGCGCATAGGTCGCGGGCAGCAGCATCGCGATGGTCGCGACCGGGCCGATGCCCGGCAGCACGCCGATCAGGGTGCCCAGCAGGCAGCCCACGAAGGCGTAGACGAGGTTCTGCGCCGTGAAGGCGACGCCGAAGCCGATCGAGAGATTGGTAATCAGGTCCATGTGTCTTGTCTTTGGTCTTGTTGTTCTTCTTCGTGCATCAGCCGGAGATGAAGGTCGGCCACACCTGGAACTGCAGCTTCAGCGCCACCACGAAGGCCAGGTAGCTGCCCAGCGCGAGGATGCTCGCGAGCACGGTCACGCCCTTCCAGCCGAAGTTGTCGCCCGCCAGGCTGGCGATGAAGGTCAGCGCGTAGATCGCCACGATCAGCCCCATCGACGGCAGGCCGATGCTCGGCAGGCCGCCCAGCAGCACGCCGAAGATCAGGTTCGCGCCGATGATGAAGACCAGCGGCTTCCATGCGATGCTGCCGATGGGCTCGCCGTCTTCCGTTTCCACGCTGAGCGCCTTGAGCGTGATGAGCACGCCCATGAGGGCAATGAGGATGCCCACGATCAGGGGAAAGTAGCCCGGGCCCATGCGGGCGCCGCTGCCGACGTTGTAGGTCGTGGCTCCCCATGCGAAGGCCACGCCGAAGGCGCTGAAAAGTACGCCTGAGCAGAAGTCTCTCTGACTCTTGATTCTCACCGTTGATGTCTCCTGGAACTGCATTGATCGGCACAAGACGTGCGCAGCCGATCCTAGGAATTCAGGAGCCCGGTGTGTATGAACAAAACATTGCCGTTCGGCAATGTGGGGAACCTGCGGGGTCCGTGCGTCAGTCGCCGGCCATCGGCAGGTCGATGCACACGCGCAGGCCCGGCGCGGCATCGCCCAGCTGCAGCTTGCCGCCGTGCAGCGCGACCACGGCCTGCACGCTGGCCAGCCCGAGGCCGTGCCCCGGCGTGCTGCGGTCCAGGCGATGAAAGCGCACGCCGATGCGCTCGAACTCGGTGGGCGGAACGCCGGGGCCGTTGTCCTGCACGAACAGCTGCGCCCTGCCGTCCACCGTGTGCGTGCCGATGCGCACCGTGGCGCCGCCGCCCGCGTACTTGAGCGCGTTGTCCAGCAGGTTGGCCGCCGCGCCGGCGAGCAGGTCGCGGTCGCCCAGCGCGAAGGCCCTGTCGGCCGGCTCGCGCAGCAGCGTGATGCCGCGCATCTCGGCCACCGCCTCGTACAGCTCGGCCACGTCGTCGGCAATGACATGCAGCGCCACCTGCGCGAACTGCTGCCGCCGCGCGCCGGCCTCGACCTCGGCGATCTGCAGCAGCTTCTCGAACACCACGGCCAGTTCCTCGAGCTCGCGAATGGCCGTGGCCACGGCCTCGCGCTGCGGGTCGCCCGCGCCCAGTTCCTGCTCCACCGCGCGCAGCCGCACCAGCACGCGCGTGAGCGGCGTGCGCAGGTTGTGCGCGATGGTGTTGGACACATGGCGCACGCCGTCCATCAGCGACTGGATGCGGTCGAGCATCGCGTTGATGTCGTGCTCCAGCAATGCGAATTCGTCTTCCTCGCCCGAAGGCTCGACCCGCTCCTGCAGTTCGCCGGCCGCGATGCGCGCCGCGGTGCGCCGCACCGCGCCCACGCTGCGCTCCAGCTCCTGGCGGAACACGAAGGTGCCGCCGATCAGCAGCAGCACCGCCACGATGCCCGCCGCCGCGCTCGCGCTGGCGACCAGCGACTCGATCGACTCCTGGTCGCGCAGGTCGTGCCCCACCACCAGCAGGCCGCCGTCGGACAGGTGCCGCATCACGATGTAACCGATGGCGCTCTGGCCCGAGCGCACCACGCGCCGGTGCACGCCGTCGCCGGCGTCCGGCGCCAGCGAGGGAATCTGGTCGAGGTTGCCCGCGAGCTTGCGGCCCTCGCGGTCGGTGAGCAGATAGATCTCGTTGTCGGAGTTGCGTCCGTCGGCCAGCGCATAACCGATCTCGCCCACCACGCCGTCGGCGCCGCGCGCGTCGTAGCGCACCATCAGCTGCTGCATGCTGGCCGACACCTGGCGCACCATGCGCTGCTGCAGCACGCCCACGGTCTGCATGTAGACGATGGCCAGCGCCGCGAGCATGGTGATCGCGACCAGCAGCCCGTAGTAGAAGGCCAGCCGGAAACCCACCGAGCGCCACAGCTGGCGCAGCGTGCGGATCATTGCGGCGGTGCCAGCGTGTAGCCCACGCCGCGCACGGTGTGGATCAGCGTCGGCGCACCGCCCGCGTCGAGCTTGCCGCGCAGCCGGCTCACCTGCACGTCGATCACGTTGGTCTGCGGATCGAACTGGTAGTCCCACACGGCCTCCAGCAGCATGGTGCGGGTGACCACCTGGCCCGGATGCATCATCAGGTAGGCCAGCAGCCTGAACTCGCGCGGCTGCAGCGCGATGGGCCGGCCCGCGCGCTCCACGTGGCGGCGCGCGAGATCGAGCGTGAGGTCGGCCAGTTGCAGCAGGCGGATCTCTGGCCCGGTGCGCGAGCGCCGCACCAGCGCCTCGGCCCGCGCCGCGAGTTCCGAGAAGGCGAAGGGCTTGGCAAGGTAGTCGTCGCCGCCGGCCTTGAGGCCGCGCACGCGCTCGTCGAGCGCGCTCAGCGCGCTGAGCACCAGCACCGGCGTCTTCTTGCCGAGCGCGCGCATCGTCGAAAGAATGGACAGCCCGTCGACCTCGTTGGGCAGCATGCGGTCGAGGATCACCAAGTCCCACGACTCGCCGGTGGCACGGGCCAGCGCGTCGGTGCCGTCACGGCTGATCACGGCCACGTGGCCGAGCGAACGGAAGCCCTCGGCAATGTAGCGGGCGTTGTCGGCGTCGTCCTCGACGATGAGGCAGCGCCACATGGCGGTGGCGCCTAGCACCTCGGCGCCGCGCCCTCGTGCGGGGCAGCGGGGTAGACCGGCGAATGAAGAAGATCGGGGAGGGGCTGCGTTCTGGTGCTCATGGCAATGGAGTCGGCCGGCCCACCGTCCATCCGGGCGCCGCCGGGACGATCCTAGCCGCGATTCAACCAGAGAATGCGGCGCCGCTTCATTACCATTTGTCCATGTTGGGCTGCTATGCCTGCGGCTGAAGAAGCGGCAGGCGCAGCGTGAGGCCCAGCACGCCGCTGGCGTGCGGCGCCGAATAGATGCGCCCGCCGTGGTGGCTGGCAATGCGCTCGCAGGCCTTGGCGCTGGCTCTCACGATCGCCGCATGCGTGCTGTCGAAGAACCCGGCAAGGGGCGGCCGCGCATCGACGGCATCGAGGTCGCGCCAGTGGATCACGGCCTGCTTGCCGTCCGCATGCGCGGACACCTGCAGCGTGGCATCGGCGCGCATCACGCTGGCGGCATAGGCCGTGACCTTGGCGAAGAGTTCGCCCAGCTCCGACTCGATCGCGAGCACGGGCACGGCCTCCCGCGGCAGCTGGATGTCCAGTCGGATGGCCTCGCGGGCCGTGTCGCCCGAGGCCGCGCCCAGCAGCGGCCGCAGGTCGTGCACGCGGCTCGCGCCCAGCCGATGCCGCATGTCCCGCGCGGATTGCGCCGCGAGCTCGCGCGCCTTCGCGCCCTGCCGCAGGTTGGCGACGAACAGCGAACCCATCATGCAGATCACGCCGCCGAGGCCGAGAAGAATCGCGCCGGCGATGATGGTGCCGAGATGGCCGGTCTGCAGTCCGCCGGTCATCGGCGGGCTCCCTCGGGCGGCGCGTCGGCGCCGCGCGCGCAGTCATTGCCCGGGCCGGGCCGCGGCGCTTCGCAGGCCTGCCAGCCCGGCGCCTGCATGCGGGGAACGAACTGTGGCGGCGGCGGGCGGTAGGGCATGGGCGGCGGGGGCAGGACGATGCAGCCCGCAAGGCTTGCACCCGCCAGGGCGCCCGCGAGGAGTCGGAGTCGGTTCATTGAAAACTCGTTGCTGTGGATGAACGAACGGGCAACGAAGAAAGAGGGCACGCGCCCTCTTTCCCCGCGCGGCGCGAAACCAGCGTCAGAACGCGTGGCGAATGCCGAAGTCGTACCCGGTCGACGAGCGCGGCAGGCCCGTGTAGGTCACGCCGGTGCTGCCGTAGCCCGTGGTGCTGGCCGAGACCAGGCTGCCGGTGTAGTTCACGTCGTTGCGGTTGTTCACGCGCGCGATCGTCGCGTACAGCGCGGTGCGCTTGGACAGGTTGTGCACGTAGCCGATGGCCAGCTTGCGTGCCAGCGGATCCTCGCCCGTGACACCGGCCGCGCCTTCGTTGTAGCGCACCTGCGAGTACGACGCGCGGATCAGGCCCGCGCCCACCGGCACCGTCGCGCCGATCAGGTAGCCGTTGTAGCTGTCGTGCGTGTTCGTGAGCGCCGTGTCGAACTTGTTCTTCACGCTCGACAGTTCGCCGAACAGCTTGACCGGGCCGAAGTCGTACGAAGCGCCCAGGTTGATGGTCTGCACTTTGCGCTCCAGCGTGGTGGTGTCCACAGCGATGCTCTGGCCCACGCCCAGCGCCACGTCCAGCGGGCCGTTGGCATAGCCGAAGCGCCCGCCCACGTAGCGGCCCGCGTTGCTGCTGGTCGCGGCCGTGGTGCTGGTGGCGCTGGTGCTGGTGTTCTCGTCGAAGGCGTACTGCAGCTGGCCGTAGAAGCCGCCCAGGTTTGGCGGCAGGAAGTAGCCCACCGAGTTGCTGGCGCGCACGTAGTTGGCGTTGTTGATGGTGGTGTTGCCGCTGACGGTGCTGATCACGTTGGTGCCGGAGCCGTTGGTGCCGAACGGGTCGAACACGGTGTCGTTCCAGAAGGTGGGCGTGTAGTCGCGGCCCAGGCGCAGTTCGCCGAAGCCACCCGACAGGCTCACGGTGGAGCGGCGGCTGAAGGTGGAGATGCCGGTGGCGCCGTCGTCGTTGGTGATGGGCGCTTCGAGCCAGAAGCTCGCGGCCAGGCCGCCGCCGAGGTCTTCGGTGCCGCGGAAGCCGATGCGGCTGGAGTTGTAGCCGGAGTTACCCAGGCTGGTCTTGCTCGACTTGATCGTGGCGCCGGTGACCGGGTCGCGCGAAGTCGCCGACTGGTAGGTGACGGCGGCGTCGACCACGCCGAACAGCGTGACGGACGATTGGGCAGAGGCCAGGCCACAGACGGCCAGGGCAGCGAATGCCGTGAGGGATTTCTTCATTCAGGTTTCTCCGGTTTCAACCGCTCTACATCGAGCGGCAGTCACGCATGGTCTCGTCCAAATTCGGAGGAATCTTGTGAATGCCTCGTCTTTGCGCGGACTGTTGTTTGCGTGCACATCGCAGGCCCATCGCGCACGCCACCGCCGGAAACACCTCGTACGAAAAGTCTCCCAGAAGCCGCGCAATGCTTCGAGGCCGAAGGAGTTCCATCCATGACCATTGCCTTGCAAAGCACCATCGCTTCGTCGCTGGGCGCGCAACAGCTCGCCAACGCATTCAGCCCCGCCTTCTCGCACCTGCGCATTCTTCGCAACCTCGTCATTCCCATGCCCGAGGGGCATGCGGTGCGCACCGCGCGCCTCGACGCCGTGGTGGTGTGCGAGACCGGCGTCTACCTGTTCGAGATCAAGGCCTGGCGCAATGCCTTCGTCTACCGCAAGAAGTCGGACCAGTCGCCGCCGCGCTGGTTTCTTCAGGTGAACGGCTGCAAGAACGCGCGCGAAGTGAAAGACCCCGCCTGGCAGGGCGGGCGCAAGACCACGCAGCTGCGCAGCCTGCTGCCCGACGACCTGCGCCTGCAGTACTTCGTGCTGCTGCCGTGCGAAGGCATCGAGCTGGAAGGCGTGATGCCCGCGGCGGTCATCACCCAGCAGGACCTGCCTTACATCGCGCGCCTGGTGCGCAACAACGGGCGCACCGCGCGCACCTATCGCCTGCTCGACGCGCAGGGCATCGACCGCACGGTGGCGCGCCTGCTGGAAATACAAGGGACGCTGTCGATCGAAGACCACGAGCAGAACTGCCGCGAAAGGCTGCAGTAACGCCCGGAAACAGCACAACCCCGGCGAACACGGGGAGTCCCAAATTTCTACGACATTGACGCGGACCATGCGGCGATGCATCTACCGAAGTCCCTCGCAGCGGCCGCCGTGCTGCTCGCCTCGCTGGCGGCCCTCCCCGCATGGGCCACCGATCCTTTCACCGTCAAGGACATCCGCCTCGAAGGCCTGCAGCGCGTCGAGCCCGGCACCGTGTTCGCCACCATGGGCCTTCGCACCGGCGACACCTACAGCGACGAGCGCGGCGCCAACGCCATCCGCGAGCTGTTCAAGCTGGGCCTGTTCAAGGATGTGCGCATCGACGTGAACGGCAACGTGCTGGTGGTGGTGGTCGAGGAGCGCCCCGCCGTCGCCGACGTCGACTTCGTGGGCGCCAAGGAGTTCGACAAGGCCGCGCTGCAGAAGGCGCTGCGCGAGATCGGCCTGGCCGAGGGGCAGGCCTTCGACAAGGCGCTGGCCGACCGCGCCGAGCAGGAGCTCAAGCGGCAGTACATCAGCCGCAGCTTGTACAACGCACAGGTGATCACCACCGTCACGCCGCTGGAGAACAACCGCGTGAACCTGACCTTCACGGTGACCGAAGGCGAGCCCGCGCGCATCAGGGAAGTGCACGTGGTGGGCAACAAGGCCTTCAGCGAAAGCACGCTGCTCGACCTGTTCGACCAGGACACCGGCGGCTGGCTCGCCTGGTACACGAAGTCGAACCAGTACTCGCGCACCAAGTTCAGCGGCGACATGGAAACGCTGCGCTCCTTCTACATCACGCGCGGCTATCTGGAGTTCCGCATCGACTCGACGCAGGTGGCCATATCGCCGGACCGGCAGACCATCGTGCTGACCATCAACATCACCGAGGGCGAGAAGTTCGCGGTGGCCGGCGTGAAGCTGGCGGGCGACTACATGGGCCGCGACGACGAGTTCAAGACCCTGGTCACCATCCGCCCCGGCCAGCCCTACAACGGCGAAGCCGTGGCCGCCACCACCAAGGCCTTCACCGACTACTTCGGCACCTTCGGCTATGCCTTCGCGCGCGTGACGGCGGAGCCCGAGATCGACCGCGCGAACAACCGCGTCACCCTCGTGCTGAAGGCCGAGGCCTCGCGGCGCGCCTATGTGCGTCGCATCAACATCGGCGGCAACGCCAAGACGCGCGACGAAGTGATCCGCCGCGAGTTCCGCCAGTACGAAGGCGCCTGGTACGACGGCAACAAGATCAAGGCCTCGCGCGACCGGATCGACCGCCTGGGCTTCTTCACCGACGTGAGCGTGGACACCATCGACGTGCCCGGCTCGCCGGACCAGGTCGACCTGGCGGTGAACGTGACCGAGAAGCCCACCGGCTCGCTGCAGCTGGGCGCGGGCTATTCGTCGACCGACAAGGTGTCGCTGAGCTTCGGCATCACCCAGGAGAACGTGTTCGGCAGCGGCAACTACCTGGGGCTGAACGTGAACACCAGCTCGTACAACCGCACCATCTCGCTCACGGCCACCGACCCTTACTTCACCAAGGACGGCATCTCGCGCACGCTGAACGTGTTCCACACCACCACGCGCCCCTACTACGAGGCCGACGGCAACTACAAGCTGGCCAGCGACGGCGGCTCGGTGCGCTTCGGTTTCCCGGTGGGCGAGCAGGACACGGTGTTCCTGGGCATCGGCGTGGAGCGCTATTCGTTCACGCCCGGCACCAACGGCACCTATGCGCTGGTCGATGGCTCCTACGTGTACACCGCCACGCCGCAGGCCTACCTCGACTACTTCAAGTGCACGGGCACCGCGCCGAGCGTGACCTGCGCGAAGTCGAGCGTGGTGGGCATCCCGGCCACGCTGGGCTGGTCGCGCGACGACCGCGACAGCGCGCTGGTGCCCACGCGCGGCAAGCTGCAGAGCGCCAACCTCGAAGTGGGCGTGGGCAGCGAGCTGCGCTACCTGAAGACCAACTACCAGTACCAGCAGTACTTTCCGCTGTCCAAGCAGTACACGCTGGCCATCAACGGCCAGCTGGGCTATGCGCGGGCGCTGGGCGACAGCACCTACCCGATCTTCAAGAACTTCTACGCCGGCGGCCTGGGCTCGATCCGCGGCTTCGAGCAGAACTCGCTGGGCCCGAAGGATTCGGTCACCGACGGCGCCCTGGGCGGCACGCGCAAGGCGATCTTCAACATGGAGTTCAGCACGCCCTTCCCCGGCGCGGGCAACGACCGCACGCTGCGGCTCTACACCTTCCTGGACGCGGGCAACGTGTTCGCCGATCGCACCGCCAGCATGACGGACGCGCAGTGGAAGGCGCAGAACCGCCTGCGCGCCTCTGCCGGCATCGGCATCAGCTGGATCTCGCCGCTGGGGCCGCTGCGGCTGGCGTACGCGGTGCCGCTGCTCTACCAGAAGGAAGACACGGCCAACAACATCGCGGCCGACCGCACGCAGCGCTTCCAGTTCCAGATCGGAACGTCTTTCTGAGCCGGGGGCCGCAGCCATGGGTCGCATCCTGCTGGTGGAGGACGGGCGCGACAGCGCCTCCCAGTTGCTCGCGCACCTGCACGGCGCGGGCCACGAGGTCGAGCAGATCGGGGACGGCGCGGCGGCGCTGGAGCGCATCCTGACGGCGCCGCCCGCGCTCACGCTGCTGGACATCGTGCTGCCGCGCGGCGTGAACGAGGAAGGCGGCGAAGACGGCATCGAGGTGCTGCGCAAGGTGCGCTCGCACGGCAACAACCACCCGGTCATCATGCTGACGGCCCGCGCTCAGGAGTCGGACCGGCTGCTCGCGCTCGACATGGGCGCGGACGACTACGTCTGCAAGCCCTTCTCGCCGCGCGAGGTGGTCGCGCGCGTGAACACGGTGCTGCGCCGCTATGCGCAGCGCGAGGCGGCCGGGCGACCGTCAGCCGCGGTGAACTTCACCAGCGCATCCGGGGCGCAGGGCAATGCATGGCTGGAAGGCCAGGCGCTCGCGCTCACGCGCCGAGAGCTGCTGTTGCTGCGCGCGCTGTCGAACGACCCGGGCCGGGTGTTCACCCGCTCGAAGCTGCTGGAGGCCGCGTTCCCCGAAGCGCTCGATGTCAACGAGCGCGCGGTGGACGGGCACATCAAGAACCTGCGCAAGAAGCTGGCGGACGTCGCGCCCACGCACGACTGGATCCGCTCGGTCTACGGCGTGGGCTTCAGCTTCGCGGAGCGGCCGGCCTGCTGAGTTCAGCCCGTGGTGCGCGGCGGCACCAGCGCCTTGATGCGCGCGCTGCCTTCCAGCGCGCGAGGGTGCATGGGCCTTCCGCCGACGCCCATTCCTGGCATGCCAGGCATGCCGGGCATCCCTTGCGGCGGCGGCATCGCGCCCGGCGGCATGCCGCCCGGACGCGGCGGCCGGTCGATCGTCGGATTGGCGGCCGGGTCGACCACCAGCGCGAGCGTGGCCACGTAGCGCTGGCGTTCCTCGCGCACCGCGCCGAGCACCGTGTCGCCGGCCTTCAGCGCAATGCCGTCGACGCTGTTGAGCGTGTCGCGCACCCGCGAGCGCTGGTAGAGCGAGACCTGGGTGTAGAGAAACTCGCTGAGCGCATCGGGCAGGAAGAACTGCGAGGTGAGCACGGCCCGTGTTCCGTTGAGCACCTTCATGTGGACGTGGGTGGTGCGCCCCGCGTACCAGCCCGGATAGACGGTGGTGAAGGCCGCCGTGCCGTCGCGGCCGGTGAACTGGCTGCCGCGCAGGAAGGTCTTGCCCTCGAGGGCGCCCGAGCGGTCGTCGCCCTGCTCCGCGAAACCCGAATAGCGCCCCTGCATGTCGCAATGCCAGAGGTCCACGCGCAGGCCGGGAAGCGGCTTGCCCGCCACATCGCACACGGTGAAGCGCACCTCCAGCGGCACGCCTTCCAGCCCTTCGGTGATGTCGCGGCGGACCCGCGCCACGTCCAGGTAGTAGGGGCCTTCGGTGGTCTGCGCGGTCAGCGGGAGTGTCGGCGCGGCGGCCTCGGCCGGGCGCGTGGAGGCGGCGGCCAGCGTGGCGGCGCCCAGGGTGGCCAGCAGGCCGCGGCGGCCGATGGAGGATGTGTTCTGGCGTGTCATCGTTCTTTCTCGTTCCCGGCGGGGCCGGTGGATTTCGCTCCGGCAGGCCGCGTCGCGCGGCCCTCGGCCCACAGGACCAGCAGCCACCATGCCTGGGCAACCAGCCCCAGGAACACGGTGATCGCACCCAGCAGCGCAAGGCTCAGTTCCGGATTCATGGCCCCATGCTGCGGCCGCATCTGGGAGGAAAGATGGAGGGCCCCGGCCGGGATTTCTCCCAATTTCCTCCACATTCCGCCGACACCATCGGCGTCCTGCCCCCCTCTTTCGTCCACCGCCGCCCGCCCTTTTCGCCCGACTCCCCGGTCGCCATGCATGCCGCAGAATGCGGCCATGCCCGTGCCTTGCCCATGCCGCAACTGACCCTTTCCCGCAAGATCTTCCTGGCGCTGGCCGCCCTGCTGCTGGTGCTGCTCATCAGCTTCGCGGGGCTGTCGATCATTGCGCTGCAGCGGGGACTGGGCTCCTACGTGGCCGAGATCGAGATCCGGCGCATGGACTGGCTCGCGCAACTGGTGCTGAAGAACTACGTGGCCCACGGCGACTGGAAGAACCTGCGCGACAACGACGACGCCTGGCAGCGCCTGCAGATGGGCCGCTTCGCGAGCCTGCTCGACAGCACCGCCGCCAACGGCGACGAGCGGCGGCTGCCGCCCTGGTACGAATACCGCACCATGCGCCCCGAGCCGCCGCCGGACGGCGCGCCCACCGGTGCCCCCGCTGGAGCGCCCAACGGCGACCCGCCGCCCATGCCACCCTCCCCGCAGCTCGACCTGCTGCCGCGCCGCATGCTCGGCGCGCCGCCGCCCTGGGTGTTTCCCGACCCGCGCGGCATGCACGATTCCATCTACCAGCGCCTGGCCGTGCTCGACGCGAGCGGTGCGCGCGTGGTGGGCGCCGACATCGACATGGCCAACGCCGCGCGCATGCCGATCCGGCACAACAAGTCGGTCATCGGCTACCTCGCGCTGGCGCCGCTGCAGGGGCTGGAAAGCGAAGCCGACCGCGCCTTCATCGCGCGCCAGTCGGGCGTGATCGTGCTCACCGGCCTGTGCGGACTGGGCTTCGCGCTGGTGCTGTCGTGGCTGCTCGCGCGCCGCTGGTTCAGGCCCATCGACGAACTCACGCAGGCCGCGCAAGACGTGGCGCAAGGGCGGCTTTCCACCCGCGTCGCGGTGCAGGGCTCGGACGAACTCGCGCTGCTGGGCAAGACCTTCAACGACATGGCGCAGCGCCTGGACACCGTCGAGGCCTCGCGCCGCGCCTGGCTGGCCGATGCGGCACACGAGCTGCGCACGCCGCTGGCCGCCATGCGCGCCGAGATCGAGGCCCTGCAGGACGGCGTGCGCACCTTCGACGAGCGCACCGCGCTGCGGCTGCACCGCCAGGTGATCCGCCTGGGACAGCTGGTCGACGACCTGCGCAGCAGCATGCGCGAACCGCAGAGCGACCTGCTCACGACCACGGTGTTCCCGCTGTCGCTGCTGAAGGAAGCACTGGACCACACGCGCGACCGCTTCGCCAAGCGCGGCATCGTGGTCGACCGGCATGCGGTCGACCATGTCACGGCCTCGGCGCAACCGGTGATCGACGGCAATGCGCACCGGCTGCACCAGGTGTTCATGAACCTGCTGGAGAACACGCTGGCCTACACCGACGAAGGCGGCAAGCTGCGGCTGGACGTGATCGTCGAAGGCGCATGGACCGGCAACTGCCTCACGCTGCTGTTCGACGACAGCGCGCCCGGCGTGCCCGACGAGGAGCTGCCGCGCCTGTTCGACCGCCTGTTCCGCGGCGAGACCTCGCGCAGCCGCGAGCACGGCGGCTCCGGCCTCGGCCTGTCGATCTGCCGCGCGACCATCGAGGCGCACGGCGGCACCATCGAAGCGTCGGCTTCGCCGCTCGGCGGGCTGCGCGTGACCATCACCCTGCCACTGGCCACATCCTCATGACACGCATCGTCATCGTCGAAGACGAGATCGACATCGCCTCCGTGGTGCAGGACTACCTGCGCCATGCCGGCTACGAAACCACGCACTTCACAGACGGGCAGAGCGCGCTCGACAGCATCGTGGCCACGCCGCCCGACCTCACGCTGCTCGACATCATGCTGCCCCGGCTGGACGGCATCGAGGTGCTGCGGCGCGCGCGCGAGCACACGGCGCACCCGATCATCATGCTCACCGCGCGCATCGAGGAAGTCGACCGGTTGCTGGGCCTGGAGCTGGGCGCCGACGACTACGTGTGCAAGCCCTTCTCGCCGCGCGAGCTGGTGGCGCGCGTGCGTGCCGTGCTGCGGCGCACCGCGCCGGGCAATGCGCCCGGGCAAGGCTCGTCGCAGAGCGACGCGCCGGGCCTGGTGCTGGACGACGTGCACTGGCGCGCTTCGCTCGAAGGCACGCCGCTGAACCTCACGCGGCGCGAGTTCGGGCTGCTGCAGGTGCTGTCGCGGCACCCGGGGCGCATCTTCTCGCGCGCGCGGCTGCTGGAGCTGGCCTACGACGACACCGTGGACGTGACCGAGCGCGCCATCGACAGCCACGTGAAGAACCTGCGCCGCAAGCTCGGCGCGGTGACGCCGGAGCACGACTGGATCCGCTCGGTGTACGGCGTGGGCTTTGCGTGGGAAGCGCCGGTGCCGGCCTGACCGCCGCCCGGCCTCTTCGCTTCACTGCCAGCCGAAGCGCCGGATGTAGAAGCGCTTCATCAGCGTCGTCAGCACCGCGTAGCCCAGCAGGATGGCTACCAGCCAGGGGAAGTAGCCCGGCGGCAGCGCCTGCAGTCTGAAGTAGCCCGCCAGCGGCCCCATCGGCAGGAAGATGCCGGCGGCCATGATGAGCACCGTCATCGCCGTGAGCGGCCAAGCCGCGCGGCTGCCGATGAACGGCAGCTTGGGCGTGCGGATCATGTGGACGATCAGCGTCTGTGTGAGCAGCCCCACCACGAACCAGCCCGACTGGAACAGCGCCTGCTGCCCCTCGGTGTTGGCGCCGAACACGTGCCACATCAGCACGAAGGTGGTGATGTCGAACAGCGAGCTGATCGGCCCGAAGAACACCATGAAGCGGCCGATGTCGCCGGGGTTCCACTTCAGCGGCCGGGTCACCAGCTCCTCGTCGACGTTGTCGAAGGGGATGGCGATCTGCGAGATGTCGTACAGCAGGTTCTGCACCAGCAGTTGCAACGGCAGCATCGGCAGGAAGGGCAGGAACGCACTGGCCACAAGCACCGAGAACACGTTGCCGAAGTTCGAGCTGGCGGTCATGCGGATGTACTTCAGCATGTTGCTGAAGGTCTTGCGGCCCTCCACCACGCCGGCCTCCAGCACCATCAGGCTCTTCTCGAGCAGGATCAGGTCGGCCGCCTCCTTGGCGATGTCCACCGCGGTGTCGACCGAGATGCCGATGTCGGCCGCGCGCAGCGCGGGCGCGTCGTTGATGCCGTCGCCCATGAAGCCCACCACATGGCCGTTGTCGCGCATGGCGCGTACCAGCCGCTCCTTGTTCAGCGGCGACAGCTTGGCGAACACGTTGTGGGTCTCCACCGCATGCGCGAGCGAGGGGTCGCTCATGCGGTCGATGTGCTGGCCCAGCAGCACGCCGTCCACCTTCAGCCCGACCTGCTGGCAGACCTTGCGCGTGACCAGTTCGTTGTCGCCCGTCAGCACCTTGACGGTGACGCCGCGTCCGGCCAGCGCGGTGAGCGCGGGCGCGGTCGATTCCTTGGGCGGATCGAGGAAGGCCACGTAGCCGACCAGCGTCAGGTCGGACTCGTCGGCCACCGAGTAGGCGGCATCGGTCGAGGGCTGCTCCTTCACCGCCACGGCCACCACGCGCAGCCCCTCGTGGTTGAGCTCGCGGGTGATCTGCAGCACGCGCTCGAACAGCAGCGCGCTCATCGGCATGTCCTGGCCGTCGACGCGCACGCGCGCGCATACGCCCAGGATTTCTTCCACCGCGCCCTTGCAGATCAGCTCGTGGTGGTCTTCGCGCTCCGACACCACCACCGACATGCGCCGGCGCTCGAAGTCGAACGGGATCTCGTCCACCTTGCGGTAGTCCTGGCGCAGGTTCAGCTCGCTCTGCAGCTCCACGTGCTTGAGCACCGCGTGGTCGAGCAGGTTCTTCAGCCCGGTCTGGTAGTAGCTGTTGAGGTAGGCGAACTTCAGCACCTCGGCCGACTGCGTGCCGAACACGTCGGTGTGGCGCTCCAGGAAGATCTGGTCCTGCGTGAGCGTGCCGGTCTTGTCGGTGCACAGCACGTCCATGGCGCCGAAGTTCTGGATCGCGTCCAGCCGCTTCACGATCACCTTCTTGCGCGACAGCAGCACCGCGCCCTTGGCCAGCGTCGAGGTCACGATCATCGGCAGCATCTCGGGCGTGAGGCCCACGGCCACGGAGAGCGCGAACAGGAAGGCCTCGGTCCAGTCGCCCTTGGTGAAGCCGTTGACCAGCAGCACGATCGGCACCATCACCAGCGCGAAGCGAATGAGCAGCCAGCTCACGCTGTTGACCCCCGCCTGGAAGGCCGTGGGCGTGCGGTCCGACGCGGTGACGCGCGTGGCCAGCGTGCCGAAGTAGGTGCGGTTGCCGGTGGCCACCACCAGCGCCACCGCCGAACCCGACACCACGTTGGTGCCCATGAACACGATGTTGGCCTGCTCCAGCGGACTGCTGCCGCTGCCCTGACGCTGCGCGAACTTCTCCACCGGCAGCGATTCGCCGGTCATGGCCGACTGGCTCACGAACAGGTCCTTCGCGGCAAGGATGCGGCAGTCGGCCGGGATCATGTCGCCGGCCGACAGCACGACGTGGTCGCCCGGCACCAGGTCGCGGATCGGCAGTTCCACGCGCTGCGGCGCATGGCGCGCGAGCGGCCGGGCGTCGAAGTAGCGCTCGGCCACTTCGGCGGCCTCGGTGCGCAGGTCGCGCCGGATCACAGTGGCGGTGTTGCTCACCAGCGCCTTGAGGTTCTCGGCCGCGCGGTTGGAGCGCCCCTCCTGCACGAAGCGGATGAGCGTCGACAGCACGACCATGGTGCCGATGACGACCGTGGCCTTCACGTCCTCGGTTGCATAGGACACCACCGCGAGCAGCGTCAGCAGCAGGTTGAACGGGTTCTTGTAGCAGTGCCACAGGTGCATCCACCAGGGCAGCGGCTTTTCATGCGCGACTTCGTTGGTGCCGTGCTGCGCGAGGCGGCGCTGGGCTTCGGCGCTGCTGAGGCCGTCCTCGTGCGAGTCGAGCCACACGAGCAGCGACGGGATGTCGTCGTCGGCCGCGCGGAACAGGTCGCGCGACAGCCGCTCGGACACGGGCTGCGTGCCGCCGCGCCCGCCCTTGGACACCGTCTCCAGCATCTCGCCCCGGCCGAACAGCCGGGAGGTGTGGCGGCTGCTCAGGAAGGCCTCGAACCAGGTCTTGAAGATGTTCATCCGCGTGCTCCCGGCTGGATGGAGGAGGAGGAAGAAGCCGAAGTGTCGTGCATCGGCCCCGCGAACGGGAAAGCCGGTGCGCTGTCCAGCGGTTCGTCGCGCCAAGAGAAGGCGGGTCGCACGGGCGACGCGATGCCGCCCAGCGTCTCCAGGCGCACCAACACCACGGGCAGCGTGGTCAGGTGCAGCGCCAGGCACTGCACCAGCCGCGTCGCGGTGCCCAGTGGCCCCTGGAACTCGCCGCTGAGCGCCCACTTCACCGCCGGCATGCCCAAGGCCTGCTCCTGCGAGCGGCGCCAGTAGAGCCGCGCATCGAAGAAGCCGCAGCGCAGCGCCTCGCGCGCGGCGTCGAGCGCATCGGCGTGGACGATGAGCGTCAGCCGGTGGTTGAGCAGGCGGCTCACCTGTCCGGGTTCGAAATCAGCCATGGCGAATCTCCTTGGGTTCACAGCGCGGGGCGCAGCCCGACGCTCAGTTGAAGTTGCACGGTAGCGGTGGCCAGGTCGGCCTGTGCCTGCAGGAAGGCCTGGTAGGCGTCGTCGGCCGAGCGCTGCGCGGCCAGGAACTCCAGCAGCGAGGCCTGCCCGTTGCGGTACGACAGGCGCATGCCCGACAGCACCTTGTCGGAATCGGCGAGCACCGATTCGCGGTAGCGCCGCAGGTTCTCGCGCGCTGCGAGGAACTGCGCATAGTTGGAGCGCACCTCGGCGTCGGTCTTCAGCTCCGCTGCGCGCAGGCCCAGCATCGCCTGCGTGACGGCCGACTCGGCCTGGATGATTTCGCCCTTCTGCAGCCGCGAGAACGGCAGCGGGATCGACAGGCCCACGGTCAGCGTGCGCGAAGGCGGCGAACCCGGCGTCTCGTTGCCGTCGCCGTCGAAGCTGCTGCGCCCGCGAGGCGTGCGGCCGTAGCTCAGGTTCACCGTCGGGTCGACGAAGCGGTTGGCCTGCGCCAGTTCGGCATTGGCGCGCGCGTTGTCGAGCGTGGCGCGGGCGATGAGCACGTCGTCGCGCTCGCGCAGGGCCTGCGCGATCAGCGCGTCGACGTCTTCCTCGAGCGCGAAGGGCTTGAAGCCGCAGTCCAGCCTGGCCTGGCCGAACAGCTCGCCGAAGCGGCGGCCCAGCGGCACCGACAGGTTGACCAACGCAGCCTTCGCGTCGGCGCGGGCCTTGACCACGCCGGCCTGGAACTGGTCGCGCTCGGTGCGCGACTGCAGCAGCTCCAGGCCGCCGGCATCGCCCGCCTTGCGCCGCACTTCGTTGGCGCGCACCACGTCCGACAGCGACTTGAGTGACGACTCCTGCCGCACCAGCGCCTCGCGCGTGCGGCAGGCTTCGGCGAAGGCGGTGGCCGAGTCGTTGTAGAGCTGGTGCTTGAAGCCTTCGACGTTCGCCTCGGTCAGCGCCACGTTGCTCTTCGCGGCCTTGATGCGCTTGTCGCGCTTGCCGCCCATCTCGATCACCCAGTCCAGCCCGATCGACTTCGCCACCGGCGGCTTCGGATCGATGGCGCCGCTGAACTCCTTCGGCCCGATGCCGAGCGACAGGTTGGGGTCGGGGCGCACGCCCGCGATCGACACGCCGGCCTGGGCCGAGGTGACCGACTCGCGCTGCGAAGCCAGGTCGAGGCTGTGCTTCTCGACCGCGTCGAGGTAGCTCGCGAAATCGGTCGTGGCCTCGCCCTGGGCGAAGGCCCAGCCGGCGCACAGCGACAGCAGCACCGCGCAGGCGGGGTTGCGGCGGATGTTCTTTTTCTTCATGCGTGTTGCTCCTGCAGGTCCGCGTCCGGCGCGGCCGTCTCGGCCTCGGCGCGCCTTCTGGCGGCGGCTTCGGCCCGGGTTTCGACAAGGTGGTAGAGCGCCGGCAGCAGCACCAGCGTCAACAGGGTGGCGGTCACGAGGCCGCCCACGACGACGGTGGCCAGCGGCCGCTGCACGTCGCTGCCCAGGCCCATGGCCAGCATGGCGGGCGTGAGTCCGAACGCGGCCACGGTGGCGGTGACCAGCACCGGGCGGATGCGGCTGCGTGCGCCCTCGATCACCGCCTCGCGCAGCGGCCGGCCGTCTTCGCGGCGCAGCCGGTTGATCTGCGAGATCATGAGCACGCCGTTGAGCACCGCCACGCCGAACAGCGCGATGAAGCCGACCGCGCTCGACACGTTCAGCGTCATGCCGCGCAGGTGCAGCGCGGCCAGGCCGCCGAGCATGGCCAGCGGCACCACCAGCAGCACCATCGCCGGCTGGCGCAGGTTGCCGAACTCGGCGAACAGCAGCAGGAACATGATGGCCAGCGTGAGCGGCAGGATCACCATCAGCCGGGCCTGCGCACGCTCGAGGTTCTCGAACTGGCCGCCCCACGCGATCTGATAGCGCAGGTGGTCGTACTTCACGCCGCGCTCGATGGCCGACTGCGCCTGCGCCAAGAAGCTCGACAGGTCGCGGCCCCGCGCATTGAGCTTCACCGTGAGGTGCCGGCGCGACGACTCGCGCGTGATGGTGGTCTCGCCCGACACGGTGCGGACGCTCGCGACCTGCCCCAGCGGCACCTTGGCGCCGTTGGGCGCGGTGAGCATCAGGCCGGCGATGGCGTCGGGGTCGTTGCGCGTGGCCTCGGGAAAGCGCACCGTCATGTCGTAGCTCTTCTCGCCCACGTAGACCTGCCCGATGGCCGCGCCGCCCATGCCGGTGGAGATCAGGTCGCTCACGTCGGCCACGTTGATGCCGTAGCGCGCGGCGGCCGCGCGGTCGACGTCGATCTTCAGGTTGGGCAGCGGCGGTTCCTGGTCGATGACCACGTCGGCCGCGCCCGGCACCTTCTCGAGCACGCCGATCACGTCGCCAGCGATGCGGCGCATCTCGTCGAGGCTGTCGCCGTAGATCTTCACCACCAGGTCGCTGTGCGCGCCCGAGAGCTTGTCCTGCACGCCATCGATCATGGGCTGCATGAAGCCGACGGAAAAACCGGGCAGCTGCTTGTAGCGCTCCGCCAGCTTGCCGATCAGCTCCTGCTTGCTCATGCCCGACTTCCAGGTGTCATAGGGATGCAGCCCCACGCTGGCCTCGATGTGCGAGACGGTCCAGGGGTCGGTGCCGTCGTCGTTGCGGCCGGTCTGCGTGACGATGTACGAGACCTCGGGGAACTCGCGCGTGGCGCTGCGCAGTTCGTTGGCCAGGGCCGTGGCCTTCTCGAGCGTGATGCCCGGCGGCATGGTCACCTGCAGCCACAGCGAGCCCTCGTCGAGATACGGCAGGAAATCGCGCCCGATGGTGCCGCCCAGCCCGATCACCCCCAGCAGCGCCAGGCCGCATGTCGCCACCACCCAGCGCCCGCGCCCCAGCACGCGGGAAAGAAAGGCTTCGTAGCGCAGCGTGAGCCATTCGAGCGGCCGGTTGTGGAACACCCGGCCCGGCTTGCGGAAGGCAAGGTAGGCCAGCCCCGGAATGAGCGTCAGCGCCACCAGCAGCGCGCCGACCAGCGCCGAGCCCACGGCAAAGGCCATCGGCGAGAACAGCTTGTATTCGATGCGCTGGAACGCGAAGAGGGGCAGGTAGGCCGCGATGATGACCAGCATGCCGAAGAAGATCGGCCGCGCGACCTGCACCGTGGCGGCAATGGCGTCGGCGGGGGTCAGCGGCTTGTCCTGCGCCTCTTCGCGCCGCCGCAGGATGCCTTCGACCAGCACCACCGCGCCGTCCACCAGGATGCCGAAGTCGATGGCGCCCAGCGACAGCAGGTTGGCCGGCACGTTCAGGTGCCGCATGAAGACGAAGGCGATCAGCATCGACAGCGGAATGGTTAGCGCCACGATGGCCGCCGCGCGCGGGCTGCCCAGCGACAGCAGCAGCACCAGCGTGACCAGCACGATGCCCTCGGCCAGCGTCTTGCCGACCGTGTGCGTGGTGGCGCCGATCAGCGCCGCGCGGTCCAGGTACGGCACCACCTTCACGTCCTTGGGCAGCAGGTTGTCGTTCAGGTCTTTCACGGCCGCGTGCACGCCCTCGATCACCTGCGAGGCCTGCGCGTCCTTCAGCAGCAGCGTGATGCCCGAGACGGTGTCGGGGTTGTCGTCCTTGCCCAGGATTCCGCGCCGCTCCACGTTGCCGTAGCTCAGCGTGCCGAGGTCCTTCACCAGCACCGGCGTTCCCGACTTGGCCGTGACCACCACGTTGCCCATGTCCTGCAGCGAGCCGATGAGGCCCGTGCCGCGCACCACGTAGGCCTGCTCGCCGCGGTTCATGAGGCTGCCGCCGGCGCTGCCGTTGTTGGCGTTGATGGCGTCCTTGATCTGCTGCAGCGTCACGCCGTACTGCACCAGCCGGGCGGGGTCGAGCGACAGCATGAACTGCGTCGTGAGGCCGCCGAAGTTGGCCACGTCGATCACGCCGCTGACCTTCTTCAGGCGCGGAATGACGGTCCAGGACTGCAGCTCCGACAGCTCGCGCAGGTCGCGCGTCTTCGACTCCAGCGTGTAGCGGTAGATCTCGCCGATGGGCGAGGTGTAGGCGTCCAGCCCGGGCGTGGCGCCATGCGGCAGCGTGACGCCGCTGATGCGCTCCTGCAGCCGCTGGCGCGACCAGTAGCCTTCCACGCCGTCCTTGAACACCACCACGATCAGCGACAGGCCGAAGGTGCTCTTGGAGCGCAGCACGTGCAGCCCCGGCGTGCTGAGCAGCTCGCGCTCCAGCGGCACCGTGATCTGCTGCTCGACTTCCTCGGCCGCGAGCCCGGGCACCTGCGTGACGACCTGCGAGGTGACGTCGGCGATGTCGGGGTAGGCCTCGATGGGCAATTGCTTCCAGCAGGTCCAGCCGTAGAGCGCGACGAACGCGAACACGATCCACGCGATGCCGCGCCGGTGGAAGCACAGGGTGACGAGGCGCTCAATCATTGAGGAGCACCCCTTCCTTCACGGCGATGCGCTCGCCGGCCTGCAGCCCCGAAAGAATCTCGATGCGGTCTCCGATGACCGGCCCCACCGCGACCTTGCGCGCCTCGAAGGCGAACGGTCCCTTCTCGACGAACACCTTGGTGTAGAGCCCGCTCTGCACCAGCGCCGAGGCCGGCACGGTGAGCGCCGGATGCGCCTCGCCCGAGAACACCACCTTGGCGAACATGCCGGGGCGGAAGCGCCCCTGGCGGTTGTCGACGGCCACGCGGACCTTGACGGTGCGGGTGTCGGCATCGAGCACCTCGCCGATGTATTTCACCGTGCCGTCGAAGGCCTGGTCCGGGTAGGCGCTGAGGTCGATGCGCGCCTTCTGGCCGACGCGCAGCGCGGCGATGTCTTTCTCCGACACGCTGGCGGTGAGGAACACGGTCGACAGGTCGGCCACGGTCATGACCGGCGCATTGATGTCGTTCCAGTAGCCGCCCTGCGCACCGGTCATCTCGATCACGCGGCCGCTGATGGGCGAGCGCAGCACGTAGTCGCGGTGCGATCCGCCGCCCGTGCCGGCACCGAGTTGCGCGAGGCGGTTCTTCGTCACCTGTGCGTCGCTGGTGGCGGCGCCGAAGGCCAGTTCGGCGGCCTCGTAGTCCTTGCGCGCGGTGATGTCGGCCTCGAAAAGCAGCTTCTGCCGCGCGAAGTCGCGCTGCGCCTGCCGCAGGGTGGCCTCGGCCTTGGTGGCGTCGCCGAAGGCGCTGCTCAGGTCGGCCGAGTCGAGCGTGAAGAGCGGGTCGCCGGCCTTCACCGAATCGCCCAGTGCGCGCTGCAGCTTGACGATGCGGCCGGTCACCGGCGAGGTGACCTTCACCAACTTTTCAGGCGCGGCCTCGATACTGCCGGGCGCGGAGATCGGCCGCTGCACCTGCTGCGATTCGACCGCCGCCACCTGCAGCGATGCGCGCAGCGGGGAGTTTTCAGGCACGGCGATCAGGACGCCGTCGTGCACCACGGCGCGAGCGGTGGGTGCCGGCGATGCGGCGACGGCTTCGGACGCCAGCATGCGGCCCGCGTCGCAGCCGGCGAGCGTGAAGCCCGCGGCGAGCGCGGCAATGAGTGTTCTGTTCATGGTTCTTCTCCTGGGGATCGGGAGATCCGTTGTCGTGTTTGTGTTGGTCGTGTCGATACGGGCCGCCCTCACGGCCGCGCCGCGCGCGGCGGCTGGCGGAAAGACAGCAGGCGTTCGAGCAGGCCCGAGCGGGCCGGCGCATCGAACGCACGCCCGCCGACTTCCACGCAGCGGCGGCGTGCAGCGCGTGTCAGGCAGCGGAAGACTTGTTCGCGCTGCCAGGCAGGCAGCGTCGAGAGCGCATCGGCGATGACGCGCCCGGAGGCGAGCGAGAGGGTGGCCGCGAAGGCGGCGGGGCCGTGGCTCTGCAGCAGTGCCTGCAGGACACGGGGACGGCGATGGGCCAGCGCGACGTGCAGCGCGCAGCCCAGGGTCTCACGGCGGTGCGAGAGGGCGAACATGACGAGGACTCCTGCGGCATCGGCGCGCAGGAGTCCTCACGCCCGGGTTCAGGCGAGTCGAGGCCTCCGGGGCAGCGCCGGATGCGGGTTCATTGAATGGATCGGAGGAATGGCGGGCGCGCGCGAGCGCCAACTAGGGTCTGGGTCCATGGTCTTCTCCTGGGCTCTCTCGAACCGGTTGATGCAACGGAAGCCCCGATGCATGGACGCGCGCGCAGCCACCGCCCGCGGGCCGGCCGAAGATCGCGAACGCGAGCTGGCCGACACCGGGCGGATGGGTCAGTGAACTGGACGTGAGGAGATGGGCGCGACACCAAGGCTCCATGGGGAGCCGGGGCATCGGCAAAGGGCTGAGGTCGGCGCGGCGACCGTCAACCCGGGGAGCGGGTGTTCAGGCGGCCGGGCAGGCGACAGCGGCCATCACGGCACGCTCTGCATCACTGCTGCAACAACTGGCACTGTCCACGCAAGGTGCTCCAAAAAACAAGATGCGCGGATTATTGCGATGCAGCAATGCGAGCGTCAACAAAAATTCACAACTGTTTTTGCTTTGTGGCCTATGCGATGCATCGGGCTGCAAGCGGCTCTGGCCGTGGCTTTGCGGGGCATGCCTATTTTTCAGGCAGCGGCTCCGGCCGGCTCGTCACCACCGCCGACGTGGCCGGTCGCGTCAGACCCAGCGCGCCTTCGAGCATGCGCATGATGGTCTCGCGCGCCAGGTCGAAGTCGGCCGGTTCCAGCGCCTTCTTGCCGAGCAGCATGCGCATCTGCCACGCGAAGTCGGCATAGGTCTGCGTCATGGCCCACAGCGTGAACAGCAGGTGCGCCACGGGCAGCGGCGCGGCGTGGCCGGTGCTCATCCAGCGATGCAGCACGGCGGCCTCGGCGCGGAATGCGGGCACCAGCTTGGCCTCGATGTCGTCGCCGCACTGCGGCGCTTGCGAGATGATTTCCTGCGCGAACAGGCGCGAGCCCGAGGGATGGTCGTACGAGAACTGCAGCTTCTGCGTGACGTAGCGCTCCAGCGCGGCATGCGGCTCCAGGTCGGCCGCGGCCAGGCTGTCGAGGTTGGACAGCCAGGAGTCGAGCACGTCGTTGAAGACGCGCCGGTACAGCGCCTTCTTCGAAGGAAAGTAGTACAGCAGGCTCTGCTTGGAGATGCCGGCCTCGGCCGCGATGTCGTCGATGGAGACACCGCCGTAGCCCTGCAGCGCGAAGCGCTCCTGCGCGACCGCGAGGATCGCGCTCTCGATGTTCTGACGGCGGGCCTGGCGCTTCACCGCGGGGGGGCGAACGGCGCTCATGGGTTCTTCATCCGCGCAAGAAAGCGAACCAGCCGCTCGTCGCCGCACTGCGTGACGTTGAAGCGGTACCACGCGAAGGGCTGTGGCGCGCTGCCGAAGTCGCTCGCCGCCGCGAGCGGCAGGCCCTGCTTTCGCGCCTCCTGCAGCACCGCGTCGGCGGAGGGCCTCGGCTCGCTGCCGGGCGACCAGCCGGCGCAGAGGAACGGGCCGCCGTCGGGCACGTGCAGCGCCTGCAGCCCGGCGCCCGTCAGCAGCGACAGCGTGCGCTCGCCCGCGATCTTCAGCGCGGTGTTGAGCTTCTGCAGGAAGCGCGGATAGCCCGCATCGGACAGCACCTCGCAGGCCACGCGCTCCTCGAACTCGCTCGGCCCCAGCGTGGTGTGCAGGCAGCGCAGCGCGGCGTCGTCGCACCAGCGTAGCGGCAGCAGCACATGGGCCAGCCGCAGCCTGGCCGACAGCGTGGTCGACACGCTGCCGATCTGCGCCACGCGCTGCAGCCCGTCCATCGCCGCGAGGCTCGGCGCCTGCAGCGGCGAAAGGCTTCGCCAGCTGTCGAGTTCGACCACGCGCAGGTCGTGCCGCTCGGCCGCCTGCAGCGCCTGGTGCGCACCCTGCGGATTCATGCAGATGCCGAGCGGGTTCGACACCGCCGTCGACACGAACAGCAGACGCCTGCGCGCTTCGCAGGGCAGTTGCGGCGCGAGGCCGTCGAGCGCCGCGATATCGAGGCAGCCGCCGCGCCGAGGCACTTCGAGGATGCGCCGGCCCAGCGTGAGGATCAGGTTGCGCAACTGGCGCGACGCGGGCGACTCGACCAGCACCGCGTCGCCCGGCTCTGTCCATGCCTGCAGCAGGCACATGGCGGCGCCAAGGCTGCCCGCGGCGGTCATGACCTGCTGCGGCACCAGCGCGGGCAGCTCGGTGCGATGGCGCGCCGCGATCAGTTCGCGCAGCCGCGTCAGGCCAAAGCCGGGGCGCGCGCCGCCGTCCCACTCGGGCGCTGTGCGCGCGACGCGGCGCATCGCTTCGCGCACCAGGTCGTCGCCGCGGTACTCGGGCGGAGGCGGCCGGTCATTGCCGGGGGAAGGGTCGGCGATGCGCGGCACCGCCTCGGGCTCGTCGGCCGCGCGCGCGGGCCGGTGCAGCACGTAGTAGCCGCTGCCCGGCCGCGAGGCCAGCACGGAGCGCGCACGCAGCGCGCTGTACGACTCGGTGACGGTGAAGGTGCTGATGCCCAGCTTGCCCGCCAGCGCGCGCACCGAAGGCATCTTGGTGCCGGGTGCGAGACGCCCGTCGCTCACCCGCAGTTCGACCCCCACCACCAGGCGTTGCGCCAGCCCGAGGCCGGGGGCGGCATCGTCCATCTCGCCCATCAGGCCTTGCATCCATCCGGCGCCGGCCTGTGCCGGCTTGAGCAACGCCGTGGCGTTGCCGCGTGAACCTTGCATCGCTGTGTCTCCTTGGGAACCCATGTGGCAACCATGCATGCGGCGGTGCAAGAAAGGGTTTGCCCTGTGGAACTGTGCTGGGCAGCGGACCAAACGGTGCGCCCGGCGGCGGCAAACACTTTCTCGCTTGCCGCTTCAACTGTGTATGGGCGGCACCCCTCGTTTGCTGAATCATCGCGACATTCGACCACTTGGTCAAACTTCACGAGGGCTCGATCCCTCGTGTCGAAACAGATCCCCACCACGATCCTGGAGCCTGAACGCCCATGAGCAGCACGATGAATCCCGTCGCTCCCACCGCACATCTCGCGTCAGATGTGCGGGCGGGCCGCCTCGACCCCGCGCAGTACGCCAAGAACTTCTGCGACGCCCATCCGCCATTGAACGTGGTGCAGGCCAACATCGAGGCCGAGCGCTGCTACTACTGCTACGACGCGCCGTGCCAGACGGCCTGCCCCACGGGCATCGACATTCCCACCTTCATCCGCCGCATCGCCGACGGCAACCTGCGCGGCGCCGCGCGCACCATCCTCGAAGAGAACCCACTGGGCGGCATGTGCGCCCGCGTCTGCCCCACCGAGGTGCTGTGCGAGCAGGCCTGCGTGCGCAACACCAACGAGAGCAAGCCGGTGGAAATCGGCCTGCTGCAGCGGCACGCGACCGATGCCTTCTTCGAGAAGCCCGGCACGCCGCTGTTCGTGCGCGCGGCCGACACCGGCCGGCGCGTGGCGGTGGTCGGCGCGGGCCCGGCCGGCCTGGCCTGCGCGCACCGGCTCGCGGTGCTGGGCCACCAGGTGGTGCTGTTCGATGCGCGGCCCAAGCTCGGCGGCCTCAACGAATACGGCCTGGCGAGCTACAAGACGGTGAACGGCTTCGCGCAGCGCGAGATCGAATGGCTGCTGTCGGTCGGCGGCATCGAGGTGCGCTGCAACCACGCGCTGGGCCGCGAGCTGCACCTGGATGCGCTGGCCGCCGAATACGACGCGGTGTTCCTCGGCCTCGGCCTGGCCGGCGTGAACGCGCTGGGCCTGGGCGAGCAGACCGGCGTGCGCGACGCGGTCGACTTCATCGCCGAGCTTCGGCAGGCCGCCTCGCCGGCCGACGTGGCCATCGGCCGGCATGTGGTGGTGATCGGCGGCGGCATGACTGCGGTCGATGCCGCGGTGCAGTCGCGCAAGCTGGGCGCGGAAGACGTGAGCATCGTCTACCGCCGCGGCCAGGAGAGCATGGGCGCCTCGGCCGACGAGCAGAGCTGGGCCAAGGAAAACGGCGTGCGCATCATCCACTGGGCCGCGCCCAAGGCCCTGCGCGCCAAGGGCGGCGTGCTGCGCGGCATCGACTTCGCGCGCACCGCGCTGGCCGGCGGCAAGCTGGTCGAGACCGGCGAAAGCCTCGCGCTGCAGGCCGACATGGTGCTGTGCGCCATCGGCCAGAGCTTCATTGCCACGGTGCTCGAGGACAGCGGCGTGCAGCTGCAGGGCGGGCGCATCAGCACCGACACCGAAGGCCGCAGTTCGCGGTCCAAGGTATGGGCCGGCGGCGACGCGCGCTTCGGCGGACGCGACCTCACGGTCGAGGCAGTGGAAGACGGCAAGCAGGCCGCGCTGTCCATCGACCGGCATCTGCGCGCGGCCTGACGCCGCGCTTGCCACCTCTTCTTCGCACCCTCTTTCATCCAGCGTCGCACATGGCCGCGACACACGGCCGCGACAGGAGCATTTCATGGCAGACCTGAGCATCGACTTCGTGGGCATCCGCAGCCCCAACCCTTTCTGGCTGGCTTCCGCGCCGCCGACCGACAAGGAGATCAACGTGGTGCGCGCCTTCGAGGCCGGCTGGGGCGGCGTGGTCTGGAAGACCGTGGGCGAAGACCCGAACGTGGTCAACGTGCACGGGCCGCGCTATGCCGTGTCCTATGCGGCCGACAGGCGCGTGACCGGCTTCAACAACATCGAGCTGATCTCCGACCGGCCGCTGCGCACCAACCTGGAGGAGATGACGCGCGTCAAGCGCAACTGGCCCGACCGCGCGCTGGTGGCCTCGGTGATGGTGCCCTGCACCGAAGAGTCGTGGAAGAACATCCTGCCGATGATCGAAGACACCGGCTGCGACGGGCTGGAGCTGAACTTCGGCTGCCCGCACGGCATGAGCGAGCGCGGCATGGGCGCGGCCGTTGGCCAGGTGCCGGAATACATCCAGATGGTGGCCGAGTGGTGCAAGCACTACTCGAAGCTGCCGCTCATCGTGAAGCTCACGCCCAACGTGGCCGACATCCGCCCCGCCGCGCGCGCCGCGAAGAAAGGCGGCGCCGACGCGGTGAGCCTGATCAACACCATCAACTCGATCATGGGCGTGGACCTGGACGCCATGGCCATGTTCCCCAACACCGGCGGCATGGGCTCGCACGGCGGCTACTGCGGCCCCGGCGCCAAGCCGATCGCGCTGCATATGGTGGCCGAGATCGCGCGCGATCCGCAGACCGCGGGGCTGCCCATCTCGGGCATCGGCGGCGTCTCGACCTGGCGCGACGCGGCGGAGTTCATCGCGCTGGGCAGCGGCTCGGTGCAGGTGTGCACCGCCGCCATGGTGTACGGCTTCAAGATCGTGCAGGACCTGTGCGACGGCCTTTCCAACTTCATGGACGAGAAGGGCTACCAGAACCTCGAGCAGCTGCGCGGCCGCGCCATCGGCAGCATCACCGACTGGAAGGAGCTCAACCTCAACCACGTCGACAAGGCCGTGATCCACCAGGACGCCTGCATCCAGTGCGGCCGCTGCCACGTGGTGTGCGAGGACACCTCGCACCAGGCCATCACCGCCACCAAGGACGGCATGCGCTACTTCGAGGTGAAGGAAGAAGAGTGCGTCGGCTGCAACCTGTGCGTGTCGATCTGCCCGGTGCCCGGCGCGCTGTCGATGCGCACCCTGAAGCCCGGCGAGGTGGACGCGCGCACCGGCCATCCGGTGGTGGCGCAGTACGCCAACTGGACCACGCACCCGAACAACCCGATGCGCGCCGACCAGCACGCCTGAGCAAGGACACGAACCCGGCGCAGACCGGGCGACGGCAGGAGGGGAACGACAACACGGCAAAGACCACAACACACGTTCAGGAGACAACCCACATGACGACCCCATCGCACGGCGGCGCGCCCGCCGCCAACCTCTGGAACGAAGACCTCGCGCCCACCACGCTGGCGCAGCGAACGTGGCGCTGGTACCACTTCGCGGCACTGTGGGTGGGCATGGTCATGTGCATTCCCGCCTACACGCTGGCGGCCAGCCTGATCGAGGGCGGCATGTCGTGGTCGCAGGCGGTGCTCACGGTGTTCCTGGGCAACGCGATCGTGCTGGTGCCGATGCTGCTGATCGGCCACGCCGGCGCGAAGTACGGCATTCCGTACGCGGTGATGGCGCGCGCGTCCTTCGGCACGCGCGGCGCGCGGCTACCGGCCCTGCTGCGCGCCATCGTGGCCTGCGGCTGGTACGGCATCCAGACCTGGTTCGGCGGCGAGATGATCTACACGCTGGTCGGCGTGCTCATGGGCCAGCCGCTGGGCGGTGACAAGCTGCCGATCCTCGGCATCAACGGCGCGCAACTCGTGTGCTTCCTGATCTTCTGGGCGATCCAGCTGTACTTCGTGGTGCACGGCATCGAGTCGATCCGCCGGCTGGAGACCTACACCGCGCCGCTGAAGATCATCGTGTGCATCGCCCTGCTCTACTGGGCGGTGCAGCGCGCGGGCGGCCTGGGGCCGATCTTCGAGCAGCCCTCGCAGTTCGAGCCCGGCGGCAAGAAGGCCGGGCTGTTCTGGGCGGTGTTCTGGCCGTCGCTCACGGCCATGGTGGGCTTCTGGGCCACGCTGGCGCTGAACATTCCCGACTTCACGCGCTTCTCGCGCTCGCAGCGCGACCAGGTGGTGGGCCAGGTGATCGGCCTGCCCGCGCCCATGGGCCTGCTCGCGATGATGGCGGTGATGGTCACCTCGGCCACGGTGGTGATCTACGGCAAGGCGCTGTGGGACCCGGTGGACCTGGCCAGCCGCATGACCGGCGCGGCGGTGCTGATCGCGCTGATCATCCTGCTGATCGACACGGTGAGCGTGAACCTGGCGGCCAACCTGGTGGGGCCGGCCTACGACTTCTCGGCCCTCAACCCGGAGAAGATCTCCTACCGCAAGGGCGGCTACATCACCGCCGGCATCGCCATCGTGATGATGCCGTGGAAGGTGCTGGAGACCACGCAGGGCTACATCTTCACCTGGCTCATCGGCTACTCGGCGCTGCTGGGGCCCGTGGCCGGCATCCTGATCGCCGACTACTACCTGGTGCGGCGCAAGGAACTGGACGTCGATGCGCTCTACCGCGGCACCGGCCAGTACGCCTACGGCAACGGCTGGAACATGGCGGCCATCGTGGCCTTCGTCGTCGGCGTGCTGCCCAACATTCCGGGCTTCCTGAACGCGGCGTTCCCGTCGGCCGTGCCGTCGATGCCCGAATTCTTCAAGACCATCTACACCTATGCATGGTTCGTCGGCGTGGTGCTGTCGGCCGTGGTGTATCTCGGCCTCATGAAGGCGCGCGCGCCGCAACTGCAGGGCGTGGCCGCGCCGCTCAAGAACCCCAGCTAGAAAAGGAACTCATGCCATGACCGTACTCATTCGCGGTGGCACGGTGGTCAACGCCGATGCCGAACAACGCGCAGACGTGCTCTGCGAAGGCGACAAGGTGGTGCAGGTCGGCGCCGGCCTGCAGGCGCCCGCCGGCGCGCAGGTGATCGACGCCGGCGGCGCCTACGTGATGCCCGGCGGCATCGATCCGCACACGCACATGCAGCTGCCCTTCATGGGCACGGTCGCGGCCGACGACTTCTTCACCGGCACCGCGGCGGGCCTGGCCGGCGGCACCACCAGCATCATCGACTTCGTGATTCCCGACCCGCAGCAGCCGCTGATGGACGCCTTCCGCATGTGGCGCGGCTGGTCGGAGAAGTCGGCCGGCGACTACAGCTTCCACGTGGCCGTGACCTGGTGGAGCGACAGCGTGCACAAGGACATGGGCGAGCTGGTGCACGAGCACGGCGTGAACAGCTTCAAGCACTTCATGGCCTACAAGAACGCGATCATGGCCGACGACGAGATCCTGGTGAAGAGCTTCCAGCGCGCGCTGGAACTCGGCGCCATGCCCACGGTGCACGCGGAGAACGGCGAGCTGGTCGCGATGCTGCAGCAGCAGTTGCTGGCGCAGGGCATCCGCGGGCCGGAGGGCCATCCGCTGTCGCGACCGCCGATGGTGGAGGCCGAGGCCGCCAACCGCGCCATCGCCATCGCCGACGTGCTGGGCGTGCCGATCTACGTGGTGCACGTGTCGTGCGGCGAGGCGCTGGAAGCCATCACCCGTGCCCGCGCGCGCGGCCAGCGGGTGTACGGCGAGGTACTGGCCGGCCACCTGGTGGTCGACGAAAGCGCCTACCGCGACCCCGACTTCACGCGCGCCGCCGCCCACGTGATGAGCCCGCCCTTCCGCTCGCGCGAGAACCAGGCCATGCTGTGGCGCGGCCTGCAGGGCGGCAACCTGCAGACCACCGCGACCGACCACTGCACCTTCTGCGCCCCGCAGAAGGCGGCCGGCCGCGACGACTTCACGAAGATTCCCAACGGCTGCGGCGGCGTGGAAGAGCGCATGGCCGTGCTGTGGGACGCAGGCGTCAACACCGGGCGGCTCACGCCCTCGGAGTTCGTGCGCGTCACCTCGACCAACGCGGCGCAGCTGTTCAACCTGTATCCGCGCAAGGGCGTGATCCAGCCCGGCGCCGATGCCGACATCGTGGTGTGGGACCCGAAGGCCACCAAGACGCTGTCGGTGAAGACGCAGCACTCGAAGAGCGACTTCAACATCTTCGAAGGCCGCGAAGTCATGGGCGTGCCCAAGCACACACTGAGCGCTGGCCGCTGGGTCTGGCGCGACGGCGACCTGCGCGCCGAGCCCGGCACCGGCCGCTACCTCAAGCGCCCGGCCTTCGCACCGATGTTCACCGCGCTGGAACGCTTCAAGCACCAGCATGCGCCCACGGCCGTGGCGCGCTGAATCCCCAAGGAGTCTTCGACATGAATGCAGTAGTGGAAAAGCAGGTGCTCAAGATCAACGGCGAGCGCCTGTGGAACTCGCTGATGGAGCTGGCGTGCATCGGCGCCACGCCCAAGGGCGGCGTCAAGCGGCTGGCGCTGACCGATCTCGACAAGCAGGGGCGCGACCTCGTGGTGTCGTGGGGCAAGGAGGCGGGGCTATCGATCACGGTCGACAAGATCGGCAACGTCTTCATGCGCCGCGAGGGCACCAACCCCGCGCTGCCGCCCATCGTGTCGGGCAGCCACATCGACACCCAGCCGACCGGCGGCAAGTTCGACGGCAACTATGGCGTGCTCTCTGCGCTGGAGGTGGTGCGCACGCTGAACGACCAGGGCATCCGCACCGAGGCACCCATCGAGGTCGCGTTCTGGACCAACGAGGAAGGCTCGCGCTTCGTGCCGGTGATGATGGGCTCGGGCGTGTTCTGCGGCGCCTTCAGCCTTGAGCACGCCTACGCCGCGAAGGACACCGAAGGCAAGACGGTGCGCGAGGAACTGGAGCGCATCGGCTACGTCGGCCCGCAGACGCCGGGCGACCACCCCATCGGCGCCTACTTCGAGGCCCACATCGAGCAGGGCCCGGTGCTGGAAGACGCGGGCAAGGTGATCGGCGTGGTGCCCGCGGTGCTGGGGCTGTCGTGGTACGACTGCGTGGTCACCGGCATGGAAGCCCATGCGGGGCCGACGCCGATGCACCTGCGCCGCGACGCGCTGCAGGTGGCGACGCGGATCATGCAGGAGGTGGTGGCCATCGCCTACAGCTACCAGCCGTACGGCCGGGGCACGGTCGGCATGGTGCAGGTGCACCCGAACAGCCGCAACGTGATTCCGGGGCAGGTGAAGTTCTCCATCGACCTGCGCAACGTGAACGACGAGCTGCTCGACCGCATGCACGCGGAGATCCTCGCGTTCGTGGAACGCACGGCCCGCGAGACCGGGCTGGGCGTGACCATCGAGCGGGTGTCGTACATACCGCCCTGCCCGTTCCACCCCGACTGCGTGGACGCGGTGCGGCGCGCGACCGAAGTGCTGGGCTACTCGACGATGGACGTGGTGTCGGGCGCGGGCCACGACGCGATCTACGCGGCGCGGCTGGCGCCGGCCGGCATGATCTTCGTGCCCTGCAAGGACGGCATCAGCCACAACGAGATAGAAGACGCGCAGCCCGACCACCTGACGGCCGGCTGCAACGTGCTGCTGCACGCGATGCTGGAAAGAGCGAAACGCGTGGACTGAAGCGTGGACTGACGCTTCTTACTGGTACGCCGCCAGCTCCTGCTTGGCGATGGCGTTGCGGTGTACCTCGTCGGGGCCGTCGGCCACGCGCAGGTGGCGCTCGTAGGCGTAGAAGTGGGTGAGCAGCGTATCCTGGCTCAGGCCCATCGCGCCGAAGGCCTGCATGGCCCAGTCGATCACCTTCACGCAGTTGTTGGGCGTGAGCACCTTGATCATCGCGATTTCCTTCGCGGCGACTTTGTTGCCCACGGTGTCCATGCGGTAGGCGGCGTTGAGCACCATCCAGCGAGACTGCTCGATGAGCATGCGCGACTCGGCAATGCGTTCGCGCCACACGCCCTGCTCCGACAGCGGCTTGTGGAAGGCGGTGCGCGACACCAGCCGCTGGCACATCATCTCCAGCGCCGACTCGGCCATGCCGATGGCGCGCATGCAGTGGTGGATGCGGCCCGGGCCGAGACGGCCCTGCGCGATCTCGAAGCCGCGGCCTTCGCCCAGCAGGATGTTCTCGACCGGCACGCGAACGTTGTCGAACACGATCTCGGGGTGGCCGAAGGGCGGGTCGTACATGCCGAGCAGCTGCATGTCGCGCACGATGGTCACGCCGGGCGTGTTCTTCGGCACCAGGATCATCGACTGCTGTTTGTGGCGGTCGGCGTTGTCGGGGTCGGTCTTGCCCATGAGCACGAAGATTTCGCAGCGCTCGTGCATGGCGCCGGTGATGTACCACTTGCGGCCGTTGATGACGTATTCGTCGCCTTCGCGGCGGATGCTGCAGCGGATGTTGGTGGCGTCGCTCGAGGCGACCTCGGGCTCGGTCATCGCGAACGAGGAACGGATTTCGCCCGCGAGCAGCGGCTTCAGCCAGCGCTCCTGCTGGGCCTTGGTGCCGTAGCGCGCCAGCACTTCCATGTTGCCGGTGTCGGGTGCGGAGCAGTTGAATATCTCGGCGCACCAGTAGCGCCGGCCCATGATCTCGCACAGCGGCGCGTATTCGACGTTGGTCAGGCCCGGGCCGTGTTCGGCCTCGGGCAGGAACAGGTTCCACAGCCCGCGCTCGCGCGCCTTGGCCTTGAGGCCGGCCATCATCGGCAGTTCGGCATAAGGGCGGCCCGCGCGTGCATTGGCGGCCAGCTCTTCCTCGCGGCGCTTTTCGTTCGGATAGACGAACTCGTCCATGAACTTGAGCAACTCGTCGCGCAGCGCGATCACCTTGGGTGTGAATTCGAAATGCATGGTGCGTCCTTCAACAAAGTGCGTTCGAAGTTAAGCGGCGCACCGGGTTTCGCACGGTCCTTCGCGCGACAGCCGCGCGGTGCCGCTGTCACCTGTGTGCCAGCGGCCGGCCGGCGCGAGAATGGCGGCCCATGAACACCCAGAACAACGAGACCCCGCAAAAACCGGCTGCCGCGCGCCCCGTGCGCAACGCGGCCACGCTCATCGTGCTGCGCGACGGCGCGCGCGGCCTCGAGGTGCTGATGCTGCGCCGCGCCGAGAAGGCCAACGACCAGAACAGCGGCGCCAGCGTGTTCCCTGGCGGCGTGATCGATGCGCACGACCGCGGCCTGCACGGCCACTGCAGCGGCATGGACGACAAGACGGCGAGCGAGCGCCTCGCGGTGCCCGAGGGCGGGCTCGACTACTACGCAGCGGCGATCCGCGAATGCTTCGAGGAAGCCGGCCTGCTGTTCGCGACGGACAAGGCGAGCCAGGGCCGGCTGGTGGCGCTCGACGGCATGCCGGCCGAACGGCTCTCGGCCATGCGCCACGCGGCGGAGCAAGGCACCGACGCGCTGCTCTCAATGTGCGAGAGCCACGGCTGGCAGCTCGCGGCCGACCGGCTCGCCTACTTCACGCACTGGCTCACGCCGCCGGGCATGCCGCGCCGCTTCGATACCCGCTTCTTTTTGGCATCGATGCCCGATGCGCAGACGGTGCGCCCCGACGGGCGCGAGACGGTCGAGCACATGTGGCTGCAACCGGCCGAGGCCGTCGCCCCGGTGCGCGGGCTCAAGCTGATGAACGTGACGCGGCGCATCCTCGAGCAGCTCGCGCAGTTCCGCAGCGTGCAGGAGCTCATGGACCATGCGCGCGGGCTGAAGCACATTCCGCGCGTCATGCCCCGGCTCGCGGATGGCCCCAAGGGACGGCGGCCGGTGAACATGGAAGAGCCCGCGTACGACGAAGTCGGCCGCGTCGACCCCGACGGCGAAGGCGGCGGGCGCTATGCGCACGAAGCCGGGCTGGCGATGCGGCTGTCGGCGCGGGTCTGGCGGGTCACCGGGCCGGCCGATGCATCGGGCGCGCTGCCGCACAGCTATTTCGCGGGCGTCGAGGGCGGCGACTGCGTGCTGATCGACCCCTCGCCCGCGAGCCCCGCGCACATCGCGGCGCTGCGCGATGCAGCGCCCGGCCAGGTGCGATGGATCTGGTCGACGCTGGCGCGCCCGCTGGAAGACGCAGCGCGCGAAGCCTGGCCCGAGGCGTCCGCCGTGCAGCCTGCGGCGGGCGAACGGCTCGACCTTGGCGGCGCCACGCTGCATGTGCTGAACGGCGAGGAGGGCCCGCAGTTCCTGCTGGCCGAAGACAGCACGCTGTTCACCGGGGTGGCCGCCACCGCTGTCGGCACCGCCGACTGGATCGCACCGCGCCACGGATTCCTGCGCCGCCACGCCAAACCGTCAATGCCGTAAGAATTCCGTGGCATGCATCGTGCAAGATCGCACCATGCTTCCCCTGTCTCCCGACGCGCTGCGCCAGCGGCTGCGGTCCTTTGCTTCCCGCGCGCAGCCCGTGCGCATCCTGCTCACGCTCGGCAGCCTCATGGCGCTGTGCGGCTTCACCGGCCATCCCGACGCGGTGATCCCCCTGTTCCTCGGCGCCATTGCCAGCGCGCTCGCCGAAACCGACGACAGCTGGCGCGGCCGGCTGCGCGCGCAGGTGGTCACGCTGGCCTGCTTCGCGGCCATCGCGTTCGCGGTCGAGGCGCTGTTCGGCCTGCCGTGGCTGTTCATCACCGCGTTCGCGCTCGCGGCCTTCTGCCTCACGATGCTGGGCGCGGTGGAGGCGCGCTACAAGGCCATCGCGTACGCGACGCTGATCCTCGCGATGTACGCCACGCTCGGCATCGAGAACATGGCCTCGCACGGCACGGCGGCCCTGCGGGGGCGCGAACCGTTGCTGCTGCTGGCGGGCGCGGCCTGGTACGGCGTGTTCTCGGTGCTCTGGTGCGCGATTTTTCCGGCGCAGCCGGTGCAGGCGCGGCTGGTGACGCTGTTCACGGTGCTGGGCAACTACGTGCGCTTCAAGGCCTCGCTCTTCGAGCCGCTGCGCGGCATCGACATCGAGCGCAAGCGGCTCGCGCTCGCGCAGCTCAATGCCGAGGTGGTGAGCGAACTCAACGCGGCCAAGGAAAGCATCTTCCGACGCATCGGCGCGCGGGCGCCGACCGGGCGCATCTCGCGCTATCGCGGCCTCTACCTGATCGCGCAGGACGTGCACGAGCGCGCCAGCTCGTCGCACGACGACTACAACGCGCTGGCCGACGCCTTCTTCCACAGCGACCTGCTCTACCGCTGCCAGCGCGTGCTGGGCCTGCAGGGACTTGCGTGCCTGCGGCTGTCGGAATCGATCGCGCGGCGCGAGCCCTTCGACACCGGCACCGAGACCGTGCAGGCCCTGGCCGACCTGCGCAGCGCCATCGAGCACGAGCGGGCCCGGGCCGTGACGCCCGAGCGGCTGGTGCTGCTCGCATCGGTGGAGGCGCTGGCGCGCAACCTCGCGCAGCTCGACGGGCAACTGGCGGGCGCGAGCCAGCCTTCGGCGCGCGCCGGCCGAACCGAGATGGGTTTGTTCGACCGCTCGCCGCGTTCCTGGCGCGACGCCGTGGAGCGGGTGCGGCGGCAGCTCACGGTGCGCTCGCCGCTCTTTCGCCATGCGCTGCGGCTGTCGATCGCGCTGGTGGCGGGTTATGGCGTCATGCAGGTCATCCATCCGGCGCAGGGCTACTGGATATTGCTGACCACGCTGTTCGTCTGCCAGCAGACTTACGGCGACACCATCGCGCGCATGGGCCAGCGCATCGCGGGCACGGCGCTGGGCGTGGTGGCGGGCTGGGCGCTGCTGCAGCTGTTTCCGCAGCCGCTGGTGCAATCGGTGATCGCGGTGGCGGCGGGCGTGGTGTTCTTCGCGACCCGCGCCACGCGCTACCTGCTGGCCACCGCGTCGATGACGCTGCTGGTGCTGATGTGCTTCAACCAGGTGGGCGACAGCGGCGTGCTGCTGGTGCCGCGGCTGGTCGACACCGCCATCGGCAGCGCGATCGCCGGGCTGGCGGTGCTGCTGGTGCTGCCGCACTGGCAGGCCCGACGCATCAACGAACTGGCGGCCACGGCCATGCGCGGCCATGCGGGCTACCTGCGGCAGATCGTCGAGCAGTACCGCACCGGCGCGCGCGACCACCTCGACTACCGGCTGGCCCGGCGCAACGACCACAACGCCGACGCGGCGCTGTCCACCGCGGTGTCCGACATGTTCCGCGAGCCGGGCTACGTGCGGCCCCGCGCGGGCGTGGCGCTGCGCTTTCTGATCCGCTCGCACACGCTGCTGAGCTATCTGTCGGCGCTGGGCGCGCACCGCGCGGCGCTGCCCGACTCGGCGCAGATGGCGGTGCTGCGCGGCGCGGCCGAAGGCGCCGTCGCGGCGCTCGAAGCGCTGGCGGCGGGCCTGGAAAGCGGCTCGGTGGACGGTCCGCGCGACACCGCGGCCGAGCTGGCGGCACGTTCGGCGCTGGCCCAGGCGACCGCCGCCGGCGGCGAATCGGACCCGCAGGCGCGAACTTTCCATACAGAGATGGCTCTGATCTGGCTGCAGATCGACGCCTTGCGCACCCATGCAAGCGAGTGGCTGCAGCCCGAGGGCAGCGAAACGCCGACCGCGCCTGCCTGAGCGAGCATCCGTGCGATCAGGTCGGTTGAAAGTGGCCGCGCCGGACAGCCCCTGGCGCGGCAGGTAAAATTACCCCTTCATGTACCGCTGGTTTGCCGCTACTGTCCTTGCCATCATGTTGTCCTGCTACGGCTTTGCCGTGCTTGCCCACAACATGATCGGTGCCGGCCATTCGCATGCCCAGCAGGCGCAGTCCTCGCAAACCACCCTGACCTCCAAGACGCTCGTCGCCGCCACGTCGCTGGCCGACGAAGCCCTTTCTGACGGCCAAACACTGGTCGCCGATGCCGATTCGGCATCGGACGATGCCAATTCGCTCGATGAAGCCGGCTCCGAGCACGCCGAGCTGGTCGACGCCCGCAACGACATCCCTCTGCCGCTCCTTCTTTCGGAGCAGCCACCCAAGCTCGGCCTGACCACCACGGTCTCGCCGTTCCTCGCCCGGCCCAAGCGGCCACCCCGCGCAGCGTCCTTCGTCGCCTGAGGCCGCAAGGCCCAGCGTGACCGGGAGCCGCCACGGCTCCCGCCTCCCCGATCCGGGCCAGCCGGCCATTCGGCGGCACCCCGCATCGCCCAGACAGCAATTTCGTTTTTTCCGGCCGTTCGCCGCTGCGCACGCCAATTCGCCCCGCAAGGCGCCGGCCGCTCAACAAGCATCAAGGACTCATCACAATGAACAACAGCTCTCCCGTCTACGCCAGCCTCGACCTGCCGCTGGCCTCCCCCCAGGAACGCAACCGCGTCCTGCGCAACACCTATTGGCTGCTCGCGCTGTCGATGGTGCCCACCGTGCTCGGCGCCTGGATCGGCGTTTCCACCGGTTTCTCGCGCGCGATGTCGCCGGGCATCGGCCTGATGGTGTTCCTCGGCGGCGCCTTCGGCTTCATGTACGCCATCGAGAAAACCAAGGAATCGGCCGCCGGCGTGCCGGTGCTGCTGGCCTTCACCTTCTTCATGGGCCTGATGCTGTCGCGCCTGGTCGGCACGGTGCTCGGCCTGCAGAACGGCGCCAGCCTGGTCATGACGGCCTTTGCCGGCACCGGCGCGATCTTCCTGGGCATGGCGACGCTGTCGTCGGTCATCAAGCGCGACCTGTCGGGCATGGGCAAGTGGCTCTTCATCGGCGCCATCCTGCTGCTGGTGGCGGGCATCGCCAACTTCTTCCTGAAGTCGAGCGCGCTGATGATGACGCTGTCGGTGCTGGCCATCGGCATCTTCTCGGCCTTCATCCTGCACGACCTCAAGCGTGTGAAGGACGGCCTGGAGACCAACTACATCTCCGCCACGCTGGGCGTGTACCTCAGCATCTACAACGTGTTCCAGTCGCTGCTGGCCCTTCTGGGCATTGCCGGCGGCCGGGACGAGTAACAGCTCCCAGTAAGGAAGGAACTCTCATGCGCCTCACCACCAAAGGCCGCTTCGCGGTCACGGCGATGATCGACATCGCCCTGCACGGACGTTCGGGCCCGGTCACGCTGGCGTCGATCAGCATGCGCCAGCGCGTCTCGCTGTCCTACCTGGAGTTGCTGTTCGGCAAGCTGCGCCGCAACGACCTGGTCGAATCGACACGGGGCCCGGGCGGCGGGTATTCTCTGAGCCGCAAGGCAGCGGATATTTCCGTTGCCGACATCGTCCTCTCGATCGAGGAACACGATGCGGAATCCACCCGCCAGCGCGGCGCCGACGTGCCTGGCGAACCCGGCCGCTGCGAAATCGACGAACTCTGGGCCACCGTGAACCTGCGGGCGGTCGAGTTCCTCAAGTCGATCTCGCTGCAAAGCCTGGTCGACGAACAAAAGGCCAAGGGCGTTCAAGCCGCCGCGCGGACCGACAGCCGGCGCACGCCGGCCGGCCAGCCGGCCACGCGCAAGCCTTTCGTCGTCGACGCGCCGAACTCGGTGTTCGCACTGGGACGGCGCCAGCAAAGCGCCAGCTAGCTCCAAGCCAGCCACCGCCATAGCGGCCCATGCGGCAGGGCCCGCCGCCACGGATCGACGTGGCGGCGGGCCTTTGCCTGCATGGGCTTTTTGTCGTTGGTTTCAACCTTTGGAAGCTCAAGGAATCCTTCATGTTGCGACGCAACACGAGCGGCACAATGCACCAACATTGTGCAAATAACACCCGCGCGACCCGGACGACTTCGGCTCGCGCCGCACCGCGTTTCTCAACGGCCATGACCTCCAAGTTCCTGTTTCCCCTCTCGCTGCTTTCCGTGATCGTGCTCGCCGCATGCGGCGCCAAGCAGCCTCCCGCCGCCGAGACTCCGCCGCCCGAAGTCGGCGTGGTGACGCTGCACGCGTCCGACGTGCCGGTGCGCACCGAACTGGCGGGCCGTACGGCCGCGTTCCGGGTGTCCGAAGTGCGCCCGCAGGTCAACGGCATCGTGCGCAAGCGTCTGTTCGAGGAAGGCAGCATGGTCCGTGCGGGCCAGGTGCTGTACGAGATCGAACCCGGTCCGTTCGAGGCCGCGCACGAGCAGGCACGGGCCGCGCTCGCCACCTCGCAGGCCAGCATCGCGAGCCTGCGCGGCAAGGCCTCGCGCTTCGGCGAACTGATCAAGGCCAACGCGGTGAGCCGCCAGGAGCATGAAGAAGCACAGGCCGCACTGGTTCAGGCCGAAGCCGGCGTGAAGGCCGCGCAGGCGGCGGTGAAGGCGGCGCGCATCAACCTCGGCTTCACCCGCATCACCGCGCCCATCGCGGGGCGCATCGGACGCTCCAGCGTGACAGAAGGCGCGCTGGTGGTGCCGGGCCAGACGGCGGCGCTGGCCACCATCCAGCGGCTGGACCCGATCTACGTCGACGTGGTGCAGTCGAGCCTGGAGCTGACGCGCCTCAAGCGCCGCTTCATCTCTGGCGACATGGCGCCCGCCAGCACGCAGGTCGGCCTGCGCATGGAAGACGGCCTGCCCTATTCGCACACCGGCACCCTGAAGTTCTCCGAGGTCGCGGTCGATCCGGCCACGGGCTCGGTCACGCTGCGCGCGGAGTTCCCGAATCCGCAGGGGCTGCTGCTGCCCGGCATGTACGTGCGCGCGCAGGTCGAGTCCGGCGTGGAGCGGCAGGCCATCCTCGCGCCGCAGCGCGGCGTGGCACGCAACGAGAAGGGCGAGCCCACGGCGCTGGTGGTCGGCGCGGGCGACAAGGTCGAGCTGCGTGCGCTCGAATTGCGCACCACCTCGGGCGACCAGTGGATCGTGAGCAAGGGCCTGCGCGAAGGCGACCGCCTGGTGGTCGACGGGCTGCAGCGCGCCCACCCCGGAGACAAGGTCAAGCCCGTGCCGGTGACGGCAGCGCCTGCCGCCACGGCTTCTTCCGCAGATTGAGCAACACGACGTGATCGCGAATTTCTTCATCCACCGGCCCGTGTTCGCATGGGTCATCGCCATCCTCATCATGCTGGCGGGCGGCGTGGCCATCCGCACGCTGCCGGTGTCGCAGTACCCGGACATCGCGCCGCCCACCGTCGTCGTCTCTGCCAACTACCCCGGCGCGTCGGCGCAGGCGGTGGAGAACAGCGTGACGCAGGTGCTCGAGCAGCAGCTCAAGGGCATCGACGGCCTGCTGTACTTCAAGTCGACCAGCAGTTCGGCCGGCTACGCCGACATCAGCGTCACCTTCCGCCAGGGCATCGACCCCGACACCGCCCAGGTGCAGGTGCAGAACAAGGTCAGCCAGGCCACCAGCCGGCTGCCGCAGGCGGTTCAGCAGCAGGGCGTGACGGTCTACAAGTCGCAGAACAACTTCCTGCTGATCGTGGCGCTCTACGACGAGACCGACCGCCGCACCGACACCGACGTGGCCGACTGGATGGCCAGCAACCTGCGCGACCCGGTGAGCCGCGTCGACGGCGTGGGTTCGGTGCAGGCCTTCGGCGCGGCGTATGCGATGCGCATCTGGCTCGACCCGCACCGGCTGGCGAGCTACCAGCTGATGCCTTCGGACATCACCGCCGCCATCACCGCCCAGAACACGCAGGTGTCGGTCGGAGAGATCGGCGCACGGCCCTCGCCCGCCGGCCAGCAGCTCAACGCGACCGTGACCGCGCTCTCGCGCCTGCAGACGCCCGAGCAGTTCCGCGGCATCGTGCTCAAGACCCAGGCCGACGGCGCCGTGGTGCGGCTGGGCGACGTGGCGCGCGTGGAAATCGGCAACGAGTCTTACGCCGAGACCACGCGCCTGAACGGCCACCCCGCCGCCGGCGCGGCCATCATGCTGGCGCCCGGCGCCAATGCGCTGACCACCGCCAAGGCGGTGAAGGCGCGCATCGCCGAGATGGAGCCTTCGCTGCCTCCGGGCCTGCGCGTGGCTTATGCGGAAGACACCACGCGCTTCGTGAAGATCTCGATCCAGTCGGTGCTCAAGACGCTGCTGGAGGCCATCGCGCTGGTGGTGGTCGTGATGTACCTGTTCCTGCAGAACTGGCGCGCCACGGTGATCCCGGCCATCACCGTGCCGGTGGTGCTGCTGGGCACCTTCGGCGTGCTCGCGGCCTTCGGCTACTCGATCAACGTACTCACGCTGTTCGGCATGGTGCTGGCCATCGGCTTGCTGGTGGACGACGCCATCGTGGTGGTGGAGAACGTCGAGCGCGTCATGCACGAGGAAGGGCTCGACGCGAAAGCCGCCACCATCAAGTCGATGAAGGAGATCACCGGCGCGCTGATCGGCATTGCCCTGGTGGTGTCGGCGGTGTTCCTGCCGATGACCTTCTTCGGCGGCTCGGTGGGCGTGATCTACCGGCAGTTCTCGGTGACGATCATCGCGTCGATGGCGCTGTCGGTGGTGGTGGCCATCGTGCTGATTCCGGCGCTGTGCGCGCGCTTCCTGAAGCCGGGCGTGCCGCCGCGCACGCGCGGCTTCCTGGGTGCGTTCAACCGGCGCTTCGACGCGGCGCAGGGCCGCTACGTGGGCCTGCTCGGACGCATCCTGCGCAAGCCGCTGCGCTTCACCGCCGTGTACGCCGCCATCGTGGCGGGCATGGGCCTGCTGTACCTGGGCCTGCCCGGCGGCTTCCTGCCGGAGGAAGACCAGGGCAGCGTGATGGTGCAGGTCTCGCTGCCGGCCGGCGCCACGCAGGGCCGCACCGACGCGGTGAACCGGGCGGTGGAAAAGCACTTTCTCGAAACCGAGAAGGACACCACCGACACCATCTTCACGCTGGCGGGCTGGAGCTATGCCGGCTCCGGGCAGCACACGGGCATGGCCTTCGTCTCGCTCAAGGACTGGTCGGAGCGCAAGGACCCGCAAAAGCGCGCGCAGGCCATCGTCGAACGCGCGAGCGCGGCGCTGTCGAAGCAGCAGCGCGACGCCGAGGTCTACGGCATGGTGCCGCCGCCCATCGAAGGCCTGGGACAGTCCAACGGCTTCGAGTTCTGGCTGCAGGACACCTCCGGCATGGGCGCCGACAAGCTGGTGCAAAAGCGCGAGGCGCTGGTGCGCGACGCCAACAAGGACAAGCGCCTGCAATCGGTGCGCGCCAACAGCATCGCCAACACGCCGCAGCTGCAGGTCGACATCGACCAGGTCAAGGCATCGGCCCTGCGGCTGTCGCTGGACGACGTGAACACCACGCTGGGCATTGCCTGGGGCGGCAACTACGTCAACGACTTCATCGACCGCGGGCGCGTGAAGCGCGTATACGTGCAGGCCGACGCGCCATACCGCTCGGCCCCCGAGGACATGGGCCAATGGTTCGTGCGCGGCAGCACCGGCGCGATGACGCCGTTCTCGGCCTTCGCCACCACGCGATGGTCGCAGGGGGCGTCGCAACTGGAGCGCTACAACGGCCTGCCCGCGGTGCAGATCCAGGGCACGGCCGCGCACGGCACGAGTTCCGGCACGGCGATGTCGGCGGTCGAAGCCGTCGCCAGGAAGCAGACCGGCACGGGCCACGCATGGAGCGGGTTGTCTTACCAGGAGCGCCTGTCGGGCGGGCAGGCGCCGCTGCTGTTCGCGGTGTCGATCCTGGTGGTGTTCCTGTGCCTGGCCGCGCTGTACGAGAGCTGGTCGGTGCCCTTCTCGGTGATGCTGGTGATTCCGCTGGGCGTGCTGGGCGCGGTGATTGCCGCGTCGCTGCGCGGGCTGTCGAACGACATCTACTTCCAGGTCGGCCTGCTCGCGACCATCGGGCTGTCGGCCAAGAACGCGATCCTGATCATCGAGTTCGCGGAGGCGGCACTGCGACGCGGCGTGCCGCTCCTCGACGCGGTGGCCGAGGGCGCGCGCCTGCGGCTGCGGCCGATCCTGATGACCTCGCTGGCCTTCCTGGCCGGCGTGGTGCCGCTGGCGCTGGCCACCGGCGCGGGCTCCGCGAGCCAGGTGGCCATCGGCACCGGCGTGTTCGGCGGCGTGCTGGCCGCGACGGCGCTGGGGATCTTCTTCGTGCCGCTGTTCTATCTGCTGGTGAAGCGGCTGGCGGCGCGCTGGGGCGGCAGCAGGCTAGGGGCGGAACGGGCCGCCTGAGCCTGCCCGAGGCCCTGGTACAGCGCCCCGGCCGGGCGCTGTACCTATAATTTCTGACTACTCCGCTCCCGCGCCACAGATCAGCCGCCGCCACATCTCAGCCACGACGGGAGTTTCCTGTTCCACACCGGCTGAGGTGTACCGTGCTCGAGCGCTACTACAGAGAACTGTTGCGGTATTTCACCCGCAAGGCCGGCGACGGCGACACCGCCGCGGACGTCGTGCAAGAGGCCTATGCCCGCGTGCTCATTCACCAGGACGGCGGCGGCACGGTCCTCGAGCCCCGCGCCTTCCTCTACCAGACCGGACGCAACGTGCTCGCCAACCAGGCCGCGCGCCGCGCCGCCGAAACCCGCATGCTCGACACGCTCGCGCTGGTGAGCGACCACAGCGCGCCGTCCGTTGAGCGGCACGTCGGCGCGCGGCAGCAGCTCGACCGGCTGGTGGCGCTGCTCGAAGACATGCCGCGCAAACGCCGCAACGCCTTCATCCTCGTGCGCATCCACGGCCTGAGCTACGCCCAGACCGCCGCCCACATGGAAATCAGCGAGAAGGCCGTGGAGCGCCACATGACACGCGCCCTGCTCGACTGCGCCGGCTACGGGCCGGCCGGGGACTGAAAAAAAAGAAGAAAAAGACATGGCCTCCCGCACCGCCCCCCTGCTCAGAGACGAAGAACGCCGCGCGCCGCGCGCGCTGGTGGAACACGCGCTGACGCTCATCGGCCGCATCCACCGCGGCAGCCCCGAAGCCGCGCACGCCGCCGAGGCCGAACTGAGCCGCTGGCGCGCGCTATCCCCCGGCAACGCCGAAGCCACGGCCACCGCGCAGCGCATCTGGAACGCGGCAGACGCAGGCGCCCTGCGCGACCAGCTGCCGCTGCCGCCCTCCGCCGCGCAGGAACGCCAGTCGCGCCGCCGCGTCGTCGGCATGCTGGGCGTGGCCGGTTTTGCCGCGCTGGCCGGTGCGGGCGGGCGCTGGTACTGGCAACGCCCGGTCTACGAGGCCGCGCCGCAGACCGGCCAGGCGCAACTGCTGTCGCATGCGCTGCCCGACGGCAGCATGCTCGACCTCGCGGCCAACACAGCGCTGCAAGTCGTGCTCTACCGCGACCGGCGCACCGTGCGCCTGGTTCGCGGCGAGGCGCGCTTCGCCGTGGCACACGACGCCGACCGCCCCTTCACCGTGGAGACCGACTGGGGCCGCGTGCGCGTGCTGGGCACCGTCTTCACGGTATCTGTTCGCGATGGCCGCATGCGGCTGACCGTGGCCGAAGGCCGGGTGGCGGTGTGGGCCCACGGCCAGGCCGACGCGCCGCCCTCCACCATCCTGCAGGCGGGCGAAGCCATCGAGGCCGACGCGAACGGCCTGGGCCCGCGCAGCAGCGTCGACATCGGCGAGGTGGCCGACTGGAAACAGGGCTGGCTGGTGTTCCGCAACACACGGCTGCCCGAGGCCGTCGCACGCTGGAACGACTACCTGCGCCAGCCTCTTCGGCTGGCGGACGACGACGCGCTGCGCGAGATGCGCGTCACGGGCACTTACCAGTTGCGCGATCCGCAGGCGTTTCTGAGCGGGCTGGGCGTGATGCTGCCGGTGCGCACGGCGCGCGCGGCCGACGGCGCGACGGAGATCGCACGCCGGCCTTGACTCCCCTCCTCGCCCGGCCTTTCGAAAAATTTTCGAGTTTTTTTGTGGGGTACGAGGCCTCGAGCTTGTCTTCTGTTCGAAACCCATCTCCAGGACCTTCGAACATGACCCAGCAGCACCACGGCGCGCAACGCTTCCGCGCCGATTCCTTTCCCCTTGCGGCGCTCGCCTGCGCCGTCGCTTCAGCCTTGCTCGTGATGGGCGGCACGGCGCATGCGCAGGAGGCGAGCGCGTCGCCGCCGTCGGCGCCCACGGCCGTTTCTTTGTCGCTGCCCTCGCAGCCCCTGGCACAGGCCCTGGGCGTGCTCTCGCGGCAGTACGGCACCGCCATCGGCGGCGAGAGCTCGCTGCTCGAAGGCCGCACCGCGCCCGCCGTGCGTGGCACCGTCACGCTGCAGCAGGCGCTCGAGCGCGTGCTCGCGGGCAGCGGCCTCACCGTCGTGCGCAGCGGCGCCTCGGGCTTCACCGTGATCCGTGCCGCCGCGGCAGGCACCACCACCCTGGCCCCGGTCACGGTGACGGCCGACGCCGAGGAAACCGCGACCGCCCACATGCCGGGCTACATCGCGCGGCGCAACACCACCGGCAGCAAGACCGACACGCCCATCATCGAGACGCCGCAGTCGATCTCGGTGGTGACGGCCGACTTCATCGAGGCGACCGGTGCCACGCGGCTGAAGGAAGCGCTGGCCTATACGCCGGGCATCAACGTGTCGCCGTGGGGAGCGGACTCGCGCTTCGACTGGACCATCCTGCGCGGCTTCGACGCGCAGGCACCCGGCTACTACCTCGACGGGCTGCAGCTGCGCAACAACAACGGCTGGGCCATCTGGCAGACCGAGAGCTACGGGACCGAGCGGGTCGAGGTGCTGCGCGGCCCCAGCTCGGTGCTGTACGGACAGAACGGGCCGGGCGGCATGATCAACGTTGTCAGCAAGCGCCCCACCGAGGAACCGCTGCACGAGCTGCAGGTGCAGTTCGGCGACAACGCGCGCCGGCAGATCGCGGGCGATTTCTCGGGCCCGCTGGATGCAGAGGGCAAGGTGCTCTACCGCCTCACGGGGCTGGTGCGCGACGCAAAGCTGCCGGCCAGCGGCCTGCCGAACGACCGCACATTCCTCGCGCCCGCGCTCACCTGGAAGCCCTCCGGCGACACCACGCTCACGGTGCTGTCGCACTACCTGCGCGTTCGCGACGGCAGCTCGTACGGCAGCTTTCCCGAAGTGGGCACGCTGCTGCCCAACCCCAACGGCCGGTTCTCGCCCAAGACCTATGTCGGAGACCCCAACTTCGACCGCTTCAACCAGGACCAGTGGATGCTCGGCTACCTGCTCGAGCACCGCCTGAACGACACCTTCACTTTCCGCCAGAACGCGCGCATCGGCTCGAACAAGGTCGACTACGGGCAGGTCTTCAACCAGCCGAACTTCGTCACCGTCGACCCCGACAACGCCGACAGCCCGGCCAACTATCGGGTGCTGAGCCGCTTCCCCTTCGCGAGCAAGGAAAAGTCGCGCATCGCCTCCATCGACAACCAGCTGCAGGCCAGGCTGCACTGGGGCGACTGGCAGCACACGCTGCTGTTCGGGCTCGACTACCAGCGCTCGCGCAACGACCAGCGCACGTCCAACAGCGGCACGGTGCCCGACATCGACGGCTACCTGCCGGTGCACGAAGGCTTCGTGACCACCGCCGACCCGTGGTTCGACGCGCGCACCACGCTGTCGCAGACCGGCTTCTACATGCAGGACCAGATCAAGTGGGGCGACTGGGTCGCCACGCTGGGCGGGCGTTACGACAGCGCCAGGGCCGTGTCGTACAGCCACATCGACGGCAGCACCACGCGCGTTTCTGACCACAAGTTCACCAGCCGCGCGGGGCTGGTCTACCTGCACCCGAGCGGATGGGCGCCGTACTTCAGCTACTCCGAATCGTTCTCGCCCACGGTCACCATCGATCCGCAGACGCAGCAGCCGCTGAAGCCCGAGACGGGCCGGCAGTACGAGGTGGGCGTGCGCTACCAGCCGGCGGGCCGCAAGGACAAATACAGCGCCGCCGTCTTCGACCTGCGCCGCCAGAACTACATCACCTACGACGCCGACTTCGTGCCCAAGCAGACCGGCGAGATCCTGGTGCGCGGGCTGGAGCTGGAAGCATCGTTCGAGCCGATGCCGCGCATGAACGTCACGGCCGCCTACACCTACACGCCGAAAGCCGTCGTCACCGCCAGCAGCACGGCGAGCGACATCGGCAAGCAGATGCAGGCGGTGTCGCGCAACCAGCTGTCGGTGTGGGCCGACTATCGCTTTTCCAACGGCGTGAAGACGGGTCTGGGCGTGCGCTTCATGGGATCGAACCGGGGCTACCAGGAAAGCACGAAGGTGCCGGTGCCGTCATACGCGGTGTTCGACGCGCTGGTGGGCTACGACTTCGAGCGCTGGAACCTCGCGCTCAACCTGCGCAACCTGGGGAACAAGACCTATGTGGCGAACTGCAGTTCAGGCAGCTGCTACTACGGCGAGCCACGCAAGGTGCTGGTGACGGCGACCTACCGCTGGTAAGCCGCCCGGCGCCGGCTCACTGCCCGGCGTTCTTCGCCGGCACCTCGAAGCTCAGCGTGGCGGTGTGGCGCACTTCGTCGTACTTCTTGCCGTCGACGGTCACGGCGCCGTTCACGCGGGCCGTCACTTCCAGCACGTAGAGGCCGGGGAACGGCGTGCCCAGCGTCACGGTGCCGTCCTTGGCGGGACGCAGCACGCGGCGCCAGCCTTCGGAGGTGTCGACGTTGACCTGCGTGGCCGGCACGGTGCTGCCCTTCCACACCAGCTTGAAGGTGTTGCCGCCGGGCTCGGTGGGCACCAGCTCGAGGTCGTTGACGGCCTTGGTCTCGGTGCGGCCCCAGCGCGCCTGGTATTGCGTGAGCGTGGCCTTGCCGGCTTCACCGCCGGCACGGCTGGCGACGGCGCGCAGGTCGGCGCCCGCGGCGGCAGGGATGACGACGCGGTCGGCCTCGGTGGTCAGCGGCAGGTCCTTGCCGTCCGCCAGGAAGGCACGCGGCGCGCTCACGCCGGTCACCGGCTGCGGCGTCTTGTCGAGTTCGCCGATGCGCGCCGCGGCATTGGCGCCGTCGCGCGAGAGCCAGAGGTAGTCGGCCTGCGCGGCACCGGTGGCGGCAAGGCAGGCGGCGGCCAGAAGCAGCGGGCGGAAGCGGAAGAAAGAAGAAGACGGCATGTGCGACGGGAAACAGGAGTGGATGAAAAAACAAGGCGGCCCCGCCGGTCAAGGCAAGGCTCCGATGAGCGCCAAGGCCAGCGCGGCGCTGCCCGCCGGGGCGGCAATGGCGGCGAGCCATGCGGCGCCGCGCGGGCGGTAGGGCAGCATCAGCGCCACCGCCAATGCGCCGGCCGAAAGAAAGCCCAGCCACGCGACGGGCCCGACGGTAGCACCCCAGGCCATGACGCAGGGCACGAGCGCGGCAATGAGCAGCAGCCAGCCGCCGATGCGCAGCAGCACGCGACGACGCACCGGCGTTTCGCGCAGGCTCGTCAGCTGCTCATGGTGGCGGTCCATGGCAAAGCCCAGGCCGGCCATTCCTGAATACGCCAGCGCAAGGCCGAGCAGCGAGGCATACGAGGTCGTCATGCGGCGGACTCCGAAGAAGCGGGCAAGGCGGCAGCCGAAGAATTTCTGCGAATGCCGCGCAGATGCCGAAGCGCGCCGAGCGCGGCAAGGCCGAAAGCCATCGCCGTCAACGCCACGCCGGTGCTTTCCCAATCGCCGCGCGTCAGCTGCGCCGGCAGGTGGTCGCCCGTGGTCAGCAAGTCGAGCGCGGGCAGCAGCAGGCACAGCGCCGCCAGCACGCCCAGTTGATCGCGCCACGCCCGCGCGGGCGGGCGAACGAAGGCGTGCGCCAACGCAAGCGCCCACACGGCGAAGAAGGCGCGCAGCTCCCAGTCGGCCCGCTGCGCGATGTCCACCGGGATCAGCCGGTTGGCCCACAGGAAGCCGATGCACGCCAGGGCGAGCCCCGCGATGGCGGCGACATTGAGCGCCTCGACGAGCCGGTAGACCCGCGCGGTCGCGCCGCCGAATTCGCCGAGGTGCTTCTGGCGGCGCTTCACGATGAAGAGGATGGCGCCCGTGCCCATCATCGCGGTGCCCGCGAGCCCGCACAGGAAATACAGCCACTTCATGCCCCAGCCGCCGAAGGTGGCCATGTGCAGCCCGCTCATGGTCGACTGCGCGAGCAGCGCGGCGCCACCGTCCGATGCGCCCGGCAGGCGCACGCGCAGCAGCTCGCCCGTGGCGGCGGAGAACTGCGCCATGCCGGTGTTGGCGTTGATGCGGCGCAGCGCTTCGTCGTCGCCGTTCCAGCCGTAGATGCCGATGCGCGCCCCGGCGTCGCCGGGATGGTCGATCACCACCGCGCGCACGGGCTGGCCGGTGAGCTGCTGGCCGCGCGCGGCGAAGGCTTCGAGGTCGGGCACGGCCATCGCGCGGCCGGCGCGCCGCGGCTTGACGCCGTCGCTCAGCTCCGAGACGAACTGCGCCTGCGCCGTGCTGCCCGTGCCGTAGTGAAGCACCTTGCCGGCCGGCATGAAGGAGGTGCCGGAGATCACGAGGCCGGTGTAGGCGATCATGAATTGGAAGGGCAAGGTCAGCACCGCCACCGCGTTGTGCGCGTCGAGCCAGCTGCGCTGCCCCTTCTTCGGGCGGAAGGTGAAGAAGTCCTTGAAGATGCGCTTGTGCGTGATGACGCCCGACAGCAGCGCCACCAGCATCGCCATCGCGGCAATGCCGACGATCCACAGGCCGACGGTGCCGGCGTGCAGCTCGTAGTGGAAATCGACGAAGTGATGGCCGCCGAGCGTGGCGCGCACCGCATGGGCGCCGGCCCCCGCGGCCGCGGCCAGGGGCCGGCCGGTGGCGGGGTCGAGGCTGGCCGAGACGTAGCGGTTGTCGGCGTCGAGCCAGTAGACCGTGAGGCCGCCGCCGCCCTTCGCGTCGGAAGGCCACAGCTCCCACATCCGTGCCGCGGGGTGGTGCTCGGCCATGTAGGCGACGCCCCAGGCGAGGCGCTGCGCGCGGCCGGCGGTGGCTGCATCCGTGGTCTTGGGCGCGGCCGCTTCAGCAGCTTCAGCGGCTTCTTCGGCCCGGTGCTCCGGCGTCATCCAGTGGGTGATGGGCTCGTCGAAAACCGCGAGCGTGCCGGTGAGGAAGACCGCGAACAGCAGCCACGAAAACCACAGCCCACACCAGGTATGCAACCAGGCCTGCGCCTGCCGGAAGCCGCCCTGCCTTGCCTGCTTGCTCATGCGCCCACCCCGCGCAGCGACCAGCCCAGCCCCGCCAGCACCACGGCCGGCAACAGCAGCCACAACCAGACGCGCATCAACGCGACCGGCGAGAAGGCCCAGATCGCCGCGATGGCATGTACCGCGAAGCTGAACTGCATGCCGCCGACGACGGCTTCGGCGCGGCCCGTCGGCAACACGGCCGCAAGAAAGAACGCCACGGCCGCGGCCAGCGCGTAGCCGCCGAACACGGCGGCCGCGACACGGCTCAGCAGGAGCAGGCCCGGAGTGAGGGAAGAGAGGCGGGATGTCATGGTGGGAAAAGAAACGGGGCGCGAAATCGCGCCCCTCCCACTACATGACAAACGAAAAGCCAAAAAGGGTCAGACGGCCCTTCAGAACTTGTAAGTGAGCGTTGCCACCGCGTTGCGCGGCGTGCCGTAGTAGCCCTGCCCGTCGATGTTGTTGTAGTACTTCTTGTTGAAGAGATTCTCGATGTTCAGCTGCAGCGAGAGCTTGGGGTTGAACGCGTAGCGCGCCATCAGGCTCGCGACCGCCACCGAGTTCTGCTGGAAGCGCATCGCGACGTCGCCGACGCTGTAGCGGTAGTAGGTGCGGTTCTGCCAGTTGACGCCGCCGCCGATCGTGAGCTGGTGCCAGCGGCCCGGCAGCCGGTAGGTGGTGAACACATTCACCAGCGTGGTCGGCATGGCGGTGTTGATCGGGTCGCCGTTGCCTTCGCGGCCCAGGGTGCGCGCGATGCCGGCGCTCAGGTTCCAGCCGCTGGCCAGTTCGCCCGACACCTGCGCTTCGAAGCCCTTGCTGGTCACGCCCTTGGCGCCGTAGTAGGCGTTGTCGACCGAGTTGGGCACGAGCCGCGTGCCGTCGCGCTGCGCTACGTTTTCCTGGCGCGCGCGAAAGACGGCGAACGAGGTATTGAGCTTGCCGTTCAGGTGCTCGCCCTTGATGCCCAGCTCGTAGCTCTTGCCCGTGACCGGATCGAGGTACGCACCGGCGGCGTCGCGGTAGTTCTGCGGCTGGAAGATGTCGGTGTAGCTCGCGTAGAGCGAGTAGCTGGCGTTCAGGTCGTACACCAGCCCGGCATAGGGCGTGAACACGTCGTGGCTGCGCTCGGCCTTGGCGTTGCGCGTGCGCCAGCTGTTCTGCCGCCCGCCCACGATCAGCTTGAGTGGATCGGCCAGCGACAGGCGCACGGCGCCGTAGTAGCCGGTCTGGCGGGTCTTGTCGATCTGCGACACCTTGAGCGCGCCCCAGGTCGGCTCCGGGTACGAGCCGTTCCACAGATAGAAATTGCCGGCGTCGGCCACCTCGTCGGTCTGCGGATGCTTGGCCTGCACGTAGCGCGACTGCGAATTGCTGATGCCCACCACCAGCTCGTGCTTGCGGCCCAGCAGCTCGAAGGGGCCGGTGGCCTGCAGGTCGATGCTGCTCTGGCGGAACGCATGCTCGAAGAAGCCGGGCAGCGCGCCCAGCCCGGTGCCGGTGAGGCGGTCGAGGTCGCCGTAGAGGTAGAGCAGCTTCGCGTCCTGCTCGCTCTTGCGGTACGACAGGTTGGCCTTGACCTTCCAGCCGTTGTCGAAGCGATGCACGAGGTTGGCGAAGACAGTGGTGTTGGTGGCGTCCCAGTGCGTCCACGGCGTGCCCACGGTCTGGCTCCGACGCCAGTCGGTGGCCGTGCCGTCCGCGAACACCAGCGGCAGGCCGCCCCAGGTCGAGCCGGTGGGGCGGTTGGCCTGGTAGTCGATGCCAACGCTCAGCGTGGTGTCGGGTGTCAGGTCGGCATCGACCACGCCGTAGAGCACCTGCTTGCGGCCGTGGTACATGTCGATGAAGGAATCGCGTTGCTCTGCCATGCCGATGAGGCGCGCGCGCACGCGGCCGTCTTCGGTGAGCGGGGTCGACAGGTCGACGGTGGCGCGGCGCTGGTTCCACGAGCCGATGCCCAGCGACGCCGCGCCCGCGAACACCTTGCTGTCCGCATGCTTGCGCACGAGGTTGACCGAGGCCGACGGATTGCCCGCGCCGGTCAGCAAGCCGGTGGCGCCGCGCACGACCTCGATGCGGTCGTACAGCAGCGGGTCGCTGTTGGAGGCGCCGAAGAAGTCGGTCGTGACGGTGGTGGGCACGCCGTCGTACTGGTAGTTGTCGATGTAGAAGCCGCGCGCATAGAGGTCGGTGCGGTCGGTGTCGGAGCTGACCGCGAAGACGCCGGTGACGCTCTTCATCGCCTGGCCGAGCGAGAGCATGTTCTGGTCTTCGATCTGCTGGCGCGTGAGCACGGTGACAGATTGCGGCGTGTCGCGCGGCGCCAGCGCGAGGCCTGTGGCCGCTGCCGTGGCGGGTGTGATGTAGGCGCCGGTGCCCTCGGTGGTGCCGCTGCGGTCGGCTTCGGCGGTGACGGTGACGGGTGCGAGGGTGGTGCCGTCGGCGCTGCCTTCCCTCTCGCCGCTGGTGGAGGGGCGCAGCGCGTAGGCACCGCCCGCGCCGCCGGCCGCCTCGAGCCCCGAGCCCGCGAGCAGGCGCGCGAAGCCCTCGCGCACGGCGTAGCTGCCCTGCAGCCCGGGCGACCTGCGCCCCTGCACCAGGGCGGGGGGCATTGTGATGCTCACGCCCGCCGTGGCGGCAAAGCTGGAGAGTGCATCGTCCAGCGGACCGGCCGCGATGCTGTAGGCCTTGCGCGGGCCCGCCTGCGTGGCCGATGCGTCGGCGGCGGGCACGGTCTGCGCGCCGGCAGTTCCGGCGGCGCAGGCCATCGCCAGCAATGCGCCGCGCACGGCGCGCGTGATGTGTTGTGAGTCGAAGGGAAACGGTCGGCGACGGGCCATGAAATGTTCTCTCGCAAAGAATGTGAAGTTGCTGTTCCTCAGGGCTTCACACGCGAGAAAACGAAAAGGGACACGGCCCGCCAAAAAAACCTGCGGACGCCCCCGCTTCAACCGCCAGGCGCCACCACCGTCACCCAGTAGCGCGTGCGGTAGAGCACGTCCACCGGCAGCGCCTGCGGCAGGCTGTCGAGCACCGGACCGGTGTCGTTCAGCTGGAACACGCCCGACACGCGCAGGTCGGCCACCGCCGGATCGCAGCGCAGCACGCCCGGCCGGTAGCGGCCGAGTTCGGCGAGGAAGTCTTGCAGCCGCATGTTCCTGGCGCGCAGCACGCCGCGCGACCAGTCGTCGGCTTCCGGTCCCACGGGCGTCACGGCGTCGATTGCCGAGTCCGAGAAGCCCGCCTGCTCGCCTGCGCGCAGCACCATGGCAAGGCCGCGCGCATCGTCGGGTCGCAGCTCCACCGCGCCTTCGAGCACCGCGACATGGCTGCGCCGGTCCTCGTGTTGCCGCACCACGAAGCGCGTGCCCAGGGCTTTCAGCCGGCCTTGCGCGGTCTCGACCACGAAGGGCCGGTAGGCGGGGTCGCTGGAAGCCACCGCATCGGGCGCGGTGTCGATCAGGATCTCGCCCGCGCGCAGCCGCACGAGGCGCAGCTTCGCGTCGTAGGCCAAGTCGACGGCGGTCGCGGTGTTGAGCTGGATGCGCGTGCCGTCCGGCAGGCGCAGTTCGCGGCGTTCGCCGGTGGCGGTGCGGTGGTCGGCCAGCCATTCGCGCGCCGGTGAGACGCGCCATGCGAGCCAGCCTGCCGGTGCGGCTGTCAGCAGCAGCGCCAGCGTCTTGACGGCCACGCGGCGATCCGCGCGCACCGTGCGGCCCAGCGTGGGCATCGACAGGCGGCCGGGCAGCATGCCGAACTTGCGGCTCACCTGCTCCGCGCGCTGCCAGGCCGCTTCGTGCGAAGGGTCGGCTTCGCGCCATTGCGTCCAGCGCATGCGGTCGGCAGAGGTGGCCTCGCCCGACTGCATCAGGAAGAACCACTGCGCCGCCTGCATGGCGACGGCTTCGTCGACGACCACCATCGCCTGTGAGGCGCTCATGCCGCGAGCAGGATGCAGCGTGCCATCGCCTCGGCCATGTAGCGCTTGACGGTGCGTTCGCTCACGCCCAGCGTGGCCGCGATTTCCGCATAGCCCAGCCCTTCGAGCTGCGCCATCAGGAAGGCCCGCCGCACCGGCGGCGCCAGCCCGTCGAGCATCGCGTCGATCTCCTGCAGGGTCTCGAGGATGATGGCTTGCTGCTCCGGCGACGGTGCCTGCGGCTCGGGCAGCGCGCTCAGCGCCTCGAAGTAGGCCTGCTCCAGCGAGCGGCGGCGGTACAGGTTGGCGAGCAGCCGCTTGGCCACGACCGTGAGGTAGGCGCGCGGTTCGCGCAGTTGCCAGTCGCCCTGCTTTTCGGGGGTGTCGTCGGGCGCGGCGAGGATGCGAAGAAAAGTGTCCTGCGCAAGGTCCGCCGCGTCGAAGGCGTTGCCGAGCTTCTTGCGCAACCAGCCCTGCAGCCAACCGTGGTGGTCGCAATAGAGTGTCTGGATGTGCGGATGGTGAAGAACGGAATCGGCGGCCATTGGCGGACGGGCACGGCGGCCACGGCCACCTCAGATAAGAATTATTCTCATTTTAGAGGCAGTGTCGCGCGCGCCGGGAAACGAGGCCCCTTCCGCTCCTTTGCCGAAGGGTGGATGGGTATGCTCGACAGAGGAAAAACCGGCCCCGAAAAGAACCCATGACAACCGAAGCTCCGGGCGAGATGCCCCTCATCGAATGGAACGACTTCACCAAGGTGGAGCTGCGCGTCGGCCGCGTGCTCTCGGCCGAACCGCTGCCGAAGGCGCGAAAGCCGGCCTATGTGCTGCAGGTCGACTTCGGCCCGCTGGGCATCAGGAAATCCAGCGCGCAGGTCACCGACCTGTACCAGCCCGAAGGATTGGTCGGAAAGCTCGTGGTGGCGGTCGTCAACTTTCCGAAGAAGCAGATCGGCTCGCTGATGTCGGAATGCCTGGTGACGGGCTTCCACGACGAGAACGGCCATGTGGCGCTGTGCGTGCCCGACCGCGAAGTACCGCTGGGCACCAAGCTGTTCTGATGCTTGCGCGCCCTGGTCGCGCTCAGGCGCCGGCGTAGCGGTAGATCAGGAACGCGCCCGAACACAGCACCGCGACCGCCACCACGCGAAGGAACTGCTCGCGCGACAGCCGCAGCGTGATGCGCCGCCCGAGGGCCGTGCCCACCAGCATCGCCGGAAACAGCAGCACCGCCAGCCACAGAATGGCCGTCTGCGCGTACACGCCGGCCAGCAGGAACAGCACCGCGCGCGTGAGCGTGCTGAGGCCGATCAAGGTCGACTGCGTCACGCGGATGCGCTCCTTCTGTTCGATGCGGCCCGCCAGGTAGATCGCGTAGATGAAGCCGCCGCTGCCGAACATCGCGGAGAAGATGCCGCCCACGAAGCCGAAAGGTACGGACGCGCGCGGCGAAAGCTGCGAGACCGGCTTGAGGCCGCTGAGCGAATACAGCGCATAGGCCACCGCGAAGATGCCCAGCGCCAGCAGCAGCACCTGCGGGCGCCCGAGCAACAACAGCGCCGCGCCGACGAGGCTGCCCAGCGCCATCACCGGCACCAGCCGCCGCAGTTCGCCGGTGTCGGCGGAGCGCGCGTCGCGGCTCACGTTGACGATGGCCGCGAAAAAATCGAGCAGCGCCAGCAGCGGCACCACGCTGGCCACCGGAATGAAGTTGGCCAGCACCGGCCCCGCGACCAGCGCGGTGCCGAAGCCGGCGATGCCGAAGATGACGTAGGCGACGACGACGCCCGTGCAGACGATCGCGAACTGAAGCGGAGTGATGGGCAAGGCACCGAAGAGGGAATCCATGCCCGCGAATCTAGGGGCTTCGGCCGCCGCGCGCCAATACCGAATGGGGCGGGCGTCCATCTCGAAATCAGCTGAATGCTTCCGGCGCCGCGCCCATTGCCATGCGCAGCGATTCGACCAGGTCGCGCGCGAGCTGCGTGCCTTCGTCGGCGCGCCACAGCACCAGCACGGTGGTGACGCAGTCTTCGCCATCCAGCGCCAGGAGCCGCACGCCCTCGGGCGCCATGCGGCCCATCGACACCGGCAGGATCGCGATGCCGAAGCCTGCCTGCACCAGTGCGAGCTGCGACCATTTGCGCGAACGCACCTGCGCGCCGGCCGGATGAAAGCCATGCGCGCGGCACAGCTCGGCCACGCGCTGGCTCAGGCCGCCGCGCTCCATGTGCGGCGTGGCGACGAAGGGCTCGTCGCGCAGTAGCGCGATGCTCACGCTTTCGCGGGCAGCCAGTGCATGCGCGGCCGGCACGGCCACCACCAGCGGTTCGGAGAAAAGCGGTGCCTGCCGCACGCCAGGGTAGCGGCGCAGCACCGGTTCGCGCGCCAGCCCGACGTCGGCAATGCCTTGCTCGATATCGAGCGCCTGGTGCTCCGACGAACGCTGCGACACCTCGATCGACACGCCCGGATAACGCCTTGTGTGTTCCTTCAGGCCGCCGAGCAGCGCATGCGTGAGCGGCACGGAGCTGGAGTGAAGCAACTGCACCGTGCCCTCGATGCCGCGCTGCGCATGGCGTGCCGCAACCGTGGCGCTGTCGATGGCCGCGAGGATGCGGCGCGCGTCGCCGTAGAGCGAGCGGCCGGCCGGCGTCATCTCCAGGTGCCGGGTGTCGCGCGCCAGCAGCGGCACCTGCAGGTGGCGCTCCATTTCCTTCACCTGCCGACTCAGCGCCGACTGCGCGATGAACAGGCGCTCTGCCGCCAGGCTGAAGCTGCCCGCGTCCACGATGTCGACGAAGTAGCGAAGCTGCTTGTGGGTGAGCATGCGCGGCCCCTGCGTCAATCGCGCGGCTTGCGCAGCAGCGCCTCTCCAGGCTCCGGCCCCAGTTCGGGTGCGTTGCCGGTCATCATCTGGCTCAGCAGGCCCGACAGCACCTCGCGCTGCGAGGCATCGAACATGCGCAGCAGATGCAGTTCCGCCGCCGCGTGCCGGGGCATGGCCTCGTCGGCCAGCCGGATGCCCTTGGCCGTGAGCTTGACCAGCACGCCGCGCCCGTCGTTGGGGTCGATGGAGCGCTTGATCCAGCCCTCCTTCTCGAGCCGCTTGAGCAGGTTCGACAGCCCGCCCGACGTGAAGAGCAGCGTGCTCTGCAGCCGCGACGGCGAGAGGCGGTAGGGCGCCCCCGCCACGCGCAGAGTGGCGAGCACGGCGTACTCCTGATACTTCATGCCGAAGGGCTCCAGCACCTGGTTCAGGGTGCGCAGCACGACTTCCTCGAGCCGCAGCAGGCGCCCGACCACCGACTTGCCACTGCTGTCGATGTCGGGCCGCTCGCGCAGCCACTGGCGGATGCCGCGCTCGACCAGGTCTCCGCCTTCGGCCGGGGCCTCGTCGAGTACCTCGCGCTCCTTGGCATCGCCTTGGGGCGGACGTCGGTTCGATGCTTCTTTTTTGTGCGGCATGACGTGCTCTCCATCAAAGGTGGGGCCATTGCGCCGCCATTCTGGTGCAGCGCAGCGGCGCGGGTTCGTCCCTATCTTAAATGCCTTGCATTTATCTTTTACGAAAGATAAAGTGAATTCCAACGCAGCCTTCAGGCCTGTGCCCCTACAGGAGTTCACGATGAAACCCACGTTCTCGCGCTGTCTCTTCTCCGGTCTCGCGGCCGCATTGCTGGCCGGTGCCGCGTCGGCCGCGCAGGCCGAAGAGCTGGTGGTCGGCATCTTCGGCGGCTCCTTCGCCGAAGACTCCAAGACCTGCCACATCGCTTCCTTCGAAAAGAAGACCGGCGCCAAGGTCGCGCTCAAGCTCGGCAGCTCGTCGCAGTTCGCGGCCTCGATCCGCGCCACCGGCGGCAAGTCGGACTTCGACGTGGTCTACATCGACAACTCGCTCGCCTCGCAGCTCAAGAACGAGAAGCTGCTGGAGACCATCGACAAGAGCAAGCTTGCCAACGCCGCCGAGGTGTCGCCGCGCGCGCTCGACAAGGACGGCCAGTACGTGGTGTTCATGACCGGCGCCACCGTCATCGTGTACGACACCAAGCAGATCAAGACGCCGCCCACTTCGTGGGCCGACCTCGCCAAGCCCGAATACGACGGCCGCCTCGCCATCGGCGACATCAGCGGCACCTCGGGCTCGCAGTTCCTCATGGCGCTGAACCGCATGAAGGGCGGCACGCTCGCGAACATGGATGCGGGCTTCGCCGCCATCAAGCCGATCGCGAAGTCTTCCGTCACGCTCTACACACAGGCCGACCAGATCGTCTCGCTGTTCGAGCGCCAGGAGATCGCGGCCGCCGTGTGGTACCCCGACCGCGCCGGCTCCGCCATCGACAAGGGCCTGCCGCTGGCCATCGTCTACCCCAAGGAAGGCGCGGTGGGCATCCTGCCCGCGCTGGTGATTCCGAAGGGCGCCAAGTCGCCGGCGCTCGCGCTCAAGTACATCGACGAAGTGCTGTCGAAGGAGGGCCAGACCTGCTTCGCCGAGCGCAAGTACGCGGGCCCCGTGAACACGCAGGTCAAGCTCAGCGACAAGGCCGCGAAGATCGTTCCTTATCAGCAGACGTTCGACAACCTCTGGCTGCCCGACCCCGAGGCCGTGGCCAAGTCGCTGCCCGAGTGGACCAAGCGCTGGCAGCGCGAAGTCGCACGCTGAGCGCCCTTCTTCAACCCTCACCACCCGACAGACATGCCGGCACTCACGCTCGACCGTCTCGAGAAACGCTACCCGGGCCACGTGGCCGCGTCGTCGGTCTCGCTGTCCGTCCATGACGGCGAATTCATCTCGCTGCTCGGTCCCTCCGGCTGCGGCAAGACCACCGTGCTGCGCATGGTGGCGGGGCTGATCGAGCCGACCGGCGGGCGCATCCTCGTCGACGGCCGCGACATCACCGCGCTGCCCACCAACCGGCGCAACATCGGCCTGGTGTTCCAGTCGTACGCGCTGTTCCCGCACATGAGCGTGTTCGAGAACGTCGCCTTCGGCCTGCGCCGCCAGGGCATGCAGGGCAGCGAGCTGAAGCAGCGTGTCGACCAGGCGCTGGCCAGCGTGCGCCTGTCGGCCCTCGGCGACCGCATGCCGAAGCAGCTCTCCGGCGGCCAGCAGCAGCGCGTGGCGGTGGCGCGATCGATCGCGCCGCGCCCCAGCATTCTTCTCTTCGACGAACCGCTCTCCAACCTCGACGCCTCGCTGCGCGACGAGATGCAGATCGAGCTCAAGCGGCTGCAGCGCGAGGTCGGCATCACCACGCTGTTCGTCACGCACGACCAGGGCGAGGCCATGTCCATGTCCGACCGCGTGTGCGTGCTCGCGCACGGCGTGGTGCAGCAGTTCGACACGCCCGAGGCCATCTACCACCGCCCCGCCACCGGCTTCGTCGCCAGCTTCATCGGCCGCCCCAACCGGCTCACCGGCCGCGTGGTGCGCGCCAATGGCGCTTCCGCCGCGGTGCAGCTGGACGACGGCCCGATGCTGCCCGCGTCCGCCGCCGAAGGCATGGTGCAGGGCGCGGCGGTCGACGTGGTGATCCGGCAGGAAGACATCCGCTTCGCCGATGCACCCTCGCCCGGCGCGGCCACGCTCGCGGGCCGCGTCGCCATGCGCTCTTTCGTGGGCGCGCGCGTGCAGTACCTGCTCGCGTTCGGCGGCACCGAGCTGATCGCCGAGGCCGTCACCAACGGCCCGCACGCCGGCCTCGAGGTCGACGCGCCGGTGCGCGTGGCCATCGCGCCGCAGCATGTGTACGTCACCGCCCGGGCCGCGCAGGCCGCGTCGGCATGAACCCGCGCAAGCTCACGGGCGCGCTGCTGGCGTCGCCGCTGCTGCTGCTCCTGCTGCTGGCCTTCGTCGCGCCGGTGCTGCTGATGGTGCCGCTGAGCCTGCATCCCTACGAGCCCGGCACCGGCATCTCCGCCGGCTGGACGCTCGCCAACTACACCAGCATCGTCACCGACGAGTACTACCGCGAAGTGGTGGTGCGCACGCTGGTGCTGGGCTTCGGCGTCACCGCCATCTGCCTGCTGCTGGGCTACCCGCTGGCCTACTACATCGCCAACGCGGGGCCCAGGATGCGCCTGGCGCTCACCATGCTGGTCATCTTCCCGATGCTGCTGAACCTGGTGGTGCGCTCCTTCGGCTGGATCGCGCTGCTCGCCAACCGGGGCCTGGTGAACAACCTGCTGATCGACATCGGCCTGATCGAGCGGCCGATCAAGATGATGTTCAACCTGTTCGGCCTGCTGGTGGGCATGTCGCACATCTTCCTGCCGTTCATGGTGCTGATGCTCGTGCCGGCCATCCAGGCGATCTCGAAGGACGTGCAGGCCGCCGCGTACACGCTGGCCGCGAGCCGGCTGCGGGTGTTCTGGTCGATCACGCTGCCCATGAGCGCGCCGGGCATCCTGTCGGGCTCGATCCTCGTCTTCGTGCTGACCATCAGCGCGCTGGTCACGCCGCGCATGCTGGGCGGCCCCACCTACAAGGTGATGGCCACGCTGATCTACGACGACTTCCTGCAGACGCTCGACTGGCCCGCCGGCGCGGCCATGTCGTTCGCGCTCACCGCGCTCACGCTGGCGGTCATCGGCCTGTCGAGCCGCGTGCTCAAGCGCTGGGGAGGCAACGCATGAACGCCGACGGAAAGAAGACGCCCGTGCTCGCGGCCACGGCCATCGCGGTGGTGGTGTTCCTGCAGATTCCGGTGCTGGTGGTGGTGCTCGCGGCATTCAGCAAGACGGCCTACCTCACCATACCGCCCAAGGGCCTGACCTTTCACTGGTTCGAGGTGGTGCTGCGCGACCCCGAGTACCTGGGCGCCGCATGGACCAGCCTGTGGCTGGCCGCCGCATCCACCGCCGCGGCGCTGGTGCTGGGCCTGATCGCGGCCTACGCCATTCACCGCCGCATGGTGCCGGGCGCCGCGGCGCTCACCTCGCTCTTCATGGCGCCGCTGATCCTGCCTTCGGTGGTGCTGGGCGTCGCGCTGCTGCAGTACTACACGATGACCGGCCTGCGCGGCAACTCGCTGGGCCTGTGGCTCGCTCACGTGGTCATCACCGTGCCCTACGTAGTGCGGGCCAGCCTGGGCAGCCTCTCGTCGGTCGACGAATCGCTGGAAGACGCGGCGCGGGTGCTCGGCGCGGACGGTTTCACCAGCTTTCGCCTCGTCACGCTGCCGCTGGTGAAGCCGGGCCTGGTGGCCGGCGGCCTCTTCGCCTTCATCACCTCGCTGGACAACGTGCCGGTGTCGGTGTTCCTTCTCTCCGCAAGCCAGACGACGCTGCCCGTGAAGATCTTCACCTCGGTCGAGCAAGGCGTGGACCCCAGCGTGGCCGCGGTCTCCACCCTGCTCATCGTGACCACCGGCATCGTGCTGCTGCTGGCGGAGCGCTGGACCGGCTTTCACAAGCACGTTTGACAACAACACCCCCCGATTTCGCCAAGGAGTTTCCCGATGCCGACCACGAGCAAAGGCTTTCCGCTCATGCTGACCTTCGACCTGGACGCGGAGACCATGTGGACCGGCCGCGACCCGGCCAACGCCAAGCGGCCCATCCTGATGTCGCAGGGCGCCTACGGCTGGAAGGTCGGCATGCCGCGCATCCTGGCGCTGCTGGCGCGCTACGGCATCAGCGCCACCTTCTTCATCCCCGGCGAAGTGGCCGACAAGCACCCGGACCTGGTGCGCGAAGTGGTCGACAAGGGCCATGAAGTGGCGCACCACAGCTACAGCCACCGCTGGATCGTCAACCTGAGCCCCGCCGAAGAGCGCGAGGAAATGGAGCGCGGCATGGAAACGCTGACGCGCCTGGCCGGCACCCGGCCGCGCGGCTGGCGCTCGCCGGCGGCGGAGTTCAGCGCCATCACGCTCGACCTGCTCAAGGAATACGGCTTCGACTACTCGTCGAACTTCTTCGACGACGACTCGCCCTACTTGCTGGAGATCGGCGGCGAGCGCACCGACATCGTCGAGCTGCCCTTCCGCTGGGTGCTGGACGACGCGCCCTTCTTCCAGTACTCGATCACCCTGCCCGGCCGCACGCTGCAGGCGCCCTCGGCGGTGCTCGAGGCATGGACCAGCGAGTTCGACATGCTCCATGCCGAAGACCGGATGATGATGGTCGGCATGCACCCGCAGATCATCGGCCAGCCTTCGCGGCTCAAGGTGCTCGAAGGCCTGATCGAGCATGCGCTCGCGCACTCGGGCGTGTGGATCGACCGCTGCGACCGCATCTCCGACGACATGCGGCCGCGCCTGAAGGCGGCCGTCGCAGCATGACCGGCGCGGCTTCTACCGGCTTGCGCTTCGTCGTGAGCGGCGGCGCCAGCGGCATCGGCCTTTCGGTGGCGCGGCTGGCGGTGCAGCGCGGCGCGCGCGTGGCGCTGCTCGACCTCGACCAAGCCGGCCTGGCCGCCGCCTGCGCGGCGCTGGGCGACGCCGCCCTGCCGCTGCCCTGCGACGTGGCCGACCCGCACGCGGTGCGGGCGGCGGTCGACGCCGCCGCCCACTGGCTCGGCGGTGTCGACGCGCTGGTGAACTCGGCCGGCATCGATTCGCTCAAGCCGCTGGAGCAGACCGGCGACAACGAATGGGCGCGCATGCTGGCCGTCAACCTCACCGGGCCGATGCTGCTGTGCCGCGCGGCCATGCCGCACCTGCGCGCGGCCGGCGGCGGCAGCATCGTCAACATCTCGTCGGGCGCGGGCCTGCGCCCGTTGCCCAACCGCACCGCCTACTGCGCCACCAAGGCGGCGGTCATCATGTTCGGCAAGGCGCTGTCCATCGAGGCCGCGGCCGACGGCATCCGCGTCAACGCGGTCTGCCCCGGCGCCATCGACACGCCCCTGTTCCGCACCAGCTACGAGAACAGCGACGACCCCGAGCGCACGCTGGAGGAAATCCGCCAGCGCTACGCCCTGGGCCGCGTCGCCGCGCCCGAGGAAGTGGCCGAGGCCGTGCTCTACCTGAGCGGCCCGGGCGCGAGCTACATCACCGGCACCGCGCTCGCCGTCGACGGCGGGCGCACCTTCCACTGAGGGGCCCGAAGCCATGACGTTCGACCGACGCACCGCCGTCGTCACCGGCGGCGGCCAGGGCATCGGCGCCGCGACGGTGCTCGACTTCCTGGACAAGGGCGCGCGCGTCGCCGTGCTCGACCTCGACTGCGCGCCGCTGCAGCAGCAACTCGCAGCCCTGCCGCCCGACACCGCCGCACGCTGCCTCTGCGTGGCGGGCGACTGCACCGACGCCGGCGTGGTCTCGGCCTTCTTCGACCGCGCCGAAGCCGAGCTGGGCGCGGTCGACATCCTCTTCAACAACGTGGGCCAGAGCGCGCGCGAACGCGGCGGCCCCTTCACCGAATCCGACGAAGCCGTGTGGCGCTTCGTCATCGAGGTATCGCTGCTCACCACCATGCGCGCCTCGCGCCGCGTCGCGCCCGGCATGAAGGCGCGCGGCTTCGGCCGCATCGTGAACATGAGCACCGACGCCGCCTTCGCCGGCGACGTGGGCCTGGCCGACTACGCCGCCGCCAAGATGGGCGTGGTCGGCTTCACGCGCTCGCTGGCGCGCGAGCTTGCGCCGCATGGCGTCACGGTGAATGCCGTGTGCCCCGGCGCGATCCGCACGAGAGCGCACGACAAGCTGCGGCCCGAGGTGCTCGCGAAGATCGTCGCCGACACGCCCGCCGGCTTCGTCGGCACGCCCGAGGATGTCGCGGCCACGGTGCGCTTCCTGGCGAGCGACGAAGCCCGCTTCATCACCGGCCAGACGCTGCTGATCGACGGCGGCCGCTGGATGCTCTGAGCCATCTACCGAAGGAAACGACCATGGACCTGATGGACCACAGCGCGACCGAACTCGCCGCGCTGATCCGCGACAGGAAGGCCTCGCCCGTCGAGGCGGTGCAGGCTGCGCTCTCGCGCATCGAGGCGCGCCGCGAACTCAACGCCTTCATCACCGTGACCGGCGAGCAGGCGCTCGATGCCGCGCGCCGCGCCGAAGCCGCGGTGATGGCCGGCGAAGCGCTCGGCCCCTTGCATGGCGTGCCCTACTCGGTGAAAGACCTCACGCTGACGGCCGGCGTGCGCACCACCATGGGCTCGGCCATCTACGAAGACTTCGTGCCCGAGGAAGACGCGGTGGCGGTGGCGCGCGCCAAGGCCGCCGGCGCCATCCTCATCGGCAAGACCACCACGCCCGAGTTCGGCCACAAGCAGGTGGCCACCGCGCCCATCTTCGGCCGCACGCTGAACCCGATCGACGCGCGCTACACGCCCGGCGCATCGAGCAGCGGCGCGGCTGTGGCCGTGGCGGCGGGGCTGGGTTCGCTGGCGCTGGGCACCGACGGCGGCGGCTCGATCCGCATTCCGGCGTCGTGCTGCGGCATCGTCGGGCTCAAGGCCACGCTGGGCGTGGTACCCAACCTGCAGGCGCCCGACCTGTACTCCGCCAACTCCTTCACCGGGCCGATGGCGCGCGACGTGGCCGACACGCAGTTGCTGTTCGACGCCATCAAGGGCTTCGATGCGCGCGACCCGTACGGGCTGTGCGGGCCGATGCCCCGTCGCGCCAGGCCCGCCTCGCTGCGCGGCCTGCGCGTGGCCTGGCTGCCCACCGCCGGCAACCCTGTCGACCCCGAAGTCGAGGCCGTGACCACCGCCGCCGTGAAAGCGATGGAGCGCGAAGGCGCGGTCGTCGAAACCGTGATGCTCGACTTCGTCTCGCTGGAGCGTCACTTCCTCGTAGTGCTGCAGTCGATGCTCGCCGCGCGCGTGGGCGCCAACCTCGAACGCTTCGGCGACCGGCTCGACGCGACGCTGATCGACGCGGTGCGCAAGGGCCGCCAGCACAGCGCCGTCGACCTGCACGAGGCCACCTTCGCCAAGACCCGCTGCTTCACCGAGCTGCAGGCGCTGTTCGGGCGCTTCGACGTGCTGGTGTCGCCCACCGTCTCCGCGCCGCCGCTGCCCATCGACATGGACGTGAGCGGCGAGGTCGAGATCGGCGGCAAGCCCGCCGGCACCATCCGCGGCGCCTGGTATCCGTACACCTATCCGATGAACCTCACCGGCCATCCCGCGCTGTCGATGCCCTGCGGCAAGAGCACGAACGGCCTGCCCATCGGGCTTCAGCTCGCGGGCCGCTGGTACGACGACGACTACCTGCTGGCCATCGCAGGCCTGGTCGAGCAGGCGCTCGGCTGAGCCTTCCTTCATTTCTTTTCAGAACCGAGACCTTCCATGCGCACGTTCGTTCGCCCTCTTCTTGCCTCCGCGGCCTTCATGCTGGCCACGCTCCCCACCGCGCATGCCGAATTGCCGACAGGGCTTGCGGGCGGCAACCTGAAGATCGTCGTCGGCTACGCAGCCGGTGGCGCGGCCGACACGGTCGCGCGGCTGTATGCGGAACAACTGAAGGACGCGGGCTTCGGCAGTGTGCTGGTCGACAACAAGCCCGGCGCCTCGGCCCGGCTCGCGTGGGACATGGTGAAGAAATCGAAGGCCGACGGCCTCACGCTCTATCTCGCGCCCTCGCCGCTGCTCACCATCCTGCCGCTGACCTACAAGACGCCCGGCTACGACGCGGACAAGGACCTGACGCCGGTCGCGCTGCTGGTGGAGATTCCCACCGCCGTCGTCACAGGCGCCTCGCAGCCCTACAGCAGCATGAAGCAGTACGTGGAGTGGGCGAAGAAGAACCCCAAGAAAGCCACGCTGGGCCTGGCGACCATCGGCAGCTCGGGGCACCTGGGTGCCTTCGCGCTGGCCAAGGCTCAAGGCTTCGAGGTCACGCCCGTGGCGTATCGCGGTGCGTCGCCGATGCTGATCGACGTGGTCGGCGGCGAGCTTTCGATGGGCTGGGACGCGGCCGCCAGCATGCTGCCGCTGTACAAGGGGGGCAAGATCAAGTTCCTGGGCCTGAGCGGCGACAAGCGCCTGGCCGCACTGCCCGACGTGCCGACCGCCAAGGAACAGGGCTTTGCCGAGTTCGTACCCGCGACGAGCTGGTACGCCGTGTACGCACCCGCCGGCACGCCGCCCGCTACCCTGGCCGCGCTGGAGCGCAGCTTCCTGGCGGCGGCGGCAAAACCGGAACTCGCGCGCAGCCTCGAAGCCGCCGGGCTGGTGGCCCACGCGGAAGGCCGGGCCGAGCTGGCGCAGCGCGCACAACGCGAGCGCGCCAACTGGGCGCCGATCGTCAAGGCGGCCGGCATCGTGGTCGACGAATGAACGCGCAAGAAAAGAAGCCGCCTGCCATGTCCGACGACTCGCTCTTCTTCACGCCCGCGACCGAGCTCCTGGGCATGATCCGCGCCCGCCAGCTCTCCCCGGTCGAGCTGGTGACGGCCGTGCTCGCGCGCGCCGAACGCCTGCAGCCGGTGCTGAACTGCTTCATCAATCTCACGCCCGAACGCGCGCTGGCCGAGGCCCGCCGCGCCGAGGCCGACATCGTGGCGGGCCGCCCGCTCGGCAGGCTGCACGGCATTCCATTCACCGTGAAGGACCTCGTCAACACCGAGGGCGTGCCCACCACCTTCGGCGCGGTCGTGCACCGCGACAACGTGCCCGCGGAAGACGCGGTGAGCGTGGCGCGGCTGCGCGCCGAAGGCGCCATCCTCATCGGCAAGACGACCACGCCCGAGTTCGGCTCGGGCCCGATGACCAATTCCCCGCTGTTCGGCAGCACGCGCAACCCGTGGGACCTGTCACGCACCAGCGGCGGCTCCAGCGGCGGCGCGGCGGCGGCCACTGCAGCCGGCATCGCGCCGCTGGCCATCGCCACCGACGGCGGCGGCTCGACGCGCATCCCGGCGGCATGCAACGGCGTGGTGGGCCTGAAGCAGTCGAACGGCGTGATCCCGCACAGCCAGGCGCAGGACCTGTTCGCCAACCAGACCTACGTGACCCCGACCACGCGCACGGTCGCGGACACCGCGCTGATGCTGCAGGTGATGGCCGGCCCCAGCGCCGTGGACCCGTGGTCGCTGGGCCTGCGCGCGCATGACTACGTCAAGGAATCGGTGCCGGAGGGCGACCTGCGCGGCAAGCATCTGCTGTACTGCCTCACGCCCTCGGGCCGCCCGGTGTCGCGGGACGTCACCGAAGGGTTCTCTGCCGCGCTGCAGACCCTGGCGTCGCTGGGCGCGACGCTGGAGCCCTTCGACAGCAGCGGCTTCGACGTCGAGCCCATCTGGCGCGCCATCAACCACACCGTGTGGCGCGCACGCTTCGCGCCGCTGGTGGAGAAGCATCCCGACAGCTTCAGCGACACCTTCAAGCGGCAGATCGCCTCCGCAGCTCATGTGAGCGGCGTCGAGTACCAGGAGGCGATGTTCGCGCGCTCGGCGCTGTTCAAGCGCGTGCAGGGCCTGCTCGCGAAGGCCGACGCGCTGGTCATGCCCACGCTGACACGCAGCGCACTGCCGCTCGGACAAGACCTGTTCGGCACCATCGACATCGACGGCCAGCAGTTCGACAACGTGCGCGCCCATTGGTATCCGTGGACCATGCTGTTCAACATGACCGGGCATCCGGCCATCAGCGTGCCCATGGGCTTCGGCCGCGACGCGATGCCGCTGGGGCTGCAGCTGGTCGGCCGCTTCCATGGCGACGCCGAACTGCTGCAGATGGCGGGACAGTTCGAGGCGGCGGTGGACCTCGGCGCGCGCCGGCCGCCCGGCCTCTGATCAGCGCCGACGCGCGGCAGGCGCCACCGAGGCCTGCGCCTCGATCAGGTCATAGAGCGCCTGCGCCGCCGGCGAAAGCCGCGCGGTCTTGCGCGTCATCAGCACCAGGGTGCGCGACACCTTGGGTTCCGTGAGCTCGACGATGCGCAACGTGGGGTACGCGCCCTTCTGCAAAGCAAGCCGGGGCACCACCGCAGCCGCCACGCGTTCGGCGACCAGCCCCACCGCCGTCGAGCTGCGCTGCACTTCGTAGAAAGCCTGCAGGCTGGCCGAGGCCGCGCCCAGCGCCAGGTCGAGCAGCGGGCGGTTCTCGCTCGCGTGGCCCGCGAAGATCAACGGATGCGGCTCCAGCTGGCGCCAGGCGATGCGCTTGCGTTGCGCCAGCGGATGCGCCTCGTGGCAGATGAGCACGTACTCGTCTTCGATCAGCGGCACGCTCTGCAGCTCCGGCGAATGCGCGCCCACCATGCCGATGCCGAACTCCACCTCGCGGTGCAGCACCGCATTCGCCACGGCCGCCGACGAGTGATCGAGGATCTTGATGCGGTTGTGCGGATGTTTGGCCGAATAGGCCTTCATGATGCGCGGCAGGAACTGCACGCCCGCCGTGGGCACGCAGGCGATCGACACGTCGCCGCGCTCCGCCTTGCCGGTCTCGCGGATCTCGAGCAGTGAATCGGCCAGCTCCACCAGCAGGCGTCGCGCGCGCGGCACGAAGTCGCGGCCGATGGTGGTGAGTGCCACCGAGCGCGTTGTGCGCTCCACCAGCGCCACGCCCAGAAACTCTTCCAGCTTGCGCAGCCGCTGCGTGATGGCGGTCTGCGTGACATTGAGCGCGCCGGCCGCTGCCTGGAAGCTGCCTTCGTCGGCAATGGCCACGAAAGCCTGGATACCGAGGATGTCGATCTTCATCAGATTTATGAATCAATGGCCAGAATAAATTCATTTTACGTAGCGGCTCCTGCTCGGCAAACTCGCCGCCAGAACAGCAAAGGAACCCCACGATGACCTGGTCAGCCAAGCAATATTCGGCCTTCGAAGAAGAACGCACCCGCCCCGTGCGGGACCTCGTGGCCGCCCTGCCGCAGCGCGAAGCGCGCACCGCCGTCGACCTGGGCTGCGGCCCCGGCAACTCCACCGAAGTGCTTGCACAGCGCTTTCCCGGCGCACGGGTCAGCGGCATGGACAGCTCCGACGACATGATCCAGGCCGCGCGCAAGCGCATGCCCGGCGTGAACTTCGACGTGGCCGACATCGCCACATGGCAGCCCGCGGAGCCGGTCGACGTGATCCTTGCCAACGCATCGCTGCAATGGCTGCCCGATCACGCCACGCTCTACCCCCGGCTCGCACGGCAGCTCGCACCCGGCGGCAGCCTCGCGATCCAGACGCCCGACAACCTCGAGGAGCCCGCGCACCGCCTCGCCCGCGAAACCGCGAAAGACCCGCGCTGGGCCGACCGCATCGGCGACGTGCGCCATCCCGCGCGGCACGGCGCCATCGACTACTACGAGATGCTGCGTCCGCACTGCAGCCGCGTCGACGTATGGCGCACCACCTACTACCACCCGCTCGCGGGCGGCGCGGCGGCGGTGGTCGAATGGTTCAAGGGCTCGGCGCTGCGGCCTTACCTGGCGCTGCTCGACGCCGAACAGCAGGCCGGTTTTCTGGCGAGCTACCTGGCGGTGATTGCGAAGGCCTACCCGGCGCTGAAGGACGGCAGCGTGCTGCTGCCGTTCCCGAGGCTCTTCATCGTCGCGACGCGCTGAAGAGCGACAGCTTCAACCGCCGCGCCAACCCCTGGCCGCGGCCCGGGCCAGATTCGAGCGCACCACGAGCCGGTGAAACGGCGAGATCACGAACAGGTAGAGGCGGCCGAGCGCGTTGTGGCAATGCACGGCGGTGGTCACGACCAGCTCGCGCGGCTCGCCGTTCGCCGAGCGGCGAAGCAATACCGAAGCCCTGAAGTCCAGGTGCTTGTCGTCGTCGCCGATGATCAGTTCGTCGGGCTGCCGGCCCACGATGGGAAGGAAGTCGATGCGCGCCGACGCATCGGTGCCCAGTTCGTGCCGCAACTGCCCCGAGGTCTTCACGCCGAAGGGCCGGACGATGGCATCCCGGCAGGCCAGCAACGCGCGAAACCATGGCGCCGGATCGCTGAACACGGCCCGGGCCAGCGCCTCCGCGTCCCGCGGCGCTTCGGCCGGCAGCGTGACCGCGAAAGCATCCGCAAGATGTGCGCCGCCGAACAGATGGGCGATCGCGCTTTCCGCCGGCAACGCGACGGCCCTGACGCTGTGCGTGTTCATGGCCCCATTGTGCGACTCGGCCGGAACCACGTACGCTCTCAGGGCGAGAAGCCCGAGCGCCGCACCACCGGTTCCCATTGCTGGCGATAGGCCTTGAGCATCTGCGCGGTCTCGGCCGTCGAGCTGACCACCGGCGTGATGTAGGCCGCCTCGGCCGCCTTTTGCAGGCCGGGGTCGCGCATCGCGTCGCGGATGGCATTGGCCACCAGCTGCACCTTGGCGGGCGCCATCGTGCTGGGCGCGAAGAAGGTGTTCCAGCCGTCGGCGTCGATCTTCATGCCGGCCTCGCGAAAAGTCGGGATCGTGGGTGCGAAGCTCGCGCGCTTCTTGCCCGACACGGCCAGGATGCGCACCTTGCCGGCCAGGTGCTGCGCATAGAGCGAATCCAGCGTGTCGATGGCGATCGGCAGCGTGCCGCCGATCAGGTCGGCCGACAACGGCGCCGATCCACCGTAGCCCTTGATCTGCGGCTGCACGCTCAGGGCGTCGCCCACCATCAGGCCGAAGAAGTGAGGCAGGCTGCCGGTGGCGGGCACGCCGAACACCGCTTCTTCCGGATGCGCCCAGAGCCGGCCCACCAGGAACATGGCACGGTCGAGCTGCAGCTTCTGGCCCACGGCCAGCGCGAAGTCGTAGCTGCTGACCTGCGACACGGGCACGAAGTCCTTGTCGGGGTCATAGCCCGCGTCCTTGATGACCAGTGGCGCAACCACCATCACCGCGGGGTTGCCGAGCATCAGCACGTTCTGCCCCGGCGGCGTGCGGCGCACTTCCTTGGCCGCGAGCCGGCCGCCCTCGCCGGGCTTGTTCTCGACGGTCACCGTCACGCCGAGCTTGGGCTCCAGCCGTTCGGCGACCAGGCGCGCGATGCGGTCGGTGGTGCCGCCGGCCGCGTAGCCGACCACCAGGGTCAGCGGGCCGTCCAGCGCCTGCGGCGCCTGGGCGTGAACGACGGGAGCGCAGGCGGCGAGCGCAAGGCCCCACGCCAGGAGCTTGCGCCTGGAAAAGAATGCGACCATCGAGTCTCCTGCCAGCGGCGGTTGTGGGCGAACGGACATGCGCGATGCCGTCGCGACGAGAATCGCCCGCCGGTCCCGGCCGCTGCCTGTGAAAATTTGTGACCGGTTTATACGCAGCCAATAAACAGTTGATCTAATCCATCAACCGCCTTCCGAGGCCAGCGAACCACAACGCCCAGCACCCTTAATCCATCCGTATGCAAGCCTTTCCCGATGCAGGGTCGCTGCGCGCGCCCCGCTCCCTGGACGACCTGTTGCTCTACAGGTTGTCGCGCGCCATGCGCACCAGCAGCGGCATGGCCACGCGCATGGTCGAAGGCGGCTTCGGCATCACGCGGCGCGAGTGGGGAATGATCGGCACGCTCGCGCAGCGCGGCGAAATGACTTCTTCCGCGCTGGCCGCCCATCTGCACCTGGACCGGGTGCGCACCTCGCGCGGGCTGCGCAGCCTCGTCGAAAAGAAACTGGTGACGCGGCGGCAGGATGCCGAAGACCGGCGCGAAGTGCATGTGTGCCTGAGCGCCTCGGGCGAGCAGCTGTACGGCAAGCTGTTCCCGCGCATCGCGGGGCTCAACATCGAGCTGCTCGAGGGCATCACGCCCGATCACCTGGAGATTTTTCTCCAGTGCCTGCAGCACCTCGAGCAGCGCGGCAACGAACTGAGCGCGCAGGGCGTGGTCATGGAAAAAGCCGACCGGCGCTCGGGCGGCACGCGCCACCGCTGGCCCGAGCGCGAGGCCGGCGGCGGCTGAAGGCAGCGAAGGCTCAGGCCTGCACGTCCACCGTTCCGCCGATGGGCACGCCTTCGGCGTTGGTGCGATTGCCGTGGCCGCTGTGCTTGGCGCTGCTCACCGCCTTGGAGACCGATTCCAGCGCCTCCTTCTGGACCTGCGAGGTCCGCAGCATGTTGATCTGCTGCTGCAGCATGATGACCTGCGCGGCCATCGCCTGCAGCTGCATCTGGATCGCCTTGCGCGCTTCTTCATTGGGCGCCTTGAGCAAGTCGCCCTGCGTGTCGGCGATCTTCTTCTGCGTGTCGGTGATCTGCCGCTGGATCTTCGCGATCTGGGCGTTCACGTCGCTCCCGCCGCCGCTCGCGGGCGTCGTGGCTCCGATGGCTGCAACCATGCTTTTTCTCCGTCCTTGATGTGTAGACCGAGGTATATCGGCAGCGCGGCGGAAAAATGAAGGCCGGCGTTGTCGTTACTTCGGCAGATACGGCGCGATGTACCTGAAGGCATTCGTCACGTACGCCTCTTTCTCGCCCACCGGTGCCACGTAGTGCAGCGCCGCTTCGGCGGCTTCGCGCCCCTCGCTGCGGGCGATGATCCACGCGGCCAGGTAGGGCGACGCAAAACAGCCGCCCGCCGTGGCGACGTTGCCGCTGGCAAAGAAAGGCTGGTTCAGCACCTCGACGCCCGCCGCCTGCACCCACGGCTTGGTGGTCAGGTCGGTGCAGGCCGGCACGCTGCCGAGCAGGCCCAGTCTGGCAAGGATCAGGGTGCCCGAGCACTGGGCCGCGATGAGCTGGCGGCCGGGGTCCATCGCCAGGCGCTCCATCAGCTCCGGGCTCTCGACGACTTCGCGCGTGCGCACGCCGCTGCCGACGACCACGGCCTCGGCCGAGCGCGCCTCCTCGAGCAGCGACTGGGCGCGCACGGTGACGCCGTTCATGGACGTGACCTCCGGCGTCGGGCAGCAGAGCGTGACGCGCCAGCCGGGCTTCTTGATCCGGTTCAGCACGCCCAGCGCGATGAGCGAATCGAGTTCGTTGAAGCCGTCGAAGGTGAGGATGGCGATATGCATGGCGTCGTGGGTCCGGTGTGATGTGCGGGAAGCGGGTTCTGCCATCGTAGGCAAGAAGATCAATACAATCAAAAAATTGTCATGGATACATCGCACGATGGCCGAAGCCCGCTACAAGCAACTGGTCGATGAACTCGCCGCCGAGATCCGCGCGGGCCGGCTGCAGCCCGGCACCCGGCTGCCCACGCACCGGCGGCTGGCCGAGCGCCACGGCCTCGCGTTGGTGACGGCCTCGCGCGTCTATGCCGAACTCGAAGCCATGGGCCTTGTCAGCGGCGAGGTCGGCCGCGGCACCTTCGTGCGCGAAGCGGCGGTGTCTCGGGACCAGGGCATCGACCAGCAGGCCGTGGCGGCGGGCCAGGTCGACCTGAACTTCAATTACCCGTCGCTGCCCGGACAGGCCGAGCTGCTGCGCGGCGCGCTGCGGCAGCTTGCCGCCGGCGGCGAACTCGACGCGATGCTGCGCTATGCACCGCACGGCGGCCGGATGCACGAGCGCGCCTGCGTCGCGCGGCATCTCGCATCACGCGGGCTCGGCGCGCTCGACCCGTCGCGGGTGCTGCTGGTCGACGGCGCGCAGCACGGTCTCGCGGTGACGGCCATGGCGCTGCTGCAGCCGGGCGACGTGGTGGCGGTCGATGCACTGACCTACCCCGGCTTCAAGGTGCTTGCCGAAGCGAACCGGCTGGAGATGGCGCCCACCCCGGCATCGGGCGCCGGCCCCGACCTCGATGCGCTGGAGCACCTGTGCGCGCGCCGCCGGGTCCGCGCCGTCTACACGATGCCGACGCTGCACAACCCGCTGGGCTGGGTGATGAGCGCGAGCCGGCGCCGTCGGCTGGCGGCCATTGCCCGGCGGCACGGCCTGATCGTCATCGAGGACGCGGCCTACGCCTTTCTGGCCGACGATCCGGAAGATATGCCGCCACCGCCGCTGGCCACGCTGCTGCCGGAGTCGACCGTGTATATCTCGGGCCTGTCGAAGAACGTGGCGACCGGTTTGCGCGTGGGTTTCGTCGTCGCGCCGAAGGACTGGGTGCCGAAGATGGAGCGCGCCATCCGGGCCACGACCTGGTGCACGCCCGGCGTGACCACGGCCATCGCCTGCGCGTGGCTGGAAGACGGCACCGTGGCGCGGCTCGAATCCGAGAAACGACAAGACGCGGCGGTGCGCCAGGCCATCGTCGACGAAACGCTCGCGGGCATGCGCTTCGTGCGCCATCCGTCGTCGTACTTTGTCTGGCTGCCATTGCCGGAGGACATGCGCGCCGACCATGTTTCGGCGGCGCTGATGCGCGAAGGCATCTCGGTATCGACGGCAGAGCCCTTCGCCACGTCGAAGCATGTGCCGCATGCGCTGCGTCTGGCGCTGGGCTCCGTGGGGCTGCAGAGCCTGCGCAGTGCGCTGCTGACGGTGCGGCGCGTGGTCGGCGTGTAGCCGGCGTCACTACACTGCCCCGGATGAACCCCGCCCCGCCACCGCATCGCACGCGAGACCGCCTCACGGCCTTCTACCGCAGCGGCGACGCCATGCGCAGCCGCGGCGTGAGCGACGTGGTGCCGACGGCCACGCTCGACGTGCCCATGCCTCCAGCGCGCCTCATTACAGATTGGGAACGCGAAATCTCCGAGCAGCTTGCGCTGGAACCCGGCGACGTCGAACAGTTGCCGCTGGCGCGCGCACGCACGCGCTGGCCGGACTACCGGCAATGCGTGCAGGCGGCGGCCGACTGGACCGAAGCGCTCGGGCTGCCCGGCGTGCTCGCTTCGAGCGACATCGCGCTCATGGCCTGCCGTGGCGCGAGGTATCACCACGACGGCGCGCAGTACGGCGGCGCGGCCTTCTGCAACCTTTTCATGAGCGAGGACAAAGGGCTGGACCTGCACTTCCCCTTTGCGGACATTCGCATCCCGCTCGTGCGCGGCACGGCGGTGGTCTTCGATACCGGCCAGCCGCACGCCGTGATTCCGCGCGGCGGCAAGGACGGCTTCGACGCGGCCGACTTCGCGCCCGAGCGTGATTGCACGCTGGTGTTCCTGACGTGGGAACTGCCCATCGAGAACGCGCAGGTGAGCCGCGCGCTTCAGATCGGCTTCGATGTCGATCCTGCCGCTGCCTCGCGGCTCGACGAAGAGCAGGTCATGGTGAACGGCGCGCCGGCGGTGCTTTGCCCGTCTTCCGGCCGGTGGCTTCCGGTCACCGACTGAGCCCCAGGCCGCTCAGAGCATCCGCACCGTCACCTTCGACAATCCGCGCAGGTGCCTCGGCCCCAGCCGTGTGTCGTTGGCGGAGATCAGGCAGATCCTGCCCAGGTGCGCATCGAGCGGCTCGGCGTTCTTCTCGTACAGCACCAGCACCTTCTCGCCGATGGCGCTGTTGTAGAGCTCGTTCCAGCTGAAGATGGCCTGGTAGCCGTCATTCCCCAACGCCACCGCGACGCAGCGCTTGAGCTCGGAGCGCGGCCGCTCGGTGAGGCCGCAGGCGTCGAGCACGTCGACGAGCCGCGCGCCGACATAGCTGTCGACCTGCGCGACCGGACGGCCCGAGTAGCACAGCACCTGCGTCGGCCCCAGGTCGTGCCGGGGCAGGCGCTCGAGCATGCCGATGGTGAAAGCGCCGGGGCGCGGGACGAAGCCCTCGACTTCCAACAGTCCGCCGTTTTCGGGTACCTCTGGGTTCATCGTCTCGATCAGCCGAAAGTGAATGCAAAGGCCTCCGCGCCGGGATCGAGGAATTCGATCTCGAAGCGCCTGTCGGCCACCGTGCCACGCTGGCGCACCAGCTGGTAGAGCCGCTGGCCGCTGACAGTGCCGTTGCCCTGTGCATCGACGTCCATGCCGTGGTCCTCGCCGGGAGGCTTGCCGTCGATGGTCACCTTGATGCGCACCGGGCGCCCGTCGGCCGACGAGCCCAGCACCAGGTGCAGGTCGCGCGCGTGAAAGCGGTATGCGATGCGGCCCTGCGCCTTGCCCAGTACCGCGCTCTGCTCGCCCACGGTCCAGTCGCCGCCCAGCGCCCACTGGTTGGTCGCGAGCTGGCCCGGCACGGCATAGGCGTGCGGCTTGCCTCGCACCAGGCCGCCGGTAGACGCGAAGTTCTCGGCGCGCTCGTAGCCAATGTAGGTTTCGGGCGACTTCACGTTGGCGCTGTCGGCGGCGGCCTGCGCGCCCTGCGCATCGACCTTGACGAATTCGCCGGGCATCGATGCCTGCCCCGCCTCGGCCAGCAGTTGCTGGATGACCTGCTCGGACTTGTCGTACTCGCCTTCGCCGAAGTGGTGGTGCCGGATGCGGCCCTGCGCGTCGATGAAGTAGTGCGCGGGCCAGTATTCGTTCTTGAACGCGCGCCAGATCGCGTAGTTGTTGTCGATAGCGACGGGGTAGTCGACCTTCAGGTCAGCCACAGCCTTGCGCACATTGCCGATGTCCTTCTCGAACGCGAACTCCGGCGCATGCACGCCGATGACCACCAGCCCCTTGTCCTGGTAGTTCTTCGCCCATGCTTCCACATAAGGCAGCGCGCGCAGGCAGTTGATGCAGGAGTAAGTCCAGAAGTCGATCAGCACGACCTTGCCGCGCAGGCCCTCCATGGTCAGCGGCGGCGAGTTGAGCCATTGCACCGCACCGTCGAGCGAAGGGCTCGGGCCCTCGACGGGCAAGGGTGCCGCGGCGCCCTTGTTGCCGTCGGCCGCGGCCATCATCGCGTTGTTGGAAGCCATCATGGCGTTCGAGCCGGCCATCATCACCGTGGAGTCGGGGCCCGTCGTCACGATGGGGGCGTCAGCCACGCTCTCGGCGGGCTTCTTCGGCCGCACCTTGTCGATCAGCGCCTGCTCCACCGACGACGTGCTCGACAGCGACAGCTGCGCCAGCACGCCGGTGTCCAGCCCCAGGGCAATGGCCGCCACGCCGCACAGCAGCGCCACGCCGATGCCGCGGCGGATCCATTCGCCCGCGCCGAGCGACTTCTTCATGGCCTTGAACAGGCGCCCGCCTACCAGCAACGCGCCCGCCAGCGAAGTCGCCGCGCCGGCCGCATAAGCCAGCAGCAGCAGCGAGGTCTGCGCGCTCGCGCCGCCGAGTGCCGCGCCAGTCAGCACCAGCCCGAGGATCGGACCGGCGCACGGCGCCCAGAGCAGGCCCGTGGCGACGCCCAGCAGCACCGAGGTGACGAAGGACGAACGCCCGCCCTGTGCCTCACCGCCATTGCCGCCGGCCGAGGCCGACAGCCGCTCGCCCCAGTTCACCAGCGGCCGCGTGAGCCGCTCGGCCAGTTGCGGGAAGAGCAGCGTGACGCCGAACAGCGCCATCAGCACGATCGCGACGATGCGCCCGTACTGGTTGGCCTGCACCGCCCAGCCGCCGCCCACGGCGGCCAGCGACGCCACGCCCGCGAAGGTGAGCGCCATGCCGAGCAGCAGCGGCAGGCCGCTCTTGAGAAAAGGCTGGTCGCCGCGTGCGAACACGAAGGGCAGGACCGGAAGAATGCAGGGGCTGAGGATGGTCAGCACCCCGCCGAGATAGGCGACGACGAACAGAAGCATGGTGGTGCGGCGTCTGCTCGATCAGGCGGCGCCCGGGTTGAACTTCATGGCCAGGCCGTTCATGCAGTAGCGCAGGCCGGTGGGCTTGGGCCCGTCGTCGAACACATGGCCCAGATGGCCGCCGCAGCGGCTGCAATGCACTTCGGTGCGCGTCATGCCGCCGGAGGTGTCGCCCTTCTGGCCGACCGCGTTGGGCAGCGGCTGCCAGAAGCTGGGCCAGCCGGTCTTGCTGTCGAACTTGGTCTTCGACGAGAACGCCTCGAGCGAGCAGCCCGCGCAGGCGAAGCGGCCTTCACGGTGCTCGTCGTTCAGCGGGCTCGAGTAAGGCCGCTCGGTGCCTTCCTGGCGCAGCACGGCGTACTGGTTGGGCGTGAGCAGCTTGCGCCACTCGGCGTCGGTGCGTGTGATCTCGAACTTGCCGGGTTCGGCGGCATGCGCCAGGCCGGCGCTCCAGCCGAAGCCGTTGAAAAGCGCCAGGCCAAGCGTCGACGAGCCGGCCTTGAGAATGAAACGGCGTCCGTGGTGGTTCATGGCAGATCCTTGGGATGATGAGCTTTGAATACGCGGCATCGATATATATGGATGCATACAGCGTAGTTCGGTGCTCCCCGCGCGAAGGTTACGCCGTTTCGCCGGGAAGCCCCAAAAAGAACGGCAGCGCGATGCATCGTCGCCTCTCGGCTTCAGCGTGTGCTGGCCAGGCCGAGCCCCATGCCCTTGAGCAGCCTGCGGTAACCGGCCGAGGTGCGGTCGGCCGCGAAATGCGCTTCTTCCTGCATGTCCAGCGGAAGATCCTCAGGGCGCTGGCGTTCGATGATGGCCTGGTCTTCCGCGAAGACCTGCGCATTGAACGCGTACACATCCTCCAGCGAGCCATTGCGGTCGAAGTTGCGCGCAATGGGCACGAAGAGCCGCGTCTTGCGCGCGGAGACGGGGCTGGCTGCATTCAGTATGTGCAGCCGCCCTTCTTCCGGGAAATGCACGGTGAGCTGCGCCGTGAAAGGCGGATGAACCTCGAAGGAGCGCAGCCACTGGAAGCCGGGCGGCGCCAGGTGCTGCAGCGACTTCGGGTAGTTGCTCACGGTGCTCCAGTACTCGGAGCGCAGGCCGAAGTCGGTGACTTCAGTGTTGTACGCCGGAACCACAGGGTTGTCGCGATCGGCAAAGGCCTCGTGATGCACGAACGCGAAATGCGCCACGTCGACGAAGCCTTCCACCTGGCGCCCGGCCGATCCCGCGATGTCCACCGGCGGCGGCAGGATCGGCTGGTAGGCCGGGTCGGTCCACGACGGCATCGGCGGGATGGCCGTGTCGGCGCCGGGCAGCAGGCAGGTCCAGACCAGTCCGTAGCGCTCCACGGCCGGAAACATGCCGACCCTGAAGCGCGCGGGCGGCACGAGTTCAGGCTGCGCCGGGATCTTGCGGCATTGCCCGTCGGGGCCGAAGCGCAGGCCGTGGTAGGCGCACACCAGTTCCTCGCCTTCGACGCAACCCATGCTCAGCGGCACGCCGCGGTGCGGACACAGGTCGCGCCCGACATGGATGCCGCCGGGCGTGCGGTACACCACCAGCTCCAGGTCGAGCAGCGTCGCTTGCAGCGGCTGGTCTTGCACGTCCACCGCGCGCGCCACGGGGAACCAGTGCTTCGCGAGGATGGGCCAGTCCTGCGCGGCGAAGGTGCAGCCTCGCGGCAGAAAACCTTCGGGCAGGACGTTCGAATGCATGGCTTGGATGGGAATGGTCTGGCTTGCGTTCACGTTCGTCATATTTGAATGGATACGACGGATGACGAGCAAGATTCAATCCAGAACTGGCCCGGATGCCATTGCGCCACGCGATAGTGGCCATACGAAAACTTGTACGCCGCGCCAGGGCTGGCGTGCTGAATCAGCCGCCCGCGCGCCTAAGCCAGCCGAGCGTGCCGCCGGCCACCGTCCAGCGGCCGTCCGCTGCGTCGAGCGCCAGGCGGGCCCGGCTGTCGCCGAATGGCCCGGGGTTCTGCTGCACGATCTCGATGTCTTTCTCGCCCACGCCGGAGACGATCGCCACGTGTCCGTACGGATTGAGCAGCGTCGGCTTGAACACGATGAGGTCTTCCACCCGCGGCTTCTCGGCCTGCGCGTTGCGGTACTGCAGCAGGTTGCGCTTGGCATTGAGCACGCCGTGCACGGTGTCGCGGTCGAAGTAGTCCTTCGCGTTGCCGTAGGGGTCGGGCATGCGGTGGCCGAAGCGCTCGAAGTAGTAGCGCTTGATGAACTCCACGCACTGGTACTTGATGCCCAGGTTGTAGCCGTCGCTGGACAGCAACCGACCGTCCGAGTGGTTGACGCCGCCGTTGTAGAACACCTTCACGCCGTTGAACTCGTCGAGTACGGCGCCCACCTCGCGGCCCGGGTTCAGGTTCAGGTGGGTCGCGCCCCAGTAGCCGCCCGCCGCCAGCACGGCGGCGGTGGGCACGGAGACAAGAAGTAGGGCAAGGGTGCGGCGGCGCATCGTCATTTCAGGCAAGCCGGCATGTTACGGGCACCGCCGCCGCGGCACCCCTGCCGAAGGTCACTGCTTCTTTTCAGGGGCGGTGGATGCCGCCGCGGTGGGCGCCGGCGCGATCAGCACCATCGCCCCGTCCTGCCCGCGCCGTATGCGCAGCCGCGTGCCGTCCAGCAAGCGCTCCAGCGCCGCGTCGGGCGCGATCCGGCCCTTGACGCCGCGCGTCGACAGGCCCTTGACGTCCTCTATCTTGTAGATCAGCTGCACGCCCGACTGCGCGATGTAGATGTCCAGCGCGGGCCGCAGTTCGCCGCCGCCGACGTCGAAATCCCGGGCATTGGCCCATGCGAGGCCCCCGATCAGTGCGCACCCCAGGCCGACGGCGATGCGCCGCCGGGCCTGTCCGGCGCGAAGGATGGGGTTTTGCCTCCCGATTCGATTCATGTCTTTGTATTTCCAGCGAGCTGTTTTTTCTCGTACCCCCATGAGACGAGCGCGCGCGCGCTTTCCGGTAACGGCGTGCCCCATTTCAGTGCTCCTAGAATTCGCGCCGCATCGCGCGTTACCGGAAATCTTCTGGCCGTTCGTCTCAGTGTCTGTCGCCAATCCCGGCGGCGAGCCGCATCCCCATCCGGCCATTTTTCCAGGAGCGCTTCTTTGGTTCTCAGTGACTTGGACAACTGGTTCGTCAGCGAAGTGCTGCCGATGGAGGCCGCGCTCACGCGTTTCCTTCGTCGCAACTGGCGCGACGAAGCCGAAGTACCCGACCTGCGCCAGGATGTCTATGTGCGCATCTACGAATCCGCCGCCAAAGCCGTGCCCGAGTTGGTGAAGCCCTTTGTCTTCACCACGGCCCGCAACCTGCTGATCGACCGCGCGCGGCGGGCGCAGATCGTGTCGATCGAGATCATTGCCGACCTCGACGCGCTCGACTTCTCGGCCGACGAACTCACGCCCGAGCGCCATGCCGCGGGGCGCGGCGAGCTGCGGCTGCTGCAGACGGCGCTGGACGCCCTGCCGCCCAAGTGCCGCCGCGTGGTGGAGCTGCGCAAGATCGACGGCCTGCCGCAGCGCGACGTGGCCATCCTGCTCGGCATCACCGAGGACACGGTCGAACGGCAGGTGTCGCGGGGTGTTCGCGCCCTGGCGGACGCCATGCTCTCCAGCGGCGTGCAGCTCGACACCAAGGCCTTTGGCCGGGCCCAGAACGAAAAGAGGCTTTCGCCATGACAGAAGCCGAACGCATCGAATCCATCGCCGCCGACTGGCTGGCGCGCCGCGACGGCGGCACCTGGACCGACACCGACCAGCAGCAGCTGGACGCCTGGATCGCCGAGTCGATCGCGCACCGCGTGACGTGGCTGCGGCTGTCCAGCGTGTGGCAGCGCGCCGACCGGCTCAGCGCCCTGCGCGCGCCGGCGGCACCCGCGGCCGTGGCGGCGCCAGGGGTCATTCCGATCCCGCTGCCGGCACCGGCACGGCCGCCCGCCCGCGCACCGGCGCACCGTGCATTGCAGCTGCCGCGCTTTTCCACGCAACGCATCGCCGCCGGCATGCTGATCGCGGCCGCCGGCTGCAGCTGGCTGGGGTGGAAGTACACGCAGGACTGGCGCAGCGAACACTACGCCACCGCCGTGGGCGCGCGCCAGTCGGTCTCGCTGTCCGACGGCTCGGTGCTCACGCTGAACACCGCCACGCACTTGCGCACCGTGGTGAACGCCAACGGACGCAAGGTGTGGCTCGAAGACGGCGAGGCCTACTTCGACATCGCGCACGACAAGGCCCACCCCTTCGTGGTCATCGCCGGCGACCGCCGCATCACCGTGCTGGGCACGCGCTTCGTGGTACGGCGCGAGGGCGATCGGGTGAACGTGGTGGTCGAGGAAGGCCGCGTGCAGATCGCGTCGGCCGGCAACGACCGCGGCGCCGACAAAAACGCGAAGAGCAGCGAGCCCACGGTGCTCGTGCGCAACCAGGCGGCGGTGGCCAGTGCCAACAACGTGCTGGTGATGTCGAAAGCGCCGAAGCAGATCGACGACGAACTGAGCTGGCGCCAGGGCAAGCTCGTGTTCGACCAGACCTCGCTGGGCGACGCGGCCGCGCAGTTCAACCGCTACAACACGCGCAAGCTGGTGATCGCCGATCCCGCGCTCGCGCGCATTCGCATCGGCGGCAGCTTCGACGCCAACAACATGGCCGGGTTCGTGGCCTTGCTGAAACAGGGCTTCGGACTTGCCGTGCAGGAAAGCGGCAACGAAACAAGAATTTCAAACTAGCTTATTACCGGAATGTGACCCGGCATTCGTCTCAGTGGATACCAAAACAAAACCACACTGGAGACAGACACCCATGAACCGAATCGAGCAAGCCGCCGGCCTGCCCTCCAAGAAGAAGCAGAAGAAAAAGCGCGTGCCGGTGGCCCTTCCGGTGGCACTGCGCCATTGGGTCATCGGCGGCACATGCGCATTGATGGGCGGCCTGCCCGTGATGGCGCAGGCACAGGGGCAGGTCCAGGCGCAGCAGGTGTTCGACATCGGCGCCGGCGACCTGAAGACCGCGCTCGACGCCTACATCGCGCAGGGCGGCGTGCAGCTGCTCTACAAGGTCGATGACGTGAAGGGCATGGTCACGCGCGGCGTGAAGGGCGCGCTGGCGCCGCAGGAGGCGCTGTCGCGCATTCTCGAAGGCACGCCGCTGCTCACGCGCCGCGGCGACGACGGCGCCATCGTGATCCATGCCCCCGCGCCGGTGGCGTCGGCCAGGCCATCGACCGACGAGCCACAGTCGCTCGACAGCGTCACCGTCACGGCCACGCGCCGCCGCGAACCGGTGCGCGAAGTGCCGATGCAGGTCAACGTGATGAAGGCCGAGACGCTGGAGCGCGCCGGCGCCAAGAACCTGGCCGACTACGTGGCCGAGCAGCCGGGCGTGACCATGACCAGCAGCGGCAGCGTGGGCGGCATCCTGACGATGCGCGGGCTGACCACCGGCCCGGTGCAGGGCATTGCCACGGTCGGCGTGTATGTCGACGACGTGGCCACGGGGCTGAGCTCGTCCGGCGCGCTCGCCGGCTTCACGCCGCTGGACATGGGCATGCTCGACCTGAACCACATCGAGGTGCTGCGCGGCCCGCAGGGCACGCTGTACGGCGCCGGCGCCATGAGCGGCGTGCTCAAGTACGTGACCAACCAGCCCGACACGATGGAGTTCGCGGGCTCGGTGAAATTCGGCACCTCGTGGACCCAGCGCGGCGGCCCGGGCTTCACGACCGGCGCCGTAATCAACGTGCCGCTCAAGGAAGACGTGGCGGCCGTGCGCTTCGCCGCCTTCACCGACCAGCTCGGCGGGAGCTACAACGCGGTCGGCCCGGCACAGGGCCGCAACATCGACCGCGGCCATACCGACGGCGGCCGGGTGTCGCTGCTGCTCACGCCCACCAAGGAACTGACGGTGCGTCTGACGGGGACCGTGCAGGACGTGACCCGCCAGGGCCTGGGCTTCGAAGACATCGACAAGCGCACCCTTCGCCCGTGGGGCTTCGACCGCACGCGCCAGCTGTCTTCCCGCGAGCCCTACAACAACAAGACGCAGCTGTTCGGCCTGGACGTGGAATACGACTTCGGCTGGGCCCGCCTGAACTCGATCACCTCCGCGCAGGACGTGAAGATCACCAACACCGCCGACATCACCGGCCTCTACGGGCCGACGCTGAGCGCGCTGCGCATACCGGTGGCCTCGATACCGCTGAACAGCGTGGTCGAACAGCACCGCATCAGCCAGGAGTTCCGCCTGACCTCGCGCTCGGGCACCACCTTCGAGTGGCTGGCCGGCCTCTACCTGAACCGCGAACGCGGCAGCAACAACGGCGCGCTCGACGCCAACCTGCTGGGGGGCCTGGGCAGCATCGGCCTGCTGTCGTCGACGCAGTCCTCGCGCTACCGCGAAGTGGCCGCCTACGGCGACGTCACCTGGAACGTGACGCCCGCGTTCTCGCTCACCGGCGGCGTGCGGCTGGCGCGCAACAAGCAGAACTACGACAGCCACCAGAGCGGCCAGCTGGTCGGCCCGGTCACCGCCGACGCCACCGGCACTTCGTCGGAAAGCCCCACCACCTACCTTGCCGCCGCCAAGTACACGCTGTCGGAAACCAGCAACGTGTATTTCCGTGCCGCGAGCGGCTACCGCCCCGGCGGCCCGAACGTGCTGAAGGCCAACACCGACCGCAACATCGTGCAGCCGATGTTCAAGTCCGACTCGCTGTGGAGCTACGAGCTGGGCTACAAGGCCGACTTGCTGGACCGCACGCTGTCGCTGGAAGCCGCGCTCTACGACATCGAGTGGCGCGACGTGCAGCAGCCCACGCGCAACGGCGGCTTCGTGTTCGTCACCAACGCCGGCGCCGCCCGCGTCAAGGGCGGCGAGCTCACGCTCAACTGGAAGCCCAGCAAGGATTGGCGCTTCACCGCCAACGCCGCGCTCATCGATGCGCGCCTGACCGAGGACGCCAAGGGCCTGGACGCCAAGGCGGGCACGCGGCTGCCGCAGACGGCGCGCTTCGCGACCACGCTGGGCGTGACGCGCAACTTCAGCATCGCCGACCACCCGGCCTACTTCGGCGTCAGCGCGCGCTACACCGGCAAGCGCGACGCGGGCTACCCCGGCAGCGCGGTCATTCCGAGCATCAAGATGCCGGCCTACACGCTGGTCGACCTGCAGGCGGGCATCGACTTCCAGCGCTTCAGCCTCTCGGCCTATGTGCGCAACCTGGCGAACAAGCGCGGCATCCTGTCGATCGACACCGGCCTGGTCGCGAACCCGAACCTGGTGCAGGCGGCGCTGGCGCCGTCGCGCACCATCGGCATGACCGTCAACGTGCCGTTCTGAGATGTCGAGCCTCAATCCGCTGGCGGCCTCGTTGCCGCCGGACGCGACGGGCCCCGCAGCACAAGAGACGACAAGAAAAGCACCGTCCAGCGCCTGGTACGCGCTGGCGGTGCTGGTCATCGCGACGGTGCTGGGCTCGATCGACAAGGTCATCCTCACGCTGCTGACGGAGCCGATGCGCATCACGCTGTCGCTCTCCGACACGCAGCTGGGGCTGCTGCAGGGCGCGGGCATCGTGCTGTTCACCGGCATCGCCACGCTGCCCCTGGGCTGGCTCAGCGACCGCTACGACAGGCGCGTGGTGCTGGCCGCCTGCGTGCTGCTGTGGAGCGCCGCCACGGCCATGCGCGGCACCGCCATGGACTACGGCGTGCTGTTCATCGCCTCCATCGGCCTGGGTGTCGGCGAAGCCGGCCTCACGCCCATCACCAACAGCATGATCCCCGACCTGTTCCCGCGCGCGCAGCGGGTTCTGGCCAACGCGGTGTTCGCGCTGTCGGCCATCTTCGGCAGCGCGCTGGGCGCCCTGCTGGGCGGCACCGTGGTGCACCTGACGGACGATCTGCGCCACTGGCTGCCCGCCTCGATGCAGCACCTGGAAGCATGGCGGCTGACCTTCTTCGTGATGGCCAGCGCGGGCATTCCGGTGGCGCTGCTGGTGCTGTCGATCCGCAAGACCCGGCGCGGGGGCGCGCAACCTGTTTCTCCGGCGGCCGGCACCACGCCCGACGCCGCGCTGCCCGCCCCTCTTCAAGCCGATGCGGACGATGCGCACAGCACCGTCAGCTTCCGCGAGCACCTGCGCATGCACTGGCGCACCTTCGCGGGCCTGGTGATCGGCGCGGGCCTGGCGAGCATCGGCATGAGCTCGATCGGCACCTGGCTGCCGATCATGGCGGCGCGCCAGTACGGCATCACGCCGGCGCAGATGGGGCAAGGCATGGGGGTCGCCTTTCTCTGCGGCACGGTGATCGGCGGCCTGCTGGGCGTGGCGGCGATGCGCTACGTGCAGCCCCGCATGGGGCCGGCCGCCGCGCTGCGCATCATCATGCTGGGCAACCTCACGGCCGCGCTGTTGTCGTCGCTGCTGCTCTTCACGCGCTCGGCGACCGATGCATTCACGTTGCTGGCCCTGCTGGTCGTGCCGCTCATCAGCGGCGCGGTGCTGCTGCCCAACGTGCTGCAGGACGCGGCGCCGCCGCACCTGCGCGCCCGCACCATCGCGCTGCTCTCCGTGGCCGGCCTGCCGTTCGGCGTGCTGGGCCCGCTGGTGGTCGGCATGTTGTCGGACGCCCTCAAGTCCGTGCCCAACGGACTGGCCGTGTCCATCGTCGCCACGACGCTGATCGGCGGCGTCATGGGCGCCATGGTGTTGCGCGCCACCGAAGGCCCCTTCGTGCGGCTGATGCGCGCGGCGCGGCCCACCTGACGCCGCCGGATTCCTCCTCGTTCTTCCCAAACCCTCTCGTTGTCCTTCCATGTCACAACAACCCTCGCCTCCCCTGCCTGACACCAGACCCTCGCCCGCCGCCGCGGAAGCGGCCGCGCTGGCCGCCATCGACGCGTTGGTGACGCCCTTCAACCGCAGCGACGCACCCGGCATGGTGATGGGCATCGCGCGCAACGGCCGCCTGCTGTACCGCCGCGCCGTCGGCATGGCCAGCCTGGAAATGGGCGTGGCCAACACGCCGACCACGCGCATGCGCATCGCCTCCACCAGCAAGCACTTCACGGCAATGTCCATCCTGCTGCTGGCGGAAGACGGCCTGCTCGACGTGGACGACGCGGTGCAGAAGCACCTGCCCGAGATGCCACAACTGAGCGCCAACGGCCCCACGCTGCGTCACCTGCTGACCCACACGAGCGGCTGGCGCGGCCATGACGAACTGTGGGCCATCGCGCACGGCCTCACGTTCACGCCGCCCGGCCCGGGGCTGCCCGCGATGGCGCGCCAGAGCGAGCTGAACTTCGAGCCCGGCACGCACATGGTCTACAGCAACGGCGGCTACTTCCTGCTGGCGAAGATCGTCGAGCGCGTGAGCGGACAGAGCTTCGACGACTTCCTGAAGGCGCGCCTGTTCGGGCCGCTGGGCATGCCCGACACCGCGTCGGTCGTGACCGATCTCGACGTGGTTCCCGGCCTGGCCGGCCTCTACATTCCGTCGCCGCGCGGCGGATGGCAGCGCGGCCTGTACCCGTGCGAACTCGACGGCGGCGGCTCGCTGGTCTCGACGGTGGACGACATGCTGCGCTGGCTCGCGCACATGCGCAGCAGCGAGAAGACCGTGGGCAGCGCAAAGAGCTGGGCCCTGCTGTCCGAACCCACCACGCTGTCTTCGGGCTCCAAGGTGACCTACGGCTTCGGGCTGGCGCGCCACCCCTACCGCGGGGTCGAGATCGTCCATCACGCGGGTGCGGTGCTCGGCGCCCAGTCGCAGATGCTCAGCGTGCCCAGCCACGGGCTGGACATCATCGTCATGGTGAACGGCGCCGCGATAGCCCCGTCGCCGCTGGCGCTCAAGGTGGTCGAGCTGCTGCTGGGCGACGCGCTCCAGCCGCCTGAAGTACGGCCACAGGCCAGTGCCTTCCCCGCGCTGGTCGGCCAGAACTACCACGCGCCGTCCACCGGCAGCGTGATGGGCTTTTCCGACGTTGCGGGCCGGCTGTGCATGTCGTGGCAGGCCGGCGAGGCGAAGCCGATGCACCAGGGCGAAGGCAAGCTGTGGCTCGGCCTGCAGGACCTGCCGGTCAACGACCTCATGCTGGATGCCAGCGACATCGATCCGCAGCGCGCGCCCGACACGCTGGTGCTGCACGAAGGCGGCCAGCCGTGCCGCTTCGAGCGCATGAGCGAGACGGCGCCCGATGTGGCCTCGCTGGCCGAAGCGCTGTGCGGCGACTACACCAGCCCCGACCTCGACGCCACCGCGCAGATGGCGCTGGCGGGCGGCACGCTGCTGCTCACGGTGCGGGGCCGCCACGGCCAGCATGCCTGCGCGGTGACGCCCCTTTCGGCCGACTTGATGACGCTGGTCTCGACCGACCCGGTGCTGAGCCAGATGGGCAAGTCGGTCCTCAACGTGGAGCGCAAGGAGGGCCGCGTCGTGGGACTGCGGCTGAGCACCCTGCGCACCCGAAACATCCACCTTGTACGCCAGGAGCCACGCGCATGAAGTTCTTCACCACACTCTTCGCCACCGAGACCAACACCTTCGTCTCCGCCCCCACCGGGATGGGCAGCTTCGAGGAATACGGCATCTTCCGCGGCGACTCCAGCACGCGCGACGCATCCGGCTACGGCATGTTCGCGGTGGAAGTGCGCAAGCAGCTGGCCGCCGAAGGCCACGAGCTGGTCGAGAGCCTGCTGGCCTTCGCACAGCCGCTGGGGCGCACCGTGCGCTCGGTGTACGAGAGCCTGCGCGACGAGATCCTTGCCGACCTGCGCGACGCCGGCCCGGTGGACGGCGTGATCCTGGTGCTGCACGGCGCCATGGTGGCCGACGGCTGGGACGACTGCGAAGGCGACCTGATCTCGCGCGTGCGCGCCATCGTCGGTCCGAAGGTGACCATCGGCGTGTCGCTCGACCTGCACTGCCACTTCACGCAGCAGATGCTGACCGAGTCGGACGTGATCATCTGCTACAAGGAATATCCGCACACCGACGCGGTGGACCGCCTGCAGGAGCTGGTGCGCATCGTGGTGGACACCGCGCAGGGCCGCGTGCAGCCGGTCACGGCCGTGCACGACTGCCGCATGGTGGGCAAGTGGCACACCACGCGCGAGCCCATGGCCGGCTTCGTGCGCCGCATGCAAGCCTGCGAGAAGCTGCCCGGCGTGCTGTCGGTGTCGCTGGGCCATGGCTTCCCGTGGGCCGACGTGCCGGAATCCGGCGCCAAGCTGTGGGTGGTGACGGACAACGACCCCGCGCTGGCCGCGAAGCTGGCCGATGAACTGGGCCGCGAGTTCTGGGACCTGCGCCACCAGACCGGCGTGCCTTCGCTCTCCATCGACGAGACGCTGGAGCGGGCCATGGCCACGCAAGGCGGCCCGGTGGTCATCGCCGACACGGCCGACAACGCCGGCGGCGGCGCCACCAGCGACAGCACCTTCATGCTGCGCGCGATGATCGAGCGCGGCATCGCCGACGTGGCCTTCGGCGGCGTCTGGGACCTGGGCGCGGTGCAGCTGTGCCGCGACGCGGGCGTCGGCGCCAGCTTCGAGCTGCGGCTGGGCGGCAAGTGCGGCCCGGCCTCGGGCGACCCCATCGACCTGCACGTGACTGTCAAGGCCGTGCGGGAAGCCCATTCGCAGCGCGGCCTGGCAGCGGGCAACCACACGCCCATGGGCCCCTGCGTGTGGGTGCAGGCGGCTAACGGCGTGGACATCGTGCTCATCAGCAAGCGCAACCAGGTCATCGGGACCGACCTCTTCACCGGCCTGGGCATCGACCTGGCGGCCAAGAAGCTGGTGGTGGTGAAGTCGGCGCAGCACTTCCACGCGGAGTTCGGCCCCATCGCCAAGTCGGTGCTGTACGTGTCGACACCGGCCGCGCTGAGCACCGACTTCGCCAACCTGCCCTACCGCGTGCGCGATCTCGACTACTGGCCGCGCGTGGAAGAACCGAAGCGCGGCGCGCCTGCATTGCCGTTGCCGGCGGACGGACGCGGCATGCCCGCGCCCGGCGAGCTGTACACCGTCGACGGACGCAGGATGCACCTGCAGCGCAGCGGCCCCGCGCCGGCCGATGCGTCGCAGCCCACGCTGGTGCTCGAAGCCGGCGGCGGCTGTGCCTCGCCGATCTACGCGCGCCTGCAGCAGGCGCTGTCGGCCAAGTACCCGGTGATCAGCTACGACCGCGCCGGCATGGGCTGGAGCGAAGCCGACGACGCGCCCTTCGACGGAGAGCGCAACGCGCGGCATCTGCATGCGCTGCTGGCCGCGGCCGGCGTGACCGGCCCGATCGTGCTGATCGGCCATTCGCTCGGCGGCCTGCTCAACCGCATCTACACCGGCCTGTACCCGGAGCAGGTGGCCGGTGTCGTGATGCTCGACGCCAGCCATCCCGAGCAGTTCGAGGCGTTCAAGGGCCTGCCGGCGGAACAGCTGGCGCCGGAGCGCAAGAAGCGCGCCGAGTTTCAGGCCAACGGCGTTGCGCCGCCGGACTTCGCGCCGGTCCAGGCCATCTTTGCCGACATGCCTCATGTGCTGCGCCAGATGGCCGCGAACTACACGCCCGAAACCGTCGACACGATGGTGAAGGAGCACGACGGCCTTCAGCATGTCGCACGGCAGGCCGGCGCATCGCCGGACCTGGGCACGCGTCCGCTCGCGGTGCTGTCGGCCACGGTCATGCAGCAGCTGCCGCCCGGTGCCGAGGAAGGCGCCGAAGTGCAGCGGCGCTGGCCCGAATACCAGGAGGCGCACACGGCGCTGTCGAAGCGCAGCCGCCTGCATCGCATCGAAGGCGCGGAGCACATGACGCTGGTGGTGCTGCCGCCTTTCGTGAGCCGCATTGCGCAAGAGGTCGACTGGGTCATGGCGGAGCTCGGATGCGCACGGTGACGCCGCTCGCACACACGGCGCTCGGCGAGCTGACCACGCCGGCGCTGCTGCTCGACAGCACGGTCCTCGAACGCAACTGCGATGCGATGGCGCAGCGCGCTGCACGCCACGGCGTGGCGCTGCGCCCGCACCTGAAGACTTCCAAGTCGGCCGAGGTGGCGCGCCTGGCCACCCGCGGCCACAGCGGCGCGATCACCGTGTCCACCGTGGCCGAGGCCGACTACTTCGCGCGCTACGGCTTCCTGGACCTGACCTACGCGGTGGGCATCAGCGCCGGCAAGATCGATGCGCTGCATCGCGTGCAGCGCATGCACAACGCCCGCATCACCCTGCTTGCGGATTGCGTCGAAGCGGTGCGGGCGGCGGCCGCGCGTGCGCGCGCCGTCGGCGCGAGCTTCAGCCTGCTGATCGAGGTCGACACCGGCGGCGGCCGCGGCGGCATCGCGCCCGACGATGAGAAAGCACTGATCGCCGTCGCCGCCGAAGTGCAGCGCAGCGAATCGCTGACGCTGGCCGGCGTGCTCACCCACGCCGGCCACAGCTACCACGCGGAGGGGCTGGATTCGATCCGCGCCATTGCGGAAGCCGAGCGCGCCGGCGCGGTGCGTGCCGCCGAGTGCCTGCGCGCGGCGGGCTTCGTGGTGGATGTGGTCAGCGTGGGCGCCACGCCGACCGCCGTGTGCGCCGAGCGGCTGGACGGCGTCACCGAAATGCGCCCCGGCGTCTACACCTTCTTCGATCTCGACCAGGCCGCGCGCGGCATCTGCGGCATCGAGGACATCGCGCTGTCGGTGCTGGCCACCGTGATCGGCCACAACCCGCGTTCGCGCCGCGTGCTCATCGACGCCGGCGCGCTCGCGCTGTCGAAGGACGCATCGGCGGCCGAGTTCCGCGACGGCCTGGGCTTCGGCCTGGTGTGCCGCGCGGACGGCACCACGCCGCTGCCCGGACTGCGCGTGGCCGAGCTGCACCAGGAGCACGGCCTCGTCGCCATCGAAGGCGATGGCGACGACGACCTGCGGGCCATGTTCGAAGCGCTGCCCATCGGCAGCCGCGTGCGCATTCTTCCGCACCACGCCTGCATGACCGCGGCGCCCTACGACCGCTACCACGTGGTGCGCGGCACCGGCGCGAGCGTGCATGCCGTATGGGGCAAGGCCCTTGGCTGGCGCGCAGCCTGACCGGGCGCCCGCACCGCCCCCCGTTTAGTTTTTTGGAGTCACTCATGATGAAGACCTTTTTCGCGAAGCTGATGGCCGCGGCCGCTCCGCTCGCCCTGGCGCTTTCCCTGACCGCCGCGCCCAACGCCGCCCATGCCCAGGCCACGCCGGAATCCGCGCCCGCCACCGCGACGGCGGCGGACCCTTCGGCTGCCGGTGCCACGGCTCCCGCACCCACAGCGCCGGCCGCGGTGCCGGCAGCCGCCGCGACCAAGGTCGACAACCCCTACGGCATCGGCGCGCTCTGGGCGCAGAGCGACCTGGTGGCCAAGGTCGTGCTGGCCATCCTCGCGATCATGTCGATGGGCAGCTGGTACGTGATCGTCACCAAGCTGCTCGAGCAGATGCGCATGGGCCGGCAGGCGAAGGAAGTCGACAACGAGTTCTGGAACGAACGGACCGTGCAGGCCGGCACCGCCAAGCTCGCCGAAGGCAGCCCCTTCCGCTTCATCGCCGATGCGGGCGTGCACGCCACGCGCAAGCATGACGGCCTGCGCGGCAAGGTCGACTTCGCGGACTTCGTGGACCTGTGCATCCATCGCGCCACCGAACGCGTGCAGCGGCGCCTGAGCAACGGCATGTCGCTGCTGGCCACCGTGGGTTCCACCGCTCCTTTCGTCGGCCTGTTCGGCACCGTCTGGGGCATCTACCACGCGCTCACCGCCATCGGCATCGCCGGGCAGGCATCGATCGACAAGGTGGCCGGCCCGGTGGGCGAATCGCTCATCATGACCGCCATCGGCCTGGCCGTGGCCGTGCCCGCAGTGCTGGGCTACAACTGGCTCCTGCGCCGCAACATCTCGGTGATGGACGACGTGCGCGAATTCAGCGGCGAGCTGCATTCGGTGATCCTGGCCGGCAGCGCCCCGGCCTGACCCGCCGCGCCACCGCACGGAACCGGACCACATCATGGCGATGAACATCCCATCCGCCGGCGGCGACGAGGAACAGGCCATCGCGGCCATCAACACCACGCCGCTGGTCGACGTGATGCTGGTGCTGCTGATCATCTTCCTCATCACCATCCCGGTGGTCAATTACTCGGTGCCCGTGGAGGTGCCGAAGCAGCGCAACGAGGTGCGCGAGAGCAAGCCCGACACCGTCGTGCTGTCGGTGGACTCGGCCGGACGCATCTACTGGTACGACACGCCGGTGCGCGACGTGAACCACCTGGCGCAGCGGCTGAAGAAGGTGGCCGCCCTCACCCCGCAGCCCGAGGTGCACATCCGCGGCGACTGGCACTCGGTGTACGAGCCGGTGGGAAAGATCATCTACGCGTGCCAGTCGGCCGGCATCGTCAAGGTCGGCTTCATCACCGAGCCGCCCGCGCGCAACTGAGAACACACACAGCCATGCGAAAAGAAAAGCAGGGGCGCCGCAGCGGCACCCCGACCGACGAGCCCATGATGGACATCAACACCACGCCGCTGATCGACGTGATGCTGGTGCTGCTGATCATGCTGATCATCACCATCCCGATCCAGCTGCACGCGGTGAACCTGAACATGCCCAACGGCAACCCGCCGCCCAGCGACATCAAGCCCGAGGTGCTGCGCGTGGACATCGACGAGCGCAGCACCGTGCTGTGGAACGGCGAGGCCGTGGCCGAGCTGTCCGAAGTCGAGCGGCGCTTCGAGCAGGTCGCCGCGCAACCGGTGCAGCCCGAAGTGCACCTGCGCCCCGACAAGCATGCCCGCTATGACGTGGTGGCCGGCGTGATGGCTTCGGCGCAACGCTCGGGCCTGACCAAGCTGGGCATCATGGGCTCGGAGCAGTTCATCCCATGAGCCGCGCCAACGACTTCGACCCCAAGTCCCGCTTCGGCCCGGTGGGCATCGGCGTGATGGTGCTGTTCCATGTGCTGGTGGGCTACGCGCTTATCTCGGGCCTGGCGCGCAAGACCATCGAGATGATCAAGAAGCCGATGGACGCGACCATCATCGCCGAGGTGAAGGTGCCGCCACCGCCGCCTCCCCCGCCGCCGCCACCGAAGAAGATCGTCCGGCAGGAGACGCCGAAGACGCCGCCACCGCCGCGCCCGGCCTACGTGCCGCCGCCGGCGGTGACTCCGCCGCCGAGCACCGCGCCCGCCATCACCGCGGTGCAGAGCACCGAGCCGGTGGCGCCGCCACCCGCCGCGCCGCCGGCACCGCCCGCCCCGCCGGCACCGCCGCAGGCGGTGTCCACCGACATCGCGGTGGCATGCCCGAGGCAGGTGAAACCCGAGATGCCGCGCAAGGCGCTGGACGAAGGCATCAGCGGTGTCGTCAAGGCCGAGGTACGCATCAAGGGCGGCCGCGTGACGGAGGTGCGCTTTCTCTCCGGGCCCAAGGTCTATCAATCGGCGGTGCGCTCGGCGGTGATGCGCTACGAATGCCAGACCACGGGCGATGCGGAAGTCGTGGCAACGCAGGAGTTCGTCTTCAAGATCGAATGAGGCAGGCGGGCAGGAGACCTCAGCGCCGGTACCAGCCGTAGCTCGGGTGGTACCAGCCCCAGCCACCGTGCACGCGGTAACGCCACGCATACCCCGGCCCCGGCATCGCATAGGTCGGCCTGACATAGACAACGCCTGCCGGAACAACGTAGGCGGGCCGCACGACGACGACTCTCGGACGCACGACATGGGCAGGCCGCACCAGCACCAGCGGCGGCGGACCGACGACCACCGGCTGGGCCCGCGCGGACACGGTGGTCGCCAATGCACCGGCGAATGCAAGAAGGAGCGTGCCGAGCCCCAGCAAGGTCGAAGCACGTGATTTCATAAGAGTTCCTTGATGGCCGTGGGCCAGATGAAAAACGAGAAGACCGGAGCGAAGAAACGGCCCGCTTCAGCGCCAGCCGCGATGCCAGCCGTAGACGGGGTGATGCCAGCCCCAGCCGTAGCGCGGGTGGTATTGCCACACGAAGCCCGGGCCCGGAATGGCATAGGTCGGCCCGATGTAGGCCACCCCCGGGGGAGCGACATAAGCGGGACGCACGACCGCCGGCGCCACCACGCAACCGGACAACACAAGGGCAGACAGGGTCGCGACCACAAACGAAGAACGGACGATCATTGAAAGTCTCCCAAGACCGCTGAATCAGCGTGTGAGTTGAACGCGCCGATCTTTTCGAATCCGTCGCGCGACCCGAAAAATATTTCTCGCGCCGGCGCCGTGGGCTTTTCAAGCGCTCTGGAAGCCTTTCAATTGCCTTTCATGCTCTTCGCTTCGCGAGGTGGGTTTACGGCGCGCGCCACCAGCGGTTGCGTAAATTCAACGCAGCTTTACGGTCCGTTCATCAAATCGCCTGCGCCTGCGGACGAACATGCAGGTTCCGGCAGACACCGATCGATGTCGTTCTTTTCGACCGATCCCGCCGGGCCGCATGACGCAAAGGAAGAAGACGGTATGGCATCCAATGCATTGCAACCCATGGGCCACACGGCCCTTTCCCGATCCCCCGAACCCGCGTCCGAAGCGGCGATTCCCGAGCTGGTGGCGCAGGTGTACGAGTCGGCGCCCACCGACGACCGCCGCCGTCTCGTCGAGACACTGCTGCGCCCGCTGGGCGTGCTCTCGCTGGTGGCGATCGCCAATGGCATCTTCGCGAAGATCCGCTTCCGCAACGCGGGGCAGGACCTGAACGTGCGCATCGACGACCTGCAGAACGTGTACGCCGCCGACATGATGGCGCTGGTCCATCACGCGCAGCAGGTCAGCGTCGAGACCGTGGACAGCCTCGCGCAGCTGCTCGGCAGCTCGGGCGCGCTGGCCGGCTCCGCGGCGGCGGCGCTGCTCATCGGGCTGCTGGTGCAGCGTGCGCGCGCACGGCATGCCGCGCAGCAGGCGCAGCCGGTCGACGACGCCTCCCTGGACCCGCTCTGAACATGCGCGGCAGCCCATCTTCCAAGGCCCGCGCCCACGGCGGGCCACGGCGCTTCCGCCTGGCGGACATCACGGTGCAGGTGCCTTTCGACGCCACGGACGACGACCGCGTCTGCCTGCTGCGCGCCTCGGGCGTGCCGCTGGACGAAGCCGGAGAAATCATGCGCGGCTTCCTGTTCGAACGCACCAGCCATCGGCCCGACTGCTGCACGATCCTGCGCTGGTTCGACGAAGACTCCATCGGCGGCGTGCGCGGCGTGGAGGCGCACGACGAGGCGCTGCCTCACCACTCGTAGCGGTAGCCCACGCCGTAGACCGAGAACAGGATCTCGCGGTCCGGAAAGACCGTGGCGATCTTGCGGCGCAGCTTCTTGATGTGGCTGTCGACGGTGCGGTCCTCGACCACGCGGCCGTCGACATACATCGCGTCGATGAGCTGGGCGCGCGTGAAGATGCGGCCGGGCTGCCGCACCAGGATGCCGAGCAATTGAAATTCGACGGTGCTCAGGTCGAGTTCGCAGCCCAGGTGGAAGACAACCTGGCGGCGCTGCGCATCCTGGAACAACAGTCGCAGGTGCAGCAGCGCGCGGCGGCATCGGCACACGAAGCGGTGGTGCTGACGACCAATCAGTACGAGGCGGGGACTGCTGCGTATACGGCCGTGGTTACGGCGCAGGTTACTGCGCTGACGGATGAGCAGAGTCTGTTGACTACTCAGGGGAGCAGGTTTGCGGCGAGCGTGGCGCTGGTGGCTGCGTTGGGTGGGGGGTGGGATGGGGCGATGGGCAGTCCGGCGAAGGATGCGCACTGAGGCGGCGGCTTGCCGGGCAAGCGTGCACGGCAACTGAAACATCGCCCTGCGGTGGCGTGGATATACTGCGCGCCGTCATGCCGGAGACGGCGTGATCGGGATTGGCGTCCCGAGCAACCCGCTGCGACGCAAGCCGCAGTGTCCCGCACCATCGAGCAAGCCTCGATGCGTCTCGGATGCGGCGGTTTCAATAAACCGCAATCCCCTTGGAGGCCGATCATGGCTGCATCCATTCACGTTCCCTCGTTCCCCGAAACCTCCGCCGAATCGCTCGCGCTGCAGGCATGCGACGAAGTCGACAGCCTGCACGAGCTGCAGAACGCCTATACGGGCCTAGAAAAGCTCATCGCCTCGCAGCATTTGAATGACACGGAGGAAATCTGCACGACCCGCACCGAACTCAGTGCGCTCGTGCGGGTGGTCAACGAGGAACTGCGACGGCGGATCGGGGCGGCGGACCTTACGTTGCAATCGCTTCGGGTCGCGCTGACGGCGCCCGGCGGGCAATAGGATTGCCAGCTTCAACCTTATTCAACAGGCAGGCCGCACCATGAATGCGCAGTCCAAGCTCTCCACAGGCCGCACCGAGCTGCAGCATCCGGTGCTCGGCCAGCTCAAGTGCGTGTACGCCTATGAAGTCGCGCCGATGTGGTACGCCCAGTACGGAATCCGGCTGAGGCCGCTTCCCGTCGCGCAAACCTGGGAGCTGGCGAAGAAGCTGCCTCTCTTCGGCCAGCCCGACGCCCTCACCGTCAGGGTTTCCTCGGCCGACTGGACCAAGGTTCTGGCTGGCACGCATACGGAAGGCGACCTTTCAGAAGGCCAGGTGGATGCATACGAAGCCTTCGTGCGAGGCCTGGTTTCGATCGAAGCGCAGGTAGCGCAAGGCGTCTTCGACCACTACCACCAGTGCCTCGAATGGACCGACTACGGGCATGACGACTTCAAGCCGGTCGCAAGTCCCGAACCGCTGCTGCGTCAATGCCATCAATGGGAACTGCAGATCGGGGTACAGCGAGGCGACAGCTCATCGCGCTTCGAGTTGCTGTGCAGATGCCCCTGGGACGAGGAGCATGGGTTCTGTGCGGAGTTCAGGGGTGGGAAGTTGGTGGCGCTGGATTGATTCGAGCAGCGGTCGGTCGTGCGAAACGAGCCGAGTCGACGTGAAATACAGCTATGACTGGCGGAGAGTGTGAGATTCGAACTCACGGACGCTTTCACGTCGGCAGTTTTCAAGACTGCTGGTTTAAACCACTCACCCAACTCTCCGGAACCTGCGATTTTAAGCCGACGACAGCGCCCTACTCCCCGTCCGGCAGGAACATCGCCTGCAGATCGCTCAGAAAGTCCAGCCCGCGTTCGGTGGGCCACACCCGGAACAGGTCGCGCGCCAGGAGCCCCTTGCGTTCGGCTTCTTCCAAGCCGCGCTGGATGGCGGTCATCGCGAGCCCCGTGCGCTCGCTGAACTGGGGCAGCGTGAAGCCGGCCTTCAGCCTCAGCGCATTGAGCATGAATTCGAACGGCAGGTCGGCCAGCGCCACTTCGTCGCTCTGCGACACGGCTGCACCGGCGCGGGCGTTCTCCATGTACAGCCGCGGCTCGCGGTAGCGCACCTGGCGCACGATGCGGTGCGCAAAGCTCAGCTTGCTGTGCGCGCCAGCGCCTATGCCAAGGTAGTCGCCGAATTCCCAGTAGTTGCGGTTGTGTCCGCAGGCATGGCCTTCGCGCGCATAGGCCGACACTTCATAGCGCGTCATGCCGGCGGCGCTGGTGCGTTCGGTGATGCGGTCGAGCATCTCGTAGGCGATGTCGTCCTCGGGCAGCGTGGGCGGAAACTTGGCGAACCAGGTGTTGGGCTCGATGGTCAGGTGGTACACCGACAGGTGCGGCGGCGCGAGCGACAGGGCTTGCGAAAGGTCGGCGTCCAGGCCCTCGAGCGTCTGGCCCGGCAGGGCGTACATCAGGTCGAGGTTGAAGGTGTCGAAGGCGCTCGCGGCCTCTTCGACTGCCGCAATGGCCTGTGCGCGGTCGTGCACGCGGCCCAGGGCCTTCAGGTGCTCGTCGTTGAAGCTCTGCACGCCCACCGACAGGCGCGTGACGCCCGCTGCGCGGTACGCGCGGAAGCGGTTGCGTTCGAAGGTGCCGGGGTTGGCTTCCAGCGTGATCTCGCAGTCGGGCGCGAGCTTCAGGCGCGCGCGCACATCGCCCAGCAGGCGGTCGATGGCTTGCGGCGAGAACAGGCTCGGCGTGCCGCCGCCGATGAAGATGGTGTGCACGGTACGCCCCCAGATGAGGGGCAGCGCCGCGTCGAGGTCAGCCACGAGCGCGTCGATGTACGCCTGCTCGGGAATGCCGTCGATGTCGGCCTCGCTGGCGGCGCGCCATTCGTGCGAATTGAAGTCGCAATACGGGCACTTGCGCAGGCACCACGGCAGGTGGATGTAGAGCGACAGCGGCGGCAGCGCGCTGAGCTGCAGCGGGCCGGGCCGCATCCAGTGCAGCACGTCGTTGGCCTGCGGCGCGCCGGTGGGCTGCGCCGGCTGGATAGGGAAGACGGTGGCCATTACGCAGGCAGCCAGCGTTCGCGCATCAGGGCCAGCATGGCCTGCGCCGCGCGGCCGCGGTGGCTGTTGGCGTTCTTGATCTCGGGCGTCAGTTGGGCGAAGGTTTTGCCGAAGCTCGGCAGGTACATCACGGGGTCGAAGCCGAAGCCGTTCTCGCCCACGGGCTGGGGCGCAATTTCGCCGACGACGCGGCCCACGGCAATGAGCGGCTCGGGGTCGTCGTGGCTGCGCAGCGCGACCAGCGTGCTGACGAGCGCGGCGCGCCGGTTGACGACGCCGCTCATCTGCTCGAGCAGCGCCTTCACGTTGTTGGCGTCGCCCTTGGCGTAGCCGAACTGGGTGGCGTAGTAGGCGGTGTCGACGCCCGGCAGGCCGCCGAAGGCGTCGACGCACAGGCCGGCGTCGTCGGCGATGGCCGGCAGGCCGGTGGCGGCGCTGGCGTGGCGCGCCTTAGTCAGCGCGTTCTCGACGAAGGTGCGGAAAGGTTCTTCAGCCTCGCCCACGCCCAGCGCCGATTGCGGCACGAGGGTGACGGCCAGTTCCGCGAACAGTTGCTGGAGTTCGGCGAGCTTGCCTGCGTTGTTGGAAGCCAGAACCAGTTTCATAGAAAGTCAAAGTGGCTGTGGCGCCTGCCTTTGCAAGCAGACGCCAATAGCTGGGGTGGTCAGTTGGCGGCGAGCAGCGCCTGCTTCTGCAGGGTCACGAGTTCGCCGATGCCTTTTTCGGCAAGGCCGAGCAGGCTGTTCATTTCGTCGCGGGTGAAGGCCACGCCTTCGGCGGTGCCCTGCACTTCGACGAAGTGGCCGGCGCCGGTCATGACGACGTTCATGTCGGTGTCGCAGGCCGAGTCTTCGGTGTATTCGAGGTCGAGCAGCGGCGTGCCTTCAACGATGCCCACCGAGATGGCGGCCACGTGGCCCTTGATGGGCGACGCAGCCAGGGTGCCGGCGGCGATGAGCTTGTTGACGGCGTCCTGCGCGGCCACGAAGGCGCCGGTGATGGCCGCGGTGCGGGTGCCGCCGTCGGCCTGCAGCACGTCGCAGTCGAGGTGGATGGTGCGCTCGCCCAGGGCGGCCAGGTCGAACACGGCGCGCATCGAGCGGCCGATGAGGCGCTGGATTTCCTGCGTGCGGCCGGTCTGCTTGCCCTTGGCGGCCTCGCGGCTGCTGCGGGTGTGGGTGGCGCGCGGCAGCATGCCGTATTCGGCCGTGACCCAACCTTCGCCGCTGCCCTTCTTGTGCGGCGGCACTTTTTCTTCGACCGAGGCGGTGCACAGCACGCGGGTCTGGCCGAACTCGATCAGCACCGAGCCTTCGGCGTGGATCGTGAAGCCGCGGGTGATGCGCACCGGGCGCAGCTGGTCGGCGGCACGGCCGCCGCTTCGTGTGAAAGCAGTCATTGTTTGAGACTCGAAAGAGGAAAAAAAGGAACGAACGGCGCGCTCAGGTCTTGCGGGCGGCCGAGCGGCGAATGGCTTCGTTGATCTCGGCGATGGAGCGCTCGATGGCGTCTTCGTCGAGGTCGTCGATCTCGTTGTCCGACGGCATGCCGGCCTGGATGGTGGAGGCGAACACGCCGTCCTCGATGGTTTCGGTGGACACGCCGCTGCGGTCGTCGCCCGCGCTGTCGGGCATTTCCCATTCGAGGGCGATGAGGGTGACGTTGTCGCTGTGGGCGCCGCCCTTGCGCAGCGCCATTTCGGCGAGGTCGGGGGCGGCGTCGGACACGGGCTTGCCGGAGGACAGCGTGTGCACGATGAGCGCGTCGTCGAGCACGCCCCACACGCCGTCGGAGCACAGCATGATGCGGTCGCCGCGCTGCAGCTGCAGCGGGCTCGACACGTCGAACAGCGGCGTGGTCGGCGAGCCCAGGCAGGTCAGCAGCAGGTTGCGGTTGACGGGTGTGTCGGCGCCGTGCGGCTTGGGGCGCTCGGCGTGGGAGTGATCGCGCGTGCGGGTCAGCAGGCGGCCGTCGCGCACCACGTACAGGCGCGAGTCGCCGCAGTGCATCCAGGTGGCGGTGGTGCCCTGGAGCACGGCCGCGACCACGGTGGTGCGCGGCGTGTCGAGCATGGCCTTGTGGCTGGCGTAGCGCATGATCTGCTGGTGCGCGGCCATGGCCGATTCGGCCAGGAAGGCCTTCACGTCCTTCACGATCGGGCGGGCTTCGCGCTGGTAGAGCGCGGCGATGGTCTGCAGGGCCAGCTGCGCCGCGACTTCGCCTTCCGGATGGCCGCCCATGCCGTCGGCCAGCACGAACAGGCCCGATTCCCGCGTGTAGCAATAGCCCATGCGGTCTTCGTTCTTGAGACGGCCGCCCTTGCGGCTGACCTGGAAGACGGAAAATTTCATGGTGATGTCATGCGGGGCGCGTGGTGGGCGCGGCGGCCTTGGGCAGGCTCTTCTTGTCGAAGGAGCGGATGTTGTCGATGGACAGCCGCACCTTTTCGCCCACGGTGAGCTTGGTGTAGCGGCGCTCGCCCTCGCGGCTGAGTTCCTTCTGCAGCGCGAAGACCGATTGCGGGCGCGACAGCGGATCGAGCGACATGCACCACTCGACCACCTCGATCAGGTTGTCCGAATACACCCCGCGCAGGCGCGACAGCGACAGGCTGAGGCGGTCTTTCTCGATGCGCCGGGGGGCGTCGTTGGGCGGATAGCCCTGCATGCAGGCGTAGATGCAGGCGCCGATGGCGTAGATGTCGGTCCAGGGGCCCATGGACGAGTCGCGCCGGTACATCTCGGGGGCCGCGAAGCCGGGGGTGTACATGGGGCGGATGAAGATGCCTTCCTTGCTGAGCACTTCGCGCGCGGCGCCGAAGTCGATGAGCACGGCACGGTCGTCGTCGGTCACGAAAATGTTGGCCGGCTTGATGTCCAGATGCAACATCTTGTACTGGTGGACGATGCGCAGCCCGCGCAGGATTTCGTCGAACAGCGACCGGATGGTGGATTCGCGAAAGACCTTCTGCTTCTTCAGGTCGCGCGCCGTGACCACGAAATCCTGAAGGGTCGCGCCCTCCAGGTAGTTCATGACCATGTAGACAGTCTCGTTCTCGCGGAAGAAATTGAGCACGCTGACCACCGACGCATGCGAGATCTGCGCAAGCGAGCGGCCTTCCTCGAAAAAGCTCTTGAGCCCCAGCCGGTAGAGGGACAGCTTCTCGGGCGGCACCTGGGGCGCCAGCTCGTCGGGGCCCCGGGTGGCGAGCGACGACGGCAGGTATTCCTTGATGGCGACCTGCTGTCCGGCGGGGTCGATGGCGAGATAGACGACACCGAAACCACCCGCGGAAAGCCGGCGTACAACGCGGTATCCGCCAATGACCGTATCGGGCAGCAGGGGCGAAGGCTTGACCTTTGACATAATCCGGGAGTTTCGCCCGAAGGCGATGGTGCGGCAAGCGAACGCCGTGCCGACGCCTCGGTGCTTGCAAGCAAAACCACAGTGAGGCGCAATGCCAGTTTACAGCATGACCGGCTACGCCAGCGGCCAAAATGGGTCCGCAGGCAGCCACTCCGAAGCCGAATCACGGCCCTCCGCGGCGGGCCGGCTCGGGGTCGAAATCCGCTCGGTCAACAGCCGCTTCCTCGATCTCACCTTCAAGTTGCCGGAGGAATTGCGCCAGCATGAAACCGCGCTGCGCGAGCTGCTCACGGGCAAGCTCAAGCGTGGCAAGGTCGAGGTGCGCGCGGCCATCGAGAACACCGCCCAGGCGGGCGTCGTCGAGCCCTCCGTCAAGCTGCTCCAGCGGCTCAACGGGGTGCAGGACAGCATCAAGGCCTGGCTGCCCGGCGCCCGTGAGCTGAGCGTGGCCGACGTGCTGCGCCTGGCCGGCGGCGACAGCGCCGCCCGCGGCGACTGGGGCCCCGACCTGCTCGAGGTGACCGGCAAGGCGCTCGACGGCCTGATGTCGGCCCGCCAGCGCGAAGGCGCCCGGCTGGCCAAGATGCTCGAGGCCCACCTGGCCCAGCTGCGCACCCTGGTGCAGCAGGCCGGGCCGCTGGTGCCGCAGCTGGTCGAACAGCAGCGCACCCGCTTCCTGGAGCGCTGGAAGGAGGCCATGGGCCTGACCGAAAGCACCGGCGGCACCCTCCCCGAGGCCGCCCAGGACCGCGCGCTGACCGAGGCCACCGCCTTCGCGATCCGCATCGACGTGGCCGAGGAGCTGACCCGCCTGAACTCGCACCTCGACGAGATCGAGCGCCTGCTCAAGAAGGGCGGCGAAATCGGCAAGCGCCTCGACTTCCTCATTCAGGAACTGCACCGCGAGGCCAACACCCTGGGCTCCAAGTCGGCAGCCCTGGAGCTCACGCGCATAGGCGTGGACATGAAGGTCCTGATCGAGCAGATGCGCGAGCAGGTCCAGAACATCGAATGACGAGCGCAAGCATGGATTACCCCGGCAATATCTTCGTGGTGGCGGCGCCCAGCGGCGCCGGCAAATCGAGCCTGGTCAAGGCACTCATGGAACTCGATTCGGCCGTCCAGCCATCGGTTTCCCACACGACTCGCTCGCCGCGCGGGCAGGAAAAACACGGCCGCGAGTACTTTTTTGCCTCGCCGACCGAGTTCGACGCGCTGATCGCGGCCGACGGCTTCGTGGAATGGGCGCATGTGCACGGACACCGCTACGGCACGTCCAAGAAGGCCATCGAGGAGCGGATCGCCCAGGGGGCCGACGTGATCCTCGAAATCGACTTCCAGGGCGCCCTGCAGATCCGCAAGACCTTCGCCAACGCGGTCATGATCTTCATCCTGCCGCCGAGCTGGGAAGAACTGCGCTCCCGGCTCGAACGGCGCGGCGAAGACAGCGCCTCGGTGATCGAGCTGCGCCTGAAGAACGCCGCCGAAGAGATGGCCCGGGCGGGGGAATTCGACTTCGTTATAATCAACGAGTTATTTGAGCGCGCGCTTTTCGATCTCAAGGCGATCGTCCACGCTCAGCGGCTCCGGTATTCCGCACAGCGCCGTGCGCGTGCCGACACATTCGCCGCACTGAACATCCCCTGATATCCGAGTTCACCGCTCACTGACAGAAAGATTCTCATCATGGCCCGCATCACCGTCGAAGATTGTCTGACCCAGATCCCGAACCGCTTCCAGCTCGTGCTGGCCGCAACGTACCGCGCGCGCATGCTGAGCCAGGGCCACGCCCCCAAGATCGAGAGCAAGAACAAGCCCGCCGTCACTGCCCTGCGCGAAATCGCCGAAGGCAAGATCGGCATCGAAATGCTCAAGAAGGTGCCGGGCTGATCTGACGCAGCCCTGCAACGAAAAGGCACCGCAATGCGGTGCTTTTTTTATGTCCGGACGCGTCCACGGAGCGGTCACGCTAAAGTGGTAGCCATGAGCGCGGTAGCCAAACATCAGTCCCATGCCACCAAGGGCACGCCGAAGCCGAGCCCGGCGGCGCTGAACGCGGCCGCAGCAAGCTTTGCCGCATTGACGGCGCGGCTCGATTACCTGAGCCCCGAAGACACCGAGCTGGTTCGCCGTGCCTACCGCTTCGCCGACGAGGCCCACCTCGGGCAATTGCGCAACAGCGGCGAGCCGTACATCACCCACCCGATCGCAGTGGCGGCGCAATGCGCCGAATGGAAGCTCGACGCGCAGGCCCTGATGGCCGCCCTGCTCCACGACGCCATCGAAGACTGCGGCGTGACCAAGCCCGAGCTGATCGAACGCTTCGGCGCCCCGGTGGCCGAGCTGGTCGACGGGCTCACCAAGCTCGACAAGCTGCAGTTCAACACGCGCGAAGAAAACCAGGCCGAGTCGTTCCGCAAGATGCTGCTGGCCATGGCGCGCGACGTGCGCGTCATCCTCGTCAAGCTGGCCGACCGCACGCACAACATGCGCACGCTGGCCGATGCGCCACGGGAAAAATGGGCACGCATCTCGCGCGAAACGCTCGAGATCTACGCCCCCATCGCGCACCGGCTCGGGCTGAACCAGACCTATCGCGAGCTGCAGGAGCTGTCGTTCCGGCACCTGAAACCATGGCGCTATGCCACGCTTTCCAAGGCGGTGGCCAAGGCCCGCGGCCGACGCCGCGACCTGATTCAAAAAGTACAGAAAGAGGTCGAGACCGCCTTCTCGGCCGCCGGCATGACGCTGCGGATCGCGGGGCGCGAGAAAACGCTCTATTCGATCTACCGCAAGATGGAAGAAAAACACCTGAGCTTCGCCCAGGTGACCGACATCTACGGCTTCCGCCTGATCGTGCCGAACGTGATCGCCTGCTACACCGGCCTGGGCATCCTGCACCAGATGTACAAGCCGCTGCCGGGCAAGTTCAAGGACCACATCGCGATCGCCAAGCTCAACGGCTACCAGTCGCTGCACACCACGCTCGTGGGGCCGGCCGGCGTGAGCGTTGAATTCCAACTGCGGACCGAGGCGATGCACGTGGTGGCCGAATCCGGCGTCGCCGCGCACTGGCTCTACAAGGCCGCCGAGCCGAACGCGGCCAGCAACGACCGCCTGGGCACCAAGTGGCTGCAGTCGCTGCTCGACATTCAGGACGAGACCCGCGACGCCGCCGAGTTCTGGGACCACGTCAAGGTCGACCTGTTCCCCGACGCGGTCTACGTGTTCACGCCCAAGAGCCAGATCATGGCGCTGCCGCGCGGCGCCACGGTGGTCGACTTCGCCTACGCCATTCACAGCAACATCGGCGACCACACCTCGGCCGCCCGAATCAACGGCGACCAGGTGCCGCTGCGCACCGAGCTCAAGAACGGCGACGTGGTCGAGGTGATCACCGCGCCGGTGTCGACGCCCAACCCGGCCTGGCTCGGCTTCGTGCGCACCGGCCGCGCCCGCTCCAAGATCCGCCATTACCTCAAGACGCTGGCGCATGCCGAGTCCGAAGGCCTGGGCGAAAAGCTTCTGGCGCAGGCGCTGCGTGCCGAAGGCCTGAGCAAGCTGCCCGAGGAAGACGACGAGCATCAGGCGCTGTGGGAAAAGCTGCTGCGCTTCACCGGCAACCGCACCCGCGCCGAATTGCTGACCGACGTCGGCCTGGGCAAGCGCATCGCCAGCATCGTCGCCAAGCGGCTCGTGGCCATGCTCTCTGAACTGGGCGAACGCCCTGACGCACTGCTGCTGAGCCGCGAGCGCTTCATCTCGCACGAAACCGTGTCGCAGGGCGCGGTCACGCTGGACGGCAGCGAGAACTCCTCGGTGCGTTTTGCGCTGTGCTGCCGCCCCATTCCCGGCGACCAGATCGTCGGCTACCTCGGGCACGGCGAAGGGCTGGTGGTGCACACCGAAGAATGCGGCGTGGGCCAGCGCCTGCGCCACAAGGACAGCGAACGCTTCTTTGCAGTGGAATGGGCCGACGAGCCCACGCGCGCCTTCGAGACCGGCGTGGTCATCACCGTGCGCAACGACAAGGGCGTGCTGGCGCGAGTCGCCGCCACGCTGGCCGATGCCGAAGCCGACATCACGCACGTCGAAATGGCCGACGAGACGCCGCAGGACTCGACCGACCTGCGCTTCGTGATTGCGGTGCGCGACCGCGCGCATCTCGACACGGTGCTGCGCGCAGCGCGCCGGACCGCGTCGGTGCTGACGGCGTCGAGGACCGTGCCCGTCCCCTGACCGGGCCTTGCTTGCCGCGGCTTCAGGCCGCGGCGGGTCGCGGGGCCGGGTAACTCACCGAAAGAATCTCGACCTCGTGCGCGCCACCCGGCGTCACGAGCTTCACCACGTCGCCCTCGCGCGCCTTGAGCAACGCCCGAGCGATCGGTGAAATCCAGCTGACCTGCGACTTGGCGCTTTCCGCCTCGTCGATGCCGAGGATCGTGACGCTGCGCTCATCGCCCGTTTCGTCCGCATAGCGCACCGTGGCGCCGAAGAAGACCTGGTCGCGGCCATGGTGCACCGACGGGTCGGTGATCTCGGCGATTTCGAGGCGCTTGGTGAGAAAGCGGATGCGGCGATCGATTTCGCGCAGGCGCTTCTTGCCGTAGAGATAGTCGCCGTTCTCGGAGCGATCGCCGTTCTTGGCGGCCCAGTGCACGGTCTCGACGATCTTCGGCCGCTCCTCGTCCATCAGGTGCAGCAGCTCGTCGCGCAAGCGCGCATAGCCGTCGGGGGTGATGTAGTTCTTGCCGCCCGCGGGCAGCGGAGGCGATGCGCCATCGGCGCCGTCGTCGTCTCCATCCGCTTCGGTTTCCTTGGTGAATGCCTTGCTCACGCAGATCCTCCAAATGAAAAAAGCCCGCAACTTTCGTTGCGGGCTTTCCTTGTAGTGGTGCGGCTGGCAGGAATTGAACCCACGACCCCTTGGTTCGTAGCCAAGTACTCTATCCAACTGAGCTACAGCCGCACAGCTTGCAATTATAGCCTGCCTTTTGCGCTCTTTTCTGGGTTTTCCGAAGAGAGCCCAGCGGAGCCAACAAAGAAAAAAGCCCGGAAGACGAATCTTCCGGGCTTTTCAACAGGTGGTGCGGCTGGCAGGAATTGAACCCACGACCCCTTGGTTCGTAGCCAAGTACTCTATCCAACTGAGCTACAGCCGCTAAGCTCTCGATTATAGCCTGCTTTTTGGGGCCGCCCCGGATCCGGTGGTTCTACGTGCAATGCCCTTGCCTCCGCTGACCTGCCCCGCGCTGTCCACGAAGCCCTGGATCAGCCTCAGCCGAGGCGATGCACGCAGCCACAGCACGCCGAAGCGCCGGGGCTCCGAAGGCAGCGGCAACGGAATCTTGACGATACGCTGGCCGTCCAGCAACGGCGATGCGATGTCCGGCACGATCGAAACACCGAGCCCGCGGTCGACCATCATCGCGATCGCCAGCAGCGAGCTGAGTTCGAAGCGCTCCTGCGGCACGATGCCCGCGGCGCGCAGGTAACGGTCGGCCTGCTTGCCCCCGCCAAGATTGCGGTCGTAGCGGATCAGCGGCGATGTCCTCAGCAGTTCGTGCGGATCGCGCCGCGCAAGGCGGCTTGGCGCGAGCAGCACCAGCGGCTCCTCGCGCAGCAATGACCAATCGAAGGTCTTCGGCAGCGCGAAGGTCGGGTGGAGGCACACGGCTGCGTCGAGTTCGCCCTGCAGCAGCGCCTTGTGCAGCGTGGCGGTCGTGCCCGACTGCAGGAACACCTTGACGCCCGGATGCGTCTTCACGAAGTGGGCGAGGATGTCCGGCAGCAGGCTGTGAATGGCCGTATTGATGGTGCCGACCAGCAGCTCGCCGCCGGCCGCATCGCTGCCGAGCAGCGCCTTGATGTCGCTCACCTCCCGAAGCAGGTTGCGCCCGCGCTGCACCAGCTGGTGCCCCGCCTCGGTGGGTTGCACCGTGCGGCCGGCGCGCGCGAGCAACGGTGCGCCAAGCTCTCGCTCCAGTGCGCGGACCTGCTGCGCCACGGCGGCAGGCGTGAGGTCGAGCCGGCGCGCGGCCTCCGACATCGAGCCGGACTCCACCACCAGTAGAAAGCTGTGCAGGTAGGCGGTTTCCATGAAGATAGATTTTCTATGATCTGATCATAGAGAGCATGTGTTTTTCTAATCTCATGGACTGCAGACACTGCGGGCATGAGAAGCAAGCTCTTTGTTCCCGGCACACGCCCCGAGTTGTTCGCCAAGGCGCTCGACAGCGCGGCCGACGGTATTTGTCTCGATCTGGAAGACGCGGTCTCCGAAGCCCGCAAGGACGAAGCACGTGGCTGCGTGCGCCAGTTGCTGGCGGGCGTTGACACCACCGCCAACGGCAAGACCCTGATCGTCCGCGTCAACGCGATGGACACGCCGCACTTCGAGCGCGACGTGGCCGCCGTGGCCCTGCCCGGCGTGCACCTCATCAACCTGCCGAAGCCGGAGAGCGCGGCGCATGTGCGTGCCGCCGCCGAAGCCATCGAGCGCGCCGAGCAGGCCCAGGGCGTGAAGGCGCCCATCGGCCTGCTGCTGAACATCGAAACGCCTTCCGCCCTGCGCATGGCCGCGCAGCTCGCTCTTGCGCATCCCCGCGTGAAGGGGCTCCAGCTGGGCCTCGGCGACCTGTTCGAGCCGCTGGGCATCGCTCGGCGTGCGCCGGAAGCCATCCAGCAGGCGATGTTCGCGGTACGGATTGCCGCAGGCGAAGCGGGCCTTTACGCCTACGACAGCGCATTCGCGGACATCCGCGATGCCGACGGCTTTCGCGCGGAAGCGAAGCTCGCTCGCAACCTCGGTTTCCTCGGCAAGACCTGCATCCATCCGAGCCAGGTCGCCATCGCGAACGAAGTGTTCCGCCCCACCGACGATGAAATCGCGCACGCCTGCAAGGTGGTCGAAGCAGCGCGCGAGGCCGACGCCAAGGGAATCGGCGCCTATGTGGTGGACGGAAAAATGATCGACATCCCCTTCGTGCTTCGCGCACGCGCCATTGTCGAGAGAGCGGGCGAACTCGGGCTGCTGCCCGGCTGACCCCCATCGGCTTCGCACCGAGCGAGGCATGCATACACAAAAGAAACAGGAGACAAGACACACCATGCGCATTCCCCCCATCCTTCGTCCAGCCGCGCTGGCGGCCATTGCATTCGCCGGCGCATGCCTTTCCAGTGGCACGGCGCTCGCACAACAACAGGCGACCTATCCGAGCAAGGCCATCACGATCGTGGTGCCCTACCCGGCCGGCGGCTCGAACGACACCTTCGCGCGCCAAGTCGCCAAGGAACTCGGCGACGAGCTCAAGCAGCCGGTGATCATCGACAACCGGCCCGGCGCGAGCGGCAACACCGGCACCGCGCAGGTAGCGCGCGCCACGCCGGACGGCTACACGCTGGTGGCGGTGTCCTCCAGCATGACGACCAACGCGGCGGTGCAGTCGAAGCTGCCTTTCGATCCGGTGAAGGGCCTCGCGCCAGTGGCCATGTTCGCCAAGGGGCCCTTCATCGTCGCGGTCAACAACGACTTCCCCGCGAAGACGCCCGCAGAGCTGATTGCCGCCATCAAGGCGAAGCCGGGCCAGTACAACTACGCATCCTCTGGCTCCGGCAGCGTCAACCAGTTCGGCACGGAGTTGCTCAAGGCCAAGGTGGGCGACCTGCAGATCGCGCACATCCCGTACAAGGGCATGGGCCCGGCCGTGACCGACCTCATCGGCAACCAGACCCAGCTGCTGATTTCCAGCGGTCCGTCGCTGCTGCCGATGGTGCGGGCGGGCAAGCTGCGCGCCGTCGGCATCACCAGCCTGAAGCCGAGCCCCGTCGCGCCCGATCTCACACCGATGGCCGTCGCCGTGCCCGGCTACGAGTTCGAACTCTGGTGGGGCCTGCTGGCACCCGCAGGCACGCCGGGCGACGTGGTCGCCAAGCTCAACCAGGCCGTCAACCAGATCCTCGCCAGGCCCGCGATCGCGGGCAACTTCCTGCGCGAAGGCGCGATCGCCACGCCGCTCACGCCGGCGCAGTTCGGCACCGTGATCGCCGACGACGTGGAGCGCTGGAAGAAGCTGGCCAAACAACAGAACATCACCGCAGACTGAGAAAGAGAAGATCCATGAGCCTCGCCCCAACCCACGATGCCGGCAACGACGACGCACGCCTGCCCGTGCGCAGCGGCCCCGCGGGCCCGCTGAGCGGCCTGCGCGTGCTCGACCTGAGCGCCTACATCGCGGGCCCGTACGGCTGTTCGCTGCTGGCCGACCAGGGCGCGGAGGTCATCAAGATCGAGCCGCCCACGGGCGACAACCTGCGCAAGTACCCGTCGACGCTGGAAGCCGAGAGCCGCGCCTTCATCGGCGTGAACCGGAGCAAGCTCGGCGTGGTGCTCGACCTGAAGAACCCGGACGACCTTGCCGCGCTCATGGCGCTGGTGGAAACGGCCGACGTGCTGGTGCACAACTTCCGGCCCAGCGTGCCGCCGCGGCTGGGCATCGGCTACGAACAGTTGAAGGCGCTGAACCCGCGGCTGATCTACTGCGCCGTCACCGGCTATGGCGAGACAGGTCCGCTGCGCGAAAAGGCCGGCTACGACCAGGTGCTGCAGACCATGACCGGCATGTGCACGCTGCAAGGCCAGCGCGGCGGCCCGCCCGAGATCCTCTACGGCTCGGTGGTCGACTACTACGCGGCCGCTCTGGTGGCCGCGGGCGTGGCGTCTGCCCTGTACGAGCGCGAGAAGAGCGGCGCGGGCCAGTACGTCGGCGTGTCGCTGCTGCGCTCCGCGCTCACCATGCAGTCGGCGCGCATGGTCTGGGCCGAAGGCGAACCCAAAGACGTGGGGCGCGACATGCGCTCCGGCGGCATCACCGGCCTGCACCCCACGCGCGAAGGCCATCTCTACATCTCCGCCAACACGCCGCATTTCTGGCAGGCGTTGTGCGCCAAGGTCGGGCTGCCGGAGCTTGCGGTCGACGAGCGCTACGACTCGGTTCGCAAGCGCGCGCAGCACTCCGCCGAGATCGTTCCGCGGCTGCGCGCGGCGCTGGCCGAACGCAGCGCGCTCGAATGGGAGGAATGCTTCGGCGAAGACGTGCCCTGCGCCGCCGCGCGCACGGTGGAAGACATGTTCGACAACCCGCAGGTGCTGGCCGAAGACATGGTGGCGGAATTCGCGCATCCCACGCTCGGCACTTACCGCGGCTTCACGCGGCCCGTGCAGTTCGGCCGCACGCCGGGGCCGGAGCCCTTTGCGGCGCCGACGCTGGGCCAGCACACGGGCACCGTGCTGGCCTCTCGCGGCAAGGGAACAGGCCAGGGCTGAGCCATGCGCCTCGAAAGTGTCTGCCCCAACAGCGGCGGCACGCAGCGGCCCATGAGCAGTACGCCGGAGGGCGCCTGCGATGCGCACATGCATGTCTACGACCGCCGCTTCGCGCTGCATGCGCCACCCGATGCGATGGTCGACGATGCCACCGCCGACGACTACCGCCTGCTGCAGCAACGTATCGGCACGCAACGCACCGTCGTCGTGCAACCGCGCATCCACGGCACGGACAACAGCGTGACGCTCGCAGCCATCCGCGCGCTCGGTGCCACGCGCACGCGGGGCGTGGCCGTGGTGCACCCGGAGGTGAGCGACGACGAGCTCGCGCGGCTGCACGCGGGCGGCATTCGCGGCATCCGCTTCACGCTCTACACGCCGACGCACGCGGCCACCGACTTCTCCATGGTCGAGCCGCTCGCGCATCGCGTGCACACGCTCGGCTGGCATGTGCAGCTGCACTGGAGCGCCGACCAGATCGCCGAGCACGCGGCCCTGCTCGACCGGCTGCCCTGCACCATCGTCCTCGACCACCTCGCGCGGCTCGCGCTGCCGAATGCGCAGGCGCACCCCGCCTTCGCGGTCGTCAGCCGGCTGCTGGGCAACCGCCGCACCTGGATCAAGCTGTCCGGCGCCTACCTCGATTCGAAGCTGGGTGCCGAAGGCAGCTACGCCGACACCACCCCCATCGCCCAGGCCTGGGTGAAGCAAGCACCCGAACGCCTGGTGTGGGGCAGCGACTGGCCCCACCCCACCGAACGCGACGCCAAGCCCGACGACGCGCGGCTGTTCGACCTGCTGCACCAATGGGTGCCCGACGAAACCACGCGCCATCGCGTGCTGGTCGACAACCCGGCGCAGCTCTACGACTTTTCCTGAACCACAAGCATCGAGACATTGGCATGAAGAACACAAGACGCGTCCTGAAGACGATCGCGGCCATCGCCGCCTGCGCGCCCCTGCTGGGCTGGGCCGCATGGCCCGACAAGCCGATCCGCATGGTCGTTCCCTATGCGGCGGGCGGCGGCGCGGACAACACCGCGCGGATCGTCGCGCAGCAACTGAGCGCGGCGCTGGGCCAGCAGATCGTCATCGACAACAGGCCCGGCGCGGGCGGCGTGATCGGCGCCGACAACGTGGCCAAGGCGGCTGCCGACGGCTACACCGTGCTGTACGACGCTTCTGCGTTCTCGGTGAATCCTTCGCTGCGCAAGCTGCCCTTCGACGCGGCCAAGGATTTCATTCCGGTGTCGCTGGTGGCCACCGCGCCGCAGATCCTGGTGGTGCCGGAGAACGCGCCCTACAAGACCGTCGCCGAGTTCCTGGACTTCGCGCGCAAGAACCCCGGCAAGCTGAGCTTCGCGTCGGCAGGCGGCGGCACCGGCTCGCACCTGGCGGGCGAGGCACTGAACGAACAGGCCAAGGTCAACCTGATGCACGTGCCCTACAAGGGCGGCGCACCGGCGCTCACCGACCTCATGGGCGGGCAGGTGTCGGCGTACTTCGGCAACGTGGCGTCCACCCTCAGCTACGTGAAGTCGGGCAAGCTGCGCGCCCTGGCCGTGAGTTCCACCAAGCGCGTGCCGGCCCTGCCCGACACGCCGACGCTCGGCGAGTCGGGCCTGCCGGGCTACAACGTGGTCGAGTGGAACGGCGTGTTCCTGCCCAAGGGCACGCCGGCCGACATCGTGCAGAAGCTAGGCAAGGCCGTGCAGGCGGCGATCAACGACCCCACTGTGCATCAGAAGCTGCTGCAGCTCGGCCTGGAACCCGCGGGCACCACGCCGGAGGCATTCGCCAGGTTCGTGCAGGACGAGATAGGCCGGGTGAGCGCGCTGGTACGGGCGCGCAACATCCGGGTCGACTGAGCGGGCGCCCTGCATCTACCGCCTGGAGCCGGCCACGCGCCGCAGGCATTCGATGAGCTGCTCGGTGCTCGGCGTGCGCCGCTCGCCGCGCATCGTGATCAGGCCGACCGGCGGCAGCTCGATCGGCACCTTCAGCGGCAGTATCTTCAGCACGCCCTGCTGCTGGAAGTGCCGCGCCACCGAACGCGCCATGAAGGCCGCGGCGTCGCGCTGCTGCAGGAAGCTCATCTGCGCGAGGAAGGAGGCCGACTCGATGATGTCCACCGGCGGCTGCACGCCGTCGCGAAAGAACATCTGGTCGAGCTTCACGCGCAGCGATGCCCAGGGCGGCGGCATCACGCAGGGCAGCTTCGCCAGATCGGTCCAGCCGGGGCGGCGCTTCGCAAGCAGCGCATGGCCGGGGCGCAACACCACGGCCATCGGTTCGGCATGCAGTGCCTCGGTCTCGAGGTCCGGCGCGGCATAGCCGGGCTCCAGCCGCCCCACGAAAAGATCGAGTTCGCCAAGGCGAAGCTTGGGCAGCAGACGGGTGAGGTCGCCCTCTTCCACCAGCACGGTGGTCTGCGATGAGCGCGCCTTCAGCATTTCCACCGCACGCGCCATCAGCACCGGCATGGCGACCACCATCGCCCCCACGCTGGTGCGGCCGGCAGCGCCGCTGGCAACGGCGGCGATCTCGTCGCGCGTGCGGTCGTAGTCGGCCAGCACGGAGCGCGCGAAGCGCACCACGCTGTCTCCATAAGGCGTGGGTTCGGTGCCGCGGGTGGAACGGTCGAAGAGCGCCAGGCCGAACATGCGCTCGATTTCCGCGAGCGACTTCGACACCGCCGGCTGCGTGACCGCAAGGAATTCGGCGGCACGCCCCAGGTGCCTGAACTGGTCCAGCGCCACCAGCATCTGCAGATGCCGCAGCTTGAGATTGGAACGAAGGACGCGATCGATCTGGCTCATGGGGTGTCTCCGGTCTTTTTCTCTTCATAACCTGTACGACATGAAGAGAGTCCGCTATTTCATTGGATGGCAATGATTGTCTACGGAAGAATCCGACCCGTTCGCCAAACAAGAAATCCTGGAGACAACGATGAAGATCATTCGCACAGTGGCGCGACGTCAGTTCGTGCTGGGCGGCCTCGGCGCCGCGACGCTTGCAGCCACGCCTCTTCGCGCGCTGGCCGCCTCGGACTATCCCAAGCGCCCTCTCACATTCATCTGCCCATGGCCCGCCGGCGGCACCGCCGACCGGTCGATGCGCATCATCTGCCAGATCGCCGCGCGCGAACTCGGCCAGCCCATCGCGTTGGAGAACCGCGCGGGCGCCTCGGGAATGATCGGCACCAAAGCGCTGGCTTCGGCGCGGCCCGACGGCTACACCATAGGGCAGATACCGATCTCGGTCACGCGCTTCTCGCAGATCGGCACGGTGCAGCTCGACCCCTTGAAAGACCTCACCTACCTCGCGCGCACCTCCGGCCAGACCTTCGGCATCGCCGTGCCTGCGCGCTCGCCGTTCAAGTCGCTGCAGGACATGGTGGCGCAGGCCAAGGCCCGCCCCGGCGTCATCAGCTATGGGCATGCCGGCGTCGGCGGCGCGACCCATGTGGGCATGGAACAGTTCGCGCAGGCCGCGGGCGTGAAGCTCAACGCCATCGCCTACAAGGGCGGATCGGCCGCGCTGCAGGACGTGCTGGGCGAGCAGCTCGACATGCTGGCCGACAGCAGCTCGTGGGCGCCGCATGTCGAAAGCGGCAAACTGCGCCTGCTCGCGACATGGGGAGAATCGCGCACGCCGCGTTTCAAGGACGCGCCTACGCTGAAGGAACTCGGCTACGACGTGGTGGTCGAGGCGCCCAACGGCATCGGCGCACCGCAAGGCCTGCCCGCCGATGTCGAGAAGCGGCTGCGCGATGCGTTCCGCATCGCCGTCAACAGCGAAGACTTCAAGAAGGTGGCCGAGAGCATCGACGCGCCGGTCATGTACCAGGACGGCCCCGACTATCAGAAATACGCGCAGTCCGTGTACCGCCAGGACACGGAGCTGATCCGCAAGCTCAACCTCAAGGAACTGATGGAAAAGGGCTGACGCCCGACGCCAGGCGCCCCCAACATGAACGACAGCCCCCTGCTTCGCCTGCACCCGCACGACAACGTGCTGGTGGCCAAGACCCCCATTGCGCTCGGCGAGACCATCGAGGAATTCGGCGTCCGCGCCCGCGCGCAGATTCCCGCGGGCCACAAGATCGCAGCGTGCGCCATCGCGGCCGGCGAGCAGGTGAAGAAGTACGACACGGTGATCGGCGTGGCCTCGCGCGACCTGCAGCCGGGCGACTACGTGCACAGCCACAACCTCACGCTGGTCGACAGCTACCGCGACCCGGCCTTCTGCCAGGACGTGCGCCCCGTGGCCTACGTGCCCGAGGCCGAGCGGGCCGGCTTCATGGGCTTCGTGCGGGCCGACGGGCAAGTGGGCACGCGCAACTTCATCGGCATCCTGTCGTCGGTCAATTGCTCGTCCACGGTCATCCAGCGCATCGCGGCGCATTTCACCGCCGAGCGCCTCGCGGCGTTTCCCAACGTGGACGGCGTGGCCGCCTTCGCGCAGACCAGCGGCTGCGGCATGTCGTCGCCCAGCGAGCATTTCGACGTGCTGCGCCGCACCCTCGCAGGCTACGCCCGCCATCCGAACCTGGCGGGCGTGCTGATCGTGGGCCTGGGCTGCGAGCGCAACCAGGTCGATGCGCTGGTCGACTCGCAGGGCCTGCAGCAGGGCCGCCTGATGCGCACGCTGGTGATGCAGGAAGTGGGCGGCACGCGCCAGACCATCGAGGCCGGCATTCGCGCGATCGAGGACATGCTGCCCGAGGCCGACGCGGCGCGGCGCACGCCGGTGGGCGCCAACCATCTCAAGATCGGCCTGGAGTGCGGCGGCTCCGACGGCTTCTCCGCCATCACGGCCAACCCTGCCCTGGGCGCGGCCATGGACCTGCTGGTGCGCCACGGCGGCACGGCCATCCTGTCGGAGACGCCCGAGATCCACGGCGTGGAGTTCATGCTGACGCGGCGCGCCATCAGCCCCGAGGTCGGGCAGAAGCTGCTGGACCGGCTGGCCTGGTGGGAGCGCTACGCGGCCGGCCAGAACGCGCAGTTCAACGGCGTGGTCGGCCACGGCAACCAGGCCGGCGGCCTTGCCAACATCTTCGAGAAGTCGCTGGGCTCGGCCATGAAGGGCGGCACCACGCCGCTGCGCGCGGTGTACGAATACGCGGAGCCCATCGACCAGCCGGGCTTCGTCTTCATGGACTCGCCGGGCTACGACCCGGTGGCGGTCACCGGCCAGATCGCGAGCGGCGCGCAGCTGATCTGCTTCACCACGGGCCGCGGCTCGATGTTCGGCAGCAAGCCCGCGCCGACCATCAAGCTCGCGAGCAATACGCCGATGTTCCGGCGCCTGGAAGAAGACATGGACATCAACTGCGGCGTGGTGATCGACGGCGAGCTGACGGTCCCCGAACTGGGCCAGCGCATCTTCGAGCAGATCCTTCGGCATGCCTCCGGCGAGCCCACCAAGAGCGAGACCCTCGGCCTCGGCGACCACGAGTTCGTGCCGTGGCACCTGGGCATCGTGAGCTGATTTCTGACTTCTTCTTTTTTCACGGCGCACGTCGCAACCCCCATGCCCCTGTCTCTTTCGCGCGCAGAGCTGCTGCGCAGCGCCAACTTCATCGACGGCGAGTGGCAAGCCGTGGCGGACCGCAGCTTCGACGTGATCGATCCGGCCACGGGCGAACTGATCGCGCGGGTGCCCGATTCGAACGCCGCGACGGCGCGCGCCGCCACCGATGCAGCGCACGCCGCCTTCCCCGATTGGCGCAAGACGCCGGCCAGACAGCGCGCGCAGATCCTCAAGCGCTGGAACGACCTCGTGCTCGCGCATCAGGACGACCTGGGCCGGCTGATTTCTCGTGAGCAAGGCAAGCCCCTCGCCGAGGGCCGGGGCGAGGTCGCCTATGCGGCCAGCTACATCGAGTGGTTCGCCGAACAGGCCACGCGCGCCAACGGCGATGTGATTCCCGCGCCGCTGCCGGGGCGGCGCATGTTCGCGCTCAGGGAGCCGGTCGGCGTGGTGGCCGCCATCACGCCGTGGAATTTTCCGGCTGCGATGATCGCGCGCAAGATCGCGCCCGCGCTCGCCGCCGGGTGCACGGTGGTCTGCAAGCCGGCCGAAGACACGCCGCTGACTTCGCTGGCGCTGGTCGCCCTCGCCGCCGAGGCCGGCGTGCCGCCGGGCGTGCTCAACATCGTGACCGCGTCGCGCGAGCGCACGCCCGAAGTGGTCGATGCTTGGCTCGACGATCCGCGCGTGCGCAAGATCACTTTCACCGGCTCCACGCCGGTCGGCAAGCACCTGGTACGGCGCTCGGCGGACACGCTCAAGAAACTCTCGCTCGAACTCGGCGGCAATGCGCCCTTCATCGTGTTCGAGGACGCCGACATCGAAGCCGCCGTCGACGGCCTGATGGCCGCCAAGTTCCGCAACGGCGGCCAGACCTGCGTGTGCCCCAATCGCGTGTTCGTGCACGAGGCGGTGCACGAGCGCTTCGCGGCGTTGCTGGTGGCGCGCGTCGCCGCGCTCAAAGTAGGGCCGGCCAGCGACGCGGCTTCGCAGATCGGGCCGATGATCAATGCGCGCGCCGTCGAGAAGATCGAGCGCCACGTTCAGGACGCGGTGGCGCGCGGCGCGCGCGTGCTCACCGGCGGCACGCGGCTGCCCGCGCTGGGCGCAAACTACTTCGCGCCGACCGTGCTTGCCGATGCCGACGCCACCATGGCCTGTGCCTGCGAAGAAACCTTCGGCCCGGTGGCTCCGCTCACGCGCTTCATCGACGAGGCCGAGGTGATCGCACAGGCCAACGACACGCCCTTCGGCCTCGCGGCGTATTTCTACTCGCGCGACGTGCGCCGCATCTGGCGCGTGGCCGATGCGCTGGAGACCGGCATCGTCGGCATCAACGAAGGCGCGCTGGCGGCCGAGGCCGCGCCCTTCGGCGGCGTGAAGGATTCGGGCTACGGACGCGAAGGTTCGGTCCACGGCCTGGACGACTACCTGCACACCAAGTACGTGTGCCAGGGACAACTGGACTGAAGGAGCAAACATGCCCGCCCAAAACGCTTTCAAGGCGGCCCTGGCCGCGCGCCGGCCGCAAGTCGGCCTCTGGCTGTCGATGGCCAACCCGTACATGGCCGAGGTCAGCGCGACCACCGGCTTCCAGTGGCTGCTGATCGACGGCGAGCACGCGCCCAACGACCTGCGCTCCACGCTCGCCGCGCTGCAGGCGGTGGCGCCGCATCCGGTGCAGCCGGTGGTGCGCGCGGTGCAGGGCGACACGGCGCTCATCAAGCAGCTGCTCGACATCGGCGCCCGCAACCTGCTGGTGCCGATGGTCGACACGGCCGAGCAGGCGCGCGCGCTGGTGTCCGCCACGCGCTACCCGCCCCAGGGCATTCGCGGCGTGGGCAGCGCGGTGGGACGCGCATCGCAATGGAGCGCCCGCACCGACTACCTCGACATCGCGGACGACGAAGTCTGCCTGCTGGTGCAGGCCGAGACCACCACGGCGCTCGCCAATCTCGAGCGGATCTGCGAAGTGGAAGGCGTGGACGGCGTCTTCATCGGCCCGGCCGATCTCGCGGCGTCGATAGGCCATCGCGGACGGCCCGGCCACCCCGAAGTGCAGGCCGCGATCGAAGCCGCCATGCGGACCATCGTGGCATCGGGCAAGGCGGCCGGCACGCTCACCTCCGACCCGAAGCTGGCGAAGCGCTACCTGGAGCTGGGCTGCACTTTCGTTGCCGTCGGCGTCGACGTGCTGCTGTACGCGAATGCCGCGCGCAAGCTGGCGGCCGACTTTCTCGGGTCGCCCGCAACGGGTGCGCAGGCCGTGGCACCGGAGTCGCGCGGCGCCTACTGACCGTCAGGCCTATCAGCTCAGAGCAGCGCGTCGCCCCGCGACACGCGCACCACGCGAGCGCGCTCGCCGTCCGTCAGCAGGTAGAGCCCGCCGTCGGGGCCCTGCCTGATGTCGCGGATGCGTTCGCCGAGCTCGGAGAACAGCGCCTCGCGCCGGACCACGATGGGCAACGCGTCGCTGCCCGCCAGTTCGATGCGCCACACGGCCTTGCCCGCCAGGCCGCCGACGAAGACGCTGCCGCGCCACTGCGGGAACTGGTCGCCCGTGTACAGGATGAGATTGCTGGGCGCGATGCCCGGCCGCCCCCAGTGCGTGAGCGGCGCTTCCATGCCGGGCTTGGAAGTGCCTTCGCCCAGCCTGGCGCAGGTCGTGTACTCGCAGCCGAAGGTGACCACGGGCCAGCCGTAGTTGCGCCCCTTGCGCACGATGTTGATTTCGTCGCCGCCCCACGGGCCATGTTCCGCGACCCAGAGCTGGCCGGTGCGCGGATGCACGAATGCGCCCTGCGGATTGCGGTGGCCCAGGCTCCATATCTCGGGGCGCGCGCCCTGCCTGCCCACGAAGGGGTTGTCAGACGGCGTGCTTCCGTCGGTGCGGATGCGCACCGTCTTGCCCTGGTAGTAGGCGAGCGCCTGGGCGCGCATGCGGTCCTGCACCGCGTGCCGGTCGCCGACGGTGACGTAGAGATGGCCGTCGTCGGACACCGCCAGCCGGCCGCCCAGGTTCTCGCTGCTGGCCACCTTGGGGGTCTGGCTGAACAGCACCTTGAACTGGTCGATGCGCCGGGCGTCTTCGCTCAGCCGGGCGCGCGCGACGGTCAGCCCGTTGCGGTGCGCTTCGGCGCCGCGGCCTGCCTTGGTGTAGCTGATGTAGATGAGCCGGTTCGCCTCGAAGGCGGGATCGATCGTGACGTCGAGCAGCCCGCCGTGGTCCCGACGATCGACTTGCGGCAGCCCCGCGACCGGCACCGAGATCCTCTCGCCCTGCGCGTCGACCACGCGCAGCCTGCCGGCGCGCTCGGTCACCAGCAGCCGGCCGTCGGGCAGGAATTCCATGCCCCAGGGAGATTCGAGCCCCGCGGCGAAAGTGCTGGTGTGCGGCGCGTCGGCGGGCCGTGAGGCCGATGCGGGCAGCCAGGGCAGCGCACTCGTCAGCAGCAGGAGCGCGGCGCGCTTCCAGGAAAGGCGGGGCTTGGGCGAGGCGCTGGCGGATGTCATGTCCTTGAACCTTCGGTCGATGGCGGAAGAACGAAAAATCCTAGCCCCGCGGGCGCCGGAACAGAAGGGGCCGCTCATTACCATTTGTCCATGTTCGGACCGCGCCCGCCGCGCGAGCGCGCCGTCAGGCCACGCTATGGCATCCGATGAGCCGGCCCACGCCGCGAAGGTCAGGCTGCACGACGACATCGGCGTCGATTCTTGCCAGCTGCGCCGCCCGGGCAGCGTCGCCGATGCCGACGAACTCCAGCTTCAAGGCCCGCGCGGTGAGCAGGTCCCACACGCCGTCGCCGATGGAGATGACCCGGCCGCCGACAAGAACCCCGTGCTTCGCCCGGGCCTTGTCGATCGCGGCCTGCACGATCTCTTCCCGGGTCTCGTGCTCCGACGCGGTCACCAACAGGTCCACGTCGTAGGGGTGGTCCAGCAACGCCATCTTTTTCAGCGCGCCGTGCCGGAGGCTGCCGGTCGCGAAGGCGGCGATCCAGCCTGCCCGTTCGATCTGCGCCAAAAGCTGCGAGGCGCCGGCCACTTCGCCGCATGCCGCGGCATTGCTGCTGACCGTGTCGAACTCGGTGCGAAAACGCTCTTCCAGCAATGGCAACGGCAGTGAGCCCGCGAAGCCGGACTCGTCCCACGCCTCCCGAAAGATGGCGCTGTCGGAATGGTGCTTGTAGCTGCCCCAGTCGGTCCTGAGCTTCGGAAAGTCGAAGCTGCGAAGCGCCGCCTCGAATGCGCGCTGGTGGATCTCGACTGTCTTCGTCAGCGTGCCGTCGATGTCGAACACGACGATGGGTCTTGCGGTGATGTTCATGCCTGGTTTTTCGGGTGTGCGTGCCGGGGTGCTCAGGAAAACTCTGGGGACAGTTCTGGCACAAGGCGCCGCTTATCCACAGCGGGAGCTGCCGTCTTCGAGTTGTTCTTTTCCACGGACACTTCGAAAACAAAGGTGCACACAGTGACACAGGCATGACAAGTCCTTGTCAGCCAAGGAAAAAACTGCACTATCCACATCGAGGGTTTACCCTTATCTACTACTACTATCTTAAATAAGAGAAATAGATGGGAATCGAGCGCGGCCGGCTGGCGCAACAGCACGCCGCACTTTTCCCCGAAAATCCGCGGCGGCCGCGACACACGCCGTGTCGACAATTCCGCCCTTCCCCCGTCACCTGCTGCGCATCCCATGATGTCCCGCCTTTTCCCATGCGGCACCGCCGACCCGCGACGCGCCTGGCGCCTGCTGGTGGCGGCCGCGCTCGCACTGTTCCTGTCCGCCATCGCCGCTGCCCAGCCGGCCGGCAACGACGCGCAGCGGGGGCCGCTGCAGATACGGCACCAGCCGAACGGGCTGCCGGCCGTGCAGCAATTGCAGGTGTTCGAGGACAAGACGCGGTCGCTCGACATCGAGCAGGTGCGCACGCCGCCGCAGGAAGCACGATTCGCCTTTCCGGACGATCCGCTGCGCGGCAAGGAATCCGACCGCGTGCTGTGGTTCAAGCTGCAGATGCGGCTGGCCGACCCCGCCGACGCCGCGCGCGAATGGCTCATGCTGGTGCCCACCGTCTCGACGCACGACCTGCGCTTCTACGGTCCCTACGACGAAGACGGCCGCGCGCTGGCCGCCCCCGTCACCACCGGCATGCGCTACCCCTGGGCGAGCCGCCCGGCCGCTTCCGAGCAGATGGCCTGGCGCTTCCGGCTGCCCGGCCCGGGCACATATACGGTTTACTTCCGGGTCGAGTCGACATTCGCGCGCATCTACGACGTCTCGGTCTGGGACCCGGCCGATTACCTGCAGTCGACGCAGGACAAGCGCATGTTCGACGGCGTGAGCTACGGCGTGCTGATCGGCCTGATGGTGTATGGCCTGGTCCTGTTCAAGGTGTTCGGCGAGGGGCTGTACGGCTTCTACATGCTGTCTTGCGCCTGCGGCGTGCTGGCTCTTGCCAGCATCAACGGCCACGCCCTGCGCTACCCCTTCGCGCACTGGCCCGCCGCGGCCGGTTTCGCCTACACCGCGGGGCCGGCGCTGTGGGCCATCTGCAAGCTGCAGTTCGGCCGGCGGCTGCTGCGGCTGCGCCACTTCGCGCCGCCGCTGGACTGGCTGGTGCAGGCCTTCACGGTCGCGCTCGCGCTGGCCATTCCGTATGCGAACTGGGGCGCCCACCCGCTGATGACGTTCAGGCTGGTGCAGATCTCGGTGGTGGCATCGACTGTGGTGATGGTGATCGGCGCACTGATCGCGATGCGGCGGCGCTACTGGCCGGCGGTGCTCTACTTTTTCGGCGTGGCGCTGTTGCTGGCCGGCATCGGCGCGATCGTGGTCGCGAGCTGGGGCTGGATCGAGTGGGCACCGAACCAGATGAACGTGTCGCAGGGCGCGTTGGTGGCCGAGCTGATCGTGTTCGCCGTGGCCATGGGTTCGCGGCTGCAGCTCGTGCTGCGCTCCGAGCAGGCGCTAACCGCGCGCACGCAGCAGTTGGTGGAGGCCCTGGGCACCGACGCGCTCACAGGCGCCGCCAGCCGCGCCGGCTTCGAGAGCCGCGGAGAGGAATGGCTGCACCAGGGCCAGCCGTTCGCGCTGATGCTGCTGGACCTGGACGGATTCAAGGGCGTGAACGACGCGCACGGCCACGCGGCCGGCGACCAGGTGCTGATCGCCATCGCGCAGCGGCTTCGCCAGCAACTGCGCAAGGACGACGTGGTGGCCAGGCTGGGCGGCGACGAATTCGCGGTGCTGGTGCTCGGCGCGCCTTCACGCGAGGTGCTGAGCCTCATGGCCCGGCGCATGATCGAGGCGGGCTCGCAGCCGGTCGAATACGAGGGCCGCAGCGTGACGGTGGGCATGAGCCTGGGCATTGCCTGCCGTCCGGGCGACGGCGACACCCTGGCCCGGCTGCTGCGCGCGGCGGACCGGGCGATGTACCACGTCAAGCAGCATGACGCCGGGCCGTCGTTCATGTTTGCGTCGGATCTTGCCGCCGCCGCTGCTGCTGCGAGCGCGGGGGGAACGCAGCAAAACCATCAGGCGCTGTCTGCTTGATGGCGGAGTTTTCTGCGTTACTGAGATTGCGGTGGTAGGCCGTGAGTGGCTTGAACACTCGACCAACGGATTATGAGTCCGCTGCTCTAACCAACTGAGCTAACGGCCCACGCGGCACGATTCTATTCGCGCCGAGGCGCCTTATTTGCGATGGCTCAACGCATTGCTCACGAGACGCGACGTGATGTCGACGATCTGGATCATGCGTTCGTAGGGCATGCGGGTCGGCCCGATCACGCCCAGCGTGCCCACGACCTGCCCGTCGACCTCGTAGTTGGCGCTGACGATGGACAGTTCTTCGAACGGCACCACCTGGCTTTCGCCGCCGATGAAGATGCGCACGCCCTCCGCCTTGCTCGACACGTCCAGCAGCCGCATCAGCTGCGCCTTCTGCTCGAAAAGCTCGAAAGCGCGGCGCAGTTGGCCCATGTCGCTGGAAAAATCGGTCACGGCGAGCAGGTTGCGCTCGCCGGAAATCACGACTTCGTCTTCCTGCGCCTCCGTGAGCACCTCGGAGCTGACCTGAACGGCGGCCTGCATCAGCGCCGCGATTTCGCCGCGCAGCTTCTCGACTTCGGACTGCAGGCGGTCGCGCACCTGCTCGATCGTGAGGCCCGCGTAGTTCGCATTGATGTAGTTGGAGGCCTCGACCAGTTGCGACTGCGAGTAGTCGGCCTCCGGAAAGATCACCCGGTTCTGCACGTCGCCGTCGGGCGACACGATGATCACCAGCAGGCGCCGGTCGGACAGCCGCAAGAACTCGATCTGCTTGAACACCGAGGCCCGGCGCGGCGCCATCACCACGCCCACGAACTGCGACAGGTTCGACAGCAGGTGCGCCGCGTTGGCGATCACCTTCTGCGGCTGGTCGGGCGCGAGCGCCGGCGGGCTCATCTGCTCGCGCTGGGCGGTGAGCATGGTGTCGACGAAAAGCCGGTAGCCGCGGTGCGTGGGAATACGCCCGGCCGAGGTGTGCGGACTGGCGATCAGCCCCAGCGCCTCGAGGTCGGACATCACGTTGCGGATGGTCGCGGGCGACAAATCCAGCCCGGAAGAACGCGAGAGCGTGCGGGAGCCGACGGGTTGCCCGTCGGCGATGTAGCGCTCGACGAGCGTCTTGAGCAGCAACTTGGCACGGTCGTCCAGCATTGCAAGATTTTAGTGTTGTAATTTGTGAGATATGACCTCTCGCTTCCGTCACGTCGCCCTCATAGGCAAATACCAGGCATCCGGCGCCCGTGCGCAGGCGGACGCGCGCGACGGCGTGATGGAAGGCATCGGCGCCTTCCTCGAATCCCAGGGTTGCAAGGTGTTTGTCGAGCGCTCGACCTGCGAGGACGATGCCGCCGACGCCCCCGCCCACCCGCGCTACGAAGCCCTGTCGGTCGAGGAAATCGGCCAGCGCTGCGACCTCGGCCTGGTGGTCGGCGGCGACGGCACGATGCTCGGCATCGGACGGCAGCTCGCCAGCTACGGCATTCCGCTGATCGGCATCAACCGCGGCCGGCTCGGCTTCATCACCGACATCCCGATCGACAACTACCAGGCCACGCTGATCCCGATGCTGGCCGGCGAATACGAGGAAGACCACCGCAGCCTGATGCACGCGCAGGTCATGCGCGACGGCGCCTCGGTGTTCGACGCGCTGGCCATGAACGACGTGGTCGTCAACCGCGGCGCCACTTCCGGCATGGTCGAGCTGCGCGTATCGGTCGGCCGGCATTTCGTGGCCAACCAGCGCGCCGACGGCCTGATCATCGCCACGCCCACGGGCTCGACCGCCTACGCGCTGTCGGCCGGCGGGCCGCTGCTCCACCCGGCGGTGCCGGGCTGGGTGCTGGTGCCGATCGCGCCGCACACGCTGTCCAACCGCCCGGTGCTGCTGCCCGATGCCGACGAGATCGTCATCGAGCTGGTGGGCGGGCGCGACGCCAGCGCCAATTTCGACATGCAGTCGCTGGCCTCGCTCGTGATCGGCGACCGCGTGGTGGTGCGCCGCTCCGAATTCCGCGTGCGCTTCCTGCATCCGCGCGGCTGGAGCTATTTCGACACGCTGCGCAAGAAACTTCATTGGAACGAAGGGGGCTCCTGAAATGGCGCTGCGACGCATCGCACTGCGCGACTTCGTGATCGTGCGATCACTCGAACTCGACCTGTCCGGCGGCTTCACGGTGTTGACCGGTGAAACCGGCGCGGGCAAATCCATCCTGATCGACGCGCTGCAGCTGGCGCTGGGCAACCGGGCCGACGCCGGCGCGGTGCGCGAAGGCGCCGAGCGGCTCGACGTGAGCGCCGAATTCGATGCCGACCCGGCTCTCGCCACCTGGCTCGACGAAGGCGGCTTCGAAGCCGGCGACGCGCTGCTGCTGCGCCGCACCGTCGACCTGCAGGGCCGCAGCCGCGGCTGGATCAACGGCAGCCCGGCCACGGCCACGCAACTGCGCGAACTCGGCGACCGCCTGCTCGACATCCACGGCCAGCACGCCTGGCAGAGCCTGACCCGGCCCGATGCCGTTCGCGGCCTGCTCGATGCCTATGCGGGAGTGCGCACCGACGCGCTCGACGCCGCCTGGCAGGGCTGGCGGCAGGCGCTCTCGGCGCTCGAACATGCGCGCTCGGCGCAGGATTCGCTGCAGCGCGAACGCGAGCGGCTGCAATGGCAGATTTCCGAGGTCGCCAAGCTCGCGCCGGGCGCGGACGAGTGGGAAGAACTCTCGACCAACCACTCTCGCATCTCCAACGCGCAGGCGCTGATCGACGCGGCGCAGGGCGCCAGCCAGGCGCTGGAAGACGAAGACAACGGCGCGCTTTCCGCGCTCTCGCGCGCGGCCGCGCTGCTGAAGAACTGCGAGCACATCGAGCCCGAGTTCCGCAACCTCGGCGAAGTGCTCGCCTCCTGCGTGGCCCAGGCTTCCGACGCGGCCCATTCGCTGCACGGCTACCTGCGCGACGCCGAGGCCGATCCGCAAAGCCTGGCCGAGCTGGACGAACGCATGGGCCTGTGGATGTCGCTCGCGCGCCGCTACAAGCGCACGCCCGCCGAGCTGCCGGCGCTGCTGGCCGGCTGGCAGTCGGAGCTGCAGGCGCTCGACGCGCAAAGCGATCTCGACGGCCTGGAGCGCGCCGAGCAGAGCGCGCAGCAGGCCTACATGAAGGAAGCCAAGGCGCTGGGCAAGTCGCGCAAGCAGGCGGCGCCGCGCCTCGCGCAGGCCGTCACCGAGGCGATGCAGGGCCTGGGCATGAAGGGCGGGCGCTTCGAAGTCGATCTGCAGCCGCTGGCGCAGCCCGGCCGCGCCGGCCTGGAAGAAATAGCGTTCCTCGTGGCCGGCCACACCGGCAGCACGCCGCGCGCCATCGGCAAGGTGGCGTCGGGCGGCGAGCTGTCGCGCATCGCGCTGGCCATCGCCGTGACGACCAGCCAGCTCGGGGCCGCGCAGACACTGATCTTCGACGAGGTGGATGCCGGCGTCGGCGGCGCCGTCGCCGAGACGGTCGGCCGCCTCATGAAGCAGCTCGGCCGCGACCGCCAGGTGCTGGCCGTCACCCATCTGCCGCAGGTGGCCGCCTGCGCCGACCACCATCTCGTGGTGGCCAAGCGCCAGACCGCGGCCGCCGGCAAGGAAGGCCCGCGCACCGAAAGCGGCGTGTCGCGCCTCGATGAAGACAACCGCGCCAAGGAAATCGCCCGCATGCTGGGCGGCGAGAAGGTTTCGCAGACCTCGCTCGCGCACGCACGGGAGATGCTGGGCCACAAGACATCGGCGACCGCGCCATGAACCTCGACCTGGTCCTCATCACGGGCATGTCGGGCTCCGGCAAATCGGTGGCCCTGCATGCGCTGGAAGACGCGGGCTACTACTGCGTCGACAACCTGCCCCCCGAGTTGCTGACGGCGTTCATCGCCCTGCAGCACGAACAGCAGACGCCGCGCGTGGCCATTGCCATGGACGTGCGCAGCGGTGTTTCTCTGCCCATCGTTCCGCAGCAGCTCGAGGCACTGCGGCGTGACGGCGAGATCTCGCTGCGCTCGCTGTTCCTCGACGCCACCACCGACGCCCTGCTTCGCCGTTATTCGGAAACCCGTCGCCGCCATCCGCTGTCGCGCCAGGAAGGCCGCACCGACGTGCCCGAGCAGCACCGCGTGCTGGTGCAGGCCATCGAGCTCGAGCGCGAACTGCTGGCCGACCTGCGCGACGGCGCCGACGTGATCGACACCAGCCTGATCCGTCCCGCCCAGTTGCAGAGCTACATCAAGTCGCTGATCTCGGCGCCGCAGAGCGTGCTGACGCTGGTGTTCGAGTCATTCGCCTTCAAGCGCGGCGTGCCGCTGGACGCGGACTACGTGTTCGACGTGCGCATGCTGCCGAATCCGCACTACGTGCCCGCGCTGCGCCCGCTCACTGGCCGCGACGAACCGGTGATCGAATGGTTGCGCGAGCACGACGAGGTGGCGCGCATGTACGACGACATCGAGCAGTTCCTGTCGCACTGGCTCGATGCGCTGGCGCGCGACCACCGCAGCTACGTGACGGTGGCCATCGGCTGCACCGGCGGGCAGCACCGGTCGGTGTTCCTGGTGGAGCAGCTGGCGCGTTTGTTCGGTGCCCGCTGGGGTGCGCTCAAGCGGCACCGCGAGCTCGACGCGAACTGACTTCGGCTACAGGGGCGTCTCGCTGCTTTCCAGCAGCTTGCGCACCGGCGCCGGCAGGCCCAGCCGGCTCCACTCCTGCGCCTCGACCCAGCGCGCGCCCTCGCCGCTCGGCTGGCCGCCTTCGAGCAACAGCGGATGCATGTGCAGGTCTTTATGGGTCAGCACGTGCACGAAGGCCGGCAGGTCTTTCACGCTGCCTTGCGCGGCGGACGGCAGCGCTGCGAGCAGGTCGTCGCGGCTGTCGAACACGGGCAGGCAGTGCAGCCCCGCCCAGATGCCCTTTGCCGGGCGCTTCTCCAGCCACACGCGGCCCTGCGCGTCGCGCGCCAGCAGCAGCCAGAGCGACTGGGCGCTGCGCTTGAGCTTGCGCGTCTTGACGGGGTAGCGCTCCGGCGCGCCTTCGCGCAGGCCCACGCAGGTCTTGTCGACCGGGCAGATCATGCAGCTCGGCTTGCGCGGCAGGCAGACCGTGGCGCCGAGGTCCATGAGCCCCTGCGTGTAGTGCGCGATGGCCTCGCGCTGCTCGGCTGGCGGCAGCAGTTGCGTTGCCAGGTCCCACAGGGCGCGCTCCTGCGCCGACGAAGACATGTCTCCGCCGAAGCCGAGCACCCGCGTCAGCACGCGCTTCACGTTGCCGTCGAGGATCGCGACACGCTCGCCGAAGCAGAAGGCTGCGATCGCCGCTGCCGTGGAGCGGCCGATGCCGGGCAGCGTCACCAGTTCTTCCGCCGTCCTTGGAAACTCGCCGCCGAAGCGCGCGACCACGTCCTGCGCGCAGCGGTGCATGTTGCGCGCGCGGCTGTAGTAGCCCAGGCCGCTCCAGAGGCCGAACACTTCGTCTTCGGTTCCGGCGGCCAGCGCCTTCACATCCGGGAAGCGCTCGAGAAAGCGCGCGAAGTAGCCGAGCACCGTCGACACCTGCGTCTGCTGCAGCATCACCTCCGACAGCCACACGCGGTACGGGTCGCGGGTGTTCTGCCACGGCAACTGGCTGCGGCCGTGGCTGCGCTGCCAGGCCACGATCTGCGCGGCGAAGTCGGGGGGCAATTGCAATGTCGCAGCCGCCTTGGAGGCGGGGGATTCAGGCCGCACGCAGTTCGCCGACGACGGCCGCTGCCTGCGGCTTGCCCTGCTGGCTGATGATCGTGGTGAACTCGCGCAGCCGCAGGTGGAGTTCGGCCAGGTTGCTCTCCTGAGCGGCGAGCTCCATCAGCCGCTCGTCGAGATTGCCCGCCGCGCTCTGGATGCGCTCGATGGCCTCGATGCGCTTGCTGAAGTTGCGTCGGCGCTCCTTGAGCTGCGCATCGATCTGCGCGCTCGCGCCCTTGCTCCAGCGCTCGACCTCGGTCATGGCGGCTTCGTTCACCAGCCGCAGCCGGCTGGCCAGCGCGCGCACGAGCTTGTCGCAGAAATCGGCTTGCGCGAGCTTCAGCAGGTTGCCCACGCCCAGGTAGTGCAGGTGGCTGCGCTCGATCTGGCTCAGCTCCTGCTCGAATCCGGTGAGGTCGGGTTCGGCGGGCGCCTGCAGGGTGAAGCCCTGCTCGGCATTGAGCTGGCGGAAGGTGGCGTGCAGCATCGACTGGATTTCCGCCGTGGTCGCCTGCACTTCGCGCAGGTTGTTGCGCAGCGAATCGAAGGTCTCCGCGTACACCTTGCGCACATTGAGCTTGACGCCGGGGCGCTTGAGCGCGGCCGACAGCCGCACCATGTCGGCCTTGAGCGCGGTGCGGCCGAGCACGGCGTACACCTCGCGCAGCAGCTTGCCCTGCACCGAGCGCAGCGCCAGGATGCGGGTGTTGCTGCCTTCGAACTCGGCATGCTCCTGGTCGATGCGCGCGCGCATATGGCGGATCACCGAGACGTTCTTGCCGCGCAGCCCCTGCAGTTCGAGCGCCTGCTCGGACAGGTCGCGCTGGCGCACCTTCAGGATGCGCTCGGCCTCGACGCGCAGCGCGCTCATGCCGGCATCGACCGCGAGCCGCAGCATGGTCTCGCGCTTGCCGAGCACGCCTTCGCCCAGCAGCGCTTCGAGCGCGGGCAGGCGGCTGGCGTCGAGCAAGGGCACGTCGCGCTGGATCTTGGCCTGCAGGCCCTTTTGCGCGGACACCGGCAGCACCTGCGCCAGCGGCACTTCGAGCAGGCGGGCGGCGCTTTCGCGCTGGCGCTCGATCTGCTGCGCGATCTGCGCGGGCGTGCTCAGCGTGTCCCACATCGTGTCGATCTTGTTGAGCACCACGAAGCGGGTGTTGTTGCCCTCGTCTTCGGTGATGAGGTGCTCGCGCCAGATCGAGAGGTCGGAGCGCGTCACGCCGGTCTCGGCGCCCAGGATGAAAACGACCGCGTGCGCCTGAGGAATCAGGCTCACGGTGAGTTCAGGCTCGGCGCCGATCGCGTTCAGGCCCGGGGTGTCCAGAATGACCAACCCCTGCTCCAGCAGCGGGTGCGGCATGTTGAGCACCGCGTGACGCCAGCGCGGGATTTCGACGCGGCCCTCGGCGTCCTGCACCGGGTTGTCGTCGGGCGTCTCGTCGTCCCAGAAGCCCAGCGTGCGGGCCTCGTCCTTGGCGACCCAGCGCACCTCGGCCACCTTGCCCATGGCCTGCGCCAACTGCTCGGCGTCATTCACGTCGATGGCGATCTCGGTCCAGCGCGTGGGCTTCTCGCGCCAGTGGGCGAGCGAGTGGGGCTCCAGGCGGGTCTCGATGGGCAGCAGCCGCAGCTTGGGCGCAAGCGCCGGGTCGTAGCCCAGCTCGGTCGGGCACATCGTGGTGCGGCCGGCGCTCGCGGGCATGATGCGCCGCCCGTAGCCGGCAAAGAAGATGGCGTTGATCAGCTCCGACTTGCCGCGCGAGAACTCCGCGACGAACGCGACCATGACCTTGCTGGTGCGGATCTGCGTCTCGAGCCCGCGCAGCCGCTCGGCCACCGCCTGGTCGAGCAGCTCGTTCTCGGTCAGCCAGCGGGACAGCCACTGCAGCCGGCGGGCGAAATTGCTTCGCCAGGCGCCGTGCTGATCGAGTTGTTGATTGAAGGAGCGGCTCAAGAGGAAGATGTAAAAAAGAGCTTACAAATATAGCATCGGGAGGCGCGCAACAACCGTTTCCGGAGTATTTCGCTCAATGAGTGCTGCCGCTATTTCTGGCAGTTGGGACAGTAATAGGTGGAGCGCTGCCCCTGGCGCAACAGCCGGATGGGCGTTGCGCAGACCCGACACGGCTCGCCCGCACGGCCATAGACAGTCGCTTCGAGCTGGAAATAGCCGTTCTGGCCGTCGATGTTCGAGAAGTCGCGCAGCGTGCTGCCGCCCTTTTCCACCGCCCTGGCAAGAATCTCTCGCACCGCCGCATGCAGCTTCGCGGCGCGCGGCCGACTGATGCGCGCGGCCGACAGCGTCGGCCGGATGCCGGCCTGGAACAGCGCCTCCGACGCATAGATGTTGCCCACGCCCACCACCACGTCGCCCGCCAGCAGCACCTGTTTGACGGCGGTCTTGCGCTTCTTCAGGCCGGCGTGGAAGACGTCGAGATCGAAATCTTCGCCCAGCGGCTCCATGCCCAGGCCGCCGAGCAGCTTGATGGCCCAGGGGGCGTCTTCGTTTTCCACGTAGACGACGGCACCGAAGCGTCGCGGGTCGTTCAGCCGCAGGGTGCCCAGGTCGGTCACGAGGTCGAAATGGTCGTGCGCGCCGGGCGGCGGCAGCACTGCGTCGAAGCGCAGGCTGCCCGACATGCCCAGGTGCAGCAGCAGGATGCCGCGGTCGAGGTCGATCAGCAGGTATTTGCCGCGCCGGCGCACCTGGAGCACACGGCGCCCGACCAGCGCTTCAGGCAGCACCATCAGCGCCCAGCGCAGGGGTTTTCCGATGCGTACCGCGTCGATGCGCGCGCCGGCAATGCGGTCGGCAATGCCGCGCCGGGTGACTTCGACTTCGGGTAATTCAGGCATGAAAAGTAAATCTCCGGCAAATGCCGACGGCGACGAAGCCCCACGCGGCGCACGTTCAAAAGGCTGGATTATTATGGTCGGATGAACCTTCCGCCCCGCCGACACCGCCTTGCGGCGGCCGCGTCTCTCGTCTTGCTGGCCTGTGCCGTTCACGCGCAAACCAACGATCCGGCAGCCCCCGACAGCCCCGCCCCCGTCATCGAGCGATCCGCACCGCCGAAGCCCGCGGCAAAGCCCCGGGCCGTCGTCGCCAAGGCCGCCACTGCCGCCGAGCCCACGCCGCAGCCGTCGGCACTGACCGCGGACCTGTTCTACGAAATCCTGATGGGCGAGTTGACGACCCGCTCAGGCGACCCCGGCTCCGGCTACGCGCTGGTGCTCGACGCTGCGCGCCGGCTGCGCGACGGCAAGCTGTTCCAGCGCGCGGTCGAGATCGCCCTTCAATCGCGTTCCGGCGACGCGGCGCTGGCCGCGGCCCGTGCCTGGCAAGAAACATTGCCCACCTCGCGCGACGCCCGGCGCATCGAACTGCAGATCCTGATCGCGCTCAACCGCATCAGCGAAACGACCGACCTGCTGCGCGCCGAAGTGGCCGCCACATCGCAGGTCGAACGCCCGCTGCTCATGGCCGTGATCGCCCGCAACTACTCGCGCGCCTCGGACAAGAAGCTGGCCGCCTCGGTGGTCGAGCAGGCCCTGTCGGACGAACTCAAGAACCCGACCACCGGCGCGTTGGCATGGGCCACCGTGGGGCGGCTTCGCCTGAACGCGGGCGATGCCTCCGGCGCGCTGGAAGCCGCGCGCAGGGGCCAGGAACTCGATCCCTCCTCCGACGCCCCGGCCGCGCTGGCACTCGAGATGATCGACCCCGGCCAGCCGCTGGCCGAGCCCATCGTCACCCGCTACCTGAACAACAACCCCAAGGCCACGCCCGACCTGCGCATTGCCTATGCACGCGTGCTGGTCGAGAACCGCCGCTTCCCCGACGCGACCGCGCAACTCCAGGCGCTCACCGCCGCACGGCCCGAGCTGGCCGAACCCTGGCTGCTGCTCGGCAGCCTGCAGATGCAGGCCAAGCAGGATGCCGCCGCCGAGGCCTCGCTCAAGCGCTTCATCGAACTCTCGGGCAACCAGAGCAAGGACGCGGGCGATGTGGTGGACCGTCGCCGCAGCGTGTCGCAGGCGTACTTCGCGCTGTCGCAGCTGGCCGAGCGCCGCAAGGATTTCGCGGCAGCCGAGCGTTGGCTGTCGCGCGTGACCGGCACGGATGAAATCGTCGCCGCGCAAACCCGTCGCGCGGCCCTGCTCGCACGCCAGGGCAAGCTGCCGCAGGCGCGCGAACTCATCCGCTCCCTGCCCGAACGCACAGCCGACGACAAGAAGCAGAAATTCCTCGCCGAAGTACAGCTGCTGCGCGATGCCAAGCAATACCAGGCCGCCTACGACATGCTGGCCCAGGCCTCCGCCGCCGCGCCGGACGACGCCGACCTCGTCTACGACCAGGCCATGGTCGCCGAGCGGCTCAATCGCCTCGACGACATGGAGCGCCTGCTGCGCCGGCTCATCGAGCTCAAGCCCGACAACCAGAATGCGTACAACGCGCTGGGCTACTCGCTGGCCGATCGCAAGATCCGTCTCGACGAGGCACGCACGCTGATCCAGAAGGCAGTGCAGCTGGCGCCGGACGATCCGTTCATCGCTGACAGCCTGGGCTGGGTCGAATTCCGCCTCGGCAACACGAACGAGGCCATCCGCATCCTCGAAGCCGCCTACACCACACGGCCCGATCCCGAGATCGGCGCGCACTTCGGTGAAGTGCTGTGGAGCTCCGGCCAGAAAGACCGCGCGGTCACCATCTGGAAGGAATCCCTGCTGAGCGACTCCGAGAACGAAACGCTGCAGGAAACGCTCAAGCGCCTGCGCGTGAAGCCCTGAACATGAGACTGGCAGGGGCGCTTGCGCCGCAACAGATCGACCACGGGCGACGCGTGCTGCTGGCCGCAGGGGGCGCGGCGCTTCTTCTGGTGGCGGGCTGCGCTCAGCTGTCGGGCGGCGGCGCCTCGGCGCCCAAGACCTCGGACAGCTGGAGCGGCCGGATGTCGCTTCGCATCGAGAGCGAACCGGTGCAGACTTTTGCCGCGCTGTTCGAGCTGCGCGGCTCCGCCGATTCGGGCGATCTCACGCTCACCACCCCCATCGGCAGCACGCTCGCGCAACTGCACTGGTCGCCGGGCGAAGCACTGCTGAAGGACGGCAACAACACGCGGCGCTTCGACTCCGTCGACGCACTGATCGAAGCAGCCACCGGCGCGGCCATTCCGGTGGGCGCGCTGTTCGGCTGGCTCGCGGGCCGCAACGATCCCGTGCCCGGCTGGAAGCCCGACCTGGGGCAGCTCGCCAACGGCCGCCTGGCGGCGGTTCGCGAAGCGCCGAGCCCCCGGGCCGACCTGCGCATCGTGTTCGAGCGGTCATGAAGGCGATCTACGACCTTTCCGCGCCGGCCAAGCTCAACCTCTTCCTTCACATCACCGGCCGGCGCGACGACGGCTACCACCTGTTGCAATCGGTCTTCATGCTGATCGACTGGTGCGACACGCTGCATGTGGAATTGCGCCGCGACGGACAACTGAGCCGCGAAGACCTCACGACCGAATTGCCCGCCGACGACCTGGTCATTCGCGCGGCACGTGCACTGCAGGCGTTCGCCGCACCCGGCCAGGGCGCGCACATCGGCGTGGCCAAGCATGTGCCGGCGCAGGCGGGCATGGGCGGAGGCTCTTCGGACGCTGCCACCTGCCTGCTCGCGCTGAACCGCCTGTGGGGGCTGAACCTGCCTCTCTCGCGACTTGCCCACATCGGGCTGAAGCTCGGTGCGGATGTGCCTTTCTTTCTTGGCGGTCGCAATGCGTGGGTCGAGGGCGTCGGAGAGCAGCTGACACCGGTTACACTCCCTGCCGCACGTTTCGCGGTGGTCAAACCACCCGAAGGACTCGATACCCGATTAATTTTTTCAGCAACAGATCTTGAACGTTCAACTCCTGTTGCTATAATCACAGGCTTTGCTGCAGAGAGCGAATCGCTCGAAGCGACAAACCTGAAAAACTCGGTTCTGGGTGCTTCGGTTTTCGACTTCGGTCACAACGACCTGCAGCCGGTTGCCCAGCGACTTTGCCCCGCGGTCACCGACGCCATCGAATGGCTCGGAGCCCAAGGGTTGAAGGCACGGATGACCGGCTCCGGAAGTTCGGTGTTCGCGAAAATGCCGCAAGCGCCGCAGGAAGCGGAACTGCTGGAAGCCCCAAGGGGCTGGCAGGTTCGTAAATGCAGCAACCTGGAAGTTCATCCACTTTGGGGATGGGCAACCTGAAGATGATCGAACCGTTCATTCGGTTCGATGCGACATATATCGGTTGATGGTGAAAACCATCAACCCGTGTAGGGGAGTCGCCAAGCTGGTTAAGGCACTGGATTTTGATTCCAGCATGCAAAGGTTCGAATCCTTTCTCCCCTGCCAAATTTCAAAGACTGCGGCCAAATGGCCGCAGTCTTCATTTGCAGCCCACCCGCTGCAATAATCGGCGGCCCACCGGTCGCCACGCATCACAAACCTTTTGGCGGCTTCCTAAGCCAACTTGCACTGCCGGGACGCGCTCATGCAGGCTAATCACCCTGATTTCATGGTTTTCACCGGCAACGCCAATCCTGGCCTTGCCGCGGAAATCGCGCACAACCTCGGCACTTCGCTGGGCGCTGCCCGCGTAGGCCGCTTCTCGGACGGTGAAGTCACCGTCGAGATCAACCAGAACGTCCGTGCCCGCGACGTGTTCGTGGTGCAGTCGACCTGCGCCCCGACCAACGAAAACCTGATGGAACTGCTGATCATGGTCGACGCGCTCAAGCGCGCATCGGCCGAACGGATCAGCGCCGTGATTCCCTACTTCGGCTATGCCCGCCAGGACCGCCGCCCGCGCTCGAGCCGCGTGCCGATCTCGGCCAAGGTCGTGGCCAACCTGCTGGAAACCGTCGGCGTCGAGCGCGTGCTCACGATGGACCTGCACGCCGACCAGATCCAGGGCTTCTTCGACATTCCGGTCGACAACATCTACGCCTCGCCGGTGCTGCTCGGCGACCTGCGCGCCAAGAACTACGAAGACCTGATTGTGGTCTCGCCCGACGTCGGCGGCGTGGTCCGTGCCCGCGCGCTGGCCAAGCAACTGAACTGCGACCTCGCCATCATCGACAAGCGCCGCCCGAAGGCCAATGTCAGCGAAGTCATGAACGTGATCGGCGAGATCGACGGCCGCAACTGCGTGATCATGGACGACATGATCGACACCGCCGGCACGCTGGTCAAAGCAGCCGAAGTGCTGAAAGAGCGCGGCGCCAAGAGCGTCTACGCCTACTGCACGCACCCGATCTTCTCGGGCCCGGCCATCGAGCGCATCACGCAGGGTTCGGCCCTCGACGAAGTGGTCGTGACCAACACCATTCCCCTTTCCGACGGCGCCAATGCCTGCGGAAAGATCCGCCAGCTCTCCGTGGCACCGCTGATCGCCGAAACGATCCAGCGCATTGCCAAGGGCGAGTCGGTGATGAGTTTGTTCTCGGATCAGGACAACCTGTTCTGACCGGGGCATGAAGCGGGCCTCCTTCGCGGGAGGCCTTTTTGAACCGGAGTCGCACTGGTCGCGGTGGACTCTCACAGGAGCTAGATATGAAATTCGTCGCTTTTGAGCGCGCAAAGCAGGGCACGGGTGCGAGCCGCCGTCTCCGCATCTCGGGCAAGACCCCCGGCATCGTCTACGGTGGCGACACCCAGCCGCAACTGATCGAGATCGATCACAACGCGCTGTGGCACGCCCTCAAGAAGGAAGCCTTCCATGCGAGCGTGCTCGAGATGGAAATCGGCGGCGCCGTCAGCAAGGTTCTGCTGCGCGACGTGCAATACCACCCGTTCCGTCAGCTGGTGCAGCACGTCGACTTCCAGCGCGTCGATGCCAAGACCCGCATGACCATGAAGGTGCCCGTGCACTTCAAGGGTGAAGAAGAATCCGAAGCCGTCAAGATCGACCTGAACCTGGTCAATCACGTGACGACCGAACTCGAACTGAACTGCCTGCCGAGCGATCTGCCTGAGTTCATCGAAGTCGACCTGTCGGGCCTGAAGAAGAACGGCACCGTCACGCTGAAGGACATCAAGCTGCCCAAGGGCGTGAAGTGGGTCAGCCACGGCAAGGTCAACCCGGTGCTGGCTTCGGCCGTGTCGCCGGCGGCTGAAGAAGTCGACGCTCCCGCCGAAGGCGCTGCCGATGCAGCCGCCGCAGCCGCACCGGCCGGCAAGGGTGGCAAGGCTCCCGCCGCCAAGACCCCCGCCGCAAAGACTGCCAAGAAGTAAGCTTCTTTCACATTCGTTGCTGCAGAAGGCCCGCCTCGTGCGGGCCTTCTGCTTTTTCACGGCAGGATAATCCCGACCATGATCAAGTTGTTCGTCGGCCTCGGAAACCCGGGCCCTGAGTACGAAGCCACGCGGCACAACGCGGGCTTCTGGTGGATCGACGCCCTGGCGCGCGACTGGAAACTCAACCTCGTGCCCGAGCGCGGCTACCACGGCCTCGCGGCGCGCGCCAACATCGGCGGCCAGAGCATCTGGCTGCTGGAGCCGCAGACCTTCATGAACCTGTCGGGCAAGTCGGTGGCGGCGCTCGCGCGCTTCTTCAAGATCGCGCCCGAAGAAATCCTGGTGGTGCACGACGAGCTCGACGTGGTGCCCGGCCAGGCCAAGCTCAAGTTCGGCGGCAGCCATGCCGGCCACAACGGCCTGCGCGACATCCATGCGCAGCTCGGCACGGGCGACTACTGGCGGCTGCGCCTGGGCATCGGCCACCCCGGCGTGAAGTCCGAGGTCGTCAACTGGGTGCTCAAGAAGCCGCTCAAGGAACAACGCGAAGCGATCGAAGACGCCATCGTCCGTACGCTGCATGCCACACCCGCGCTGGTGGCGGGCGAGATGGAAAAAGCGACGTTGCTGATTCACACGAGCAAACCGCCCCGGCCCAAACCGCCGCGGAGGGAGCCCGGCGACGGGGGCACGCCTGCCGCCACCTAGCCGGCCATCGGAGCGCAGGAGGGAGAGAAATAAAAAATGAGTGAGAAGAGAAGAAAAAGAACGACAGCAGCAAGTGCCGCAAAAATCGGCATCGCTATGTTTTCAATAGCAGCCTACCTCTGTTCCACGGGTGCCTTGGCACAAAGCGGAACCACGGCATGGCGCTGCGGCAATGCTTATACCGACCAGCCCTGCGAAGGCGGCAAGGCGGTGCGGGCGAACGACAGCCGCAGTGCGCAAGACCGCCGCGATGCCGATGCGGGCACCCGCAACGCCAGGACCCAGGCCGACCAGATGGAGCGCAGCCGGCTGTCGCTGGAAAAGACAGCCTATGAACGCGACCAGCGGGCGGCCCGCGAGGCCCGCAGCGCGGCCATCGCCGAACGGCGGCTCGCACTGTCAGAACAGAAGGAGCGGGACCGCGCCCGCAAGTCGGCGGCCGAACCGCGCAAGCCCAGCGCGAGCTTCACGGGAACGGTGACCGAACAGAAGACGGCCGGCGACGCGCCGAAGAAGAAAAAGAAGCGGAAGTCAGACGCCGCTTGACGCAGCCGTCGTTACCTTGATCGCCGTGAGACGCTCGTACTTCTGAAGCAGCGTCTCGCGGCTTTCCACGTGCTCGGGATTGACCGGGATGCACGCCACCGGGCAGATCTGCACGCATTGCGGCTCGTCGAAATGGCCGACGCACTCGGTGCACTTGTGCGGGTCGATCTCGTAGAACGCCTCGCCCATGTAGATCGCATCGTTCGGGCACTCGGGCTCGCAGACATCGCAGTTGATGCATTCGTCGGTGATCATGAGGGCCATCCCCCGATTATCGCGGGGTCGCGCGCACAGCCTGTCGCTGAATGACAAAGGCCACATTCACGGCACATTTGTTGCAGGAGTCAGTTATGCTGCGCCCCGCCCCATGAGTCTGTTTCTATTCAAGCGCCTCGCCACGCTGATCGGCACGCTGATCGGCGCCTCGGTCATCGTTTTCCTCGTCCTCGAGATCCTGCCCGGCAACGCCGCGCAGATGCTCATGGGACCCGACGCCTCGCCCGAAGCTGTCGCCGCCCTCGCCACAAAACTCGGCCTCGACCAGCCCGCGTGGACGCGCTATTGGCACTGGATCGGCGGCCTGCTGACCGGAAACCTCGGCGACAGCTACGCCTACAGCTCGCCGGTGCTCGACCTGATCCTCGAGCGCCTGGCGCTCACCATGCCGCTGGCCCTGCTGGCGATGTTCTTCACCACGGTCATCGCACTGCTGGTGGGCGTGACCGCCGCCGCGCGCCACAACAAGCTGGGCGACGTCGGGCTGATGGGCATGGCCCAGGTTGGTATCGCGATTCCCAATTTCTGGTTCGCGATCCTGCTGATCCTCGTGTTCTCGGTGAAGCTGCAGTGGTTCTCCGCCGGCGGCTTCGAGGGCTGGGGCGACGGCTTCTTCTCGGGCATCAAGTCGCTGTTGCTGCCTGCCCTGTCTCTTGCGGTGGTGCAAGCCGCGATCCTCGCGCGCATCACGCGCTCGGCCGTGCTGGAAGTGATGCGCGAAGACTTCGTGCGCACCGCGCGCGCCAAGGGCGTGTCTCAGCGCATGGTGCTGTGGACCCATGTGCTGCGCAACGCCATGATCCCGGTCATCACCGTCATGGGCATGCAGTTCTCCGAGCTGCTGGCCGGCACCATCGTGGTGGAGAACGTGTTCTATCTTCCCGGCCTCGGCCGGCTGATCTTCCAGGCCATCAGCAACCGCGACCTGATCGTGGTGCGCAACTGCGTGATGCTGCTGGCGGCCATGGTCGTCATCGTGAATTTCGTGGTCGACGTGCTCTACGCCGTCATCGACCCGCGCATCAAGGCCAGCGACATATGAGCAGCATCACCGCTCCCAGCGCCGCCGCGCTCAAGGTGCCGGGCTTCTGGCGCCGCGCGCTGCATCACCGCAGCTTCGTGCTCGGCGGCATCCTCACCCTGCTCCTGCTGCTGGCCGCCGCCGTCTCGCTGGTGTGGACGCCGTGGTCGCCCTACGACATGGACATGGCCAACAAGCTCAAGCCGCCGATGGCTTCGCACTGGCTGGGCACCGACACCTACGGGCGCGACGTGGCCTCGCTGCTGCTGGTGGGTGCGCGCGCGTCCATCCTGGTGGGCGTGATCGCGGTGGGCATCGGCCTGGTAGTCGGCACCGCCCTGGGCCTGCTCGCCGCCGCCCGGCGCGGCTGGGTCGAGGAAGCCATCATGCGGCTGACCGACTTCTCGCTCGCCTTCCCCGCGATCCTTTCGGCCATCATGCTGACCGCCGTGTTCGGCGCGGGCATCGTGAATGCCATCGTGGCCATCGGCATCTACAACATCCCGACCTTCGCGCGCATCACGCGCGCGTCGGCCAATGCCATCTGGTCGCGCGAGTACGTGGCCGCCGCGCGCGCCTGCGGCAAGGGCTCGTTCGCCATCACCATGCAGCATGTGCTGCCGAACATCTCGGCCGTGCTGATCGTGCAGATCACCATCCGCTTCGCCATCGCCATCCTCGCGGAGGCCGCGCTCTCCTACCTCGGCCTGGGCACGCAGCCGCCGCAGCCGTCGTGGGGCCGCATGCTCAGCGAAGCGCAGACGATGATGTTCCAGTCGCCCCTGCTCGCGGTGTTCCCCGGCATGGCCATCGCGTTCGCGGTGCTCGGCCTGAACCTGCTGGGCGACGGGCTGCGCGACCTGCTCGATCCACGGCTTGCACGGGCGAGGTAAGCAAGATGCCACTGCTTCAGGTCAAGGACCTGCACATCGAACTGCAGACGCAGCGCGGCCCCGCCGAGGCGGTACGCGGCATCGACTTCACGCTGGAGCGCGGCGAGACGCTGGGCATCGTCGGCGAGTCGGGCTGCGGCAAATCGATCACCGTGATGTCGCTCATGGGCCTCTTGCCATCGACCGCCAAGGTCACGGGCAGCATCCGCTTCGACGGCACCGAACTGGTCGGCCGCGACGAAAAAGACATGTGCCAGATCCGCGGCAACCGCATCGGCATGATCTTCCAGGAGCCGATGACGGCGCTGAACCCGGTGCACACCATCGCACGCCAGGTCGGCGAGCCGCTGCGGCTGCACCGCGGTCTCTCGAAGGCCGATGCGCGCAAGGAAGTGCTCGCGCTGCTCGAACGCGTGGGCATCCCCGACGCGGCTTCACGCCTCGACGCCTATCCGCACCAGTTCTCCGGCGGCCAGAGGCAGCGCATCGGCATCGCGATGGCATTGGCTTGCGGGCCCGATCTGCTGATCGCCGACGAGCCCACCACCGCGCTCGACGTCACCATCCAGAAGCAGATCCTCGAGCTGATCCAGAGTCTCGTGGCCGAGCGCGGCATGGCGCTGATCTTGATCTCGCACGACCTGGGCGTGATCGCCCAGACCGTGTCGAAGATGCTCGTGATGTACGGCGGCAGCGTGGTCGAGAGCGGCCCGACCGAGGCCGTGTTCGCGCGCCGCGCCCACCCCTACACGCAAGGCCTGTTCGCCGCGCGCCCCGCCATCGGCGCGCCGCGCGGCCTGCGCCTGGCCACCATCAAGGGCAGCGTGCCCGAGCTGGTCGACCTGCCCAAGGGCTGCCCGTTCGCGGGCCGCTGCAGCTACACCGTCGATGCGTGCCACACCACGCGGCCGCCGGCGACGATGCTGCCGCACGACCATGCGGTGCGCTGTATCCGCCTCGAAGAGATCGCGACCGAAGTCGCTGCCGCGCCATGAGCGAGAAGACCGCTGCCCCTCCCCTGCTGCAGGTCACCGACCTCGTGCGCCACTATGCGCTGCCGCGCGAAAAGCTGTTCGGCCCGCCACCCACCGTGAAGGCGCTCAACGGCGTGAGCTTCGAAGTGCAGGCCGGCAAGAGCGTGGGCATCGTCGGCGAATCGGGCTCGGGCAAGTCGACCATCGCGCGCCTGGTGATGGCACTGGACACGCCCACCTCCGGCAGCGTTCGCCTCGAAGGCCGGGATCTGCACACGCTGCCCAAGGCCGAACTGCGCACCGCGCGGCGCGACTTCCAGATGGTGTTCCAGGACCCGTACGGTTCGCTCGATCCGCGCCAGACCGTGGCACGCATCGTGGCCGAGCCCCTGGAGGCATTGGCCGAAACCAGCCGCGCCGAGCAGCGCGAGCGCGCATCGGAAGCGCTTGCCGCCGTCGGCCTGCGCACCACCGACATGGACAAGTACCCGCACGAGTTCTCGGGCGGCCAGCGCCAGCGCATCGCCATCGCACGAGCGCTCATCACGCGCCCCAAGCTCATCGTGGCCGACGAGCCCGTGAGCGCGCTCGATGTGTCGGTGCAGGCCCAGGTGCTCAACCTCATGCAGGACCTGCAGCAGCAGTTCGGCATCAGCTACCTGCTCATCAGCCATGACCTCGCGGTGGTCAACCACCTGTGCGACGAAGTCTGCGTGGTGTGGAAAGGCAAGATCGTCGAGCAAGGCCAGCCCAGCGAGCTGTTCCAGCATGCGCAGCATCCCTACACGCGCACGCTGCTCGAAGCCGTGCCGCGCACACCCGCCGGCGGCACGCTGCTGCAGGCCTGAGCGGGCTGACACCGGCGTGTCGCCGGTCGTTCTTAGGATGAGTCGGTCATAAGCATCTGGTTGCGCGAAGGCCGCCACCTCGCGGATGATGCTTGCCCCCTGTTCCGAGGACACCGCTTCATGCTCAAACGACGCACCCTGCTCGCCACCGGCGCCGCAGCCCTGACACCGCTGGCCCTGCCGACCATCGCGCTGGCGCAAAGAAAAAAAGATGCGCTCGTTATCGGCCTCACGCTCGAGCCCACGGGCCTGGACCCCACGGCCAAGGCCGGCGCCGAGATCGCGGAAGTGGTGCTCTACACCGTGTTCGAGACGCTCACCAAGATCAACTCCGACGGCGGCGTCACGCCGCTGCTGGCCGAGAGCTGGGAGGTCTCGCCCGACCTGAAGACCTACACCTTCAAGCTCAGGCGCGGCGTGAAGTTCCAGAACGGCGAGCCCTTCAACGCGCAGAGCGTGAAGTTCTCGTTCGACCGCGCGGCAGCCGCCAACAGCACCAACAAGGACAAGCGCACCTTCACCAACATCGCGACGCAGGTGGTCGACGAGCACACGGTGGTGCTGATCAACAAGGAGATCGAGCCCGACCTGCTCTTCCTGCTGGGCCAGGCCTCCGCCATCCTGGTCGAGCCCAAGAGCGTCGAGACCAATGCCACCAAGCCCGTCGGCACCGGCCCCTACAGGCTCGACAACTGGGCCAAGGGCTCGAGCATCGTGCTCGCCAAGTGGGACGGCTGGCGCGGCGCCGACACGGTGCAGATCCGCAAGGCCACCTTCCGCTTCATCTCCGAGCCGGCCGCGCAGACCGCCGCGCTACTGTCGAACGACATCGACCTGTTCCCGCATGCCTCGGTGTCGCGCAGCCTGTCGCAGTTCCAGAACGACAAGCGCTTCCAGATCGTCTTCAACGCCTCGCTCGGCAAGACCATCCTGGCCATCAACAACAAGCGCAAGCCGCTGGACGACGTGCGCGTGCGCCGCGCCATCTCGGCGGCCATCGACCGCAAGGCCGTGATCGACGCGGCGGTGGACGGCCGCGGCGTGCCCATCGGCAGCCACTACGTGCCGGGCCTGCCCGGCTATGTCGACACCACCGGCGTCAACCCGTACAACATCGAGAAGGCCAAGAAGCTGCTGGCCGAGGCCGGCGTGAAGACGCCGCTGGAGCTCGAACTGGTGCTGCCGCCCCCGCCCTACGCGCGCCAGGGCGGCGAGCTGATCGCAGCGCAGCTCGCCAAGATCGGCATCGTCGCGAAGATCCAGAACGTCGAGTGGGCGCAGTGGATCAGCGGCACCTACGGCAACAAGAACTACGACCTCTCGCTCATCCTGCACGTCGAGCCCTTCGACCTGGTGAACTACACCAAGCCGGAGTACTACTGGGGCTACCAGTCCGCCAGGTTCAACGAGGCGTTCGACAAGGCCCGCAACGCGGCGCGCCCCGCCGACCGCCTGCGCTACCTCGGCGACGCGCAGCGGCTGCTGGCGGAAGACGCGGCCAATGTCTTCCTGTTCCAGCCGCAGTTCATCACCATCGCCGGGCGCAACCTGCGCGGGCTGTGGAAGGACGCGCCGATCTTCGTGAACGACATCGCGGCGCTGTCCTGGGCCTGAGCCCGACCGCCCCCGGCATACGGGAACGTCCCGAGGAAAAACCGCCCCGCGGGCCGCTCCGCGGCGCGCGGGCTGCGAGAGAATGACCGGCTGCGCACGTGGCATCTTTCGTGCTGCGTGTCGTGTCTTTCGCGGCGTCGCGCCTCCCTTCGGGGCATGGCACGCGCCGAAGCAGTCATTCGAACCTGGCTTGTTTTTCCGGAGATCACACGTATGTTGAACCGCCGCACCCTCCTTACCACCGCTGGCGCCACCGTTGCGCTGGCCACCCCGCTCGCCGGCATGGCGCAGGGCAGGAAGGACGCCATCGTGATCGGCATGGCGCTCGAGCCGCCGGGCCTGGACCCCACCAGCGGCGCCGCCGCCGCCATCGCGGAAGTGGTGCAGTACAACATCCTGGAAACGCTCACCAAGATCAACGCCGACGGCAGCGTCACCCCGCTGCTGGCCGACAGCTGGGAAGTCTCGCCCGACCTGAAGACCTACACCTTCAAGCTCAAGCGCGGCGTGAAGTACCAGAACGGCGAGCCTTTCAACGCGGCCGCGGTCAAGTTCTCGTTCGACCGCGCCGGCAGCGAGAAGAGCACCAACAAGGACAAGCGCACCTTCGCCAACCTGAGCACCCAGGTCGTCGACGACTACACCGTGGTGGTCATCAACAAGGAAATCGACCCCGACCTGCCCTTCGTGCTGGGGCAGGCCACGGCCGTGATCGTCGAGCCCAAGAGCGCCGAGGGCAACGCCACCAAGCCGGTCGGCACCGGCCCCTACAAGCTCGACAACTGGGCCAAGGGCTCGTCGATCACGCTGAGCAAGTGGGAGGGCTTCCGCAGCCCGGCCACCGCCAAGATCAACAAGGTCACCTTCCGCTTCATCTCCGACACCGCCGCGCAGGCCGCGGCCGTGCTGTCTGGCGACATCGACGTGTTCCCGCGCATCGGCACGCGCGTGGTGCCGCAGTTCAAGATGAACCCGCAGTTCCAGGTGATCCTGGCCGGCTCGCGCGCCAAGACCATCCTGTCGATCAACAACCGCAAGAAGCCGCTGGACGACGTGCGCGTGCGCCGCGCCATCCTCGCCGCCATCGACCGCAAGGCCGTGATCGAAGGCGCGGCCGACGGCTTCGGCGTGCCCATCGGCAGCCACTACGTGCCGGGCGCGGCGGGCTATGTCGACACCACCGGCATCAACCCCTTCGACATCGAGAAGGCCAAGAAGCTGCTGGCCGAGGCCGGCGTGAAGACGCCGCTCGAACTCAAGATGACGCTGCCGCCGCCACCCTACGCGCGCCAGGGCGGCGAGGTGATCGTGGCCGAGCTGGCCAAGATCGGCATCGTGGTGAAGGTGCAGAACGTCGAATGGGCGCAGTGGCTCAGCGGCACCTACGGCAACAAGGACTACGACCTGTCGATCGTCTCGCACGTCGAGCCCTTCGACCTGGGCAACTACGCCAAGTCGGACTACTACTGGGGCTACCAGTCGAAGGCCTTCGACACGCTGTTCGACAAGATCAAGACCACCGCCAACACGGCGGAGCGCAACAAGCTGCTGGGCGACGCGCAGAAGATGCTGGCCACCGACGCGGCCAACGGCTTCCTGTACCAGCCGCAGTTCCCGACCGTGGCCAAGAAGAACGTCAAGGGCATCTGGAAGGAAAACCCGATCTTCGTGAACGACCTGTCGGCGCTGTCGTGGGGCTGAACGACCTGACCGCGCAGGAGCTTGCCGCGGCCTACCGCGACCGCAAGCTCTCGCCGGTGGAGGTCACGCAGGCTGTCATTGCGCACATGGAGCGCTGGGAGCCGCATCTGCAGGCCACCTGGCTCTTCAGGCCCGAGGCCGCGCTCGAGCAGGCGCGTGCATCGGAGGCGCGCTGGCAGCGCGGCGATGCGTACGGCCCGCTCGACGGTGTGCCGACGACCATCAAGGAGAACATCGCCACGCGCGGCGACCCGATGCCGGCCGGCACCGCGGCGGTCGACCTGCCGCCCGCCGCGGCCGACGCACCGCCGGCCGCGCGCCTGAAGGAAGCGGGCGCGGTGATCGTCAGCAAGACCACCATGCCCGACTACGGCATGTTGTCGTCGGGCCTTTCCAGCTTTCACACGCTGGCACGCAACCCCTGGGACCCGCGGCTCACGCCGGGCGGCTCCAGCGCGGGCGCCGGCGCCGCGGCCGCCGCGGGCTACGGCCCGCTGCACCTGGGCACCGACATCGGCGGCTCGCTGCGCCTGCCGGCCAGCTGGTGCGGCATCTTCACGCTCAAGCCGAGCCTGGGCCGCATCCCGATCGATCCACCCTACATGGGCCGCGCGGCCGGCCCCATGACTCGCACCGTGGGCGACGCCGCGCTGATGATGCAGGCGCTGGCCAGGCCCGATGCGCGCGACAGCATGAGCCTGCCCGCGCAGGACATCGACTGGGCCGCCTTCGACGTGCCGCCCGACCATCTGCGCGGCCTGCGCATCGGGCTGCTGCTCGACGCGGGCTGCGGGCTCGCGGTCGAGCCGGAGATACAGACCGCCGTCGAACACGCGGCGCGGCTGTTCGAGAAGGCCGGCGCGGTCGTCGAGCCCATGCAGCCGTTCATGTCGCAAGCCATGCTCGACGGCATGGACCACCTGTGGCGCATGCGCTCGCTCGTGGACATGAAAGGGCTGCGCGCCGACCAGCGCGCCAAGGTGCTGCCCTACATCCGCGAATGGGCCGAGAGCGCGGCCGAGTTCAGCGGCGAGCATGTGTTCCGCGGCTTCAGCCAGTTCCATGCGACGCGCGTGGCGGCCGTCAGCGCATGCGCGCGCTTCGACTACGTGATCTCGCCCGTCTCGCCCAACATGCCCGCGGCGGCAGAGCTGCCTTCGCCGACCAACGACCCCTTGCGTCCGCTGGAGCACATCGGCTTCACCGTGCCGTTCAACATGTCGGAGCAACCGGCTGCTTCTGTGAACTGCGGGTATTCGGCCTCGGGCCTGCCGATCGGACTGCAGATTGCGGGGCAGCGCTTCGACGATCTGGGCGTGCTTCGCGTTTCGCGCGCCTTCGAGCAGATCCGCGAAGCGCAGCGGCCCTGGCCCGAGCCGCCACACGCAAACAGCTGAAGCCTTCAAGAACCGGCGAACCTGCCGATAAAGAAGATTGCCCGGACATCGGGCGTCTTCTTTTTTCGATAGGAGCCTGGATTGATCGTCACTCCGACCACTGTCAGTCCCCTGGTGACGTCCGGCGCGACGACCGCATGGCGCACCGGCAGCCTGCCGGCGCCCACGGACACCGCGGCAACCGCCACGCCGGCCGTTTCGGTGAGCATCGGGCAATCGGCCACGTCGGCCGATGTGCGGACCTATGCCATGTCCGGCCGCGCGGCCGCGGCACCCACCTGGGAGCAGAACCCCGCCGATGCGATCTCCTCGCTGATGGCGGGCAACTTCGTCTACGCCCCGGCCGGCGCGCGATTCAGCGGGCTGGGCGCCGCGATGCTCAAGCGATTCGGCACGGACGCCGGCGACTTCTCGCAGTCGGTGACGCTGTCGGCCCAGGGCATCGGCGGCTCGACACTGCATGCCGACGCGGAAAACCAGATCAAGCTGTCGATCCGCACGGCCAGCGGCGCCACCGTCGAACTCAGCCTGGGCAGCCAGGACGACGGCATGGCGGTGCAGATCAAGGTCTCCGGCGGCGAACTCACCGAAGCCGAGAGCAAGGCGCTGACCCAGCTTTCGGGCGCTTTCCAGGAAGCCATCGACGGCCTGAGCGCCTTTCCGCCGCGCCTGGCGCTCGGCGGCCTCACCAAGTTCGATCCGGCGGTGCTGTCGTCGATCGACTTCAAGGCCAGCATCAAGGCCGATGGCAAGGGCGCCATCAACACCCTCGAGTTCCATGCCGACGCGAAGTCGCGGTCGGTGAACGCGACGGGCCCGTCGGGCACGGTGAAGGTGGACGTCGACCTCTCGAACCCGACCATCCTCGGAAACTCCACGCAGCAGGCACAGGCCATGACGCGCTACCTGCAGCAGGTCGATGCCGCCGGCAGCCGGGGCCGGGGCGACGCAGTGCTGGTGTCGATGTTCAAGGATGCGTTCTCGCAGATGAACAGCAACTACGGCGTGACGGCACCCGTCGCGGGACGCGAGGCGCCGGGCGTGATCGCGCTGAACGCGGGCGACCACAGCCTGCTGAGCGGCCTGGCCGACTTCAATGCGTCGATGGTGCAGACCCCGAACTCGTCGAACCCGATGCGGCCGGAGGAAGTCGACACCTTCTCGTACAAGCTCTCGCAGAGCACCAGCGTGACGGGCAAGGACCCGCGCAACCGCAACATCCACCAGGACCAGCAGGCGCAACTGAGCGCCAGCTTTCACCGGGCGCTGTCGCCGGGTGTGTCGCTGCTTCTCACGGCGTCGAAGGAATCGCAGTTCTACGAGTACGTGCGGATCGACGACCAGGCCAAGGCGTCCGCCGACATCGCCTACAAGGACGGCGCGCGCACCAGCGCGACGGTCGAGCAGTCCGCGCGCGAATCGACCCGCGTGCAGCGCTACCTCATGGGCAAGCTGGAATCAGACACCACGACCCCGCTCGAGCGCAAGCGCGTGTCGGACGTGCGCCAGTTGCTGGCGACGGTCGAGAAGGCGGACAGGTCGCACGACCCCGAGGATGCCCGCCAGCGCGACCGAGCGCTCGCGGTGGCTGCGTCGCTGGCCGAGCTGCCCGGCAGGCCGGGCTTGCTGCCGCGAGGCAACGGCGAGACGGTATATCGCCCGCAGCCGGCAGCCTGAACCTCCAGGGGCAGGCGTCATGATTCGGCGGACGGCGAAGCCAGCTAAGCTCGCCGTACGCCCCCCATCTCCGGCGCTCTTGCCATGCCCTCCCGCAAAGACTCCCGCGCCCCGCCTCCCGCACAGGCTGAAGGCGTCCCCATGCAGGACCCTCAGCTCCTTCGCCGCCTGCTGCGCGCGAAGGACCGCATCGATGCCGCTTCGCACGAAGCCTGGCCGGTGCAGCGCCTGGCCGCGGTAAGTGGTGTCTCCGAAGCCCACTTCGCGCGCTCCTTCAAGCAGGCCTTCGGCATGCCACCGCACCGCTATCTGCTGACGCGGCGCATCGAGCGCGCGACGGCGCTCCTGGGCGACACCGACCTGTCCATCACCGAGATCGCCTTCGCCACCGGGTGGGAAAGCCTGGGCACCTTCGGGCGCACTTTCCGCGACATCACGGGAGAAAGCCCCAGCACGCTGCGCCCGCGCCTGCAGGCCGCGGCGCGGCAGCTCGAGCACATGCCGGCCTGCGTTCTCAAGGCCGCGCAGCGGCCCGATCTCATCGAAGCAGTTTCGGAGAAGCGCCGCCGCGCGGCGAACGGTACAAAACGGCTTTCAACCAAGGAGACGCGATGAGTCAAGGTATCGGTGTGGTAGGTGTGTACGTGAACGACCAGGACGAGGCGCTGGCGTTCTATGTGGAAAAGCTCGGGTTCCGCGTGCAGGCGGACGTTGGCAACGGGGCCTACCGCTGGCTCACGGTGCAGCACCCGGAGCAGCCGTCGTTCGAGCTGGGCCTGTTCACCCCCGGGCCGCCGGTACACGACGAAGCGACGGCCCAGACGCTGCGCGCCATGGTGGCCAAGGGCGCGATGCCGGCGCTGGTGCTGAATGTGACCGACTGCCGCGCGGCCTATGAGCGGATGCGCAAGCTGGGCGTGGAGTTCACCCAGGAGCCGATGGAGCGCTACGGCAGCGTGGACGCCGGCTTTCGCGACCCGTCGGGCAACGGCTGGAAGATGATCCAGGCGCGAGCGAAAGCGGCTTGAGCGACGGCGTCGAAAGACGCGGGCCGCGGCTGCGAGAAAATCCCATGCTGAGTGCATCACATCAAGAAGGGACGCTCGCATGGGTACTTCAACCGCGGCGGCATCCAGGCCCCGGGGCCGCAGGCCGGGGTTCGTCGCCGCGGTGGCCGTACTGCTCGTGATCGCCGGTGGCTTCGGCTTCACGGCGGCCATCGACATGAAGGACCCGGTGTTCCTCCTGCGGTTTCTGTTCACGCCGAGATCGGAAGTAGAGGCGCTGTACGACACCCGCATGATCGCCGCCTCGTCGCAACCACGCCCGATTCCCGAGCGGTTGCAGCCTCTTGCCAAGACGGTGCCCTGGAAAGGCAACAACACGGACATCGTGAGCGTGCTTCAGGAGACCCGGACCAATGCATTCCTCGTGATGTGCCGTGGCACCCTGGTGAACGAGTGGTACAGCGAGCCTGGCAAGAAGACGGCGCGCGAGTCTTCATGGTCCATCGCCAAGTCCGTCGTGGGCCTGCTCGTCGGGCAGCTGGTCGCCGAAGGCAAGCTGTCCGAGGACACGAAGCTCGTGGCGGTGTTGCCCGAGTTCGCCGCCGGCGGCAAGTTCGACGAGATCACCGTGCGCGACCTGCTCGACATGAAGAGCGGCATCGACGTGACCGAGGACTACTCGGAATACAAGCCCTTCACCGGCGTCGCCGGCATGCAGGTGACGAGCGACCTGCCTCGCTACATGATGAGGAACCGAGCGCTCGCCTTCGCACCTGGAACGCGCTCCGACTACCGCAGCATCGACGCCCAGTACCTGTCGATGATCGTGGCACGGCTGGAAGGCGAGCCGCTGGCGAAGGTGCTCGAACGCCGGCTGTGGCAGCCGCTCGGCGCGCAGGACGAGGCGAGCTGGAACCTCGATCATGCGAACGGCCTCGAGCGCGGCTTCGGCAACCTGAACGCCACGCCGCGCGACTTCGCCAAGCTCGGCCTGCTGGCGCTCGCGGGCGGCAAGCCCGGCGAGCGCGCATTGATCTCGCCCGAATGGATGACCCGCATCACCACCCCGGTGGCCGAGGCGGAACCGGGCTGGATGTACGCGGCACTGTGGTGGCACCCGCCCGGCCATGAAAAGAACCGCGACTACAGCGCGATCGGCGTCTACGGCCAGTATGTCTACGTCAACCCCGGACGCCACACCGTCGTGGTGAAGCTCAGCGACTACGGCTCGCAGCAGGACGAGGCGGAAACGATCGACGTGTTTCGCGCGGTGGCCGAAGGGTGCCACTGAGCCCGGAGCGAGCCCGGTGCGGAGCCGGCCTCAGACCGCCGCGCTGCCGCCCTTCTGGAGTTGCTCCTCGATGGCGCCCTTGTCGAGGATCGACCACACCTCCACGATCTTCGCGTCCCTGAATTCGTAGAACACGTTCTCGGCAAACGAGACGGTTCTTCCGTTCACTGGCAGGCCGAGAAAACTGCCCTTCGGCGCGCAGTCGAACCGCAGCCGGCTGGCCACGCGGGGCGGCTCGGCAACGAGCAGCTCGATGCGAAAGAAGAGATCCGGAATCGCTGCGTAGTCCTGCTCCAGCATTTCGAGATAGCCCGGCAGTCCGAGCGGCCGGCCGTTGTGCTTCACCTCGTCGTGAACGAAGCGGCCCAGGCTCGGCCAGTCCCGTGCATTGAGGCAGGCGATGTAGCTGCGGTAGACGCTGGCGAGGTCAGTCGTCGTCATGGCTGCTGCTCCTTTGCGTGAACGATAGCGTCTCACGCAAGATGCGACGCCAGCAGCTCCCGGGCCTTGGAGACGAACGCGGTCTCCCCTCGCCGTGCCGGCAGGAACTGGAACGCCACCTTCGGCAGCGCCGGCAGCCCGTGCGGCGTGGCGAGCCGCGACACGCCCTCGCTGACGGCGGATTCGTTGAGGCAGGCTACACCCAGCCCCGCAGCGAGCGCCGACTGCAACCCCGCCACGCCCGACGCCACATGCGCGAGCGAGTACGCCACGCGCCGCCGCCGCAACAGCGCGACGGTGAACTGGTGCAGCGAACAGGTGTCGGGCAGCACCAGCAGCCGCACCGGCTCGCCGCGCACGAGCCGCATGCCCGTGGCGCCGAGCCACGCCAGCGACTCGCGCCGGAGCACCGACGCGCGCGGTTCCGGAGCGGAGACACCCGTGATGTTCATCCCCAGGCCCACGTCGAAGTCACCCCGCGCATAGGCGGCGCGCAGCTCGTCGCTTTTCAGGATGCTCACGTGCAGGCGCACGCGCGGGTAGCTTTCGCCGAGCCGGCCCAGCAGGCGCGTCAGGTCGGCGGGGCGGAAGTAGTCGGTGACGGCAAGGCGCAATTCCCCTTGCAGCGTTTCGCCGTGCATGTCGCGAAAGGCCTCGTCGCTGAGCGCCAGGATGCGCTGCGCATAGGCCAGCAGCCGCGTGCCCGCCTCGGTGGGCGACACGCCGGCCTTGCTGCGCGTGAGCAGCGATTGGCCCGCCCTTTCTTCGAGCTTGCGTATCTGCTCGCTGACCGACGACTGCGAAAGAAACACGCGCGGCGCGGCCGCCGTGAGGCTGCCTGCGTCGATCACCGCGGCAAGGGTGCGAAGCTGTTCGAGGTCGAATCCCTGCATGATCAATCCATCCGTTTAACCGATGAATTCCATCATATCTTCCCGCTTTTCCGATGGTCATGCGACTCCCAAAATCACCCCATCGACCACTCATTCATACAGGAGTCCGCCATGCCCCATATCGTCGTCCACCTCTCCGGCGAACCCGACGCCGCTCTCACCCGCAAGACCGTCGACACGGTCGCCGAGCTCACGCAGAGCGTGCTGGGCAAGCAATTGCCGGTCATCGCCATCACGGTGCAGTACATCGCCGCCGACACCTGGTTCATCGGCGGCCAGTCGCTGGTGGCGCTCGGCAAGTCGGCCTTTCACCTGGACATCAGCGTCACCGACGAGACCAACACCAAGGCCGAGAAGGCACGTTACCTGCGCGAGGTGCATGCGGCCATGGCGAAGATCCGGCCCGATCTGCACGAGGTCTCTTACATCCACGTGATCGACGCGCGCGCCGCGGCCTACGGCTACGGCGGCCAGACGCAGGAGTACCGGCACCAGCAGGCCGGCGTCTGAGTCGTTGAAGCATCGCCGGGGGCATGGCACCATGCCGCCATGCCCTCCGGAAAATCCCTCGCCGACAGCCTCGGCACCCCCCTCACCCTCGACGACCCCGCCAGCCTGCCGCTGGTCGACGACTTCGTCATGGGCTTCATCTCGACGGAGGCCCGCGCCGTCAACCTGCTGGCAGCGGCCGATGCCGACGCGAGCCCCATCGTGCAGGCCTACTGCGCCACGCTGCACCTGTTCGCGGAATCGCGCGAGGCAGTGGCCAATGCGCGGCCTTTCCTCGACAAGGCACTGGCCGGCGCCGCACGCGCCACGCCGCGCGAGCGGCGCTACATCGCGGCCATCGAGGCCTGGGCGCGGGGAGAGATCGCCGCCGCCATCGCGCTGCACGCCGAGCAGGCGCGCGAACATCCGCGCGACCTGGTGTCGGTCAAGCTCGGCCAGTACCACTGCTTCAACACCGGCGACTGCCCCGGCATGCTGCGGCTGGCGCTGGCCGTGCTGCCGCATGCGGCGGACGTGCCCTACGTGCACGGCATGGCCGCCTTCGGCTATGAGCAGTGCCACCTGATGCGCGAGGCCGAGGCCAGCGCGCGCCATGCCATCGGCATGTGCCGCAAGGAGCCGTGGGCGCACCATGCGCTAGCGCACGTGATGCTCACCGAAGGCCGGCTCGCCGAGGGGCTGGCCTTCATGAAGAGCGTGAGCGACACCTGGACCGGGCTCAACTCGTTCATGGTCACGCACAACTGGTGGCACGTGGCGCTGTTCCTGATCGACCTGGGCCACGACGCCGAGGCGCTCGCGGTGTACGACCGGCACGCCTGGGGCGTGGTCAAGGACTACTCGCAGGACCAGATCGGCGCCGTGTCGCTGCTGGCCCGGCTGGAGCTTGCGGGCATCGACGTCGGCTCCCGCTGGGACGACGTGGCGGCCTACCTGCTGCAGCGGCAGGCCGATCATGTGCTGCCTTTTCTCGACCTGCAGTACCTCTACGGCCTTGCGCGCGCCGACAGGCCCGAGGCCGATGTGCTGCTGCGCAACATCGAGGCCTTCGCGCCCGGCGCGCCGCCATCGACGCGCGCCGCCTGGCAGCGCGTCTGCGTGCCGGCCGCGCACGGGCTGGTGGCGCATGCACGCGGCGATCTCGCTGCGGCCATCGAGGGGTTGGGCACGGCCCTGCCGCGCATGATCGAGATCGGCGGCAGCCATGCACAGCGCGACCTGTTCGAGCAGCTCTACCTGGCGGCGTTGGTGCGCACGGGCACGGAGGCTTCGCTGACCGGGGCGCAGGCCATCCTGCAGCAGCAGCTCAACGGCCAGCCGGAATCGCTGCGCCTGCGCCGGCAGACGGCCGCCGTCTACGAGCGGCTGGGGCTGGGCCGGCTCCTGAGGGACTGAAGCGCCGGGCGGGGCGCTCAGTCCTTGTTCTTCAGGTGCCGCGTCTGGTCGTAGGTCGGCTGCGGCGGCAGGTCGGCCAGATGCCGCGTGTCGGCCCAGTCGACGATCTCGATCTCTTCGGGCCTCGCGGGGTCGGCGATGCGAATGCGGTTGAAGCCCGCGTTGGGAATCTCGCTGCGGCGCGGTCCGCTCAGGCTCAGGCCGCGCGCGGTGCGCCACACCATGTCGAGCACGCCGCCGTGGGTGACGACGATCAGGTGCTGCCCCTTGTACTCGGCCGCGACGGCTGCCAGCGCCGCGACGATGCGGGTGTGGAATTCGCGCGCCGTTTCGCCCTCGGGCATGGCGTGGTCTTCGCGGAACTCCAGCCATTCTTCCCAGGCGCGCGGGTGCCGGCTCTGGATCTCGTCGGAGCGCAGGCCCTCGGCCACGCCGAAGAACTGCTCGCGCAGGGATGCCGATGTGACCACCGGCAGCGCCAGCTGCTGCGCGCCCGGCGCCGCGGTCTGCTGCGCGCGCATGAGGTCGCTGCTCAGGATGTGCTGCACCGCGGTCTCGCTGGCCAGCCGCAGGCCGAGGCGGCGGGCCTGCTCATGGCCGATGTCGTTGAGCGGAACGTCGGCATGGCCCTGGAAGCGCAGTTCGCGGTTCCAGGCGGTCTCGCCGTGGCGGATGAGGATCAGGTCGGTGGTGGAGTCGGGTTTGGGCGTCGGCATTGCGCCCATTTTCCACGCTGGGCGTGACGGCTCAGGCTTTTGCCGCCACCAGCTGTTGCAAGACCGCCACCGCGTCGGCGGGCGAGGCCGCGCCCAGTCGCATGGGCGACGGCGTGAGCAGCGCCAGCACCCAGCCGATGATGCAGCCGCCGACGATGGCGCACACCACCACCACGGCCGTATACGCCACCGCCTTGTCGGGCGGGCAGCGCATGAGCACCGGCAGACCGGTGTAGAGCAGGTAGATGCCGTAGAGCGCCGCCAGCGCGCCGATGATCGACAGCGACGGCAGCAGGCTGAAGATGCCGCCCACGAAGGCCGCCGTGCTGGCATAGGCCGACAGCTTGAGCGCGCCGATCTGGCTCTTCGTGCCCTCGAACGTGGGCGCCATCGCGTCGATGATGAGCGCGAGCACGAACACCATCACCAGCGAGAGCACATAGCCCACGACCATGTGCGCGAGCCCCGAGACGATCGGCACGCGAAAGCTGATGCCGAAGGCGCCGATGCCGATCAGCGACAGGCCGATGAAGCCCGCCACCGCCGGTATCAGCGCAAGGATCATCACGTAGTTCTTGTAGAGCGATGCGGGGTCGGCAGGCTCGGCATCGATCACCGGCCAGGTTGCCTTGGGCTTGAGCAGGATGGACTGCACGCGTTCGACCAGATTCATTTTTCGGGGTCCTTCGACATGGACCGCAAAGTATGTCGAGCGGAGGCTGCCATGGCTGCTGGCCATGAAGCCTATGACGTTACGCCGGTGGCCATGATCGCGCAGAATCCATCCATGCCAAATCTAGTCCTGCTGCCCGGCCTCGCCTGCGACGAGCGCATCTGGGAAGCCCAAATCCCCGCCCTTCCCCAAGCCTTCAACACCCGCGTGAGCGACGCCCAGCGGCACAACGGCACCATCGAGGGCATGGCCGCCGCCGTGCTGCGCGACAACCACGGGCCGCTGGTGCTGTGCGGCGCATCGATGGGCGGCATGGTCGCGATGGAAGCGGCCCGCCAGGCGCCCGAGCGCATCGCCGGGCTCGCCCTGCTGGGCACCAGCGCACGGCCCGAGACGCCCGAGATGTTCACGCTGCGCGAAGGCGCCATCGAGTACTTCGAGCGCGGCGAGCTGCGCGACGTGATCGAGCCGAACGTCTACTTCGCCTTCCACCCCGCGCAGGCGGCCGACCCGCTGCTGGTGCAGCGCTACCTCGACATCGTGCTGGGCGCGGGCGCGCAGCAGCTCATCAGCCAGAACCGCGCCGTGATGCGCCGGCCCGACGCGCGGCTGCACCTGGGCTCGGTGCGCGCGCCGGTGCTGCTGATGTGCGGCGACGACGACAAGCTCGCACCACCCGAGTGCACCAACGAGATGGCCGCGCTGCTGCCGCAGGCCGAGGTCGTGTGGGTGCCCGCATGCGGCCACATGCTGACGATGGAAAAGCCCGAACTCGTCAACGCCGCACTGAACGACTGGCTGGCGAAGCACTTCGCCTGATCAGCGCCTGGCGGGCTTGCCGCCGAACTTGGCCACGGCGAACTCCACGAACGCCGAAGCCGCTTTCTGGATCTGCTGGCGGCTCGGATACAGCAGCGAGAAGCTGACCGAAGGCTGCCCGTACTCGGGGAGCACGCGCTGCAGCCGCCCCGCGTCCAGTTCGCTGCGGATCAGAACCTCGGGCAGCAGCGCGATGCCGAGTCCCTCGACAGCGGCGTCGCGCAGCAACCCCATCGCACTGGCGCTGAACCGGCTCTGCACCTCCAGGCGAACCTCGCCGGCGGGGCCCACCACGCGCCAGTCGCGCTGGCTCTGGCTGGGTGAGCTGCGCAGCGTGAGGCCGTCGTGCGAAGCCAGGTCTTCGGGATTGCGCGGCGTGCCGCGCAGCGACAGGTAGCCCGCGCTCGCAACCAGGAAGACCGAGGTCGTCGTGAGCAGGATCGCGACCAGGCGTGAGCTCTCGAGCTTGCCGGCCCGGAACGCGATGTCGATGCCGTCGCCGATCACGTCCACCAGCGCGTCCTGCGCAAAGATCTCCAACCGCACCTTGGGGTGCATGGCGCGGAACTCCCCTAACCAGCTGAGGGGAAACCAGTCGAAGAAGTCCGATGGCGTGGCGATCCGCAAGGTGCCGCTCACCACGCCCACGCCGTCCAGCACTTCGCGGGTGACGTCGCCGATGGCGCTGAAGTGCGTTTCGCAGCGCTGCACCAGCAGCCGCCCGGCTTCCGTCAGCACCAGGCGCCGCGTGGAGCGCTGCATGAGCCGCACTCCCAGCTGCTGTTCGATGTTCTTCACCTGTCGGCTCACCGTGCTGGCGGGAACGCCGAGGGCCTTGCCCGCCAGCGCGAAGCTCCCGAGGCGGGCCACCTGCAGAAAAAGAGCCAACTCATTGAGGTCCACGAATGACCGTCTGCCAAAGCTCAACAAGCTCAATTTCGAATTTCCGGATAGAACGACAAGGGCGGACATCATGGGCCGAACAGATTGCGCAACCGGCACGTGAAAACGCCGAAAAACGCACTTTCCCCAGGCATTCACAAACTTTATGGAAGTGTTAATTGCAAAAAAAACCCTAATCCCCACGTCCGCCGTTGCCGATAGAAAACAGGTCGTGCGTTGTACAGAAAAAAGGCGAGCCCGCTTGCAGCGCACCGGAAACTTTCATCGTCAACCTTCTCCACTACCGTGAAAAATCTGAAAATCAGCGCGCGCTTGAGTCTTGTGTTCGGGCTGCTGCTGCTCCTGCTGGCAGCCATCGCCTTCGTGGGCATCAATCGCCTTCACTACCTGGACGCCACCACCACGCGCATCACGTCCAACATCTCGCCCAAGATCGAAGCCGCGCGCGAGATGTCGTATCAGGCGGCCGACGTGACGCGTATGACACGCAACCTGATCCTCGTGAAAGATGAGGCCGTCAGAACCACCAACAGGCAGACGCTGGAGCAGTCGAGGGCCGAGACCGACAGGCAGATGGCCATACTCGACAAGCTGGTGGACAACGACCGCAGCCGCGAGCTGCTGGCGGCCCTGAAGACGCGGCTCGCCGACTACCGCTCCTTCACCAACGCGGTGGCCGACCTGGCCATGGCCAATCGCCCGGAGGAAGCCACGCAGATGCTCTTCGGCGAGCGCAACAAGACCCAGGCCGCGTACCTGGGCGCCCTGCGCGAGATGGTCGAGTTCACGAGCGAGCAGATGAACAAGGCCGCAGACGCGGCCAGCTCGGCCGCCGAGACGGCCATCGACATCATGGTCGCCACGGCGGTGCTGGCCGTCGTCCTGGGCGTCGTGTCGGCATGGCTGATCACGCGCTCGATCACGCACCCGCTCAACCGTGCGGTTGCAGTGGCCGATCGCGTCGCCCAGGGTGACCTCGGCGAGCCGATCGAGGTGCAGTCCACGGACGAGACCGGCCGGATGCTCACGGCCCTTCAGCGCATGCAGGAGAGCCTGGCGCGCACCGTGGGCCAGGTGCGCGGCAACGCGGAAGGCGTGGCCAGCGCCAGCGCGCAGATCTCGCAGGGCAACGAAGACCTGTCTTCGCGCACCGAGGAGCAGGCCAGTTCGCTGGAGCAGACCGCGGCCTCGATGGAAGAGCTGACCTCCACCGTCAAGCAGAACGCGGACAACGCCCGCCAGGCCAACCAGCTGGCCGTGTCGGCCTCCGAAGTGGCGGTCAAGGGCGGCGCCGTGGTGGGCAAGGTGGTCGAGACCATGGCCTCGATCGATGCGTCGTCGCGCAAGATCGTCGAGATCATCGGCGTCATCGACGGCATCGCCTTCCAGACCAACATCCTGGCGCTCAACGCAGCGGTGGAAGCCGCGCGCGCGGGCGAACAGGGCCGCGGCTTCGCCGTGGTGGCCGGCGAGGTGCGCAACCTGGCGCAGCGATCGGCCGCGGCGGCCAAGGAAATCAAGGACCTCATCGGCGATTCGGTCGGCAAGGTGGACGCCGGCACGGCGCTGGTCAGCGAGGCGGGCCGCACGATGGACGACATCGTGGGCAGCGTGCGCCGGGTGACCGACATCATGGGAGAGATCACCGCCGCGAGCCAGGAGCAGACCTCGGGCATCGAGCAGATCAACCAGGCCATTACGCAGATGGACCAGGTCACGCAACAAAATGCGGCGCTGGTGGAAGAAGCAGCAGCCGCGGCGGCCTCGCTGAGGGATCAGGCAGGCAACCTGCTGCAGGCCGTGAGCGTGTTCAAGCTGGAAGACGGCCACCAGAGCGCCGTGCTCGTGGCACCGGTCGTCACGCCCAAGGCCAAGGCGGTGAAGGCGCCGGCGGCCCTTCCTGTGCGCAGCCGCGTGGCAGCCGTCGCGGCGTCGCCCAAGCTGGCGATTGCCGAAGGCGAGTGGGAGCGCTTCTGACGCAGCGGTTCCGGCGCGCCGCGTTCCGGGCTCAGGCTCGGACCGCGATGCCTTCGGCCTGCAGTCGTTCGCGGATGCGGCGCGCAAAGGCCAGCGCGTGCGCGCCGTCGCCGTGCAGGCACACGGTCTGCGCATTGACCGGCACGACGCTGCCGTCGATGGCCGTCACGCGGTGGTCTCGCGCCATCGAGAGCGTCTGCGCGATCGCGCGCTCTTCGCTGTCGATCAGTGCACCGGGCTGGCTGCGCGGCACCAGGCTGCCGTCGGGCATGTAGCCGCGGTCGGCGAACACTTCCTCGACGGGCTCCAGGCCGGCGCGGCGGGCCGCGTCGATCATGCGGCTGCCCGCCAGGCCGAAGAACTTGAGCGTGGGGTCGAAGCGGCGCACCGCCTCGCACAGCGCATCGGCGAGTTCGGGCTCCTTCGCCGCCTGGTTGTAGAGCTGGCCGTGGGCCTTCACGTGCGAGAGCTTGCCGCCCTCGGCCTTGACGATGGCCGCCAGCGCGCCGATCTGGTAGAGCACATTGGCCACGATCTCGTCGGGCGGCAGGTGCATGGTGCTGCGGCCGAAGTTCTCGCGGTCCGGAAAGCTCGGGTGCGCGCCGATGGCCACGCCGTGACGCATGGCCCAGCGCACGCATTGCTGCATGGTCCTGGCGTCACCGGCGTGCCAGCCGCAGGCGATGTTGGCGGAGCTCACGAGCGCGAGCAGTTCTTCGTCGCTGCCGGCGCCTTCGCCGAGGTCCGCGTTGAGGTCGATGTGCATGGGGCGTTTCCTTTGCGGAAAGTCTATGCCCTGCCCGACCAACCTGCAGCGGCCAACCCTTGTGCCACCTGCGCAAGATAGCGCTGCTGCTGCGCCCATGCGGCCAGCGCCTGGGGCTGGTCGACCTGCACCAGCCGCAGATTGCCGTTCAGCGGCGCCTGCGCCAGCTTCCACAGGTCGGCGCGGATCACCACGCCGATGCGCGGATAGCCGCCGGTGGTCTGCGCGTCGCCCATCAAAATGATCGGCTGGCCCGACGGAGGCACCTGCACCGTGCCGGGAATGACACCCGACGACAGCATGTCGCCGCCGCGCTTGCGCTTGAGTTCGGCACCCGCGAGGCGGCTGCCCATGCGGTTGCTCTGCAGCGTGATGCGCCAGCGCTCGCCCCACAGCAGCTCGCGCGCGGGCAGGGTGAACTGTTCGAACTCAGGGCCGGGCAACACGCGCAAGGCGATGGCGCCGTCTGCCTCCATGGGGCCCCAGTCCGGACCACGCAGGCCGAAGGGGCGACGGGCGAGTTGCGATGCGTCGAGCCTTGACATGCCCAACGGCAGGCGGTCGCCCTTGCGCAATGGGCGCCCCTCATGGCCGCCGAAGCCGGCCTTGAGGTCGGTGCTGCGCGAGCCCAGGATCGGCGGCACATCGATGCCGCCCGCCACCGCGAGCCAGCTGCGCAGCCCGGCCTTCTTCGCGCCCGGCGCGTTGGCGCCCGAGAGCTTCAGGGTCTGGCCGGCGGTCACCGGCATGCTCCAGCAGGGCCAGAGCGGCACGCCGTCGAGCGTGGCGGCGAAGTCGTCGCCGGTCAGCGCGATGCGCGTGTCGACCTCGAAGCGCAGCTCACAGCCGCCCATGGTGAATTCGAGGCCAGCGGCGCCGTCCACGTTGCCCACGAGCCGGTTGGCCATGGTGAGCGAGAGCACGTCGAGCGCGCCGCCGGGGCAGATGCCGAGCTGGCGATGGCCGTGCCGCCCCAGGTCTTGCACCGAGGCGAGCACGCCCGGTTTCTGGACGACGATCATGTCCGCACGCTTTCCACGACGAAGCGCACGCGGTCGCCGGGGCGCAGCAGCGTGGGCGGCGTGGCCGCGGGGTCGAACAGTTCGAGCGGGGTGCGCCCGATCAGCTGCCAGCCGCCGGGCGACGCCAGCGGGTAGATGCCGGTCTGCTCGCCGCCGATGCCCACCGAGCGCGCCGGCACCGCGGTGCGCGGCTCGGCCCGGCGCGGCGTGGCGAGTTCGGGTGCCAGACCGCCCATGAAGGCGAAGCCGGGAAGAAAGCCGAGCAGGTAGACGATGTATTCGCCCGCGCTGTGGCGCCGCACCACCTCGGCCGGCGTGAAGCCGGTGTGGGCCGCGACATCGGCCAGGTCGGGCCCGTGCTCGCCGCCATAGGCCACCGGGATCTCGACCAGCCGGCCCAGTGCGGCAGCGGCCGGCAGCTTCGGCCAGGCTTCGAGCACATGGGCGGTGAGCGTATCGAGGTCGATCGCGGTCGGATCGAAGGTCAGCGTGAGATTGTTCATGCCCGGCAGCGTCTCTCCGACGCCGGGCCATTCGCGCGCGCGCTCGGCGAGCGCCCAGATGCGCTGCTGCTGCGCCAGCGTGGCGGGCGCCGGCAGCTCGCACAGGAGCGCTGCATCGCCCAGGAGATGCAGCCGGGGCGGCGGGGTGCCGCTCATCGCGGCTTATTCACGGCCGAGGCTGCGAACCTTGGCGGCGAGCTGCTGCTCCACGTTGGGGGAGACGAACTTGTGGACCTCGCCGCCGAGCATGGCGATCTCGCGCACGAAGGTGCTGGAGATGAACTGGTACTTGTCGCTGGGGGTCAGGAACACGGTCTCGACGTCGGGCATCAGCGAGCGGTTCATGCCCGCGAGCTGGAACTCGTAGTCGAAGTCGGTCACGGCGCGCAGGCCGCGCACCATGGCCTTGCCGCCGCGCGCGACGACGAAGTCGCGCAGCAGGCCCGAGAAGCTCTCGACGCTGACCTGGTCGCTGTAGGGCTTCACCGCCTCGCGGGCCATGTCCATGCGTTCGGACAGCGTGAAGAGCGCCTTCTTGTGGTGGCCCGCCGCGACGGCGACGATCACCTTGGAGAAGAGCTGGGTTGCGCGCCGCACCACGTCCTCGTGACCGAGGGTGATGGGGTCGAAAGTGCCGGGGTAAACCGCGATCACGTTGCTGGCCATGGTTGCTTCTTCCTCATGCTGCCGATGCGGCTTGTTCGGCGGATTATGCAGTCCCCTCCGGGGCCGCCCTCAGGAGGTGGGCATGCACGGCGCCCGCCTTCAGGTAGCGGAAGCCCACGAGGCCGAAGGCGGCGAGTTCCTCGTCGCTCCAGCGGCGCGGCGCCTCGAGGTACACCGAGCCCCCGGCACGCAGCGCTCTCGCGGCGGCGCGCAGGGCCGGTTCGTAGAGCGCGGTGCTGTCGAAGGGCGGATCGAGGAACACGGCATCGAGGCTGCCGGCGGGCGTGCGCTCCAGCGCGGTCAAGCCGTTGCCGCGCTCGATGCGCACGGCTTCGGCCGACAGCTTGGTCTTGGCGGCCTGCAACTGCGCGACCAGCGCGGCGTCCTGCTCGCACAGCAGCACGTTCGCGGCGCCGCGCGAGGCGGCTTCGAGGCCCAGCGCGCCGGTGCCGGCGAAAGCGTCGACGCAGTGCCAGCCCGGCAGCTCGCCGCCGCCGGCACCGGCCAGGCTCGCGAGCCAGTTGAAGAGGGTTTCGCGCACGCGGTCGGGCGTGGGGCGCAGGCCGGGCTTGTCGGCCACGGCGAGGCGGGTGCGCTTCCATTCGCCACCGATGATGCGCACCTCGCTGGGTTTCGACGGGCGCTTGGTTGCGGCGGGACGGGCGGCTGGGGCGGCTTTCTTCTGGGGCATGCGGCGAGCTTAACGCCCGACGCTCTGCCTCAGAGCCCGCTGAAGGCGCGATGGGCCAGCATCGCGGCCAGCAGCAGCATGGTGCCGCCGATGAGCCCGTCGAGCATCTGCCAGGCGCGCGGCCGAGCGAACACCGGCGCGAGCAGGCGCGCACCGAAGCCCAGCGAGGTGAACCACAGCGCGCTGGCGGTGGCCGCGCCCGCCACGAACCAGACCTTCAGCAGCCCCGCGTACTGCGCGCCGGCGCTGCCCACGAGCAGCACGGTGTCGAGGTAGACATGCGGATTCAGCAGCGTGAAGCCGGCCGCCTGCGCGACCACGGCCGCGCGCGACAGCGACGCACCCTGTGCCGTGGCCTGCAGCGCGGCGGGCCGGCGCGAGCGCCACAGCGCCTTCAGGCCATAGGTGCAGAGGAATACGGCGCCGAACGCAGCGAGCGCGGTGGCCAGCATCGGGCGGCCCTTCAGCGCCTGCGCCATGCCGGCCACGCCGGCGCCGATCAACACCGCGTCGCTGGCCGCGCAGAACAACACCACCGCGCCCACGTGTTCGCGCCGCAAGCCCTGGCGCAGCACGTAGGCGTTCTGCGCGCCGATGGCGACGATGAGGACCAGGCTCATGAAGAGCCCGTTGACGAAGGCGGGGGTGACTTGTACGGCTTGCATGGTCCGAGCTTGCGGCCTGACCGTGATTAACTCAAACTAAACTTTCTAACTGCTGTTCAGTTTTACTTCACCGTCACCATGCTTGACTACGCCGCCCTGAATGCTCTCGCAGCCGTCGTGCGCGAGGGCAGCTTCGAACGCGCCGCCCGCGCGCTGCACGTCACGCCGTCAGCGGTGTCGCAGCGCATCAGGCAGCTGGAGGAGCGCACCGGCGGCGCCCTGCTCGTGCGCGGCCAGCCCTGCGTGGCGACGGAAGCCGGGCTGCAACTGTGCCGCCACGTCGAGCGCGTGGGCATGCTGGAGCACGAACTGCGCGACGCCCTGCCCGCGCTGGGCATGGGCAGCGGCGAGGCCGGCGATGAGCGCCTGACGGTGCGCGTGGCCGTCAACGCCGACAGCCTGGCGACCTGGTTCATCGCGGCCGCGGCCGCCTTCACGGCGCAGGCGCAAACGGTGCTGCTCGACCTCACGGTGGACGACCAGGACCACACGGCCGAGCGGCTGCGCAGCGGCGCGGTGCTGGCGGCCGTGACCGCGCTGGCGAAGCCGGTGGCCGGCTGCAACAGCGAGGCGCTGGGCACTGTGCACTACGTGGCCGCCGCCAGCCCGGAATTCGTGCGCGACCATTTCGCCAAGGGCGTGGGCGCGCGCACGCTGGCGAACGCGCCGAGCCTGGTGTTCGACCGCAAGGACCGGCTGCAGGCGCGCTGGGTGCGGCGCATCTGCCATCGCAATGTCGAGACGCCACGGCACTGGGTACCCTCGCCCACCGCCTTCGTCGAGGCGGCCTGCGCTGGAATGGGCTGGGGCATGCATCCGACCAGCATGGTGGCCGAAGCCATCCGTGAAGGCAGGCTGGTGGAACTGGTTCCCGGCTCGACACTGCCGGTGCCGCTCTACTGGCAGCAGGCGCGCGCGGCGTCGCGCCTGCTGGAAAGACTGGGCGCGGCGGTTCGCGCTGCCGCCAGCCAGGGGCCGCACGCCCTGGCCTAGTCGCCCGCCTACTGCTGCGTCTTGGCGGCGGCCGCCTGGGCGGGCTTGCCGCCCACCACCACCGTCACCATGCGCTCCGGCTGCAGCTTGCGCTGGAACGCTGCCTTGATGTCCGCCGCCGTGACCGCATTCATGCGCGCGGTCCAGGTGTCGAGGTAGTCCAGCGGCAGGTCGTGCCATGCGATGTTGGCGACGTTGCCGATCAGCTTGCGGTTGCTGTCGAGCAGCAGCGGGAAGCCGCCGATCACGTTGTCCTTGGCGGCCTTGAGTTCGCTCGCGGTCGGGCCCTCGGCCACGAACTTCGCGAGCACTTCGCGCGACACCTTCACCGCTTCCTCGGCCTGGTCGGGCCGGGTCTGGAAGCCGATGCGGAACGCGCCCGCCTCGAGCCCCGGCGCGAAGCCGCTGTAGATGCTGTAGGTGAGGCCGCGCTTCTCGCGCACCTGGTCGGTCAGGCGCGACACGAAACCGCCGCCGCCCAGCACGTAGTTGCCCAGCGTGAGCGCGAAGTGGTCCGGGTCCTTGCGCGGATAGCCGGGCTGGCCGATGAAGACGTGGGCCTGCGCCGAATCGAACGGAATGCGCTCGTCCTTCGCCGCCGTGAGCGCGGCCACGGGCGCGATGGCCGGCAGGGGCGTGCAGGCCTCGGGGCCGGGCAGGCGCGACAGCAGCGTGTTGGCGAGCGTCTCGGCCTCGGCGCGCGTGACCGCGCCGACGATGCTGAGCTTGGCGCGGCACGGCACCATCAGCTGCTGATAGCGCTGGCGCATGGCGGCGGTGTCGATGCGCGCCAGCGTTTCCTCGGTCACTTCCTGCCCGTAGGGGTGCGTGCCGTACGCCGCCTGCGCGAACGCACGGCCGGCCACGGTCGCGGGCTTGGTGTTGGCTTCCTTGATGGCGGCGTTGATGCGCTCGCGCTCGCGCTGCCACACGTCGTCGGGGAAGGCCGGCTCGCCGATCTCGCGCGAGGCCAGCGTGACAGCCTTCTTCAGCAGCGCCGGGTCGGACAGCGTGCGCAGCGAATAGCTGGTGCGGTCGGTGCCCGCGCTCACGTCGAAGCTGGCGCCCAGGTCGGCCCAGGCTTCGCCGAGGGCGTTCTGGTCGAGCGCCGGCTCGCCGCCCTTGCCCGCGCGCACGCCCTTCTCGACCATCGCGGCCGTGGTGCTGGCCAGGCCGGCCTGCGACGCGGGGTCACGGCGGCTGCCGGCGTCGAAGTCGACCTGCATGTCGACGATCGGCAGCGCATTGGTCGACACGAGATAGATCTTGGCGCCGTTGGCGAGCGTCCAGTGCTGGATCGGCAGCGCGGCGTGCGCGCCGGTCATGCCCGCGAGTGCCGCCGCGCCTGCAAGCACGAGAGCGCGCGCGGTTTTCTTCAGAGTCTTGTTCGTCATGGAATCGGGACCTTTCAGCGCAGCTCGCCAGCGGGCGCCGCGAAGCCGCGGCCGCGCTTGGCCTCGGGCGGCAGGGGCCGCAGCGTGGCGACCGTGAGCTGGTCGTCGCCGAAGTACTTGGCGGCCACGGCCTGCACCTGCGCGGCCGTGACGGACTGCAGCCGGGCGACGATGCGCTCGCTGGCGTCCAGCGGCAGGCCCTGGATCCAGTTGCTGCCGAGTTCGCGCGCCTGCGCCATCACCGAGTCGCGCTTGTAGGTCTCGCTGGCCACCCATTGCGTCTTGACGCGGGCCAGTTCGGCTTCGCCCACGCCGTCCTTGGCGATGCGCGCCACCTGCGCGCGCAAGGCGGCCTCGACCGCCTCGGCGCTCTTGCCGGCGGCCGGCACGCCTTCGAGCACGAAGAGCTGCGGGCCGCGGCCGACGAAGCCCGCGTAGGCGCCAGCCGAGTCGGCGACGCGGTCGGGGCCCTGGGTGAGCGCGCGGTCGAGCCGGGCGCCGGCATAGCCGTCGAGCACGGCGGACAGCACCACCAGCGCCCAGGCGTCGCTGTTCACGTCGTCGATGCTGGCGATCTGCGGCACGCGGTAGGCCAGCGACACGTAGGCCTGCTCGGCGGGGGCCTTGAATTCGAGGCGGCGGATGCCGCGCTGCACCGGCTCCACGCGCGGCTTGCGCACGGGCACGGCACGCGCGGGAATGCGGCCGTAGTATTTCTCGGCCATCGCGCGGACCTGGGCCACGTCGACGTCGCCGGCCACCACCAGCACGGCGTTGGCGGGCACGTACCAGCGCTGGTGGAAGTCGCGCACGTCAGCCGGGGTCATGGCGTCGAGGTCGCTCATCCAGCCAACCACGGGGCGGTGGTAAGGCGACGCGATGAAGACGGCGGCGTTCTGCTGCTCGCCGAGCAGGGCGCGCGGCTGGTCTTCGGTGCGCAGTCGGCGCTCTTCCTTGACGACCTCGATCTCGCGCTTGAATTCGTCGTCGGGCCACTGGTTGTTGGCGAAGCGGTCGGATTCGAGCTTCATCACCTGCTCGAGGCTGCCGACCGGAATCTGCTGGTAGTAGCCGGTGTAGTCGCGGGTGGTGAAGGCGTTTTCCTGGCCGCCGAGGGCCGCCACGCGGCGCGAGAACTCGCCGGGCTTGATGTCCTTGGTGCCCTTGAACATCATGTGTTCGAGCGCATGTGCAACCCCAGAGGTGCCGTCGACTTCATCGAGGGAGCCGACCCGCACCCAGACCATCTGTACCGCCGTGGGCGAGCGCCGGTCGGGCTGCACGATCAGCGTCATGCCGTTGGGCAGCGTGAATTGCTGGGGTCCCGGCGCGGCCGCGGTGGCGGCGGACGAAGCGGCGGGGGCCGGTGTGGACTGAGCCTGCGCAGGCACGGCCCACGGCGCCACGAGCGCCATTGCCAGTACCGCACCAGACGCAGCACGGCGTGGCGGGAGGTGTTTCATAGAATGGGTCGGATTGTAAAAAGCTTCTGATGTTCAGTTTCTTCAAGAAAAAACCGCCTGCCGATGCCCCGGTCGCGCCGGCGCCCCCTCCGGCTGTCGCGCCAGCGCCCGCCCCGGAGCCCGCGCCCACGCGCTCGGTATTCTCGCCTTCGAGCTGGTTCGGCTCGAAGCCAGCGGTGGAGGAAACGCCTGTTGCGCCTGCGCCGGCCGTTGCGCCACCGCCCGCTCCGGCTCCTGCACCGACAGCCCCTGCGCCGGTCGTCGCAGCGCCGGCACCAGCGCCGGCCCCGGTCGTGGCCGCGCCCCCTCCCGCACCGCCGCCTGTCTTCGCTCCCCCGCCAGCCCCGGCGCCCGCTCCCGTTCCCGCCCCGGTCGCCGCGGCACCGGTCGCCCCCGAGCGCAAGAGCTGGCTCGACAAGCTCAAGACCGGCCTGCGCAAGACCGGTACCGGCATCCAGGCCGTCTTCGTCAATGCCCAGATCGACGACGCGCTCTATGAAGAGCTCGAATCCGCCCTGCTGATGGCCGACACCGGCGTCAAGGCGACCGAATACCTGCTCGAAGACCTGCGCGGCCGCGTCAAGCGCCAGATGGCCACCGACGCCGGCCAGGTCAAGGTGCTGCTGGCCGAGGCCGTGGCCGACCTGCTCAAGCCGCTCGAGAAGCCGCTGGTCATCGGCCAGTTCACGCCCACCGTCATCATGGTGGCCGGCGTCAACGGCGCGGGCAAGACCACCTCCATCGGCAAGCTCACCAAGCACCTGGCCAACGAAGGCGCCTCGGTGCTGCTGGCGGCGGCCGACACCTTCCGGGCGGCGGCGCGCGAGCAGCTCTTGGTCTGGGCAGATCGCAACACGGTCGAGATCGTGAGCCAGGAAGGCGGCGACCCCTCGGCCGTGAGCTTCGACGCGGTGAACGCCGGCAAGGCGCGCGGCAAGGACGTGGTGCTGGTCGACACGGCCGGCCGCCTGCCGACGCAGCTGCACCTGATGGACGAGCTCAAGAAGATCAAGCGCATCGTCACCAAGGCCGACGGCACCGCGCCGCACGAGGTGCTGCTGGTGATCGACGGCAACACCGGCCAGAACGCGCTCGCGCAGGTCAAGGCCTTCGACGAGACCCTGGGCCTCACCGGCCTGATCGTCACCAAGCTCGACGGCACGGCCAAGGGCGGCGTGCTGTGCGCCATTGCGCGCGAGCGGCCGATTCCGGTGTACTTCATCGGCGTGGGCGAGAAGCTGGAAGACCTGGAAACCTTCGACGCGCGCGAGTTCGCGCAGGCACTGCTCGGCTGAACCGGCTGCTCCTCCAATAAAAAAACGGCCCTGGCTTGCGCCAGGGCCGTTTCTCTTTTCTTCTTCTCTTCTCCCCCTCGCCGGGTCAGACTCCGAACGGCGATGTCGGCATGCACAGGGCAGGCCCCGTGCAATTGGTGGCCTTGTAGTAGTAGTTGCGCGTCTGCGAGTTCACGATCATCGGCCCGATGAGTGCGAAGCCGTCCGCACCCAGCGTGTTCGACTGCTCGAGTTCCGCCGACAGCGTGTCCTTCGGCACCAGAGCCTGGTAGGTGAAGGTGCTGGACTGCGAAAGGTCCTTGGCGAAGATGTTTCCGAAGCTGTACGGTCCCCGGAAACGGAAGCCGCGAGCGCCTGCCTCTTCGAACTGCGCCAGGGTTGCGCCGACGTCGGATGCGTTGTCCTTCACCTCGTAGGCGAACGTGGAATTGCCGGACGAGCTCTTCTCGAAGACCGCGACCATCGCCGAGCCGAAAACATAGGCCGGTGCGGTATTGAAGTAGCCGTCAGCACCCTGCGCATTGCCACGGGTGATGAACTCGGACCTGCTGGCCGCCGCTGCCTCGGTGCGGTAGGTGTAGGTGGCATCGGTACCGCTTTCCTTGCGGTAGATCATCACCGGCACGTTGTTCACGCTGCTCGCACCGGCCCAGCGGTAGCCTCGCCCGCCCGCCTCGTTGGCCTGGGCCAGGAAGGCACTCGCGTCCGTCGGGGTCGCCTTCGTCTCGTAGACATAGGTGATGCTGCCCGTCTTGTAGTAGACGTTGGCGCCGGCCCCGGACTGGGCGTCCGTCAACGCGCCGAGGAACCTGAAGCCCTTGGTGCCCTCGGTATTGAGGTCGTTCAGGAAGGCACCGCCATCCGCCGGATAGGGCAGTTGCTCGTACAGGAAAGTGCTTGTGGCCGGCGCGGGCGCCGGAGCAGGAGGCTCCGCGGGCGGCGGAGCGGGAGCGGGAGCGGGAGCGGGGGGTGGGGACGGGAGAACGCCGATGGGTGCAAAGCCGTTGCCATCGTTGCCGCCGCCACCGCAAGCCGCCAGGGCAAGCGTCGCCGCGACTGCTGCGGCTATCGCCGCGAGTCTGAACTTCATTGGGGAAAAACCTCCGGGATCCAAATGTTGTGAGCGCACTGGCAAGGGATCGGACAGGAGGCCGAAACGCCAGGGCCCGCCTAAGTTAAAGCGGCGCCACTGCATTCACCAGTGCCAAAAGTCATGACATCTGTCGTCTATGGATCGCATTGGTTATTAAATTAATACCAATAGCCTCCAATTACCAAGAAGGCTAACGAGCCGTCACAACCTCGGCCATCGCCCGCAAAAGGGATTCGGCAGCCACGGGCTTGAACAGCACCGGCACGCGGGACTCGCGCACGCGCTGCAGCCGGTCCGGTGAGGTTTCGCCTGTGACGAGCAGCAACGGCATGGCCGCCCTGCCCTGGGCCGCGCCCTGGCTCAGGCGCAGGCCGGCGTCGAGCCCGTCGGCGCCATCGGCCAGCCGGTAATCGCACAGCAGCAGATCGAACGGCCGACCTTCGGCGGCCGCCTGCTGCAATGCCTCGGCGGCGGCCTCCTCACTGTCGACGGCATGCGCGTCCACCGCATGCGAGCGCAGCAGCCCGACCATGGCTTCCCGGATTTCCTGTTCGTCGTCGAGCAGCAGCACCCGCCCGGGCAGCACGGCCTCGGGCTTGTCGCTTCGCCGTGTCGACAGCGCCCCGGCAGCCGCCACGCGGGCCGGCGCCTTCACCGCGGGCACCACCACGCGAAAGAAAGTGCCCCGGCCCGGCCGCGAATGCATCTGCACCGGATGGCCGAGCAGCCGCGACAGCCGCTGCACGATCGACAGCCCGATGCCCAGCCCCCTGGAACGGTCTCGGCCCGGATTGTTGACCTGATAGAACTCCTCGAAGATCCGGCTCGACTGTTCGGGCGCGATGCCGATGCCGCTGTCGCGCACCTCGATCCACACCGCCTCGCCGCGGTCGCGCGCCGTCACGGTCACGCCGCCGCGCGTGGTGTATTTCAGCGCGTTGTCCATCAGGTTGGACAGCATGCGGTGCAGCAGCTGCGGGTCGCTGTGCACCCACAGGCCGCTGGCGAGCACGCGCAGCTGCAGCTGCTTGTGCTCGGCCCTGGCCGCGAAGGTGTGGTTGAGCGGCAGGAACAGCGCGTCGAGCTGTACCGGCTGCGGCGCCGGCGTGACCACGCCCGCGTCGAGCCGCGAGACGTCGAGCATGGTGTCGAGCGACGCGCCCAGCGCATTCACCGCGCGCATCAGGCGCTCGGCATTGCGGCGCTCGGGGCGGTCGCGCAGTTCGTTTTCCAGCGCGGCGCCGAACAGCGCAATGGCGTGCAGCGGCTGGCGCAGGTCGTGGCTGGCGGTGCCGAGAAAGCGCGTTTTCTCTTCGCTGGCGCGCTCGGTGGCGGCGATCTGCTCGCCGAGCCGCGCGGCAAGCGCCTCGTTCTCGAAGCGCAGCATGAGCGACTCGGTGAGCAGCTTGTGCTGGCCGACGCCCGCGTGCAGCGTCAAAAGCAGGTAGGCCGCGCCGGCCGCCGCCAGGAACAGATGTAGGCCGTCGCCCTGCCAGGCCAGCGCGGTGATCATGCCGAGCGACATCGGCATCGTGTAGCCGAACAGCGCCGGCTTCAGCGGCCAGAGCGACTGCGCCGCGCGCGCGCAGCTGCCGACGATCACGGCCATCAGCAGCGAGGTCATGGGCAGGTTGTCGTGCGGCACGATGAGCCAGGGCACCACCGCGGTGATCATGCTCACCAGCGTGACCATGCGCGAGATCTTGCGCGCCCAGTAGGCGCTTTCGCGCGCGGGCCGCGCGGGCGTCCAGCGCGGCGTGAAGAGCACGTAGATGTCGGCGATCAGCAGCGTGGCGAGCCAGAACAGCAGGCTCGGGTCTTTCAGCTGCGAATAGATGATGGCGCCGAACACCAGCACGAACGCCATGTGCGTCAGCGTCGAGGCGATGTAGGTGCTGTAGACCGAGGCGATGTTCTCGCGCAGCACCCGCTGGCCGAGCATGTAGTCGGCGGAGGGCTCGCTGGGCGCCACGATCGGTGCGCTCAATTCAGTGCAGGGTGCTGATCAGTTGCGCGCGCGAGCGCATGCCGAACAGCAGCAGGATGGTCGAGACGTGGTTCTTCACGGTGCCTTCGCTCAGGTTGGCGAGTTGCGCGATTTCCTTGTTGGCCTTGCCTTCGAGCACCCACTGCAGCACCTGCATCTGGCGCGGGGTCAGTTCTTGCCAGGCGCTGGCATGGGCGAATTCGGCATAGCCGGCGAGCGGCTTGGACGCGGTCGGCGGCGGCGGCTCGGTAGTGCCGGGCGCCGAGGGGTCGAGCAGGCCGCAGGCGCGAATGAAGCTCACGACCTCCTTCAGGTCGGCCGACTTGGGCAGGAAGGCGGCCGCGCCCAGCGCCAGCACACCCTGCGCCAGCGTGCTGTTGCCGGTGCCCGAGAGCACCACGATGCGGGCGTCCGGAAAGCGCTGGCGGAAATCGGCCAGACCGCTCAGGCCGCGCGTGTCGGGCAGCGCCAGATCGAGCAGCACTAGGCCGATGGACGCTTGGTGGGCTTCGTACAGCACCAGGGCGTCAGCCACGTTGCCGGCCTCGAAAACCTCGATGCTGGCGCCGGAGGACGCAGCCTGCGCCTGGACCAGCGCACAGACGCCGAGGCGCAGCAGGTCGTGGTCGTCCACGACGAGGATCGCGGTGGGGGACTGGGCGGGTGCGCCGGCCTCGGCAGGCGGCTGCAAGGGCGTGGGTGAGGTGTCGAGGGAAGCCACGCGTTTGATCTTAGCGGCGCAGCGGCACGGTGAAAGTGCCCAAAGTCATGCCATGCGCCCTCCCGTAGTGCTTTTACGCTACTTTTTTGATAGCAAATACGCATGGCAAGCGCTCTTGCCATCGGGCTTTTCCATGGGCACCATCGAAGTTCCGCCGCATCGAACGGCGCCCACGGAGACCCACAATGACGCATACCGCCGCCGCCCCGCTCGAATCGAGCGACCGCAAGGTCGACCGGCTGCTCGCCCACTACGAGGAGAGCCATCGGAACCCGACCAACGAACTGATCCATTTCGTGGCCATCCCGGCCATCATGCTGAGCATCGTCGGGCTGCTGTTCGCCATTCATCCATGGGTGGCGTATGTGTTCGTGGGGGCCAGCCTTGTCTATTACGCGCTGCTGCGGGCACCGGCCTTCCTGCTGACCATGGCTGTGCTGACGGCCATCGCGCTGGCGCTGGTGCATGCGATGGGCGGCCTTGTATTGCCGGTTTCAGCCGCTATCTTTGTGGTGGCCTGGATCTTTCAGTTCGTGGGCCACAAGCTGGAAGGCAAGAAACCTTCGTTCTTCGAAGACATCCAATATCTCTGGGTCGGCCCGCTGTTCGTTCTGTCGAAGCTGTTTCTAAGGCTAGGCATCCGCTGGTAGCCTCTGGCTATCAGCGCGATAGAAACTCAAGGGAACCCTTGGTTTAGCACTCCCTCTAACCGAGTGCTAATATGGCCAACACAAAGGAGTTTCCCCTGATGACAACGCTGTCTGGAGTCTCTGCCAACCAGCTGGCCGTCGCCAATCCATGGTCGATGGTTCCCCCGCTGGGCAACCTGGATGCCTACATTTCGGCCGCCAACCGCCTGCCGATGCTCACGCTCGAAGAAGAGCAGGGCTTCGCACGCAAGCTGCGCGACCAGAACGACCTCGAATCCGCCGGCGCGCTCGTGCTGTCGCACTTGCGCCTCGTGGTTTCCATCTCCCGCCAATACCTGGGCTACGGGCTGCCGCACGGCGACCTGATCCAGGAAGGCAACGTCGGCCTGATGAAGGCCGTGAAGCGTTTCGACCCCGACCAGGGCGTGCGGCTCGTGAGCTACGCCATGCACTGGATCAAGGCCGAAATCCACGAGTACATCCTGAAGAACTGGCGCATGGTCAAGGTCGCGACGACCAAGGCCCAGCGCAAGCTGTTCTTCAACCTGCGCTCGATGAAGCAGGGCTTCAAGGCCGACTCGGCCGCGGCCGACAACGGCACGCACCGCGAAACGCTGAGCCCCGACGAGGTGTCGCAAATGGCGACCCGGCTCAACGTCAAGCCCGAAGAAGTGCTCGAGATGGAAACCCGCCTGTCGGGCGGCGACGTCATGCTCGATCCGGGCCCGTCGGACGACGGTGAAGAGGCCTTCGGCCCCATCGCCTACCTGGCCGACGCCACCCAGGAGCCGACCGCCCTGCTCGAGTCGCAGCAGCGCGACCGCCTGTCGAGCGACGGCATCGCCACGGCGCTCGAGGCGCTGGACGACCGCAGCCGCCGCATTGTCGAAGAGCGCTGGCTCAAGGTGAACGACGACGGCTCGGGCGGCATGACATTGCACGACCTCGCGGCCGTGTACGGCGTGAGCGCCGAACGCATCCGCCAGATCGAAGTCGCGGCGATGAAGAAGATGAAGAAGGCGCTCGCGGACTACGCGTAAGCCACCAGCCTCTCCTTCCCAGGATGAAGAAAAGCCCGGTCTCCCGGGCTTTTTTCATTTGGAGAGCGTGCGCATCGCCCGCTTGGCGATGTAGCGGGTTTCTGGCGTATCCGACTCGGCCAGCCAGCGCGCGCAGAGTTTGTCGACCCATTCGCCCTGGCTCTTGCTCGCATCGTTGAGCCAGTTGGCCACCGAGTTCTGCACATAGCGGCTCGGATCGGCGCGCAGCGGCTCCAGCAGCGGCAGCGCGCGCCAGGGCTCGGTCTTGAGCGCCTCGATCTGGGCGCACCACACGCCGCGCGGGCGCGTGAGCTCGCTGGCGAAGCGGCGGATGTTGGGGTCGGCATCCAGCACCCAGGGCTGCAGCAGCGCGAGCGCTTCGTCGAGCGAGGCAATCACCGCGTCGCGCACCGCCATCCAGGCGATCTCGCGCACGCCGAAGTGCGGATCGGCGGCAAAGCGGCGCACGGCCTCCAGTTGCCGCGGCAGCGACAGGCCCGAGAGCGTGACCCACTGCGCGGCCCAGCAGCGCGCCACGTCGCTCGAATGCGTGGCCAGCCTGTGGGCGACGGCATCGCGCTCGTCATGCAGCGCCGCGAGGTCATACAGCGCGCGGGCGATGTGCCCGTGCCGCTGCATCGGCTTGAACGCCGCCAGCATCGCGAGAGTGTCGACCAGCCGCTCGCTCTGCGCGTCGAGCCCGATGTGCCCCGCCACGCTGCGCGCCAGCCGCGGCAGCTCCAGCGCCATGAATTCGTTGAGGTTGACGGTTTCGAGCAGCCCGTCGTTGAGAGCGCCCAGCACCTCGGGCGGGATCAGCGCGATGCGGAAGGCGCCCTTGCGCGTCTTCAGGTGCTCGACCGAGCCCACCACGGCTTGCATCTGTCAACCCTGCTCAAGAAGCGATCAGCGTCTTCAGGTCCGACACCATGGCCGGCACGCCCGCGCCGTAGCGTGCGTAGAGCCGCAGGCGCCCCTGCGTGTCGTACACGTAGCTCGCGGCCGAGTGGTCCATCGAATAGCTGGTCGGCGTCTTGCCGTCGACCTTCTTGTAGTAGACCTTGTAGTCCTTCGCGAGCGCGGCCAGTTCGTCGGCGGTCGGGATCAGCGCCACGAAGCTCGGGTCGAACGCGCCCATGTAGGCCTTGAGCACCTCGGCCGTGTCGCGCGCCGGGTCGACGGTGACGAACAGAACCTGCAGCTTGTCGCCGTCCTTGCCCAGCTGCTGCTTGACCTGCGCCATCTCGGTCATGGTGGTCGGGCAGACATCGGGGCACTGGGCGTAGCCGAAGAACATCACGACCGCCTTGCCCTTGAAGTCGGCCATGGTGCGGACCTTGCCGTCGGCGTCCTTCAGCGAGAAGTCCTTTGCGTAGTCGGCGCCGGTGATGTCCACGGCATTGAAGCTCTGCTTCTGCTCGCTGCAGGCGGAAAGCCCCAGGCCCAGGGTCGCGGCGATGCCCACCCAGCCGGCGCTTCCGGCGATCAATCTGAGAGCGTTCCGCTTGTTCATGGAAAAGACGTGGTCAATGGATGTAGTGATCGACGAGCAAGGCCAGGAACAGCACGCTCAGGTGGATCAGCGAGAAGCGAAAGGTCTTTCGCGCCAGGGTGTCGGAGTAGTTGCGCCACAGCGCGAAGGCGTAGCCGGTGAAGCCGACGCTCACGACCACCGCCACCGCCAGGTACAGCCAGCCGCTCATGCCGTAGATGAAGGGCATCAGGCAGGCCGCGAACAGAATGAAGGTGTACAGCAGCACCTGCAGCCGCGTGAACTCGTTGCCGTGCGTCACGGGCAGCATCGGCAGGCCCGCCTTGCGGTAGTCCTCGACGCGGTAGAGCGCCAGCGCCCAGAAGTGCGGCGGCGTCCACAGGAAGATGATGAGGAAAAGAATCAGCGCCTCGGGGCCCACGTCGCCCGTCATCGCAGCCCAGCCCAGCACCGGCGGCATGGCGCCCGAGGCACCGCCGATCACGATGTTCTGCGGCGTCAGCGGCTTGAGGATCACGGTGTAGATCACCGCGTAACCGACGAAGGTGGCGAAGGTCAGCCACATGGTCAGCGGATTGACCGTGAACCACAGCAGCACGGAGCCGGCGGTGCACAGCAGCGCCGAGAAGATCAGCGCCTGCAGGTCGCTGAGTTCGCCGCGCGCGGTGGGGCGCCACGCGGTGCGCTTCATCTTGGCGTCGATGCCCTTTTCGACCAGGCAGTTGAACGCCGCCGCCGCCCCCGCCACCAGCCAGATGCCGATGCAGGCCAGCGCGCCGCGCTGCACGTCGGCCCACGACGGCATGCCCGGCACGGCCAGCACCATGCCGATGAAGGCGCAGAACACGATCAGCTGCACCACGCGCGGCTTTGTCAGCGCGTAGAACTGGCGCAGCACGTTGGCGGTGCTGCCTTGCTGAACGGAAATCGGGGTACTCACGCGGCGGCCTTCCTCTGGTTGTTGTTGTCGTGACCGGTTGCATTGTCACTGGCGCGCGCGAGCCGTGCTTCGGGCACGGCGCGGCGGCTTTCGCACAGCGCCCATGTCAGCACCACGGCCAGCGCCGCGGCGCCACCCGTGTGAAGCACGGCCGCCGCCAGCGGCCAGCCGAGAAGCACGTTGCCCAGGCCGGTGGCCAGTTGCAGCAGCGCAAGACCCGCCAGCCAGCGCGCCTGGGGTTTCAGTGTGTCGATGCGACGCAGGCGCCATGCCAGCACGCCGAGCGCGGCGAAGACGGCGTAAGCCATCAACCGATGCGCATAGTGGATGGCGGTGAGCGCCGAGAAGTCGAGCGGCTGGCCTTCGCCGGTCACGCCGAGGTGGCGCCAGATCTCGAAGCCCTGCGCGAAGTTCATCGGCGGCCACCAGCTGTCCTGGCAGGTCGGGAACTGCGTGCAGGCGAGCACCGCATAGTTGGTGCTGACCCAGCCGCCGAGGGCGATCTGCAGCACGAGCAGCACGGTGGTGGCGATGAGCCCGTTGCGCAGCGCCGGCGATAAGGCGGTGGGCAGCCGCTGAGCGGCGGCCTGGCGGTAATGCACGGCCTGGATGCAGAGCAGCGCCAGCAGCACCACGGCGCCCAACAGGTGCAGCGTGACGATCGCGGGGAACAGCTTCCAGGTCACGGTGAGGGCGCCGAACGCGCCCTGCAGGCACACCCAGACCAGCGTGAATGCCGGCCACCAGGCGCTGAGCGTGGCGTGGTGATCGCCGTCCTTGGACGATGACGACGGCTGCGGCACGCGGCGCTGGCGGCGGCGCACGATCCAGGTCGCGCCCGCGAGCGTGAGGATCAGCACGCCGACGCCCGTCGCCAGGTAGCGGTGAACCATCTCGACCCAGGCCTTGCCGTGCGTGACCGGACCGGTCGGCTGCGCGCTCTGCGCCATCGCGATCTCGTGCCGTGCGCCGTGCGGGCTGGCATTGCCGTAGCAGCCGGGCCAGTCGGGGCAGCCCAAGCCCGAATCGGTGAGCCGGGTGAACGCGCCGAACAGCGTCAGGTCGAAGGTCAGGAACAGCGTGAGCACGGTCAGCGCATGCAGCCGGCGCGCCGGGCCTGCGCCCGCGTTGCGCCGCCAGACCCACAGCAGCGGGCCGAGCGCGATCAGCACGCCCGCGGCCATGAGCCACGCGATCGGCGTGAGGTCGTAGAGCGAGCTCGTCGTGTCCATGCGGTCTTGTCTGTCTGCGGCCGCTCAGCGGTCCGGCTTGTCCCACGACGCCGAGGCGCGCAGCAGGCGGTCGAGGTCGCGCTTGGCGCGGCTGGCGCCCGCGGCGTCCATGCGCGCCGGGAAGCGCATCATCCAGTGGCCCATCGGATCGACCACGTAAAGGTGTTCGGCCAGCGTGTGGCCCGACACGGGAACGAGCCACTTGGCCAGTTCGTCGGCCGGCACGCGCAGCACGGTCGCGCCGTGCAGGCCGTTGTTCAGGCGTTCGGGCACGGGTGCGGCGTCGCTCACCAGCCAGACGCGGTCCATGCGGTCTTTTTCGCGGCCCAGGCTTTCGCGCAGTTGCCGCTGCAGGTAGAGCTGCTGCTCGCACAGCGCGTCGCAGGCGGCGTCGGCCACCGCGACCAGCAACCACTGCCCCTTGAGGGTGGCCAGGTCGACCGGCGCGCCGTTGCGATCGGCGGCGACGAACTTCGGCAGTTCGCGCTGCGGATCGATCAGCTCGCCGTAGACGCTGCGCCCCTCGGGCCGGATCACGTAGTAGGTGAAGTACGAGGCGATGACCGGCGCCGCGCACATCAGCATCACCGCGATCATCTTCCAGCGCCCGACGACCGTGCGCCGGCCTTCCGCGCCGTCGAGGGCCTGGTTCGGCGACGGCATCGAATGGACCGTCAGGCCCAGCGGCTCGTCAGAAGCGGCCATCGCGTGCGCGGCGCCTCGCGCGGCGGAAGGGTGTGATGAATTGGAACCAGACATAGAGGATGACGACGAGGGCCGACAGGCCAAACCACTGGAATGCGTAACCGTAGTGCCTCTCGAGGCCCAGCGCCGGGGCCGGCCAGTCTCGCTGCAGCCCCTCGGAGGCCGGCCCGGTCTGCTGCAGCGACACGTCGGTACGCAGCGGCATCTTGGTCTCGGCGCGGAAAGCCTCCAGGTCGAGATTTTGCCGGATGGGCGAATACCCTTCGACGGCCGGTGCCGGAGCGGCGGCTTCCGGCGTCGCCGCGGTTGCGGGTGCGCCCGCCGGTGCTGCCGGTGCAGGGACGGACGTGCCCAGCTCCAGCAGGTGGCTCGGCGGCGGCTCGATCAGGCCCGTGACCTCGACGATGCCGGCCGGCGTTTCGACAGCGCCGAGCTTCGTGCGGTCGACGAAATTGCGCTGCACCCAGCCGCGCTGGACCATCACCGTCTGCTCGGTGCCCTCCAGCGCGAACGGCGTCAGCACGTAGAAGCCGGGCACGCCGTGCATCTGGCGGTTGTCGAGGTACACGGTCTGCGGCGTCAGCCACAGGCCGCGCAGGCGCACCGGGCGGTGCAGTTCGTCGGAAGGCTGCGCGAGCGCCAGGAACTCCGCCTGCGTGAGCGGCGGCTTCACTTTCTGGGCTTCGATGCTGGCCTGCAATGCCTCTTTCTGCGCGGCGCGCGAGAGCTGCCAGCGGCCCAGCGAAACGGTGGCGGCCAGCGTCAGCACGGCGGCGACGGTGATCAGCCAGAAGCGACCGGGACGGCGCCGGTCTTCGGAGTACAGGGGTTCAGGAGTCACTGGAGGAAGCGGGGCGTGCGGCAGATAATGCGGGTCATGAAATATTTCGTCGCCCTGGTGTTCGTGGGCATCTTCGCGAGCCTCGCGTTTGCCCTGTTCTTCATGCTGAAGGACGGGCGCAACGGGCGCGCCAAGAGCGGCGGCATGGCGCGCGCCCTCACCGTTCGGATCGGGCTGTCGGTGTTTTTGTTCCTCTGCATGCTGCTCGCCTGGAAACTCGGCTACATCCAGCCCACCGGACTCCCGCTCGGCAAGTAGGTGGTGCTCGTTCCACGAGAACCATGAAAAAGGCGCCTTCCGGCGCCTTTTTTCTGGAATGCCGCGAGGTGCTTCGCTCAAAGCCAATAGACCAGCATGTAAAGGCCGAGCCAGACCACGTCGACGAAGTGCCAATACCAGGCCGCGCCTTCGAAGCCGAAGTGGCGCTCCGGCGTGAAGTGGCCCTTGCGCAGGCGCAAGGTGATGAACAGCAGCATCAGCATGCCGATGAACACATGCAGGCCGTGGAAGCCGGTCAGCATGAAGAAGGTCGAGCCGTAGGTGCCGGAGCTGAGCTTGAGGTTCAGTTCGGTGTACAGGTGGTGGTACTCGTAGGCCTGCACGCCCAGGAAGATCAGGCCGAGCAGCACGGTCATCCACATGAAGCGGATGGTCTGCGCGCGGTGGCCGGCACGCAGCGCGTGGTGGGCGATGGTGAGCGTGACGCCCGAGCTCAGCAGCAGCGCGGTGTTGATGGTGGGCAGCCAGAACGGGCCGACCGTCTGGAAGGGCTCGACGATGCCGGCCGGCGAACCGGTGGCGCCGGCGGCGACGCTGGGCCACACGGCCTTGAAGTCGGGCCAGAGGATTGCGTTGTCCAGGCTGCCGAGCGTCGGCAGCGCGTGGGTGCGGGCCCACCACAGCGCGGTGAAGAAGGCGCCGAAGAACATCACTTCGGAGAAGATAAACCAGCTCATGCTCCAGCGGAACGAGAGGTCCACCTTGTGGCCGTACTGCCCGCTTTCGCTCTCGCCGATGGCGGCGCGGAACCACACGAACAGCGTGCCGAGCCAGATCACCATGCCCGCCAGCAGCGACCAGGCGCCCCATGCGTGGCCGTTGATCCATTGCGCGGCGCCCAGGATCACGAAGAACAGGCCGATCGCGGCCGAGACCGGATAGGCCGACGGCCCTGGCACGAAGTAATAGGGCGTGGCGCCGTGGGTGGTTGAACTCATATCAGCTGCTCCTGGCTTTCTTTCTTCTCTCGATTCAGTGGATTCTGCTCGTTCAGGCCGCGGCCACATGGCGCACCAGCAGCACCAGCGCGACCACGAAGACGATCACGGCCGCGAACGCCACCGCAATGATGTGCAGCGGGTTCAGCTTGCGCAGGTCTTCCTGGTAGGCGCTGTTCTTGCGAACGCCGAAGAACGACCACGCCACCGCCTTCACCGTATCCCACAGCGAAGCCTTCGAGTCGTTCGGCCGGTCGGGCGGCTGAGCGGTCATCACGAGCGCGGCTCATTGGGGGCATTCGAAACGGCGGCAACCGGCGCCGCGGGCGTCTTGCCGCCCACCTCGAAGAAGGTGTACGACAGCGTGATGGTCTTCACGTCTTTCGAAATCTTGGGGTCGATCACGAACGCGACGGGCCACTGCTTCTTCTCGCCCGGATCGAGCGTGTACTGGTTGAAGCAGAAGCACTCGAGCTTGTTGAAGTACGGCGCCGCCTGCTGCGGGGCGTAGCTCGGGATGGCCTGCGCGGCCATGCGGCGGTTCTGCACGTTCTGGAACTCGTACATCACCGTGTTGAGCTGGCCCGGGTGCACCTGGATGGTCCGCTCCGCGGGCTTGAAGTCCCAGAGGCCGCCGCGCACGTTGGAGTCGAACTCCACGGTGATTGTGCGGGTCATGTCGACCTGCGTGTTGTCGGGAGCGTTCACGCCCTTGCCGCCGCTGGCACCGCCTGGCACCTGCAGTTCGGAAAGCGCGAGGATGTTGATGCCCGTCATCTCGCAGATCGCGCGGTACATCGGCACCAGTGCATAGCCGAAGGCGAACATGCCGCAGGCCACGACAGCCAGCTTGCCGACCATGCGGACATTGGCGCGGCGGATACGTTGACCGATGCTCATGCTGGTGCTCCCGTTCGTTGGATCGTCAACGGCTGCCGAAGAAGACCATGCGAACGATGAAGCCGATGAAGAAAATCACCGCGATGGAGGCCAGCGTGAGCCCCATGCGCCGGTTGTTCCTTCTCTGTTCTGGCGTCGTCATCGTCGTGGTCGATCAGCCGATCACCTTGGTGGCGGTCGCGTCGAGCTTGGGCGGGTTCTCGAAGGTGTGGAACGGCGCCGGCGACGGCACTTCCCACTCGAGGCCCTCGGCGCCTTCCCATGGCTTCTGCGCAGCCTTCTCGCCCTTGCCGCGCATGGTCGGGAACACGACGAACAGGAAGAAGTACACCTGCGCGAAGCCGAAGAAGAACGCACCGACCGAAGCCACGGCGTTGAAGTCGGCGAACTGCATCGGGTAGTCGGCGTAGCGTCGCGGCATGCCGGCCAGGCCCAGGAAGTGCATCGGGAAGAAGGTCACGTTGAACGAGATCAGCGACCACCAGAAGTGCACCTTGCCGCGCGTTTCGTTGTACATGACGCCGGTCCACTTGGGCACCCAGTAGTAGAAGCCCGAGAACATGGCGAACAGCGAGCCGGCCACCAGCACGTAGTGGAAGTGGGCCACCACGTAATAGGTGTCCTGCAGCTGCGTGTCGATGGGGGCAACGGCCAGGATCAGGCCGGTGAAGCCGCCCATGGTGAACACGAAGATGAAGCCGACCGCGAACAGCATGGGCGTCTCGAAGGTCATCGAGCCCTGCCACATGGTGGCGATCCAGTTGAAGATCTTCACGGCCGTGGGCACCGCGATCAGCATGGTCGCATACATGAAGAACAGCTGGCCCGTGAGCGGCATGCCGGTCGTGAACATGTGGTGCGCCCACACGATGAACGACAGGATGGCGATCGACGAGGTGGCGTACACCATCGAGGCATAGCCGAACAGCTTCTTGCGGGCGAAGGCCGGCACCACCTGGCTGATGATGCCGAAGGCCGGCAAGATCATGATGTAGACCTCGGGGTGGCCGAAGAACCAGAAGATGTGCTGGTACATCACCGGGTCGCCGCCGCCGGCGGGGTTGAAGAAGCTGGTGCCGAAGTGGCGGTCGGTCAGCGTCATGGTGATGGCGCCCGCGAGCACGGGCATCACGGCGATCAGCAGGTAGGCGGTGATGAGCCAGGTCCAGCAGAACATCGGCATTTTCATCAGCGTCATGCCGGGGGCGCGCATGTTGAGGATGGTGACGATGATGTTGATCGAGCCCATGATCGACGAGGCGCCCATGATGTGCATCGCGAAGATGCCGGCGTCCATCGAGGGGCCCATCTGCAGCGTGAGCGGCGCGTAGAGCGTCCAGCCCGCGGCGGGCGCGCCGCCGGGCATGAAGAACGAGCCCACCAGCATCAGCGCCGCCGGGATCAGCAGCCAGAAGCTGAAGTTGTTCATGCGCGCGAACGCCATGTCGGAGGCGCCCACCTGCAGCGGGATCATCCAGTTCGCGAAGCCCACGAAGGCCGGCATGATGGCGCCGAACACCATGATCAGGCCGTGCATGGTGGTGAACTGGTTGAACAGCTCCGGGTTCACCAGCTGCAGGCCGGGCTGGAACAGCTCGGCGCGGATCAGCAGCGCGAGCACGCCGCCCACCATCAGCATCGTGAAGCTGAACAGCAGGTAGAGCGTGCCGATGTCCTTGTGGTTGGTCGCGAACACCCAGCGGCGCCAGCCGGTGGGCGCGTGGTGATCGTGATGCTCGTCGTGCGCGTGGCCGCCGGGGACTGCGTGACCGTGGGGGTCGAGGACTGCACTCATTTCGTTGTTCCTTGCAATTTCTTCGTCGCGGGACGCTTGCGCATCACTTGCCGCGCAGGGCGAGCACTTCGGCCGGCTGCACCAGCTGGCCCGTCTTGTTCGACCAGCTGTTCTTGGTGTACGTGGCCACGGCCGCGAGGTCGGTGTCGCTCAGTTGCTTCCAGGACGGCATGGCGCCGTTGTTCTGGCCGTTGAGCAGCACATGCAGTTGCACCGAGTGGTCGGCGTCGAGCACCTTCGGATCGCCGTCGAGCGCCTTGATCGGGCCCGCGCCCTTGCCGTTGGCCTGGTGGCAGGCCGCGCAGTTGGCGGCATAGACCTTCTCGCCGCGAACCAGCATGTCGGGCAGCGTCCAGACCTTGGTCGGGTCGTCGAGCTTGGCGGCGGCGATCTTGCGCTGGTCGGCCACCCAGGCGGTGTAGTCGGCGGCCGAGACCACTTTCACCTGGATCGGCATGAAGGCGTGTTCCTTGCCGCACAGTTCCTGGCACTGGCCGTAGTAGGTGCCGATGGTCTCGGCGCGGAACCAGGTGTCGCGCACGAAGCCGGGAATGGCGTCCTGCTTGAGGCCCAGCTGCGGCACAGCGAAGGCGTGGATCACGTCGTTGGCGGTGGTAATGATGCGGATCTTCTTGTTGACCGGCACCACCAGCGGGTAGTCGACCTTGAGCAGGTAGTCGTCAGGCATCGCGCCCTTGGCACCGGCGTCGGACATGGCGCGCTGCGAGCTGTCGAGCGTGGAGATGAAGGCCAGGCCCTCGCCTTCGCCGTTCAGGTAGTCGTAGCCCCATTTCCACTGGTAGCCCGTGGTCTTGATCGTGAGGTCGGCGTTGGTGGTGTCCTTCTGGGCCACCAGCACCTTGGTGGCGGGCAGCGCCATGACGATCACGATGAGGAAGGGCACGATGGTCCAGATGACCTCGACCACCACCGACTCATGGAAGTTGGCGGCCTTGTGGCCCACCGACTTGCGGTGCTTCCAGATGGAATAGAACATGACCGCGAACACGGCGACGAAGATGACCGTGCACAGGATCATCATGATCGTGTGGAGCAGATGCTGCTCCTGCGCGATCTTGGTCACGCCGACCGGAAGATTCAACTGGCGCACCGAAGGGCCGCCGGGTAGATCGTTGACTGCGTGCGCCGCGCTGCTGAAAGCCGCGCCGGCCGCCAGCAACAGATTCGCCGGCCTGTACTTATTGCGCCAAATGCTCTTCATCGTGTTCACGTTTCTTCAATTTTTCGACAAACCCAACCGTGCAGCACTGCGCGAGCCCCCTCAGGCGCCACGCAACGCCATGCGAATCTCGCGGGCCAAAGCCGCACGCAACTCCGGGCGTACATAGCGCCCCACCCTGACCGATCGACCCTGCCCCGAGACCTCGATCAGCGAGCGATCGCCGGCCTGGGGTTCGACCCGCACCTGGTGCGGAAGAAATTCAGTGCGCTCGTAGTGCCCGCCGTTCTCGAGCTCGACGACGAGGCGTCCCTCCTGCAGCGCGATCTTTTCGCCATCGGTCGCGTGCCGCGCATAGACCATGAAAGCGAATCCGACAGCGGCCAGTTCGAGCCAGGCGAAAGGCAGAACCAGCGGCGCACCGTGCAGCCAGAACAGGGTGCCGATGCCGAGCGATACCACGCACAGCGAGGCGTAGAGCCAGCCCAGCTGGCTCGGCGTCACCGAGCAGTTCCGCTTCAGGAACCAGTGGATGCTCTGGCCTGAAACGGTGGCAAATCGAAACACGGAATTCGACACGGGCGAGTTCAGCAAATCGGTGCGTCGACGGTCGCCAAACCCTTCGTACAAACAGGATCCGACACCCCTCGATCGCGGGACAATACCCGCGAGTTTCACGCAACGGCGGATTGTAGCGGGTAGATACCTGCGCCAGAGTGCCCTGTGGGACGCCTACGGGTCACTACTAGTAGGCAAGAAACGGCCTGTGCGCCAAGCGTTTTTGCCAGGCCGAAAGCCGGCGATCAGGCGCCTGGGCGACCCCGTTGCAGCATCGATCGCATCTCGCGCAGCGACACCGCGCTTTCGGCCGACAGCGACACGCGCGGCACCGGCTTGAACGCATGGCCGTAGATGACCTCGAAGGTCAGCGCGATGCGCCCGCCGCCCTCCTCGGCCGGCGCGAGATCGGGCAGCGCCTTCTTCAGCGACTGGTGCCAGGCCTTGCCGCGCAGCGCCGGAAAGCGCCCCGGGTGCAGGTTGCGCCCCAGCGTGCGCAGCTCTGCGAGCGCCGCCTCGGGCGTGGCCCAGGTCAGCACGATGCGCTCCATGTCCATCACGGGTTCGGCGAAGCCGGCGTGCACCAGCATGTCGCCCCAGTCGTGCATGTCGGTGTACTCGTGGCCCGCCGCCGGCCAGCCCAGGCGGGCATGCAGCGCGCGCAGTTCGCGCACGGTGTCGGGGCCGAGGCACGAGAACATCAGGAAGCCGTCGGTGGCCACCAGCTTGTGCCAGTGCGCGATGAGTGCCTCGGGGTCGGCCGCCATGTGCAGCGACATATTGGCCCAGAGAAGGTCGACGCCGTCTTCGGGCGGTGCGTCGAAGCGCGCCTTGCCGGCCTGCCAGCGGCGCGCGCTCCACCACGGGGCGGCCAGCGCCTGGCCGGTGGCGGCAGCGAGCACGGGCTCGGGTTCGATGACGAAGGAGGCGGCGTCCTTGTAGCGACGGGCGACCAGTTCATGGGCCTCGAGGCCGCCGCGCAGGGGCGCCCAGTCGGCCCAGCTGCGGGGCTGGGCCTTGATCCATTGCAGCCGGTCTTCCATGCGGCGGCCGATTTCTTCGTGCAGCCAGGGGGAGCCTTCGGCGGGCGCAAGGCGACGCCAGCGGGCGGCCGCCGTGGCATCGATGGTCGGCGGTCGTCTTGAGGGGTCGGTGGCCATGGGGCAGTGAGTATATTGAGCGATGTCCAGCCTGCGCGCCCTGTGGCCTTTCCGGCCTTTCACTTCGCTGCTCGCGCGGTTGCCGAGCCAGTGCGCGGTCTGCCGCGCGTGGCCGTCGCGCCCGGTGTGCGACGCCTGCGTGGCCCGCTTCGCCCCGCCGGCGGCGCGCTGCGGCGGCTGCGCCCTGCCGCTGCCCGAAGGCGTCACCCGCTGCGGCGAGTGCGTGGCACACCCGCCGCCGCTCGATGCCTGTCTTGCCGCCTGCACCTACGCATGGCCGTGGCCTGACGCCATCGCCGCCTTCAAATTTCGCGGAGAAGCAGGCTGGGCCGGCCCCTTCGCCATGCTGATGCGCAGCGCGCCCTGGGTCGAGCCCGCGCTGGAGCAATGCGACCTGGTGCTGCCGATGCCGCTGGCGCCCGGCCGGTTGCGCGAACGCGGCTTCAACCAGGCACATGAACTCGCGCGGCGCCTGTCTTCGGGCAAGACCGACGCGACCCTTCTGCTGCGCACCCGAGAGACACCGGCCCAGAGCGGCCTCGCGCGCGCCGAGCGGCTGCGCAACCTGCGCGGCGCCTTCGCCGTGGAGCCGCTGCGCGCCGAAAGAATCAGGGGCCGGCGCATCGTGCTGGTCGACGACGTGATGACCAGCGGCGCATCGCTGTTCGCGGCCGCCGAACCCCTGCGGCTGGCCGGCGCCGCCCATATCACGGCGGTGGTGCTGGCCCGCACCGACCCGCCGCGCTGAACCCCGTGCCCGGGGCGCCGACAATCGGCGCATGTTCCATATCGTCCTGGTCCACCCCGAGATTCCGCCGAACACCGGCAACGTCATACGGCTCGCCGCCAACACCGGCTGCACGCTGCATCTGGTCGAGCCGCTCGGCTTTTCGATGGACGACCGCCTGCTGCGCCGCGCCGGGCTCGACTATCACGAGTACGCCGAAGTCAAGCGCCACGCCGACTGGCAGGCCCTGCTCGCCGCCGAACAGCCCCCGGCCGACCGGATGTTCGCCCTCACCACCCGCGGCACGCGGGCCGTGCACGATGTGCGCTTCCAGCCCGGCGACTGGCTGGTCTTCGGCTCGGAGACCAGCGGCCTGCCGCCCGCCGTGCGCGACGGTTTCGCCGAGCCGCAGCGCCTGCGGCTGCCGATGCGCGAAGGACAGCGCAGCCTGAACCTCTCAAACGCGGTGGCCGTGACCGTGTTCGAAGCCTGGCGGCAGAACGGCTTCGGCTGACACAAAGACACAAAGTCGCAGGCCCTCATTCCGGCGAAAGTGCATCCGCCGCGGAACGCCCGCCGTATGGAAAGCATGCCGGCCGCAAAGCGACCCGGCATCTGGTCCATCCACCGCATGTCCGAGGAGTCTTGCCATGAACACCCAGTCGATTGCCCTTGCCGCATTTGCCACGCTGGCTTTTGCCGGCGCCGCCCACGCCTTCCAGGGCGAGCAGAACCCGCTGCCGCCGGCGCCCTTCCAGTCGACGCTGTCGCGAGCACAGGTGCAGGCCGATGCGCGCCAACCGTTCAGGGTCACCAATGGCGGCACCGGCGCGCTGCAGGCCCGCAACGGCAGCACCGACCGCAACGCGGTGCGCCAGAGCGCCCTGAGCATCACTCGCCAGGGCGCGGCCACCTACGGCGACGTGACCGACCGCCGGATGTAAGCCTGAAAGGAGAAGGTCAGCGGTAGCGCCGCGCCACCGACTCCGCCACGCAGGCCGGCTTGGCCGCGCCTTCGAGTTCGATGGTGGTTTCCCAGGTCATCTGGAAGCCGTCGTCGGCAATCGGCTCGGAGCTCAGCAGCTTCATGCGCGCGCGCAGCCGTTTACCCACCGGCACCGGCGACATGAAGCGCACCCGGTTCATGCCGTAGTTCACGCCCATGCGCGACTCCACCACGTCGATGGCCGCCTCGAAGAAGCGCGGCAGCAGCGACAGCGTGAGGAAGCCGTGCGCGATCGGCGCGCCGAACGGGCCGGCCTTGGCCCGCTCCACGTCGACATGGATCCACTGGTGGTCGCCCGTCGCCTCGGCGAACAGGTTGACCTGCTCCTGCGTGATGGTGATCCAGTCGCTCACGGCGACTTCCTGGCCGACGCAGGCGGAGAGATCCTGAAGGGTCTGGAATGTCTTTTTGGTCATGCGGGGCATTCTGGAGCCAAGGGCGCGGGGCCGGCTGTCGGGCTCGCGACAACCGGGCTCAGGGAAAACCGGGAGACGACTTCAGGCGTCGAGCCACTGGCAGATCGGCTGCCACTGCTCCAGGTCGCGCTGCACGCGACCCGGCGCGATGTCGAACATCGTGAGCCCGCGCGCCGCCAGTTGCACATAGTTCTGGGTATCACGCAACTCGCCGATCACCGGCACGCCCAGCCCCTGGATGAACTCGTGCAGCCGGTCGGCGGCCAGCGTGCGGGCATTCACCCGCATGCCGACGAGGCCGATCTGCGTTTTCTCGGCGCGGCGCTGTTCCTTGAGCCGGTCGAGAAAGTCGCGCGTCGCGTAGATGTCGAAGATGCTCGGCTGCAGCGGCACGATCACCCGGTCGGCCAGCGCCAGCACTTCCTTGAAGCGCCAGCCGTGCAGGCCGGCCGGCGTGTCCAGCACCGCGTGCGTGGTGCCGCGCGGCGGCCTGACCACGGTGCTGTCGCCGGTGGCCTCCCAGGTGGCGATGGGCCGGGCCTGGGGCGGGCGCAGGCCCAGCCACAGGCGGGAAGACTGCTGGCGGTCCACGTCCCCCAGCATCACGGCATGGCCTCGGCTTGCGAAATAGCCCGCGACATTCGTCGCGATCGTCGACTTGCCGACCCCGCCCTTGGGATTGGCGACCAGAACCACCGGCATAAGGCTTTCCTCCAGAACTGGGACAGCCGGAATGGTAGTCGCTGGCGTGTTTTTGCCCGACGCGCCGGCCCCGACTGAGATATGTTCTCTGCCATGACGACAACAACATCCATGGGAAACACCGCCGCCGGTCCCGGCGGCATCTACGTGCTGGCGGCGCACCCGCACTGGCGCGACTCGCGCGTCAACCGCCGGATGCTGGCCGCCGCCCGCGCCGTACCGGGCGTCGACGTGAACGACCTCTACGGCAGCTACCCCGACTTTTCCATCGACATCGAGGCCGAACAGGCCCGGCTCTCCCAGGCCAGCCTGGTGGTGCTGCTGCACCCGATCCAGTGGTATTCCATGCCCGCGCTGCAGAAGCTCTGGCTCGACGACGTGCTCGCCTACGGCTGGGCCTACGGCCCCGGCGGCACGGCGCTGCAGGGCAAGGACCTCTGGCTGGTGGCCACCACCGGCAGCCCGGAGCCCAGCTACCACCCGCAGAGCTACCACCGCTACTTCTTCGACGCCTTCCTGCCGCCGTACGAGCAGACAGCCGCGCTGTGCGGCATGCGCTTCCTGCCGCCGCTGATCTTCTACGGCGCGCGCAGCGCCCCGGAAGCCGAGGTGGCCGCGCACGTGCAGACCTTCGCCCAGCGCCTGGGCAGCTACCCCGACTGGCCCGAGATCGAGGAACTCGACACCTGCATCGCCTGCCCGGTGCCCGAAACCGACCGCCCGGCCGATTCCGACGACATCGGCAAGGTCGTGTCCAACGCCTTCCACGCCGCCATGACCCACGGGCTGGCCGCGGCCTCCACGAGCAAGGCGCCCTGAATGGAACACGCACCCGCCTGGCTGACCAACAGCCTCATCTACCTGAGCGCCGCCGTGCTGGTGGTGCCGCTGTCCAAGGCCCTGGGCCTCGGCTCGATCATCGGCTACCTCGTGGCCGGCATCGCCATCGGCCCCTGGGGGCTGGGCCTGGTGTCCAGCGTCCAGGACGTGCTGCACTTCGCCGAGTTCGGCGTGGTGCTGATGCTCTTTCTGGTCGGCCTCGAGCTGGAGCCCAAGCGCCTGTGGAACCTGCGCCGCCCGATCTTCGGCTGGGGCACGGCGCAGGTGCTCAGCTGCGCCGCCGTGCTGTTCGCCGCGGGCTGCGTCGTGGGCGCCGAATGGCGCGTGGCGCTGGTGGCCTCGCTGGGCCTGGCGCTGTCGTCCACCGCCATCGCGCTGCAGGTGTTCGGCGAACGCAACCTGCTGAAGACGCCGAGCGGACAGGCCGGCTTCTCGATCCTGCTGTTCCAGGACGTGGCGGCCATTCCCATCCTCGCGCTGCTGCCGCTGCTGGCCGGCGCCACCGCCGCCGAGCAGTCGATCAGCGGGCTCGACCGCGCGCTGGAGGCCGCGAAGATCATCGGCGTGATCGGCGGCATCATCCTCGGCGGCCGGCTGCTGCTGCGCCCGGTGCTGCGCTGGATCGCCCGCAGCGACACGCCCGAGATCTTCACCGCCGCCGCGCTGCTGCTGGTGGTGGCCATCGCGGCGCTGATGCAGCTGGTGGGCCTGTCGATGGCGCTGGGCGCCTTCCTGGCCGGCGTGCTGCTGGCCGAGAGCGAGTACCGGCGCGAGCTGGAAACCGACATCGAGCCCTTCAAGGGCTTGCTGCTGGGCCTGTTCTTCATTGCCGTGGGCATGTCGATCAACTTCGGCGTGCTGATCGCCAGCCCCTGGGTCATGGCGGCGCTGGTGGTCGGCTTCATGGTCGTCAAGCTGGCGGTGATCTATGCGCTGGCCAAGGCCATGGGCATCGCCTACCAGGAGCGGCCTGTGTTCACGCTGCTGCTCGCGCAGGGCGGCGAGTTCGCGTTCGTGGTGTTCCAGGCCGCGGGGCCCGACGTGCTGCCGCCCGAGATCACGTCGCTGCTGATCGGCGCTGTCGCGCTGTCGATGCTGCTGTCGCCCCTGCTGCTGGTGCTGCTCGACAAGTTCGTGCTGCCGCGCTACAGCCGCAACCACGGCCCGCAGCTCGAAGAAATCTCGGAGCAGCAGGATGCCAAGGTGCTGATCTGCGGCTTCGGCCGCTACGGCCAGATCGTCGGGCGCATGCTGATGTCGCAGGGCCTGCGCGTGACGGTGCTCGACCATGACGCCGACACCGTCGAAGGCTTGCGGCAGTTCGGCTTTCGCGTGTTCTACGGCGACGCGACGCGGCTCGACCTGCTGCGCACCGCGGGCGCCGGCACGGCCAAGGCCATCGTGGTGGCGGTGGACGACATCGAGCAGTCGCTGGAAATCGTCGACCTCGTGAAAGAGAACTTCCCGCAGGCCCGCATCATCGCGCGGGCGCGCAACGTGACGCACCTGTTCCAGCTGCGCGACCGCGGCGTGACGGATGTAGAGCGCGAGGTGTTCGAGTCGTCGTTGCGCAGCGCCCGCGCCACGCTGGAAGCGCTGGGCTGGCCGGCGCACGAGGCACGCGAATCGACGATGCGGTTTCGCCGCCGGAACATCAAGCTCAGCGACGAGATCTATCCGCACTACAAGGACCGCGCCAAGCTGATCGCCGCCAACAAGGCGGGGCGCCAGCAGTTCGAGGAACAGATGGCGCGCGAACGGGAGGAGCGGCAGCGCCGCTCCGGGCGCGACTGGGACCGGCTCGAGGAAGAAGAGCAGGCCGAGCAGGCGCCCTAGATCGCGACGGTCAGATAAACGCCTTCGCGGCCCACCAGCGCCGCGCGGGTCGGCATGAAGATCGTGCAGTCGTCGCAAGGCGATCGGATTTCATGGCCGTCATCGACCGCGATCAGCTCGCCCTTCTGGAAGACTTCGAAGCCGAGCACCGGCCGCGCGAAGGCGAAGCTCTCGGTCTTCACCATGTGCACTTCGAGCAGGCGGAATCGGCGCGCCGGCGCCTTCGCCTCGGCAGCCGCCGGCGCATCGACCAGCCCCAGGTGCGCCAGAAAGCGCAGCGTCACGTCGGTGGCCAGGTCGGCCGCGGAGCGGCTGAAATGCTGGCCGCATTCCACGACCACCGCGCCGCCATCGGCACCTGCTTCGCCGTGGCGGCCGTAGCCCGTCACGCCGGTGCCGGGCGCGCCACCCAGCGGCATCACCAGGTGCACCAGCGGATTGCCGACGGCCAGCGCCAGCTCGGCGTTGCGCTCGAACTCCGGGTACACCCAGAAAGGCTGCACCGGCGCGCGCGTCGAGTGGATGTCGAGCACGTAGTCGGCCGCGTCCAGCACCGGCCGCAGCTCGCGCGCGCGGCGCAGCTCGGGGCTCTGTTCGCTGCCGTCGAGCATGGCCTTCGACCAGATGCGGTTGAGGTTGTGCACCAGCTGGCGGTTGTCGTAGGGCCGCCCGATGTCGAAGGCGTTGTAGGCCTCCACGTTCGCGAAGCTCACGGTGAGCGTGCCGGTCTTCGGGCGCACGCCGGTGTCCAGCAGGTGCGTGGCGGCGACCATGCCGCAGATCTCGTTGCCGTGGGTCAGCGCGTTGACCAGCACGTGCGGCCCCGGCCGGCCCGACTCGAAGCGGTGCACGTAGTCGATGCCGGTGTTGCCCTGCTTGTAGGCGGAGATGTCGCGCGGCAGCACCTCCAGCGGCGCGGTGTCGGGCGCGAACGATGCCTCGGTCATGCCGCCGCTCATTCGCCGCGAATGCCGGCGCGCTTGACGAGGTCGCCGTAGACCGCGAGCCGCTCCGACATCATGGCGGTGAACTGCGCGGGCGACTGCGCCTCGGGCGGCAGCGAGCCGCGCGACTCCAGCGCCTCGACCATCGACGGCTGGTCGGCCACCGAGCGCACCGCCTTGTGCAGCGCCGCGATGACTTCCGGCGGCGTCTTGGCGGGCGCCGCCAGGCCGATCCACGAAGTGGTGTTCAGCACCGGGTAGCCCAGTTCCGCGAAGGTCGGGATGTCGGGCAGCGCCGCCACGCGCGTGGGCGAGGCCACGGCCAGCGCGCGCAGCTTGCCGGCCTGGATCTGCGGCAGGAAGGGCGCGAGGTTGTCGAGCCCGAACTGCACTTCGTTCGAGATCAGCGCGGTGACCAGCGGGCCGCCGCCGCGGTAAGGCACGTGAGTGGCGTTGAGCTGCAGCTGCGACTTCATCAGCTCCACGTTGAGCTGGCCCATGCTGCCCGGGCCCGCGCTGCAGTAGTTGAGCTCGCCGGGGCGCGACTTCACCAGCGCGACGAATTCCTTGAAGTTCTTCGCGGGCACGGCCGGGTTGACCAGCAGCACGTTGATCGAGCGCGCGAGCTGGCTGATCGACGCGAAGTCCTTGATGGGGTCGTAGCCGGGGTTGGGCTGGGTGAGCGGGTTGGCCAGGTGCGAGCTCTGCGACGACGCGACCAGCGTGTAGCCGTCGGGCTTGGCGCGCGCCACCTGCGCGCTGGCGATGGAGCCGCCGGCGCCGGCACGGTTGTCGATGACCACCGCCGTGCCCAGCGCCTTGGCGAGCGGGTCGGCATACAGCCGCGCGATCAGGTCCACGGAACCGCCCGCCGGGAACGGCACCACCAGCGTGACGGGCCGCGAAGGCCACGCCTGCGCGCGCGCCGCCAGCGGCAGCATCGACACGAGGCCGGCGGCGAGGATCTCGCGGCGGCGCAACGCCGCGGCGGTGGAGATGGGATTCATGGAGCGTCCTGTAGCGGGATTTTGAAGTGGGCGCATTGTTGCAAGATGATTTCAATTTTGCAATGACCATTGCAAAATTAGGCCCAACGCGAATCAACGCGCAGAATGCGCGCGACCATGAATCTGAACCAACGCATCTCGGGCTACGGCAGGAAACTCACCAGGAGCGAGCAGCGCCTGATCGAGGAACTGCAGACGCGCTACCCCCAGGGCCTGCTCGAATCTGCAACGAGCCTTGCAAAGAAGGTGGGCACCAGCGCCTCCACCGTGGTGCGACTGCTGGCCAAGCTGGGCTACCCCAGCTACGCCGAGGCGCAGCTGGAGGCCCGCTCCGAGGTGACCGCGCGGCTGTCATCGCCGGCCACGCGGGCGGACGCCGTCATCGCCGACGACGCCTCGGTGCGCACCTGCCTGGCCAATGCGCTGCTGCACGACCAGCACAACCTGGCATCGACCTTCGCGGCGCTCGACGTCGCCGCCTTCGAGGGCGCGGTGCGCCTGCTCACGCAGCGCAAGGCGCGCGTTCACGTGACCGGGCAGCGGCACGCGGCGTCGCTGGCCGGCCATCTCGCGCTGCACCTGAACCTGTGCCTGCCCGACGTGCGCCCCATGTCCGGCGCCGGGCCGCTGCTCATGGAAGACCAGTTGCTGTGGGTCGGCGAGCAGGACGTGCTGCTGGCCGTCACCTTCAGGCGCCACGCGCTCGCCACCGCGCGCGCGGCCAGGTATTTCAAGGAAAAGGGCGCGAAGGTCATCGTCATCACCGACGCGCCCTCGGTGGCCGCGGCGGCCTCGGCCGACCATGTGATGCTGGTGCGCACGTCGAGCGCCTCCCCCTTCGATTCGTACACCGCCGCGTTCTCGCTATGCAACGCGCTGGTCACCGCCGTGGTGCAGCGGCGCAGGAAGGAACTGGGCGCCGCGCTCGAACGCGGCGACGCCCTATGGGAGCAGCACTGGAACGACGTGCCCGCGCAGCCTTCGGCGAAGAAGCCGCCGGCCGCCTGAGCGGCTCAGCCTCCTGAAGCCGCGCCCAGCTTCAGCAGGCGCATCGCATTGCCCTTGAGGATGCCGGGCATCACCTCGGGCTTGAAGCCCGCGTTTTCGAAGTCGCGCATCCAGCGGTCGGGCGTGATCAGCGGATAGTCGCTGCCGAACAGCACGCGGTCTTTCAGCAGCGTGTTGGCGTACTGCACCAGCTGCTTCGGAAAGTACTTGGGGCTCCAGCCCGACAGGTCGATCCACACATTGGGCTTGTGCGTGGCCACGCTCAGCGCCTCGTCCTGCCAGGGGAAGCTGGGGTGCGCCATGACGATCTGCATGTCGGGGAAGTCGATGGCCACGTCGTCCAGGTGCATCGGGTTGCTGTACTCCAGCCGCAGGCCGCCGCCGCAGCGCATGCCCGAGCCGATGCCGCTGTGGCCGGTGTGGAAGATGGCCGGCAGGCCGTATTCGGCGATCACCTCGTAGATGGGCCAGGCCATGCGGTCGTAAGGGTGGTAGCCCTGCACCGTGGGATGGAACTTGAAGCCCTTCACGCCGTGCTCCTCGATGAGCCTGCGGGCCTCGCGCGCGCCCATCTTTCCCTTGTGCGGATCGACGCTGCCGAAGGCGATCATGATGTCGCTGTTGTTCTTCGCGGCATCGGCGATCTCTTCGTTCGGGATGCGCCGGCGGCCCATGTTCGACTCCGCGTCGACCATGAACATCACCAGCCCGATCTTTCTTTCACGGTAGTACGCCACGCTCTCGGCGATGGTGGGCCGGCCGCTGGAGCCGAAGTACTTGTCGGCGGCGCGGTCGTATTCCTCGCCGTAGTTGTCGAACGGGTTCCAGCAGCTGACTTCGGCGTGCGTGTGGATGTCGATCGCAACAAGGTTCTCGTGGTCCATGTGTTTGTCTCCAGTGCGGGTAAGTCCCTAGCTTGGGGTGGGCTTGAATGCCTTGAATTGATTATTTCTCATAACCATAATCCAACGCAACCCCGGACACCTTCCCATGACCAATCCAGACCTCCACCTCGACATCCGCGACGAAGTCGCCATCGTCCGTCTGACGCGCGGCGCCAAGCGCAACGCGCTGTCGGACGGCCTGATCCTCGCACTGCGCGACACGTTCGAAAAGCTGCCTTCCACCGTGCGCGCCGCGGTGATCGACGGCGAGGGCCCGCACTTCTGCGCCGGCCTCGACCTGAGCGAACTGAAGGAGCGCGACGCCGGCCAGGGCATGCAGCACTCGCGCATGTGGCACGCGGCGCTCGACCTGATCCAGCACGGCCCGGTGCCGGTGATCGCCGCGCTGCACGGCGCGGTGGTCGGCGGCGGGCTCGAACTGGCCAGCGCCTGCCACATCCGCGTGGCTGACCGCAGCACCTTCTACGCGCTGCCCGAAGGCTCGCGCGGCATCTTCGTGGGCGGCGGCGGCTCGGTGCGCATTCCCAAGCTGATCGGCGTGGCCCGCATGACCGACATGATGATGACCGGCCGCGTCTACAACGCCGAGGAAGGCGAGCGCGCCAACTTCGCGCAGTACCTCGTGGACGAGGGCACCGCCTTCGACAAGGCCTTCGAACTCGCCAAGCGCGTGGCCACCAACGCGCCGCTGACCAACTACGCGCTGATGCATGCGCTGCCGCGCATCGCCGAGCAGTCGGCCGACCACGGCTTCTTCACCGAGGCGCTGATCTCCGGCATCACGCAGGCCGCCCCCGAAGCCAAGCAGCGCGTGCGCGACTTCCTCGAAGGGCGCGGCGCGAAAGTGAGCAAGGGATGAGCGCCGTCCGATACCGCCCGCTGGTCTTCGGCGTGACGCGCGCAGTCTTGCGCGACGGCGCGCCGGGCACGCAGTACCTGAGCGCCGAGACACAGCTCGCCCCCTACCGCGAGCGCATGACCGACCGCCTCGCCTACTGGGCCGAGCGCACGCCCGATCGCACCTTCATCGCCCGCCGCGAACGGCTGGCCGACGGCAGCACCGGCGACTGGGTGCGCGTGAGCTACGCGCAGGCGCTGAAGGAAGCGCGCGGCATCGGACAAGCCCTGCTGGACCGCGGCCTGAGCGCCGAGCGCCCCGTGGCCATCCTCAGCGAGAACGGCATCGAGCATGCGCTGCTCGCGCTCGGCTGCCTCTACGCCGGCGTGCCCTACTGCCCCGTGTCGCCGCCCTACTCGCTGGTGAGCCAGGACTTCGAGAAGCTGCGCCACGTCTTCGACACACTCACACCGGGCCTCGTGTTCGCAAGCGACGCGGCACGCTTCGCCAAGGCCATCGCGGCGGTCGTGCCGGCGGACACCGAAGTCGTGCTCGCCCAGGGCACGCTCGAAGGCCGCCCCACCACCGCGTTCGACGCGCTGGCCTCCACACCCGCCACGCCCGCCATCGACGAAGCGATGCGGGCGACCGGCCCCGACACCATCACCAAGTTCCTCTTCACCTCGGGCTCCACCAAGATGCCCAAGGCGGTGATCAACACGCACCGCATGTGGTGCGCCAACCAGCAGCAGCTGCGCCAGTCGATTCCCGCGCTGGGCGACGAGCCGCCGGTGCTGGTCGACTGGCTGCCGTGGAACCACACCTTCGGCGGCAACCACAACGTGGGCATCGTGCTGGACAACGGCGGCACGCTCTACGTCGACGACGGCAAGCCCACGCCCGCCGGCATGGCCGAGACGCTGCGCAACCTGCGCGAGATCGCGCCCACCATCTACTTCAACGTGCCCACCGGCTTCGAGGCCATCGCGCACGCCATGGAGACCGACGCGGTGCTGCGCCGCAACCTGCTGTCGCGCGTGAAGATGTTCTTCTACTCGGGCGCCGCGCTGTCGCAGCCCGTGTGGGACAGCCTGCACCGCACGCAGGAGTCGGAAGTGGGCGAGCGCATCGTCATGGGCACCGGCCTGGGCATGACCGAGTCGGGCCCCTTCGCGCTGTACGTGACCGGCCCCGACGTGAAGTCGGGCGACGTGGGCCTGCCCGCACCGGGCATCGAGCTGAAGCTGATCGAGGTCGACGGCAAGACCGAGGTGCGCTACCGCGGCCCCAACATCACGCCCGGCTACTGGCGCGCACCGGAAGCCACCGCCGAGGCCTTCGACGAGGAAGGCTTCTTCTCCACCGGCGACGCGGTGAAGTGGATCGACGACGCCGACATCCACCGCGGCCTGCGTTTCGACGGCCGCATCGCGGAAGACTTCAAGCTCGCCACCGGCACTTTCGTGAGCGTAGGCCCGATGCGCGCGAAGATCATCGCGGCCGGCTCGCCCTACGTGCAGGACGCGGTGCTGACCGGCATCAACCTGAAGGAAGTGGGCGCGCTGATCTTCCCGACGCAGAAGGTGCGCCAGCTCGCCGGCCTGCCGGCCGACGCCACCATGCGGCAGGTGCTCGAAAGCGCGCCGGTGCAGGCGCACTTCCAGCAGGTGGTCGACACGCTGGCCGCCGGCGCCACCGGCAGCGCCAACCGCATCGCGCGGCTGCACCTGATGGCCGAGCCGCCGTCCATCGACAAGGGCGAAGTCACCGACAAGGGCTCCATCAACCAGCGCGCGGTGCTCAAGCACCGCGCCGAACTGGCCGACGCGATGCACGGCGCCGCGCTGCCCTTCACCCTCAAGCCCCGCTAAACACTCCAGGAGACAGAACACCATGAAGATCGAAGGACAGGCAGCACTCGTCACCGGCGGCGCCTCGGGCCTGGGCGAGGCCACCGCGCGCGAGCTCGCGCGCCTGGGCGCCAAGGTCGCCGTGCTCGACCGCAACGCCGCGCTGGCAGAGAAAGTGGCGGCCGAGATCGGCGGCGTCGCCTGCGTCTGCGACATCACCGACACCGACAGCGTGAACGCTGCGCTCGACAAGGCCGAGGCCGCGCACGGCACCGCGCGCATCCTGATGAACGTGGCCGGCATCGGCAGCGCCAGGCGCATCGTCGGCAAGGACGGCAACCCCGCCCCGCTCGAAGACTTCGTGCGCGTGGTCAACATCAACCTGATCGGCGGCTACAACATGGCCCGCCTGTTCGCGGCGCGCTGCGCGAAGCTGCCGGCGCTCGACAACGGCGATGAAAAAGGCGAGAAGGGCGTGATGCTCTTCACCGCCTCCGTGGCGGCCTTCGACGGCCAGGTGGGCCAGCAGGCTTACAGCGCCTCCAAGGGCGGCCTGGTCGGCATGACGCTGCCGATGGCGCGCGACCTCGCGCAGCACGCCATCCGCGTGTGCACCGTGGCGCCGGGCCTCTTCGCCACGCCGCTGCTGCTGGAGCTGCCCGAGCCGGTACAGCAGTCGCTGGCCGCCTCCATTCCCTTCCCGCCGCGCCTGGGCAAGCCGTCGGAGTTCGCCGAACTGGCCTGCCACATCGTCACCAACGGCCACCTCAACGGCGAGGTGATCCGCCTCGACGGCGCGCTGCGCATGGCGCCGCGCTGAGTCGCACTCTTTCGCGTACCCGAGTTCCCGCCTTCACAACGTATCAGGAGACATCGATGACCTTCAAGAAGACCACCCTCGCCGCCGTGCTGGCGCTCATGGCCGCCGGCTTCGCGCATGCCGACATCACCATCGGCGTGGTGCAGCCGCTCACCGGCCCGGCCTCGGGCCTGGGCATTCCGGTGAAGAACGGCATCGCGATCTGGCCCAAGACCATCGCGGGCGAAACGCTCAAGGTGGTGGTGCTCGACGACGCGACCGACCCGACCACGGGCGTGAAGGACGCCCAGCGCCTGGTCACCGAGGACAAGGCCGACATCATCATCGGCTCCAGCGCCACGCCCGTGGCCATTCCCATGGCCGACGTGACGGCCGAGTCGGGCACGCCGCAGCTGTCGACCGCGCCGGCCGGCCTGCCGCCGGGCAAGGACAAGTGGTTCTTCCGCCTGCCGCAGTCGAACGACGTGATGGCCTACGCCGTGGTCGCGCACATGAAGAAGCAGAACGTGAAGACGGTCGGCTTCCTCGGCTATACCGATGCCTACGGCGAACTGTGGCTCAAGGCGCTCACCGCCGAAGCCGCCAAGAACGGCATCAAGATCGTCGCCACCGAGCGCTTCGCGCGCGCCGACACCAGCGTGACCGGCCAGGTGCTCAAGCTCACCTCGGCCAACCCCGACGCGATCCTGATCGTGGCCTCGGGCAGCGGCGCCGGCATGCCGCAGAAGGCGGTGATGGAGCGCGGCTACAAGGGCAAGGTCTACCAGACGCACGCCGCCGCCACGCAAGACCTGATGCGCACCGCCGGCAAGGACGCCGAAGGCACCTTCGTGGTGTCGGGCCCCGCCACGGTGGCTGAGCAATTGCCCGACAGCCATCCGTCGAAGGCAGCCGCGGTCGCCTTCGTGCAGGGCTACGAGAAGGCTTATGGCCCCGGCTCGCGCAACCAGTTCGCCGGCCACGCGGCCGATGCGCTCACGGTGCTCGAGAAGGCCGTGCCCGTGGCGCTCAAGAAGGCCAAGCCCGGCACGCCGGAGTTCCGCGCCGCGCTGCGCGACGCGCTCGAGGGCATGGGCCGCACGGTGCTCGCGCACGGCGTGCTGAACTGGACCGCGCAGGACCACTGGGGCTACACGACCGAAACCGGCGTGATGCTCAAGGTGGTGAACGGCGCGTTCAAGGTCGAGCAGTAAACCCTTTCTCCAGCCGCATCACACACACGCCATGGATCTCTCGATCGCCAGCATCCTGACGCTGGACGGCCTCACCAATGGCGCGATCTATGCCCTGCTGGGCATGGGCATCGTGCTCGTCTTCACGGTGACCCGCGTCATCTTCATCCCGCAGGGCGAATTCGTGGCGTACGGCGCGCTGACGCTGGCGATCTTCCAGACCGGCAAGACGCCGGGCACGGTGTGGCTGCTGCTCATCCTGGCCGGCGTCGCCGCGCTGATGGACCTGGTCACCATCTGGCGCCACAGCGGCAGCGCGGCCGCCGGGCTGAAGGCGGCGCTGCGCACCTTCGCGCTGCCGGCCGTGGTCTGCGCGGTGTCGGCCTGGGCCGGCCCGCGCAACCTGCCGATCGGCGTGCAGGCGCTGCTCACGGTGTTCATCGTCACGGCCTTCGGGCCGCTGGTGTACCGGGTGGCGTATCAATCGCTGGCGGGCGCGAGTTCGCTGGTGCTGCTGATCGTCTCGGTCGGCGTGCATTTCGCGATGACGGGGCTGGGCCTGCTGTTCTTCGGGGCCGAGGGCTTTCGCAATCCGCCGTTCTGGGACGAGCGCATGGCGCTCGGGCCGCTGAACGTGAGCGGGCAGGCGCTGATCATCTTCGGCGTGTCGGCGGCGTTGATCGTGCTGCTGTGGCTCTTCTTCGAGCGCAGCCTGTACGGCAAGGCGCTGCGCGCGACCGCGGTGAACCGGCTCGGCGCGCGGCTGATGGGCATTTCCACGCAGGCCGCGGGGCAGCTCACCTTCGCGATGGCGGCGCTGATCGGCGCGCTGTCGGGCCTGCTGATCGGGCCGACGACCACCGTGTTCTACGACTCGGGCTTCCTCATCGGCCTGAAGGGCTTCGTGGCGGGCGTCATCGCCGGCCTGGCGAGCTACCCGGGCGCGCTGGTCGGCGCCCTGGCCGTGGGCGTGATCGAGGCCTTCGGTTCTTTCTGGGCGAGCTCGTTCAAGGAAGTGATCGTGTTCACCATCATCCTGCCGGTGCTGCTGTGGCGCTCGCTGCGCAGCGGCCATTCGGACGAGGAGCATTGACATGGAAGCCCTGCTGAAATCCGAAACCGCCGCGCCCGCGCCCGACAAGAGCGCGCTGCGCACCTGGGGCCCGCTCGCGCTGATCCTGGTGCTGGCCGTTCTGCCGTTCCTGCCGCTGCCCGACTTCTGGATCATCCAGCTCAACTACATCGGCATCTACACGCTGCCGGTGCTGGGCCTCGTGCTGCTCACCGGCGTGGGCGGCCTCACCTCGTTCGGGCAGGCGGCCTTCGTGGGCATCGGCGCGTACACCACCGCCTATCTCACGGTGAACACCGGGCTGTCGCCGTGGGTCACGCTCTTCATCGGGCTGGCGCTCACCGGCATCAGCGCCGCGATCATCGGCGCGATCACGCTGCGCATGTCGGGGCACTACCTGCCGCTGGCGACCATCGCCTGGGCGCTGTCGCTCTACTACCTCATGGGCAACCTGGACGCGCTGGGCAAGTACGACGGCATCCTGGGCGTGAAGGGGCTGTCGCTGTTCGGCTTCGAGTTCGGGCAGCAGCGGTTCTTCTACGGCGTGGTGTGGGTCTTCGCGATCGTCGCGGCATTCGCGGTGATACGGCTGCTCGACTCGCGCAGCGGCCGCGCCATCCGCTCGCTGGCCGGCGGCTCGCAGATGGCCGAGGCCATGGGCGTGAACACGCTGCGCTTCAAGATCGGCATCTTCGTGCTGGCGGCCATGCTGGCATCGATCTCGGGCTGGCTGTTCGCGCACTTCCAGCGCACGGTGAACCCCTCGCCCTTCGGGCTGAAGATGGGCATCGAGTACCTGTTCATGGCGGTGCTCGGCGGCGCGGCCCATGTGTGGGGCGCGATTGCCGGCGCGGGCGTGGTCAAGCTGCTCGAAGACCAGCTGCAGGTGCTGCTGCCCAAGCTCATCGGCACGGCCGGCAGCTACGAGCTGATCGTGTTCGGCATCATGATCGTGCTGGTGCTGAAGTACCTGCCCGAAGGGCTCTGGGCTTTTGTCGATCGGCGCCTGCCGCGTCCGCGCCGCACCGTCGACTGGCAGGACGCGAAAGACCTGCCCGCGCGCGCCAAGCCGGCGGCCGGCGAAGTGGTGCTCGACGTGCAGGCCATCCGCAAGACCTTCGGCGGGCTGGTGGCAGTGAACGACATCAGTTTCCAGACGCGCGCCGGCCAGATCGTCGGGCTGATCGGGCCGAACGGCGCCGGCAAGTCGACCACCTTCAACCTCGTGACCGGCGTGCTCTCGCTGTCGGGCGGCGCGGTGCGTTTCCGCGGCGAGGCCATCGGCGGACTGGGCGCGCGGCAGATCGCCCAGCGCGGCGTGTCGCGCACCTTCCAGCACGTGAAGATGGTGGCTGACATGACGGTGCTGGAGAACGTGGCGCTCGGCGCGCACCTGCGCGGCCAGCGCGGCGCCATCGCCGCGATGCTGCGCACCGACCGCCAGGAAGAGCGCGCGCTGTTCCGCGAGGCCGAGCGCCAGTTGCGACGCGTGGGCATGGGCGAGTACCTGCACGAGCTGGCGGGCAACCTGGCGATGGGCCAGCAGCGCCTGCTGGAAATCGCGCGCGCGCTGTGCGCCGACCCCGCCCTGCTGCTGCTCGACGAGCCGGCCGCGGGCCTGCGCCACAAGGAAAAGGAAGCGCTGGGCAAGGTGCTGCGCCAGCTGCGCGACGAGGGCATGAGCATCCTGCTGGTCGAGCACGACATGGGGCTGGTGATGGACATCTGCGACCACATCGTGGTGATGGAGTTCGGCACGCACCTGATGGAGGGCACGCCTGCCCAGGTGCAGAACAGCGACAAGGTGCGCGCCGCGTACCTGGGAACGGAACACTGACATGACGACACCCCTGCTTCGCATCCGCGACCTGCACGCCGGCTACGGCCGCGCCGAAGTGCTGCACGGCATCGACCTGCAGGCCGACCAGGGCCGCGTCGTCACCGTGATCGGCCCGAACGGCGCCGGCAAGTCGACCCTGCTCAACGCGCTGATGGGCGTGCTGCCGTCCAAGGGCGGCATCGAGTTCAAGGGCCAGCCCATCTCGGCGATGACGCTCGAGGAACGGGTGATGCTCGGCATCGCGCTGGTGCCCGAGAAGCGCGAGCTGTTCGGCACCATGCCGGTGGAAGACAACCTCGTGCTCGGCGCCTTCCGCCAGGTGCGGCTGCGCAACCGGCAATGGCGCGACCGCATCGACGAGGTCTACACGCTGTTCCCGCGCCTGAAAGAGCGGCGCGCGCAGCTGGCCGGCACGCTCTCCGGCGGCGAGCGGCAGATGCTCGCGGTGGGCCGCGCGCTGATGTCGCGTCCCACGCTGCTGATGCTCGACGAACCCAGCCTGGGGCTGGCGCCGCTGGTGGTGCAGGAAATCTTCCGCACGGTCGATGCGCTGCGCGCCACGGGCGTGACGATCCTGCTGGTGGAGCAGAACGCGCGCGCCGCGCTCGAAGTGGCGGACCACGGCTACGTGCTCGAAATGGGCAGCGTGAGCCTCGAAGGCGAGGCCGGCAAGCTCGCGGTCGATCCGCGCGTGATCGACACCTACCTGGGCGCGGCACGCAAGGCCGCCTGACGGCAAGACACGGACCAGCACAGCCGCCGCGCGCGCGGCAAGGAGACGACATGACGAGACAGCAGCAGCGCCACCTCCACCTCGGCCTGTGCGCCAGCGCGCTCGGCGTTGCCGCACTGCTCGCGGCCTGCGCGGCCAGGCCGCCCGCTCCGCACGCGCCGCTGGCCGCCGCGCGGCCCGGCACGCTGCAGGCCTGCACGGACCTCGCCACGCGCGCCGCGCTGCCGGGCACGGTCTACACCTCCGTCACCGACGTGCCGGCCGGCACCGTCACGGTCGGCGGCGTCGCGATGGCGGCACCCGCGCACTGCCTGGTGCAGGGCCGCATGAACGAGCGCACCAGCCCGGTCGACAACCAGCGCTACGCCGTCGGCTTCGAGATGCGGCTGCCGGTGGCCTGGAACGGCCGCTTCTTCTATCAAGCCAACGGCGGTCTCGACGGCGTGGTGCTGCCGGCGCTCGGAGGCATCGGTGGCGGCGGGCCGCGCAGCAGCGCGCTGCAGATGGGCTTCGCCGTCATCAGTTCCGACGCGGGCCATGCCGGTTCGATGGGCCCACGCTTCGGGCTCGACCCGCAGGCACGGCTCGACTACGGCTACAACGCCGTCGCGCAGCTCACGCCGATGGCGAAGAACCTGATCTCCAAGGCCTACGGCCGCGGCCCCGACCGCTCTTACTTCGGCGGCTGCTCCAACGGCGGGCGGCATGCAATGGTGGCCGCCGTGCGCTCGGCGCAGCAGTACGACGGCATCCTCGCGGGCGACCCCGGCTTCAACCTGCCGAAGGCGGCCGTGGCCCAGCTTTATGGCGCGCAGCAGTACGCCGCCGTGGCCAGCGCGAAGACGCCCGCCGGCCAGCCCGACCTGCAAAGCGCATTCACCCCGGCCGAGCTGAAGCTGGTGGCCGACAAGGTGCTCGCGCGCTGCGACGCGCTCGACGGCCTGGCGGACGGCATCGTGTCGAACGTGCGGGCCTGCCGCACGCGCTTCGACATCCAGCGCGACGTGCCCACCTGCGCCGCCGGCACGCGCGACGGCATGTGCCTGAGCGCGCCGCAGAAGAATGCGCTGGCGAACGTGTTCAAGGGTGCGCGCAACAGCGCGGGCCAGCCGCTGTACAGCAGCTTCCCCTTCGACGCCGGCGTGAGCGGCAGCAACTGGCGCGAATGGAAGTTCGCGAGCCCGCCGACGCGCGACGCCGGCGCCGTGGCCTTCATCTTCAGCACGCCGCCGCTGGCCGACCGGCCGCAGGGCCTGCCGTTCGCGCTGGGCTTCGACATGGACCGCGACGCGCCGCGCATCGCCGCGACGGACGGCGTGTTCCGCGAGTCGGCGCTGTCGTTCATGACGCCGCCGGACGCGGCCAACCTGAGCGCGCTGCGCGACCGCGGCGGCCGCATGATCGTCTACCATGGCACCAGCGACCCGGTGTTCTCGTCCGACGACACCGCCGCCTGGTACGAGCGCGTGCAGGCGGCGAACGGCAGCGATGCATCGGCCTTCGCGCGCTACTTCCCGGTGCCGGGCATGAATCACTGCTCGGGCGGCCCGGCCACCGACCAGTTCGACATGCTGCGCGCGCTGGTCGACTGGGTCGAGCAGGGCAAGGCGCCCGCGTCCGTCACCGCCTCCGCCCGAGGCGCGGGCACGCCGGTGCCGAACGCCGAAGTGCCGGCCAACTGGTCGCCGCAGCGCACGCGGCCGCTGTGCCCCTATCCGCAAGTCGCCACCTACACCGGCGGCGACACCGAGCGCGCGAGCAGCTTCGCCTGCAGGCCGCCTTCCCCCTAGATTCCTTTTTCCGAGCCTCCATGGATTACCAGCCCCGCCCCGAAGATGTCCGATTCCTGCTGAACGCGGTGCTCGATGCGCCCACGCGCCTGGCCGCGCTCGCGCCTTTCGCCGAGGTCGACGAGGCGCTGCAGTCGCAGGTGCTGGAGGAAGCGGGGCGCTTCGTCGGCGAGGTGATCGCGCCGCTGAACCGGGGCGGCGACGAGACCGGCTGCCGCTTTGCCGGCGGCGAAGTGGCCAGCCCGCCGGGCTTTCGCGAGGCGTACCAGGCCTTCGTCGATGGCGGCTGGCCTGCTCTTTCGGCCGCGCCCGAAGACGGCGGCCAAGGCCTGCCCGCGGTGCTGGAGGCGGTGCTCTACGAATGGCTGGCCGCCGCCAACCACGGCTTCACGATGGCACCCGGGCTTCTGCATGGCGCCTACGCCTGTCTCAAGCATCACGGCAGCGACGAGCTGAAGCAGCGCTACCTCTCGAAGATCGCGACCGGCGAATGGCTGGCCACCATGTGCCTCACCGAAGCGCACGCGGGCAGCGACCTGGGGCAGGTGCGCACGCGGGCCGTGCCACAGGCCGACGGCAGCGTGCGCGTGAGCGGCGGCAAGATCTTCATTTCTGGCGGCGAGCACGACCTGACGCCGAACATCGTGCACCTGGTGCTGTGCCGCCTGCCCGACGCGCCGGACGGCCCCAAGGGCCTGTCGCTGGCGCTGGTGCCCAAGCTGCTGCCGGACGGCGCGCGCAACGCGGTGCACTGCGAACGCATCGAGGAAAAGATGGGCCTGCACGGCAGCCCCACCTGCACCATGCGCTTCGACGACGCCACCGGCTGGCTGGTCGGCGAGCCGGGGCGCGGGCTGGCCGCGATGTTCGTGATGATGAATTCGGCGCGCCTGCATGTGGCGCTGCAGGGCATCGGCCTGCTCGACGCCGCCTGGCAGAAGGCCGACGCCTATGCCGCCGAGCGCCGCCAGATGCGCGCGCCCGGCCCCGTGCCCGCGAGCCGTGGCGGCGAGAGCGCCGACCTGATCGCGGAACACCCCGCCGTGCGCCGCATCCTCGACACGCAGCGAGCCTGGATCGACGGCGCGCGCGCCCTCGCCTACCGCAGCGCGCTGATGCTCGACGTGGCCGCGCACGACGCCGACGCCAAGGCACGCGAGCGCGCGCAGCGCTGGTGCTCATTCGTCACGCCGGTGCTCAAGGCCGCGTGCACCCAGCAGGCTTTTCATGGCGCGAGCGAATGCCTGCAGGTGTTCGGCGGCCACGGCTACGTGCGCGAATGGGGCATCGAGCAGATCGTGCGCGATTCGCGCGTGACCATGATCTACGAGGGCACCAACGAGATCCAGGCCATCGACCTGCTGGTGCGCAAGGTGCTGCCGGACGGCGGCGCCGGCATGTCGGCGGTGCTGCTGGAGCTGCGCGACACGCTCGACGCCTCGCGCGAAGCCGATGCCGACGTGCAGCGCCGGCTCGCGCAATTGCGCTACCTGGGCACCACGGTCGCGATGGCCGCGCATGCCAACCCCGCGCTGCCCTATGAAGTGGCGGACGACTACCTGCGCGTGGCGATGCTCACGATGCTGGCCTGGGCCTGGGCGCGCATCGAGGCGGCGGCGCCGCGGGACGCCGCCAGGGCCCGGGTGGCCGCGGCCTTTCGCCGCTGGGTACTGCCCGAGTTCGAGATGCGGCTGGGCATCGTCAAGCGGGCCTGCGAGACGGTCGCGCTGACCCACGCGGCGCAGCCGCAAGGTGTCGCGCGCTAGGCTGCCGGCGCCCATTCACGCGGTTACGCTCTGGCCATGTCTTCCTCTTCGAAATCCGCTCCCGCGAAAGGCGAGCCGGCTGTGGCGCCGCCGGGCAAGTCGGACCGGCTCGACGCGCGCATGCTCGAAACACTGGTCGGCTACAACGCCCGCCGGGCGTGGCTGATCGTCAGCGACTTCTTCGCGGAGCGCATGGCGCCCTACGGGCTCAAGCAGATCGATTTCTCGGTGCTCTCGCTGCTGGCGCACAACCCGGGCGCCACGTCGCGGCAACTGTGCAGCACGCTGGACATCCTGCCGCCCAATCTGGTGAGCTTGGTCGCCACGCTCGACAGCCGCGGGCTCATCGAGCGCCGGCCGCATCCGCACGACGGCCGCGCGGTGGGCCTGCACCTCACACCGGCCGGCGAGGCGCTGATCCATGAAGCGGAACAGGCCGTGATGCAGCTCGAGGCCGATGCCAGCGCCAGGCTCACGGCACGCGAGCGCGAGACGCTGATCCGCCTGCTGCAGAAAATCTATTTGTAGGCGCTATAGGGCGATACAGGGCGCTACAGGCCTCGCTCAACCATGTCGATGAGGCGCTGGCCCAGCGCGTGGGTCTCGGCGGGCGGCATGGCGCGCAGCGGCCCGTCGATGATGAGCAGCGCCAGCCCGTGCACCGACGACCACGCGAGGTATTCGGCGTTGGGGCGCCGGGCCGGCTCGAGCACGCCCGCGTCCACCAGCCGGTCGATGGCCTTGCCCAGCAGCTGGAACGGATCAAGCCCGCTCGCGCCGGCCTTGCCGGGGCCGAGTTCGCCGTCGCCTTCGGCGGAAACCACGAACGCGGTGCGGAACAGGCCGGGCTCGGCCTGCGCGAACCGCAGGTAGGCGGTGCCGATGGCGCGCACCTGAGCGCGCGCGAAGTCGGCGGGCGGCTGGTCGCAGGGCAGCACGGCCAGTTCCTTTTCCATCGCCCCGGCCGCCGCGGCCAGGGCCGCCTCGCGCACGGCCCACAGAAGCTCCTGGCGGCTGCCGAAGTGCCTGTAGGCGGCATTCGGCACCACGCCCGCGCGGCGCGTGGCTTCGCGCAGCACCACTGCGTCGGGGCCACCGTCGCGTGCAAGCTCGATGCCCGCGTCCAGCAACGCCCGGCGCAAGTCCCCGTGGCGGTAGGTGCTGCGGGCGGGCGGCAGGCTTTCAGGGACGTTGTTGAGCTTCATTGCACTTCCATGTGGACACCGTCCATTATCCCTGCTATTCTTTGTGGACGGTGTACACAAAGTAATCCGATTGTTTGCGGCCCGATACACCGGGGCCCCACGACCCACCTCATCCAGCCCGAAGGAATCGTCATGAAAGTCCAGTCTTACCTCTCGTTCGAAGGCCGCTGCGACGAAGCGCTCGGCTTCTACAAGAAAGCGCTCGGCGCCGAAGTGATCCAGCTCATGCGCTATGCCGACGCACCGGCGCCCGAGCCCGCCGCTTCCGGCAACGCCGACGCCAGTTGCGGCGGCGCCGGGCCCGCGCCCGACAAGGTGATGCACGCGGTGGTCCGCATCGGCGAGACCGAGCTCATGGCCTCCGACGGCCGCTGCTCGGGCCAGCCGAAGTTCGACGGCATCATGCTGGCCCTCACCGCCAACACCGACGCCGAAGCCGTCAAGTGGTTCAACGCGCTGGCCGAAGGCGGCCAAGTGATGCAGCCGCTGATCCCGACCTTCTTCACATCGAACTTCGGCATGCTGGCCGACCGCTTCGGCGTGAACTGGTTGCTGGTCGTGGCGCACCCCGCCTGACCTCGCACCGCCCGCCCGCGCTCATCTCCAGGAATTTTTCTCCATGTTCAAGACCATCACCCTCATCGTCGTGGCGGCCATCGCGGCGCTGCTGATCTTCGCGGCCACCCGGCCCGACACCTTCCGCGTGGAGCGCACCGCGCGCATCAACGCGCCGGCCGAGAAGATCTTTCCGCTGATCGACGACTTCCACCGCTGGGGCACATGGTCGCCCTACGAGAAGCTCGACCCCGACATGCAGCGCAGCTTCGGCGGCAGCGCCAGCGGCAAGGGCGCAACCTATGCCTGGGAGAGCAAGGGCAAGGCCGGCGCGGGCCGCATGGAAATCACGGAATCGACACCCTCGTCGAAGATCGCGATCAACCTCGATTTCACCCGGCCCATGGAAGGCCACAACGTGGCTGAATTCACGCTGCAGCCACAAGGCGACGCTACACAGGTCACCTGGTCCATGCACGGCCCGAGCCCTTTTGTCGCCAAGCTCATGGGCATCTTCTTCAACATGGACCAGATGATCGGCAAGGACTTCGAAACCGGCCTTGCCAACCTCAAGACAGCCACTGAAAAGTAACCAAGGAAACTCTCATGTCCCCCATCAACGCTTACCTCACGTTCGACGGCAATGCAGCCGAGGCCATGCGCTTCTACGAGAAGACGCTCGGCGGCAAGATGCAGATGATGATGACCATGGGCCAGGCGCCCGGTGCCGAGCAGTTCCCGCCCGGCGCGGCCGACCGCATCATGCATGCCGCCCTCGCCTACGGCGGCGGCCTGCTGATGGCCTCCGACTCCATGCCCGGTATGGCCTACGAAGGCATGAAGGGCTTCGGCGTGGCGCTCACGCTCGACACCGTGGCCGAAGCACAGCGCGTGTTCGATGCCTTCGCCGACGGCGGCAAGGTCGGCATGCCGTTCGGCCCGACCTTCTGGGTCGAGGGCTTCGGCATGGTCACCGACCGCTTCGGCACACCCTGGCTCATCAACGGCGGCAAGCCCCTGGTGTAACGCGCATGACGGACACACTCGACAGCCGCAAGCGCTGGCTCGCGTTGATGGTGCTGTGCCTGGGCGTTCTGATGATCGTGCTGGACACCACCATCGTGAACGTCGCGCTGCCTTCGATCCGCACCGATCTCGGCTTCACCGAGACGTCGCTGGTCTGGGTGGTGAACGCCTACATGCTGACCTTCGGCGGCTTCCTGCTGCTGGGCGGCCGGCTCGGCGACCTGTACGGCCATCGCAAGCTCTTCCTCATCGGCCTGGTGCTGTTCACGCTGGCCTCGCTGGCCTGCGGCATCTCCAACTCGCAGGTGCTGCTGGTGGCGGCACGGGCGGTGCAGGGGCTGGGCGGCGCGGTGGTGTCGGCTGTGTCCCTCTCGCTGATCATGAACCTGTTCACCGAGCCTGCCGAGCGCGCCAAGGCCATGGGCGTGTACGGCTTCGTGTGCGCGGGCGGCGGCAGCATCGGCGTGCTCCTGGGCGGCCTGCTCACGAGCACGCTGAGCTGGCACTGGATCTTCCTGGTGAACCTGCCGATCGGCGTGGCGGTGTATGCGCTGTGCGTGGCGCTGCTGCCAAGCGCGCGCGGCCATGCGCACGGCGAGAAGCTCGACGTGGCCGGCGCGGTGACGGTCACGCTGTCGCTCATGCTCGCGGTGTACGGTGTGGTCAACGGCAACGAGGCCGGTTGGGGCTCCACGCAGACCGTGGGCCTGCTCGGCGCGGCCGTGGTGCTGCTTGCGGTGTTCATCGCCATCGAGGCGCGCGTGCAGCATCCGCTGATGCCGCTGGGCCTGTTCCGGCTGCGCAGCGTGTCGGTGGCCAACGTGGTGGGCGTGCTGTGGGCGGCGGCCATGTTCGCGTGGTTCTTCATCTCGGCGCTCTACATGCAGCTGGTGCTGCAGTACACGCCGATGCAGATCGGCCTGGCCTTCCTGCCGGCCAACATCATCATGGCGGTGTTCTCGCTGGGCCTGTCGGCCAAGATCGTCATGCGCTTCGGCATCCGCAAGCCACTGGCGGCGGGGCTGTGGCTCGCGGCCATCGGCCTCGCGCTGTTCGCCCGCGCGCCGGTCAACGGCAGCTTCGTGGTCGACGTGCTGCCCGGCATGATGCTGCTCGGCCTGGGCGCGGGCATGGCGTTCAACCCGATGCTGCTGGCGGCCATGAGCGAGGTGAGCCCCTCCGATTCGGGCCTGGCCTCGGGCGTGGTCAACACCGCCTTCATGATGGGCGGCGCGCTGGGCCTGGCCGTGCTGGCCAGCGCGGCGGCTGCGCGCACCGCGTCGATGGACGCCGCCGGCGCGCAGATGCCGCTGGCGCTCACCGGCGGCTACAACCTCGCGTTTCTCGTCGGCGCCGTGTTCGCGGCGGCGGCGGGGCTGATCGGCGTGCTGCTGCTTCGCTCGGCCATGCCGGGGCAGATGCAGAACAACAACGAAGAAGAAGCGGCCCCCCGAGGAACGGCGGCATCGTGAGCCCAGAGGCGCCATGCAGCCGCAGGTCTTTTTTCTTCAACGGTTCCACTCTTTGTTCAGGAGAACTTCCATGGCTCGTTATGTAGACGGTTTCATCGTCGCGGTTCCCACCGCCAACGTCGAGGCGTACCGCAAGCTGGCGCGCAAGGCCGGCAAGGTCTGGATGGAGTACGGCGCGCTCGAGTACGTCGAGTGCATTGCCGACGACGTGAAGCCCGGCAAGCTCACCTCGTTTCCGCAGAGCGTGAAGCAGAAGGCCGACGAGACCGTGGCCTTCTCGTGGATCACCTACAAGTCGCGCAAGCACCGCGACACGGTGAACGCCAAGGTCATGGCCGACCCGCGCATCGCATCCATGGACCCCAAGACCATGCCCTTCGACGCCAAGCGCATGATCTTCGGCGGCTTCAAAAGCATCGTCGAGCTCTGAGTCTTCTCAGGAACACCGCGGAACCGGCTTCGCCGGGCCGCCGGTGTTGCCCCCTGCAAGGGGGGTGGCGCAGCGACACGAAGTGCGCGAAGCCTGGGGGTTAGCCAATAAACCCGTCGTAGACGAGCTTGAGCCCCGTGAGCAGCATGCCCAGGTACACGAAGCGATAGAACCAGGTCGCGTCGATGCGCCGCGCGATGCGAATGCCGACCCACACGCCGAACGGCGCGATCGGCATCAGCACCAGCGAAGTGGCCAGCGTTCGGAAGTCGATCAGGCCCAGCCAGGCGTAGGGAATCCACTTGCTGAGGTTCACCACGAAGAAGAAGTAGGCCATGGTGGCCGTGAAGATCACGGGCTTGAGCCGCAGCGGGATCACATAGGCATTGATGGGCGGGCCGCCGGCATGCGCGATGAAGCTGGTGAAGCCCGACACCGTGGTCAGCACCGCGCCCACGCCGCGCGAGGGCAACGGGTCGTCGGGCTTGGGCGGGAACAGCAGGCGCTGCGCCAGGAACAACAGCGTGAACACGCCCACGATGCCCGCCACCGTGTGCGCCGACAGCATGCGAAACAGCAGCGTGCCGACCACCGTGCCCAGCAAGCCGAACGGAATCAGGAACTTGAGCAGCGAGCGGTCGAAGTCGCGCCGGAACGCGGCCAGGCCCAGCACATCCATCAGCAACAAGAGCGGCATCAGGATGGCGGCTGCCTGCGGCACGGTGACGGCCAGGGCCATCAGCGGCACCGCGAGCGACCCGAAACCGGCGCCGAAGCCGCTCTTGCTGATGCCGAGCAGCAGCACGGCGGGAATGGCGACCGCGTAGAAGTACGGGTCGGTGATCAGTGGGAAAACCATGGACGGAAGGCAAAAGAAAACCCGCCATGCGGGCGGGCCTTCCGAGGGTAGCAGGATGGCGCGGAACGCGCCGAAGGCCGCCGCGCTCCTCTAGCGCTCCAGTTCGCCGCCAGCCAGCCAGCGGGCGCCGCGCGCGTACAGCGCCTCCACCGCCGGGCCCTTGAGCATCGGCATGTCGAGCTTCACCGTGTAGCCGATGCGCTGCTGGATGTAGGTCAGGTGGCGGTAGCCCTCGGGCAGGCCGGCCAGCACCGCGGCATCGAGCTTCACGGTGGCGGCGGGGTCGACCGGGTCGATGCGGTCCTTCTCGTAGATGGGCTGGCGGTGCAGCAGCTTCCATTCGCCGCCGTGCTTCACCACGAAGTCGTAGAAGCGGCCGGTGCACACCACATCGCACAGCACGCCCTCGACCATGCCGCGCTGCGAGATGGTCATCTTGGTCTGCGCGATGGCGCGCTCGCCCGCCACCTCGATGGCCGAGCCGCCCAGGAAGTGCAGGATGCTCACGCCCTTGGCCCAGCCCTCCTGCGTGACGCGGATGAACTCGGTGTACGGGCCCTGGAACCAGGTGGCCATCATCACGCCCTCGGGGTGCCACACGGTGGCGAATCGCTCCCAGTCGCCGGCGTCGCGCCACACGGCCCAGCGTTCGATCATCTGGCGGATCAGCAGCTCCTGCTGCAAGGTGTCGGTCATTCTCTTCATCTCCGGGAGGGGTTGAGCACAAAATCGAAATCGAGGCGCCAGCGGCCGTTGTCCTGCTTCTTCCAAGGCGCGACCAGCGACTGGCGCACCGCGAACACGGCGTCGGAGTCCAGCCATTCGTCGCCGTCGCGGAACACGTGGGTGATGAGCCGCTCGTAGCCCGGCGCCTCGATCTTGAAATGCAGATGCGCGGGCCGCCAGGGGTGGCGCTTGGTGGCACGCAGCAGGTCTCCCACGGGGCCGTCGACCGGAATCGGATAGGCCACCGCCACCACGCTGCGGAAGTTCAGGCCGCCGTCGGGCCCGGTGCGCAGGGTGCCGCGGTTCTCCGCATGGTCGAGGCCCGGATGCTGCACGTCGTAGTGGCCACCGGCATCGGCCTGCCACACGTCGACGACCGCACCGGGCACCGGTTCGCCGTCGAGCCCGCGCACCGTGGCGTACACGTCGCAGGGCTCGCCCTCGGCGCCGTTGGCCACGTCGTCGCCATGCTCGTACTCGGGGGCGCCGTCGAAGTAGAAGGGGCCGAACACCGTGGCCTCGGTGCACCCGGCGGGCTTGTCGTTGTTCATCGCGATGGTGAGCATCGACAGGCCCAGCACGTCCGACAGCAGGATGAATTCCTGCCGCTTGTCGTCGCACTTCTGGCCGGTGGCCGTGAGGTACTGGATGCCCTGGAACCACTCCTCTTCAGTGAGCTTCACGTCGCGCGCAAAGGCATGCAGGTGCTGCACCAGGCTGGTCATGATCTCGCGCAGGCGCGGATCGGGGGTGTCGGCAAAGCGCGCAAGCACGGCCTGCGTGATGTTGTCCTGGTTGAGGTTGCGCATCGTGGTGTCTCCATGTTGTCTCGTCCGAAGCGGCACTGTAGGCCGCGCGCCGCCTGGCCGAAAGCTGCCGGGCGCAAATGATTTTTCCGCCCAGCGGAACGGTCGCCGCGCCGCTGCGCCAAAATCGTCCGAACAGACAAAAGACAAGCCCCGGAGACACCGCCCCATGGACCGCTGGACCGAAATCGCCCTGCTCGTGCAGATTGCCGATGCCGGCAGCCTGAGCGGAGCGGCCGAAGCGCTGGGGCTCTCCAACGCCGCCGCGAGCCGGCACCTGAGCGCGCTGGAGGCCCGGCTGGGCGCGCGGCTGGTGGAGCGCAACACCCGCCGCCTCTACCTGACCGACACGGGCCGCGAGTTCTGCGGCCGCGCCCGCACCATCCTGAGCGACCTGGCGGACGCCGAATCGACGGTCAACGCCACCGCGTTCAACCCCACCGGCACGCTGCGGGTGACGGCGTCGCTGTCGTTCTCCATCCACCACATCGCGCCGCTGCTGCGCGAATACACCCAGCGCTACCCCGGCGTGACGGTGCACGTGGAAGCCGCCAACCGGTACTTCGACCTGATCGACAACAACATCGACGTGGCGATCCGCACGCGCGAGTACGAGCCCGACTCGAACGTCACGATCCGCCGGCTCGGCGAGACCCGGCGCATCCTGGTGGCGTCGCCGCGCTACTTCGCGCAGCACGGCTTTCCGAAGACGCTGGACGAGTTGGCACGGCACAAGCTGCTGATCTACACCCACGCCAACAACCCGAACGAGCTGCGCTTCAGCCGCCAGGGCGAGACGCGCACGGTGTCGGTCACCGGGCTGCTGGAGTCGAACGACGGCCAGGTGCTGCGCGCCGCCGCGCTCGACGGCATGGGCATCCTGGTGCAGCCGACCTACATCGTCTACGACGACATCGTGGCCGGCCGGCTGGTGCCCACGCTGGACGACTGGGACCTGCCGCACCTGGCCATCAACCTGGCGTACCCGAGCCGCAAGCACCTGTCGGCCAAGGTGCGCAGCTTCATCGACTTCATGGCGGCGCACTTCGAGAAAATGGACTACGAGCGCAAGTGGACGGGCAGGTTCGGCGTGCGCTGAGCCGGCTTTGCGGCAAAACATGTGCGTTTACGCACATCCCGGCTTGCGGCGGCTGCGGACACTGGAGGCGCAACCGTCGCATTTCGCGGCGGCCTTCAATTTCCAAGGATCCGCCATGAACACCCAGGCCACCGCCGCCAACACCCCGCGTGCGCCGATCGCATCGCCGCTGTCCGCCCTCTCCCCCACCACGCTGGACGATTCCGGCAAGCTGCTGATCCGCGTGGCGGTCGGCTTCCTGGTGCTGCTGCACGGCATTCTCAAGCTGTCGGCGGGCGTCGGCTTCATCGCGGGCATGCTGGCCAAGTCGGGGCTGCCGGGCGGCATCGCCTACCTGGTGTATGTCGGCGAAATCGTCGCGCCGCTGCTGATGATCGCGGGCCTGTTCACCCGCGCCGCCGCCGGCGTGGTGGTGATCAACATGCTGGTGGCCTTCGGCCTCGTGCACATGGCCGACCTGTTCGCGCTGACCAAGCAAGGCGGCTGGGCGCTGGAACTGCAGGGCCTGTACCTGTTCGGCGCGCTGACCGTGGTGCTGCTGGGCGCCGGCCGCTTCAGCATCGGCGGCAAGAACGGCCGCTGGAACTGACGACGGCCAGCCGGCTCAGCCGGCATCTCCCCTGACCTGCGAGACCATCATTTCCAGGCGGGCGATGTCGGCCACCAGCAGGGCCTTGTCGTCCTTGCGCAGCACCCCGCTGCGCACCAGCACGTTGAGTTCGCGGGTCACCTGCTCGCGGTTGGTGCTGATCTGGCTGGCCAGCGCCGCATGCTTGGGCGCGGGGTCCAGGCGGGCCTGGTTGGCGTCCGCGGCATGCGGGCCGGCGGCCCGGGCCAGCCGAAGAAGCTCGGCGTGCAGCCGGTTCTGCACGCCCAGGGTGCTCAGGTCGATCACCCGTTCGGACAGCTGCCGCACCAGCGAGGCCAGCCGCTGCATCACCCGCTCGGCCACCAATGGCTCGTCGCGCAAAAGGGCCATGAAGGCGGCACGGTCGAGGCTGGCGACCACGCTGGGCGCAAGGGTGACCACGTCGGCGGAGCGTGGGCCGCCGTCGATGGCGGCGATGTCGCCGAAGTGCTCTCCGGCCTCCGAGTCGCGGAAGGTCACCTGCCGGCCGTTGGCCGAATAGGTCGTCACCCGCACCCGGCCCGAGACCAGCAGGAACACCTCGCCCTGCTGCTCGGCGCGCAGCAGCAGCGGCTTGCCGGCCTCCACGCTGTGCCACAGGCATTGCTGGGCCAGCAGGGCCAGGCGCTGGTCGGAAAGGCCTTCGAACAGCGCGATCTGGCGCAGCGCGAGGCTGGAGCGGGGTACAGGTTCGGGTTTGGCCATGCCGGGGATCGAAGCTCCATGAGGATGGGCGCGCGGATTATGCTCGGGAGCCGCTTCGAACCCGTTCATGGACAGACGTTCCCCCCAACCCCACTTTTCCCCGAGAACGCCGACCCGGCGCAATCTCCGCTGGGCGAGCGGGTTGGTGCTGATGGCCTACATCACACTTCACCTGCTGAACCATTCGCTGGGCATCTATTCATTCGCGGCGGCCGAGACCGTGCTGCGCGGCGTGCAGAAGTTCTGGCACAGCCTGCCCGGCACCGCGCTGCTGTACGGCGCCGCCGCCATCCATCTCGTGCTGGCCGTGGTTGCCCTCTGGGAGCGCCGCACCCTGCGCATGCCGCCGCTGGAGGGCCTGCGGGTGCTGCTGGGCTTCGCGTTGCCGCTGCTGCTGGCCACCCACCTCACGGCCATGCGAGGCGCCTACCTGGCCTACGGCATCGAGGGCTCTTACGTGCGGGTGGTCTGGGGCCTGTGGGACTGGCAGGGCGCCGCCGCGCAGTTGGTGATGATGCTGGCGGCCTGGACCCACGGCTGCCTGGGCCTGCATTTCGCGCTGCGGGCCCAGCCGGCGTACCGCCGCTTTTCGTACCTGCTGCTGGCCGTGGCGGTGATGCTTCCGCTGACGGCGGCGATGGGCTTCGTCTCGATGGGCCGGGAGTTCCAGTGGAACGGCGTGCCGCCCGTCGTGCTGCCGACGGCCGAACAGGGCAAGGCGCTCAGTGCGGCCGAAGGCAGCATCAAGTGGTTCTACGGGCTGGCGCTTGCCTTGCTGCTGCTGGCGCGCTGGGGCCGCAACGGTTTCTCGCGCCTGTCGCGCCAGCCATCGGTCGCGCTGCGCTACCCCGACCGCACGGTGCAGGTTCCGCGCGGCTGGAGCGTGCTGGAGGCCAGCCGTTCGCACGGCATCGACCACCTGTCGATCTGCGGCGGCCGGGCCCGTTGCTCGACCTGCCGGGTGCGCGTGGCCGGCCCGGCGGAGCACATCGGCGAGCCGGGCCGCGACGAACAGCGCACGCTGGAGCGCGTGCGCGCGCCCGCCGACGTGCGGCTGGCCTGCCAGCTGCGCCCGCGCGGCGACATCGAAGTGACGCCGCTGTTCGCGCCGCTGCCCAACGAAGGCCGGCCCGCGCCGGTCGGCAGCTTCGGGCGCGAGCGCGACGTGGCGATCCTGTTCGTCGACCTGCGGCGCTGGTCGGGCCTGTCGGAGCGGCAGTGGCCCTTCGATCTGGCCTATGTGCTCGACCGCTACTTCGCCACCGTGGGTGCGGCCGTGCGCGAGAGCGGCGGCGTTCCCAACCAGTTCATCGGCGACAGTGTGATGGCCATCTTCGGGCTCGAATGCGACCTGCCCACTGCCTGCAGGCAGGCCATGCGCGCGACCGAACTGATCGGCGAGCGCATGGACGCATGGAGCAAGGGCTTCGAGGCGCAGTTTGGCCAGCGGCTGGAGTTCGGCATGGGGCTGCACGCAGGGCGCGCGGCAGTGGGCGAAGTGGGCTACCTGGAAACCACCACCTTCACGGCCATCGGCGAAGTGGTGAACACGGCGAGCCGGCTGCAGGACCACTCGAAGACGGCGGCCTCGCGCCTTGTCGTCTCGCTGTTCGCGGCGGAGCAGGCGGGCGTGGCACATGCCCTGGGCACGCCCGAGACGCTTTCGGTGCGCGGGCGCTCCGAACCTCTTTCAGTGCTTTACGCATCCACTGGTGCCGTTCCTGCGTAGTAGATGCTGAATGCGGTGCGCAAACGCACAGCGCGAACCGCACTGCGGTTTCACACTGCATCTTGTGGCAACGACGAATGTCCGCCGCCCACACAGTGAACCAAAGGGACTCTCACCATGAACACCAAGCAACGCATCGCCGCCTCCGCTTTCGCCACCGCCTTCGCCCTGCTGGGCGCCGCCGGCGCGGCACATGCGGAAACCTATGACGGCGTGCACGCCATTACCTCGGCCGCCAGCCGCGCCGACGTGAAGGCCGAAGCCGTGGCCGCCGCGCGCGCAGGGAATGTCTATTCGGACACCGCCGCCGAAGGCGCCGTGGCCTTCAACTCCACGATCGACCGCGCCACCGTGCGCGAGCAGGCCGTGGCCGCCGCGAACAACCCGCTGCAAAGCCTGGACCGCCGCGCCTTCTACCGCGACGAAGTGCCCTCCGCCTACAAGAAGCCCAGCATGTCGTTCACGCGCCAGGCCGGCCTGTAAGGCCAGCCGCGGCCCCGCCCCGTCGGTTCAGGGCCGCACGCCTTCCCACGCGTCCTGCAGCAGGGCACGGATCGCATCGCGCTCCAGCGGGCGCGGATTGGGATACTGGTTCTTGAGCGCATGCTCGCAGGCCAGGTCGAGGTCGGACTCCTTCATGCCGATGTCGCGCAGCGCGACCGGCGCGCCGTTGTCGCGCGCCAGGTCGTACACCGCCTGCGCGGCGCTGCTTCCCCCCAGCGCCTTCACGATGCGCGCCATGGCCCGAGGCGCCGCTTCGGCGTTGTAGGCCAGCGCATGCGGCAGCACGATGGTGTGGGTCTCCGCATGCGGCAGGTTGAAGCTGCCGCCCAGCGTGTGGCACAGCTTGTGGTGCAGCGCCATGCCCACGTTGCCCAGCACCGAGCCGCAGAGCCAGGCGCCATAGAGCGCATCGCCGCGCGCGCCCGGGTCTTGCGGCGTGGCGCGGATGGCGGGCAATGCGCGGCCCAGCGCCGCAATGCCTTCCTGCGCCATCAGGTCCATGACCGGGTTCGAATCGACCGCGTAGAGGCCCTCGGCCGCATGCGCGATGGCGTTGATGCCGCTCGTCACGCTGATGCCCACGGGCAGGCTCGAGGAAAGCTCCGGGTCGTAGATCACCGTGCGCGGCAGCACCCGGATGTCTTTTCCTGTCTTCTTCATGCCGGCTTCGGTGATGCCGTAGATCGGCGTCATCTCGGAGCCCGCGTAGGTGGTCGGTATCGCGAGGATCGGCAGCCCCGAATCGAGGGCGATGGCCTTGCCCAGCCCGGTGGTGGAGCCGCCGCCGATGGCCACTGCGCAATCGGCGCCCAGGCGTTGCGCCACTTCCCTGGCCTCGCGCGCGGTCTCGATGGGCACGTGCATCACCGCACGGTCGAACACGCCGGCCGCATGGCCGCCGAGCATGCCTGCAACGCGCTCGGCTTGCGGGCGTTGCTCGGGCGTGGAAAGCACAAGCGCGCGCTTTGCGCCGAGCGCATCGATCTCGCGCGCCAGATGCTGCAGCGACCCCGCGCCGAACACCACCCGCTGGGGCACGCTGTTGTAGACGAATGAGGGGATGGTCATGGCTTTCCTGTTCCTCGGATGTTCATTCATGAAGCGTCGGTGTGGCTGATGCGGCCCTTGACGAAGACGCCGGTCATCGCCAGCACTGCCGGCACGATCAGCACCGTCAGCACCTGCTCGAAGTTCCAGCCCAGGCCCAGCAGCGCCGCCCCGAGCCAGGCGCCCAGCACCGCGCCGAAACGACCGATGCCGAGCATCCACGATACGCCCGTGGCACGCACGTGGGTCGGGTAATAACGTGCCGCCAGCGAAGGCATGGCCGACTGCGCGCCGTTGATGCACATGCCCGCGAGCAGCACCAGCAGCACGAGTGCCAGCCCGCTGCCCATGCTGTGGCCCACAGCCACCGCGAGCACGCCCGCCAGCAGGTAGCAGATGCCGATCACCTTGTGCGGGTTGCCGCGGTCCATGGCCCAGCCCACGCCCACCGCGCTCAGCACGCCGCCGAACTGGAAAAGCGCCCCCACCACGGCCGACTGCGTCATCGACGCGCCGCTCTCGCGCATCAGCGTCGGCAACCAGCTCGTGAGCAGGTAGATGATGATCAGCCCCATGAAGTTGGTGCCCCACAGCAGCAGCGTGCCCGGGCCGAGGCCGCCGGCGAACATGCGTGCCAGCACCGGGCCGCGCGGCCCCTTGCCGCCGGCCTGCTGGCCCGGAATGGTGAACTGCTCCACGCCCGCCAGCGACTCGCGCGCCACCGGCTGCAGCACCTTGCGGATGCGCTCGACCGGCTGCCCGCGAACCACCATGAAGCGCGCCGACTCCGGCAGCCAGAACAGCAGCACGGGCAACAGCAGCATCGGCACGATGCCGCCGATGAGCAGCAGGCTGTGCCAGCCCCAGTGCGGAATGATCGCGGCCGACAGGAAACCACCGCCCGCCATGCCCAGGTTGAAGCCGCAGAACATCGTCGTCACCAGCAGCGACTTGACTTTCTCGGGCGTGTACTCCGACAGCAGCGTGGTCGCGTTCGGCATGCCCGCCCCCAGCCCGAGCCCGGTCAGGAAGCGCAGCAACACGAGCTGGTCGATGCCGGTCGCGAAGGCCGACCAGAGAGAGAAGCCGCCGAACACCGCCACCGACACGCACAGCACCGTCTTGCGCCCGAAGCGGTCGGCCAGCGGTCCCGAGCCCAGCGCGCCGAAGATCATGCCGGCCAGCGCCGCGCTCATCACCGGGCCGAGCGAGGCGCTGGGCACGCCCCAGTCGCGCACCAGCGCCGGCGCGATGAAGCCCATGGCGGCGGTGTCGAGGCCATCGAGCAGCACGATCAGAAAGCACATCGCCACGATGCCCCATTGGTAAGGCGAAAGCGGGCGTGCGTTGATGAGCCACTGCACGTCGACGGTGCGGCGCGTGGCGATTGAACCTGTGTCGGTCATGGGCTTCTTTTGTCTCCATCGCTGATATGCGATGGGCGCGAGTGTCCCGCCGGCACGCAACCGGTTCAACGACACGAGCGGAAAGGAGTTTTCCGCTCAGGCCGGGGCGACCTGCACCCTGCAGGCCTGGCGGCCCTCCGCGATCGTGAAGCGCACCGGCAGGAAGCGCTCGATCACCGCGCAGTTGGTGCGCGTGTGCTCCGTCAGCTCGCTGCAGGTGAAGACGCAGGCTTTTCGCCCCTGCCACGCCGCAAGCGCCTGCAGCAGCGCCAGTTGGTCCGCGAGGTGCGGTCCGACCGCCGCCTCGCTCTTCTGGAAGTCGCGCAGCTCCTTGGCCAGGCCATGCGCCACCTGCTCGGCGCTCATCGACTTTTCGCCGAAGGCGGTGAACACCTCGGTCACGTGCTCGTAGGCCAGCGTGGCCATCAGCGCATTGCCGGGGCCTTCGTTCTGGCGCACCGCGCCCAGACGCAGCTGCTCGCCGGACCAGCCCATCGCGACACCCAGCGTGTCGAGTTCGCGCGTCGGCACATGGCGCGGCAGGCCGGGCGCGAGGCATTCGGCATGGCTTTCCTGGTACGCGCCGCGCGCCGTCAGGTCGAAAGGCTGCAGCGCGCCGCCAGCCGGCACGATGACCGCAGCCACCTCCCCTCCCCCGGCCGGATAGAAGCCGCAGCGGCGCAGCGTCAGTTGCAGGTCCGCGCCCAGGCGGCGCACCAGCGGCGCGAAAGCACGCTCCAGAAAATGAAACGGCGGCGCCATCGGGTTGTGCGTGCCGCCGCTCAGTTGCACGCGGCTCGTCGCGCCGGCCAGCAGCAGCGGCGGCAGCACGGTCTGCAGCACCAGCATGCAGCTTCCCGCGCCCGAGATCGCGAAGCGGTACTCGCCCGCGCGCACCGCGCCGGGCGTGAAGCGCAGCGCCTGCGAGCCCAGCTCCGCGCCTTCGACCTGCGCACCGCTGATTGCGGCGGCGGCGTTCACGCACGCCAGATGCTGGCGCATCAGGCCCGGCTTGGCGCGGCCCGCGCGGATCTTCTCGATGGCCAGCGGCTGGCCGGTGGCCACCGACAGCGCGAGGCTGGTGCGCAGGATCTGACCGCCACCTTCGCCTTGGGAGCCGTCGAGTTCAATCATGGGCGGACTCCTTCTTCTTGTTCTCCGCCTCGAGACGCAGCACCGTGTCGTACAGGAACGCATCGAGCCCCGAACCATCGGCCGAAGGCAGCGGCGTCACCGGCTCGGCCGCATTGGCCGCCAGTTCGGCTTCGATGAACGCGTGGATACCCGGCCAGCGCGGGCTGGTTGCGGCTTCGCCGGCGCGCATCTTCACCTCGAGCAGCGCGTTGATCTCGGCGATCAGCGCGGCGTCTCGCACGGTGTCGAGCGTGTGCTGCGCCAGGTCGGCAAAGCGCATCGGAGGCACACCGGCGCGCGAGCGGATCCAGCGCGCCGCCAGCAGCGGGCGCAGCACGTAGAGGTACTTCTTGTAGCGCACCTCGTCGGCCTGCAGGTGCTCGCGGAAGTTCTTCTTCGCCATCGAGCTGTAGTGATGCCAGCCGCGCGCGTTGGAAAACACCGCCTCCGACAGCTCGCGAAAGCGCGGCATCGCGGTCGCGTCGTCGCGGTACACGACCGGCGAACGCAGCCACTCGAGCAGCGTCGGGTTCGACTCGCGCATCAGGCCCAGCGCCTTGCGCAGGTCCCAGCCGTTGATGTCGAGGTCGCCGCTGATCGGCACCTCGATCACGTCGCGACGCGGCGCCACAGTGAGGTACCACGGCAGGCGGTTGACGTAGATGAAACGCACGTCGTAGTCGCTGTCGGGCGAAGCGAAGCCCCAGCCGCGGCTGCCGGATTCGCAGGCGAACAGCACGGTCACGTGATGCGTCGCCTCGATGTCGCGCAGGGCGTCCATGATCTGCGTGCGCACGGCCGGGTCGATCGGGTGGGCGGAGCGCAGGAATTCTTCGGTGCTCATTTCTTTCTTCTTCTCTTCAGGCCCGGGTGACGGTCACATGGCCGGCACCGTCGAGCTCGTAAACATCCAGGTCGTTGGCCAGGAACGCGTGGCCGCTGTAGCAGGCCTGCGTCTCGGCCATCAATGCGGCCATGCCCTCTTCGTTCTGATGGCGCGCGCTGAAGTGCGTGAGGATCAGATTGGGCACTTCAACCGCCTGCGCGAACTCGGCCAGCAGGCGCGCGGAACTGTGCATCGGCCCGGGGCCGACCTTGTCGAGCGCGTCTTGCGTGAAGGTGGCTTCGTGCACCAGCAACTGAGCGCTCTTGCAGGCGTCGCGCAGCAATGCGGGCTCGGCGTTGTCGCCACCCATCACCGCGGCAACCGCCTCGACCTGGGCATCCGTGTAGTCGGCACTGCGCAGCACATCGCCGTTGAAAGGCACGTCCTCGCCGGTCTGCAATGCGCGCCATGCGGGGCCGGGTGGCAGGCCGATGGCGCGCAGCGCGTCCGCCTTCAGCCGCACGCGCCGAGTCTCGACTTGCACGCGGTAGGCGTGGCTGGGCACGCGATGCAGCAGCGCATGGCTTTCTATGCACACGCCCGGCACCTCGTAAACCAGTGACGGGCCATCAAGATTCACGTGCTCGACTTCGTAAGGCAGATGCAGGTCGGTCAACGCGCGCGTCGCCTCGAACCACTGCCACACCGGCAGCGGCGCGATCAGCTTCAGCGGCTTCGTTCGCTTGTTCATGCCCGCACTTGCGAGCAAGCCGGGCAGGCCATAGCAGTGGTCGCCGTGCACATGCGTGATGCAGACGGCAGCCAGGTCGTTCAGGGACAGCGGCGTCTGCAGCACACGATGCTGCGTGCCCTCGCCGCAGTCGATGAGGACCCAGTCTGCGCCGAGCACCGTCTGCACGGCCAGGCCGGAGACGTTGCGGTGGCGCGTGGGGGTGCCGGAAGAGGTCCCCAGGAAAGTCAGTTTCATCATCTCGTTTGTCACTCCCTGCGCATCAATGCGCTTCTTGCGGCGTCGGCGGCGACGCGCTCCCAGCCGAAGTATCGGCGACCTCCCTCCGGGCGAGCCGCCATGAACGCATGGAGTCTTGCAAGATTCGCTTCGCCGCCCCAGCGCCCCATGGCCTGGATCGCCACGACGCGCAGGCTCCACCATTTGCTTTGCAGCGCCGCCTCGACTTCGGCTTCGGCCTGCACGCTCGGCTTTGCGGCGCCCAACGCACGCAGACGGCACGTCTTCTCGAACAGAAGGTTGGCGCCGGGTGCGGCGCTTCGCAACCGCTCGCGCCGCGCGCGCCTGCATGCGAGGCATCGCACGGCACGGCTATCGATATGACCGTGAATCGTCTCGTACCACCACTTCTGTTGCTTGGCCGTCCAGACCTCTTCGGCCCCGCAATCCCGGCAGATGAAGGGGCGCGCGACATAGAAGTCCGGCAGCACGCCGTAGGTGTTGCTGTACAGCTGGAGAACGGCTTGGTCCGCCGGCTCGCAACCGGGTGCATGGGCGATATCGGACTTCGACAGCCGGACATCCGGCGAACGCAGGCGTGCGGCCAGCGTCGCAGCACGCTCGCGGCGATGCGCCTTGATCTCGGCGCGGCGTTGCTTGTTGCTCTTCATTTTTTTAACCTCCGTAATACGTTGCTACGAAGGCAGGCTCGATTGTTCGAACCCTCTTCTATAGCTCTTCCACTGTCACGACGCCTTCGCCCGCAGCAAGTTGAACGATCCGGCCAAAAATCTGCCGCGCAAGGTCGCTGTTCGCATGCAAACAGACAACAAGGCCATCGGCTTCGATGTCCGCCGAGACTTCCGGCCATGTCGCGGACGTGGGTGCCACCGACGAATAGAAGCTGCCGCCAGCATCCCCCATCTCCAGGCGGCAGCCGTCGGCGGCCTTCCTCAGGACGGCTTCTGCGGTGGCCCCTGTCGGCAATGCCATCCTGATGCGGTACTCGACGCCCACCGCGTCAACCCTTCACGCAAACAACCTGCTTGAGCGTGTAAACCACCTCCACCAGGTCCTGCTGCGCCTCCATCACCGCGTCGATGTCCTTGTAGGCCATCGGAATCTCGTCGATCACGTCCGCGTCCTTTCGGCATTCCACGCCTTCGGTCGCGGCGATCTGATCGGCGATGGTGAAGAGCTTCTTCGCCTTGGTACGGCTCATCTTTCGACCGGCGCCGTGGCTGCAGCTCATGAAGCTCTCGGGGTTGCCCTTTCCGCGCACGATGAAGCTCTTGGCGCCCATGCTGCCGGGGATGATCCCCAGCTCGCCGGCCTTCGCGCTCACCGCGCCCTTGCGGGTCACGAGCACGTCTTCACCGAAGTGCGTCTCGCGGCTCACGTAGTTGTGGTGGCAGTTCACCGCTTCCACATGCGCCTCGAAGGGCTTGACGATGACCTTTCGCACGGCCGCGACCACGCGCTGCATCATCACTTCGCGGTTCGCTCGCGCGAACTTCTGGGCCCAACCCACCGCACGCACGTAGTCACCGAAGTACCGGGCGCCTTCCTCGAAGTACGCCAGGTCCTGATCGGGCAGGTTGCGCTGGTGCAGTTCCGCGTCTTTCTTGGCGAGCTCGATGAAGTGCGTGCCGACGGCGTTACCCACGCCGCGCGAACCCGAATGCAGCATGAACCACACGGAGCCCGCTTCGTCCAGGCACACCTCGATGAAGTGGTTGCCCGTACCCAGCGTTCCCAGGTGCTTGTGGTTGTTGGTGTTCTTCAGGCGCGGGTAGTCTTCGCAGATCGCGTCGAACTCGTCCTTCAGTGCAGCCCACGCCACGTCGGTTTCGTTCGGCGGCGTTTCCCACGAACCCTTGTCGCGCCCCATGCGCTTGGGGTTCGATCCGTGCGGCACGGCCTTCTCGATCGCCGAGCGCAGCGGCCCCAGGTTGTCCGGCAGGTCGTTGGCATGCAGCGTGGTCTTGCACGCCATCATTCCGCAGCCGATGTCCACGCCCACCGCGGCCGGGATGATGGCCTTGAAGGTCGGGATCACCGAACCCACGGTGGCGCCGATGCCGTAGTGCACGTCGGGCATGGCCGCGATGTGCTTGAACACGATGGGCAGGCGCGCCGCGTTCTCGAGCTGCTTCTGCGCCTCGGGCTCCACGGGCACGCCGCGGGTCCACATCTTCACGGGCACGCCGTTTTCGACTTCGTGCAGGTCGTAGTTCATTTTTTCTTCTTTCATCATCGTTTCACTCCTCTGTTCAGGTCATCGCGCGCTTGTACAGCGCGATCGACAGTCGTTCGTAGTCCTGCAGCGGGAAGTCGTGCTCCACCCACATCTCGCGGTAGCGCTTCGGCCCCACTTCATCGTGGATGCGCTGCAGGATCGCATGGATGTTCCGGACCAGCTCTGTACGCGAAATCTCTCCGCGCGCCACCACTTCATGGTCATGCACACCGACCACTCCCCAGCTGGCCCAGTCACGGTACTGGCGCAGCTCGTACTGCAACACGTCCCCAGCGCCCGAGACCAGCAGGATCACCTCGCCCGGCTCGCCCATGAACACGGCCTCGGCGTGCTCGGCACCCTTTTGCAGGGTCAGGCCCATGCGCGCAAGGTCGCCGAGCGAATCGTGCAGGTAGGACACCGCGAAGCCCAGTCGCTCGGAAGCGGCGCGGAAGCTCACCTCGGCCCAGCCCGCGTCGTGCAGGTCATAGGCGACGAGGTCGTGTTCGCGAATTTCTTCTTCGGTCATTTTCTTCTCCCTTGGCGCCTCTTCTGCGCCAGTCAAGCCTTCTCGAATCCGCAGCTCAAGGGGCGTTCGGCCGAAGCGTCACCAACCCATTGAGCACTTGGTCCAGACCGCCGATCACGGAGATCTTGTCGATCCGCTCGGCCACCCGTTCCAGCGTTTCGAGTTCCTTCATCCGCAGCGCGACGGGGTTGCCCTCCATCACCTTCGCGGTGTTCAGCAGCGAGCGCGTGGCCGCGGTTTCCTCGCGGCGGCGGATCACGTTGGCCTGGGCCGACTTCTCGGCCTCCACCACCTGGGCGAGGATGGTCTTCATCTCGCCGGGCAGGATGATGTCCTTCACGCCCACGCTTTCCAGCGCGATGCCGCTGCCCTCGATCCGCTCGCGCACCTGCGCCAGCACCGTCTGGTCGATGGCCGCCTTGTTCTCCAGCAGCGCGTCGAGCGTCTGTTCGCCCACGGCGGCGCGCAGCCCGAACTGCAGCTCGCGGTACACATGGTCGGCCGGCTTCGGCATCTGCGCCATCGCCTGACGCACATCGGTGAAGCGCCACACCGCTGACATGTTCAGCCGCAGGCCCACCTTGTCGCGGGTCAGGATTTCCTGGCCGCTCACTTCGGCGATCTGCGAACGCATGTCCACGCAGGTCACGGCCACCTGCCGGTTGAAGCGCCAGAAACCATGGTTGCCCGGCTGCAGCAGCTCCTGCATCTGGCCCTGCAACGTCAGCACGCCGACGTGGAACTCGGGCACCTGCACCAGCAGCACGCCGTCGAGGCCGGCCACCGCACGCGGGCGCAGCGCCACGCTCTGCAGCTTCGACACCAGCTCGGCCGGCAGCCGCGCATCTTCGGCGACGTCGATCACGTCGATGCGCTGTTCGCGCAGGCCACGCCAGTACAGCTTGCGGGTGGCGGGCGGCAGGATCTGCACCAGCACGCCGTCTTCCAGACGCAAGCCGACTTCCGTTTCGCCAAGGGACACCTGTACGAACTCGCGCTCGACAAGCTCCGGCTCCTGCGCCAGGAAATAGTCGACCAACTCATGCTCGAAGGCCGGTTCGGTCAACGCAAAGCGCTGTAGCTGGATCTTGTCGAAGCGCGAAAACACCCAGTGCTTTCCGGCGCCCAGTAGTTGCTCGAAATCGCCGTTGCGCAGCAGCAGCGCGCGTTCGTTCTTCTTGATCGTGATTCGGTTGAAGCCCAACATTTTTCTCTCCCACTCGTTATTCGGTTCGGTTGTTCGTTTAGTCGTTCAGCCATTCAATCCAGGCCCTCGAAAGGGCAGGCGGCGGGCACTGCGGCAGTCAAGGCCTGACGCGCGGCGGTCGCTCGGCTCGGCAGGTGCCTCCCTCGTTGCTCGCGCAACGCCGTCACCTTCCTGGCCGTCGATGGCCGCACGCAGTTCCTTGCCACGCACACGGTGCGCAAGCCGCCTGCGCTTGGCACTTTGGCGCGCGCCGCAGGGCATTGGTTGTCTGCCCTGCGCCATCGCTCCGTTGTGCCGGGGCGGAGGGGCTTTCGCCCCCAACAGATGGCGGTGCAAGCACCGCCGGTTTTTTCGCGGGAATCGAACCCACAGCTCCATGTGGTCAACACGGCGCTCAACCATGAGCGGAACTGAATCAAGTTCAGTTGCCAGACAGCTCAACCGCGGCATACGGCAAACCCAAGGACAGACCTGGCTTGCCGCACCGGACCGCTTTCACGCGGCTCCTGCGAGTGGATGAACTGCATCCTGACGCGATATCCATTGCAGCCGGCGTGCCAGCTTTGCGCCGGCGCTGCTCCTATGAGGGCAAGTCATTGATTGAAAAGGAGAAATTCTTTTTTCACCTGTTTTTTCGCGGCACATAGGGCTATAGAATTTCTATTGATCTATAAATTCAGCTAGTTTTTTATCCATGAAGCCAATCGTCGTCATAGGCTTTCTAGGCACCCAGCTCGACGCCGGCCAGGGCGCGGGCCGCTGGAACAAATGGCGCCCCACCGTTTCGCTCGCCCAGCACGAAGACATGGTCGTCTCGCGCATGGAGCTGCTCTACACGCTCAAGCACAAGGCGCTGGCCGAGCTGGTGAAGGCAGACATCGCCACGGTATCGCCCGAAACCACCGTCAACCTCGTGCCGATGGAGCTCGCGGACCCGTGGGATTTCGGCGAGGTCTACAGCCGCCTGTACGACTGGGCGCGCGGCTACAGCTTCGACACCGAGCGCGAGCAGTACTGGACGCACATCACCACCGGCACGCACGTCGCGCAGATCTGCATGTTCCTGCTGTCGGAATCGCGCGTGGTGCCGGGCGTGCTCGCACAGACCTCGCCACCCCGACGGCAGCGCCAGGGCGAGGCCGGCAAGTGCACGCTGATCGACCTCGACCTCTCGCGCTACGACGTGATCGCGAGGCGCTTCGACGCGGAGCAGCGCGATGCGGTCGCGTTCCTGAAGAGCGGCATCGCCACGCGCAATGCGCGCTTCAATGCGTTGATCGACGAGATCGAGCGCGTGGCGGTGCGCTCGCGCGCGCCGATCCTGCTGGTGGGGCCTACCGGCGCGGGCAAGTCCTTCCTGGCGCGGCGCATGTTCGAGCTGAAGCAGTCGCGCCACCAGATGACCGGGCCGTTCGTGGAAGTGAACTGCGCCACGCTGCGCGGTGACGGCGCCGCGTCCACGCTGTTCGGCCACAGGAAGGGTTCTTTCACCGGAGCAGCCGCCGACCGCGCTGGCCTGCTGCGCACGGCACACCAGGGCGCGCTCTTCCTCGACGAGATCGGCGAACTCGGCCTCGACGAGCAGGCGATGCTGCTCAAGGCAATCGAGGAAAAACGCTTCTTTCCCGTTGGCGCCGACAAGGAAGTGGAGAGCGACTTCCAGCTCATCGCCGGAACCAATCGCGACTTGCGCAGCGACGTGGCCGACGGCCGGTTTCGCGAAGACCTGTTCGCGCGCATCAACCTCTGGACCTACGACCTGCCCGGCCTCGCGCAGCGGCCCGAGGACATCGAGCCCAACGTCGATCATCTGCTGGCCATCCACGCGGCGGAAAACCATCGCGTGGTGCGCTTCAACGCGGAAGCGCGTGCGGCCTACCTGCGCTTCGCGCAAAGTGGCGAAGCGGTCTGGAGCGGCAACTTCCGCGACCTGTCGGCCAGCGTGACGCGACTGGCCACGCTGGCCGATGGCGGGCGCATTCCAGTCGCGCTGGTCGAAGCGGAAATCGCGCGGCTGCGATGGTTGTGGAAGCATGCGGGCGCGGTGTCGCCTGCATCGGCTGGCGGCGGCGATGTCGATCTCGATGCGCTGCTTGGTGAAGAGCGGGTGCAGGCGCTCGACCTGTTCGACAGGCTGCAACTCGAAGCCGTGGTGCGCGTGTGCCGCCAGTCGCGCAGCCTTTCCGACGCGGGGCGACAGTTGTTTCAGGCCTCGCGCACGCAACGCAGCGTGGTGAACGATGCGGACCGGCTGCGCAAGTACCTGGTCAAGCTGGGCCTCGATTGGGGGCAGGTTTCCGCCGGGCCAACGAGCTGACCGAACGGCACCATCGATGGGCTATCCTCCGCCCGATGGCCATCTCCGCATTCGTCGTGAAGGTTCCCGCCGCCGAGCCCATGGCCGGCGATCTGCGCCGCCGCTACGACGCAACCGTGGCACTCGGGGTACCGGCGCACATCACGGTGCTCGTGCCCTTCATGGACCCCGCGCTGATCACTGCAGACGTGCTGGATCGGGCACGGCGTGCGCTGACGCGGACACCTTCGTTCGCTTTCTCGCTGAACAAGGTCGGTCGGTTTCCAGAGACCGCCTATCTGGCGCCCGAGCCAGCAGCACCGTTCATCGAAATGACATTGGCGCTCGCGAAGACGTTCCCCGACTTCCCTCCCTATGGCGGCGAACACGAAGGCGTCATTCCGCATCTGTCGGTGGCGCATGGCCATGCGCGCGACGCGCAGGAGGCAGCCGACGAACTGAATGTCCGCCTTCTCGCATCAGGTGCCGTACACGCGCATTGCACCGAAGTCACGCTGATCGAGAACTCGTCCGGGCGCTGGCGCGACCTGCATGTCTTCGCGCTACCCGAAGCGACTTCCTGAGTATTCGTTCATGCCCGAAGAACCATCGACGTCGCCCGTTCGCAACGTGCTCTTCATCTGCAGCCGCAACCAGTGGCGCAGCCCCACAGCGGAGCAGATCTGGCGGCGGCACCCGCTGATCCGCGCACGCTCCGCCGGCACCAGCCCGAATGCGCGGCACACGGTGTCCGTGGACGACATCGAATGGGCCGACGTCATCCTCGCGATGGAAGAAAAGCACAAGTCGCGGCTGGTGGCCGAGTTCAAGCGAATGCTGGAAGGCAAGCCGATCCACGTGCTCGACATTCCGGACGAGTACAAATACATGGACCCTGAGCTCGTCGAGGAGCTCGAGCGGTCGGTTGCGTCGATTCCTCAAATCGACTGACGTTCGCAGCAACGAGAACCGCACCTGAAGAAGCACATGCCAGAAATCTACATAAGCACAGACGTCGAATCCGACGGCCCCATCCCCGGCCCGCATTCGATGCTCAGCTTCGGCTCGGCCGCCTACACGGCCGACAAGCAACTGCTCTCCACGTTCACCGCCAACCTGCACACCCTGCCCGGCGCCGAGGCCGACCCGAAGACCGCCGCCTGGTGGAAGACCCAGCCCGAGGCCTGGGCCGCCTGCCGCAGCGACCTGCAGGATCCCGCCCACGCGATGAAGAACTACGTGAGCTGGCTCAAGGGGCTGCCCGCGCGGCCCGTGTTCGTCGCGTACCCCGCGGGCTTCGACTTCCTGTTCGTCTACTGGTACCTGATGCGCTTCGCGGGCGAGAGCCCGTTCAGCCACTCGGCGCTCGACGTGAAGTCGTTCGCGATGGCGATGCTCAAGCTCGACTATCGCGACAGCACCAAGCGCGCGATGCCGCGCCGCTGGTTCGACCCCGGGCTGCCGCACACGCACGTCGCACTCGACGACGCCATCGAGCAAGGCGCCCTCTTCTGCAACATGCTCGCGGAGAACCGCGCGGCCGCCAAGGGCCCGGCGCCATGACCGGCAACGGCCGGATCCGACGATGGCTCAGGAGGCTCGCGCTGTGCGCGCTGCCGCTGATGCTCGCGGGCTGCGTGCAGTCGATGTTCTATTACCCCGACAACGTGCGCTACGAAACGCCCGACGTGCTGGGCATGCGCTACGAGCCCGTGCAGTTCACCAGCGCAGACGGCACGCGCCTGAGCGGCTGGTTCCTGCCTGCTGCCGACCGCAAGAACCCGAAGGAGGCCAAGGGCACGGTGGTGCACTTCCACGGCAACGCGCAGAACATGAGCACGCACTGGCGCTTCGTGGCGTGGCTGCCGAAGCACGACTACAACGTGTTCGTCTTCGACTATCGCGGCTACGGCCAGTCCGAAGGCAAGCCGGAGCCCAAGGGCGTGTTCGAGGACTCCAACGCGGCCCTCGACTACGTGCGCTCGCGCCAGGACGTCGACCCCGAGCGGCTGTTCGTCTTCGGGCAGAGCCTGGGCGGCACCAACGCGATCGCGGTGATGGGCTCCGGGAACCGGGCCGGCGTGAAGGCGGCGGCCATCGAATCGACCTTCTATTCGTATTCGTCGATTGCCAACGACAAGATCAAGGGCGCCGGCCTGCTGGTGAGCGACGAGTACGCGGCATCGAAGTACGTGGCCGCCGTCTCGCCGATTCCGCTGCTCTTCATCCACGGCACGGCCGACCACGTGATTCCGATCGAACATTCGAAGCGGTTGCTGGCCGACGCGCACGATCCCAAGCGGCTGATCGAGGTGCAGGGCGCCGGGCATCTGGAGCCGATGACGACCCTGCGCTTCGGCAACGCCTACCGCAAGGCGCTGACGGCCTTCTTCGAATCGTCCATGCAGCCGCTGCAGCAATGAAGCACTTCGACGAAACCGCCACCCGCGCGCCGCTGGCTTTCGAGCGGCTGGTGCCTGCGCTGCGCTCGGCGTTCGCGGCCGAGGCGCAGGTGCCGCCGCGCCATGTGCACGCCATCGAGACCGCCGGCGCGGACGGCGCCGCCTGCAAGGGCACGGTGCTCATCATGCCGGCGTGGAGCGACGCGGGCTTCCTGGGCATCAAGACCATCAACATCTTCCCCGGCAACGGCGAACAGGGCCTGCCCGGCCTGCACGCGACCTACGTGCTGTACGACGCGCGCACCGGCGTGCCCCTGGCAATGATGGACGGCAACGAAATCACCGCGCGCCGCACGGCCGCCGCGTCCGCGCTGGGCGCGTCGTTCCTCGCGCGCAAGGATGCACACCGGCTGCTGGTGCTGGGCACCGGCCGCATCGCGCGGATGCTGCCGGCCGCGCACGCGAGCGTGCGGCCCATCGACGAGGTGTGGGTGTGGAACCACCGGCCGGAAGGCGCCGAGGCGCTGGCTGCGCAATGGCGAGCCGAGGGCTGGAATGCGCGCGCCACCGCCGACCTGGAGACCGCCGTGCGTACGCATGCCGACATCGTCAGTTGCGCCACGCTGGCCACCACGCCGCTGGTGCGTGGCGAATGGCTCGCGCCGGGCTCGCACCTGGACCTGATCGGCAGCTTCACACCTGCGATGCGCGAGACCGACGTGCATTGCTTCTCGGGCGCGCGCACCTTCATCGACACCCCGGAGGCCCTGCAGAAATCCGGCGACCTGCTCGACGCGATCGCCGCGGGCACGCTGCGTGCGCAGGATGTCCAGGGCACCCTGGCCGAACTGTGCCGCGGAGAGCGCTCGGGGCGCTCCAGCGACGAGGAGCGCACCGTCTTCAAGGCCGTGGGCAGCGCGCTCGAAGACCTGACCGCCGCCACGCTGGTATGGCAGGCCGCAACGCCGCCGGCCTAATGCTTCCGGCTTAGTGTCGGCCGCGAGACCGATTTCGGAGGGCTTTTTCCTACATCCGCATACGTCAAGCAGCTAATGGCGAGCGCCGGCACATCCCGCTATCGTCCTTGCACGACAGACAGAGGAGGCGCCCGCATGCTCAGCACACATCACAAGGCCAACATCCTGCGCAAGGCGGGGTACGACGTTCCCGCGTGTCCGATCGAGCACCACGTTGGAGGACTGGGCACGGCAAGCCTGCCTGCCGACACGGTGCATCAGACGCCGCAAGCCTGGGGCAAGGCCATCGAGACGATGTATGTGTCGTATGCCGCCGCCCGCGCAGCCAAGAGCCTGCGCGACGCGGAAGAGGCGCGGATGCTGGCGATGCTGCAGTTGCGTTCGGCCAAGGCCTACGCCTGAGTCTCGCCGCCGCCTCGGTCGCGCAGGTAGGCAAGGATCAGCCGGACCAGTTCGGTCCTCAGCGCCGCCGAGCCGAGTTCGTTGCGGCCGGCCGCCGAGTGGACAACACCTTCGACGGCCGACGAGAGCATCCGCGCGGCCATGACCGCCCCATCGTCGTCACTCCGTTCATCGGCTGCAGCCAGCAGCCCCCGATAGCGCCGTTGGTACTCGGCCTCGAACGCCACATAGCTCGAGCGTGCCCCCAGCGGCACCTCGTCGACCAGCACGTGGTGCAGCGCCTGGTCGATGGAATGGGCGGCGATGACGCCGTCGATGAACCGGCCGACCCGCTGCTCTAGCGCGAGCGTCTCGCTCTGCTCGTCCGCGGCGGACAGCACCCGCAGCACTTCGTCGAGGTGCCGCTGCCGGATCGCCTCGGCAATGGCCAGCTTGTTCGGGAAGTACTGGTACAGCGATCCGACACTGACGCCCGCGACCGCAGCGATCTCATTCGTCGTGAATCGCGCCCAGCCCCGGCGCCCCAGAACGCGAGCAGCGGCCTCGACGATCACATCGACCGTGGCGCGCGAACGCTGTTGCCGCGGTGCTTTGCGCATGCTCTTGTGCTGCGAAGGAATGCGAGTACCCAAGTTCGAGGCTCCCCTCAAGAATAAGACCGTGCACATCCGCCATCGGTCGATGGATGCGAAGTGTGCCGTTTTAATCCAAGGGAACCGCGATGACGACGCAGACGCTTTTGACTTCACTGTTCCGCTACAAGACCTGGGCGGACGAAGAACTGCTGGAGGGGCTGGCCACGCTGGCCGAAAAGGCGCCGGAGGCGGAATACCGCACCGCAATGCGAGTGTTCAACCATGCATGCATCGTCGACCGCATCTTCATGGCGAACCTCCAGCGCATGAATCACGGCTACGCCGCGACAGGGTCTGAAGTCATTCCAACGTTGCGGGAGCTGGCTGATGCAGCGAGGAAAACGGATCGCTGGTACGTCGACTACACCGCGCGCGTGAGCGCGGAAGAGCTTGCGGAAAGCATCGACTTCACCTTCACCGACGGCGCCGCCGGGCGCATGTCGCGCGAGGAGATGCTGGGCCACGTGGCGACCCATGCCGGCTACCACCGGGGCGAGGTCGGCCGGATCATGTGGCGGCTGATGGGCGCGTCGCCCCCCGACACATTCACCGGCTTCCTGCACCAGGCCGAGCCCGCGCGCCGCATGCGCGCCTGAGCGGCCCGGCGTACTTGCCTTGCTTACTTGCCTTGCGCGGCCTTCAGCACGGGGTTCTCCATGGTGGAGATCACCTTGCTGTTGACGCGCGAGCCGCCAGTCACGTTCTGGTCGGGAGCCGCGGCGGTGGCCATGGCTTCCTGGTAGACCTGGGCCGGGTCACGGCTGGAGGTGAAGGGGTCCGGACCGCGCGAGCCGCGGGTCACGTTCTGGTTCGGCGCATGGGCCGTGTCGACGGCCTGCTTGTACACGGCTTCAGGATCGGCCACGGACTTGAACGGATCGGCGCCGCGCGAGCCGCGCGTGACGTTCTGGTCCTTGGCATGGGCGGCGGCGATGGCTTCTGCCTCCACAGCTTCGCGGGTGCGTTGCTGGGCATTGGCGGAAGCGACGGCCAGCACGGCGAGTGCGGCAGCGAGGGCGAGGTGAGTGGTTTTCATGGTTCCGTCTTTTCTATGGGTTGTCTGTCTGGATGGGGTCTTGCCTCTGTGATTCGGGAAAACCCTGAGCAAGACTATTAACGGCACAAGGCAGATCCGTGACGGCCCCGAGGCGTGGAGTAGCTCTTTCGCGAGCGCTGCAACCTCTGCGAACTTCTGTTAGCCGCGCCGGTGTACTTCGAATTCCTGCTTGCGCGCGAGCAGCGGGTTCTGCCACAGTCAACCGATTGCGAGCGCATCGCATCCACACATCCGACGAAGGAAAACCGCAACCATGGGACTGTTCGACCTCCTGAAGAAAAAGAAACCGGCCATGCCTGAAACGATCGAGGAAGGCATGGCTTCGCAGGCCAACGACTTCGTCGGTGCGTTCTCGCGGCCCGGCGCGCCCATCGACGGCGCGCGGCTGGACTACACGGCGTCCTCCCTGTCGCTGGTCGACCGCGTGCTCGACGACTTCTTCAAGCAGCAGGCGCCCCTGCCGGACGATCTTCACTTCCTCGCGTCGGCATACGTCTTCGAGGTCGCGCGCCGCGAATTCGGCGGGCGCTATCTGCGGGGCGACGAAGACAACCCCTTCGTTCTCGTCATCGGCAAGGACGATGCCCAGGTCGGCGTCTGCGCGATGGCCAAGGTGCGCGGGCGCGCCGTCAACGGCCCCGAGGACAACCTGGACTTCTTCTACGCCGGCATCGCACCCGCAGTGGCGCGCGGGGTGAGCGCGACGCTCATCTGAGGCCAGGGCAAGGCGCGAGCGATCACAGCCGGCTGCTACCCGCTGCGCCATCCGCCTTCGAATAATGCGGTGACGGTCGCTCGCGCACCGCATTCCAACCTCGTTCGAAGGAGACAAATCAGATGGCTCGCAAGATCCTCATGCTCTGCGGCGACTACGCCGAAGACTACGAAACCATGGTGCCCTTCCAGGCCCTGCTGGCCGTGGGCCACACGGTGCACGCGGTGGCACCCGACAAGAAGGCCGGCGACTGGGTGCACACCGCCATCCACGACTTCGAAGGCGCACAGACCTACAGCGAGAAACCGGGCCACCGCTTCACGCTGAACGCCAACTTCGCCGACGTGCGCCCCGAGGCCTACGACGCGCTCGTCATCCCCGGCGGCCGCGCGCCCGAATACCTGCGCATGAACAGCCGCGTGGTCGAGATCGCCAGGCACTTCCTGGCCGCAGACAAGCCGCTGGCCGCCGTCTGCCACGGCGCGCAGCTGCTCGCCGCCACCGGCCTGCTCAAGGGCCGCAAGGTCTCGGCCTACCCCGCCTGCCAGGTCGAGGTGGAACTCGCCGGCGCCGAGTACATGGGCATTCCGGTCGACCAGGCCGTGACCGACCGCAACCTGGTCACCGCGCCTGCGTGGCCGGCGCACCCGGCGTGGCTCTCTCAGTTCCTGGTGGTGCTCGGCACGCGCATCGAGCACTGATTGATTTCGCGATGGGCGGCGCTACAGTGCGTGCGTCGTCCATCCACCCATCCCGCAAAGGAGACAGCCCATGTGCGAAGTCTTCATCAGCGCCGACCCGCAGAGCTACGACGCGCGCACGCGCTCGGTGCGCCTGCACGGCGTGGTCACCAGCATCCGGCTCGAGAACCTGTTCTGGCAGGTGCTCGAGGAAATCGCGCAGCGCGACGGCATGGTCGTGGTGCAGCTCATCGAGCGCCTCTACGACGAGCTTGTCGCGGCGCGCGGCGAAGTCGGCAACTTCGCTTCCTTCCTGCGCGTGAGTGCCTTGCGCTACGAGGCAATGCTGGCGCAGGGACGCATTCCGGCGGACACCTCCGTGGCCATCCGCTCGCTCGATGCGAAGGCGGTGCTGCATGAGTTGCCGCAGGGGTGGGGGCGGCCGGCGTTGGAGGCGCAGCCTGCACAGGGTCGGGTGCGCACGCTGCACATTGCAGCGCAGCGTTAGACATCTTCGGCGCGCTGCCGCCGGATCTGCCGCTTCTGTTGGCCATCGGGCGCTTTGTAGGCAGGCGACAAGCGGCGCTTGAGGGACTTGATCGCAGTTACCCGTGCCGCTTCGACATCCGCATCCGCGACCTTGAGCGCCTGCACCCACGCAAGGGACCTTTCTGTGGGTGCGCCGCGAAGGGCCCAGAGACAAATGCTCTGGAGGAAGGGCACAAGGGTCGCACCGAACGCCTGCGTCACGATTTCCAGAAGATCATCCATGACGGCCTCGTCGACCTTCACACTATCGTCGAAGCTCAGCAGCTGGTTCAAAGCCGCCAGTGCTTTCCATTCGGCATGCGTGACGGCCATCGATTGCCATTGAGCCGAAACGCAAAAACCGATCAGTGCCCGCACGCTCTCGACAGTCTTCACCTCTTGCAGGACGCCGATGGCAAAGCTTGCGTGCACAGGGTCGCCCAGCAGCAGCCTCAACGCGGGGACACCACCGCGCCCAAAGGCAGCGCAGGCCCGTGCCCATTGAGCCAGAGGCACGACGCGCGTTCCGTCTTCGCGCATGCCGTCGCTCAGCCAGCCGTACTGTGCGCAAAGGCGTTCGATTTCGTCCGCCCCTTCGGCACCGTGGACCATCGCGAAACGGATCATGTCTTCGACCTCCATCGATCCGCCATAGGCCAGAGGCGCAGGCCCTTTCGATGCCTTGCGGGCAAGTGCGTTCAGATTCATCTATTCATCACCATCGCCTATGGATTCGTGCATCGCTGCCACCGACGCGCGGGTGGCCCTCCGGCGCATCATCGGCAAAGCGGCGAACGAGGACTTCGCAGCTTCGCACCATGTCGACCTTAGCGAAGGGTGCCACCCTGGCAACCCAGGTGCGCAGCGCGGGCGTGTCGGCATGCGCCGCCGCTTCGAATGCACGCTCTGTCGTCAATCGATGTCCTCCCCTGTGCGCCCGCCCCTTGCAGGCCAAGGCACTTTAAAGGAAAAGACGTGCGGCGGCGCGGCCGCGCCGGCGTCAGTCGAGCGACACGTTGGCCTTGCGGATCACGTCGGTGAAGCGCGCGGTCTCGCTCGCCACGAACTGGTCGAACTGCGGGCGGGTGGTCGGGAACGGCTCATAGCCGAAGCTCTTGAACTTCTCCAGCACGTCGGGTTCCGACAGGCCCTTCTCGATGTCGCGCTTGATCTTCTCGGTGACCGCCGCGGGCAGGCCCTTGGGCACGGCGATGGCGTTCCAGCCGATGACTTCGAAGCCCTTCGGGCCGCCCGATTCGGAAACCGTCGGCACGTCGGGAAAGGCGGCCACGCGCTGCGGCGCGGCTGCGGCCAGGAAGCGCAGCTTGTTCGCGCGCTGCAGCGGGCCGGCGGTGGCGCTGCTGCCCAGTGCGAAAGCCAGCTCGCCCGTAGCCACCGAGGTGTAGAGCTGCGTGGTTTCCTTGTAGACGATGTGCTCCATCTGCGTGCCGGTGGCCGACTCGAACAGCTCCGAGCCCAGGTGCACCGGATTGCCGACCGACCACGAGCCGTAGTCCAGCTTGCCGGGGTTGGCCTTCGCATCGGCGATCAGGTCGCCGATGGTCTTGTACTTGCTGTTGGTGGCCACCGTGAAGAAGAAGTAGGTCTTGAACAGCGGCAGCAGCGCGTCGAAGTCCTTGCCGGTGTCGTAGGGCAGCTTCTTGAAGAGCGCCGGATATGCGGCCAGGTGCACGTTGTCGAGCACGATGATGTCGTGGCCGTCCCTCGCGCCGCGCTTGAAGGCGTCGATGGCGATGAAGCCGTTGCCGCCCGGGCGGTTCTCCACCACCACGGGCTGGCCCCAGGCACGCGCGAGCTTGTCGGCCACCAGGCGCGCCACGCCGTCGGGGCCACCGCCCACCGGGAACGGCGTGATGATGCGCACGGGCTTGGTGGGAAAAGCCTGCTGTGGCTGTTGCTGCTGCGCAGATGCGGTGGCGGGCACCAGCGCGGCGGCGGCGAGCGCCAGTGCGGCCAGGCCGACATTGCGGCGCGTCGGCTTCGTTGTGTTCTTCTTCATCCTCTGATCCTCTTTTCTAGATCCTCATGATTGAAAAAAAGCCATCGGGCCGCTATGCGTGCGGCTTCCGATGGCTTGTTGGTTCTCTTCTTGTTGTTGTGTGTTCGTTCGCAGTGCGGCGTCAGACGCGTTCGAGAATCACCGCGATGCCCTGGCCCACGCCGATGCACATCGTGCACAGCGCATAGCGGCCACCGCCCTTGTGCAGCTGGTTCACCGCCGTGGTGGCCAGGCGGGCGCCGCTGGCGCCCAGCGGGTGACCCAGCGCGATGGCGCCGCCGTTGATGTTCACGCGGGCGTCGTCGTCCTTCAGGCCCAGCAGGCGCAGCACGGCGAGGCCTTGGGCTGCAAAGGCTTCGTTGAGTTCGATGACGTCGATCTGGTCGATGGTCAGGCCGGTGAGCGCCAGCACCTTCTGCGTGGCGGGCGCCGGGCCGATGCCCATCACGCGCGGCGCGACGCCGGCGGTGGCCATGCCGACCACGCGGGCGCGCGGCGTGAGGCCGTGCCTGGCGGCGCTGGCTTCGTCGGCCAGCAGCAGCGCGCACGCGCCGTCGTTCACGCCGCTGGCATTGCCGGCGGTGACGGTGCCGTCGGGGCGCACCACGCCCTTGAGCTTGGCGAGCGATTCGAGGCTGGTCTCGCGCGGATGCTCGTCCTTGTTGACGATGATGGCGTCGCCCTTCTTCTGCGGCACGGTCACGGGCACGATTTCAGAATCGAAGAAGCCCGACTTCTGCGAGGCCACGGCGCGCAGCTGCGAGTTCAGGGCCATCAGGTCTTGCGCCTCGCGCTCGATCTTGTAGTCGGTGGCCACGTTCTCCGCCGTCTCTGGCATGGAGTCGACGCCGTACTGCGCCTTCATGAGCTTGTTGACGAAGCGCCAGCCGATGGTGGTGTCGTACACCGCGTTGTTGCGGCTGAAGGCGCTCTCGGCCTTGGGCATGACGAAGGGCGCGCGGCTCATGCTTTCCACGCCGCCGGCAATCATGAGGCCGGCTTCACCGGCGCGAATGGCGCGTGCGGCGGTGCCCACCGCATCGAGGCCCGAACCGCACAGGCGGTTGATGGTGGCGCCGCCCAGCTCGATCGGCAGGCCGGCCAGCAGCGCCGACATGCGCGCGACGTTGCGGTTGTCTTCGCCGGCCTGGTTGGCGCAGCCGTAGAGCACGTCGCTCACGGCCTGCCAGTCGACGTTCTTGTTGCGTTCCATCAGAGCGCGCAGGGGCACGGCGCCGAGGTCGTCGGTGCGCACGCTGCTGAGCGAACCGCCGTAGCGGCCGAAGGGAGTGCGAACGGCGTCGCAGATGAAGGCTTGGTTGGTCATGGTGTGGTGTGTCTCTGTAATGGCTTGAAAGGGATCAGGCGGCAATCGGCAGACCGACGAGCTTCTCGAGTTCTTCGCGGCTCAGGCCGTCGACCAGGTCGATGAGCTTCAGGCCCTGCGGCGTGCATTCGAGCGTGGCGAGGTCGGAATACACGCGCTTGACGCAGGCGATGCCGGTCAGCGGATAGGTGCATTCCTTCACCAGCTTGCTCGCGCCCTGCTTGGTCAGCAGGTCCATCATGACCCAGGTCTGCTTGGCGCCGATGGCCAGGTCCATGGCGCCGCCGACGGCGGGAATGGCGTCTTTCTCTCCGGTGTGCCAGTTGGCGAGGTCGCCGGTGGCCGACACCTGGAACGCGCCGAGCACGCAGATGTCGAGGTGGCCGCCGCGCATCATCGCGAAGCTGTCGGCGTGGTGGAAGAAGGCGCCGCCCGGCAGCAGGGTGACGGGCTGCTTGCCGGCGTTGATGAGGTCGTAGTCCTCTTCGCCGGCCTCGGGCGCCGGGCCCATGCCAAGGATGCCGTTCTCGCTCTGCAGGATGACCTCGCGGCCCTTGGGCAGATGGTTGGCCACCAGCGTGGGCTGGCCGATGCCGAGGTTGACGACGGCGCCGTCGAAGATGTCCTGCGCGACGCGGGCGGCCAACTGGTCCTTGGTGCGACGGGTGTAAGTCATGGTCATGCTGCCTTCTTGAAACCGCCGGCCTGGGTCGCCACGCGTTCGATGCGCACCACCTGGTGCACGAAGATGCCCGGGGTCACGATGGTCTCGGGGTCGAGGGTGCCGAGTTCGGCGATGTCGTGCACGGTAGCGATGGTCTTCTTGGCGGCCATGGCCATCACCGGGCCGAAGTTGCGCGCCGCCTTGCGATAGACCAGGTTGCCCCAGCGGTCGCCGCGCTCGGCCTTGATGAGCGCCACGTCGCCGTGGATGGGGTACTCGAGAACGTACTGCTTGCCGTCGATCTCGCGGGTCTCGCGGTTGCCTGCCAACTGCGTGCCGTAGCCCGTGGGGCAGAAGAAAGCGCCGATGCCGGCGCCCGCGGCGCGAATGCGCTCGGCGAGGTTGCCCTGGGGCACGAGTTCGAGCTCGATCTTGCCGCTGCGGTAGAGCCCGTCGAACACCTGGCTGTCGGCCTGGCGCGGGAAGCTGCAGATGATCTTGCGCACGCGGCCGGTCTTGAGCAGCGCCGCCAGGCCAGTCTCGCCGTTGCCCGCGTTGTTGTTGACGACCGTGAGGTCCTTGGCGCCCTGCTCGACGAGGCCGTCGATGAGTTCGCCGGGGATGCCGGCGGTGCCGAAGCCGCCGATGAGAACCGTGGCGCCGTCCTGGATGCCCGACAGGGCATCGGCGACCGAGCGCGCGATCTTGTTGATCATGAAGCTTGTCTCCGGGTGAGAGGAAAGAAGAAACCGAACCGCGATCCGCCTGATTCTGCAAACTTTTGCGGATTGCCGATTTGTTCGTCTAAAGAACATTTGTTCGTATAATGAATTCTAGAGAGGATCGCTCATCATGGCAACCCACGCGACACAACCCGCCGCACCCGCCCCCGGCGACAGCTACGTGCAGTCTTTCGCACGCGGCCTGCAGGTCATCCGTTCGTTCAGCGCCAACGCGCCGCACCAGACGCTGAGCGAGGTGGCGGCCGTCAGCGGGCTCACGCGCGCGGGCGCGCGCCGCATCCTGCTCACGCTGCAGACGCTGGGCTACGTGGTGACCGACGGCAAGCTGTTCACGCTCACGCCGCGCATCCTCGACCTGGGCTTCGCGTATCTGTCGTCGATGCCGATCTGGAATCGCGCGGAGCCGGTGATGGAAGCGCTGGTGCAGCAGGTGCAGGAGTCGTGCTCGGCCGCCGTGCTGGACGCCACCGACATCGTCTACGTGCTGCGCGTGCCGACGAAAAAGATCATGCACATCAACCTGGGCGTGGGCTCGCGGCTGCCGGCCTATTGCACCTCGCTGGGCCGGCTGCTGTTGGCCGACCTGCCGGACGACGAGGTGCGCGCACGGCTCGAAGCCTCCGAGATCGAGGCGCTGACCAAGCACACCGTGACCGACATCGACGCGCTCATGGCCAAGGTCGCGCAGGCGCGCAAGCAGCAGTGGTGCCTGGTGAACCAGGAGCTGGAAGAAGGCCTGGTCTCTGTGGCCGCGCCCATCGTCGACAGGCAGGGGCGCATGGTGGCCGCGCTCAACATCAGCGGGCAGGCGAACCGCACCAGCGCCAAGGCCATGCAGGAAACGATGCTGCCGGCGCTGCGCGAATCGGCGGACCGGATCTCGCGCATGCTCTGAGCAAAAGGGCATTCATGGATGCGTCACAACGGTTTTCTAGATTGCGCTTCGCACTAAAAAACCATGGGAGGGTGCATTCATGTCCGATCGTTCGGTCTGGTCTATTTCGTCCGTTTCATCCGTATTGCCGCGTCGCCTGCTGATCGCGGCGGTTTCTTCCGCGGTCCTTGCCGCATGCGGCGGCGGTAATGGGAGTGGCATTGCACTTCCGCCGCTGGAGGCAGCGCCCGCGCCAACCCCCGCTCCCGCCCCTGCCGCGCCACCCGCGCAGGACAGCTCCGCGGGCCTGCCCCACCAACTGACCGGCTGGGCCGCGCTGCCCGACACGTTCCGCTGGCCCGGCCCGACCACGGGCCAGTTCATCTCCAGCATGTTCGGCGTGACACCGCCCTTCGTCGGCGGCCAGCCGCTGCCGGGCTTCTCAGCACTGCTGAAGAACGACGACGGCACCTGGACCGCCCTGCCCGACAACGGCTACGGCAGCAAGGGCAACTCCAGCGACTTCGTGGTCGGCTTCTACAACGTGAGCATCGATTTCCGCACCGTGCCCAACGGCACCACGGTGCCCGGCACCGTCAAGGTGAACAGCCATGTCGCCTTCAACGACGCCAAGGGCTTCCTGAAGGACGGCAAGGGCGTGGACCTGAAGATCATTGCCGACTACGCCAACTACCAGACGGTGACGGGCAACAGCATCGTCGACAGCGGCAAGCCCGTGGACCCGCGCATCGTCAGCGGTCGGCTCCTGACGGGCTTCGACTTCGACGTCGAGTCGATCGCCCGCGCGAAGGACGGCACCTGGTTCGTGGGCGAGGAATTCGGCCCCTACATCCTGCACTTCGACAAGAACGGCACGCTGATGGAAGACCCGGTGCCGCATCCGTTCCTGCGCAGCCCGTCCAACCCGCTGGTGATGAGCGGCAGCGCCGCCGCGACCTCGCTCTCGAGCCGGGGCTTCGAGAGCCTTGCCTTCAACAGCGACGGCAGCCGCATCTTCGCGGTGCCCGAGGCGGCGCCTTCGCTGGCCTCGCTGCGGCCGGTGGCCGACGACGAGCGCTATCTGAACTTCTTCGAGTTCGACCCGGCCTCGATGCTCTACACCGGCAAGAACCCGGTCTACAAGAAAGACGGTCCCGCCAAGGACAACCAGATCGTGATCGGCGACATGACCAACGTGGGCGGCAACAGGTTCGTGCTGATCGAGCGCGACGGCCTGTACGGCGCCAAGGCGGTGGTGAAGCGCCTGTACATGGTGGACCTGGACGTCAAGGACGCCGACGGCGTGCTGAAGAAGACGCTGCTGGTGGACCTGCTGAACATCTCCGACCCCAAGGACATCGGCGGCCCGCTGCCCGGCGTGCCGGCCGGCAAGTTCAGCATGCCCTTCGATTCGGTCGAGAGCGTCGAGGTGGTGGACGACCACACGCTGGCCGTCGCGATCGACACCAACTTCCCCACGGAAGACGGCCGCGTGCCCGGCAAGCCGGACGACACGGAAGTCATCACGATCCGCTTCGACCAGGCGCTGTTCAAGCGCTCCGGATCGAAGACTTGAGAGAGAACCCCGGGGGCATCAGCCCTCCGAGTGAATGCCCTTCATCAGGATCACGCCGCCCAGGCGCGTGGTGTCGGCGCGCATGCGCTTGGCCAGCGTGTCGGGCGAGCCGGGCTGCGCCTGCCAGCCGGTCTTGAGCAGCGCCTGGCTCACCTCGGGCGAGCTGATCACTTCGACCAGCGCGGCGTTGAGCCTTGCCACGGCCGAGGGCTTCATGCTGGCGGGCGCGGCGAGCGCGGTCCAGATCTCGAGATCGGCGCCGCGCACGTCGGCGTCGCGGATGGTGGGCAGCTCGCTCGCCAGCGGGCTGCGCTCGGGCGAAGTCACGCCGATGGCCTTGATCTTTCCCGACTTGATGTGCGGCATCGCCAGGCCTGGGGGCAGCAGCGCCAGCTGGATCTCGTTGGCCAGCAGGCCCGCGATGACCTGCGGGTTGCCGGTGTAGGGCTTGTGCTGCGCGGTGATGGCCGCGCGGCTCTTGATGAGTTCCATGCCCAGGTGGCCCACGGTGCCCACGCCCGGCGTGCCGTACTTGCCGCCGCTGCCGAGGTTGCGCACCCACAGCAACTGGTCGGCCGCGGTCTTGCCCGTGGCGCTGCCCGACACCGCCAGCACCAGCGGCGCGGTGCCGATCAGGCCGACGGGCGCGAAGTCTTTCTCGGGATCGAAAGGCAGCGACGGGTTGAGCAGCTTGGCAATGGTGAGATTGCCGTTGATCAGCGCGCCGATGGTGTGGTCGTCGGTGGCCTTCGCCACCAGGTCGGCCACGGTGTTGCCGCTGGCGCCGGGCTTGTTCTCCACCGTCACCGGCTGGCGCAGGATCTTCGACAGAGGCTCGGCAATGGCACGGGCCGCGAGGTCGGGCGATGCGCCGGCGGGGAAACCCACCAGGATGTGCAAGGGCTTGGTCGGCCAGGCATCGCCGCCGTTGTTGTTGCGCTGCTGCGCCCAGGAAGCCTTCGCGAGCAGCGAGGCGGCGACAGCTGCCGCGCCGCCTTCGAGCAAGCGGCGTTTGGTGATCGTCAAGATGACTCCAGAAAGAATGAAAAACCGGGGAAACCGCTAACGTTTCGTTTACACAACGTTACAGGATGAGGCCCGATTAATCAAGTCTGAACAAACGCCGGACAGGGCTTTAGCATGGATGGCGAGGGCGCATCGACCTGATGCCGCCCCATGCCACCAGAGGGAGCGAACGCCGATGATCGAGTTTTTCCACACCAAGGACCGCCTGCGTTTTCTGTTGTACGTGAGCGCCATTGCGGCGCCGCTGCTGATCGCCAGCGCATGGATCGTGAGCAGCATGGAAGAATCCGCCGCCGCCAAGGGCGAGCCCAACGCGCAGGGTGGACTGAGCTATCGCATCCAGGAAAAGAGCGGCGCCAAGACCTTGCCGCCGCCGCTGGCCGCCTTGCTCTCGGTGCCACCAAACACCTTGATGACCGACGTGAACGTGAGCGCCGACAGCGCCGGCCGCGTGAGCAGCGCGACGGTCAAGGCGTTCAGCACCGACGGCTTCCCGGCCGTGGCCGCTTTCCACAAGCCCACCCTCTCGCCCGTCACCACCGACAGCGCGACCTCGCTGGAGGGCGTGCGCGATGGCTACGAGATCAGGATCTCGCAGGAGACCAGGTTCTTCGACAACGATCCCTACAAGGACCGCACGAAGATCGAGTACTACATCAACCCCGTGAAGAAGCCTTAGCCCCGGCCGTTGCGTGCAGCAGTTTGCGCTGCGTGGGAAACAGCGACCAGCCCCATCGCTGCTGCGCGTAACCCCACAGGCCCTGCTTGAAGAACAGCGTGACAAGAATGGCGAGCAGCCCCAGCCCCAGCAGATACCAAGTGCCGTAGTCGCTCAGGAACTTGTTGAGCGCCCAGAAGATGAGCGCGCCCACCAGCGGCCCTTCGATGCGCCCGATGCCGCCGATGACCACCATGAAGATCGCGAAGGCCGTCCAGTTGACACTGAACGCCGCGTCGGGGCTGATGCGCAGGTTGCCGACGAAGTACAGAGCGCCCGCGAGCCCCGCGCCTAAAGCCGCGACCACATACACCGCCAGCTTCATGCGCGCGACCGGAATGCCCTGCGACTCCGCCGCCACCTCGTTGTCGCGAATGGCCAGCAGCGCGAGGCCACGCTTGCTGCGCAGGAACAGGTACACCAGCGCGACGGCCGCGACCACGCAGGCCAGCGCCATCCAGTAGGTGGTGCTCTCGCGCATGGCCTTCTCGATGCCGCGCAGCGCGGTGAGCGTGGTGCCCGAGCCGCCGCCCACCGCCGACACGTTCGCAAAGCTCAGCCGGAACACTTCGGCGATGACCCAGGTGCCGATGGCGAAGTAGCCGCCCGACAGCCTGAACGCGACGAAGGAAACCGGAATGGCGACGAGCCCCGCCGCCAGCGCGCCCAGCGGTATCGCCAAGAACGGATTGACGCCCGCGAAGTTGCCCAGCATCAGCATCACATAGCCGCCGAAGCCGAAGAAGGCCTGCTGCCCGATGCTCACCATGCCGCCGTAGCCGGCGAGCAGGTTCCACATCATCGCGAAGATGAAGTAGCAGGCGATCTCGACGAACTCGCGCATCCAGCTCGACTCGCCCCACCACGGCAGGCTGGCGGCAACGAGCACGAGGGCAATGCCGGTGGCCAGCGCGGCGCGGCTCGCGGCGGTGGCGCGCTCGACGGCGATGAGCGAAGGAGGCATGTTGGTCATACGGTTCATCCGCGCGTCTTGGGAAAAAGCCCCTGCGGCCGCAGCACCAGCACCACCAGGAACACGATGTGCCCGAACCAGATTCCCCAGCCTGGGTCGAGCCTGAAGCCGATCTGCTGCGTGATGCCGAGAATCATCGCGCCGGCCAGCGTGCCCCAGAAGGAACCCATGCCGCCGATGATCACCGCCTCGAAGGCGAAGAGCAGCAGCAGCGGCCCGTCCGAAGGAGACACCGTGGTGCGCATGCCCTGCAACGCGCCCGCTATCGCGATGAGCACGAAGGCGATGGCGGTGGCAAAGGCGTAGACCTTCTTCGCATTCAGCCCCATCAGCTCGGCGATCTCGCGGTCGTCCGATACGGCCCGAAACGACCGCCCCAGCGCCGTGCGTGCGAAGAGCCATTGCAGCGCACCCGTCGCCAGGAGCGCGATCGCCAGCACGACCAGCGGCAGCACGCCGACCGACATCGCGCTGCCCAGTGCGACACCCTGGGTGCTGAGGCCGCCGGTCTCGATGGCGCGCGGATCGGCCGAGAACAGCTCCAGCAGCAGGTTCTGGATCACGATCGACAGGCCGAAGGTGACGACCAGCGAAGGCAGCGGGTCTTTGCCAAGCGTGCCGTTGAGCACGTAGCGCTGCAGCGCATAGCCGAAGCCGAAGGCCACCGGCAGCACGGCAAGGGCGACCAGCCACGGCGCCACCGCATCGCCCGTCAGCGACACGCCCGCGATGACCGCGAATGCGCCGAGGATGATGAAGTCGCCCTGCGCCGTATTGGTGAGCCGCATCACGCCGAACATCAGCGACTGGCCCAGCGCGAAGAGCGTGTAGAGGCCGCCGAGCAGAACGCCTTGGACAAGGGTTTCAAGCATGGGCAGCCTCGATACCGAAATAGGCCTGCGAAATCTGCTCGCGCGTGAGGTCGCCCGAGTCGCCTTCGAGCGAAACGCGGCCTTCCTGGAAGCAGTAGATGCGCTGCGAGACCTGCCGCGCCATCGTCACGTCCTGCTCGACGATGACTACCGTCATGCCCTCGCCCGTGATGCTGGGCATGGCCGCATAGATCTCGCGGATGACGATCGGCGCGAGGCCCAGCGAAAGCTCGTCGCACAGCAGCACCTCGGGGTTGCTCATGAGCGCGCGGCCCAGCGCCACCATCTGCTGCTGCCCGCCCGAGAGCGATGTACCCGGCTGGCGGCGCTTCTCCGCGAGGATGGGGAACAGCGCATACAGGCGCTGCAGGTTCCAAGGGCCCTTGCGCGCTGCGGTGGCGCCCATGAGCAGGTTCTCTTCCACGCTGAGGCTGGGGAACAGTCGCCGGCCCTCGGGAACCATGGCAAGGCCCCGACGCACGATGTCGCCCGGGGGAAGGCCTCCGATGGGCTGGCCCTTGAAATGGATGGCTTCGCGCGGCGCGCGTACCAGGCCGGTGAGGCTCTTGAGGAAGGTCGACTTGCCCGCGCCGTTGGCGCCGATGATGGCGACGAGTTCGCCTTGCACCAGGGCGAAGTCGATGCCGAAGAGGGCCTGGGCGTCGCCGTAGAAGGCCTGGAGGGCGTGGGTAGAGAGCAGAGCGTTCATGGTCTTTGCTCCCTCCCCTTCCGGGGGAGGGCTGGGGTGGGGGCAAGCGGCGTGCGATGAGGCGTCGCGGCGAAACCAGCGCCGTCATGCCCCCATCCCGGCCTTCCCCTGGAAGGGGAAGGAGCAATGCAGAGCGCGCTCATGCCTCCATCCCCATGTAAACCCGCCGCACCTCCGCATCATTCATCACCACCCGCGGCTCTCCCTCCGCAAGCCTCTGCCCGAAGTTGATGACGAACAACCGGTCCGCCAGCGACAGCAGTGCATGCACCACGTGCTCGATCCAGATCATCGTCACGCCTCGCGCCTTGATCCGCTTGAGCTCCGCGACAAGCACGGCCGCCTCCGGCTCCGTCAACCCGCCCGCGATCTCGTCGAGCAGCAGCAGGCGCGGCCGCGTCGCCAGCGCACGCGCCAGCTCCAAGCGCTTGCGATCGAGCAGCGTCAGCCCGCCCGCCGGCTTGTTCGCATGCGCCATCAGCCCCGTCTGCGACAGCACCTCGTGCGCCGTCTGCCAGGCTTCGCGCTCGGTCTGCTGCCCGCCGAAGCAGGCGGCGGTCACGAGGTTCTCGAACACGCTCATGTTGCCGAAGGGCTGCGGCACCTGGTAGCTGCGGCCGATGCCCGCATGGCAGCGCTGGTGCGGCTTGAGCCGCGTCACGTCGCGGCCCGCGTATTCGACGCGCCCCGCGTCGACGCGCACGTCGCCCGAGATCAGGTTGAACAGCGTGGTCTTGCCAGCGCCGTTGGGCCCGAGGATGCCCAGCGTCTCGCCCTCGGCCACCGCGAGCGTGATGTCGTCGGTGACCTTGAGCGCGCCGTACGACTTGCTCACCGCATGCAATGCCAGCAGAGCCATGACGTTCTTCTCTTCTTCAGAGCAGCCGCAGCTTGCCGCCGATGGGAATGTTGGTCGCCGCCTCGTTGTTGACGATGGTCAGCTCCACCTTGTACTTCTGGCCCTTGCCCCATTGGCCGAGCACCAGCGGCGTCTTGCTGACGTTCTTGAACGGCCCCTGGCCACCCCACTTCACCGGCCCGACCACGGAGTTGATCGAGGTCGAGGCCACCGCGTCGCGCACGTCCGAAGCCTTCAGCGACTTCGCGCGCCCCAATGCATTCGCCGCCACCTCGAACAGCGCATGCGCGAAGCCGATGGGCTGGGTCCACTGCTTCTTCGTGCCGGCCTCGTAGGCATCGGCCAGCGCCTTGGCGCTTTGCTGCGTGAGGCTCGACGTGAACGGATGCGAAGGGCTCCACCACACCTCGGTCGACAGGCCGTCGCCCAGGTCGCCCAGCGCCTCGATGGCGCCGGGGAACAGCAGCGCCTTGCCCAACGTGATGACCTTGGGCCTGAAGCCCTGCTGCCGCGCCTGCGTGAGGAAAGTCTTGGCGTCGGGCGGAATCACCACGCCGGTGACGATCTCGCAGCCCGCGCTCTTGAACGCGGCGATCTGCGCGCTGAAGTCCTGCGTGCCGTTCTGGAAGCGGCCGGGGTCGGTGAGCGTGAAGCCCATCTGCGCGAGCGGCTTCGGAAAGCCAAGTTCCTTGTCGCCCCAGGCGTTGCCGTCGCCGTCGTTCGGGAACAGGCCGCCCACCTTCTTGTTGGTGGCCAGCGTCTTCCAGCCGTTGGTGAAGTTGGCAATGACGTCTTCCAGCCCCCAGAACATGTGGTACGTCCAGTTGAAGCCCTTGGCAGGGTCGCCCTTGCGGCCGAAGAACCACGGCTGCCACGGCACCACGCTGGAGACGCAGGGCACCTCGTTGAGTTCGCAGGCGTCGCTCACCGGGTTCGCGGTCTCGGGCGTTCCCGCCGTGAGCACCAGCGCGACCTTGTCCTTCAGGATCAAGTCGTTCGCCACCTCGCCCGCGCGGTTGGGGTTCGACTGGCTGTCCTTGAGCACGATCTGCACCGCGTACTTCCTGCCGCCGACCGCGATGCCGTCCTTGAAGGCGGCCTTCATCTGGTCGATGACCCATTTGTCGGCCTCGCCGAAGGGCGCGAGCGGGCCGGTCTGCGGCGACACGTAGCCGATCTTCAGCGTGTCGGCCGCGAACACCAGCGGTGCCGCGCCCGAAGCCACCAGCGCGGCCGTGGCCTGCGTGAACTGTCTGCGATTGAATGCCATGGTTGTCTCCTTTTCTTCTGTTCGTGTTGCCGCAGGGGGCCGGAGTCAGCGCGCGAAGTGCGGCGGTATCTGCGCGTCGACGTTCACCCACACGCTCTTCACCTGCGTGTATTCGCGCATCGCATCGAACCCCATCTCGCGGCCGTAGCCGCTCTGGCCGACGCCGCCGAAGGGCGAGCCGGGGTTCACGCGCTTGTAGCTGTTGATCCAGACCATGCCGGCGTGCAGGTCGCGCGCCACCTTGTGGGCGCGCTGCAGGTCGCGGGTCCACAGGCCGCTGCCCAGGCCGTAGTCGGTGCCGTTGGCGATCTGCATCGCCTCTTCGTCGTTCTTGAATGTGAGCACGGTGACGAAGGGGCCGAAGACCTCTTCCTGCGCGACGCGGTCCTTGTACGACTTCGCGCGCATCACGGTGGGCTCGACGTAGCAGCCCCTGGCAAGATCGCCGCCGGGCGACTGCCCGCCCGCTAGCAGTTCGCCGCCTTCGCTCTGTGCCACCTCGACATAGCCCAGCACGCGCTCGCGATGCTGCGCACTGGTGAGCGGGCCCATCTCGGTGTTCTCGTCGAGCGGGTTGCCGAGACGGATCGACCTGGCCAGCGGGATGAACTGTTCGAGGAACGCGTCGGCGATCTTCTCGTGCAGCATCAGCCGCGAACCCGCGATGCAGGCCTGCCCCTGGTTGTGAAAGATCGCCCATGCGCTGCCGTTGACGGCCGCCTGCAGGTTCGCGTCTTCGAAGACGATGTTCGGCCCCTTGCCGCCGAGTTCGAGCTGCACCTTCTTCAGGTTGCCCGCGCTGGCCTGCACGATGCGCCGACCCGTGGCGGTGCTGCCGGTGAAGGCGATCTTGGCGATCTCCGGATGCTCGGCGATGTACTGGCCCGCCACGCTGCCCAGCCCCGGCAGCATGTTGACCACGCCCGGCGGCAGGCCGGCCTCGGCCATCAGCTCGGCAATGCGCAGCGAGCTCAGCGGCGTGATCTCCGCCGGCTTCATCACGATGCAGTTGCCGGCCGCGAGCGCGGGCGCCATCTTCCAGCTGGTGAACATCAGCGGAAAGTTCCACGGCACCACCTGGCCGACGATGCCCACGGGCTCGCGCAGCGTGTAGTTGAGAAAGCCCTCTTCGACCGGGATGGTCTCGCCCTGGAACTTGTCGGCCATGCCGCCGAAGTAGCGGAAGCACGCGGCGGTGCGCGGCACGTCGAGCCGGCGCGAGTCGCGGATGGGGTGGCCGGTGTCGAGCGATTCGAGGCGTGCGAGCTCTTCGGCATTGGCCTCGATGAGGTCGGCGAGTTTCAGCAGGATGCGGCCGCGGTCGGCGGCGGCCATGCGGCTCCATTGGGGGAAGGCGCGCTTTGCGGCGGCCACGGCCTTGTCGACGTCGGCCTTGCCGGCCAATGCGACCTGGGCGATGGGCGTGTTGTCGTGCGGGTTGAGCGTGGCGAGGGTCTCGCCGGACTCGGCGTCGACGAAGCGGCCGTCGATGAAGAGCTGGTGGCGGATGGGCAATTCAGGCATGGTCGTTCCTCTCCCTCCCCCGCTGGGGGAGGGTTGGGGTGGGGGCTTCTTCAAGGAGGGCACGGGCCTGGAGAGCCCCCACCCCTGCCCTCCCCCAGCGGGGGAGGGAGCAATGCATCAGAACTGCACCGGAATCTCCGGCGACTCGCCGTTCTGGATCTCATACACCAGGCTCGGCGAGCCGTTCTCCCACACCAGCAGCATCGAGCGCTTGGGGCTGAAGCCCTGGTGGCGGCAGTAGGCGGGCATGGCGGCCATGTCGCCGGCCTTCATGATCACGCGGGCCATCGGCTTGCCGGTGTTCTTGTCGCCGCAGTCCCAGTGGATCTCGTCGGTCATCTGGAAGAACCACTCCACCCGGTCGTTGCCGTGGATGATCGGCAGGATGTGCTCCTCGGTCGTCGGGCACATGTAGCTGTGCTTCACCACCGAGGTGAAGCTCGGGTTCCACGTGACCTGCGAACGGCTCAGGAAGCCGAAGAGATTGAAGGCGTGCACATCGTTCTCGAAGCCGGGCTCGGGGTGCAGCTCGGGCTGGCCCTGCGGCACGTCGGCGAAGGCGCGATTGACGGGCGCGCCGCGCTCGTCGCTGCGCAGGTCGAGGTCGCCCTTCAGGCCCACGCAGCGTTTTGCGAGTTCACGTGCCCTGGTGATCTTGGCGGTGTTGTTGCCATTCTTGCGGCCGTAGGGCGAGCCGGTTTCCTGCGGCGCGGCGAAGGGGTCGAAGCTCTCGTTGGTCCAGTCGTCGAGCATGGCCTCGAAGGTGGCGCGGATCTGGGCGGTCGGGAAGTTCTCGAGCAGGTCGATGCCCGCGTCCTTCATGGTGCCGTTGAAGCTGCCGGCGTACAGGTCGACCGACTCGTAGTGGTTCACCGTGCCGAACACGTCGTCGAAGTTGACCCAGCCGTAGAAGAAGCCCCAGGCCACGTCGCGCATCAACGCGCGCAGGTAGCTGCCAGCGTCCATGGTGTGGCTCATGGGGCGGCCGTCGCGGGTCTTCCAGCCGATGTGCACGAAGTATTCGTCGCGGCGGAAGCTGAAGCTGCCGAGCGAGAAATTCTTGTAGCCGAGCGTGGCGTCGGGCTGCGACGCGATCACCTTGGCGAGTTCTGCGGGTGCGTTCATGGTGTTTTCCTTGTCTGGTCTGAATAAGTGGCCTGCATCCTTCGTGGAACACCGCGGAACCGGCTTTGCCGGGCCGCAGGTGTTGCCCCCGGTAGGGGGTTGGCGTAGCGACACGAAGTGCGCGCAGCCTGGGGGCGAGTCAATGTGCTTGGCAGATGTCGGCCCACTTCTCTACAGAGAGGTCGCCCTTGCAGCTTTGAAGGACGATCACGCCCGGCTCGCCGGCGCTGCGGAACTGGTAGGCGGTGTTCTTCGGCAGCAGGCCCTGGTGGCCGCGCGAGAGCTTCATCCAGCCCATCTTCTTTCCCTTGGGCTCGCCCTTGACGAGCACGGCGCCGTTCTTGTCCTTGTCCGGCACCGTCTGCGCGGCATCGAGCTGCACGAGGTGCACTTCGATGTCGCCGTCCATCACCAGCGCGAACTCGTCATGCGCGCAGGTGTACCAGGGCGAGGTGCCTTCGGCGCGCAGCGTCTCCAGCACGTAGATCTGGTTCTGGCCGAACACGACTTTCTCGTACGGCTTGCTGTTGCTCGCGATCTCGAAGCAGTTGGAAAACGCGTAGTGGCGCACGTCGTCGTCGATCGGTTCGACGTGACCCTTCTCGAAGTGCTTGAGCGATCCGAAGCGGGTCTGGTAGGCGGCCGAAGTGGTGGCTGTCATGGCTTGTCTCCTTGGATGAGCGAACTCTAGGAGCCAATGGCCGCAGCCGGTAGGGATCAGATCGGGAGAGGATTATTCGGAGTCTCCGAATAATCGCTGGGGTTTTCCCCCTGTTCGCGGGGCTATCCGCTGGAGCGGCTGAACTCGATGAGTTCTGCGGGAATGAGGCCGCGCTCGATCAGCGTGGCGTCCCAGGGCGGCACGCGGGTGAAACGCGTGGCGATGTGCTCGATGAACAGGCGCAGCTTCAGCGCATTGCGCGAGGTGCCCGCGTACACCGCGCTCAGCGAGAACGACGACAGCTGGTGTTCGGCCAGCACCACCTGCAGGTCGCCGCGCGCGATGGCGTCGCCCGCCACCAGCGTGGGCAGGCAGACGATGCCGGCATGTTCCAGCGCGTATTCGCGCAGCAGGTGCACGCTGTTGGTCAGCAGCGCGGCGGCGAGGTAGATGGTGGTCTGCTCGCCCTGGTGATGAAAGGTCCAGCGGTCGCGCGTGGGATAGCCCGAATACAGGCCGAGCTTGTGGCGGTGCAGCTCGCGCGGCGTGGCGGGCGTGCCATGGGCTTCCAGGTAGGCCGGCGTGGCGCAGAGCACGCGCCGCACCGGGAACAGCGGGCGAGACACCAGTTCCTGCGAGGCCGCCGGAAAAATCTGCAACGCGCAGTCGACACCGGCCTTGACCGGATCGGCCACCGCGTCGCTCACGATCAGCTCCAGGTGAATGTCGGGGTAAGTGGTCTGGAACTCGCGCAGCAGCGAAGCGAAGCGGCCCAGCACCATGCCCGTCAGCGCATGCACGCGCAGCGTGCCGGAGGGCGTGCCGCGTGCGTCGCGCATCTGGTCGACGATGTCGTTGGCGCGGCCTACCAGCTCGGTGCAGTCGCGCAGGAAGGCCTGGCCCATGTCGCTGAGCCGCACCACGCGCGTGCTGCGGTGGAACAGCGGCGCGCCCAGGAATTCTTCCAGTTGCTTGACCCGCGTGGTCACGACCGAATTGGCCACCCGCAGCTGCCGAGCCGCTTCCGCGAAGCTCTGGGTCTGCGCGACACGAACGAAAGTTTCAATGCTTTGGAGGCGGTCCACGGCGGCACTGTACTGCGGCGCCGTGCGTTGCGGGCAAGCCTAAAGGCCGTGAAAGACCGTCAGGCGCTGTATCGGGGGGTTACTTGCCCCACTTACAATCCCTGCCGCATCACCCACCCCCTACGAGGTCTTGTCCGCAATGCCCAAGAGCCCCCGGCCACGCGCCCGTTTCAGCTTCTCCCCCACCGTGCGCGCCCTCTTCCTGGCCGCTGCGACCTGTGGCGTGGCGCTACCCGCGCTGTCCGCCGTCGAGCATGAGGAAGTCGACAAGCTCATGCAGGCCGGCAAGCTCGACGAGGCCATGACCAAGGCCGACGCCTTCCTCAAGGACAAGCCACGCGATCCGCAGATGCGCTTCCTCAAGGGCGTGATCCAGCTCGACACCGGCAAGCGCGCCGAGGCCATCGCCGCCTTCACGCAGCTCACGCAGGACGCCCCCGAGCTGCCCGAGCCGTTCAACAACCTGGCCGTGATCTACGCAAGCCAGAACCAGTTCGACAAGGCGCGCGCCGCGCTCGAGAGCGCGATCCGCACCAACCCCAGCTACGCCACCGCCCAGGAAAACCTCGGCGACGTGTATGCACGGCTCGCGAGCCAGGCCTACAGCAAGGCACTGCAGCTCGACCAGAACAACACGGCCGTGCAGCCCAAGCTGGCGGTGATCCGCACGCTCTTCACGCCCACGCCGGCCGGCGGCAAGTCCAGCACGCTGGTGGCATCGGCCGCGCCCGTGCCTGCGCCGACTCCGGCCCCGGCTCCCGCTCCGGCGGTCAAGGCCGCCGCACCGGCTCCGGCACCGGCCCCCGCCGCGCCGCCGCCCGCCAAGGTCGCGGCCGCGCCCGCACCGGTGGCTGCAGCGCCCAAGGCGCCCGAAGCAGCGCCTGCCCCGGCACCCGCGCCCGCACCGGCCGCAAGCACGGCCTCCAACGCCGAGGTCGAATCGGCCGTGCGCGCCTGGGCTTCGGCATGGGCCAGCCAGGACATGGACCGCTACCTCGCGGCCTACGGCAGCGACTTCACGCCCGGCGGCGGCCAGAGCCGCAAGAACTGGGAACAGGACCGCCGCGCCCGCATCGTCGGCAAATCCAGCATCAGCGTGAACATCGAAAACCTGGTGATCAAGGTCGACGGCGACAACGCCACGGCCAAGTTCCGCCAGATCTACCGCGCCGACAACCTCAACGTCTCCAGCCGCAAGACGCTGGACATGCAGCGCTCCGGCAATCAGTGGCACATTCGCAAGGAAAGCGTCGGCGGCTAGTGGCAGACATCGTCCGGCACGGCCGGCTTCAGAATCCCCCGTTCCGTCCGCGCAGCGGACACCTGCTGGCAGCGCTGATGGCCGCGTCGGCGCTGATGCTCGCGGCGCCGGGTGCCGCGTTGGCATCGGCCACGGCCACCACCAAGCAGGGCAGCTCGAAATCCGGCAGCGGCAACAACGCTTCCAAGTCCAAGACCAAGGCGGCGAGCAGTGGCAACGCCCGCTCTCCTGCAGCGCACGGCGCACGCGCTTCCGCCAAGGAGGTGAAGGAAGCCAGGGGCGGCAAGAAGGCCGCGCTGGCCGAAACCAAGGCAGCCGCCGCCAAGCCCACCCGCAGCAAACAGGCGCGCGCCGCGGCCCCCATCCAGGAAGCCAGCAACGCCGAGGCCCGCCTCATCGCCGTCTACGAGATGTTCGGCCGCGGCCAGGCCCGCCCCGCGCTCGCCAAGGCCCGCGACCTGGTGCGCGACTATCCGAACTTCCAGCTCGCGCAGCTCGTCTATGGCGACCTGCTCGCTGCCCAGGTGCCGCCTTCGAACAGCCTGCCCGACACCGCCAGCATCGCCAAGATGCGCGGCAACCCGGCCATGACCGAATTGCACGAAGAGTCGCGCCGACGCCTGCAGGCCCTGCGCGAACGGCCGCCGGCCAACACGGTGCCTTCGCAATTCCTGGCGCTCTCCACACGCAGCCGCTACGCCATTGCCGTCGACGCCTCGCGCTCGCGCCTGTACCTGTTCGAGAACAGCGACAAGGGCCTGAAGCTCACGGCCGACTACTACATCTCGGTCGGCAAGTCCGGCACCGACAAGGCCACCGAGGGCGATGCCCGCACCCCGCTGGGCGTGTACTACATCACCAGCAGCCTCGACCCGAAGTCGCTGAAAGACTTTTACGGCGCAGGCGCCCTGCCCATCAACTACCCCAACCCGTACGACGTGCGGCGCGGCAAGACCGGCGGCGGCATCTGGCTGCACGGCACGCCGCCCCAGCAGTTCGCGCGGGCGCCACTGGCCAGCGACGGCTGCGTGGTCATGGCCAACCCCGATCTCAAGCAGCTTTTGCGAAAAGTGCAAATCGGCGCCACGCCGGTGGTCACGGCGCGCAGCCTGCAATGGATTTCGCAGCCGCAGGCAGAAAAAGAATCCCAATCCATTTCCAGCGCAATCAATGGCTGGAAAGATGCGCGCGCCAATGGCAATGAAGCGCAATTGAAGAAATTCTATTTGCCCGATTTCCAGCGCATCAGCAAAAAATCCACCGAGGGTATTTCCGCCGTCGACGACGAAGTGAAATACGCGCAGGGCAAGCGCGTGCAGCTCAAGGACATGTCGTACCTCCATTGGCGGGACGGTGACGACACGATGGTGGTTACCTTCGGCGAAGTGTTCGAAGGCGAGAAGAGCGGGCGCTCCCGGCGCCAGTACTGGCTGCGCCAAGGCAGCGAGTGGAAGCTCTTCCACGAAGAAATCCTGGGCTGAAGCCCTGCTGGCGACGCGGTCACGGCCCCCGAGCCGTGACATTTTGCTCACGCATTTCGCCTTTTTTGAGTGTTACAACTGGTGCTTCGTGGCCCCGTGCTACGTAACGCGTAACGGGTTTGTACCCGTAACGTAACCCTTTCGCGCGTTCCCGGCGCCGTAACGTCACCCTCCCCACTTCATGGGAGGTCGCACGCGGCCCTCAGAGGGAAAAATAGGATTTCAAAGTGTTAACCAGCCGATCGTCCTTCACGAGGACCCGGCTGGCGAGAGGCTGGCCGCTATCCTGCTTACACCTTTTGGCTAGCACAGCTAAGCGCGAGTCTTGCGGGTTTCTCTTGTTGATACACGGAGTTACTCTGTATAACATCCACCTCACCAGCCTTTGTTAACACTTACTGAAAGGGGTAAATCATGCTTGGTCAAATTACTCGTTTTTTAAAGGACGAGGAAGGCGCGACCGCAATTGAGTACGGAATTATTGCGGGGTTGGTTGCGGTCGCGATTGTTACGTCACTCTCTGGCACCGATGGCCTCGGCCCCAAGCTTTCCGGCCTCTTCACCTATATCGCCGGCAAAGTGACTGCCCCCGCCTCTTAACAGAGCGCTATCGCATCAAGCTCCCTGTCAGTTCTCCAAATCCATCTGAAAAGGCTTCATCATGCTTAACTCAATTGCCCGTTTTCTGCGCGACGAAGAAGGCGCCACCGCCATCGAGTACGGAATCATTGCTGGCCTCGTCGCCGTTGCCATCGTGGCGTCCCTTAACGGTACCAACGGTCTTGGCACCAAGCTCGCGGGTCTGTTCACGTACATCGCCGGCAAGGTAACGGCGCCGGCGTCCTGAGAAACAGCGCAAGCAATGCAATTGGCGTGTCTGCTGTGGTTGCTATTCGTTGCCGTCTATGACTTCCGTCAACGCCGCGTCCCCAACTGGCTCGTGCTTGCCGGCGCCGCAGTGGCACTGGCGGCACTTGCCTCCGGGATGCAGCCCTTCGGCATCGAATGGTCCACCGCACTCACGGGGGCGGCCATCGGCTTCGGCGCCCTGCTGCTCCTGTACGCCATCGGCCTCATGGGGGCTGGCGACGTGAAATTCGCGGGCGCGCTCGGACTCTGGGTGGGCCTGCAGGCATTGCTGCCGATATGGGTCGTGGCCAGCCTGCTGGCAGGCCTTCACAGCGCGCTCTGGCTCGCGCTGCAGCGCTGGCCCGTGGCACCACGGCTGTCGCTGATGCTGCTGGGCCGCTCTTCGGCCGCAAGCAGCGGCGCTGCGTCCGCAACGGCGCGCAGGCGCATCGTTCCCTACGCAGCCTACCTCTCGTTGGCCACCGCGGTCTGGATGGTCTGGGGGCGACAGGGCTAGCAGTCATCTGCCTCTGTCACAGCAGGCCCTTCATTCCTCAAATTCCATGATCGCTTGCACCCATACCTTCATCCGCCGCACATGATCAATCTCACCAAGATCCTCGCCGCCATCCTCGTGCTTCTGGCCATCGCACTCGGTGGCTATGCCTGGATGCTGAGCCGCCAGGCTCCCGCTCCCGCGGTGGCGACAACAGGCCCAGCCGCACCGACCAAGGCCAAGGAGGTGCTGGTCTACCCGGTCGTCGTGGCCGCCAAGGCATTGCCCGCGGGCGAGGCGATTCCCGCGGATGCGCTGCGCGTGGAGCGCCTGACGATCAACCCGGCGGGCGCATTCCAGGACGTGTCCGTGGCTGCCGGCCGTGTGCCGGTGATCGACCTCGCCGAAGGCGCACCGCTGATGGAAAACCAGCTGGTCTCCGGTCTCGCGGTGCGCATCGCCGAAGGCGAGCGCGCTGTCGCGATCAAGGCCGACGAGATCATGGGCGTGGGCAACAAGATCCAGCCCGGCGACTTCGTCGACGTGTTCATCACGCTCAAGTCGGACGGCAAGGACGTCGACCGCAGCCAGGCGCGCCTGCTGCTCTCCCGCAAGCGTGTGCTGGCTTTCGGCAGCGCATCCGTCGATGGGATGCCGTCCAAGGCACCCGACAAGGCGGCCGCACAGCAGGCCCAACGAACAGAAATGGCACGCACTGCCGTGCTGGCGGTACCCGTCGACGAGGTGAACCGCCTGACCATCGGCGACGCCAGCGGCCGGCTGCTGCTCGCGCTGCGCAATCCCACGGACATGTCGCAGCCAGATCCGAAGCTTTTTGCCGAACTTCCCACTGCCTTGCAGCCCGTGCAAGCCAAGACAGGCGAACCGCGCCGCGCGCCTCTTGAAGGCCTCGATCTTGCGCAAGCAGGGCTGACCACTGCCGATCTGGCCACAGGCGGCAAAGGCCCCGGTGTCAAGTCTCCCGCTGTCGAAGCACGAGTCGCAACCGCACCCCGCCGTGCAACCAGTGCTGGCGCGCACGGGGGCCTTCAGGTCGAGGTTATTCGCGGCGCCCGCAGCGAAACCGTTAGCTATTGATCGGGCAGACAGCCGATACCCGCCATTCAGGAAGAACACATGCATTACATGCCTCGCGAGCAGTCGACCTTTGTCACCCGCAGCCCCGCGAAAGCTTCGTCACGACTGCTGCGCCCGGCCTTGGTCGCCTTGTCCGTGATGTCACAAGCTGTGTGGCCGACAGCGTCCATGGCTGCCGATGCGCAAGCAGCGCGCCCGCAACCGATGCAGCGTCCCTTGATCCTCGGCGCTGGCACGCAACAGGAGCTGCTGATTGAAAAGGGCATCGATCGCATGGCGATCGGCGACGAGGCCATCGCCACTGTCGCAATCACACGCAAGGCACCCAACTCCGCGGCGGCACGGCTGATCGTCACCGGCAAAGTTGCAGGACGCACCTCGTTGATGGTCTGGGAAAAAGGCAGCACCTCCGCCATCACCTATCCGGTCGAAGTGCGGCGCCCCTCGTCCACGGTGAGCGGCAGCATGGACAGCATGACCGCACACCAGGTAGCGCGAGACACTGCGCTGGCCAGCAACGGTGAAAAGGCGGATCTGATCGACCGCTCGGTGGTGAACGTGCGCAGCAACACGGTGCAAGTCGAAGTCAAGGTGGTGGAATTCAATCGCAGCGTACTCAAGCAGGCAGGGTTGAACATCTTCAGCACGCGTCCCAACTCGAGTGGCTTCAGCTTCGGCGTCTTCTCGCCTTCCTCCCTCATATCGTCGACCTTTGCCGCCAACGGCCAGATCGCCGTCCAGTACAACAACCCGCTGACGCAAGCTTTCGACCTGCTCTTCAACTTCAGCAAGGCCGGCATAGGATTGAACTTCGGCTTTCTTGAAGGTAACGGCATGGCCCGTGTGCTAGCCGAGCCCACACTGGTGGCGCTGTCGGGCCAGAGCGCCAGCTTCCTGGCCGGCGGCGAACTGCCGATCCCGGTGCCGCAAGGCCTGGGCACCATCAGCATCGAATACAAGCCCTTCGGCATCGGCCTCACACTGACTCCGACCGTGCTCTCCAACGAACGCATCGTGCTCAAGGTTGCCCCCGAGGCCAGCGATCTGGACTACACGAACGCCATCACCCTGAACGGCGTCGTGGTGCCCGCCATTACCACGCGCCGTGCCGACACCACGGTGGAACTGGGCGACGGCGAGAGCTTCATCATCGGCGGCCTCGTCAGCCGCACCACCACTTCGAACGCCAGCAAGGTGCCGATGCTCGGCGACCTGCCGATCATCGGCACCTTCTTCAGCAAGAACAATTACCAGATGAACGAGAAGGAGCTCGTGATTCTGGTCACGCCGCACCTGGTCAAGCCCATCGCGCGCGGCACCGACCTGGCGCCGTACCTGCCCGGCAGCGCCGAACAGCGCGACGGCGCGGTGTGGCGCGCCTACCTCCTCGGTGGCGCGGTCGACACGCCGGTTCCAGGCTTCTCCCGCTGAGCACGATGACGCGGACCATGCATCGCAGCAGGCAGGCCCCATGAACGCTCCACGCGACAGCATTCCAGAGACAGGCAGCGAGACCTATCTGTTCGCTTCGAGCAACGGCAGCCACATCACGTGGCTGACCGATGCGCTCGGCACGCTGGGCTCGGTGGTGGTCCTGGCGCCGGACACCAAGTCGATCGACGAACGCATCGCCCTGCTCGGGCCGGTGGCGGTGTTCATCGATTTCTCGCCCGACCAGAGCGCCAATGCCGTCCAGCTCCATCAGCGCCTGAAGCGCGACTGGCCCACGCTGCCGGTGCTGGCCACCGGCGTGTCGGCCGAACCCGCCGCCATGCTTTCCGCTTTGCGCGCGGGGGTGGACGACTTCATCGACATGGCCGCGCCGTCCACCGACGCGGTCACGACGCTGCGCGCGCTGCTCGACCGCCGCAGCACTCTGCAAGGCGGCACGCGCGGCAGCACGTTGGCCTTGCTGGGCGCGCGCGCCGGACTCGGCGTGACCACGCTGGCAACCAGCCTGGCCCTCACGCTGCACGACCAGCTCGCGCAGGCCCCCGCGCGTCCGCCGGGCCGCAGCTCCAGGCACGGCGTCGCGCTGCTCGACCTGGGGCTGCCGGCACGCGACGGCCTGCTCTACCTCGACACCCAGAGCGGCTTCAGCTTCGTCGACGGCGTGCGCAACCTGCGCCGGCTCGACCAGACCCTGCTGCACACGGCGCTCGCGCATCACACCAGCGGCGTGGCCATCCTGCCGCTGCCCGCGAGCCTGGCGCAGGTGCGCGAGATCTCGCATGCCGACTCGGTGGCGCTGATCAAGCGGCTGGCCGACTTCTTCGATTTCCAGGTCGCCGATCTCGGCGGTTTCTCGACCATCGACTTCATGGCGCAGACGGTGCGCGAGGCGCAGCAGGCCTGGGTCGTGTGCGACCAGAGCATCGGCGGCATCGTGTCCACCGCCAACATGCTCAAGGAGCTGCGTGCGCGCAACGTCGAGATCGAACGCCTCTCGCTGGTGGTCAACAAGTTCGACAGCCATGTCGGCCTCACGGCCAAGGACATCGCCGAACGGCTCGAGCTGCCACTGCGCCACGTGCTGCCTTCGCGCAGCGCACAACTGATGGCGGCGGCGAGCCGCGGCGAGATGCTGGTGCGCACCGCGCGCAGCGACCCCTACGCGCAGGCGGTGACGGGCCTGGCCCGCAGCCTGCACCAGGAATACATGTCTGCCACGGGCCAACCTCCGGCCAAGGATCCACGCTGGGTTGCGCTCATGTCGCAAGTCACCGGCCTCTGGAAGAGTTCACACGAAGGCTGAACCCATGTCCACCGATATCGAATTCGCCGACGACGACCAGGCGTTCGTCAACTCCCAGCAGTTCCAGGACATCAAGAGCTGGACGCACGATCACCTGCTCAGTCGCATCGAGGAACTGGGTGCGGAGTTCGGCCGCTGGTCGCGCGCCTCGATCCAGCAGTTCGTCGAACTGGAGGTCGACAGCTTCGTGCGGCTGCGCCGCGTGCCGATCAACGACCGCGAGATGCAGCTCATCTCCGACGCGCTGACGAAAGAGCTCGCGGGCTTCGGGCCGCTGGAAGACCTGCTCAACGATCCGGCCGTGGAAGACATCCTGATCAACGGCTACCAGAACGTGTATGTGTCGCGCCACGGCATGCTGGAACGCGAAACCGTGCGCTTCGCCGATTCCGAGCATGTGATGCGCATCGTGCGCCGCATCCTCGCGCCGCTGGGCCGCCGGCTGGACGAGTCGAACCCGATGGTCGACGCGCGCCTGCCCGACGGCGGCCGCATCAACGTGATCATCGAGCCGCTGGCCATCGACGGCCTCTCGGTGTCGATCCGCAAGTTCCGCAAGGAGCCGCTCACGCCGATGGACCTGGTGAAGCTCGGCACCTTCGATGCCGGCATGGCGCAGCTGCTCGAGATCGCGGTGCGCGCGCGCTGCAACATCCTCGTGAGCGGCGGCACCAGCTCGGGCAAGACCTCGCTGCTGAATGCGCTCGCAAGCTACATCCCCGCGCGCGAGCGCGTCATCACCATAGAGGACACGGCGGAACTCTCGCTCGGCACCAGCCACGTGGTGCGGCTCGAAAGCCGCCCCGGCGGTTTCGACGGCACCGGCGTGGTGTCGATCCGCGACCTGCTGCGCAACAGCCTGCGCATGCGGCCCGACCGCATCATCGTGGGCGAAGTGCGCGGCGCCGAGGTCATCGAGATGATGCAGGCCATGAACACCGGCCACGAAGGCTCGATGGGCACCATCCACGCCAGCTCGCCGCGCGAATGCCTCTACCGCCTCGAAATGCTCGCGGGCTTCGCGGGCTACCAAGGCAGCGAGGTGAGCCTGCGCCGGCAGATCGCCAACGCCATCGATTTCATCGTGCAGATCGGGCGCCTGTCGGGTGGCCAGCGCCGCATCATCTCGCTGAGCGAAGTCACGGGCGTCAACGACAACGTGGTCGCCATGCAGGAGCTCTACCGCTACGAGCCGGTCGTCTCGCCCGACGGCGAGGAGCGCGACCGCTGGGTGTCGCTGGGCATTGCACCGCACTCGCCCAAGATCACGCGCTTTCGCCAGTCGATGTCGCGCGCGCATGGAGACAACCGTGCGTGAAGCCCTGCTCATCGTGGCGTGCATCGCGTTGCTGATGGCGGCCGCGGGGCTCATGCTGTGGCAGTGGGCGAGGAACAGGCAGGTGCGGCTGGCTACCGAACGGCACCTCAGTCAGCAGATTCTCGCGACCAGCACGGCGACCACGGCGATACCGATGCCTGTCAGGGACCGGGAGCTTCCGGGAGAGGGCATGTCGTCGACCTTGACGACGGACCCCTGGCTCGATACCAGCCCTCCGACCACTGAAGCCACGCGTACCGGCCTGCTGGAGCGCGCGATGCCGGGCTGGCTGGTCGGGGTCGTCGAGCCGCGCACCATCGCGCTCGCACTGGCGGCGGTCGTCGCGATCAGCATACTGACGGGAGTGCTGGCGGGCTGGCTTGCGGCAGCGAGCATTCTTTTCGTGCTGCTGCTCGCCGGCAGCTTCTTGTTGTGGTGGCGACTGCAGAAGTTTCGCCGCAAGCTGGTCAGCCAGTTGCCGGCATACATCGATGCGATGGTTCGCCTCATCACGATCGGCAACTCCACGCAGGCAGCGTTCCAACTTGCGATCGCCACAACGGAAGCACCGCTGCGCGTCCACCTGGAACGCTCGGCTGCGCTGGTCCGTGCCGGCTTGGACCTCGACCGTGCGCTGCATCAGACCGCCACCAACGTTCGCATCGAGGAAATGTTCCTGCTGGCATCCATTCTGGGCCTGGGCGTGCGCTACGGCGGCCGCGCCGACCTGCTGCTCGAGCGCGTGGGCAACTTCATGCGCGACCGCGAACAGGCGGAGCAGGAACTGAATGCCATGTCCGCGGAGACGCGCCTGTCGGCATGGATCCTGGGCCTTCTGCCGATCGGTGTGGGCGGCTTTCTGATTCTTACCAACCCCGGCTATTTCATGGGCATGTGGAACGACGAAACAGGCCGCATCCTTATCTATTCCTCCGCGACCCTGCAAGTGGTGGGAGTAGCGCTTCTATATCGGCTTGCGAGGCTGGCATGACGTTCACGTCCAATCAGCTGGCCATCTTCAGCATCGCGCTGCTCGCGCTTGGCCTGATGGTCGGCGCAGGCGCGCTGATCGCGGCCGAACGGCGCCGCACGCGCAGCGGCCAAGTCATCGGGCGCGCCATCCGGCAAGCCGCGCTCACGCCGGGATCACAGTCGGCGACGGTGGCAGAAGTGGAAGCCGAGAACGCATTCAAGCCCGAACTCGAACTGCCTTTTCACTGGCTGGATTCGCGCCTCGGGCGGGCCTTCGTGGCGGACGAAGACCGCAACCTGATCGACCAATGCGGCCTGCCGTCGAAGCGGACGCAATTGATCTTCCTGGTAACTCGCATCAGCCTGGCCTTTGTTTTTCCGCTGCTGGCCTACCTGCTCTGGAGCAGCGGGCATGAGCAAGGCACTGTGGTCACCGTTCTGGCAGCCTGTGCCGTGCTCGGGTTCATGGCGCCCAAGTGGGTGCTCGGCCGCTTCGCCGCCGGCCGCCGCGAGCGCGCGTCCCGGGAGCTCCCGCTCTTCATTGACCTGCTGCGGCTGCTGCAAGGCGTCGGCCTGAGCCTCGACCAGAGCTTGCAGATCATGGCGACAGATTTCTCTCATGTGCTGCACGTACTGGGCTACGAACTCGGTATTGCCAATGCGCAGTACAGCCAGGGCCGTACCCGTGAACACTCGCTGCACCGCCTGGCGACGCTGCACAAGAACGAAAACCTGCGGGGCCTTGTCTCGCTGCTTGTGCAGGTCGACCGCCACGGCGGCGCGGTGCAGGAGCCGCTGCGCGTCTTCAGCGACCGTCTGCGTGAGAGCAGGCGCTCCGAGATGAAGGAACGCATCGGCAAGATCACCGTGAAGATGACCGGCGTCATGGTCGTTTCGCTACTGCCAGCGCTGGTCATCATCACGGCGGGTCCAGGCTTCATCGCGATATTCCATTCTTTGGGAGCGATCGGTAAATGACAAATCTCGGCTTATTCATGCCCATTCGCTCCAGCCGCACGACTCGCATGCTCACATGCGCCGCTGCCGCCGCCTCGGTCCTCGCGGTCACCGGATGCAGCCTCCTCAAGGACACGTCCTCCGCTTACGCCGCCAGCGCCAACGCCCAGGAACGCGCGGCCGCAGAGGCGTCCGCAGAAACCAAATCGAGCGCGAACATCGACAGCAAGGCCACGTACCTCAAGCTCGTCGAGCAGATGCAAAAGGAGGGCCTGTGGTTCGCTTCGCTCGCGCATATCGATGCGCTTGAGCAGCGCTGGGGCGTGTCGCCGGAATCCACTCGCGTACGCGCCGATGCCTTGCGCCAGACTGACCAGGCCGCGCTCAGCGCGCAAGCCTATAAGCGCCTGATCGGCACGCCGCTGGAAAGCGCCGGCTACCGCGGCCTCGGCCTGCTGGCTGGTGCGCGCGGCAGCTACGCGGAGGCGGCGCAACTGCTGGGAAAAGCGCAGCGCCAGACTCCGACCGATGCCCTCCTGCTCAGCGACCTGGGCTACGCCAACCTGCGCGCCGGACAGATCGAGGAAGCCCGACTCCCGCTGATGCAGGCGCTGCAACTGCGCCCGGACAGCACACAGGCCCAGTCCAACCTTGCGCTGTACCTGGAAGTCACCGGCCAGCGCGAACAGGCAGACCGGCTGATGGAAGTCAACCGCATGCCACCCGCAGCGCGCGCCGCGGTGCGCGAGGCCGCGCAGCAGATGCGCACGGGCGGCACGCCGCTGGCGGCGGCAAGCGCGGCGCCCGTCGCCGTCGCACCGCGGCCGCTTGCAAGCACTCCGCAGCCGGCGCGGGAAGACACCGTCCCGCCCCCGTTGATGCTCAAGGCGTCGCGCTGGGCCGGTATGGGCGGCCTGCGCACGGCCAGCCAGTTGAACCCGTCCGTCGCCGATTCCACGCTGTCGATGCCGCCAAACTCCACATCACAAGGTACCCAATGAAGAAACAACACGCTCAACGCCTCGCTCTGCTGGCCGCTGTGTTGGTGATCGCTGCGCCCACTGCGATGGCGCAGGAGGCTGCGAAACCTGCCCAGCCGGAAGCGCCGCCAACTGCCGCCCCACCGGCACACCCCGGCCAGGAAGAAATGAATGCGGCAGGAGAAATCGTCTACGAGCGGCTGCAGGTCGGTGACGCCACCCAGGGCCTGCTCGCATGGCAGCGCAGCGGCGAAATTGCCTCTCCCACGCCACGCCCCATCGCTGGCGACGTGGCAAGTCGCAGCTACGAGCGCTACACGAAGAGTTTCGAGTTTCCGATTCCGGAGCGCATGAGTTCGATCGTCAAGTCGTCCTCGGCGGGGAACGGGGGCGGCAAGTAGCGCTTGCTGCTGGGTTGAAGATCAGAAGGCCAACATGAAATCACAGGGCACACGCACCTCGACACGCAATCAGCGCGGCGTGTACGCGGTCGAGTTCGCCCTGGTGTTTCTCATCCTGTTTGCGTTGATCTACGGAATCATCTGCTACGGGATGATCTTCACATTTCGCATGGGCTTGCAAAACGCGGCAGAGGACGGCGCGCGCGCGGCTCTGCAATATCAGAATACGGTGGATGGCCGCAGGCAACGGGCACAGACCGTGGCGGGGGTCCAAAGCAATTGGATGCCTTCCATCGTGAATCTGGCGCCGACTGCCAAAGTCTGCACCGTCGAAGACGGCAATTGCGTTGCGCCCAAATGCGGAACCACTTGGGTCATGCGTTGCCAGGTCGTGGTGACGATCACCGCAAGCAACCTTCGTGCGCTACTGCCGCCGCTTCCGAATTTCGCGGTTCCCGATCAGATCGTCGGCCAAGCCACCATGCTGCTCGACGGAAAGTCGCAATGACCACGATCAAGAGATCATCCCTGGGCAGAGGCTCGGCCAGGCAGCAGAGCGGCTTGGCCGCGATCGAGTTCGCGCTGGTGTTCGTAGCGCTTTTCCTTGCCGTTTACGGTGTTGCTTCGATCGGCGCAGTGCTATATGTACAACAGGTTGTTTCGCGCGCCGCCGAGGACGGTGCAAGAGCCGCCTTGCAACTGAGCCTCGATGTCGCGGCCAACGACAGCCGGGTCCAGTCCGCCGTTTACCAGTCCCTTGCATCGTCGTCGATCACGCCTTCCGCCGCGGGAAACTCCATTGCTTCGAAGTTCGCCTGGCTGAAATCCAATGTGCCCGCGAACCTGATCACCGTGGACCTTTCGGTTCCGACCCAGGTCACGGTGAAAGTCGCGTACCCCTATGGGAACAATCCCATCATTCCCCCGCTGCCATTCACGGGAATCACCACTCCCACCAACTTGCGGGGCAAGGCGACGACGGCCAAGCCCTTGCCTTGAGGTTTCTATGTGGCCACTCTTTCAAAGACACGCATCACATCGGAATCGGCAGCGTGGGTCCGTGCTCGTCAACGCGGCCATTGCGTTGAGCTTGATCGTCATCACGCTGGTCGGCACCGAGATCGGTTATCTGTTTTTTCTGAAAAGGGAATTCCAGAAGTCGGCCGACCTCGCGGCGCTGTCGGGAGCACAGGCACTCACCACGAGCAGTTGCACCGAAGCCGCGGCGGCCGCCATTTCCAATGCATCGCAGAACCTGCCAACGGGGTTTCAGCTGAGTTCGGGCGACGTGGTCTGCGGTCGTTGGGACCCATCGAGTATTCCGGGCCCCAAGTACTTCTCGGCAGGCGTAGCGCCTTTCAACGGCGTGCAGATCTCCTTGCAGAGAACACCTGCGATGCTGCTGACGGGAATATCGGGTGGCATTCAGCGCCAGATTCAAGTACAGGCACTTGCGGTCAAGGATGAACCGTCGGTTGTTTTCTCCGTGGGCGCCAAGCTCGTCGACGTGAGCCCGGGAGGTGCGCTGACTTCCATTCTGAAGATCGCTGGCGTGAATGTGAACAACGCCTGCGTCGGTTGCTACACAGGGCTCGTCACCGCCAATATCTCTCCCGGAGACTTACTGACGGCATTGGGAATACCGGTGAGCGCGGACCTGACGGTTGGCGGCTTGAACGCACTCCTGGCGGCCAAGAAGGTGAGCGTCGGGCAACTCGTCAACGTCATTGCGACCCTTGCCAATCAAAGCGGACTCCTGGCCGCCAACGCGCAGCTTCTCGGTGCCCTGGTAAATGCCGGCATCAATGTCGACTCCCTCCTCGTGCAAGTCGGCACCGATCCCGCCGCTACCGACGGCACCAGAGGCTTGTTCACGGTCATCACGGCACCCACGACTTCCGCGGCCTTGAACACCCAGATCAACGCCTTCGATCTTCTGAAGACGGCCCTCAGCGTAGGGACTTCGCAACACGCGGTGACGTTGAATCAGCAAGTGGGTGCGCTGGGACTCAGCGTCGAAGCACGCGTCATCGAACCGGCATCCATCGGTATCGGCGGTGTTGGCACGACGGCGTACAACTCGCAAATCAGAGTCTTCGCTTCCATCAACACGAATGCGAGCATCCTGGGTGGCATCCTGGGTGCCTTGGCCACCCAGATAACCCTTCCGATATCCATCGACATCGGCAACTCGCTCGGCACCGTAAAAAAAATCGACTGCAATTCGACGCCAACCAAGGCGACCATAGACGTGGATGCACCGCTTCTGGGGGCCTGCATCGGGCAGATCTCGTCCACCCAGGCGCTCTGGTCCAAGTCCAATGTCTGCCAGACCGATCTGCAGCCCATGTCCCTGGTCAAGATCCTGGGGGTGGATCTGCTGGCGGGGAAAGCATATTTGCCGGCACTTAACAACCCCAGCACGGTGGTCCTGTCTCCGGGCGACACCGTCACAACGGGGGGGAATCCTCTTGCCATCGGCACCACGGTTTCCACGCTCCTGAGTGACCTCTTGAAGCTGCTTCTCGGGAACCCGGGCATTGCCGGAACACCTGCGAACCGCCCCACAACGCCGGCCATTGCCGCTACGCTGGCGAATCACTACATTCCGACGACCACCGGCGCCACCATGAACCAAAGCGCAGTCGACGCTGTTCAAGCAGCCCTGACGGCCGACGGCTTGACATGGAATCGCCCTCTGCTCGGCATACTTTCTCAGTCGATGCCTTCCGAATGGGCCGGCAACGTAGCCAGCTGCAAGACTTCATTCACCGTTTATCAGACGTCCTGCGTTCGCTCCACGCTTGTCGACTCGCTGCAAACCGCGAATCAGAACGGGCTCCTGACTGGCATCCTGAGTGGTCTGGTGCAGCTCATTTCAGGCCTGCTCGGCGTCGGCGCTTCCGATGGCGGAACTCCTCTGCTGGCAGGCCTTCTTGGCCCACTGGTCAACCTGTTGCAGCCGGTTCTAGATGTTCTGGGCAAGTTCGTCTCCGATCTACTGCAGATGCTGCTTGGACTGCAGCTCGGACAAACCGACGTTCATCTGCATTCCATCAGCTGCCGCAATGCGAAGCTTGTCTATTGAAGAAGGCCGGAGCAAGTTGCCAATTTCCTATCGTTTCAAATGAGCTCTCCCGCCAATTTCGACGAACTCGACCTCTTTGTCTGGGAGGGCAAAGCCGACATCCTCGATCGCATCGCGCGTTGCATGGCGAGCTTCGACGTGGAGGTGATCCGGGCCGATGGCCTGCCGCCGCCTGCGCCCGAGCGCGGCGTTGCCATGCGGCCTTCCGTCGCCATCATCAGCGTCACCGTCATCGACGGCGGCGGGCTCGCGCATGCGACCGAACTGCTGCAGGGCATGCCGGTGATCTGGGTCGCGGCGGGCTCGCGCGAGCGCGACTCGCGCACTTATCCGCCCGAGTACCTGCACGTGCTGCCCTACGACTTCACCTGCGCCGAGTTGCGCACGATGGTCGCGAAGCTGGTGCGGCAGTTGCGTGCGCGCGAGGTGGCGCCGCAGGCGCCCGACGTGCTGGTGGCGCACTCCGACGCGATGAAGTCGCTGCTGGCCGAGGTGGGCGCTTTTGCCGACTGCGACCACAGCGTGCTGGTGCGCGGCGAAACCGGCGTGGGCAAGGAGCGCATCGCGCAGCAGTTGCACCTGGGGCACCAGCACTACAGCAAGGGCGCGTTCGTGGCGGTGAACTGCGGCGCGATTCCCGACGGGCTGTTCGAGTCGCTGTTCTTCGGCCATACCAAGGGCTCGTTCACCGGTGCCGTGCATGCGCACCGCGGCTATTTCGAGCAGGCCACGGGCGGCACGCTGTTCCTCGACGAAATCGGCGACCTGCCACGCTACCAGCAGGTGAAGCTGCTGCGCGTGCTCGAAGACAACGCGGTGACGCGGCTCGGGGCGACGGCACCGATCCGCGTCGACTTCCGCCTGGTGGCTGCGACCAACCGCAACCTGCGCGAGATGGTGGCGAGCGGGGAGTTTCGCGCCGATCTTTTCTATCGGCTCGCGGTGATCGAGCTGCATGTGCCCAGCCTCGAGGAGCGCGGCGAAGTCGACAAGATCGCGATCTTCAAGGCCCTGTTGAGCAATGTGCTCGGCGACGAGCTGGAGGCGCTCGGCGAGACGCCGCACTGGCTCAGCGATGCCGTGGCCGAGACCTACTTTCCGGGCAATGTGCGCCAGTTGCGCAACCTCGCGGAGCGCGTGGGCGTGATCGCGCGGCAGTTGCACAGCTGGGACCAGAACCTGATCCAGCGCGCGATCGCGCTGACGCGCGGCACGCCTGCACCGGCCATTTCCGCGGACCGCAACGGCGCGGGTGGTGGCGGCGGAATCGGGCTCGACGGCGGCAGCGACCGCAAGGGCTGGAACAGCGGCGAGCGCAACCGCATCATCGCGGCGCTCGAGGTCAACGACTGGAAGCGCCAGGACACCGCGCAGCACCTGGGCATCAGCCGCAAGGTGCTGTGGGAAAAGATGCGCAAGTACCAGATCCTCGACGGCGAACCCGGCATCCCCGAAGACGCCTGATCGCTCCGTCGCCAGCGGCGACGAGATCAGGGCGTCGAGAGACGAGGCGCCTTGCGCAGCGGCGGGTTCGCGCTAGCGGGGCCCGCGGCGCGCTCGACCACCGGCTCGCTCGCGCACGCGGTGTTGCTCGAGATGCAGAGCGCGGCCAGCAGGCCGTCTTCGGTCAACGCGGGCCGGCTCGGCGAACCGAAGAGCCTGTCGATCCAGTTGTTGGGGCCCACCGGGTCGATGCGCAGTTCGCCGGTGGTGCGCGCCAGGCGCAGTTCCGTGATGCGCAGGTCGAACACGCCGTCCACATAGTCGAACAGCAGCGTGTAGTAGTCGAGTTGCGCGTCGAGCACCTTGGGCAGGGTCTCGCGGCCGAACTCCATGAGGCGGCGGCGGCCGCGGAAGGCCTGGCCCGACGTGCTCACGGCCTCCATCAGCTGACGTTCGCGTTCACGGCCCGACACGGTGCGGGCCCACGACGCGGAGGTGAGTTCGAACAGGTTGAGCTTCACGCCCTCGAGCTTGGCTTCCTGGTTCGCGACTTCGGCCAGCGCGGACTTCAGCCGCAGTTGCCGGTCGAAGCCGTTGCCGAAGTTCCAGTTGAGTTCGAAGCCCGCGCGCGTCGGGTTCTGCGTCACGTCATTGGGGTCGCGGGTCTTGACGATGACGGCGTCCACGGTCGGGTACAGGCTCGCGTCCTGCTGGTCCGCCAGCGCCCTGGCACGTTCGATGCGGCCCTGGGCTTCGGCGATCTCGGTGCTGCGCGCCTCGGCGCGGCGCAGCGCTTCTTCCTGCGAGCCGATACGCCATTGCGGCGGCGCGGCGAGCACGGGCAGCGACTCGGCGTTGGGCGAGAACTTGAAGTAGTTGCGGAACTTGGCCATCGCCTCGTCGCGCTGCGCCTCGAAGTCGGACTCGCGCGCGGCCACGAGCGCGCGGCGCGACGCGGCCATATTGAGGTCGTTGTCGCCGGTCACGCCCAGCGCGACGCGGCGGGCCTCGGCCTTGGAGAGCTCGGCGACCACCTCGGTGGCCTTGTGCGCGATCTGCTTCTTGAGGTCGTAGCGCTGCACCTGCAGGTAGGCGGTCAGCGCGTCGAGCACCACTTTCTGCGAGGTGGTGACGACGGCCTCGTCGTCGGCCTGGTTGCCGGCTTCGGCGGCGCGCTGCGCGGCGCTCATGGCGCCGCCGTCCAGCAGGCTCATGCGGGCCTGGGCGGTGAGCACGGTGTAGCTCTGCGTCCTGGCGCCCGCCGCGCCGCTGTTGTAGTTGCCGGTGGTCGTGCCGAAGTTGAAGCGCGGGTAGCGCGCCTGCTTGGCGGCATCGACGCCGTAGCTGCTGGTGTTGGCCGCCGCCTGCGCAGTCTGCACCTCGGGGTAGTCCTGCGACAGCGCGATCAGCGCCTGCTTCACCTGCTGCGCGTAACTGGCCGCGCCGAGCGACGGCGCGGACAGGCGGCGCGCGAGCATGAGCACCGGCGGCGGCTCCAGCTGCGATTCCTGTTGTTGCTGCTGCTGTTCCTGCGCGAAGGCGGCGGGCGGCAGCGCGAAGCTGGCGCACAGCGCCGCGCACACGGCACCGGTGCCCGCGCGGCGCCGGCTGTTCAAGGGTGCGCTCCTCATGGCTCGCGGAAGGCTTCGCGCCGCAGCTTGAGCACCGGCCGCAGGATGTACCAGATGAACGGATCGGTGCCGACACGCAGGTCGACCTCCGACTCCATGCCGGCGGTGATGCGGTTCTCGTCGCGCCCCACGTGCGACTGCGACATGCTGATGAGCAGCCGGTAGTAGGGCGCGCCGTTCGAGATGGCGGGGTCGCGGTCGGCGTCTGCCGCCACCAGCTTGACCTTGCCGTCGACGGCGCCGTAGCGCAGGTAGTCGTAGGCGGTGATCTTCACGCGCGCGGTCTGCCCCACTTCGATGAAGCCGCGGTCGTTCGGGTTGAGCCGCGCCTCGACCATGATCTCGTCTTCGTCGGGCACCACTTCGAGAATCGATTCGCCGGGCTTCACCACCCAGCCGGGGCTGGAGTTGCGCAGGCCCTTGACGATGCCGTCGGAAGGCGCCTTCACCACCGTGCGCGAGCGTTGCGTGCGGGCACGCGCGAGGTCTTCGCTCAGGCTCGCGAACTGGCGCTCGACGGTGGCCAGTTCGTCCGATGCGCGGCGGCGGTATCGCCCTTCGGCCTCGGCCATCTTGGCCTGCGCCTCGGTGATGGCGGCGTCTGCCGAGACCACGCCCTGCCGCGCCACCGCAAGCTCGCTGCGCACGCTCTCGGCCTGGCGCCGCTTCTCGAGCACCTCGACCTGGCCCACCAGCTTCTCGCTGAGCAGCTGCTCGGAAATCTCGAGTTCCTTCTGCATCAGTTCGAGCCGGTCGCCGAGGCCCTTCACCTTGGCCTGCTGCTCCAGCTTCTTGCTGCGCGCCTGCTCCAGGCCCGACACCGCGCCCGCCATGACGCCGCGCTGCTCCAGCGCGCGCGCCTGGTAGGCGCCGGTCTCGCCCTCGAACACGCCTTCGTCGATGTCCTTGGCGAAGGACTCGCGGCGAAGCGGCTGGCCCCGGCTCTCGGCCATGAGGCGCACGCGCGTGGCCTGCGTGGCGGCATAGCGAGCCGTGAGTTCTTCCAGGTTCAGGCCGCTGCCGCCGAGGTCGATCTCCACCAGCGGCTGGCCGGTCTTGACCTTGTCGCCTTCCTTGACCAGCACGCTGCTGACGATGCCGCCTTCCAAGTGCTGGATGGACTTGACGCGGTCCGACGGGATCACGCGGCCCGGCGCGACGACCACGGTTTCCATGGGAAAGCCCAGGCCGACCAGTGCCAGCACCGCGACCGCCCCGCCGATGATCCATTGCCGCCGTCGTCCCTGCGGCGATGTCTGCGCCGCGCGCTTGTCCTGTTCGTCCTGCAGTATCTGCGGCAGATCTGATTTCAAAATTTGCGGCCCCCGTCGCTCGTCGTTTTCACGCCATGGAGCGGGTGGCCGCGGCCCCCGCGCTGTCTTCGCTGTCGCCCACCGCCACCAGCGGCTTCTTCACGCCGAACAGCTTGGGCACCATCACCGCCGCGGAGCCCTGTTCGACGTTGCCCTGCCCGGTCACGTGATAGACCACGGTGGCCGCCGAGACGATGCGCAGCGAATGCGTGACCACCACCACGGTGCGCACCTTGGCCACCGCCAGCATGGTGGCGAGCAGGTTGCGCTCGCTCTGGAAGTCGAGGTCGTTGCTGGGCTCGTCGAGCACCAGCACCGAGGGCTTGCGCAGGAAGCTCATGGCCAGCGCGAGCTTGCGTCGCTCGCCCACGGAGAAGCCGGTGCCGCCCTCGCCCACCACGGTGCGGTAGCCGTCGGGCAGGCGCGAGATGAAGTCGTGCGCGCCCGAGAGCTTGCAGGCCGCGACGATCTGCTCGTCGCTCTGGCCCGGCGCGCCGCGGCGCATCACGTCGACCAGCGCGCCGCCGAACCAGTAGACCTCTTGCGACAGATAGCTGATCCAGCGCGACAGCTCTTCGCGGCCGAACTGCGAGAGGTCGTATTCGCCGATGTTCACCGTGCCGCGCGTGGGCGTGTACAGGCCCGACACCAGCTTCACCAGCGTCGACTTGCCCGCGCCGTTGCGCCCGACGATCACGTGCAGGCCGCCGGGACCGATGTCGAGGTCGACGTTTTCCAGCACCGGCTGCTGTGCGTTCTGCGTGAAGCTGAAGCTCACGTCGCGCAGCGTGACGCGGCCCAGCGGCTGCGGCAGCTCCATGCCCGTGGGCGGCTTCTCGACCGGCTCGCGCAGCACGGTCTCGAGCCGCTTGGCGGCTTCCTTCGCGGTGGCCAGCGAGCGCCAGTTCGACACCAGCCCGGCCACCGGCTGCAGCGCCTTCAGGGCCAGCATGTTGGAAGCGACAAGGCCGCCCACCGTCATCCATTGCTCCATGACCGACACCGCGCCCACGGTGACGACGATGACGGAGAACACGGTGAGCAGCACGGTGGTGCCGTCGCGCGCGGTCTCGATCTGGCCGTTCTTGCTGAAGCTCTCGGTGAGCCACGCGTTGTAGGTCTGGCGCCACATCTCGATGGTGGGACCGTCGTTGGCCTGCGTCTTGAGCGTCTCGCGCGCATGGCAGATCTCCGAGGTGACGCGGTCCAGCCCGCGGCCGCGCTGCACTTCTTCCACGCGGCCGGTGCGCACTTCGTCGGCCCACCACCACGCCAGGAAAGACATGATGGCCAGGAACACGGCCACCACCGGCAGCACCGGCAGCGCGACGATGCCGATCACGATCAGCGCGAAGATGGCCATCGGCAGGTCGAAGATCGACTGTGCGAGCCCGCCGGTGACGGTGCCGCGCACCGAACCCACGTCGCGGAAGTACAGCTGCCACGACGACGCGGGCCGCGACTCCAATGCGCGCAGCGGGCGCGCGAGCATCGAGTTCAGCAAGGCGCCCGACACGCCGTGGTCGATGATGGCGCCCGCGTTGCGCAGCAGGCGCGAGCGCCGCGTGCGCAGCCAGAATTCGATGCACAGGAAGAAGAAGATGCCGCTCACCAGCGCGGCGAGCGTCGATGTGCCGCTGCGCGACAGCACGCGGTCGTACACCTGCAGCAGGAAGATCGAAGGCAGCAGCCCGAACAGGCTGATGGGGAGCGAGCGCCATGCCGCGCCCTTGACCAGCGGATAGGCCGCGCGAAACGCTTCATGCAGCGCACCCGCATAGGGGCTGGCACCAGGTTCGTCTGGCGTGTCGGCAACCAGTTGGCTGGGCAAGAGGAACTTGATCATGGGAAAAAGCCGATCCGTCGTGCAATGACGCCTGCCTCATTATCAACTGTTACCCAGCTGTTACAAGGCAAAAATTCACTCTGCAGGCGACTCAGCACACAGGCACGCGTACCTTCGACGGATTGGCTTTCACAGGCTGCTCCGGCCCCGGTTGCGCGGCGCTTCCCGTGACCGCGCAACCGGCCGGACTCCCTGACGTGACAGCTTTCGTTTGATGGGGCAAACCCTCTGCGAACACCAACGCGATGTTGGCGCACAACAGCATGCACAGCACCCACGCGCACAGCAGCTGGAGCCAGCCCAGCCACCATCGCCGCGGCGCTGCCGGTGCTTCATGGTCATAGGGCGAATGCAGGAGCGCGTTCCATCTCATGGCAGTGCTTTCAAGACCCGGGCAAGCCGGGAAAGACCGATGCCCGCCGAGCTCTTGGCCAGCACCCAGTCGCCTGGTTGCAGGAGGCCTCCGAGCGCGGTCGACAGATCGGAAACGTCGACGAACCAGTGCGAACGGACCTTGGTGCGAATGCGCGTGTGCAGCGCCCGCATCAGCGGGCCGCACAGCAGCACGCGATCGGGCTGCGAGGCCAGCAGTTCGGCCTCCAGGTCGAGGTGATGGCGCTGCGCCGCGGGGCCCAGCTCCTGCATGTCGCCGAGGATCGCCACGCGGCGGGCCGGCTCGCAGGGCGCCTGCGACAGCATCTCCAGCGCCGCGCGCATCGAGCTCGGGTTGGCGTCGTAGGTCTCGTCGATCAGCTTGAAGCTGCCGCCGCCGATGTGAATGGTGTGCAGCGCGCCGCGCCCGCCCGGCGGCTCGAAGTGCGCGAAGGGCTCGACCGCCGCGGCCAGCGGCAGACGCAGCGCCTGCAGCGCTGCGAGCGCGGCGATGGCGCTCGCGCCCATGTGGCGGCCCGGCGCATTGAGCCGCAGCTGGAAGGGCTCGCCCGCCACCAGCGCCTGCACTTCGCCGTGGTCGAAGGCGAGCAGGCGCACGTCGGCGTCCTTGTGCTCGCCATAGGTCACGATCTGCAGCTGCTGCGTCATCGCGGCTTCGGCGAAGGTCGCGAACTCGGGCATGTCGCGGTTCAGCACCACGCTGTCGCCGGGGCTCATCGATTGGAAGATGCGGCTGTCCAGCCGCGCGGCGGCCTCCGAAGGGCCGCGGTGTTTCTGCGACGCGGCCGACAGCCCCGTCACGACCACGAGCGAGGGCCGCACCAGTTGCGCCGAGGCCGGCATGTGGGAGGCGCCCATCTCCATCACCCAATAGGCCGCGTGCCGGGGCATGCAGGTCATGTTCCAGGCGATGCCTGAAGGCAGGCTGATGTTGCCTTCAGGCTGCGCGACTTCGCCCCACACGGTGAGCGCGCCGGCCAGCATGGCCGTGACGGTGCCGCTGCCGGCACCGCTGCCGAGCACGCCGCACACGCGGCCGGTGAACTCGCAGCGCGCATGGTCGCCCAGCAGCAGCACCGACTGCAGCACGTTCTGCACCTTCAGCACCGGCACGCGCTTGTCCAGGTGCGGCTTGGGGTCGGTGCACAGCACGGCGGCTGCCGGCTGCAGCACGCCCTTGAGCGTGACCGCCGCGAGCGGCACCTTCGACGGGCGCGTCTGGTGGTCGAACACCACGCGGCCCTTGCGCATGAAGGAGCGCTGCGTCACGCCGCTGGCGCGCCAGCCGTCCTCGGGCCTGACGACCCACTCGCCGCCGGTGACGCGCGCCATCTCGCTGGCGGTCCAGGCCGGGCCGTCGTCGCGCGCTCCGTTGCCTGGCGCACCGCCCGTGCCGTTGGCCGCGGCCAGTGAGCGGCGCTCCAGCAGGTAGCGGTGATAGGCCGCGAAGCCCGACACGTACTGCTCGACATCGTCGATGCGCACGCGGAACGAGTGATGCCGGATGAAGAAGGAACCGACCACGGTCGAAGGCCGGCGGAAGTACATCGCCATCTCGGGCCAGAAGAAGCCGTTGAGCAGGTAGTGCGCGCGGTAGTCGAGCGCGCGGTAGAACTTCTCGGTGTCCAGCTCGTCGAGCAGGTGCCGCATCGCGGGCATGCCTTCGAGCCGCTGCAGCATCTGCTGCGCGGCCAGCATGAGCTCCAGCAGCGTCGGAAACGTGGTCTTGCGGTCGAGCACGAAGTCCAGGTACCCGGCCACGTTCTGCAGCCCGAAGCGGAAGTACTTTTCCTGCGGGCTCCAGTGCGTGAGTTCGTTGACGCAGCAGCTGAGCCAGTGGTCGTGCGACTGCCAGTGCTGGCCCGCGATGAAATAGTCGAAGGCCTTCTCGACCACGGCCAGCCATTGCGGATCGCGCGTGAGGCTGTACAGGCGCATCAGGCCGTAGACCGCCTCGCCGTCGTAGTAGATGACGCGCGATGCCTGCTTGACCGTGAGGTCGGTCGCATGCAGCACGTGGTTGAAGCGGCCGGTGGCCGGGTCTTGCAGCGACGCGATGCCGAGCGCGAGCTTGTCGATCAGCGGCAGCCAGTGGCGCGTGTCCATCAGCTCGCAGTACTTCACCAGCGCGAGCACGCAGGCCGCGTTGCCGCCCAGCTTGATCTCGCCGCCGGTGTCGACCAGGAAAGCCGCCGCGCGTCCGTCGGCCAGCGTGTAGTCGCGGATCAGCCAGCTGGTGAGGTGATCGACCGCGCGGTCGATGGCCGCGCGCAGGGTCTCGTCGCGCGTGAGCTCCCATGCCTCGAGCATGGCGTAGACCGCGCTCGCGTGGCGCATGGCGTCGTAGGTCGGAATGCGGCGGTCGAAGCACGGGAAGTAGCCGTACACGAACAGGCCATCGCTCTGCACCTGGCGAGCAAGGTACGACGAGCCGCTGCGCACGAGGTCGAGCACCGACTGCGGGTTGAGCGCCGGCAGCTGCCGGCGGCCCGCGTCGAGCCCCGTGCCGACGAGCTTGTGCACCACGCCGTCGGGCTGGCAGAACACGCCCACCATCGCCAGCAGGTAGACCGGCTGCTCGGGGGGCATGTCCAGCGGCGGCGCGCGCTCGAAGCGGGCCAGGCCGTAGACCTCGAAGTTGCGCGGGTTCACCACCGAGTGCGCGATGGTCGAATCGCCGCACAGCATGGCGTTGGCATTGAGCTCCTGCTCGGTGAAAGCGAGCTCGAAGTCCTGGTCGAAGGCCAGGCCCAGGCGAAAGTAGTTGCGCTTGACCGCGGTGAGCTGGGTCTTGAACTGCACCCACTCCATGGGGCTGGCGCCTTCGACCCAGTCGATGCGCAGCCACGGCGACACGATGCCGCGCTCGCGCACCCAGCGCCCGACGGAGTCCGCGCCTTCGCGCCATGCCGTCTCGAAGTCGGCGGCGCGCGCATGCACCACGTGGGCACGCTGCGAGCCGTCGCTGACCGAGAAGAACAGCGTGAACGCCGGGTACGGGGCGGGCAATGCCGCGCACACCGACACCAGGCGTTCATGGCAGGCGTGGAGCTGATCCTGGAAAGACATCATGCGGCCCCGATCGAATGCGGGAAACCGGTCGCGCCCGTCATCTGCCCATGCCTCGACGTGTGCGCTGACCGGAAACTGCCGTCGAAGTCATCGAGTGGCACCGGCTTCAGCGGTAGCTGAATTCGGCGCGGCGATTGAGCTGATAGCCCTCCTCGGTGGTTGCGAGCGACGCGGGTTTCTCCGTGCCCCAGCTGATGGCTTCGATGCGCTCGGCCGGCACGCCCAGTTGCGTGAGGGCGCGTTGCACGGCGTCGGCGCGGCGCTGGCCGAGGGCCAGGTTGTATTCGCGGCCGCCGCGCTGGTCGGTGTTGCCTTCGATGACGACCCGGCTCGACGTCCGGTTGCGCATGTAGCTCGCGTGCGCCTCGACGATCTTCACGTACTCGGACTTGATGTTGTATTTGTCGAAGTCGAAGTAGACGATCTTGGAGACGCCCTCCGGGCCGTTCTGCACCGCCGGCGGCGGGGCGGGCTCCACCTTCGGCACCGCGCTCGCGGCCTTGTTCGAGTAGTAGTAGGTCGCGTCGTCGCGGCCAGTCTTGGGAGCCGCGCAGCCAACCAGGGTTGCCCCGAGAGCGACGATGGCCAGTATCCGGAAATTCTTTTTCATATCCAATCCTTTCGCGGGACAGGCCGTTGGCGGCCTGTCCCTGGTGCTTCAGCTCCCCACCCCTCCTTCTGCTGTTCTTGTGGATCAGCCCAACAGGCCGTGCAGGATGTTGGTCACCGGCGACAGCGCGCTGCCAGCCGGGCTGTGCTCCACCAGGCTCGTGATCGGGGTCACGACGTCGTTCACCAGCGGCGTGGTCACGTGCTCGACGGTGTTCACCACGCTGCTGACGACATCGGTCACCGGTGCGGCCGCATGGGAGGCGCCGGCCAGGATGTCGGTCACCGGCGCCGTCGCATCGGACACCGCATGGGTGACGTTCGAGGCGACCGAGCCGACGGTATCGGTGACGCCGCTGGCGACGCTCGTCACCGGCTGCAGGATGTTGGCCACCGGGCTGCTGCCGCCCAGCAGGCCACCGAGCAGTCCGCCGACGAGACCGTCGTTGCCCAGCAGGCTGCCGACCAGGCCGTCATTGCCGAGGACGCCGCCGAGTGCGCCGCCCGTGCCGCTGCCACCGCCCAGCAGACCGCCCACAAGGCCGTCGCTGCCGAGGACGCCACCGAGCAGGCCGCCTTCGCTGCCGCCGAGCACGCCACCCAGGACGCCGTGGTCGCCCAGCACACCGCCGAGCAAGCCGCCGTCGGTGCCACCGCCGAGCAGACCGCCCACGAGGCCGTCGTTGCCGAGGACACCACCGAGCAGACCGCCTTCGCTGCCGCCGAGCACGCCGCCCAGGACGCCGTGATCACCCAGCACACCGCCGAGCAAACCACCGTCGGTACCGCCGCCGAGCAGACCGCCCACGAGGCCGTCGTTGCCGAGGACACCGCCCAGCAGGCCGCCTTCGCTGCCGCCGAGGACGCCACCCAGAACACCGTGGTCGCCCAGCACACCGCCGAGCAAACCACCGTCGGTACCGCCGCCGAGCAGACCGCCTACGAGGCCGTCGTTGCCGAGGACGCCGCCGAGCAGACCGCCTTCGCTGCCGCCGAGGACACCGCCCAGCAGGCCACCGTCGGTGCCGCCAAGCACGCCACCCAGGAGACCGTGGTCACCACCGAGCACGCCGCCAAGCAGGCCGCCGTCAGTGCCACCGCCGAGCAGACCGCCCACGAGGCCGTCGTTGCCGAGGACACCGCCCAGCAGGCCGCCTTCGCTGCCGCCGAGGACGCCACCGAGCAGACCGCCGTCGCCGCCGAGCACACCGCCCACGAGGCCGTCGTTGCCGAGGACACCGCCCAGCAGGCCGCCTTCGCTGCCGCCGAGGACGCCACCGAGCAGACCGCCGTCGCCGCCGAGCACACCGCCCAGCAAACCGTTGTCGCCCAGCACACCGCCGAGCAGGCCACCGTCGCCGCCGAGAACACCACCCAGCAGGCCGTTGTCACCCAGCACACCGCCGAGCAGGCCACCGTCACCGCCGAGCACACCGCCCAGCAGGCCGTTGTCGCCCAGCACACCGCCGAGCAGACCACCGTCGCCGCCGAGCACACCGCCCAGCAGGCCGTTGTCGCCCAGCACACCGCCGAGCAGACCACCGTCGCCGCCGAGCACGCCGCCCAGCAGACCGTTGTCACCCAGCACGCCGCCGAGCAGGCCACCGTCGCCGCCGAGCACACCGCCCAGCAGACCGTTGTCACCCAGCACGCCACCGAGCAGGCCACCGTCACCGCCGAGGACACCGCCCAGCAGACCGTTGTCACCCAGCACGCCGCCGAGCAGACCACCGTCACCGCCAAGGACGCCGCCCAGCAGACCGTCGTCACCCAGCACGCCACCGAGCAGGCCGCCGTCGCCACCAAGGACGCCGCCCAGCACGCCGCCATTCAGCAGGTTCGCCACGCCATCCGTGAGGTAGTCCACCTGCGTATCGACAGCGTGCAGCACCGCGGTCGTCGTGCCGGTGCCCAGCAGTTGATCGGTCAGCGGGCTCAGCAGGCCGCCGACGCCGCCGGTCACCTGGCTCACCACGCTGTCGACCGGGTCGAGCACGTTGGGGCTGTTCGCATTGAAGGACGTACCCAGCACCGGGCCGAGCAGGCCGTCGACCGTGTCGGTCAGGCTGTCCGTGAGACCGACCACCGGGGTGAGCACGTCGCCCAGGCCCAGGTCGCCGAGAACGCCGTGGTTCAGGCCGTTGGCCACGCTGCCCACGATGCTGTCGACCGGGTCGAGCAGCGCGGCGCCGGTGCCCGGCGTGCCGCCGTTGCCGATGCCGCCCAGCACGCCGCCGAGCACGCCACCCAGCAGGCCGTCGTTGCCCAGCAGGCCACCCACCACACCGTCGTTGCCGAGGAGGCCGCCGACCAAGCCGTCCGGCCCGAGCAGGCCGCCGCCGAGACCACCGCTGCCGAGCACGCTGCCCAGGCCGCTGTCGCCCAGCAGGCCGCCGACGAGGCCGTCGTTGCCGAGCAGGCCGCCCACCGGGCCGTCGCTGCCCAACAGGCCGCCGACCAGGCCGTTGTCGCCAAGCACGCCGCCGAGCAGGCCGTCGTTGCCCAGCAGGCCTCCGACCACACCGTCGTTGCCGAGCACGCCACCAAGCAGGCCGTCGCCGCCCAGGAGGCCGCCCACCACGCCGTTGTCGCCGAGCAGGCCACCCAGCAGGCCGTCGTTGCTCAGCAGGCCGCCCAGCGCGCCGTTGTCGCCCAGCAGGCCGTCGACCACGCCCTTGTCGCCGAGCAGGCCGCCGAGGGCACCGCCCAGCAGGCCGTTGTCGCCGCCGAGCAGGCCGCCCAGCGGGCTGTCGGTGATCAGGCCGCCGACCACGCCGTGCTCGCCGAGCAGGCTGTCGACCAGGCCGCCGTGACCCAACAGCTGGCCGGTGAGGCCGCCGCTGCCCAGCACGTTGGACAGCGTGCCGTCGCCGCCCAGCAGGCCGCCGACCAGGCCGTCGTCGCCGAGCAAGCCGCCGACCGCGCTGCCTTCGCCGAGCAGGCCGCCCAGCAGGCCGTGGTCACCGAGCAGGCCGCCGGTGAGGCCGCCGACGGCGCCCTTGTCACCCAGCAGGCCGCCCACGAGGCCGTCGCTGCCCAGCACTTCGCCGAGCAGGCCGCCCACGGCACCCTTGTCGCCCAGCAGGCCACCGACCAGGCCGTCCTGGCCGAGCAGGCCGCCGACCAGGCCCTTGTCGCTGAGCAGGCCGGACACGAGGCTGCCTTCACCCAGCACGTTGCCGAGCACGTCGCCGATGACGCCGTCCTTGCCCAGCAGCTGGTCGGTCACGCCGCCCAGGCCCAGGGCACCGGTCAGGCCGCTCACGATGCCGTGGTCGCCGATGAGGTTCTCCAGGCCGTTGTGCAGCGCGTCGGTCAGGTAGTCGACCTGATGGTTCAGCGAGCCGAGGATCTGGTTGGTGGCGCCGGCGCCCAGCAGGCCGTCGAGCGCCGGGCTCAGCGCGCCGCCCAGCAGATGGGTGACGCTGGCCACGGTGTTGTCGACCGGGTCGAATTCGTTGGGGTTGTTGGGCGTGAAGGTGCTGCCGAGCAGCGGGGCCAGCACGTCGTCCAGGACGTCGGTCAGGCCGTCGACCGCATGGGTCACGGGCGTGAGCGCACCGCCGAGGCCGAGCGCGCCGCTCACGCCGTCGACGACATGGTTGACGAGGCCGTCGCCCGGATCGAGGAGGTGGTCGCCATCGGCGTCTGCGTCTGCATCGGCGTCCGCATCTGCGTCGGCATCTGCATCCGAGTCGGCGTCCGCATCGGCGTCAGCGTCCGAATCGGCATCCGCGTCGGCGTCCGAATCCGAGTCGGCGTCTGCGTCGGCATCCGAGTCAGCATCGGCGTCTGCATCCGAATCGGAGTCGGCGTCAGCGTCCGCGTCCGAGTCGGCATCTGCATCGGCGTCAGCGTCGGCATCTGCATCCGAGTCGGCGTCCGCATCGGCGTCCGCGTCCGAGTCGGCATCCGAATCCGCGTCGCCGTCCGCATCGGCATCCGAGTCCGCGTCGGAGTCGGCATCCGCATCGGAGTCCGGGGTGGTGGGCGTCGTCGGGGTCGTGGGCGTGGTCGGGTCGCCGGAAGAAACGAGCAGCGGAATGCCGGCCGCGCCGCCACCGCCACCACCGCCGAGCGCGGCGCCCAGTGCCGCGGCACCCAGGGCGCCCAGCGCGAATTCACCCAGGCCGATGCCGCTGCCGGCAGCGAGCTTCTTGGTCACGGCCAGCGCGGCCGCATCGGCGTCGCTGTCGGGCGGGGTCACTTGCAGGTCGCCCGAGGCGACATCCACGTTCACTTGTTCGAGGCCGCCGGGCAGCTTGGTCGAGCCGATGGTGGCGTCGGTGCCGCCGGTGAAGACGCCGGCCAGCGGCGCCTTGTTGGTGGCGGAGCCGGGGAACATGACGTTGGCGTGGCCGTCTTGCGGCACGATCACGCGGTCACCGGCAACCAGGGTCTGATTGCCATCGACCGGAATGCGGACACCGTCGCGCATCACGGCGACGCCGGGCGTGGCATTCGATAATGTCCCGATGCTGGCCGGGCCGGCCGCGGCAGCGGGCGCCGCCGAACTCATCGCGCCGGGCGTGCCGAGCGGAGTAACGGTGGCCTGGGCAATAACAACAGGAGCTGCGCCATCGGCGGCAAGTCCTACGGTCGAAACGGTCGATGCTTGTGGAGCGTTCATGGCAGCCTCTGTGACAAAAGATGCCTACTCAGGGGCAACTAGCGTGCCGCTTTCGTCCAGCCCCGTGCCAAGCCCATCGCCGACGCCGCAACCTGTTGATTTATATGGATATTTTTCTTTTCAGCGGCCTGCCAGCCATGTGTGGAAACAGCTCGTAAGCAGGTCATTTCGCGATTCGTTACGTTACGGTGTAACGGTTCGTACCCGGAACGCCGGACACATCGAGCCGCTGCAAAAGCAGTCTTTCGGCTGACTTCCGACCCTCCCCGCCTTCCCTACCCTTCCCGCACCTATCTATATATGTTCAATCCCTCCCAGGAAGACGTGCGCCGCTTCTTCTGCGACGTGTACGCCAAGCACCGGCAGGGCTTGCCGATGGAAGCGCTCGAGACCATCGCCGCCGGCTGGATCGACCAGCACCCCGAGTACCACGAAGACCTGGCCGACGCCGACGCGGCGGTCGCGCGGGTCTACGACGGATCGAACGGGCGCGAGAACCCGTTCCTTCATCTGTCGATGCACCTGTCGATCAGCGAGCAATGCTCCATCGACCAGCCGCGCGGCATTCGCCAGGCCGTCGAGTTGCTGGCCGCGCGCCGCGGTTCGCTGCTGCATGCGCACCACGAGGCGATGGATTGCCTTGGCCAGATGATGTGGGAGAGCCAGCGCGCCGGCCGGCCGCCGGACGGCGAAGGCTACGTCGCCTGCGTGCAGCGCCGCGCGACGAAGGACTGACTAGCCGGAACCGCCGGCCCGGGGCTTGCGCCTGGCCTTCGGCGGCACCGCCCCCTGCTCCCTGGCCGCCTCCCGCAGCAGCACGGCCATCGCGGCGCGCAAGGCCGAGGGCTCGGCATCGCTGCGCTGCAGCAAACCGACCGGCTCCTCGGTGCCCGCCGTCTCGATGCGCAGTTGCACCAGCCGCCCGTCGGCCAGTTCGCCACGCGCGGCGCCCAGCGGCGTGATCCACACCGCGTCGGACACCGCCACCAGCGCGCGCGCCACCGCCACGTCGAGCGTCTGCAGCGCGTTGGTCGGCAGCACGAGGCCGCGTGCCGACAGGAAGCTCTCGGTGTTGTGGCGCGGGATCGTGCCCTCGCCGTACACCACCAGCGGATAGCCCAGCACCGCCTGCACCGACGCCGCCTTCAGCGCGAGCGGATGCCCCGCCCGCACCGCGAACACCAGCGGCTCGGTGTGCAGCAGCTCGAAGCTCAGGCCGCCCATCAGCCGCGGATCGCTCATGCGGCCGACCACCAGGTCGAGCTCGCCCGCGCGCAGCTCGTCGAGCAGGGCCGCGTTGGCGGCGCTCTTCACCACGATCTGCACCTGCGGCCAGCCGTCGCGCAGGCGCGCCAGCGCCTGCGGCAGCAACGCCGGCGCCACGCTGGGCAACGCGCCGATGCGCAGCCGCTCGATGCGCCCGCCCGCCGCCGGCGCCACCGCCTGCGCGCTGGCATCGAGCGCCTCGAGCACGCGCAGCGCGTGCGCCAGCAGCTGCTCGCCGGCCGCCGTGAGCCCCTGCACGCCGCGCCGGCCGGCCTTGCTGCGCTCCACCAGCCGGGTGCCGACGATGGCCTCGAGCTCGGACAGCGTCTTCGACACCGCCGGCTGGCTCAGCGCCAGCCGCTCGGCCGCGCGCGCAAGATGCCGCTCCTGCGCCACGGCCACGAGGCAGCGCAGATGGCGCAGCTGCACGTTGCGCACGAAGTCCTGGCGAAGATCGGTGGGGTTTTTCAATTCCTGATGGTTATTGAGAACGGAGCAATCTTCAATTTACATCATCGAATGAGGCTTCGAGAATCTGGGCTTCCGGATTCGTCCCACGACAGGAGACAACGTTCATGTTGACCAAGACCAAGGGCTCTTCGCCCATCCTCACCCCGCGCGACTGGGAAGCCCACCCCAGCTACGTGTACCCCGGCTACAAGTCCACCGTGAAGCGCGGCCCGCAGAAGCCGCTGATTCCGCTGAAGGCCTCGCTCGGCGAGTTGCAGCAGCCGGTGTACGGCCACGACAGCATTGGCGAGTTCGACCACGACCTCACGCGCAACGCGCGCAAGAACGGCGAGCCGCTGGGCGAACGCATGATCCTCACGGGCCGCGTGCTCGACGACCGCCGCCGCCCGGTGGCCAACACGCTGGTCGAACTGTGGCAGGCCAACGCCTCGGGCCGCTACGTGCACAAGGTCGACCAGCACGATGCGCCGCTGGACCCCAACTTCCTGGGCGCTGGCCGCTGCCTGACCGACAGCGAAGGCCGCTACCGCTTCCTCACCATCAAGCCCGGCGCCTACCCCTGGGGCAACCATCCGAACGCCTGGCGTCCGCAGCACATCCACCTGTCGCTGTTCGGCCAGAGCTTCGCGAGCCGCCTGGTCACACAGATGTACTTCCCCGGCGACCCGCTGCTGCAGTACGACCCGATGGTCACCGGCACGCCCGAGCGCTACCGCAACCGCCTGATCGCCGACTTCAGCCTCGACATCACCGAAGAAGGCTACGCACTGGGCTACCAGTTCGACATCGTGCTGCGCGGCGCCGACGAAACGCCGTTCGAAAACCGCTGAGCCAGGAGACACACATCATGCTGATGACCGCACAGGAAGCCGACTTCGGCCAGACCCCCTCGCAGACCGTGGGCCCCTACTTCGCCTACGGCCTCACCGCCACGCAGTACGGCTACGACTTCGACCAGCCCTTCGACGCGGTGCTCGCGCTCGACAAGGCCTCCGGCCAGCGCATCCGCCTCGAAGGCCGCGTGATCGACGGCGACGGCAACCCGATCAACGACGCGCTGGTCGAGATCAGCCAGCCCGACGGCGAGGGCCGCTATCCGCAGACGCCCGAAGAAGCACGCGCCATTGGCTTTCGCGCCTTCGGCCGCGTCGGCACCGGCACTACCGAAGGCAACCGCTTCGTGTTCCACACCGTCAAGCCCGGCGCCGAGTCACCCGGCGAAGCACCGCACATCAACGTGATCGTGCTGATGCGCGGCCTGCTGCTGCATGCTTTCACGCGCGTGTACTTCAGCGACGAGGCGCCGGCCAACGCGAAGGACGCCGTGTTCAACAGCGTGCCCGCCGAGCGCCGCCAGACGCTGGTCGCCGAGCGCGTGGAGCACGGCGGTGCCGTGACCTACCGCTTCGACATCCGCATGCAGGGCGCGGACGAGACGGCCTTCTTCGACATCTGATCTCCGGGAAATCCCGGACAAAAAAATGCCCGCTCGCAGCGGGCATTTTTGTTTTGCGGCAACGCTGCTTATTCGGCGCCGTGGTGGATGCGCGACTCGGGCACGGTCTTCAGTTCGCCAGGCAGCGAGCTGATGTAGGTGGCCAGCGTCTTGAGCTCGGCCGTGGTGAACTTCTTCTCTTCGACCTGCTGGCCCATCACCGCGTTCGAGCGGCCGAGGTGCGGATTGTTCTTCACGCGGTACGACTTGAGCGCGACGAACAGGTAGTCGGCATGCTGGCCGGCCAGCTTGGGCACGGTGCCGTCGTTGGGCGTGTTGAAGTTGGCGCCGTGGCACTTGGTGCAGCTGTTGTCGGCGTTGCGGGTGATGAGCGCCTCGACGTTGGCGGGCGTGGCCTTGGCCAGCGTGGCGGGCGGTGCGCCGCCGTCCTTCAGGCCGAGCTGGCTGTAGTAGGCCGCGAGGTCGGCGATATCTTGTTCGGTGAGCGTGTCGGCAATGGCACGCATGGTGGGGTGCTTGCGGTCGCCGCCCTTGTACGCGGTGAGCGCGGCCGTGATGTAGGTGGCGCTCTGGCCAGCGATCATCGGCACCTTGTGAATCTCCGGGAAGCTGGCCTGGTAGCCGATGATGCCGTGGCAGCCCACGCACATGGCTACCTTCTTTGCTCCGTCCTGGGCCTTGCCAGTGACTTGTTGGGCTTCAGCCGAGACCGTCACGCAAGCGACAGCAAGGGCAAACATCGTGGTCAACAACTTGTTCATTTTGCGCGCACAATCTCGTGGAGAGTACAGTTTTTCGGATCAACATTCGATTATATGCAGGGGTCCCCTGGAACCCTGTGCAGGCCAACCCTGAGGCCGCACGACGCAGATCGAGTGTGTTCTTTTCTCCACCCCAGCCTTCGTCCCACTCATCTCACTCATGAAATTCCAGGGCTCCGACAACTACGTCGCCACGCAAGACCTGATGCTCGCCGTCAACGCGGCCATCACCCTCAAGCGCCCGCTGCTCGTCAAGGGCGAGCCCGGCACGGGCAAGACCATGCTGGCCGAGGAAGTGGCCCAGTCGCTGGGCCTGCCGCTGCTGCAGTGGCACATCAAGTCGACCACCAAGGCACAGCAGGGCCTGTACGAATACGACGCCGTGAGCCGCCTGCGCGACTCGCAGCTCAAGGACCTGGACGGCGGCGAACGCGTCAGCGACATCAACAACTACATCGTCAAGGGCGTGCTCTGGCAGGCCTTCACGGCCGACCAGCCGGTGGCGCTGCTGATCGACGAGATCGACAAGGCCGACATCGAATTCCCGAACGACCTGCTGCGCGAAATCGACCGCATGGAGTTCTACTGCTACGAGACGCGCGAGCTCATCCGCGCCAAGCACCGGCCCGTGGTGTTCATCACCTCGAACAACGAGAAGGAACTGCCCGACGCCTTCCTGCGCCGCTGCTTCTTCCACTACATCAAGTTCCCCGACGCGGAGACGATGAAGCACATCGTCGCGGTGCACTTCCCCGGCCTCAAGCAGGAGCTGCTCACCGCCGCGATGAAGACCTTCTACGACGTGCGCAATCTGCCCGGCCTGAAGAAGAAGCCCTCCACTTCCGAGCTGCTCGACTGGCTCAAGCTGCTGGTGGCCGAAGACATTCCGCTCGAGGCGCTGCAGAGCAAGGACGACAAGGTCGCCGTGCCGCCGCTGGTGGGCGCGCTGCTCAAGAACGAACAGGACGTGACGCTCTTCGAGAAGCTCGTCTTCATGCAACGCAACAACCGCTGACCCCATGAGCGGACAAAAACACTCCACCAAGCAGCTCATGAAGCTGGGCATTGCCCAGGCCGTGATGTTCATGGTGGGCGCGATGCTGGGCCGCGGGCTCGGGCTGCTGCTGGGCCTCGATGCCTTCGGCAGCGGCGAGTACAACAAGCGCGAGCTCTTCGGCATCGCGCTGATCGGCCTGGGCGGTGGCGCCGGCGCGCAGGCCGCGCGCGCCTGGTACGTGCACAAGTACGGCGACCCGCGCGGCTGACACCCATACAAGCTCGAACAGAGTCGGAGAAAAGATGGCGTTCGTCGAACCTGTCACGCTGAAGGCCCGCGACCTCGCGCTGGTGCCGCTGTCGCTCGAACACGAAGACGGCCTGCGCGCCGCGGCCGCCGACGGCGAGCTGTGGAAGCTGCGCGTCACCTCCGTGCCCGAGCCCGAGAACACGCGCGCCTACATCGAGACCGCGCTGAAGACGCCCGACCGCTTCGCCTTCGCGGTGACCGAGGCCGCCAGCGGCAAGGTGCTGGGCACCAGCAGCTTCCACGACATCCTGCCGACGGTGAAGCGCGTGGAGATCGGCTACACGTGGTACGCCGCGCACTGCCAGCGCACCCACGTCAACACCACCTGCAAGCTGCTGCTGCTCACGCATGCCTTCGACGTGCTGGGCTGCAACACCGTGGGCTGGCGCACCGACAACTTCAACTTCGCGTCGCAGCGCGCCATCGAGCGTCTGGGCGCGAAGAAAGACGGCGTGATCCGCGGCCATGCGATGCGCCGCGACGGCACCATCCGCGACACCGTCATGTACAGCCTGCGCGCGGGCGAATGGCCCGAGGTCAAGGCACAGCTGCTGTACCTGCTCGACAAGCCGCGCGGCTGACAGACAGACACACAAGGAGCGCTCCATGCTCATCGACTTCTTCTACACGCTGCGTTCGGCCAAGCTGCCGGTGTCGGTCAAGGAATACCTCACGCTGCTGGAGGCCCTGCAGGCCGACGTGGTCGGCCCCAACTCCGACGGCGCCTACGGCATCGACGACTTCTACTACCTCTCGCGCACCGCGCTCGTGAAGGACGAGAAGCACTACGACAAGTTCGACCGTGCCTTCGCCGCCTACTTCAAGGGCGTGGAGATGCTCACCGACTTCACCAAGGAAGTGCCGCTCGACTGGCTCAAGAAGACGCTGGAGCGCGAGTTCACGGCCGAAGAGAAAGCCAAGATCGAGAAGATGGGCTGGGACGAGCTCATGGAAACGCTCAAGAAGCGCTTCGAGGAGCAGAAGGAACGCCACGAAGGCGGCAGCAAGTGGATCGGCACCGGCGGCACCTCGCCCTTCGGCAACGGCGGCTACAACCCGCAGGGCATACGCATCGGCGGCGCGGGCAAGAACAAGAGCGCCGTGAAGGTGTGGGACCAGCGCGCCTACAAGGACTACGACGACACGCAGGAGCTGGGCACGCGCAACATCAAGGTGGCGCTGCGCCGGCTGCGCAAGTTCGCGCGCGAGGGCCACGACGAAGAGCTGGACCTCGACGACACCATCCACTCGACCGCGGCCAACGCAGGCTTTCTCGACATCAAGATGCGGCCCGAGCGCCACAACAACGTCAAGGTGCTGCTGCTGATGGACGTGGGCGGCACCATGGACGAGCACATCCAGCGCGTGGAAGAGCTGTTCTCGGCCGTGAAGACCGAGTTCAAGCACCTGGAGTTCTTCTACTTCCACAACTGCGTGTACGACTTCATGTGGAAGAACAACAAGCGCCGCTTCTCCGAGAAGTTCGCGACCTGGGACATCCTGCGCAAGTACAACAAGGACTACAAGCTCATCTTCGTCGGCGACGCGACCATGAGCCCCTACGAGATCCTGCAGCCCGGCGGCAGCGTCGAGTACAACAACGAAGAGGCCGGCGCCGAGTGGATCCAGCGCCTCACGCACACCTTCCCCAAGTTCGCGTGGATCAACCCCGAGCCGCAGGGCGTGTGGCAGTACCGCCAGAGCATCGCGGTGATGCAGCAGCTCATGTCCAACAGGATGTATCCGCTGACCTTGCGCGGCCTCGAAGAAGCCATGCGCATGCTGTCCAAGTAAGTAGGACGAAGCCGGCGATCTGGCGGGGCCTTCAGGAACCGGCCGGGCTTGCTGTCAGAATCCGCCCATGGTCAGGGTGGTTCCAGTTTCCTTGCCGGCGTGGTGGCCGGCTTTGCTTTTTTCCGGCGTCCTGCTTCTGCAAGGCTGCAGCCTGCTGCCGAAGAAAGATGCGTCCGAAGGCAAGCCCGTGGCCGGTCTCGTGCGCGGCGACAGCACCGCGGATACCACCAAAGACAACAGGAACAGCGACGACAAGAAGGACAAGGCAGACAAGCGCGACGCCTTCACCGTCGACGTGCGCGGCCCCGAGGCCGTGCGCGACTATCTCAAGCTGCACCTCGAGATCCAGCGCTACCGCGAGCTCGACGACCTCGGCGCCACCGAAATATCCCGCCTCATGGTGGCCGCCGAAGCCAACGCCCGCGAGCTGCTGGGCACCCTCGGCTACTTCACGCCCACGCTGACGCTCGAGCTCAACGAAACGCCGCAGGGCGCCAAGGCCCCGCGCGAGATCGTCATCACCGTCTCGCCCGGCGAGCTCACCAAGGTGAGCAACGTGCAGATCAGCTACGGCGGCCCGATTGCCGACGACGCCACTGCCGAGGCCCAGCGCGATTCGATCCGAACCGCCTGGGCGCTGCGCGCGGGCCAGCCCTTCACGCAGCAGGCGTGGGACGAGGCCAAGACCACCGCGCTGCGCAGCCTCACGGCCAAGCGCTTTCCCACGGGCAACATCGAGATCAGCCGCGCCGAGGTCGATGCCGACCGCCACGAGGCGCGCCTGAGCGTCACCTACCAGTCGGGCCCGGCCTACAAGTTCGGCCCGCTGGTGCTGCGCGGCATCCAACGCTACGACCCCGACGGCGCACGCCGCATCGCGCGCCTGCCCAGCGGGCAGGACTACGACCAGCAGAAGCTGCTCGACGCGCAGCAGCGCCTGGCCAGCAGCGGCTACTACGACTCGGTGTTCCTCACGCTCGACACCGAAAGCGGCAACCCGCTGGCCGCGCCCGTCATCGCGCAACTGCGCGAAGCGCCATTGCAGAAGGTGGTGCTGGGCGCCGGCTTCACCACCGACAACGGCCCGCGCCTGTCGGTCGATCACATCCACAACCAGGTGCCGCTGCTCGGCTGGCGCGCGGTATCGCGGCTGTCGGTGGACCGCGACATCAAGTCGCTGAGCACCGAGCTCAACGCCATTCCCGACGACCACGGCTGGCGCTGGTTCTCCGGCGCGGAACTCAAGAGCGAGCAGTCGGGCAGCTACGTGGTCGACAGCGGACGCCTGCGCGGGGGGCGCAACAAGTCGAGCGACCACATCGACCGCAGCTACTTCCTGCAGTACGACTACGCGCAGAACCGCGGCACCAACGCGCCCCCCTCGGCCTCCGCCGTCACCGCCAACTGGGGCTGGACCGGGCGCTACTTCGACAACAACTCCGCGCCCTCGCGCGGCTTCGGCATTGCGCTCGAAGTGGCGGCGGGCTACACGCTCACCGGCATGCAGACGCCCTTCACACGCACCTACGCGCGCTGGCTCGGCGTGTTGCCGCTGGGCTCGAGCGACGACAAGGAAACCAACGCGCGCCGCAGCCGCCTGCAACTGCGGCTCGAAGGCGGCGCGGTGGCGGCCAAGGACAGCGCGCAGATCCCGTCCACCCTGATGTTCCTGACCGGCGGCGACACCACCGTGCGCGGCTACAGCTACAAGCAGATCGGCACCGTGCGCCCCGACGGCACCACCGTGGCCGGCCGCTACCTGGGCGTGGCGAGCGTCGAGTGGCAACGCCCCGTCGTCTACAACAACAAGCTCACCGACTGGGAGAGCGTGGTGTTCGTCGATGCCGGCGCCGTGGCCGACAAGCCCGCGGAACTCAAGCCCAAGGTGGGCGTGGGCGTGGGCGCGCGCTGGCGCAGCCCGGTGGGGCCGGTGCAGGCCGACCTCGCCTACGGCGTGGACAGCAAGAGATTCCGCCTGCACTTCCGTCTCGGCTTCACCTTCTGATTGCCTGTCGATGCAGAACGACGCCAACAACACCGATCCCGCGACCCCGCAGACGCCCGCCGTCGTCAAGCGCTCGCGCACGCGCCGCGCGCTGCGCGCCTTCGCATGGACGGTGCTCGGCCTCTTCGTGGCCGTGCTGCTGCTGGGCGCGGGCGCGTGGTGGTGGCTGGGCTCTAACAAGTCGCTGGCCTTCGCGCTCGCGCAGGCGGCGCAGCGCCTGCCCGCCGGTCAGACGCTGGAGAGCCGCGACGTCACCGGCTCGCTGCGCACCGGCGGCCGCATCGGCTGGCTCAAGTACCAGAGCGAGAGCATCGCCGTCGAAGTAAACGACGCCACCATCGGCTGGCAGCTCGCGCCGCTGTTCCAGCGCAAGGTGCAGCTCGGCGAAGTGCATGCCAAGCAGGTGCTCATCGAAAAGCGCGGCCCGCCGAGCGACAAGCCCACCGAGCCGCTGCAGCAGCTGGCGCTGCCGGTCGATGTCGACGTGCCCTTCCGCATCGACGAAGTGCGCTGGGCCGGCCCGCCCGCGCTGCAGGCGCTCAACCTGTCGGGCAGCTACAGCTACAAGGCCGCCGAGCACGCGCTCGAAGTGAAGGGTGTGGACATTGCCGACGGCCACTACAGCGCGCGCGTCAAGCTGCAGGGCCCCGCGCCGATGGCGATCGACGCCTCGCTCAACGGCCGCGTGAAGGCCCCGCTGGCCGAAGACCACGACATCGACGTGCTGGCCGAAGCCACCGTCAAGGGCACGCTCACCGGCACCGAAGCCCGCCTGCAGGTGGCCGCCGAACTCAAGCCTGCCGAGGAAAGCCCCGACGCCCCGATGGAAGCCAGGCTGCAGGCGCAGATCGCGCCGTGGCTGCCTCAGCCGGTGATCGATGCCAAGGCCGACCTGCGCAACGTCGATGCCTCCAGCCTGTGGCCCGGCGCGCCGGAAACCCGGCTCACCGGCACCGTCGAACTCACGCCCGACGCCGACACCGGCCCGGCCGCATGGAAGGCATCGGCCGACATCCGCAACAGCGTGGCCGGCCCGTGGGACGAAGAAAAACTCCCGGTCGAACAGGTGCAGGCCCGCGTGGGTTTCGACGGCACCAGCTGGACCATTCCCGAAGCCACCGTGCGCGCGGGCGGCGGGCGCATCGACGCGGCCGGCAAGTGGAGCCCCGCGCCCGCCCCGTGGCAGGCCCAGGCCACCGTGCGCGGCGTGCGGCCCGGCGCGCTGTACACCGAGCTTTCCGGCGCGCCCGTGAGCGGCACGCTCAAGGCCGAGCAGAAAGAAAGCACCATCAGCTTCGACGCCGCGCTGCGCGCCGAAGGCGGCGCCGGCAGCAAGGCGCTGCCCGGCTTCGCGCTCGACCGCGCGCTGGCCCAGGGCCAGTGGAAAGACCAGGTGCTCGACCTGCGCACCTTGCGCATCGAAGCCCAGCGCGCCAGCATCGACGGCAAGCTGCAGGTGCGCGTGGCCGACCAGGCCGGCAGCGGCAAGCTCAGCCTGGTGCTGCCGGGCGGCAGCGCGCAGGTCGAAGGCCGTATCGCGCCCACCGCGGGCAGCGGCGACATCAAGGCCAGCATCGACGACGCCGACGCCGTGCAGCGCTGGGTGCAGGGCCTGCCGGGGCTGTCGAACGTGTTCGCGAACGCCAGCGCCAAGGGCTCGGCCAAGCTGGACGCGAACTGGCAGGGCGGCTGGCAGACCATCCAGCGCCGCCTGCAGAACGCGACCGCGCCGGCACAGCGCGGCACCGCCGAGCCCACGCTCAAGGCCATGCTCGGCGTGCCCCGCCTCGACCTGCACCTGCCGGCCTCCGAGCCCGGCGGCGCAGCCACCGCCGTGCAACTGAACGGCCTGCGCGCCGAACTCGCCGGCAGCCTCGCGCAAGCCAGCCTCACGCTGCAGGGCGAAGCCACCACCGGCACCCAGAAAATCACCATCGACACCCGCGCCAGCGGCGGCCTCGCGGGCAACGACCAATGGCGCGCGGCGCTCGCCAGCCTGCGCCTGCAGGCCCAGGACAGCGTCAGCCCCGGCAGCGCCCCCTGGGTGCTGGAGCTGAGCCGCGAAGTGACGGCCACCATCCGCAGCACCAGCGGCAACGCCGCGCGGCTGGACATCGAAGCCTCCGCCGCCGCGGCCACCCTGCGCGGCCCGGTGCCCGGCACCGTGCGCATCGACTGGCAGCCGCTGCGCTTCAGCCAGAGCGGCGCGGCGCCCAACCGGGTGTTCCGCGTGCAGTCCAAGGGCCAGCTGCAGGGCCTGCCCATGGCATGGGCCGGCGCGCTCGGCGCCAACACCACGCTGGGCGAATACGGCATCAGCGGCGACCTGATGTTCGACGGCGACTGGGACATCGACGCCGGCGACACCCTGCGCGCCAAGGCCCGCCTCGCGCGCCAGAGCGGCGACATCCGCGTGCAGGCCGGCGAGGCCGCGCTGGTCACGCGCATCGTGAGCACCGGCACGGGCACCGCCAGCGAACGCACCATGAACTCCGCCACCGCCCCCAACGGCGTGGAAGCGCCCAGCACCCCGGCCGGCCTGCGCCAGGCCGAGCTGCGGCTCGACGCGCAAGGCGACGCCGTGCGCGCCAGCCTGACATGGGACAGCGAACGCGCCGGCAAGATCAACGCCGACATCGACACCCGCGTGCAGCAGCGCGCCGGCGGCTGGCAATGGGCGCCAGACGCGCCGCTGGGCGGCACCATCAAGGCCAGCCTGCCCAACCTGGGCGTGTGGTCGATGCTCGCGCCGCCGGGCTGGCGCATTGCCGGCACGCTCGACGCCGCCGCCACCCTGTCGGGCAACCGCGCCGTGCCGCGCTGGAACGGCACCCTGGGCGCCGACAAGCTCGCGCTGCGCGCGCCGGTCGAAGGCCTGGACCTGCGCGACGGGCGGCTGCGCGCATCGCTGAACGGCGAGCGCGTGGAGATCACCGAATTCACGCTCAAGGGCGGCGCCGGCAGCTCCGCGCGCATTGCCGGCCAGAGCGGCAACCGCAGCACCGCCGCCAGCGAGGCCCGCTCCGACGGCGGCACGCTGTCGGCCACCGGCGACCTCAGCTGGGGCCCGGCCAGCGGCACTGCATCGGGCGTGCGCATGGCCATGCAGGGCCAGTTGCGCGCGCTGCGCGTGCTGGTGCGCACAGACCGGCAAGTCACGCTCTCGGGCGACCTGCAGGCCAAGCTGGACAACGGCCAGTTCACCGTGCGAGGCAAGCTCAAGACCGACCGCGCGGTCATCATCCTGCCCGACGAAACCGCGCCCAGCCTGGGCAGCGACGTGGTCGTGCGCTCCGCCGCCAAGGACCGCGAGGCGGCCGAGGCGGCGAAACGCGAATCCGAGCGCGCCGATGCCCAGGCCGCGAAACCGCAGACCGCCAAGCCGCCGGACATCGTCGTCAACTTCGACCTGGGCGACGACTTCGCGGTGCAGGGCCGCGGCATCACCACCCGCCTGGAAGGCGACCTGGAAATCCGCAGCACCCGGCTGAACGCCCCGCCGCGCATCACCGGCGAAGTGAAGACCGTGAAGGGCCAGTACCGCGCCTACGGCCAGCAGCTCGACGTGGAAACCGGCGTGGCCCGCTTCAACGGCCCCTTCGACAACCCCGCGCTGGACATCCTGGCCATTCGCCCGAACCTGTCGCAGCGCGCGGGCGTGCAGATCACCGGCACCGCGCAGTCGCCGCGCGTGAAGCTGTATTCCGAGCCCGCCCTGTCGGACGCCGAAACCCTGTCATGGGTGATCCTGGGCCGCGCATCCGCCACCAGCGGCGGCGAATCGGCGCTGCTGCAGCAGGCGGCGCTGTCGCTGCTGGGCAAGATCGGCGGCAGCGGCTCCGGCGGCAGCCTGGCCAGCCGCTTCGGGCTGGACGAACTGGGCTTCAAGGGCCCGGGCAGCGGCGGCGACCTGCGCGAATCGGCGGTGACGCTGGGCAAGCGGCTGTCGAAGGACTTCTACATCACCTACGAGCGCAGCATCGGCGGGACCTTCGGCACGCTGTTCATCTTCTACGACCTGACCACCAAGCTCACGCTGCGGGGGCAGGCGGGGCAGACGAGCGGGCTGGATCTGATCTATACGGTGAAGTACGACTGACCGATTGAAGTCCGGTCCGGGGAAGGCGCGCTGCCAAGCTGGTAAAGTGCGGGCCGCCACCCTCCGTCTTCGTAGTTCAATGGATAGAACGGGGTCCTCCTAAGACTCAGATACAGGTTCGATTCCTGTCGAAGGCACCAGAAACCTGTTGATTCTCAACAGGTTTTTTTTTGGCCAGACGTTGCCGACACAACTGCCCCGGACTCACAGCGTCATCATCCTGACCCGGGCCAAAAGAGCTGACGAACGCAAGTTTTTACCGTTCCACCTGGGCGCGTTCGTGCAAGCTGTGCTGACGTCCCCAAAAGTGTCGGCAGCGCTGACGCAAGTTCACGGCGAGGCCGTATTGGCCGCCTTCAAGAATGCCTATTCCGTCAAATTGCTGAAACTGCCTGCAGGTCACACCGAAACCGACCTCCGTTGTGGACTGCTGGCTGATAGGCGAGGTCAAAGCACATTTCGACTACCGACAAGGTCAGCAATTTGTGTCCCAACGAGGCCTGCCGCACATACCCGCGCAATCCGAGAACTACTGGGCATTTCCCGTTGCCTGAACAGCCCCGTTCCTCTCTAAAGTAAACGCCCTCGTCCCCCAACACCCCACCAAGTGGGCAAGGAGCGCAACCCCCTCAAGCACCTGAACGATTGAACCGCACCACCTCGCAGCGGGTCATCGGCGCGTAGCCGCATCGATGCAAATGCGAGGTCCCAAAAGGCGACGGCCGGGATGCGTCAACACCCCAGCCGTCTGACCAAGTGAAGTGCCCAACTTTCGAAAGGAAGCACCCCAAATGGCTACCCGGAATATAGCCCGCCCCTCCACGCCCCTAGCTCACGCCGACGCCCCACCCGACGCCGTGACGCTCCTGGAGGAAAAGAGCACGCAGCTCTATTCGCTGCTCTGCTATTGCCACGGCAACGGCCCGCCGCAGCAGGAAGACGCAGGGCCAGAACATCGCGGCAACGTGTTCTGGCTCGCTTCGGAATTGGCAAGAGAAGTGATGAACCTGATTCAGGTCTGCATCCCGCGAGAGCGGTAGGCAGCACAGGCCGATCGCTCAACGCCGCACGTAGCTCTTCGCCCCGCTGTCGCTCAGGCAGTACTGCCCGCCGCGCGGCCCGGTGCATATGCGCCCCGATCTGCAAGAGCAATCGCCGGTGCCGGCGGGCGGCTGCGGTGCCAGCAAGTTGCGCACCGCGCCCCCGCCGCCCTGCGGCCCCGTGCAAACCTTCTTCGATCCGCTGATCGAGCCGTCATTGCACACGAACAACTCGCCGGAGCAATGCGACACACCGCCCTTGCTTCCCGAGCAGGGGTAGTTCGCGGCAACGGCGTTGAAGGCCAACGCGCATGCGCCAAGCGCGAACAGCAACGCCGCGCGCCACATGATCGAGCGGCTCAGCATTTCAGGTCGAAGAAAGACTTCCGGGCCTTGTACAACGCGACCTCCGCGCGACCCTTCTCCGCACCGCTCGTTCGCGCCACGTCGCCCTGCAATTCGGCAATCTGCCCATCGAGCGTATCGCAGCGGGCTTGAACGCCGGCCGGCAGGTTCACGCGGTGCCGCAGGACATTCATGTCCTCATGCGACTTTCCGGTGAGCGGCCGGAAGGCCGTGTCCATCGACTTGCGAAACTCCTCGCGCTGCACCTCAGCGCCCTTGCGCGATGTGCCGCCCATCTTGTCCATGCCTTGCGTCGGCGTCACGTCGACGGTCTTGCCACCCACGCAAGGCGCGTCGGAGTAGCTGACCTTTCCGCCGGTTTCGCAGCGGTAGACGGGCGGCTGGGCAAGCGCTGTCGAGGTGGCGCAAAGCAAGAGACAGGCGAGCAGAACTCTCACGTCGAATCTTTCACGATGGGGTTCACTGGCGGCCGGCGACCTATGGCGCGGCGGGGATTTCTCGAAACTAACATCGGCCGCGCCGCAAGCACCTGCTCGTGTTCCCTGAGCCCGTCCATCGCCGGCGCTGCACTCGCGGCTATCGCACGCTGAAGAAAAGATGAAGAAAACAAGGCCGCAAAGCCCTGCGGCACCAACTGTTAATTACTGGTAACGCGGCACGGCTCCAATCGGGCACGGGAACGTTCCCAGCCTTCTTCATTGCAGCCCCCCTCGTGACTTCCGCCACCGACCCACGCACTCCCCGCTCCCGCAACATCCTCGGCCGCCGGCTGCTGGCCACTTTCAGCGTCGTGCTGCTGCTGACCCTCGCGGGCTCGGGCATCGGCATCTGGTCGCTGGCGAAGGTGAACGACGCCACGCATGAGGCCATCCAGCAGAACGGCGTGTCGGAACGCCTGGTGGTCGACGCCTACCGCCTGCAGGCGATCAACGCCGAGCGCTACAAGGCGATGGCGCTGAGCTCCGAGCCCGAGGTCGGTGAGATCCTGGCCGCCGACATCCAGGCGACGGAAAAGCAATACAACGAGCTGATGCAGCAGGTCGACGAGCGCTTGAAGTCCGCGCCCGACCGCGCGCTGCTCGCGCAGATCGAAGCCGCGGGCACCGACTTCAAGGCGACCGTGAAAGAGCTGATCGCGGCGCGCGACTCGGGCCTGACGGAGCGCATCCGCAATGTCTATTCGCAGCGCTTCCAGCCGGGCTCGGCCGCGCTGCTGGCGGCGGTGTCGAAGCTCGCGCAGGCGCAGCGCGACGCCATCGACGCTGCAGACTCCCGCATCGACGGCCTGAGCGCCTCGGCGCGGCTGGCGCTGGTGGTGTTCTGCGCGGCGGCGCTGCTGGTGGGCGCGGTGCTGGCGCAGTGGCTGGTGCGCAGCATCAGCAGGCCGATCCGCGCGGCCGGCGAAACGGCGCAACGCGTGGCCAGCCTCGACCTGCGGCAGGACATCGCGGGCCACTCGCGCGACGAGGCAGGGCAGATGCTGCAGGCGCTGGGCGCGATGCAGGGCGCGCTGCGCGAACTGGTCGAGCGCGTGCGCGAGTCGGTGCAGAACGTGCGCGTGGCCGCGGGCGACATGGCGCAGGGCAATTCGGAACTCTCGTCGCGCACGGAAGAAGCCGCGTCGAGCCTGCAGCAGACGGCCGCCGCGCTGGAGCTGGTGATGCGCAACGTGGCGCAGTCGAGCGAGGCCGCGGGCCGCGCGGAGCAGATGGCGGGCGCCGCCGCCACGGTGGCTGCGCAGGGCGGCGAGGTGGTGTCGCAGGTGGTCGGCACGATGCAGGACATTCACCGCGCGTCGCACAAGATGGCCGACATCATCGGCGTGATCGACGGCATCGCGTTCCAGACGAACATCCTTGCGCTCAACGCGGCGGTGGAAGCCGCGCGCGCCGGCGAAGCGGGCCGGGGCTTCGCGGTGGTGGCGGCGGAGGTGCGGCAACTGGCCACGCGTTCCGCGGCGGCGGCGCGCGAGATCAAGGGCCTGATCGAGAACTCGGTGCAGCGCATCGAGGCCGGCACGCAACTGGCCGACAGCGCGGGCCAGACGATGGGCCGCATCATGGCGTCGATCCAGCAGGTGGCGGGCACGGTGAACGACATCACCGAGGCCACGCATGCGCAGACGCGCGACATCGGCCAGATCAACACCGCCGTCTCGCGGCTGGACCGCATGACGCAGCAGAACTCTGCGCTGGTGGAAGAGTCGGCCGCCGCGTCGCAAGGCCTGCGCGACCAGGCGCACAGCCTCGACGCGCTGATCAGCCAGTTCGTGCTGCCGGGCGACGGCGAGGCGGCGCAAGACGCGCGCGATGCGCAATGGCTGCCCGCCCGCAAGGTGCTGCTGGCGGCAACGCCCGAAGACCGCCTGCTGCCGGCCTGACGGGCAGCCTCGTCAGCGAATCAGGTCCATCGACGCGATCTGCGGCGTGACCTTGGCTTCGGTCGCGGTGAGCAACTGGCCGTTCGATTCTTTCCAGCACATGATGTTGGTCAAGCCCGAGCCCGCCGGGCCGGGCGCCTGAATCGACACCGCCTTCCAGCCCTTGCATGCGCCGCCCACGGTGGTGGGTCGGTCGAGAAACACGTATTCGGTGCCGGCGTCGATGCGCAGCACGCCCACCACGCCGGGCGGAAACGGCTTGCGCGTCTGGGCCGATGCCGTGCAGGCGACGGTGGCCATGACCATGGCCAAGAAGAAGATGCGCCCCATGCCTGATGCTCCGGTGTTTTTGTCGAAGGCCGATATTACTTTTGCGCTTCGGCACGCTGCCGCCAAGGCTTGTGCGCCCCGCCCTCCGAGCGCACGCTGACGAACTGGCTCGCGCGCAGCTTCACCCGTGCCACGGCGGCGTCGAGCGAGGGCTGGTCCATGATCACCAGCTCGCCATGCCGCAGGCCGTCCAGCGCGATTTCGGCCACGCCGGCATAGCCGCCGCTGACGCCCTGCTTGAAGTGGAACGAGCAAGACCAGCCGCCCTTCAGGTCGACGGAAATTGGATGTGAGGTCAAGGGTACGCGGGTGCTCTGGAACTGCCTGGCGCCATGCGGGCGGGCGTGTCCATGGATTGTTTTTTTTGGCGGGTCCAGTGTCGCGACAGCGCCGTCAGCGTCAATCCCATGAACGGGTTATTCGGTGCGGCGGCCGGCCCCTTCCCTACCTGATTTCGGTGATGGTCCGATGGCGTGGAAGCCGTTTCAATCGGCGCCTCGCGGCCGCAATCGGCGCGCCGCTTTGGAACTGTCTTCAGAAGAAGCAACGAGGAGATCGATCATGGATCGGAGAAGGTTTGCGCTCAGCGCGGTGGGCATCGCGGTATTGAGCGGATGCGGTGGCGGTGGCAGCGGAGGCGGCGGTGGCTTCGCCTTTCCTCCGGTCGGTGGGTCGCCCGCGCCCGCCCCGGGCGAGCCTTCCGCGCCGCTACCGCCCGCGCCGCAACCGCCGGTACCGCCCGCACCCAATCCACCGGCACCGCCGGCCGGCCCCGAGCTTGCAACGCCGACCCTGTTGCCCGCATCGACGATCCTCACGCAGAGCATCGAGACTGAAGACAGAACCCTCAACGCAGCTGTAGGCCCCGGCCAGGCGAACTTCTGGGACCTGCGGCCCGACTTCTGCATCGGGGACGGCTGGAAAAGCCAGTTCGCGGGTGCGCTGGCATTGGGCGTGAGAGTCGGCAGGAGTTCGGCCGGGTTCGACGGCGACCAGAAGTTCAAGGAACTGACGCCGCTGGGCCCGGAGATGACGGCGGCCGACGGCCTGAAGATCGTCTCGATCACGGACAACCCACAGTTCCAGTCGAACGGCTTTGCGGCGTTTCTGCATGCCGTGCCCGACGCACGGCTGCAGCAGACCCTGGACCTGCGGCAAGCCGTGGCCCCGGTGAACGTCCAGTGGACCGGCAAGTGGGGCGCGCTGCGTGGCAATTTCGTCGGCAGCGGCGACGACGTCATTGACCCTCCGGAGCCGGCCTTCATGCAGGTCGTGCTGCGCGACACCAGCGGCAAGGAGCTCCGAACCCTCTTCAAAGTCGACAGCACGGGCAACTCGAACACATGGGGGCAGCCCGCCGATCTGACGGACTTTGCCGGCCAGGTGGTCGTGCTGTCGTTCGAGCAGTGCAACTGCGGCCAGGGCACGTCGATCGAGATGGTGTCGGTGGACGACAGCGCGCCCCGCTCCCGGAGCTTCATCGTCAACGGCGACTTCAGCGCCGGCCTGTCCGGCTGGACCGTGTCGCCGACGCGAGGCGTCCAGAACATCCGCTCCGCTACCAGGACGCTGAACAAGCTCGAAGTCCAGCGCACCTTCTACGCTCAGCCCAACCAGTCGTGGGGGCGCATGACGGACACCTTCCACAACCCCACGGCGTCGTCCATCACGGCAAAGGTGACGTATGTCAGCTTCCTCGGCTCGGACGGCGCCGGCGTGATCTACCCACCGGCGAGTGCGCCGCAGAAGGCGGTGTCGGTGTGGGACGGCTACGGCCTGGGCCGCGACGCGGGCATCGTCTTCGGCACGGCAGACGGCGTCGACTACAGCTCCGCCTCGATGCTCAACTCACGGGACGGCAGGAACACGGTGACGGTGGACTTCAACATCACGGTGCCGGCCGGCGGCACGGTCACGCTGGCCAACTTCCTGATCCTGACGGGCACGAACACCTGGTTCGGCGCCACGAGCATCGCGGCCCGCGCCACCGATGTGGACACGCAGGCCGCCGCGATTGCCGCGAACTTCCGCACCGACGTTCTCTACCAGCGCGGCCTGACGCAGCTGCAGCTGGACACGCTGAAGAACTTCTGAGCGCGGAGCCCCGGGGGGCTCACACCACCCGGTGCTCTTCCACCACGAACGCCGTGATCTCCGCCAGGAAGGTGAGCGCATGCGCCATCGTCACCTGCCCTTGCGGCGACGCGAAGGCGGCGTTCAGCGTGTCGGTGTTCTCGAACCACAGCTCGACGATGCCGTCGATCGGCAGCTCGGGGTAGCCGCAGGGCGTGCCCTTCACGAACTCGCGCGCGGTCACCACGTTCTGGCGGTAGCCGCTCACGCCGGGCATGCGGCGCACATGGTCGGCGTGCACCCGCCATTCGCGGCGGAAGTCTTCCTCGGACTGCGCGGCCGGCCGGCGCAACAGCGAGATGCGCTTGAGCAGGCCATGGGGCTCGGGCGGCAGCGCGATCACTTCCGTCTGCGCGACCGTCACGATGTGCAGGCCGCCGAGAAAGCGCTCTTCGTCGGCGCGGATGGCCGTAGCCAGTTCGCCGTCGGTGAAGGCCTGGGTCGCCTGCGCGGCGGCGTCGAAGCGCAGCTGCGAAAAGCCGTCGAAGTCCCACGGCCCGCGCGCGAAGTCGATGCCGCGTTGCAGCCGGTCGACCACCAGGTTCTGCCGGTAGCCGCGCAGCGTGGGCAGTTGCGCCACCAGCGGGCCGTGCCGGTCGCGCCAGTGGCTGCGGAAGGCTTCGTCGGTCCAGTCGGGCTTCTTGCGGATCAGGCCCATGCGCAGGGTGGCGGGGGTCGTCGTCGATTCGGTCATTGCGTGCTTGTCTCCTGGTTGTTGTTGGATGCCGCCGCCGCTTCGGCCCGCGCACGCGCCAGGCCCGGGGCGCGCTTGGCCAGCCACACGCCGTGGCGCACGGGCCAGCGTTGGTAGCCGGGGTCCGCGCCGAGCGCGGCGGCCGCGTGGTGCGGCCAGTAGGGGTCGAAGAGCGCCTCGCGCCCGAGCGCGATCAGGTCGGCGTCGCCGGCGGCGAGCACGGCTTCGGCCTGCTCGGCGTCGACGATCATTCCCACGGCCTGCGTGGGCACCTGCGCCTCGCGCCGGATGCGCGCCGAGAACGGCACCTGGAAGCCCAGCCCGCGCGGCACCGGCAGCGCGCGCGTCTCTTCGGTGAGGCCGCCCGACGAGCAATCGATCACGTCGACGCCGCAGCGCTTGAGCTCGCGCGCGAGCACCACGGAATCGTCGAGGCTCCAGCCGTCGAGCGTGCCGTCCACCGCCGACAGGCGGCAGAACAGCGGCTTGTGCGCCGGCCATGCGGCGCGCACGCGCTGCGCGATTTCCAGCGCGAGCCACATGCGGTTGTCGCGGCTGCCGCCGAGCGCGTCGCCACGGTGGTTGGCGTTGGACGACAGAAAACTCGCGACGAGGTAGCCGTGCCCGAAGTGCAGCTCGACCACGTCGAAGCCCGCCTTGTCGGCGCGCAGCGTCGCGTCGACGAAATGCTTCACGACCGAGGCGACGCCGTTGGCGTCGAGCGCGCGCGGCGCCGACCAGCCCGGCCCGGCCGCGAGGGCGCTGGGCCCGAGGCGCTCCCATGGCTCTTCGTCGGCGGCCATGCGCGCGTCATCGAGCGCCGCGCCGCCTTCCCACAGCGGCTCGCTGCCGGCCTTGCGGCCCGCATGCGCCAGTTGCACGCCGATGGCGCTGCCCTGCGCATGCACGAAGTCGACCACGGCCTTCAGCGGCGCGATCTGGTTGTCGTTCCACAGGCCGAGGTCGGCCGTGCCGATGCGCCCGCGCGGATCGACCGCCGTGCTTTCGGTGAGGATCAGCCCCGCCCCGCCGAGCGCGAACTTGCCCAGGTGCACCATGTGCCACGGCGTGGCATGGCCGCGCTCGGCGGCGTGCTGGCACATGGGCGAGATGACGACGCGGTTGGCCAGCGTGAGGCCGCGCAGTTGCAAAGGCTGGAACAGCAGGGGAAGAGAGTCGGACATGAATGGCAGGAATCAGGGCGCGGTGGTAGTCGCGGCGGGCCGCGTGCCGAGCCAGGTGCCGCTCATCACGGCGACGAAGCCGAAGAGGTGCCACCACGTCAGCACTTCGCCCAGCAGCAGCGCCGCGAAGGCGACGCCGAACACCGGCACCCAGTAGAGAAAGACGGCCGTGCGCGCCACGCCGATGACGGAGATCGCACGGTTCCAGATGAGGTTGCCGGCCGCCGTGGCGGCAATGCCGGAGAACAGCACCAGCGCCCACGGCCATGCGCCGGGGAACAGCTCGGCGGTGCCCAGCCGCGAAGGGCCGAGCAAGGTATGCAGCACCAGCATGGCGGTGCCGATCATGTAGATCACCCAGCTGATCGACAGCGGATCGATCTGCCGCGCGAGCCGCTGCACGCCCACGCCGCCCACGGCGAAGCTCACCACCGCCAGCGCCAGCATCAGGTCGCCGATGCCGGCGCGCGAAAGGCCCGCGCCGGGGTGGCTCAGCACCACGGCCGCCACGCCCGCGAAGCCCAGCGCCACGCCCAGCATGCGCCGGGGCGTGAAGCGCTCGCGGAACACCAGCGCGGCCATGAGCGCCGACACCAGCGGGCTCAGCGCCATGATGAGCGCGCCGTTGGTGGCGGTGGAGCGCAGCAGGCCCTGCGCGAACAGGATCTGGTTGGCGTAGACCATGAGGAACGCGCAGCCCGTCATGGCCGCAAGCTGCCGCGCGCCGAGCGCGGGCACGCCGCCCCGGCGCCACAGCACGATGGCCGACAGCGCCAGGCATGCCACCACCATGCGCAGCGAGGCCAGCGGCAGCGACTCGAAGGACGTGGTGAGCGCCTTCACGGCGGACACGTTCACGCCCCACAGCACCATCGCCAGGAGCATCCAGCCCTGCACGGCGGCGGGTGTCGCGCCGGGTGCCGGCGCGGGTGCGCGCGCGGCGGAGGTGGGTGTCACATCAGCCTTCGAGTTCGTTCCACATCTCGATGTCGCGCTCCGCGGTCCAGATGCGCGGATGCACATAACCGGTGGCCTCGTCGTACGCGCGGGTCACGTCGAAGGGCATGCAGTGGTCGAAGATCACCCAGTGGCCGTAGGTGGGGCGCAGCGCGGCCACGGTTTCCTTGTAGATCGCGTTCAGCGTCTTGCCCTGGGCCACGCCGTTGTTGACCAGCGTGTACACGTCGGAGATGAAAGCGCGCGTGGAAGCGATGGCCTTGCGCACGTCGGCGGCGTTCTCCAGCGCGGCGCCGCGGCCGGGCACCAGCTTCTCGAAGCCGAAGCCCGCGAGGCGGTCGAGCGTGGTGGGCCAGTCGCGGAAGTAGCAGTCGCCGGCGTAGGCGGTGCTCTGGTATTCGACGAGGTCGCCCGCGAAGCAGATCTTCTGGTCTTCCAGGTAGGCGATGGTGTCGCCCTTGGTGTGGCCGCGGCCGACTTGCGCGATCTTGACTTCGAGCTTCTTGCCCAGCCACACGCTCATGGTGCCGTCGAAGGTCATGGTGGGCCAGGTCAGGCCCGCGGGCACCGATTCGACATTGCGGAACAGGCGCGGGAAGCGGCCGATCTCGCTGGCCTTGTCCTGCTCGCCGCGCTCGACGATCAGGTCGTAGGTGTCGCGGCTGGCGATGATCTGCTCGGCGCCTTCCTTGAAGTAGGCCGACGCGCCCAGCACGCGCACCGCGTGATAGTGGCTCAGCAGCACGTACTTGATGGGCAGCGGCGTGACTTCGCGGATGCGGCGGATCACGTCCTGCGCCATTGCCGGCGTGGCCTGGGTGTCGACCACCATCACGGCTTCGTCGCCGATGAAGATGCCGGTGTTGGGGTCGCCTTCGGCGGTGTAGGCGTAGGCGTTCTCCGAGAGGCGGGTGAACGAGACCTTCTTTTCCTCGAGGTCGGCGTGGCTGGCGAATTTCTTGGTGGTCATTGGAAGCAGTCCTTTGGAATGAGTGAGCAATGGGTCAGTGCGTGCCGAGGTACGCGGACTTCACCTTGGGGTTGTCGAGCAGCTCGCGCCCGGAGCCCTCGAGCGTGATGCAGCCGGTTTCCAGCACGTAGGCGCGGTCGGCCACGCCCAGCGCCTGCTTGGCCATCTGTTCCACCAGAAGGATGGTCAGGCCCGAGCTGCGCAGCTGGCGGATGGCGTCGAAGATGTCCTTGATGATGAGCGGGGCCAGGCCCAGCGAGGGCTCGTCCAGCAGCAGCAGGCGCGGCTCGCTCATGAGCGCGCGGGCAATGGCCAGCATCTGCTGCTCGCCGCCCGACAGCGTGCCCGAGGGCTGGTGCTGGCGCTCCTTCAGGCGCGGGAAGCGCGCGAACTCGCGTTCGATGGCGTTCTCCACGAAGGCCTTGTCGTTGCGGCGCGAGTAGGCGCCCAGCATCAGGTTCTCGCGCACCGTCTGGTCGGGGAACACGCCCCGTCCTTCGGGCGAAAGCGCCACGCCCAGGCCCACGCGCTTGTGCGAGGGCACATGGGTGCAGTCGTTGCCGTCGATGAGCACGCGGCCCTCGGCCACGGGCTCCAGCCCGACGATGCTCTTGAGCAGCGTGCTCTTGCCGGCGCCGTTGGCGCCGATGATGGTGACGACCTCGCCGGCGCGCACTTCCAGGCTCACGCCCTTGACGGCCTCGATGGCGCCGTACGAGACCTTCACCGATTCGATTTTCAGCATGATGGTTTCGGTCTTTCTGCTCAAGCCGGCATGGCCGTGGCCAGTGCCTCTTCTTCTTCGTCGTCCACGCCCAGGTAGGCCTCGACCACGCGCGGGTTGGCCTGCACCTCGGCGGGCTTGCCCTCGGCGATCTTGATGCCGTAGTCGAGCACGATCACGTGGTCGGAGATGGACATCACCAGGTCCATGTGGTGCTCCACCATCAGGATCGACACGCCGCACTTGCCGATGCGCAGAAGCAGTTCGCCCAGCTCGGCGGTCTCCTGCGGGTTCAGGCCGGCGGCCGGTTCGTCGAGCAGCAGCAGTTGCGGCTCGGTGGCCAGCGCGCGCGCCAGTTCCACGCGGCGCTGCAGGCCGTAGGGCAGGCTGCCGGCGGGCCAGTGCGCGAGGTGGCCCAGGTCCACCAGGTCGAGCAGCTGCAATGCACGCTCGCGCGTCGCGCGCTCCTGCTTGCCGGCGGTGGGCCATGCCACCAGCGACGACAGGAAGCCGTTGCTCATGCGGCTGTGGCGGCCCAGCATGACGTTGTCGAGCACCGACAGGTCGGCGAACAAACGCAGGTTCTGGAAGGTGCGGCCCATGCCCAGGCAGCAGATGGTGTGCGCCGGCTGGCCCACGATGTTCTGGCCCAGGAAGCGGATCACGCCCGCGTCGGGTTCGATCACGCCGGTGAGCATGTTGATCATGGTGCTCTTGCCCGCGCCGTTCGGCCCGATGAGCGCATGGATGTGGCCGCGCTGCAGGCGAAACGACACGTCCTGCGCCGGCTTCACGCCGCCATAGGACTTGGTCACGCCCTGCACCACCAGCAGTTCGCCTTCGCCGCCGGGGCCGATCTGGCCCGGAATGCCGTTGCCGCCCGGGCCTTCGCCGCGATGGCGCGACTTCATGAACCACTTGTTGAACAGGCCCACCACGCCGCCCGGCATGACGTACAGCGCGAACAGCAGCAGGAAGCCGTACAGGAAGTGCTGCGCCGAAGGCCAGCGCGCCAGCAGCGCGTCGGTCAGCGTGAGCAGCACCGCGCCCACCAGCGGGCCGTACATCGAGCCCGCGCCGCCGAACAGCACCAGCAGCAGGATGAAGATCGACAGGTGGAAGGTGATGAAGTCGGAGTTGATGTACTGGTTCTGCTGCGCCACGAGCGCGCCCGCGATGCCGCAGGTGACGGCCGCGACCACGAAGGCCATGACCTTGGCGCGGTACACGCGCACGCCCACGGAAGACGAGGCGATCTCGTCCGCCTGCAGCGACAGCAGCGCGCGCCCGAAGCGCCCGCCCAGCAGGTTGCGCAGCAGCAGGTGCAGTGCGGCGCACAGCACGATGCCGAGGATGACCCACTGCGTGGTGTCGAGCGGCGCGCCCTTCCAGGTGAGCGGACGAATGCCGTAGATGCCCTGCGCGCCGCCGAACACGTCGGTCCATTCGCCCACGAGCTTCTCGACCACGATGCCGAAGGCCAGCGTGACCATGGCCAGGTAAGGCCCCTTCACGCGCAGCGAAGGCAGCGCGATGAGCACGCCGCACAGGCCCGAGATGACGGCGGCCAGCGCGAGCGCGAGCCACGGGTCCATGTCGGTGCGCGAAGTCAGCAGCGCCACGCCGTAGGCGCCGGCCGCGAACAGCCCGGCCTGGCCGAGCGATTTCTGTCCCGCGTAGCCGACCAGCACGTTCATGCCGGCGGCGCACAGGTAGTAGACGCACATCATGAAGGCGATGCGCAGGTAGTAGTCGTTGCCGAACATCGACACGACGGCGATCAACGCGGCCGCGAACGCGACCACGCCGGCGGGGTGTGCGAGGCGCTTCATACCTTCTCCACCGTCGAGCGGCCGAACAGGCCCGTGGGACGGAAGGCCAGCACCAGGATGACGAGCGCGAACACCGCCACCTCGCGCCACTGCGCCTGCCAGAGGTTGACCATCGACTCGAGCACGCCGAGCAGGAAGCCGCCGATCACGCAGCCTCGCGGATTGCTCAGTCCGCCGATCATCGCGCCGGAGAAGCCCTTGAGCCCCACGGTCAGCCCCATGAAAAGAGAAGCCTGCGCGATGGGTGCGAGCAAAAAGCCCGAGAGCCCCGCCAGCGCCGAGCTGACGACGAAGGCGCCGATCATCATCGCGTTGGTGTTGATGCCCATCAGGCTGGCCACGTTGCCGTTCTGCGCCACCGCGCGCATGGCCTTGCCGACCATGGTGCGGTTCATGACGCGGTCGAAGCCGAACATCACGACCACGGCCACGCCCAGCGTCAGCAGTTCCTGCGGGCGCACGCCCACGCCGAACATGCGCAGCACGGTGTCGCCCACCGGCGCGGGCACCACCACGGGCTTGGGCCCCCAGATGGCCAGGCCCACGCTCTGCAGGATCACGCCGAAGCCCAGCGTGCTCATCACCCACGCCATGCCGGGGCGGCCCGCGAAGGGGCGCACGCCCAGCACGTAGAGCAGCCAGCCCAGCAACCCCATCACGCCGAGCGCGGCCACCAGCGCGAACAGCTGCGCGCCCGCGCCGGGAATGGCGTCGCCGAAGGTGGTGGAGTCGAAGGGCTTGCCCAGCACCAGGAACAGAGCGCTCATGCCGATGAACGCGCCGGCCGAGACGAACTCGCCGTGCGAGAAGTTCAGCGTCTTGGTCGTCGTGAACGTGATGCTGAATCCGAGCGCCACCAGCGCATAGGCACCGCCGACGGCGAGCCCGCTGATGAGCGCCTGCAGGAGCGCTACAACCATGGTCTGTGTCTCTTCTTGCTTCTTGCTTTGCTTACTGCTTGAAGTCGGCCGGCTTCAGGCCGTCGATCAGCGCGTCGTTGTAGGGCAGCAGCTTGCCGTCCTTCCAGCGGATCCAGACCAGGTCCTTGGCGGTCAGGGCTTCGTGGTTGGTCTTGCTGAAAGGCTTCTCGTAGGTCTTGAGCACGCCTTGCACCGGCGTCTTCAGGTCTTCGAGCGCGGCGCGCACTGCCGCGCCGTCGGTGCTGTTGGCCTGCTTCATGGCCTGGGCCAGCAGCTGCATCGAGTCATAGCCGTGCAGCGCGAAAGAGAACGAGCCCGGTGCCTTCAGCTTCGTGCCGATGCGGTCGAACAGCTTCTGCTGCGCGGGCGTGCGCGTCTCGCTCACGGTGCGCATGAAGATCGGCTTCTCCGCCAGCGCCTTGCCGGCCGCGTCGTAGAAGGTGATGTTGTCGGCGGCCCAGGAGGTGAGCGTCAGCGGGAAGTAGTTGATCTTCTCCATGCTGCGCACCAGCTGCGCGATGGGCGTGCCCTGCGCCCACACCACCACGGTGTCGACGTTGGCGGCCTTCATCTTGCTCAGCTGCGAGGTCATGTCGGTGTCGCCGACGCCGAAGCGCTCGGTGGCCGCGATCTTGATGTCCTGCAGCTTGGCGATCTCTTCCATGTCCTTCAGGCCGCCCTGGCCGTAGCCGGTGGTCTCGGCCATCAGGCCCACCACCTTGGAGCCGGCGGTGTTCTTCTTCACGTAGGCCATGAGCGCCGCGACCTGCTCGCGGTCGACCATCGACACGCGGAACATGTAGTTGTCGGCGCCGGGGCTCATGGGCTTGGTGATGTCGGTGCCCGAGCCCACGTTGCCCAGCACCGGAATCTTCTTCTGGTTGGCGATGTGCTTCCAGGCCATCGCGTTGCCCGAGTTGGTGGGGCCGAACACGGCGACCACCTTCTCGTTGTCGATCAGGTCGCTCATGTTCTGGATCGACTTGGGCGGTGCCGACACGTCGTCGCGCGTGACCAGCGCGAGCTTCTTGCCCAGCACGCCGCCGGCGGCGTTGATGTCGGCAATGGCCGCTTCCATGCCCAGCACCGCGGCCTGGCCGCTCTGCGCCGAGGGCGAGGCCGACAGGTCGCCGTTGTAGCCCAGCTTGATGTCTTGCGCCGAAGCACCGGCGGTGAAGGCAGCGAACGCGGCCGTGGCGAGCAGGGTCTTGTACAGACGGAGGGTTTTCATTCTTTGTCTCCTGATGGATTGACGGACGAGGAAGCGGTAGGAAATTGCAGGCGGCTCAGACGGCGAGGAAGCCGCCGTCCACCGGCAGCACGATGCCGGTGACGTAGCGCGACATGTCGCTGGCCAGGAAGATCACCGGGCCGACGAGGTCTTCGGTCTGGCCGACGCGGCCCATGGGAATGCGCGTCATGAAGGACTCGAGGCGCTGCGGGTTGTCGCGCGTGGCGGCGGTCATGGGCGTCTCGATGACGCCGGGCGCGAGCGCGTTGACGCGCACGCCGGCAGGCGCCAGTTCCTGCGCGAGCGATTGCGTCAGCATCTTGATGGCGCCCTTGGACGGCGAGTAGCCCAGGCTCGCGCCCTGCCCCGCGTAGGCGGCGATGGAGGCGATGTTGATGATCGAGCCCCGGGTCTGCTTGAGCACCGGAATGAAGGCCAGCGTGGTGTTGAAGGTGCCGTGCACGTTCACGTCGATGGTCTTCTTCCAGTTGGCCGCGGCGTTCGGGCTGCTGGTGTTCTCGCGAATGATGATGCCGGCGTTGTTGACCAGCAGGTCGACGTTGCCGATTTCCTTGGCCACGCGCTCGGCGAGCGCATGGCAGGCCTCTGGCGCGGTCACGTCGAGCACGAAGGACCAGGCCTGGCCGCCTTCATTGCGCACCAGCTGCGCGGTCTCGTTGACGGTGGCTTCGTTCATGTCGGTCACGACCACGCGGGCGCCGGCCTGCGCCAGGCCGAGCGCGAGCGCGCGGCCGTTGCCCTGGCCGGCACCGGTAACGAGGGCGAGGCGGCCTTCGAGCAGGCGCGGCGCGACGTTGGAGGGAAAGGCCATCGGTGTCTCCTTCTGTGTATGTGTGGAATGCGGATGCGTTGACTGGCTGGCTGCTGGAAAAACTCAGGCCTTGCGGCTCACCGGCACGGCTTCGCGCTGTTCGACCTTCAGTTGCACCGCCGCGGCGGCTTCGGCCTGCGCGAGCTGCAGGCCCGCCACGTAGCCGAAGGTCAGCGCCGGGCCGAGCGTGATGCCGGCGCCGGGGTAGTTGCCGCCCATCACGCTGGCCGCGTCGTTGCCGACGGCGTACAGGCCCTTGATCGGCTGGCGGTTGGCGTCGAGCACGCGGGTCTTCTCGTCGGTGACGAGGCCGGCGAAGGTGCCGATGTCGCCGATCACCAGCTTGATGGCGTAGTAAGGGCCGTGCTCCAGCGGCGCGACGCACGGGTTGGGCGTGACGTTGGCGTCGCCCTGGTAGCGGTTGTAGGCCTTGCTGCCCTTGCCGAAGGCGGGGTCGTCGCCGGTGCTGGCGCCCTTGTTGAATTCCTGCACGGTGGCTTCGAGCACGGCCGGCGCAATGCCGATCTGCCGGGCCAGCTCGCCGACGGTGGCGCCGCGCTTGAGGTAGCCGCTCTTCAGGTGGCGGCCGATGGGCAGCGGCGACGGCGCGACGCAGCCCAGGCCGTAGTTGCGCAGCGCCTTGTGGTCGCACAGCAGCCAGGCCGTGACTTCGGGCTCTCCCTCGCAGGCCTTGACCATTGCCTGCACGAAGTCGTGGTACGAGTTGCCTTCGTTGGCAAAGCGCTTGCCCTTGGGCGTGACCGCGATCACGCCGGGCTTGGCGCGGTCGATGAAGTGCGGCATCACGCCCTTGGTGCCGTCGGGGCGCGTGGTGACCGAAGCCGGCACCCACGCGGCGGCGTGCGGAATGGTGCCGTCGACGCGGCCGCCCACGGCTTCGGCCAGGCGCAGGCCGTCGCCGGTGTTGGTGGAAGGCGAAGGCGAGTAGTGCTCCTTGCCGGTGGGCGCGTGCGGGAACAACTGCTTGCGGCGCTCCACGTCGTAGGGGAAGCCGCCGCAAGCCAGCACCACGCCGCGCTTGGCGACGACTCGTACGGTCTTGCCTTCGTGCTGCACCACCGCGCCGGAGACGCCGTCGTACTCGACCACGAGCTTCTTCACCGGCGACGAGAGCCACACGGGAATGTCCAGGTCCATCGCGGCCTTGGCCAGGCGGCCGGCCAGCGCATTGCCGTTGGTCAGCGTCATGCCGCGGCCGTGGCCCAGCACGTCGAAGAAGTGGCGGGTCAGCCGCTTGGTCACGTACCAGAACGAGGTGGGCGACTTGAAGGCCCGCATGAAGTGTTTGATCTCGGGGCCCGAGCCCAACATCATCCCGAACACGGTCAGCTCGGGCAGCGGCGGCGCCAGTTGCTTGACGCGCTTGCCCAGCTCGCGGCCGTCGAACGGGCGCGTGACCATCGAGCGGCCGCCCTGCTGGCCGCCGGGCGCCTCGGCGTGGTAGTCGGGGAACACGGCCGGCATGTCGAACTGCACGCAGGTGTTGCGCGTGAAGAAGTCGATGGCCTTGGGCCCCATGTCGAGGAAGGCACCGACGCGCGCCGCATCGAAGTGCGTGGTGGTCTCGTGCTTCATGTAGGCGAGCGCTGCGCCTTCCGGTTCGTGGATGCCCTGCTCCGTGGCCAGGCGCGTGCCCGGAATCCACAGCCAGCCGCCCGAACGCGCGGTGGTGCCGCCGAAGCGCGGCTCCTTGTCGACCACCAGCACCTTCAGCCCCTGCGAAGCCGCCGTGATGGCGGTGGACATGCCCGAAGCGCCGCTGCCGACGACGAGCACGTCGCATTCAAAAGTGTTCTGTTCCATCTCTGCCTGTTTCGCCTGTTTGAGTACGACTTAAGTTGCGGCGGAGTTTAGGTAGCGAAGTTGATATGGTCAAGTCGTTTAGTTACTATCAGATGATCAGTCATCATCGATTGGCTGTGACAATATCAGTAGAAACCCTGATGGATATACTCGCCCCCACCCTCATTCCCCACGCCGGGCGCCCCATGGAAAAGCCAAGACGTGGCATTCAGTCAGTCGAAATCGGAACGCAGCTGCTCGTGGCGCTGGGTCGGCACGTGGCGCCGATGGCGCTGCGCGACCTGGGCAAGGCCGCGGGCGTGCCTGTCGGCAAGGCGCACCCCTACCTCGTCAGTTTTCTGAAGGTCGGCTTCGTCGTTCAGGACGGCGCGGGCCGCTACGAGCTGGGGCCGCTGGCCTTGCAACTGGGGCTGGCCAAGCTGCAACGGCTCGACCCGATCCGCGAGGCCTCGCCGCTCATCGAGGCGCTGGCCTCTGAAACCGAGCAGAGCATCGCGGTCGCCGTGTGGGGCAATTTCGGCCCGACCGTGGTGCGGCTGGAAGAACCGATCCACCCGCTGCACGTGAACCTGCGCACCGGCACCGTCATGTCGCTGGCCTACACGGCCACGGGGCGGCTGTTCGCGGCCTACCTGCCGCCCAAGGTGGTCGAGAAGATGATGCTGGAAGACCTGGCGCGCACCCGCCCGGCCGACGGGCGCGGCTCCACCACGGAGCTGTCGCACTCGCAGATCGAGGCGCTGCTGGTCGAAACCCGCCTGCACGGCATGTCGCGCACGCTGGGCCAGCCGATTCCGGGCATCGACGCCTTCTGCGCGCCGGTGTTCGACTCGACCAACAACCTGGTGCTGGGCATCACGGCCATGGGCCCGGAAGCCACCTTCGACAGCGACTGGAACGGCCGCGTGGCGGTGCCGCTCAAAGCTTGCGCGCTCGAAATCTCGCGCAGGCTCGGCTTCGTGCCGACCGGCGAAGCGGTCTGAAGTTAACTACGCGTTAACAAACAATGATTACCTTTGGCGCCAATTCATCGCAATTGGACGCAAGAGTGTGATTTCTTGCATTCGAGAATCGAGCGCGCGCATCCGAAGTCTTCTTTAATCGGGGTCGTCCATCCAACAGCGAAACCGCACAGGCGCCCATGAGGTTCGGAACCCGTCGCAATCTGGTTGCCCCGACTGAAGACCGCTGCTATCCCATGCATGGCACGGCTGCCTGCGTGATGGCGCTGACCCAGAGCGGCGCCTCGGCCTCGGAGCTGCTGCGCGGCACCGGCCTCGACGAAAGCGAGCTGCTGTCGTATTCGAGAAAGGTCTCGTATGCGCAGATGCAGACCATTCTTCGCAACGCGGTGGCGCTCTCGCCGGGGCCTGAAGCGGCGTTCGAGGCGGGCCGGCGCGTCAGCCTTGCTTCGCTGGGTGTCTGGGGCCTGGGCATGACCAGCGCGCGCACCTATCGGGAGCTGGCCGAGTTCGTGGTCAAGTACCAGTGGGTGCTGGGACCGATGGTCGCCTTCGATTTCCACGAGGTCGACGCAAACGCCTGGTGGACCTACACCCCGCTGCTGGTCTCGGACCCGCGCAGCACCGAATACCAGATGAGCATGGAGTTCGCCCTGTGCATGGGCTACAGGATGTCCGAGATCGCCTTCGGCCCCGGCTTCAAGGCGCTCGCGATTTCGCTGCGCTACGACGCCCCCGCGCACGCTTCGCTCTACGAGCATTTCTTCGGCTGCCCCATACTCTTCGGCCAGCCGCACGACGGCTTCCATTTCGACCCGGCCCTGCTCGAGTGCGAGCTGCCCAACGCCAACGCGATCAGCATGGCGATGGTGCGCGCCGGCTGCGAGGTGCTGCTGAAGAAGCTCTCGACCCGGGGCGGCATCGAGGCGCGCGTGCGCGAACTGCTCTCGGCACAGCGCCCGGAAAAGCCCGCGCTCGCCGTCGATGAAATCGCGAACGAGCTGGACATGAATCCGCGCACGCTGCACCGCAAGCTCAAGGAAGCCGGCACGTCTTTTCGCGGACTGCGCTCGAACGTGCTGATGGACCAGGCCATTGCCTACCTGCGCGACACGGACCTGACGCAGGAAGAAATCGCGGCCCGGCTGGGGTTCAGCGACGGGTCCAATTTCCGCCAGGCCTTCAAGCGCTGGACCAACCGGCAACCCGGCGACTTCAGGCCGAAGCGGGGAGCCGGCGCGGCGCCGAAGAGCGAGCCGAAAGATCTGTAGGCACGCGCCCACGCGCTTGTCTAGCTTTCTCCCGCATGCGCCGGCCGCCGCAGCGGCGAACCTTCAGTCTTACCTGTTCACTGGAGACCTGAAGAATCATGAAAAGCATCATCCTCTGGCTTTGCGGCGTGCCCTTGATCGTGATCATCGGCCTGAAGGTCTTCGGCATTCTCTGATCCAGGAATCCAATCTCCGATTGCTCTAGAGAAGGTTCCTCCTCACGGCGCATCCGCGCCGTTAAGCGCTCCCCAGGGAGCGCTTTTTTTGTGTCTCTCCCGGCAGCCGGCTCAGTGGGTCTCGCGACGCAGCTGCTGCACGTCTTCATGCAGCGACAGCGCCCATTCGCGGCGGTCGCGGCCGTGCGAGTCCTGCGGCTCGCCGAAGCGCACGATGGCCAGGAGCGGCGGCGCGCGCAGCGTGTTCCACAGCGAGGCGAGCAGGTTGTCGTCGTCGATGTAGCGCGGCGCCTGGCTGGTCTCGCCGGTGGCGGCATCGGCAAAGCGCAGCGCGGCAGGCAGCACCGGCGCGCCCGACGATATGGCCGCCTGCAGCAGGTTGGCATGGAACGGCAACAGGCCGCGCCCGTCGCTGGTGGTGCCTTCGGGGAACACGCCGATCAGGTCGCCACCGCGCAGCGCCTCGGTCATGTGATGCACCACGCGCAACGCGTCTCGGCGGCGTTCACGCTCGATGTAGAGCGTGCCGGAACCGGTGGAAAGCGTGCCGATCAGCGGCCAGTTCTTGACGTCCGACTTCGACACGAAGCGCACATGGCGCGCCGCATGCAGGCAGGTGATGTCGAGCCACGACAGGTGATTGCAGATGAGCAGCACCGGCCCCGCGGCAGGCGGCGTGCCCTGCACCTTGAGCGTGATGCCCATGATCTGCAGCATGCGCCTGGACCACGCCTGCACGCGCGCGTTGCGCTCTTCCTGCGGAAGACTTGGGAACTTGCGGCGGATGGTCCACCAACCCACCAGCGCGTGCCCCACCGCGTGCAGCAAACGCGAGCAGGCCTTCAGGGAATGAAGCATCTGGACGTGCGCCTCTTCTTGTTGTGGCTTTTCCGGGGGAACGGTATCAACCGTGGACCACGCGGCCCGCGACCAGCGTATGGCGCGCGCGGCCCTGCATCGGATAACCGGCGAACGGCGTGTGCTTGCCCTGGCTCTTGAGCGCTTCGGGCCGCACCTGCCATTCGAGCGCCGGGTCGACGATGCACAGGTCGGCCACGCCGCCTTCTACGAGGCGGCCGATGCCGGTGCCCGCGTCGGCCGCGGCCAGCAGCCGCGCGGGCGCCGAGGTCACGACCTCGATGGCCCGCGCGATGCCGGCGCCGCTGCGCTCGCTCCACAGCAGCGCGAGCGGCAGCAGCAGTTCGAGCCCGGTGGCGCCGGCCTCGGCTTCGGCGAAGGGCAGTGTCTTGGCGTCGGCCTCGACCGGCGTGTGGTCGGACACCAGCGCGTCGATGGTGCCGTCGGCCAGCGCGGCCGAGAGCGCGTCACGGTCGCCCTGCTGGCGCAGCGGCGGATTCAGGCGGGCGCGGCTGTCGAAGTAGCCGATGTCGGTGTCGGCCAGGTGCAGCGAGTTGATGCTGACGTCGCAGGTCAACGGCAGCCCCTGCGCCTTGGCCTCGCGCACCAGCGCCACGCCGCGCGCGCTGGAAATGCGGCACAGGTGCACGCGGGCACCGGTGGCTTTCATCAGCTCGACGATGGTGAAGATGGCAATGGTCTCCGCCGACACCGGCACGCCGGCAAGGCCGAGCCGCGTGGCCAGCGGGCCGCTGGCGGCGACGCCCTTGCCCAGGTCGCGGTCCTGCGGGCGCAGCCACACGGTGTAGCCGAAGGTGCTGGCGTAGGACAGCGCGCGCTGCAGCACCTGCGTGTCGGTCAGCGGCACCTCGGCCTGGCCGAAGCCGATGCAGCCGGCCTCGGTGAGTTCGGCCATCTCGGTCAGCACGCCGCCAGCCAGGCCGCGCGTGAGCGCACCCAGCGGGAACAGGCGCGCGCCCTGCAGCTTCTCGGCGCGGAACTTGAGCATTTCCACCAGGCCGGGCTCGTCGAGCACCGGGTCGGTGTCGGGCGGGCACACGAGGCTGGTCACGCCGCCGGCAATGGCCGCGGCCATTTCGCTTTCGAGCATGCCTTCGTGCTCGTAGCCGGGCTCGCGCAGCCGCGCGGCCAGGTCCACGAGGCCCGGCACGACGAGGCAGCCCGTGGCGTCGATGGTGCGTTCGGCCTTGAAGCCGGCGGGAATGCCGCCGCCGATGCCGGCGATCTTTCCGTCGGCGATGGCGATGTCGGCCTTCTTGTCGGTGCGCGAAGCGGGGTCGACGACGCGGCCGTTGGTGATGACGAGTGTGCTCATGCTTCGTTACCTGCGACGATGCTCATGACGGCCATCCGCACGGCGATGCCGAAGGTGACCTGCGGAAGGATCACGCTTTGCTTGCCGTCGACCACCGCGGAGTCGATCTCCACGCCGCGGTTGATCGGACCCGGGTGCATCACGATGGCGTCGGGCTTGGCCAGTTGCAGCTTCTCCGGCGTGAGGCCGAAGGTCTTGAAGAACTCCTGCGACGACGGCAGCAGCGCGCCGCTCATGCGTTCGTTCTGCAGGCGCAGCATGATGACGACGTCGCAGTCCTTGATGCCTTCTTCGAGCGTGTGGAACACGCGCACGCCCATGCCGGCCATGTCGGCGGGCACCAGCGTCTTGGGGCCGACCACGCGCACCTCGGCGCAGCCCAGCGTGGTGAGCGCATGGATGTCGGAGCGCGCCACGCGCGAATGCAGCACGTCGCCGACGATCGCGACCGTGAGGTTCGAGAAGTCTTTCTTGTAGTGGCGGATCGTGTACATGTCGAGCAGCCCCTGCGTCGGATGCGCATGGCGGCCGTCGCCGGCGTTCACCACGTGCACATGCGGCGCGACGTGCTGCGCGATCAGGTACGGCGCGCCCGACTCGCTGTGGCGCACCACGAACAGGTCGGCCGCCATCGCGCTCAGGTTGGCGATGGTGTCAAGCAGCGACTCGCCCTTGGTGGCCGAGGAGCGCGCGATGTCGAGGTTGATGACGTCGGCCGACAGGCGCTTGGCCGCGATCTCGAAGGTGGTGCGGGTGCGCGTGCTGTTCTCGAAGAACAGGTTGAACACGCTCTTGCCGCGCAAGAGCGGCACCTTCTTCACCTCGCGGTCGCTCACGCTCGTGAAGTTGGCGGCCGTGTCGAGGATGTGCGTGACGATGTCCTTGGGCAGGCCCTCGATCGACAGCAGGTGGATCAGCTCGCCGTGCTTGTTGAGCTGGGGGTTTCGCTTGTAGAGCATTACTTGCTTTCCTCCACCTTGAGGCTGAATGCGCCGCTGTCGGCTCGCGCCAGTGCCAGCAGCTGGGTCGCAGGCAGGGTGAGCGTGGTGGCGGCGAAGTCCGCGGCCACCGGCAGCTCGCGCCCGCCACGGTCCACCAGCACCGCGAGGCGCACGCAGGCCGGGCGTCCGAAGTCGAACAGCTCGTTGAGCACCGCGCGGATGGTGCGGCCGGTGTAGAGCACGTCGTCGAGCAGCAGCACGTCGGTGCCGTTCACGTCGAAGGGCAGCGCGGTCTGCGCGCTGGCCGACAGGCCGCGCCGCGCGAAATCGTCGCGATGCATGGCCGACGAAATGACGCCCGGCGCGCCGGGCAGGCCCAGGTCTTTCTGCAGCCGCTCGACCAGCCAGGCGCCACCGGAGGTGATGCCGACCAGCTTCGTTTCGGGGCGCATCAGCGTCTTTACGCCGGCCAGCAGCTTCGTGTAGAGCGCTTCGGCATCGGGAATTGAACTCACGTGAGACTCCTGAGGAATTGCTCCAGGATGATGCAGGCGGAAGCAGCGTCGGCATCGCGGGCGCCTGACGACAGGGCCTCGGTGGTGCTGTAGCGCTCGTCGACCTCGAACACCTGGAGATTGAAACGGCCGCGCATCTGGCGCGCGAACTTCTGCGCGCGGCGGGTGTTCTCGTGCGGAGCGCCGTCGGGGTGATAGGGCACGCCGACCACCAGCGCGTCGGGCTGCCATTCCTTGATGCGCGCCTCGACCTGCGCAAAGCGGGCGTCGGCGCCTTCGGCCTTGATGGTCGCTTGCGGGGTGGCGGTGCCCAGCAGCCGGTTGCCGCTGGCCACGCCGGTGCGCTTCAGGCCGTAGTCGAAGGCCAGGAAGGTCTGGAAATGGGCGGGAACGGCGGCAGGAACGGAAGAAGAAGCGGAAGCGGCGGGAGCAGGAGCGTCTGGCATGACGGCGCTCAGGCGTGACCCGCGTGCGGCGAGAGCTTCCAGGCCTCCAGGCCCAGCAGCAGCAGCGCCTTGTCGTAGCGCTGGTCGACCGGGGTGTCGAAGATCACGGCCGGGTCGGCGCCGACGGTGAGCCAGCTGTTCTCGGCCAGCTCCGACTCGAGCTGGCCCTCGCCCCAGGCCGAATAGCCCAGCGAGACCAGCACCTTGCGCGGGCCGGCGCCGGTGGCCAGGGCCTCCAGCACGTCCTTGGAGGTGGTCATCTCGAGCCCGCCGGGGATGGTCATGGTCGAGGCATAGACCGATTCCTCGGGCTTCTCGGCCTGGGTGAAGACCGGCTCGTGCAGCACGAAGCCGCGCTCGGTCTGCACCGGGCCGCCCTGGAAGACGGGGGCCTCGCCCAGCTCGGGGCGGGCCAGGTGAAGCTCGATCTTCTCGAACAGCACCTTGAGGTTGATGTCGCTGGGTTTGTTGATCACCAGCCCGAGCGCGCCGCGCTCGCTGTGTTCGCAGAGGTACACGACGCTGCGGTTGAAAGTTTTGTCTTCCATCCCGGGCATCGCTATCAAAAAGTGATGCGTGAGGTTCATCGGGGCAGAATCGGCAGCCATATGCCTCCGATTTTACTGGCCGTCGACAAGACCTATCCCAAAGGGCTCATGTGGTTCCGCCGCGACCTGCGCGTGGACGACAACGCCGCCCTCTATCGCGCACTGCGGGCCTGCCGCCAGGTGGTCTGCGTATTCGTGTTCGACAAGGCGATCCTGGACCCGCTGCCCACGGTCGACCGGCGGGTGGAGTTCATCCGCGAATCCCTGCTGGAGCTCGAAGCCGAGCTGCGCGCGCTGGGCGGCGCGCTGATCGTGCGGCACGGCCTGGCGGCACAGGAGATCCCCGCGCTGGCCCATGACCTCGATGTGCAGGCCGTGTTCGCCAACCGCGACGACGAGCCCGACGCGCTGGAGCGCGACGCCAAGGTGTTCGGCGCGCTGGCCAATGCGGGCGTGACCTTCCACACCTACAAGGACTCCACCGTCTTCGACCGCGACGAGGTCATGACCAAGACCGGCCAGCCCTACACGGTGTTCACGCCCTACAAGCGGGCCTGGCTGGCCAAGGTCGACTCGTTCTTCCTCAAGTCGTACCCGGTGCGCAGCCATGCCGACGCGCTGGTGCCGCCGCCCGAGGCCTACCGCGAGCCGATGCCCTCGCTGGGCGAACTCGGCTTCGAGAAGAGCAACCTGTCGACGCTGGAAATACCGACCGGCACCCGCGGCGCCGGCACGCTGTTCGAAGACTTCTTCGAGCGCATCGACCGCTACGACGAAGCGCGCAACTTCCCGGCCGTGCGCGGCCCCAGCTACATGGGCGTGCACCTGCGCTTCGGCACGGTGTCGATCCGGCAGATGGCCAGCCTGGCGCACCAGCTTTCGCTGCAGGGCAACGCCGGGGCGGCGACCTGGCTCAGCGAACTGATCTGGCGCGACTTCTATTTCCAGATCCTGGCGCACTTCCCGTACGTGCACACGGGCGGCGAGTCGAAGAGCTTCCGGCCCGAGTACGACAAGATCCAGTGGCACCACGGCAAGCACGCCGACCAGCTGTTCGAGGCCTGGTGCCAGGGCCGCACCGGCTACCCGCTGGTGGACGCGGCCATGCTGCAGATCAACCAGAGCGGCTACATGCACAACCGCCTGCGCATGGTGGTGGCGAGCTTCCTGTGCAAGGACCTGGGGCTGGACTGGCGGCGCGGCGAGGCCTACTTCGCGCTGCACCTGAACGACTTCGAGCTGGCGTCCAACAACGGCGGCTGGCAGTGGGCCAGCTCGAGCGGCTGCGACGCCCAGCCTTATTTCCGCATCTTCAACCCGGTGACGCAGAGCGAACGCTTCGACCCCGAGGGCAAGTTCATCCGCCGCTACCTGCCGCAGCTGGCGGGGCTGTCGAACGCGGCCATTCACGCGCCCTGGCAGGCATCGCCGGTGGAGCTGGAGGCGGCCGGCATCAAGCTGGGCGAAACGTACCCCAAGCCGGTGGTCGACCACGCCGAGGCGCGCGAAAAGACGCTGCAGCGTTACGGGGTGGCGCGGGCCAAAGCGCTGCAGAAATGAAAAAGGGGCCCCGCGAGGCCCCTTTTTCATTTACGTGGAAGCGCGTGCTTCAGGCGGCGGCCGCCACCAGCGCCGGCTCGCTCGTGTACGCACGCACCAGGCGCAGCAGCTCTTCTTCCGAATACGGCTTGCCCAGGTAGTGGTTCACGCCCAGCGTGCGCGCGTAGTCGCGGTGCTTCTCGGCGATGCGCGAGGTGATCATGATGATCGGCAGCTCGGCCAGCGCGCTGTCGGCGCGGATGTTGCGGGCCAGGTCGAAGCCGTCCATGCGCGGCATCTCGATGTCCGACAGCACCACCGCCGGGCGCTCCTGCTGCAGCCGCTCGAGCGCCTGAAGGCCGTCGGCCGCGAGCGACACCCGGTAGCCTTCGCGCTGCAGCAGACGCTGCGTGACGCGGCGCACGGTGATGGAGTCGTCCACCACCAGCACCAGCGGGATCTGCGGCGTCACCGGCGCCAGCACCACCGGCTCCTGCGGCACGCCCTGCTCCGCCTCGGCCGCTGCCGCGCGGGCCGGTGCCGCGGCCAGTGCGGCCGCCTGGCGCTCGCGCGCCTGCTCGCCGTGCACCGCCGCCAGCGCCACCGGGTTGTAGATCAGCGCCACCGCGCCCGAAGCCAGCACCGAGATGCCGGCCAGGCCGGGCAGCCGTGCGAGCTGCGGGCCGAGGTTCTTCACCACGACTTCCTGGTTGCCCAGCACTTCGTCCACGTGCAGCGCCACGCGCTGGGCCGCGCTTCGCACGACCACGAGCGTGTTGTTCTTGGCCGCGGCGTGCTCGCTGCGGGTCGAGGCCTGCAGCAGCGCGCCGGCCCAGTAGAACGGCACCTGTTCGCTGCCGAAGGGATGGCTGTTGTGCAGGTAGGCGGCGTCCAGGTCGGTGCCGCTCACGCGTTGCACCAGTTCCACCAGGTTCGACGGCACGCCGATCGACACCTCGCCCGCGCGCAGCATCACCACGTGCGTCACGGCGGTGGTCAGCGGCAGCACCAGCTTGAAGGTGGTGCCCTGGCCGGGCGTGCTGTGCGTTTCGATGCGGCCGCCGAGCGCCGCGATCTGCGCACGCACCACGTCCATGCCGATGCCGCGGCCGGCCAGTTCGGAAACCTGCCCCGCCGTCGAGAAGCCGGGCTTGAAGATCAGCTCGGTGGCCTCCTCGGCCGACAGTTCCTGGTCGGCGCCGATCAGGCCCAGCACGCGGGCGCGCTCGGCGATGCGCTTGCGGTCGAGGCCGGCGCCGTCGTCGCGGAAGCTCACCGAGACGTCGTTGCCTTCATGGTGCAGGTCGATGACGATCAGACCGCTGGCGTCCTTGCCGGCCTTCTCGCGCGCCGCCGCGTCCTCGATGCCGTGGGCCACGCAGTTGCGCAGCAGGTGCTCGAAGGCGGGCGTCATGCGGTCCAGCACGCCGCGGTCCATTTCGATGGAGCCGCCGACGATGTCCAGGCGCACCTGCTTGCCGGTGTCCTTGGAGGCCTGGCGCACCACGCGGTAGAGGCGATCGGAAATGCCTTCGAACTCCACCATGCGCGTGCGCAGCAGGCCGCGCTGCAGTTCGCGCGTCTGGCGCGCCTGCACGCTGAGGTCGTCTTCCGTCGCCTGCACCGTCTTCTGCAGCGTGCGCTGCACGGTGGCCACGTCGTTCACCGACTCGGCCATCATGCGGGTGAGTTCCTGCACGCGGGTGAAGCGGTCGAACTCCAGCGGGTCGAAGCTCTGCTGCGAGTCCTTGGCTTGCGCCAGGCGCGACTGCATCTGGCTTTCGGCCTGCACTTCGATGTCGCGCAGCTGCTGGCGCAGGCGGTCCAGGTTGCCCGTCAGGTCGGCGAGCGAGCCGCGCAGCTGGCCCAGTTCAGCCTCCAGGCGCGAACGCGTGATGATGACCTCGCCGGTCTGCGCGACCAGGCGGTCGAGCAGCTGGGTGCGGATGCGCACGGCCTGGCTCGACACGGCCCGCAGCGGTGCGAGCAGCGCGGGCGCAGGGCGCGGTTGCAGCGCGGATGCCGTGGCGGGAGCGGCCGCAGCGATGTCGTCGGCGGTCTCGCCGTCTTCGTCGCCAGCAACGGGCGCGGCGCTTTCATCGTTGGCCGGCACGCCGGCTTCGGGCGCGACCTGCACCAGCTGGGCGGCCGGCGCGGAAGCGCTGGCGCTCGCCACGAGCTGGGCCAGCTCGACCTGCGTGGCGTCGTCGGCCGCGCGCAGCGCGTCGAAGGTGGCCTGCAGCGCGTCGAGGCGGCCGAGCAGCTTTTCGATGTCGGCACGCTCGGCGCCTTGCGAGCCCAGGAGTTCGATCTCGGACTCCATGCGGTGCGCGCGCTCGCCCAGGCGCATGGCGCCGGCAAGGCGCGCGCTGCCCTTGAGCGTGTGCAGCGTGCGCAGCACCGCGGCGCGCGGCGCGCTGTCGTCAGGGTGGTGCGCCCACTGGCGCAGCGATTCGCCCAGCTGGGGCAGCAGTTCCGCGGCCTCTTCCTCGAAGATGGGGAACAGGTCGACGTCGACCGCGTCGGCCAGGTCGATGGCGTCTTCGGAGTCGTCGAGCGCCACGTCGGCAATGCTGTCGCTGGACACCACCTGCTGCAGCGGCCGGGCTTCGGCGCGCATGGCGATTTCGGTGGGCATCGGCGAATTGGCGATGTCGCGCAGCGCCTGCAGCGTGCCTTCGGCCGGGTCGCGCAGGAAGCCGACCGCGAACTGGTGCAGCAGGCGGCGCAGCTCGTCGGCCGCGGCCACCAGCACCATGCCCTGCTCGCGCGAGCCGCTGCCCTGCATCTGCAGGTGCTGCAGCGCGGATTCGAACAGGCGGGCCATGCCCGACAGGCTGTGGAAGCCGACCGTGGCCGAGCTGCCGGCCAGCGAATGGGCCAGCGCGACGGTCGAGTCGGGCAGGCGCTCGTGCGATTCGAGCGCCCATTCGCCGACATCGGTCGCCAGTTGGCGCGACCATTCGTCGGCTTCGTTGAGGTAGACGTTGTAGAGCGCGATGCCGATGCGCAGCGGACCGATCACCTTGACCTGGTCTTCGGCGCTGGAGGACACCGCGATTTCCTCGACCGCCTGGTGCGGCGGCTGCGCGGGCGCGTGGGCCTCGACGGGCTCCGGCACTTCGTCGGCGACGAGGATCTGCGCTTCGACGGGCGCGGCGGGCGCCTCGACGATGGGCGCGAGCACTTCGGCGATGACCGGCGCGGGTTCGGGCTCAGGCTCGGGCGCGGCTTCGATGGCGGCGGGAGCGGGCTCCGGCTCCGGTTCGGCGGCGGCCTCGGGCGCCTGTTCGGGCTCGGCTGCCAGTTGCAGTTCCGGCTTTGGCTCTTCTTCGTGCGGCGGCCGCGCGGCCTCGATGACTTCGGGCTCTTGGGCCTGGGCAGGCACAGGCACGGGCTCGGGCTCGGGTTCAGGCTCCCAGACGAAGTCGGGCAGGCTGGTCGCCGCGGGCGATTCGGTCTCGACGCTGGCCACGGGCTCGGCCGGCACTTCGGGCTCGGCGGCCGGCGGCACAACCGGCTCGGGCTCGGCGCGTGCCTGCGTCTTCGCGGGCGCGAGGAAGTCGAACTCGTCGCCGCTGGGCAGGCTCAGCAGCGGTGCTGGCTCGGTGTTCTGCTTCGATTCGAAGTCGATGAAGTCGGTCGATGCGAAGTCGTCGTCGACCTCCGGAGACTGCGCGGGTGCATGCCAGTCGAGCGGCTCGAGGGCGGGCTCCGGCACGGGCTCGGGCGCCACATGCGCGACGGGCTCCACATGCGACACGGGCTCCGGCGTGAGCGACAGGTCGGGCAGATCCGGAAGCGCAGGCATCGGCAGCGGCGCCACGGCCGGGGCGGCCACGGGCGTCTCCGCGGCGATGTGGCGCGCGGCGACCGCCAGGGCCTCGGCATCGGCCACGCGCACTGGCGGCGGCACGGGTTCGCCCGCCAGCAGCGCGTTGGCCACGCGGCTGAACGACGCGGCCTGCCACGAGTGTGGCTGGCCGGCGGCAATGGCCTCGACCCATTCGCTGAATTCGCGCAGGGTTCTTTCGGTGCCGGACAGCAGCTCGGGCGTGGCCGCGCGCTGGTCGGCCAGCCAGGTGTTGAGCACCTGCTCCAGCGACCAGGCGGCGTCGCCGAATTCGGTGAGGCCGACCATGCGCGAGCTGCCCTTGAGCGTGTGGAACGCGCGGCGCAGGATGGTGAGTTCTTCGGTGTCGTCCGGGTAGCTGGCGAGTTCGGCAATGGCCTCCAGGCCGTTCTGCACCACCTCGCGTGCCTCGTCGAGGAAGATGTTCTGCAGGTCGTCTTCTTCGAGCTCGGTGACTTCGGTGTCGGGCAACGCGGACGGGCCGGCGATCTTGTTCGTCCAGCTGTCGGCCTTGTTGCTGAATTCCTCGATCGGCGAAACCTTGGCCTTGCGGTTGGGCGTGGCCAGCGCGGCCAGCTTCGAGGCAATCTGTGCGTCGACTTCTTCGATGCTCAGCACGGCTTCCGCAGCCGGGGCCTGGCCCGCGGCGGCGCCGTCGGCGGCCGAGCTGTCGGTGGCCTGACGGCCCATCAGCGGCTTGAGCTCGCCCGCCTCGGCGTCGAACACGAACAGTCGCTTGGCCAGCGCGGGCTGGTAGCCCAGCATGTCGATCAGGAAGCCGAGCGCGCCAAGGTTGTTGCCCAGCGCGTCGAAGCCGGCCATTTCCTCTGCCGGCGAAGTGCTGACGAGCATCGCCTCGACGTCGTCGCGCATGCGCTGCACGGTGTGCGCGGCCTGGTCGAGGCCGAGCACCGAGAACACGCCGCGCATCTGCATGAGCTGCGTCGGCACGGTGCGCAGCAGGCCTTTTTCGGCCGGCCGGCGGAAGTACTGGTCGAGCGACTTCTCGAGCTCGCTCAGGTGGCTGCGCAGCTCGTCGACCACGGTGCCCATGGTCTGGCGATCGCTCACGCGGCGGTAGAGGTCTTCCATCCACGGCTCGAGCGGCTCGGAATGGCCACCGCCCTGCACGCGTTCGATGCGGCCGGCCAGTTGCAGCGTGCGGGCAGTGAGCTGGGGGTCGCTCGGGTCGAGGTCTTCGAGCGCGGCTTCCAGGTAGAGCACCGAGGTGGCGACTTCCATCGCCAGTTCGGTGTCGGGCGGCTGGCCGGAGCGCAACGAGGCCTCGACCGCGTGGGTCAGCGCCTGCACCATCGGCAGGCTCGGCGGATGCAGCTTCTGCAGCGACTCGCCGAGGTTCGCGAAGGTGTCGGCCACCTGGCGCGTGCGCGAGACGTCGCCGCCCGAGAGCGCCGACCACATTTCCTTGGCGGTCTCGATGCGCTTGCGGGCCTGCGAGAGCACCAGCGGATCGAAGCGGCCGAACTGCTCGACGGTGTAGTCGACATGCGGTTCGTTGGCGATGCCCCAGGCGTTGCGCACGGTGCGCAGCGTGGGCGCTTCGTCGCGCGCGGTGGGCACGGCCTGGGCGCAGAAGAACAGCAGGTCTTGCCCGAGGCGGTCGGACACCAGGCTGTCGCCGCGCGCCAGCGTGGCGTATTGCAGCAGCACGCGCGAGGCGGCGCGCTTGACGTACGCATCAGCCGGAATCAGGCCCAGCGAGAGCGCTTCGAAGAAGCCGGCGGCCAGCGTCCAGAAGCTGGCGACGCGGGGCAGCAGCGCGCCACGTCCGAGCCCCAAACACAGCCCGTGCAGGCGGCGCGCGGCCTGCGTGTCGCCGGTCTTGACCAGTTGCAGCACCTCGCGGTCGAGCCGCGAGCGCACGGCCGGGTCGTAGGCGACGGCGGCCTGCGTGAGCGCGGGCTTGATCTCGACCCAGCGCCATGCGGTGCCCCACAGGTCGGCCGGATGCACGCGCTCGTTGCCGACCAGCTCCAGCACGTCGCGGTACTGCGGAAACAGCGCCACCGACGACACGGGCTTGCCGGCCAGCAGGGCGTTGAGGAAATCGGTGACGGCGAAGCCGGCGCGCTCGATCTTGTGAACCGCCGCTTCGGTGCAGCGCTGCGGATCGGCAATGAAGCCCTGCACCGCGAACTCGATGGCGCCGAGCACCAGCGCGGGCGACGCATGCCCCACCATCTGCAGCGCGCCGACGGCCTGGTGCAGTTGCTGGCGGGCCGTCTGCAGCGACCCGCTGTCGGGCTCCGCGGCCGTGCCCACGTCGCGCACGAAGCGCCGCAACGACTTGCCGACACCGTCGAGGGATTTCTGGATTTCTCCCAGCACCCAGGCCAGCGGCCCGAGGTCTTCGGTGGCCGGCACGTTGCCGGCGAGGGGGGCCGTGGCAGGGGTTTGAATCGACACGTTGGGTGCTCGCCGTTCTTTAGCTGTCAGTTTTCCGATGGGCGCTGCGCGCCCTGAATGCACAAAGCCATCGCGGCCACTTCAAGTAACACCGCGGAACCGGCTTTGCCGGGCCGCTGGTGTTGCCCCCGGAAGGGGGTTGGCGAAGCGACACGAAGTGCGCGAAGGCTGGGGGAGAGCGTCATCACGCAATCTTGAAACGGGCTACCGAGCGGCGCAGTTCTTCGGCCATCTGCGAGAGTTCGCGCACCTGCTGGGCCGTGGTACGCGTACCTTCTCCGGTCTGCTCCGTCACCGCAAAGATGTGCTGGATGTTCGCGGCCACCACGTTGGCCGAATCGGCTTCGCGGGAGGCGGATTGCGAAATCTGCTCGATCAGGTCGGCGAGGCGGCGCGACACGCGGTCGATCTCGGACAGCGCGGTACCCGCGTTGTCGGACAGCTTGGCCCCTTCGACCACACCCTGCGTGGAGCGCTCCATGGCGCCCACCGCGTCCTGCGTGTCGGTCTGAATGGCCTTCACCAGCGCCGAGATCTGGCGCGTGGCGTCCGCGGAGCGTTCGGCCAGTCGCTGAACTTCTTCCGCCACCACCGAGAAGCCTCGGCCGGCTTCACCGGCGGACGCGGCCTGGATGGCGGCGTTCAGGGCCAGCACGTTGGTCTGTTCGGTAATGTCCGAGATCAGCTCGGTGATTTCACCGATCTCCTGCGACGATTCGCCCAGGCGCTTGATCCGCTTGGAGGTTTCCTGGATCTGGTCGCGGATGGAATTCATGCCGCCGATGGCGTTCTGCACGGCCTGCAGGCCCGACGATGCGGCTTGCAGCGACTGGCGCGCCACCGTGGCGGACTCTTGCGCCTGGGAAGACACGCCGTTGATTCGCTCGGCCATGGTCAGCACCGACTGGCCGGTTTCGCGAATCTCGCGCAGCTGCTCGGTCGAGGCGGCCAGCAGCTCGGTCGAGGTGCTTTCCACCTGCGACGTCGTCTGCGCCACGCGGGTCGCCGTGTTCTGCACGTTACCCACCAGCAGACGCAGTTCTTCCACCGTGTAGTTCACCGAGTCGGCGATGGCGCCGGTGATGTCCTCGGTCACGGTGGCTTCCTGCGTCAGGTCGCCTTCGGCCACTGTCTGCAGTTCGTTCATCAGCCGAAGAATGGCGGCCTGGTTGGCGTTGTTCACGCGGCCGGCCTCTTCCGAAGCCTGCTCGGCGGCCAGACGCTCGCGTTCGGCGACGGCGGCGCGTTCGCGGCCTTCGCGCACCTGCACGAAACCGATGGCGCCGGCCAGTGCCAGGGCGGCCAGCGACAGCACGAACAGCAGCACGATGGTGCCGGCGCCCAGGCCGGTGCGGGCCGAGAGCTTGTCCTGCAGGTCGCCGAGCGACTTACGCAGCGGCTCGCTGTCGGTCAGGATGGAAGCCTGCGCTTCGCGCGCCGCCACCAGGCCCTGCAGGTTGCCCAGAATGGCGGAAGCCTGCGTGCGCATCTGTTCGTAGGTCTTCAGGATGGCCTCGAGCTGCTGGCGCGTCTGCGGGTCTTTCGAGCCGGGGAAGCGCTGTTGCGCATTGCCGTCGAGCAGGCCGCGCGTGGTTTCCTGGAAGGTGTTCAAGTCCTTGCCGAGCAGGAACACGGCGTCGGGGTTCACGCCCTCGACCGTGAAGAATTCGTTGGTCGACTTGCCGATGCGCTGGGTCAGCATCACGAGCTGGCCGGCGGCCGAGATTTCAGGCAGCGTGGCGTTCTGCTGCATCTTCAGCGACGCGACGGTTTCCGTCATTTCGAGCAGCGTGGACGACTGCTGGTTGATGTCGCGCAAAGCGGCGCCCACCTGCGTCAGGATCTGGCGCTGGGCCAGCACGGCCTTGGCGCTGGTGTCGGCGCGGGTGACGAGAGGATTGATCTTGTTCATCTCCTCGTCGTACTGGTTGCCCACGCGCTCCAGGCGCAGCGATTCGTCGCCGTTGGTCAGGCCCTGCACGCGACGCGAGAGGTCGTCGGCGCTGTCCTTGACTTCGACGAACGCCGAGGCGCTGCCCACGAGGGCCTGCGAGATCGACTTGGCAAGACGCTGCGACTGCATCAGCGCCTGGCCGGTGGCGGCCACCTGCTGCGCGAGGCGTTCGGCGCGAAGAATGGCGGAGCCGGCCACCAGCAGCAGCAACAGCACCACGACCGCCAGCATGATCGCCAGGATGCGCTGCTGCTTGGCGGGGGCGGCGCCCACGCGGCCGCCCGCGGTGTCGGGCACGGCGTCGAGCGCGGCGGCGCCGGGCTCGTTGGCGGCGTCACCGCCGCCGGGCAGGTCGACATCGCCGAAGCTGGTGTCGGCCGCGCCGCTCTTCCTGGCGAGCTTCACGGTCTTTTCGTCCGGAACCTGAACCGTGTCGACATCGTCGAGCGATATCGCACCGGAGCCGTCGACGGGGGCCTTGTCGTTGCCGCTGTTGGCGGGCAGTAATTTCTTGAACTTGTCGGCGATCGAGCTCACGGTCGGTCCTTCAGGTGGTTTCGGGTGCTGCGTGCCGAGGCACTACGCACCAATACTCAAAAACTGGGGTTGCTGCGAAAGCGCCTGCAGGTTGACTTCCTGCCAGCGCTCTCCTGCCGCGTCGGTGTACAGATGCCCGTGCCAGGCAGGTGCTTCTGCGCCGGGTGGCTCGGAGGCAGTGAAGGCTTCCGCGCCCCGCAACCCCGCCAGTCGGTCGACCAGCAATGCGCAGTTGACTTCGAGCAGCTCGTTGAAAGCAACGAGCCGCGACTGGATGCGCGCCGCCTCGGTGGTGGCCTGCGTGCCCGGGCCGCCGGAGGCGAACGCCGACAGCTGCACCACGCCGTAGAGGCCGCCGCGCAGGTTGGCCACGCCCAGGAACCACGGCTCCGTGTAGGGCACGGGCTGCGGCGGCGTCCAGGGAAAGATTTCGCCGGCATGTCCCAGCGGAAAAAGGTACTTGCCCTCGCCCGCCTCGACCGCCAGCCACGTGGCGGCCACGCCGGTGGTGCGAGCTGCCTGCAGGCGGCTCGCCAGCCGGGACTGGAAGGCTCTCAGAGCATCGCGATTCGCCATGGACTGGGCAGGCTTTCGCTCAGTTCAGCGCGCTGATCTTGGACATCAGGTCGGCTGCGTTGACCGGCTTCACGATGTAGTCGCGGGCGCCCTGGCGCATGCCCCAGACGCGGTCGGTTTCCTGGTTCTTGCTGGTGCACAGAATGATCGGGATAGACGCGTACTTCGGGTCGCGAGCGATGGCGCGCGTGAGCTGGAAGCCGTTCTGGCCGGGCATCACGACGTCCATCAGGATCAGGTCGGGGTGTTCTTCCTCGAGGCGGCGCATGGCGTCGTCCGCGTTCTCGGCGGTCTTGACTGCAAAGCCGTTCTTCTGGAGGAGGTCGGTGAGGAAGACGAGCTCGGTCTTGGAGTCGTCGACGACGAGGATTTTTCGAATGGGCATTACTGCACTTCCTGTTGAACGATGCCGAACTGCTGCACGGCCTGCAGCAGCTGGTCTTTGGTGAATGGCTTGGTCAGGTAGTCCTGGGAGCCGACCATGCGGCCGCGCGCCTTGTCGAATACACCGTCTTTCGAAGACAGCATGACGACGGGGACATTGGAGAAATGAGCGTTGCGCTTGATGATGGCGCAGGTCTGATAGCCGTCGAGCCGCGGCATCAGGATGTCGCAGAAAATCAGATGCGGCTTGTGGTCGTTAACCTTGGAGAGCGCATCGAAGCCGTCTTCCGCCAGAAGAACCTCGTGCCCGCCCTGCTTCAGAAAAATCTCGGCACTGCGCCGGATGGTGTTGCTGTCGTCGATGACGAGCACCTTGTAACCAGATCCATTCGGGCCCATTGCAAACGCTCCTGCTCATGAGACTTGGAAGCCCGCCGCGCCGAACACCGACGCAGACCGCGTAGCTCTATCTATGCCATGCTTTCAGATTTCAACCATTTCGAAGTCTTCCTTGCGCGCACCGCACTCGGGACAGGTCCAGTTCATCGGAACGTCGGCCCAGGCCGTGCCTGCCGCGATACCGTCTTCTGGTACACCAACAGCTTCGTCATAGATCCACCCACAAATCAGGCACATCCAAGTTTTCGTATTCATCGGAGCTTAAAGTCCTTGTTCATTAAATGCAACGAGTGTATCTATGCGTATCTCATTAGCGGACTGTAAACGTCGCGCCTATGCCACCATCCAGGGGATGGAGCCCGGCGTATGACCATCTACTTACTTCCAGCAGATAACGCCCGCAAACCCGGCGATCTTAACGACCCCTCGCAGGCCGAGGACGAGGTCGCCGAGCGCGACCTGAATCCGCCCTGCGTGCTGGTGTTCAACGCCAGCGATCCCAGCGGCGCGGGCGGGCTGGGCGCGGACGCACTGGCCATGTCCTCGGTGGGGGCCCATGTGCTGCCCGTCGTCACCGGCGCCTACGCCCGGGACACGGCCGAGATTTTCGACCACTTCTCCTTCGACGAGGAAGCCATCGCCGAGCAGGCGCGCTCCATCCTCGAGGACGTCGAGGTCCAGCTGATCAAGGTGGGCTTCGTCGGCACGCCGGACGCGCTGAGCACCATCGCCGAGACCGCCGCCGACTACCCCGACGTGCCCGTGGTGGCCTACATGCCCAACCTGTCGTGGTGGGACGAGAACCTGATCGAGCCCTACCTGGACGCTTTCCGCGAGCTCGTTCTGCCCCAGACAACCGTGTTGGTAGGAAACCACAGCACCCTGTGGCGCTGGCTGCTGCCGGACTGGAACGGGGAGCGGCCGCCCACTGCGCGCGACATCGCCAAGGCCGCCGGAGAGTTCGGCGTGGCCTACACGCTGGTGACCGGCCTCGTGCTGCCCGACCAGTTCATCGACAACGTGCTGGCCTCGCCGCAGTCGGTACTCACCAGCGAAAAGTACGAACGGCTCGAGGCCGTGTTCACCGGCGCCGGCGACACCCTGTCGGCCGCGCTGGCGGCCCTCCTGGCCAGCGGCACCGACCTGGTGGCCGCGACCACCGAAGCGCTGGCCTACATGGACCGCTGCCTGGACGCGGGCTTTCGCCCCGGCATGGGCCATGTGCTGCCCGACCGCCTCTTCTGGGCCGAACCGGAAGACGACGAAGACGATGAAGACCCGGATGCCGCTCCGGACTTCGCCCTCCCCCCCCACGACACCCGCCACTGATGACCGACCGCAACGACACCCTTTTCGAACGCGCCCGCGCCGTGATCCCCGGCGGCGTCAACTCGCCCGTGCGCGCCTTCAAGGCCGTGGGCGGCACGCCCCGCTTCATCCAGCGCGCGCAAGGCGCCTATTTCTGGGACGCCAACGACAAGCGCTACATCGACTACATCGGCTCGTGGGGCCCGATGATCCTGGGCCACGGCCACCCCGCCGTGGTCGAGGCGGTGCAGAAGGCCGTGCTCGAAGGCTTCTCGTACGGCGCGCCGACCGAGCGCGAGATCGAACTGGCCGAGGCCATCCTCGCGCTGGTGCCGTCGATGGAAATGGTGCGGCTGGTCAGCTCCGGTACCGAGGCAGCCATGAGCGCGTTGCGCCTGGCACGCGGCGCCACCGGCCGCAAGAGCATCGTCAAGTTCGAGGGCTGCTACCACGGCCATGCCGACGCGCTGCTCGTGAAGGCCGGCTCCGGCCTTGCCACCTTCGGCAACCCGACCTCGGCCGGCGTGCCGCCCGAGGTGGTGCAGCACACCATCGTGCTCGAGTACAACAACCTGCAGCAGCTGGAAGAAGCCTTCGCGCTGCACGGCAAGGACATCGCCTGCCTGATGATCGAGGCCATCGCCGGCAACATGAACTTCGTGCGTGCCACGCCCGAGTTCGCCAGGCGCTGCCGCGAACTCTGCACGCAGCACGGCGCGCTGCTGGTGTTCGACGAAGTGATGACCGGCTTTCGCGTGGGCCTGCACGGCGCGCAAGGCGTACTGGGCATCAAGCCCGACCTCACGGTGCTGGGCAAGGTCATCGGCGGCGGCATGCCGCTGGCGGCCTTCGGCGGTCCGCGCGCGATCATGGAGCAGCTCGCGCCGCTGGGCCCGGTCTACCAGGCCGGCACGCTGTCGGGCAATCCGGTGGCCACGGCCTGCGGCCTGGCCACGCTGAAGGAAATCGCCAAGCCCGGCTTCTACGAAGCGCTCGGCAAGAAAACGCGCTCGCTGGTCGACGGCCTGAAGGCCGCCGCGGCCACCGAGGGCCAGCCCTTCAACGCCGACAGCGAAGGCGGCATGTTCGGCTTCTTCCTGATGAAGGACTTGCCGCAAAACTATGCCACCGTGATGACAACCGACAACGCAAAATTCAATGCGTTGTTTCACGGTTTGCTCGATCGCGGCGTGTATATTGCCCCCGCGCTTTACGAGGCTGGCTTCGTGAGCGCAGCCCACAGCGACGACGACATCGCCGCGACCATCGAAGCCGCAAAACAAATCTTCAGGACCCCTTAGCCCATGATCTCCCTGCGCATGTTGCCGGTGTTGAGCGCTGCACTCCTCGCTTCTCTTCTTCCCGGCCTCGCACTTGCGCAGTCCTCCGAGCCTTCTTCTTCATCGTCGTCGTTCGACCTGAAGAAGATCTGGATCAACCCCGGCTTCTATTCGGCGCACTTCGACGGCGGCAAGGGGCTGGAGAACGTCAACCAGGGCCTGGGCTTCGAGTACCCGCTGAACGACACGTACCGCGTCACGGCCGGCACCTTCCGCAACAGCGACCGCCGGCAGTCGAACTACCTCGGGCTGTATGTACTGCCCGTCGAGTTCTACGGCGTGAAGTTCGGCGCGGTGGTGGGCGGCTTCGACGGCTACCCCAACTACCGCAACGGCAACTGGTTCCCGGCCATCCTTCCGGTGGCGGCCATCGAAGGCAAGAACTGGGGCCTGAACATCGCCTACGTGCCGACGATCAAGAACCGGCTGTATGGCGCGGTCACCTTCCAGCTGAAATACCGCTTCGGCAACCACGAGTAGCCGACGTCGACACCAAAGAAAAAGGCCGGCAGCGTTGCCGGCCTTTTTCTTGGGAATGGCGTGCCGCCCCTTGACGGAGCGGCAGCGCTTTCAGTGCCTGAAGTGACGCACGCCCGACAGCACCATCACCACGCCGCGTTCGTCGGCAGCGTCGATCACTTCCTGATCGCGCATCGAGCCGCCCGGCTGGATGACGCAGCTCGCGCCCGCGTCCACCACCACATCGAGGCCGTCGCGGAACGGGAAGAAGGCGTCGCTGGCCACTGCCGTGTCCTTCAGCGACAGGCCGGCATGCTCGGCCTTGATGCTGGCGATGCGCGCGGAGTCGAGGCGGCTCATCTGGCCCGCGCCCACGCCCATGGTCATGCCGTTGGCGCAGAAGACGATCGCGTTGCTCTTGACGTACTTCGCGACTTTCCATGCGAACAGCAGGTCCTGCAGTTGCTGCGGCGTGGGCTGCTTCTTGCTGACGACCTTGAGGTCGGCAATCGCGAGCTCGTGGTTGTCGGCGGTCTGGATCAGCAGGCCCGAGCCGACGCGCTTGACGTCCATGGCGTTGCGGCCGTTGTCCCAGTCGGTGGTTCCCCCCTTGGGCAGCGCGATCTCGAGCACGCGCACGTTGAGCTTGGCCTTGGTGGCCTGGAACACTTCGAGCGCCTCGGGCGTGTAGCCCGGCGCCATCAGCACTTCGACGAACTGCTTGGCGATCTCTTGCGCGGTGGCGCCGTCGACCGGGCGGTTGAAGGCGATGATGCCGCCGAAGGCCGAGGTCGGGTCGGTCTTGAAGGCCTTGCCGTAGGCTTCGGCCGCGTCCTTGCCGATGGCCACGCCGCAGGGGTTGGCGTGCTTGACGATCACGCAGGCCGGCACATCGAAGCTCTTGACGCATTCCCACGCCGCATCGGCGTCGGCGATGTTGTTGTAGCTCAGCTCCTTGCCTTGCAGCTGCTTGGCCGACACCAGCGAACCGGGCGCCGGGTACAGGTCGCGGTAGAACGCGGCCTGCTGGTGCGGGTTCTCGCCGTAGCGCAGGTCTTGCACTTTCACGAAGCGGCCGTTGCTCTGCGCCGGGAACAGCGAACGCTTGGGCGCGGGCTGGCCGATGCTGGCGTCGAAGTCGATGGCCGAGAGGTAGTCGCTGATGGCGCCGTCGTAGTCGGCGATGCGGTTGAACGCGGCCACCGAGAACGCGAACTTGGTCTTGTCGCTGAGCTTGCCTTCGGCCTTCAGTTCGGCCAGCGCCACGGCGTATTGCGAGGCGTCGGTCAGCACGCCGACGTCCTTCCAGTTCTTGGCCGCGCTGCGCACCATGGCCGGGCCGCCGATGTCGATGTTCTCGATCGCGTCTTCCAGCGTGCAGCCGGGCTTGGCCACGGTGGCTTCGAACGGATAGAGGTTGACGATCAGCAGGTCGATGGTGTCGATGCCGTGTTCCTTGATGGCGGCAACGTGCGCGGGCAGGTCGCGGCGCGCCAGCAGGCCGCCGTGGATCTTCGGGTGCAGCGTCTTCACGCGGCCGTCGAGCATTTCAGGAAAGCCGGTGTGGTCGGCGACTTCGGTCACCGGCAGGCCGGCGTCGGCCAGCAGCTTGGCGGTGCCGCCGGTGGACAGCAGCTTGATGCCGAGCGCATGCAGCGCCTGGGCGAATTCAAGGATGCCGGTCTTGTCGGATACGGAGATGAGTGCAGTCTGGGCCATGGGATATGCCGTGGAGTTATTTCAAAAGTTTGTGCTCGACCAGCTTCTTGCGAAGGGTGTTGCGATTCAGGCCCAACCATTGCGCGGCCTTGGATTGATTGCCCTCGGCGCGCGTCATCACGACGTCGAGCAGGGGTTTCTCGACCACCCGCACGAGCATTTCGTACATGCCGTCGGGTTCGGTGCCGCGCAGATCGCGAAAGTAGCTGTCCAGACTGGTGCGCACGCAGTCCTCGATGTGTTTCTTGCTCATTGCTTCTTCTCTTTTTTCAATCGACGGCGCAAGCCGCCTCCTCTTCACCAGACAGTTCGTTGTCTGCCTCGTGCTGCACGGGCATGCGTTCCATGCGGTCCGCCAGCCCGTCGAAATAGTCGCCGACCGCGCGCAGCTGCTCGCCGCAGTCCTCGATGGTGTTCATGCGCGCGCGAAACGCCTCGCCCTCCGGCAATGTGCGCACGTACCAGCCGATGTGCTTGCGCGCCGTGCGCACACCGCTGTAGTCGCCGTACAGCGCATAGTGCTCCACGAGATGGTCGAGCAGCAAGCGGCGCACTTCCGCCACCAGCGGCGGCGCGCGGTGCGTGCCGGTTTCCAGGAAATGCGCGATCTCGCGAAAGATCCAGGGCCGGCCCTGCGCGGCGCGGCCGATCATCACCGCGTCGGCGCCGGTGGCCGCGAGCACGTCGCGCGCCTTCTCGGGCGAGCGGATGTCGCCGTTGGCCACCACCGGCACGCGCACCGCGGCCTTCACGGCGGCGATGGTGTCGTACTCGGCATGGCCCTTGTAGCCCTGCTCGCGCGTGCGGCCGTGCACCGTGAGCATCTGCACGCCGGCGGACTCGAAGTCGCGCGCCAGCTTCACCGCGTTGCGGTGGTCATGGCTCCAGCCGGTGCGCATCTTCAGCGTGACCGGCACGTTGAAGGGCCGCGCGGCATCGACCACCGCCTGCACGATCTCGAGCGCCAGCGGCTCGTCGCGCATCAGCGCCGAGCCCGCCCACTTGTTGCAGACCTTCTTGGCCGGGCAACCCATGTTGATGTCGATGATCTGCGCGCCGCGCTCGATGTTGTAGACCGTGGCCTCGGCCATCATGTCGGCGTCGGTGCCGGCGATCTGCACCGCGATGGGGCCCGGCTCGCCGTCGTGGTTGGCGCGGCGCGAGGTCTTGAGCGTGCCCCACAGCTCCTTGCGCGAGGTCACCATCTCGCTGACCGCGTAGCCCGCGCCCAGCGCACGGCACAGCATGCGGAAGGGCCGGTCCGTCACGCCGGCCATGGGCGCGACGAACAGGCGGTTTTCCAGCGTGTGGGTGCCGATCTGCAGGGTCATTTGGGAAGAAGCGGTGCGCGTTCGGCTGCTGAAAAATGAGGCACGATTGTAGCCACGTGGCATTTCAGCGACTGAAACGATTTGCGCCTGGGTACCGGTGTAAACACGGGTGCGCGCCGGGGCCTTCTCCCACGCGCCGGCGACGTGAGCGCTGCCTATACTGCGCGACCTTATGCAAGCCTGGCTCGACTCCCTCATGGCGCTGCTGGCGCTGCCGCAGTACGGTCTCTCGACCCTGTTCGTCGCGGCGTTCATCTCGGCAACCCTTCTGCCGGTGGGCTCCGAGCCCGTGCTCTTCGGCCTGCTCAAGCTCAACCCGGAATTGTTCTGGCCGGCCATCGCGGTGGCCACCGTGGGCAACACGCTGGGCGGCGCGGTCGACTGGTGGATGGGCTACGCCGCGCACAAAGTGGCCGACAAATACTCGCACTCGAAACATCATGTGCGGGTTCTGGGCTGGCTCGAGCGGCTCGGACCCAAGGCCTGCCTGCTGAGCTGGCTGCCGGTGGTGGGCGACCCGCTGTGCGCGGTGGCGGGCTGGCTCAAGCTGCCGTTCTGGCAGTGCGTGGCCTACATGGCGATCGGCAAGTTCCTGCGCTACGTCACCATGACGGTGGCGCTGCTGCAGGTCTTCTGAGCGGCTTTCGCTCGCCGGGGATCAGCTCAGCAGCCCGTAGGGGCCGCCGCGCTCGAGCGCGCGCTTGTACGCCGGGCGCGAATGGATGCGCTCCAGATAGGCCATGAGCTTCGGCCGCTTCGCGTCGAGTCCGCCGCGCGCCTGCGCCGCCTCGACAGGGAAGCTCATCTGGATGTCGGCGCCGGTGAACGCGTCGCCCGCGAACCACTCGCTCTTGCCGAGCTCGGCCTCCATGAAATTCAGGTGGCTCACGATGTTCGGATTGATGAACGCCGACTTCGTCTTGCTCGCGATGGCCTTGGCGATCGGCTTCGCGAAGAACGGCATCTTGGTGGTCTCGATGCGGTCGAACACCAGCTTGAGCAGCAGCGGCGACATCGCCGAGCCTTCGGCGAAATGCAGCCAGTAGCGATAGCGCACCGCATCAGGCGTGCCCGGCGCGGGCGCGAGGCGGCCGTTGCCGAAGCGCTCGATGAGCGTCTCCACGATCGCCCCCGACTCCGCGAGCGTGAGCCCGTCATCCGTCGTCACCACCGGCGACTTGCCCAGCGGATGCACGGCCCGCAGCGAAGCGGGCGCCAACATGGTCTGCGGATCGCGCTGGTAGTGGACGATCTCGTAGGGCAGCTCGAGTTCTTCGAGCAGCCAGAGCACGCGCTGCGAGCGCGAGTTGTTGAGGTGGTGGACGGTGAGCATGAGGCGGGCCTTGGAAGAGACAGGGCGCGCGGAGTCTATCCAACGCCCCTCGAAAACGCACGGATCCATGTGAGAAACACCGAGGAACCGGCTCCGCCAGGCCTCAGGTGTTGCCCCCGGCAGGGGGAAGGCGAAGCGACACGAAGTGCGCGCAGCCTGGGGGCGAGCCCTATTACGAGCTGAACAAGAAATTCATCACGTCGCCATCCTTGACGACGTATTCCTTGCCTTCCGAGCGCATCTTCCCCGCGTCCTTCGCGCCCTGCTCGCCCTTGAAGGCGATGTAGTCCTCGAAGGCGATGGTCTGGGCGCGGATGTAGCCCTTCTCGAAGTCGCCGTGGATCACGCCGGCCGCCTGGGGGCCGGTGTCGCCGATGTGGATGGTCCAGGCGCGCACTTCCTTCACGCCGGCGGTGAAGTAGGTCTGCAGGCCCAGCAGCTTGAAGGCGGCGCGGATCAGGCGGTTCAGGCCCGGTTCTTCCTGGCCGATTTCGGCGAGGAACATCTTCTTGTCTTCGTCGTCCATCTCGGCCAGGTCGGCTTCGATCTTGGCGCAGATGGCGACCACGGGCGCGCCCTGCTTGGCGGCGTATTCGCGCAGGCGGTCGAGGTACGGGTTGTTCTCGAAGCCGTCTTCCGACACGTTGCCCACGAACATCGCGGGCTTGGCGGTGATCAGCGTGAAGCTCTTGACCAGCGGCTGCTCTTCCTTGGTGAACTCGAGCGCGCGCACGGGCGTGTTCTCGTTCAGCGCGGCCTGGCAGCGCTCGAGCAGGCCGACCAGCTTCTGCGCGTCCTTGTCGCCGGAGCGGGCAACCTTGGTGTGGCGGTGCAGCGCCTTCTCGACCGTGGCCAGGTCGGCCAGGCAGAGTTCGGTCTGGATCACTTCGATGTCGGAGATGGGGTCGACCTTGCCGGCGACGTGGATCACGTTCTCGTCGTCGAAGCAGCGCACCACGTTGACGGTGGCGTCGGTCTCGCGGATGTGCGCCAGGAACTTGTTGCCCAGGCCTTCGCCGGTGCTGGCACCGGCCACCAGGCCGGCGATGTCGACAAACTCGACGATGGCGGGCACCACGCGCTCGGGCTTGACGATCTCGGCGAGTTGGTCGAGCCGCGGATCGGGCACTTCCACCACGCCCACGTTGGGCTCGATGGTGCAGAAGGGATAGTTTTCCGCCGCGATGCCGGCCTTGGTCAACGCATTGAAAAGGGTGGATTTACCGACGTTGGGCAGGCCGACGATGCCGCATTGCAAACTCATGGGGGGTCCTCTTGGGTAACCGCGAATTTTAGGCGACCATGGTGGCACGCCCCTGCGACAGGTCTTCGGACCCGCATTCCGCTGCCCTGAACATCAGGGTTAGCACCGACCGGCAAACGTTTGCGCAAACGTTTCCCTTCGGTAATATCGGAGCCCCCGGCAAAGACCGGCGTCCCGCTCTGATCAACCACCTCAGGAGACATTCACCATGAAGTTCACCCGCCGTACCCTGCAAAGCGCTGCCGCCCTGACGCTCCTGGGCGCCATCGTCGCGACGCCCGCCTTCGCCCAGGACAAGCCGAAGGTCGCGCTGGTCATGAAGTCGCTGGCCAACGAGTTCTTCCGCACCATGGAAGACGGCGCCAAGGCGCATCAGAAGGCCAATGCCGCCCAGTACACGCTGGTGGCCAACGGCATCAAGGACGAGACCGACACCGCCGCCCAGATCAAGATGGTCGAGCAGATGGTGGCGCAGAAGATCAACGCGCTGGTCATCGCGCCGGCCGATTCGAAGGCGCTGGTGCCGGTCATCAAGACGGCCATCGACAAGGGCATCCTGGTGGTCAACATCGACAACCAGCTCGACGCCGCCGCCCTCAAGGAAAAGGGCATCCAGGTGCCCTTCGTGGGCCCCGACAACCGCGCCGGCGCCAAGCTGGTGGGCGACGCGCTGGCCAAGGAACTGAAGTCGGGCGACAAGGTCGGCATCATCGAAGGCGTGTCGACCACCTTCAATGCGCAGCAGCGCACGCTGGGCTATCAAGACGCCATGAAGGCGGCCGGCGTGACAGTGGTCGGCGTGCAGTCGGGCCAGTGGGAAATCGACAAGGGCAATACCGTGGCCGCCGGCATGCTGCGCGAGCACCCCGACCTGAAGGCCCTGCTCGCCGGCAACGACAGCATGGCGCTGGGCGCCGTGGCCGCGGTCAAGGCCGCTGGCAAGACCGGCAAGGTGCTGGTCGTGGGCTACGACAACATCGGCGCCATCAAGCCCATGCTGGCCGACGGCCGCGTGCTGGCCACGGCCGACCAGTTCGCCGCCAAGCAGGCGGTGTTCGGCATCGAGACCGCGCTGAAGGCCATCGCCGACAAGAAGAAGCAGTCGGAAATGCCCGCTGAAGTGAAGACCGACGTGGTGCTGGTCACCAAGTCGTCCAAGTAAAAAACAATCTCCCGACAGAAGAAAAGAGCCTCCGTTGACCGCACCCGCCGCAATGAACGACAACCGCGCCCAGCCCGTGCTCTCGCTGAGCACGATGGGCAAGGACTATGCGGCGCCGGTGCTGGACGACGTCTCGCTCGTGCTCAATGCCGGCGAGGTGCTGGCCCTCACGGGCGAGAACGGCGCCGGCAAGAGCACGCTGTCGAAGATCGTCTGCGGCCTGGTGCAGCCCACGCGCGGCCAGATGCTGCTGGACGGCCAGCCCTTCGCGCCCGGCTCGCGCCGCGACGCCGAACGGCTGGGCGTGCGCATGGTGATGCAGGAGCTGGGCCTCGTCACCACGCTCTCGGTGGCCGAGAACCTGCTGCTCGACCGCCTGCCCAGCAAGACCGGCTGGATCCGCCGCGGCAAGCTGAACGAGCTGGCCGCGCGCCAGCTCGCCAAGATCGGCATGCAGAACATCGACCCTGCCACGCCCGTCGCGCGGCTGGGCATCGGCCAGCAGCAGATGGTGGAGATCGCGCGCAACCTGCAGGACGACACGCGCGTGCTGGTGCTCGACGAGCCCACTGCCATGCTCACCCCGCGCGAAACCTCGCACCTGTTCGAGCAGATCGAGTTGCTGAAGGCGCGCGGCGTGGCCATCGTCTACGTGTCGCACCGCCTCGAAGAGCTTCAGCGCATCGCCGACCGCGTGGCGGTGCTGCGCGACGGGCGGCTGGTCGACGTGCGCGCCATGGCCGGCGTGCGCGAATCCGAGCTGGTGCAGCGCATGGTCGGGCGCGCGGTGCATGAACACGAAGGCCGCGAGCGCCGCACCGCCGGCCCGGTGCTGCTGAGCGCGCGCGGCATCGGCCGGGCGCAGGTCGTGCGCGACGTCGACATCGACCTGCGCGCGGGCGAAGTCATGGGCCTGGCCGGCCTGGTCGGCTCGGGCCGGACCGAGCTGGTGCGGCTGCTGTTCGGCGCCGACCGCGCCGATCGCGGCGAGATCACCCTTTATGAGAACGACCAGCCCGTGCAGCAGGCACGCAAGGGCTGGCGCTCGCCGATGCAGGCCATCCGCGCCGGCATCGGCCTCGTCACCGAAGACCGCAAGTCGCAGGGCCTGCTGCTGACGCAATCGATCCGCGTCAACGCCACGCTGAGCGACCTGGGCGCCATTTCCCGCGCCGGCTGGCTGCAGCGCGCCAAGGAGCGCGGCATTGCGCAGAAGCTGGTGGAGCTGCTGCGCATCCGCTCGCGCAGCATCGAGCAGCCCGTTGCCACGCTCAGCGGCGGCAATCAGCAGAAGGTGGTGTTCGCGCGCTGGCTGCACCGCGAATGCAAGGTGCTGCTGCTGGACGAACCCACGCGCGGCGTGGATGTGGGCGCGCGCGCCGACCTGTACGCCGAGCTCGACCGCATGACCGACGCCGGCAAGGCGCTGCTGATGGTGTCGAGCGACCTGCGCGAACTGATGGCCATGTGCGATCGCATCGGCGTGATGAGCGCCGGCCGCCTCGTCGCGGTTTTCGAGCGTGGCGAATGGACCGAACAATCGCTGCTGGCCGCGGCCTTCAGCGACGCGACCGGACGCGCCGCCGCCCCCACACTGGCACCCGCCGCTTCCGTGGCGCCCGCGCCGCCCGCCTCCATTGCCGCCCCCGACTCGACCCCGGTCTCCGCCGACACACCATGAACGCTGCCGCTACACCGACCACCTCCGCCTCGCCGTCCGCGCTCAAGGGCCAGCTCGGCACCTACCTGGGCCTGACAGTCGTGCTCGTCGGCATGATCGCGCTCTTCGGGTCGCTGAGCGAATACTTCCTGACGCGCGAGACCTTCGTCTCCATCGCCAACGAGATTCCCGCGCTGGCCGTGATGGCGGTCGGCATGACCTTCGTGCTGATCATCGCGGGCATCGATCTGTCCGTCGGCTCTGTGCTGGCGCTCAGCGCGGCCGTCACCGCGGCCGCCATCCTCGAATGGAAGCTGTCGGTGCCGCTGGCCGCGGTGCTCGGCCTCGCCACTGGTCTGATCTGCGGCACGGTCACCGGCGCGGTGTCGGTGGCCTGGCGGCTGCCGAGCTTCATCGTTTCGCTGGGCATGCTCGAGGCGGTGCGCGGCGGCGCCTACCTGGTGACCGATTCGCGCACGCAGTACGTCGGCGACGCCATTTCGGGCCTGGCCGCGCCGTGGATCGGCGGCATCTCGGCCGCCTTCGTGCTGGCGGTGGTGCTGGTCGTCATCGGGCAGATGGTGCTCACGCGCACCGTGTTCGGCCGCCACGTGGTGGGCATCGGCACGAATGAAGAAGCGATGCGCCTGGCGGGCGTCGATCCGCGGCCCGTCCGCATCATCGTGTTCGCGGTGACCGGGCTGCTGGCCGGTCTCGCGGGCCTCATGCAGTCGGCGCGCCTGGAAGCGGCCGACCCGAACGCCGGCGTGGGCATCGAGCTGCAGGTGATCGCGGCCGTGGTCATCGGCGGCACCAGCCTCATGGGCGGGCGCGGCTCGGTGGTCAACACCTTCTTCGGCGTCCTGATCATCGCGGTGCTGGAAGCGGGGCTCGCGCAAGTGGGCGCGAGCGAGCCGAGCAAACGCATCATCACCGGCGCGGTGATCGTGGTCGCGGTCATCATCGACACACTGCGCCAGCGCCGGGCCGACCGCCGCCTGGACTGACGACGCACCACCCCCTTCAAGAGAACAGAAAGAGCCATGGCCACCATCAAGGATGTCGCGCTGCAAGCGGAGGTCTCCGTCACCACCGTGTCGCACGTGGTCAACGACACGCGTCACGTGAGCGCCAAGGTGCGCGAACGCGTGGAACTCGCCATCCGCGAGCTGGGCTACGTGCCCAACGCGATGGCGCGCAGCCTGAAGAGCAACACCACCTCGACGCTGGGCATGCTCATTCCCAACAGCTCGAACCCGTACTTCGCGGAGATCGTGCGCATCGTGGAAGACCGCTGCTTCGGCGCCGGCTACACGCTGGTGCTGTGCAACACCGACGACGAGCCCCACCGCCAGAGCGTCTACCTGCAGGTGCTGGCCGAGCGCCGCATCGACGGACTGATCGTGGTGCTGACCGGCACCGGCGACGACGACGCGCTGGTCAAGCAGCTGCACGGACTGCGCGTGCCCACGGTGCTGGTCGACCGCGAGATCGCCGACCCGGCCTGCGACCTGGTCGAGACCGCGCACATGCAGGGCGGCCTGCTCGCGGTGCGCCACCTGCTGTCGCTGGGCCACAAGCGCATTGCCTGCATCGGCGGGCAGGCGGGCGTGATGCCGAGCGAGCAACGCATCGAAGGCTGGCGCATGGCGCTGGCCGAAGCCGGCGCCACGCCCGACATCGCCAACGGCGACGCGCTGCTGTGGCGCGGCGGCTTCACCAGCCAGGGCGGCTACGAGGCCATGCACGCCATCTTGCGCACCGAGCGCAAGCCGTCGGCCGTGTTCGTCTGCAACGACCTGATGGCCATCGGCGCGCTGCGCGCGGCGCATGAAAGCGGCGTGCGCGTGCCCGACGACCTGTCGATCGTGGGCTTCGACGACATCGAACTCTCGGCCTACACGAGCCCCCCGCTCACCACCGTGGCCCAGCCCAAGGAGCGCATCGGCGCGATGGCGGTCGACATGCTGCTCGAGCAGATGGGCGGCAAGCGGCGCGACGCGCGCAAGGTGGTGCTGCAACCCGAGCTGCGGGTGCGCGCATCGACCGCGCGCCACGCCAGCTTCCGCGAAGCCACCGTCGTGCCCGCCGCCGCCGAAACACCATCGTCAACGGAAACCCGAAAGTCCCGCACCCCGTGAGCCTGAAGCCTTCTTCCAGCAGCCCGGCCCCGTCACCCCGCATCGTGGTGCTCGGCAGCCTCAACATGGACCTGGTGCTGCGCGTGCCGCATGCGCCGGCCGCGGGCGAGACCCTGCTGGGCCATTCGATCGCCAATATTCCCGGCGGCAAGGGCGCGAACCAGGCCGTGAGCTGCGCGCGCGAAGGCGCGCAGGTGCAGATGATCGGCTGCGTTGGCGACGACGCCCACGGCACCGCGCTGCGCGAGGCGCTCGAGCGCGACGGCATCGACACCGCCGCGCTGCGCACCGTGGCCGGCGAGCCCACGGGCACCGCGCTGATCCTCGTGGAAGACAGCGGCCAGAACCGCATCGTGATGATCCCTGGCGCCAACGCCAGGGTAGAGATCGACGAAGCCGCGCTCAAGCGCCAGGTGCAGGGCGCCGCCTTCCTGGTGGCGCAGTTCGAGACACCGCTGGACCAGGTCGCGCGCGCGATTTCCGCCGCGCACGGCGCGGGCTGCAAGGTGCTGCTGAACCCGTCGCCGGTGCAGCCCATTGCCGAGCCGCTGTGGCAGCGGATCGACACGCTGGTCGTCAACGAGATCGAGGCGCAGACGCTGTGCGGCCAGCCCGCCGACAGCCCGCTGGAAGCCGCCGCGGCCGGCCGGGCGCTGCGCGCCAAGGGCATCGCGCGCGTGGTCGTCACACTGGGCGCGCGCGGCGCCGTGGCGGTCGACGCCGACGGCGCGCGGCACCACCCCGCGCCCAAGGTGCAGGCGGTCGACACCACCGCCGCCGGCGACACATTCCTGGGCGCGCTCGCGGTCGCGCTGGGCGAAGGCCAGTCCTTCGACGAGGCCGTACGCCTGGGCATCCGCGCCGCGGCGCTGTGCATCCAGCAGCCCGGCGCCCAACCCTCCATTCCGCAGCGCGACGCCGTGCTGCGCAGCCCGCTGCCTCCCGACTGGATCACGCTGTGAAACGAACCGCCCTGCTGCACGCCGAACTCTCCCACGTGATCGCCTCGCTGGGCCACGGCGACATGCTCGTGCTGGGCGACGCCGGCCTGCCGATTCCCGACGGCCCGCGCCGCATCGACCTGGCCGTGGCGCGGGGCGTGCCGCAACTCTGCGACGTGCTGGAGGCGGTGCTGTCGGAGATGCAGGTGGAAGGCATCGTGGTGGCCGGCGAGGCGCTGGACGACGCGAAGAATCTGCCGGGCTGGTATCCGCAGTCGCTGGGCATTGCGCCGCAGACGGTGTCGCACGAGGAATTCAAGCGCCGCACGGCAAAGGCGCGGGCCATGGTGCGTACGGGCGAGTGCACGCCCTACGCGAACATCATCCTGATCGCCGGCGTGAAGTTCTGAAGCGCCGCCCGGGCGCCGACCGTCATTCGAACTTGTAGTTCGCGCCCACCGGCTGGCCGACCTTGAGCATGTGCTCCACGCCCTGGATCACGATGCAGTTCATGCCGAAGGTGATGCCGCCGTCCACGCGCGGATCGGCGCGGTAGGTGCGCAGCATGTCGCCGACCTCGGGGCTGCTGAGGGCGGTGGCCGGGTCGATGTCCGGGATCGGGCAGCGGGTGCAGGGCTTGACGGGGCGCAGTTCGGCCCCGCCCTCGCCGGTGGAGATGTGCAGCGCTTCCACCCGATCCTCGTCGTGCGACTCCATGCCCGCCAGCACGATGTTGGGACGGAAGCGCTCGATGCCGACCGCGTCGTGGCCCGCCGCCGCCAGGCGAGCGTTCAAGTCGGCCAAGGAGCCTTCGCTCGCCACCAGCACCGGGTAGCCGTCGGCGAACTGGTTCTCGGCCTCGATGCCGCCGGTCCACTTCAGGCTCGACAGGCGCTTCTGCTCGGGGTCGAAGCGCACGAGGCGCAGGGTCTGCGGCTTGCCGGGCTCCGAGAGGAAATCGCTGAACCACTGGGCGGCGATGTCGCCCATGTCGTAGGCCGCCACTTCGTCTTTCCAGACGCGCACGCGCACCGGCTTTTCGACGCGGTCGAAGGCCAGGTGCAGCGCCAGCATGCCGGGCGCGCGCAGCACCACTTCCATGTGCTTCATCTGCGGCTTGATCAGCGCCATGCGCGGCAGCTGCCGCTGGGTGACGAACTCGCCCTGGGCGTCGACCACCATCCAGGCCCGGTCGAACTCCAGGCCGGTCTCGGTCAGCAGCATTTCGGGAAGCTCGACCCCGCCGCAGGACTTGACCGGGTAGATGAACAGGCGCGCGATGGTGGCTTCGAGGTCGAAAGCGGGCTGGGACACGGTGGGGTTCCTTGGAAATCGGCGGCAATTGTCCCGCATCGCGGAGGTGCCACCTCGGGGCGCGGGCGTAGTCCATACAATTGTTCGATGGCCCTCCCTCCAGAAGTTTGCATTCGCGGCGCCGGCATCGTCGGCCGTACGCTGGCCCTGCTGCTCGCGCGCGAGCGTGTGCGCGTCGCGCTGGTGGTGCCGCCGGCCGCTCAGGGCAAGGAAGACATCCGCGCCTATGCGCTGAACACCGCCTCCCGCACGCTGCTCGATTCGCTGCGCGCCTGGCCCGACGCCGCGCACGCCACGCCGGTACACGAAATGCTGGTGCACGGCGACGAAGGCGGCCGGGTGCAGTTCAGCGCCGCGCGCCAGAAGGTCGACGCGCTGGCATGGATCGTCGACGTGCCCGCGCTCGAACAGCAACTGGCCGACGCGGTGCGCTTCCAGCCCCTCATCGAGGTCGTGACCGAGCCCGTGGCCGCGCCGCTCACCGTGGTGTGCGAAGGCAAGGCCAGCACCACGCGCGAGGCGCTCGGCGTGAGCTACGAAGTCACCCGCTATCCCCAGCATGCGATTGCCGCCCGGCTCGAGGCCGAGCAGTCGCACGACGGCATCGCGCGCCAGTGGTTCAACGACAAGGGCGAAGTGCTCGCGCTGCTGCCGTTGGGCGGCGTGCACGGCAAGACGGTCGCGCTGGTCTGGTCGGTCGACCAGCTGCGCGCGCCGGCCCTGCTGGCGCAAGCCGACGAGGAATTCAACGCCGCCGTCACCGAGGCCAGCCACGCGGCGCTCGGCGCGCTCAAGCTCACGAGCGAGCGCGGCGCCTGGCCGCTGGCCCGTGCCATCGCCGACCGATGGACCGGCGCCATGCCCGGCCAGCCGACCCGCTCCTGGGCACTGGCGGGCGACGCCGCCCACACGGTGCATCCGCTGGCCGGCCAGGGCCTGAACCTGGGCCTGGCCGACGCGGCCGCGCTGGCCGACGTGATCCGCAACCGCGACTACTGGCGCAGCGTGGGCGACGCCCGCCTGCTGCGCCGCTACGAGCGCGCCCGCCGCGCCGACGTGCTGCAGATGAGCCTGGCGACCGACGGATTGCAGCAACTTTTCTCGCACAACCTGGGTCCACTGCCTGCATTGCGCAACTGGGGCATGCGCGGTTTCGACCGCACGCGCCTCGTCAAGCACTGGATCACGGCGCAGGCGATGGGCCTGAAGGCCTGACGCCCTGCTTTCTTCTCGAATCGAACCAACGGATCTTCCGATGACACTCGCACGCAACCTCCTACTCGCCGCCTGCACGCTGGGCGCCGTCGTGGCCGCCACGGCCGGCGAAGCCGAGATCCGCAAGAACCTGCCCTCGCGCATCCCGCAGTTCCCGGCCATCGACGAAGTGTCGAAGTCGCCGATCGCGGGGCTCTACGAAGTGCGCGTGAACGGCTCGCAGATCTTCTACACCGACGAGCAGGGCAACTACCTGATCCAGGGCAACCTGATCGACGTGAAGTCGCGCAAGAACCTGACCGAGGAACGCGTCGAGAAACTCAGCGCCGTCGCCTTCGACCAACTGCCGCTGAAGGACTCGATCAAGATCGTGCGCGGCAACGGCAAGCGCAAGCTCGCGGTGTTCGAAGACCCGAACTGCGGCTACTGCAAGCGCTTCGAGAAGGACATGAAGACGGTCGACAACGTGACCGTGTACCTGTTCCTGTACCCGGTGCTCGGCCCCGATTCGAACATCAAGTCGCGCGACATCTGGTGCAGCAAGGACAAGGGCAAGGCCTGGGGCGACTGGATGGAATCCAGCACCAAGCCCACCACCGCGCCGAGCAGCTGCGACGTGACCGCGCTGCAGCGCAACGTCGAGTTCGGCCGCAAGTACAACATCACCGGCACGCCCACGCTGATCTTCAGCGACGGCACACGCACGCCCGGCGCCATTCCCGCAGAGCAGGTCGAGAAGCAACTCGCCGCTTCGTCGAGCTGATGGCGGCGAAGGCTCCTGTGCGGCGCAGTGCCGCCGCCGTTGCCGCGCCAGTGGCCGGCGTTCGTTTTCGCGTCGAATGCGCGGACCTCCATGCGCGCCTGTTCGGCGTGACGCTCACCATCGACGCGCCCGCCGCGCGGCAGCGCGTGTCGCTGCCGGTGTGGATTCCGGGCAGCTACCTGGTGCGCGAATTCGCCAAGAACCTGCAGGGCCTGCGCGCCACGCAGGGACGCCGCAAGCCGACGCTGACACAGCTCGACAAATGCAGCTGGCTGGTCGAATGCACGCCCGGCCAGCCGCTGGTGCTGAACTACCAGGTCTGCGCCTACGACAACTCGGTGCGCACCGCCTGGCTCGATGCCGAGCGCGGCTTCTTCAACGGCACCAGCGTGTGCCTGCGGGTCGAGGGCCAGACCGATGCGCCGCATGCGCTGGAAATCGTCGCGCCCGTGCTGGCCGACGACGCCCCGCGCTGGTCCTGCGCCACGGCGCTCGTGCCGCTCAAGGCCGACAGGCACGGCTTCGGCAGCTACCAGGCCGCCGGCTACGACGAGCTGGCCGACAGTCCGGTCGAGATGGGCGCGTTCTGGAGCGCCGAATTCGAGGCCTGCGGCGTGCCGCATCGCTTCGTGGTCGCGGGCGCCGCGGCCTCGTTCGACGGCGACAGGCTCATCGCCGACACCAAGGCCATCTGCGAAGCCGAGATGCGCTTCTGGCATGGCGACAAGGCCGGCAAGCGCGGCGGCCCGAAGCTGCCGATCGACCGCTACGTGTTCATGCTCAACGCCGTGGACGACGGTTACGGCGGCCTCGAGCATCGCCACTCCACCGCGCTGATCTGCAACCGCCGCGACCTGCCGCAGCGCGGCGAAAAGAAGAAGCAGCCCGAGGGCTACACCACGCTGATGGGCCTCATCAGCCACGAATACTTCCACACATGGAATGTCAAGCGCATGCGGCCCGGCGAGTTCGCGCGCTACGACTACAGCCAGGAAAACTACACGCAGCTGCTGTGGTTCTTCGAGGGCTTCACCAGCTACTACGACGACCTGCTGCTGCGCCGCGCCGGCCGCATCGACGACGCGGCCTACCTGCGCCTGCTGAACAAGACCATCAACCAGGTCATGCAGACGCCGGGCCGGCTGGTGCAGCCGGTGGCCGACGCGAGCTTCGATGCCTGGGTCAAGTACTACCGCCAGGACGAACAGACGCCCAACAGCACGGTGAGCTACTACACCAAGGGCGCGCTGGTGGCGCTGTGCTTCGACCTCACCTTGCGCCACGAAGGCAAAGGCACGCTCGACGACGTGATGCGCCACCTGTGGACGCACGGCGGCGGCGGGCCGATCAGCGAAGCCGACATTGCCGCCGCGCTGGAGGCAGTGAGCGGCCGTTCGTATGCGGTGGAACTCGCGCGCTGGGTGCATTCGACCGAGGAGCTTCCGCTCGCGCAGCTGCTGCGCGCGCACGGCGTGGCCACGCTGGAAGACCCTTCGCAGCAGGCTCAGGCGCTGGGCCTGCGCGTGGCCGAAGCCAACGGCAGCGTGCAGGTGAAGGTGGTGCTGCGCGGTGGCCCCGCCGAGAAGGCCGGCTTTTCGGCGAACGACGAGTGGATCGGCATCGAACTGCCTGCCGTCGGCAAGCGGGGCCAGCAGCGGCCGGCGCAAGCCTGGCGCATCGCCAAGCTCGACGATCTGGCGCTGTACCTGGGCGACGCGACGAAGTGCACGGCAATCGTGGCGCGGGACCGCAAGCTGATCAGGCTGCCGCTGGCGCTGCCGACAAATGCGACCACCTGGCGCCTGTTCGCGCACGACGCCACCAAGGTGGCAGGCTGGCTGGCCGGCTAGGCGTTTTCGGCCGCGGCCGGGTGCCGCACGAACATCATCGGCTGCGGCTCGCCGACCAGCACGCAGGGTTTGCCGGTCCTGCGGCAATGGTCCTGCACACGCCAGTAGGCGTCGTGGCTCACGCAGCCGGTCTGGCAGATCACGAGGTCGGCGGCACGCAGGCTGGCTTCGAGCGCGGCGGGGTCGTCCGCATCGCCTTCCCCGCCATCGTGGTGCAGGTAGCGTCCTCCTGCGATCTCCACCAGCTGGCGAGCGAGCGAAGGCGCCTCGTCGTCATGGCCGACGCACAGCACGGCTTTCTCGCGCAGGTCGGCGGGCGCCTCCGGCCGGGGCGGCCGCAGGTGGCGCCGGCTGCCCGGCGACAGCAGCGCATTCAGCCGCTTGGGCAGGGCCGCACCCGCCGCGGCGCGCGCGGCCAGTTCCTCGCGCACGATGACAATGGCTGAATCGCGCGCCACCAGCGCGCCGCGCAAACGGACGATCTGCGCCTCGAGCCTTTCGATCAGCGCGGCCTGCTCGGCCAGCAGGCGCGAGCAACGCTCCTGTGCCCTGGCATAGGCCCGCAGCAACACGGCATGTTCTTGCATCGGGAACTCCATGGCGGGCATTCTAGATGAGAGCAATTCTCAACTGAAGACCCTGCGATGGTCAGTGCGAAACCGACTTCGAGAACACGTTCACCACCACCACGCCCGCAATGATCAGCCCGAGCCCCGCGATCGCCGGCCCGTCGAGCTTCTGGCCGAACCACAGCCAGCTCACGAGCGAGATCAGCACGATGCCCACGCCCGACCAGATCGCATAGGCGATGCCGGTCGGAATGGTGCGCAGCGTGAGCGAGAGGAAAAAGAACGCGACCACGTAGCCGGCCACCGAGGCCAGCGTGGGCCAGAGCCGGGTGAAACCGTCCGAGCCCTTGAGGAAACTGGTGGCAATCACTTCGGCCACGATGGCAACGAACAGGTAGGCGTAGTTGGAACTCATGGCGGGCACTCTATGGGAACTCGCCATGCCCTGCCACCGCGCCGGCCATGCTGGGTATAGTGAAGCGCGTTTTTCTTCCCCTTCCCCGGAGACACCATGAGCTACGAAAACATCGAAGTGCGGACCGAAGCAGGCAAGGTCGGCATCATCACCCTCAACCGCCCCAAGGCCCTGAATGCGCTGAACGACGCGCTCATGACCGAGCTGGGCCAGGCCCTGAAGGCCTTCGACGCGGACGATGCCATCGGCTGCATCATCCTCACGGGCAGCGAGCGCGCCTTCGCGGCCGGCGCCGACATCGCGGCGATGGCCAAGTACAGCTTCATCGACACCTACAAGGGCGACTACATCACGCGCAACTGGGAAACCATCCGCTCCATTCGCAAGCCGGTGATCGGCGCGGTGGCCGGCTTCGCGCTGGGCGGTGGCTGCGAGCTGGCGATGATGTGCGACTTCATCATCGCGGCCGACAACGCGAAGTTCGGCCAGCCCGAGATCAAGATCGGCGTGATCCCCGGCGCCGGCGGCACGCAGCGCCTGCCGCGCGCGGTGGGCAAGAGCAAGGCCATGGACATGGTGCTCACGGCCCGCATGATGGACGCGGCCGAAGCCGAGCGCGCCGGCCTCGTGAGCCGCGTGGTGCCTTTCGAGAAACTCGCCGACGAGGCGCTGGGCGCGGCGCTGATCATCTGCGGCTACTCGCAGATTTCGGTGATGGCGGCCAAGGAATCGGTCAACCGCGCCTTCGAGGGCGGCCTGAGCGACGGCGTGATGTTCGAGCGCCGGCTGTTCCACGCGCTGTTCGCCACCGTCGACCAGAAGGAAGGCATGGACGCTTTCCTGAACAAGCGTCAGCCGGATTTCAAGAACGCCTGATTCCGGCGCGCGCCGGGCTGCCGGCCGTGCTCAGCGCGTGAGCAGCGAGCGCAGCGCGTCGAGCGCCTGCGCGGGCGGCGTGCCGACGAGCGCGCTGCCGTTGGGCTGCGGTGTCCAGCGCACCTGGCCGCCAGCAATCTCCAGCACGGCGACGAGCGTGCTGCCCCGATAGAGCGACAGGCGCGCCTCGACCGGTGCGACGAGCGGCTCGTCGCCTGCCGCGGCCGAACGGGCCACCGTGCCGACGAGCGCGGGCAAGCCTTCGACGTCGCCGCGCTCGTGGCGCACGTCGGCACCCGGGCCTGTGAAGCTGAAGGATGTCCATCGATCCAGGGCCGTGAAGGCCGTGGCGCCTTCGCTCCGTGCGACCGCCTTGGGGGCTGCGGCACGTGATGCGGGGGCGCGCAGCGCGCCTGAGGCGTCCGCGCTCGGGCTGCCGCCCTGGTACTGCGGGGCGGCCGCTGCTGCTGCCGGAGCAGGTGCAGCAATCGGCGCAGGTGGTGGCGGCGCGACGCTGGGCGCGGGCGCTACGGCCGATGCCGGGGCCTCGACGGCATAGGCGCGGCGGCGTTCGTTTTCTACGCGCTCTTCACGTTGCTCGTCGCTGCGCGCGGGAGCGGCCTGCTCGGCCACTGCGGCTGGAGGCGATGCAGGAGCCGGCGCGACGGGCGCAGGAGCCGCCTGAGGTGGTGGTGGTGGCGCAGGGCGACGAACGGTATCTGCATCTGCACCAGCGATGCCAGGAGCTTCCTTGGAAAAAGCATCGCGCTGGGCCTGCGCTTGTTTCTGTTCAGCAGCAGGCGCTCTTTTTGCGGCAGCCGATGGCGGCGGTGCCTGCTGAGGTGCGGCCGCAGCGGCTACTGGCGGTTCGGCCGGAGGCGCGGCCTCTGCCGCGGGTTGAGCCGGCGCAGAAGCTGGTGGCGGGGCCGCCGCCGGTGCCGCGGCGCCGGCAACACGCGCCTCGCCATCCAGCTGCGCATCCGGCACCGGCTCGCGATGCCAGAGCACCGTCACGAAAGTCGCCAGCAGCACCGTCGCGAAAGCCGCATTCCACGGCATGCGCGAACGCGGCTCCCCGCCACCCCCGAACACGCGGCGCCACCACGGCGCGGCGCTCGCGCTGTTGGCGGCAGCGTTCTTTGCAGCCGGCACGGTGGCGGCAAGGTTGTGCGCCATCTTCAGGATGGCATCGCGCGTGCGTGGATCGGGCGTCGCGTTGCTGTCGGGCGCATGGTCCAGCGCGCGGCGCAGCGCCGGATCGCGCAGGTCGCCGCCGTCGTCGCGGTCGAAGCCTGTGGTGCTGCTCATGCCCGCTGCTCCAGCACCGCCAGGTAACGCGCCATGCAGCCGCGCAGCTTCTGCAGGCCGTAGCGCAGGCGGCTGCGCACGGTCTCGAACCCGATCTCCAGGCTCGCGGCCAGCGCCTCGACGGTCAGGCCGTCTTCATGGTGCAGCAGGAACGCAGCACGCTGGTCGGTCGGCAGTTCGTCGAGGCAGGCGAGCAAACGGCGGCCCGCGGCGCGCCAGAACGCGAGTTCCTCGGCCGACGGGTGCGCGGCAGCGTCCACCGCGCCGCGCACGCCGCGGTCGAGCGTGGGCACGGGGTCGCTGTCGTTGTCGGGATGCGCGTCGAGCGCCACTTCGCGCCCGCTCACGCGCAGGCGGTCCATCGCGAGGTTGTGCGCGATGGTGAAGGCCCAGGTGCGCCACGTCGCGCCCTGCGGCGAGAAGCTGTCGCGCGCAGAGATGATCCGCACCCAGGTGTCCTGGAACACCTCATCGGCCTGCGCCGCCAGCCGCGCGCCCAGCAGCCGCTTGACGAAGCGGAACAGCCCGCCTTCGTGGCGCGCGTAGAGCACGTCGAACGCGGCGGCATCGCCTTGCGCGTAGGCCAGCATCAACTGGTCGTCGGGCATGGCCTGTCGCTCGGTGGCGCTGTTGGCGGAAGGGGCGCGGGGAAGCGCGGACATCGGAGGATTTTCACCTGAGCTTGTACGTGCGACGAACCGCATCGGGGTTCGGGCCGGCAAAAATCGACTCGAAGAAACCGCAGGCCGTTGAACTCGGGCAAAAAGCTGGGCTATAATTTTGGGCTCGGCACCAAACAATGCCGAACGGCTCTTTAGCTCAGTCGGTTAGAGCGATGGAATCATAATCCACAGGTCCGCGGTTCGAGTCCGTGAAGAGCCACCAACAATAAAAGCCTTGCAGGTCAATGACTTGCAAGGCTTTTTTCTTGCCTCGGTGGATAATCCGCGCCGATGCCAGCCCCCTCCCGCCCCGCACCGACCATGCTTGCCGCCCGCGCAGGCCTGATCCGCTGGGTCTTGCTGTGGTTCGCGCTGTCCCTCGGCGTGGCCATCGCGTCGCCGGTGGTGCATCCCCAGGCCGTGGAGCTGGTCTGCTCGAGCGCCGGCGCGGTCAAGGCCATCGTGCACACCGACGATGGAGCGCAAGAGCTGGGCATGGGCCATATGGACTGTCCGCTGTGCGTGCTGGCCGGCGCGCCGCCCGTGACACCCACGGTCGAACTGCCCGTGCTCATGCCTCTGTCCCATGCGGTGCGGCCGGTTCCAGCCGCGCACATTGCAGCGGCCGCCGCGGCGCCCCTGCCGGCGCGCGGGCCTCCTTCGCTCTCCTGACGCTTCCCGTTTCGTTCGTTCGCGCCTGTCCGTGATGCCCTCGCCTGAGGGCAGCTTCATGGCATCGCGCGTCCCCGCACAACGCATCGATCGGCGCTCGCGCACGGGCGCCAGAGAGCTTTTTCCTCATGACTCATTCCACGCTTTCACGCCGCGGCCTGCTGCTGTCCGGCGGCACCGCGCTCGCGGCAATGGCCCTCGCTGGCTGCGACAGCAAGGTGCTGCCCGCCAGCTTCAACGGCATCGACATCAGCGGCGCCAAATATGCGCAGGACTTTCGCCTGACCGACCCCGACGGCCGCGAGCGCACGCTGGCCGACTTCAAAGGCAAGGCCGTGATGATGTTCTTCGGCTTCACCCAATGCCCCGACGTGTGCCCTACCGCGCTGGTGCGCGCCGCCGAGATCAGGCGGCTGCTCGGCGCCGACGGCGAGCGCCTGCAGGTGATTTTCGTCACGGTCGACCCCGAGCGCGACACGCCAGTGGTGCTCAAGGCCTACACCCAGGCGTTCGACCCGAGCTTCATCGGCCTCTACGGCGACCTGCAGAAGACCAGCGATACCGCCCGGGACTTCAAGGTGTTCTACAAGAAGGTGCCGACCGGTTCGTCGTACACCATGGACCATTCCGCCTTCAGCTACGTGTTCGACCCCAAGGGAAAGATCCGCCTCGTGCTGCGCCACGAGCAGAGCGCGCAGGAATGCGCGCAAGACCTTCGCCAGATCCTCGGATCGGCGTCCGCCTGATCTTCGCCATCACTTCAAACCCAGGAGATTCTTTTCATGAAACCCATCGCACACGCCCTCCTCGCCGCCGCCGCGCTCATCGCCGCGGCTTCCGCCCATGCGCAAGTCACCGTCAAGGACGCGTGGGTCCGCGCCACCGTGCCGCAGCAGAAGGCCACCGGCGCGTTCATGCAGATCAATGCGGCGAAAGACACCAAGCTGGTGTCCGCAAGCTCGCCCGTCACGCCCGTGGTCGAAGTCCACGAAATGGCCATGCAGGACAACGTGATGCGGATGCGGCAGGTTCCCGCCATCGAGGTGCCCGCCGGCAAGACCGTCGAGCTCAAGCCCGGCGGCTATCACGTGATGTTGCTCGACCTCAAGCAGCAGGTGAAGGAAGGCGACACCGTGCCGCTGACGCTGTCCTTCGAAGGCAAGGACGGCAAGCGCGAGACGGTGGAGGTGAAGGCGCCGGTGCGGGCGCTCAATGCGTCAGCGCAGCCGGCTGCGGCGCACAGCGATCACAAGCACTGATCGCATCAGCCCATTGCGGGCAAGCCGTTACCAGCAAGCGGCGGCGCCCAAGGTTCCGCTGCTGCTCTGGGTGCCGAGCTGGTCGATGGTGTACGTGCCGCACAACGTGTCGCTGGCCTGCGCATTCACGGGCGTGGCGGTGGCGGTGAAGCCCGTCGCCGACGACGCGGTGACGTTGAGCTGATAGAACGCGGTGCCGCTGGTAAGCACGTCGAGCGGGAAAGGCCCGCCGTAACCCAGCTTGTCCGCCGCGCCTACATAGGTGTTATTCATCGTGAAGTAGCGCTCCTGGCGCGTCGCCAGATCCAGCAGTGCTGTTTTGGCGTCGGTGCGGCGCGACTTCTGGATCTGCCGCTGGTACGCCGGGTAGGCGATGGCAGCAAGGATCGCCACGATGGCCACCACGATCATGACTTCGATCAGCGTGAAGCCCGCGCCGGCACGCCGGCTCGTATTGGAACGTTGTTGAAGTGTTTTCATGGCGGTCAGCGCAGCTTGATCCAGGTGAGCCGCTTGCCTTTGCCGTTGGCGGCGGGGTTGATCTTGGTGACCACGCCCGTGCCGCCCACCGTCTGCTGCACCAGGTAGGGCCACTTGTTCGCGGTGACGATCGACGGCGTGCCTGTCGCGCTCAGGCCGATGCCGCTCACGATGCCGCCGTTGTAGGTGACGAAGTTACCGTTCTGGTCGCCGAAGAAAGAAGCGCCTGGCGCGCCGCCGGTGTTCAGCGACACCGCCATCGTGTAGCCCGCCGCGGGCTGCGTGTCGCAGGTGAGCACCTGCGACACCGCCGGAATCGTGGTGTTGACCAGCAGCATGCCGTAGGCCGTGGTCGGGTTGTAGATGACCTGCTCGTTGCCGGTGCTGGGCAGCGGCAGCGTCCAGCCGAACTGGGTGTTGCCGGTCTTGCAGCTGGGCGAACCCTTCCAGCAGACCTTGTTGGTGCTCAGCGTCCGATAGCCGGAAATCGAACCACTGCCGGGCTGCGTCGCGGTGATGCTCTGGGCCTGCAGCGTGGTGGTGTCGACCGTCTGCGGCGAGGCGAGCGCGGCATATTGCGCGGACGCGCCGCCCTTGGCGTTCCAGCCGCTCATGTCCCAGTCCCAGATGCCATACAAGGCCTGGGTCGCGGACGCGTAGGTAGCCGAGTTGACCTGCGTCTGCGGAAACTGCTGCCCCGTGCCGAAGCTCACGACCACGCCCGGCTGGCCGGCGGCGCCGATGCCCAGCACGGACGAGACCGTCACCCGCGTCGTGATCGGCTGGCCGGCCGCGGTCTTGAAGATCGGCGCCGACGATGCCGCCCACTTGGTGGGGTCGGAGCTGGTCAGGTCGAAGCGCCACAGGTTGCCCAGCACGTCGCCGGCGTAGACATAGTCCGTCACGTGGTCGCCGTCGAGGTCGGCCGAAGTCACGTAGGCGATGCCGTTGCGTGCGGTGACCGTGGTCCCGGTCATGGTGGGGCCGGCGCCGGTGTCGATGAAGCGGAAGGTGATGCCGCCGGTGGCCGGGTCGACCAGCATGACGAACAGGCCCGCCGTGCCCGTGCTGCTGTTCAGGCCGTTGCCGAACAGCGCGGCCCACTGGCCGTTGTGCAGCCGGCGGATGATCGGCGTTCCGAAGGTGCTGCCGAGGTTGTTGCCGCAGTTCGCATTGCCGGTGCAGGTGATGGCGCCGGTGCCCGTGCCGGAAGTCCATTCGCCGCGCACCAGCGAAGCTGCGTTGGTTTCCGAGAACTGCGTCGGGTCGGTCACGTCCAGCGCATAGATCACGCTACTGGCCACCGTGGTCTTGTCGCCGATCGGTCCCGTGGTGCTGCCCCCAGGGCCCACGCCGCTGACCAGCCATGTGTGCCACGCCCCGCCGTAGTAGAGGTCGCCGGTGCCCGGTGTGGCATCGGTGTAGAGGTTGTGCGAGTACTGCGTCGAGCTGAAGTCCAGACCCGGCGTGGTGGAGTGGATCATCTTCGTGATCGCTCCGGGGATGTACGCGAGCACCTCGTTGCCGTCGTTCGTCGTCTTGACGAAATTACCGCTCGCGTCGTACGTGCCGCTGCGAAAGCCGTGAAGGAAGCCGTCGTTGGCGCCGATGTAGACCACGTTCTGGCGACCGCCCTGGGCCGTGGTGGCGGTGGTGCCGGCGAAGTCGGCGTAGGAGCCCGCGGGCTCCGCCGCGGTGCTCTTCGGATAGAGCGCGTCGAGCCAGGGGCCCTTGTAGGGCAGCGACGGCCCACCGATCCAGGTCGGGCTGGAGTCGATGATGTCGCCGAGCACGCCGGTGCGCGTGCGCAACGTGCCGCCGCTGCTGGCCAGCTCGTTGCTCCGGTCGCCGCGCAGATAGCGCAAGCGAATGTCCGTCTGCGTGGAGTCGCCGGCGCTCAGAGCCGTTTGCTGCGTCGTGCTGAGCTTGTTCCACTGGAACGGAATGCCCCCGGTGCCGTTCCAGCTCAGCATGGTGCGGTTCGCCGACGTCTGCGCCGTGTTGGTCTTGGTGGTGGCCTGGCAGGCCCCGCCGGTCAGCACGCAACTGGCGTCCCAATTGGCGATCGGGTTGATCGACACGATGCCGGAGGTGGGATCGCTCACCAGGTCCTGCGCGGTGAGTTCGCCCCATGAATTGGTCTGGTGGTAGTAGGCCAGGTACACCTGCGTGCCAGCCTCCACGCGCGCCGACTGCTGCACGTTGGTACCCGCCGAGCTGCTCGACTGGTTGACGGGCGCGGCCTTGAAGCAGGTGATTTCGTGGACGTTGCTGGAGCCGCCTGTACCCGCCGAGAAGCCGAAGCGGAAGTTGTCGGGCAACGGTCCATTGGTATCCGTGATCGACTGCTTGTTGATGACGTTCTGAGCCGCGCCACCATTGACGCTGTACGAAAGGCTCAGCAAGCCGTCCTGCGTGATCTGCAACGCGTAAGTGATAGGTGTGGCTTTGCCGCGCAGAGGCATGTTGACGCCCTGCTGGTTCGAGATCGAAAGTCCGGCCGGCAAGTTGCTGTATGCAGTCCCGTTGAGAAGCAATGGGTAATCGGGCAGCGATGTCGCGGTCGCTTTTCCCGATGGAGTCGAGGTGGCGACGGCGGTGCAGTTGTTGCCGTTGCTGTCGCACTTCGTCTTGGTGGTGACGCTGTAGTCCATCACCTTGCCGGTCTTGCAGGTGTTCTGCACGGCGGCTTTCTGCTGGTCCGGGGTCAGTATCGTCCCGGGAGGATAGTGAACCGGATCCATCGCCGACAACGAAGCCCAATTGATGTTGCCGGCCCCACGAACGCTGATGCGGCCAGCCTTGAAACCCGGTCCGCTGTTGGTGTTGTCACCGGGATTGGAGAAGTTTCCGTACTCGTCGATGCCGATACCGAGGTAGCCACCCACCACGCCGTCGTATTGGGCATTCACGTTGGAACAGCTGTAGCCCAGGCTACCACCGAGGCCTCCGACGGAAGGGGCGTATTTCCCGTCCGATAGAAAGAAGCTGATGCCATCCGCGCCAGTGCCATTGTTGCCGTCGCCACCGTAGGTCACAGTGGTGAAGGTGACCTGCAAACCTTGATTGGTCGGAAAGGTCTTTGTTCCGACCACAGCTCCGGTTTGGTTGTCGCCATTGGAGCCGCCATTCGTTATGTCGCCATTCGTCAGGCGCAGCGCGCCGAAGCCCACCGTGTCAGGCAGGCGGCCGTTGGTCCCCCCCACCAGCAACGAGTTGTTTTGCGTGTAGTAGGTCAGTTTTTTTCCGATGCACGCCGGAATGGTGCCCGTGTCGTTCCCTGCCGTCAGGCATGCGCCGTTGAGCGCCTGCCAGTCATAGGACGACGACGCCCCCGTCAGCGTGTCGCTGATGATCAACTGCGCATGCGCTGCCCACGGTGCGCAGGCCAGCATGCCGAGCAGCATCGTGCCCAGGAATTTCCGCGAACGATTCATGTCCATGTTCCCTCGCTTCCCTCGCTCAAGGTTGGTCGAGCGGCTTGTTGCCACCTGATACCTGGTAGGTGCTCTGCACCACCGCGGCCGTCGTCTGGCGGCCTCCGTACCCGAAAGCCGAAACCTGGTAGAGCAGCGACATGCCGTCGGTCGAGAGTCCGAGGTAGCCGATGCTCAAGCCGGGCTTGGCGTAGTAGTTGATGTCGCCGCTGCTCGTCGTGCCTCCGCCGGCCTGCGGCGACCCCATGTTGGGGGGCAGGTAGTCCGCGCGCGCCGACCAGGGCAGGGTCGCCGGATTGGCCTGCGGCGTGGCGCATACCTGCATCTGCGACAGCGTGTTCGCGTTCAGCACACCCGAGCAGGCGGAGCCGGTGGTCCCGTTGCCCTGGCTGAGCCACCATTCGCCGTATTGCAGCGCGCTTTGCGCCGCTTCCAGCGCGCGCTCCTTCTCGCGCGTGTTGCCCGCGATGCGCTCCTGCAGGTTGTAGCTGCGGAACATGCTGACGGACAGCACCGTCAGCACGATCAGGAACAGCATGGCGACGATCAGGACGAAGCCGCGCTCTCGCGAGCGGACGGCGGGCGGCGTACGCGCATGCATGCTCATGACCTGTTCATCAGGTTGACGATCTGCGTCCAGGCGATGGTGGCCGGCTGGCCTGCCTGGGTGGCAAAGGGATTGGCGAAAGTGATCGTGATGCGCGCGGTACGCACCTGCGGCCACCAGCCATGCGAGGTCACAGTCGCGGCATCCACGTACTGCAACGCGGTGCCGTCGCCCGTGGTGTCGGTGGCATACACCACCTGCATCGCGGTGACGCCGCCGGTCGCGCCGCCGACGAGCGGCGTGCTAGTGGTTCCGCCGTCGTTGGAGCACCGCAGTTCGTTGGAAGCGCTGACCGTGAAGGTATTCATCATCAGCTTGGTGGTGCCCGAGGAAGCCGGGTTCACGTTGCCAAGGCAATCCATGACGCCGTCTCCATTCGCAGTCACGTAGCGCGAGGTGATGGTGTCGCTGGCGCCGGAACTTCCCGTCAGCCCGACCAGGCCCTGGCCCGCCGCGAGGCTGCCATAGCCGGTGCCCGAGGCGGCAGGCATCAGGCCGACCGAGGTGTTCACCCGCGGATCGGGAAAGTAGCCCGCCGCCTGCACGGTGGTCGTCAACACGGTGAGCACCATCCGCTCGTTGTCCTGCAGCTGCGCCAGTTGGTCCTGCGAGGTGAAGGCCTGCTTCATGTTCAGGAACAGCACGCCCAGGCCCGCCAGCAGGAACAAGCCGATCAGCAGCGCCACCATCAGCTCGACCAGCCCCAGGCCGGCCTGGCGCCTCGAGCTTCTGGACAGGGAGGTCATGCGGTGGTGGTTCATGGTTCGACGTAGAGGCTGTACTGAAGCGCGGACGAGCCCTGCACCGCGCCGCTCGCAGCAGCGGTCGAGCGATTGACCGCGACGTACTTCTCGGTCCAGTTCAGGCCGATCACGCAGCTCACCGGCGTGCCGATGACCGTGGTGCACTGGATCGTGGCCGCATAAGTAGGGAAACGCGCGCTCATGCTCTTGGCCCACTCCTGCAAGTCGTAGGCCGCCATCTGCGCGGCGGAGCATCCCTTGGCGGCGCCGGAACTGCAGTCCGCCGTGGCATTCAGGATGCCCGAGGCATCGGTCACCGTGGTTCCCGTGACGCTCACCGAGCCCGGCGCGGTGCCCGCGGCCCAGAACCCCGGGTTGCCATGCATGGCTTCCGCAAGGCTGGAGACCTGCAACGCGATCAATGCGCGCGAGCGCGCGTTCTGCGTATTCGAGAGCGCGGCGGCCTGCATCTTCGACAGGCCGATGAGGCCCAGCGAAACGATCAGCAGCGCGACCAGCACTTCGAGCAGCGAGAAACCGCGGGACAAACGCCGTGCAAGCTCAGCCTTCATGCGCAGCCTCCCTGTCCGCCCTGCAGCACCACCTGGTGGCCGACACGGTTGATCGAGACGCAGCGCGTGGCGTTGGCATTCACCGGCGCCGTGCGCAGCGCGAGCATGATCCACGAAGTCGGCGAGGCGACGGGCAGGTTCGCGAAGCCGTCCCTGCTGTAGGTCACGACATTGATCGACGGTGTTCCCGCGAACGTGTCCGTGCTCGACCAGGCCGGGCGGGTGCGCAAGAGGGTGTCTCCGGCAGTGAAGGTACCCGAGCCATCCGGATCGGCGAACACGATCCAGCCGCTCTGCCAGCTGTTGGTGCCCAGGCAGCTCTTGCTGTCCGACGATGCGCACACGCTCACCGGCACGCCCTGCCTGATCGCCTCCGAACGCGCGTACTGCAGATCGCCGGCGAAGGAATTGACCTCGGTGCTAACCCTGTTGCTCTGTATGAGGCTCACGAAGGACGGCACCGCGATCATCGTCAGGATGGCCACGAGCGCGACCACGACCATCAGCTCGATGAGCGTGAAACCCGTCTGGTGTCGAGGCATGTTCATGGACGTTTCTCTTGCATGGGCCGCTTGCCTTTGCGGATTTGCACGGATGAAGTCAGGCGTAACAAGTGTTTTAAAAACGTACTGACTTGCTACTGACCGTACGGAGGCTTGCGCCGACAAACGGCCATGCCTGCCGGTCGAGCGGTCGAATGAAAGCCCATTGAAAGCAATGAGGAAGCGCCTCCCGGCGCTGCGCCTCATCGGCAGGCACTGCGCAATGTGTTCAGTGCGCCGATGCCACCGGCGCCACGCGCAGATGCAGCGCCTTGTCAGGACGCAGCGTCACATTGAGCACCGGCCGCGGCGCCTGCTGCCCTTCCGGCACCGACAGCACATGGCGCTGCAGCAGCAGCGCGGCCACCACGGTCATCTCCGTCATGGCCAGGTGCTGGCCCAGACATACGCGTGGTCCGGCACCCAACGGCATATATGCACCGCGCGGCACTTCAGGCGCGCCGGGCGCGAAGCGTTCCGGACGAAACGCCATCGGCTCCTCGAACCAGCGCGCATCCCGATGCAGGAGCTGCACCGGCACCATGAACATGGTGCGCGCCGGAAACTGCCACGCACCCAGCGTGACCGGCCGCGTCGCGCGGCGACTGAAGAGAACGGGCGCCGCGGGATAGAGGCGCATGGCCTCCTGCAGCGTGCGGTTCAGCATCCGCAACTCGGGCAGGTCTTGCGATGTGGGCGCGCGGCCCTGCAGCAGTTGCCGCACTTCGTCGGCGGCCTCGCGTTGTGCTTCGGGGTTGGAGGCAAGGCACCAGGACCACCATGTGAGCGTGGCTGCAACGGTCTCGTGCCCCGCGAGGAACGCGGTCATGCATTCGTCGTGCACGGCCTGCAGTGGCCACGCCGCGGGATCGTCGCTGTGCAGTTGCAGCAGGCGCGTCAGCAGGTCGTCGGGGCGGGCTTCGGGCGCGACCTTCAGGCGCGCTTGCAGATGCCGGTCGATGAGCGTCCTCAGCGTTGCCTTGGCGCGGCGCTTGGCGCGCTTCCAGGGCATCGCGTCGGGCCAGCTCGCGGGCCAGTAGAACTCGCTGTCGGCGGCCGCGCCGACGGTGTGCACGGCTTGCGCGGCCAGTGCCGCGTCGTCGCCCATCGGGCGCGAGAACAGCATGCGCACGATCACGTCCATGGCCAGCGAGGTGAGTGCGTGTTCTATCGGCCAGTCGGTGTCGCTGCGCGGCCATGAGCGCAATGCCTGTTCGGCGGTCTCGGCGATGGTGGGTACGAAGCTCTGCACGGACTTCGGAGAAAAGGCCGGCTGCAGCGCATGCCGCTTGTCGCGCCATGCAGCCCCTTCGGAGACCAGCACGCTGTGGCCATGCACTTGCGAGAAGACGCTCATGCCGCGCTCCCAGCGGATGAGGCTGCCATGGTTCGCGACCAGCAGCTCGCGCACCAGCGCCGGGTCGGTCACGACGACCTGGTGTTCGGGCCAGATGCGCAGGTGCACCATGTCGCCGTAGCGCTGCTGCCAGTCGCCCAGCGTGCCCAGCAGGTCGCGCGACATGCTGTTGAGCAAGCCCCAGCCCGTCACGCCGGAGGGCGGACCGGGCGGCCAGTGGCCCAGTGGATGAAGCGCCGGCGGAGCCGCGGGCGCGGTCGCGTGCATGGGGCATCCGGATGAGGAAGCGGGGGACGAGGCGGTGTTCATGCCCGCATGGTCCGCCTTCCCGCCCGCGCCGTCTTGAACCGAAACGACATCGGCGCGGCCGCCTGCATAAACTCGATGCCCGATGCGCACCGCTCTCCAGTCTTCACCGCCCGCCTGCCCCGATCCATTGGCGCGCGCACCCCGCATCGGCCCGCAGGATGCCGCGCGCTTCCTGCCGACACCGCCCGTGCTCCAGGGCTCCATGGTTGCCGTGATCTGCCGCGACACGCGAAGCCTGCCGCTCGACGACGCCCAGCGCCTGACGCACTTCCCGGCCTCGCCGCTGATGAGCCTGTCGTGGTTCCAGGACGTCGAGGTGAGCCTCGCGGCGCGCGGCGATGCGCAGCCCGCCACGTGGCAACCTGTCGGCGCGAAGGTCGTGGTCTCCGGAAGCCAATCGCTCCCCACCGTCTGCTGGGCGCCCTCGACCGGGCGCGCCGGAATGATCTGCTTCACCGCGGACATCGCACGCACCCTGTTCGGCATCGACCCCGCCGCCGTGCACGACCGCTTCCGCGACGCGCGCGAGGTCATGGACGCCGCATGGTCCCCGCTGCTCGACGCATTGATCACGGCCCCCGATGACGCCGCCACGCTGGCCGCTCTGCGCGAACACATCGCACCGCGTTGGCAGGCGCTGCACGGGCGCTCGGCCCATGCGCCGTCGCTGCGCCAGTTCGGCCGCCATTGGGTCGAACGTCTTGCGTGGCAGGCCCACGAATGGCGCCGCACGCACAGCCCGCGGCAGGTGGAGCGCCGCGTCAAGGCGTTCAGCGGCCGCTCGCTGCGCGAGTGGCAATCTCTGGTGCGCACCGAAAGCCTGTTCTTCGCGGCACGCGAGCGCTACGAGACCGGCCAGCCCTTCGACTGGGCCACGCTGGCGCTGGACCACGGCTTCGCCGACCAGTCGCATCTGGTGCGCGCCGCGCGACACATCGCGGGCTTCTCCCCGGGTGAATTTGCCGAGCGTTTCGCGCAGGACGAATCCTTTTGGCTGTACCGGCTCTGGATGTAGGCCGCGTCTTTTTCGCGCAGCACGCGAGGCTGCCTATTCAACAGGCAACGTGGTGGGAACCCACGCCAGTCCTTGCTCCGCCGATTCGACTCCCCGCACAACCCACAGAGTTGTCCACAGAAAAATCGAACAAGTCATCAAACCGTCAAACGGATGTCGTTGCCGTGTAACCCTTGAACTGCTCGCGCAGCTTTGTCTTCAGCAGCTTGCCGGTGGCGGTGTGCGGAAGGCTGTCGACGAAGACCACGTCTTCCGGTAGCCACCATTTGACGACGCGCTCTGCAAGGAATGTGAGCAGTTCCTCCCTTGTCACTTCCGAGCCGGCACGCTTCACCACGATGAGCAGCGGCCGCTCCTGCCACTTCGGGTGCGCAATGCCGATCACCGCCGCCTCTGCCACCGCCGGGTGCAGGCTCGCCGTGTTCTCCAGGTCGATGGAGGAAATCCACTCGCCGCCCGACTTGATCACGTCCTTCGCGCGGTCGACGAGTTGCACGTAGCCGTCCTCGTCGATGTTGGCGACGTCGCCGGTGGGAAAGAAACCTTCCGCGTCCAGCACCGGCCCGCCTTCGCTCTTGAAGTAGCCGCTCGCGATCCACGGCCCGCGCACATGCAGGTGGCCGAAGGCCTTGCCGTCGTGCGGCAGGCGCTGACCGTCCTCGCCGACAATCTTCAGCTCCACGCCCCACACGCCGCGGCCCTGGCGCATCTTCACGCGCAGTTGCTCTTCCTTGGGCATCGACAGGTGCTTGGGCAGCAGGTTGCCGATCACGCCGATGGGACTGGTCTCGGTCATGCCCCAGCCCTGCACGAAGTCGGCGCCGAAGTCGCGCTCGAAGCGCTCGATCATGCTGCGCGGCGTGGCGGCGCCGCCCACGCCGATGCGCTTGAGGCCGATGGCGCGGGTGTCGATCTCCGGATGCGCATCGAAGTACTGGAACAGCATCAGCCAGATGGTGGGCACCGCCTGCGAGAAGCCGACCTTCTCGTCGCGCATCAGCTCGTACAGGCTCTGGCCATCCATGTGCGGGCCGGGCATGACCAGCTTCATGCCGGTCATCGCCGCCGCATACGGCATGCCCCAGGCGTTGGCATGGAACATGGGCACGGCGAGCAGCAACGTCATCTGCGAATTGACGCCGAAGGTGTCGGGCGCGCATTCCATCAGCGAGTGCAGCACGGTCGAACGGTGCGAATACAGCACGCCCTTCGGATTGCCGGTGGTGCCCGAGGTGTAGCAGAGCGACGAGGCGGTGCGCTCGTCGAACTCGGGCCAGTCGTAGGCCTCGCTCTGCGCGCCGACGAGCTCGTCGTAGCACAGCAGGTTGGGCACGTCGATGGCGGGCATGTGCGCGCGGTCGGTCATGGCGATGAAGGCGCGCACCGACTTCAGTCCGGGCGCGAGCTTCTCGACCAGCGGCGCGAAGGTGGTGTCGAAGAACAGCACCTTGTCTTCGGCGTGGTTGACGATGTAGTCGATCTGCTCCGGAAAGAGCCGCGGGTTCACCGTGTGCAGCACCGCGCCCGAACCCGACACGCCGAAGTACAGCGCGAGGTGGCGGTACGTGTTCCAGGCCAGCGTGCCGACGCGGTCGCCGGACTCGACGCCCAGCGTCCGCAGCGCGTTGGCCACCTGCTTGGAGCGGCGCTGGATCTCCGAATAGTTCGTGCGGTGCACCGGCCCCTCCACCGTGCGGCCCACGACTTCGGCATGCGGGTGGAAGGTCGCTGCGTAGTCGATGAGCGACGAGATCAGCAGCGGGCGGTCTTGCATCAATCCGAACATGTCTTGTCTCCTGTACGCTGGGGCGATGCTAGGCAGCAGCCATGCCGCGCGGCATCGTCGGAACGGACGATTGAGGCCATCCGAGGGTTGCCCCTAGCATCCCCATCAAGAGGACTTTTGCATGAACGTTCAGGAAGCCGTCGCCACCCGCCGCTCGGTGCGCGAATTTCTAGACACGCCGGTGCCCGGCGACGTCATCCGCCGCGTGCTCGCGCAGGCGCTGCGCGCGCCTTCCGGCGGCAACCTGCAGCCGTGGCACCTGCACGTGGTGGGTGGAGAAAAGCTCGCCGAGCTGAAAGCCATCATGCGCACCCGCGTGCAGGAGGCACCCGCCGGCGAAGGCAGCGAGTACGACATCTACCCGCGCGAACTGGTCGCGCCCTACCGCGACCGCCGTTTCGCCGTGGGCGAGGCCATGTATGCGCGCCTGGGCATTCCGCGCGAGGACAAGGCCGCGCGCCGCGAATGGTTTGCGCGCAACTACCAGTTCTTCGGCGCGCCGCTCGCGTTGTTCTGCACCGTCGACCGCCGCATGGGGCCGCCGCAGTGGTCCGACCTGGGCATGTTTCTGCAGAACGTCATGCTGCTGCTTCGCGCCGAAGGGCTCGACAGCTGCCCGCAGGAGTGCTGGGCGATCTATCCGCAGACCATCGGCCGGTTCATCGAACTGCCGCCGGAGCGCATGCTCTTCACCGGCATGTCCATCGGCTACGCCGACAGGAGCAGGCCGCTCGATGCGCTGGTGACGGAGCGGGCGCCGCTGGACGAGGTGGCGGAGTTCGTCGGCATCTGAGCGGGGCGGGAAGACGCAACGCAAGGAACGGCGGCTGATGCCCAGCGAACGCACCCTCCTCTACGCCGGAACCGAGTTCACGGTGGAACACGTGTGCTCCCGCACGCACGGGCCGGACTGGAGCGCGCAGTACACCATCGACTCGCGGCGCATCGTCCTGCCGGTGGGGCGCACGGTGCTCGACGTGCGATCGGGCGACAGCACCTGGCTGGTCGACGGACTGACCGCCATGCATCTTCACGATGCCATGGTCTACCAGCTGCGTCCCTCGTCGGCGCACGCACCTCGGCACAGCATGGTGGTCAGCGGCCATGGCTCGCCTCAGGCAAGCGAGGCGCCGGTTTTCAGCCTGCTGTCGCCGGCTGCGCTGTACCGTGTGCACGCGACGCAGAGGCAGCTGCTTTCCGGCGGCGCGGGTCCGCGCGTCGTCACTTCGCTGCTTGAAGAGCTCGGCACTGCGCGCCGACTGATGCCTTTGAACGGCACAGTGGCGCGCGCGAAGAGATTGCTCGCGGAAACCGCCGACCGCGAGGCCCGGCTTTCGATGCACGCGCTGGCCGATGCTGTCTCACGCTCGCCGTTCCACCTGGCGCGAAGCTTTCGCCAGCAGACCGGCCTGAGCCTGCATCAGTACCGCCAGCACCTGCGGCTCGCCACAGCCATGGATCGGCTGACGAGCGGTGACCGCGACCTCGCGGGTATCGCGCACGATCTCGGCTACTGCAGCCAAAGCCATCTGGGTGCGGTGTTCCGGCGCGAGGTGGGCGTGACGCTGGGCGAAGCGCGCCGCACCCTGGCCACCGCACGAATCTGATAGCCGCAGCGCAGCGTGGCGGCGAAACTCCACACGATGGACAAGAAGAACCTGCGCACCGGTGTTCTCGCCGCGCTCGCCGCGGCACTGATCGGCAGCGCATGGCAACTGGCCTCGCGCCACGGCGTGACCACCACGCTGGGCCCGATGGAACTGGTGCTGCTGCGCTACGGCATTCCGGCCCTGCTGCTCGCGCCGCTGTGGCTCGGCAAGGGCCTGATCCCGCCCAAGGCCCCGCGCCTTGCGCTCGTGCTGCTCGTCATCGGCGGTGGTCTGCCCTTCGGCCTGCTCGTGCTGGCCGGCGCGCGCTGGGCGCCCGCCAGCCACATGGGCATCCTCATGGCGAGCAGCCTGCCGCTCTTCACCGCCATCGGCGCGTGGCTGCATAAAAGGCAGAAGGTGGGCGGCATCCGGTTGCTGGGGCTGGGCTGCATCGCGGCCGGCATCGCGCTGTTTGCGGCGGAAAGCTTTCGCGGCGGCTCGCTCGACTGGCGGGGCAACCTGCTCTTTCTTGCGGCGGCGGTGCTGTGGACCGTCCACTCGCTCGCCTTCGCGCATTGCGGGTTTACGCCGTGGCAGGGCGCGGCGTTCGTGAACGGATGGTCGAGCCTTCTCCTGCTTCCGCTGCTGGTCACGGTCGGTGCACCGCGCCTGCTGACCGCGCCATGGACGGACGTCGCCCTGCAGGCCGCGATGCAAGGCGTGGTCGCGGGGCTGCTGGGACTGGTGGCCTATCTGCTGGCCGTCGAGCGGCTGGGCGCGGCGCGTGCGTCGCTGTCCGCGGCGCTGGTGCCCGTGTTGACCACGCTGGGCGCCGCGGCATGGATGAACGAACCGATCACCAACGAAGTGCTGCTGGCCCTTTCGCTGGTGGTGCCCGGCATCGTGCTGGCAAGCGGTGCGGTCCGATGGCCAGCCCGGGCGATGCGGCCGCGCTCATAACGTCTTCAGGCCGGGCGGGCAGAATGCCGCGAACATCGAAAGGACGCCCGCCTTCATGAAAAAGCTGATCCTCCTTGCCGCCTCGCTGCTGTGCTTTGCCACCGCCTCCTGCTGGGCACAGGAACGCAGCACCGTGCGCGTGCCCACGCCCTTCGTCGAAGGCGGCGCACCCGTCACGCTGGAGATGGTGATCTTCAAGCCCGAAGGCGCCGGCCCCTTCCCCACGGTGGTGTTCAACCACGGCTCCACGGGCATCGGCAACGATCCGAAGCTGTTCAAGCACACCTACGCACCCGAGCGGCTGGGCAAGTGGTTCACTCAGCGCGGCTGGCTGGTGGCGTTTCCGCAGCGGCGCGGGCGCGGCCAATCGGACGGGCTGTACGACGAAGGCTTCACGCCCAAACGCGATCACTACAGCTGCGACCCCGCGCTGTCGCTGGCGGGCTTCGACCATGCGCTTGCCGACGTCGACGCCGCCGTCGAGTGGCTGCGCAAGGACCCCGACGTGGACACGAAGCGCATGGCCATCGCCGGTCACTCGCGCGGCGGCATCCTCGCCATCGCCTATGCGGGCGCGCGGCCCGATGTGTTCCAGGGCGTGATCAATTTCGTCGGCGGCTGGATGGGCGACAAATGCCCCGGCAACACGGCGGACGCGATCAACCCGGCCAGCTTCAAGCGCGGCGCGGCGTTCCCTCGCCAGACACTCTGGCTCTACGGGGAGAAAGACAGCTTCTACGCGCTCTCGCACAGCCGTAAGAACTTCGAAGCCTTCACCGCCGCAGGCGGCAAGGGCAGCTTCTCGACCTATGCGCTGGAGCCCGGGGTGAACGGGCACGAGCTGGTAGTGCAGCAGGAACTCTGGGGGCCGACTGTCGAGGCGTACCTGGCGAAGTGAGCGCGCGGCACCGCACTGGCCGAAGACGACCCGATACCAACTGACGAGGAAACGTGATGACGAAGCAACCCTACTGGTTCCCCGCCAAGCGCTACGGCTGGGGCTGGGGCCCGCCCACCTGCTGGCAGGGCTGGGTGGTGGTGGCCGTGTATGCGGCGCTGCTGGTGACTGCCGTGGTGACGATCCGCCCCGCGCAGCAGCCCTTTCTCTTCGCCGGGGCCGTCGCGGGCCTGAGCATCGCGCTGGTCGCGGTGTGCTGGATCAAGGGCGAGCCGCCGCGCTGGCGCTGGGGCGGCAAGTAGCCGGCAACGGCCATTGGACATGAGCAATATCGGAAACCTCGAAACCCGCATGCGCGCCCTGATGGACGCTTCGGCCATTCCCGGTGCCTCGCTCGCGGTGCTGCGCCGCGGCAAGGTCGACGAACTCATCGCGCTCGGCACGCGGGACGCCGCCACCGGCGAGCCCGTGACCGCGCAGACCGTCTTCCAGGTCGCCTCGCTCACCAAGCCGATGGCCGCCTATGCGGCGCTGCAACTGGCGGATGCCGGCGTGCTCGATCTCGACGAGCCGCTCGCGCGCTTCGTGCCCACGGTGCTGCCCGGCGATGCCGCATTCGCCGCCATCACCGCGCGCCATCTGCTCACGCACACCTGCGGCCTGCCCAACCTGCGCGCCAGAAACCAGCCGCTGAAGGTTCACTTCCAGCCCGGCGCCTGGTTCAGCTACTCCAGCGTGGGCTTCACCTATCTGCAGACCGCTGTCGAGGCGATCACCGGCGAGCCTCTGGAGGCGACGATGCAGCGGCTGGTGTTCGAGCCGCTGGGCATGCGCTCTTCGAGCCTCGAGCCGCAGGCGCGCTTCATCCAAAACTTCGCCACGCCGCACGAGGGCGACGAGCGGGTGAGCGTGCAGCCGCATACGGCCAATGCCTCCTACTCGCTGCAGACGACGGCGGCCGACTACGGCGCGTTCCTGGGCGCCGTGCTGCGCGGCGACCAGCTGAAGGAATCGACACACCTCGCATGGCTGGCACCGCATGTGCACGTTCCGAAGGGCGGCCGGGCGGAGCACCTGCATGCCGCTCCCATCGAGACCGAGCCCGACATCGCCTGGGGCCTGGGTTGGGGACTGGAGCCAACCCACGGCAATTTCTTCCAGTGGGGAAAGATGGACGGCGTGCGCGCCTTCGCCATGGGCAGCGTGGCCGGGCAATCGGCGGTCGTTCTGCTGACCAACAGCAACAAGGGACTGCGGCTGATGCGCGAGGCCGCAGCCTGCGTGCTGCCCGGCGCGCATCCGGCCATCGGATGGCTCGAAACCTGCGTGAACGAATGACGAAGAAGGGCTACGCCTGCGCCCTGGCCGGCGTGCTGCTTGCATGCGCGTCCTTTCCCGCATCGGCCAACGGCAGCCTCTTCTGCGAAGGGCGCCCGTACTCGGCCGAGGTCCAGTTCAGCCTGTCCTCCGGCCGCCTGACCGACCTGATCGTTTCACGCGACGACGGCGTTGCGCCTGCGTCGTCCGAGCGATTCGAGCTGCAACGCCGATCCGTCGACTACCGCCGCCAGTCTTTGCGCGCCGGCGCCGGCAAAGGCGTAGCGCTGCGGGTCGCCAAGACCATGGGCACGCTGACCTACGCCGGCAAGCGGCACACGCTGCGCTGCGACTGGTCCAGCCTCGGCTGAAAAGAGAAGGAAAAGAAGAACCGCCAGCGCGTTCAGGCAGCCGCGATCACCTGGTCGCGCCCCATCGCCTTGGCCTTGTAGAGCGCAGCGTCGGCCCGTGCCAGCACCTCGTCGACGCCGCGCCCGCCGTCGCTCGCGGCCACGCCGATGCTCACCGCGATCGAGCCGACCTCGGCCATCGGCGAGTCGGGCGCGAAGGGTTCGCCGATGGCCTGCTTGAGCCGGGCGGCGATGGCCATTGCCTCGACCTTGCCGGTGCCGGGCAGCAGCACCACGAACTCCTCGCCGCCGTAGCGCCCGAGCACGCCCGCGTCGCCCACCGCGCGCTGCATGCGCCGCACCGCCTCGCGCAAGACCTTGTCGCCCATCTGGTGGCCGAAGCGGTCGTTGACGGCCTTGAAGTGGTCCAGGTCCACCATCAACAATGCCATGTGCCGCCGGTCGGACGCGAAGGCGCCGCGGCAGGCGTCCAGCAGCGCGCGGCGGTTGAGCGCGCCGGTGAGGGAGTCGCGCGTGGCCATGTACTCGAACTCGGTGTGCACGCGGTCCGTGGCCATCAGGATGACGGAGATGGACAGCAGCAGCACCGAGAACGAATACATGCTGATGTAGAGCGACTGGATCCAGTTGCCGTCCATCAGGTTGCTGCCGGCCATGCCCATCACCACCGACACGAAGCGCAGCGCCGCCACGATCGCCTGCGCCAGCAGCAGGCCGATCATCAGCCGCTGGCCGAACACGCGCGGCCGGTGGCGCAGGTAAAGCAGGGCATGGGAGAAGAACAGCAGCGACACCGCGAAGGTGACGATCAGCAGGCGGGCTTCGAAGTCGGGCTTGATGCTGCTGAACCAGAACATCGACAGCCCGATCACCCCGTTCAGCAGCGTCCAGCCCCGCACGTCGCTGTGCCCCAGCAGGAACTTCTGGCTGCCCGAGTAATAAAGGATGCAGCCCTGGAACAGCACGACGTTGGCAACCACGATCGTGAGGAAGTCGGGGATGTAGTCGCGCCCCGCGAACAGCATGGTGCTGGCGAACGCCACCAGGGGTGCGAGCGCCCAGTCGCCCAATCCGCGGATGCTGGGCGGGTAGCTGCGCCGCATGAAGAACATGACCAGGGCCATCATCACGCCCATGAGGCCGGCCAGCACGATGACGGAGCGGGGGTCGAGGAAGGATGGCAATGCGCCCATGGGGCGAGATTATTGATTATGTTGACATTGCCGGCTTCACTCTTTCCGGGGAGCCGCGTAAGCTTCCCCGCGCGCGGGTCAGAGCCGCTCGACGATGGTCACGTTGGCCATGCCGCCGCCTTCGCACATGGTCTGCAGGCCGTAGCGCTTGCCGCGCTGGCCGAGGGCATGGACCAGCGTGGCCATCAGCTTTGTGCCGGAGGCGCCGAGCGGGTGGCCCAGCGCGATGGCGCCGCCGTTCACGTTCAGACGCGCGGGGTCGGCGTCCAGTGTCTGCAGCCAGGCCAGCGGCACCGGTGCGAAGGCTTCGTTGACCTCGTACAGGTCGATGTCGCCGATCTTCATGCCCGCCTTCGCCAGCGCCCGCTGGGTGGCGGGAATGGGCGCTTCCAGCATGATGACCGGGTCGTGGCCCATCACGCTCATGTGGTGGATGCGTGCGAGCGGCTTCACGCCCAGCGTCTTCAGGCCGCGCTCGTTCACCACCATCAGCCCGCTCGCGCCGTCGCAGATCTGGCTGGCCGTGGCGGCGGTGCATCGCCCGCCCTCGGCGATCAGCTTGACGGCGGCGATGCTCTCCAGCGTGGCGTCGTGCCGGATGCCTTCGTCGACCGTGTGCAGCTCGCCGGGCTCGGTGCCGTCGGCCATGCGCACGGCCACCGGTACGATCTCGCGCTCGAAGTGGCCGGCCTTTGTCGCGGCGATGGCGTTGCGGTGGCTGCGCAGGGCGTAGGCATCGAGCTCGGCCTTCTCGATGCCGTAGTTGCGCGCGATCATCTCGGCGCCGGTGAACTGGCTGAACTGCACGTCGGGGTAGCGCTTGGCCATTTGCGGGCTGACGTAGAAGCCCAGCCCGTTCTTCAGCGGCAGCGTGGTGGGCAGGCCCATGGGCACGCGCGTCATGCTTTCCACGCCGGCCGCGATGACGATGTCCATGGTGCCCGACATCACGGCCTGCGCCGCGAAGTGCAGCGCCTGCTGCGACGATCCGCACTGCCGGTCCACCGAGGTGGCCGGCACCGATTCCGGCAGCTTCGACGCCAGCACCGCGTTGCGCGCGATGTTCGAGGCCTGCTCGCCGGCCTGGCCGACGCAGCCCATGATGACGTCCTCGACCAGCGCGGGGTCGGCGCCGGTGCGCTCGACCAGCGCGTCGAGCACCTGCGCGGCAAGGTCTGCCGGATGCCAGCCGGCCAGGCGGCCGTTGCGGCGGCCGCCCGCGGTGCGCGCGGCGGCGACGATGAATGCTTCGGGCATGAAAGTCTCCTGTGTTCCGGGGTGGTGCGGGTTCAGCGCGGCGCCATGCGGATGGCCCCGTCGAGCCGCACGCTCTCGCCGTTGAAGTAGCCGTTGGTGATCATCAGCTCGGCCAGCGTCGCGTACTCCGCCGGATTGCCCAGCCGCTTGGGGAACGGCACCGACGCCGCCAGCGCCGCCTTCACGTTGTCGGGCGCGCCTTGCAGCAGCGGCGTGTCGAAAATGCCGGGCAGGATGGTGTTGACGCGGATGCCCTCGCTCATCAGGTCGCGCGCGATGGGCAGCGTCATGCCGACGATGCCGGCCTTCGAGGCGGTGTAGGCCGCCTGGCCCATCTGCCCGTCCTGCGCGGCCACCGAGGCGGTGTTGACGATGGCGCCGCGCTCGCCGTCCTGCAGCATGTCGAGCGTGAGCATGCCGGCCGCCGACTTGGCGATGCAGCGGAAGGTGCCGACGAGGTTGATCTGGATGATGCGGTCGAAGTTGGCGAGCGGAAAGTGCTTGATCTCGCCGGTGGCCTTGTCGCGGCTCGCGGTCTTCACCGCGTTGCCGGTGCCGGCGCAGTTGACCAGCACGCGCTCCTGCCCGTGCGCGGCGCGGGCCTTGGCGAAGGCCGCGTCCACCTGTTCCTCGGAAGTGACGTCGACCTTGCAGAAGACGCCGCCCAGTTCCCTGGCCAGGGCCTCGCCCTGTTCGGCGTTGAGGTCGAACAGCGCGACCTTCACGCCGTGGCCGGCCAGGCGGCGCGCGGTGGCGGCGCCCAGGCCCGAAGCGCCGCCGGTGACGACGGCGGCAATGCTGGAATCGAGTTGCATGAGATGCGGTCCTTGCAGGGTAAGTGGCGGTTTTCGCGGGCCAGTTTAGGAAGCAGAATCGACGGCGGCATCGTCGGAAACGACGGAAATCCGGGCCGCTCGGGCTCCGGTGCGCCAACTTGCATTGCCCGCACGCCGATGTCGCCTCCCACGCCCCGCATCCTCGAAACCAAGCTGAACCCGCCGGCCGCCACCGCCACGCAGGTGCCGCGCACCGCGATCCGCGAAGAGATCGCCGCGGCCACCGTCAAGCTGGTGCTGGTGCGCGCGCCGGCCGGCTTCGGCAAGACCACGGCCATGGCGCAGATCCGCGAGCGCATGGAGGCGCAGGGCATCGCCACCGCCTGGCTCACGCTCGACCGCGCCGACAACGACGTCTCGCGCTTCCTCGACTGCCTGGCCGAAGCCGCGCAGCGCCTGGGCGTGGAAGAGCCGCGCGCCAACGGCCCGTTCGACGCGGTGGCCGCGCTGGCGGCGCACGACGCGCCCTTCACCCTGTTCCTGGACGACTTCGAGGTGGTGCAGGAGCCGGCGGTGCTCGGCCTGGTGCGCGAGATCGTCGAGCACCTGCCGCGCCGCGGCCAGCTCGTGATCGGCTCGCGCGGCCTGCCGGACCTGGGCCTGGGCCGGCTGCGCGCACGCGGGCAACTCATCGAGATCGACACCGACCGGCTGCGCTTCAGCCTGGAGGAAACCAGCGCCTTCTTCGGCCTGCGCATGGCGCATGCGAAGCAGGCGCTGCAGACGCTGCCGGCCGAGCTGCTCTCGCAGCTGCACCGCAAGACCGAGGGCTGGGTGGCCGCGATCTGGCTGGCGTCGATGGCGCTGGAGCGGCACGGCACCGAGACCGGGTTCGTCGAGCGCTTCTCGGGCTCCGACCGCGCCGTGGCCGACTACCTGGCCGAGGACGTGCTCGCGCACCAGCCGCCGGACATCCGCGACTTCCTGCTGCGCACCAGCATCCTGCGGCAGCTCGACGCCTCGGTGTGCCAGGCGCTGTGCCCGCGCGCCGACTGCGCCGCCATCCTGGAGCGGCTGGCCGCGTCCAACCTGTTTCTCACGCCGGTGAGCGGCGACGGCGCAGACAGCGCGTGGCGCTATCACAGCCTGTTCGCCGACTTCCTGCGCGCGCGGCTCGCGCACGAGCAGCCCGGCGAAACCGCGCGGCTGCATCTCTCGGCGGCCGGCTGGTACGAGTCGCACGACCGGCCGGTGCCCGCCATCGACCATGCGATCGAAGGCGGCGACCATCCGTATGCGCTGGCGCTGCTCGACAGCTACGCAGCGCAGTTCCTCGAGCAGGGCCGCATGCGCATGCTCGCGCGCTGGTTCTCGGCCATTCCTGAACACCAGTTGCGCGAGCACCCGTTCCTGCAGCCCATTGCGCTGTGGGCCACCTGCTTCACGCACGGCCCGTGGGAGGCGATGCGCATGCTCGAACAGTCGGGCTGCCTGGACAGCCCCATCGCCGAGGTGCGCGCGAGCGCCCACACGCTGGTGCCGCTCTTGCTGGCCATGCAGGACCGGCACGATGAGGCTTACGAAATCGGCCGCCAGAGCCTGGCGCGCCTGCCCACCGGCCTGCCGTTCGCCGACAGCGTGCTGCTCAATGCCATGGCCCACATCCTCGCGGTGCGCGGCGACCAGCACGAGGCGCGCCGCATGCTCGAAGCCGCGCGCGAGCGGGGCAGCAGCACCTTCAACCGCATGTACACCGAGTCGCTGGCCGGCCTGTTCGACCTGCACGAAGGGCGGCTGCGCCAGGCCACCGCGCGGCTGCGCATGGCGGTCGACTCGACGCATGCCGTGTCCTACAACCACAGCCACGGCAACGCCTGGGCCGGCGTGCTGTACGCGGGCGCGGTGTACGAGACCAACCAGCTGGTGCAGGCCGAGCACCTGCTGAACGTGTACCTGCCGCTGGCGCGCGACGTCGGCCTGCCCGACCACATGATCCTGAGCCACGTGATGCGCTCGCGGCTGGCGTTCCATGCGGGCGACATCGACGCCGCGTTCCAGGCGCTGACCGAGCTCGAATACCTCGGCCACCACCGGCAGTTGCCGCGCGTGGTGGCGGGCGCCAAGCTGGAGCGCTCGCGCATGCTGCTGCTGCAGGGCAACGGCCCCGCGTCGCGCGACGAACTCGCCCGCGCCGACGACCCCGCCCTGTGGGACCGCGAGAAGCGCCAGCGCCTGCCGGCGCACGACCTCGACTACATGGCGCTGGCGCGGGCGCGCTGGGACATCGCGTTCGGCGACGCGCGCGCCGCGCTGGACGTGCTCGACGCCGAGCTGCACACCGCGCTGGCATCGGCGCACAACCGCCGCGCGCTCAAGCTGCGGGTGCTGCGCGCGCTGGCGCTGCAGGCCGCGGGCGACACGGCCGCCGCCGTGCGGGAGATCGAGACCGTGCTGCAGGCCGCGAGCCAGGAAGGCTTCGTGCGGCTGATCCTCGACGAAGGCCCGGCCGTCGGCACGCTGGTGCACCGCTACGCGCTCTCGGCGCAGGATGCCCCCGCCGCGCGCGGCGACCCGATCCTGGCGGACTACCTGCAGCGCCTGCTGCAGCTCGCCGGCCCGATGCCGGCGGCCGAGCCGGAATCGCCCGCCACCGGCGCCGACGCGATGAAAGAGCCGCTCACGCGCAAGGAAATCCGCGTGCTGCAGCTGCTGGCCGAGGGATATTCGAACAGCGCGATGGCGGAAAAACTGTTCGTCTCCGACAGCACGGTGCGCACGCACCTGCGCAACATCAACATGAAACTCGACGCGAAGAGCCGCACGCAGGCGGTGGCCATCGCGCGCCGGCTGGGCGTGATCCGGTAGCGGGGCCACCGGCGGTATTACAAATACTACGGATTCCGGTGATACCGCCCCCCTCTCGCCGTCCCTAGCATTCCCTCGGAGATCAGAGCCTTCCAACTGCCGCGATTGCCTTGATGCAGCGCGGCGGCGGAAGAGTGATGCCCAGCCCGATCCCGCAGGCTGCGCAGGGAGCCATAGACACGCGGAGCGTCAGGAGTAGAGCCACCATGCCCAAAGGAATACCCAACCCGGCGCCAATGTATGGCATCGCCCCTCGCGCCTGGGGTTTCGAGGTCTCGATCGTGCGCAACGGCAACCGCTTCTACAAGCAGTTCGGTCGCGCCAGCTACGGCAGCGAAGAACAGGCCCTGCTGCAGGCGCAGGCCTGGCGCGACGAGATCGTGCGCAGCTTTCCGCCGGTCGCGCGGCGCACGCGGGCCGAGAAGCTGCGCGCCAACAACACCACCGGCGTGTCGGGCGTCTTCTGCCAGGTCGCGTCGGGCGGCAAGGTGCGGGCCTGGGTCGCCAAGACCTACCTCGGAGAACACGAGATCCTGCGCACCGACTTCCCGGTCGGCACCGCCGGCGGCGACGCGCAGGCGCTGGCCATCCAAGAGCGCGCGCGGCAGCTGGAACACATGTCGGGCCTGGCCCGTCTGCATCCGGCCGAGGAATCGATCCGCAAGAGCCAGACCAAACTGCCTGTGGAGCTGTTGTCGCCCAAGCGCTCGAAGTCCGAGATCCGGCGCAGCACCAATTCCAGCGGGGTGAGCGGCGTGCATTTCAAGGCACCCAACGTCGGCCACCCGGGCTACTGGCTCGCCATCACCTACACGGCCGGCAAGGGCAGCGTGAGCAAGGCCTTCTCGATCAAGGAACACGGGCCCGACGAAGCCAAGCGCCTGGCCATCGCGGAGCGCGAGCGCCAGCTCGAGGCCAAGCTGTCGGGCAGCAGCACCCGCGCCGGCACCGGCGTCCGCACCGACACCGCCATCGCCCCCGTTGCCCCCATCGCACCGATCGCCTACCTGCAGGAAACGCTGCCGCTCGGCGGCGCGGCACCGGCCGGCGCGCCAGAGGCAAGGCAGGCCCGGCTGTGAGGCTTCGGCGGCGGCGACGGCATTCGGGCAGGGCGTGCATATTCGCGGAACCGTCATGCCGCATCGGCCAAAATAGCGGGCAAATGCGTGCGCCGACGAGCGCCGCGCAGTTCGGGGAGCCCGCCATCTGCGGTGCTGAAAAAAGCAGCACGTCGAGAATGCCCAAAGGTATCCCCAATCCGGCCGCCATGTACGGCATCTGCGTCAGACCCTGGGGTTTCGAAGTCTCCATCGTGCGCAACGGCGTGCGCTACTACAGGCAGTTCGGCAAGGCCAGCTACGGCGGCGAGGCGCAGGCACTGCTGCAGGCACAGGACTGGCGCGACGCGGTCGTGCGCAGCATGCCGCCGCCCACGCGGCGCGAGCGCGCCGAAAAGCTGCGCGCCAACAACAGCACCGGCGTGCCGGGCGTGTTCCACCAGATGTCGGCCGGAGGACGGGTGCGGGCCTGGATGGCCAAGACCTACATCGGGCAGGGCGAGATTCTTCGCGCCGACTTCATCGTCGATCACCTGGGCGACGCGGCGCAGTCGCTGGCGATCCGCGAGCGCGAGCAGCAGCTCGAGCGCATGTCGGGGCTGGCGCGGCCGCATCCGGCCGAGGAAGCCATCCGCATGGGCCTTTCGACCCATTCGCCAGGGCCGCGCTCGGCCAAGCGCTCGAGGTCCGAGATCACCCGGCGCAACAACACCAGCGGCGTGAGCGGCGTGCACTTCAAGACGCCCAACGCCAGCCACCCCGGCTACTGGCTGGCCATCACCTACACCACCGGCAAGGGCAGCGTGAGCAAGGCTTTCTCGGTGAAGGAACACGGATACGAAACGGCCAAGCGCCTCGCGATCGCCGAACGCGCGAATCAACTCGCCGCGAAGCTGGGCCAGGACCACTGATGACGCAAGACAGACACGGCTTCGCCGTTGCGGCGAAGCTCGCCAGCCCTCGCGCGCCCGCGGCGTTCCGCTGCATCGACTGCAGGCGGGGCGCCCGGCCATGACGCTCAAGTCCATTCACCAGCTGCTGCGCGTGGCGTCGCACCTGCTGGACCAGGCCGCCACGGAAGTCCATGCGACCGGTCTGGAGCCCGTGCAGGACAACGTCGAGCACATCGGCCGCGCGCTGATCGAGGTGATCGAGGTGCAGCGCCGCATCTACGACGAGCAGCCCGAGCTCGCGCCCAAGTCTCTGGCCGCCTCGCCGAAGGAGGCCGACGCCAGCCGGCTCTTCACGGAATTCACGATGGAGGCGCTGGCGCTCGAGGAGGCTGGCCACACCGACGCGGCGCGCGAAAAGTACACCGCCTTCATCGGCATCTCGCCGTCGCACCTGCACCGCGAGATCGCGCGGGCGGAGATCCGGCGCCTTTCCTGACCGGCGGCGCGGGTCAGAGCGCGCGCGAGATCACTTCCTTCATGATCTCGTTGGTGCCGCCGTAGATGCGCTGCACGCGGGCATCGGCGTACATGCGCGCCACCATGTATTCGTTCATGAAGCCGTAGCCGCCGAACAGCTGCAGGCACTCGTCGATCACGCGTCCCTGCGCTTCCGAGCCCCAGAGCTTGGCCATCGACGCGGTGGCGGTGTCGAGCTTGCCGGCCACCAGGTCTTCGACGCAGCGGTCGATGAAGGCGCGGCCCACCTTGATCTGCGTCGCGATCTCGGCCAGCTTGAACTTGGTGTTCTGGAACTCGGCAACCGGCTTGCCGAAGGCCTTGCGGTCGCGTACGTAGTCGAGCGTGGTTTCGTAGGCGCCCTCCATGGTGGCCAGCGCGCTCAGGCCGATGATGGTGCGCTCGTACGGCAGGTCGCTCATCAGCTGGAAGAAGCCCTGCCCTTCCACGCCGCCCAGCAGCGCGTCGGCCGGCACGCGCACGTCGTCGAAGAAAAGCTCCGAGGTGTCCTGCGCCTTCATGCCGATCTTGTCGAGCACCCGGCCCACGCGAAAGCCCTCGCAGCCCTCGGTCTCGACGATGAGGATGGACGTGCCCTTGGCCCCCTGCGCCGGATCGGTCTTGGCCACCACCAGCACCACGCCCGCGAGGTAGCCGTTGGTGATGAAGGTCTTGGAACCGTTGATGACATAGCCGCCATCCGCCTTCTCGGCGCGGGTGCGCACGCCCTGCAGGTCGGAGCCGGCGCCGGGCTCGGTCATGGCGATGGCGCCGACCATCTCGCCGCGCGCCATGCGCGGCAGGTAGCGCAGCTTCTGTTCTTCCGTGCCGTGGTTGAGGAAGTAGTGCGCCACGATGGCGTGCACCGAGGTGGCCATGCCGGTGAGCGCGCGGCGCGACATCTCTTCGTAGAACACGGCCTCGTGGCGGAAGTCGCCGCCGGCGCCGCCGTACGCTTCGGGAATGTCGGCGCACAACAGGCCGAGCGCGCCGGCCTTGCGCCAGACCTCGTGGCCGACGTGGCCGCGCTTTCGCGCTTCCTCGTCGTGCGGCAGCACTTCGGTCTCGATGAAGCGCACCACGTTGTCGCGGTACAGCTCGAGGTCTTCGTCGCTCCAGGAGCGGCGGAAATCGATGGGCATTTTCTTCTTCCTTGAGTATTTTTTCGGTCAGCCGACGCGGCGGCTCCTGCCGGCCCAGAAGGGCTCGCGCAACTGGAACTTCTGCAGCTTGCCGGCGGCCGAGAGCGGCAGCGCGTCGCGGAACTCCACGCTGCGCGGGCACTTGTAGCCGGCAATCTGCTCGCGGCAATGCGCGATGACGGCCTCGGCCTCCAGCGCCATGCCTTCGCGCCGCACGATCACCGCGTGCACGCGCTCGCCCCACTTGTCGTCGGGCACGCCGATCACCGCGGACATCAGCACCTGCGGCAGCTGCGCGATGGCGTTCTCGACCTCGGCCGAATACACGTTCTCGCCGCCGCTCACGATCATGTCCTTCATGCGGTCGACCACGAAGACGAAGCCCTCCTCGTCCATGTAGCCGCCGTCGCCGGTGTGCATCCAGCCGCCGCGCAAGGCGGCCTCGGTTTCCTTCGGCTTGTTCCAGTAGCCCTTCATGACCATCGGCCCGCGCGCGACGATTTCGCCGACCTGGCCGAAGGGCACTTCGTTGTCGTCGCCGTCCACGATGCGCAGCTCGGCGATCGGGATGGGCGTGCCGGCCGAGCGCAACAGGCGCTCGCGGTCGGGACCCGGCGCATGGCAGTGGGACGGCAGCGCGGTGACCACGGGCGACAGCTCCGTCATGCCGTAGACCTGCGCGAACGCGGTGCCCGGAAAGGCGCGCATGGCCTGGTCGAGCAGCGCCGCGTCGATGGGCGCCGCGCCGTACGACAGCAGGCGCAGGCTCGACAGGTCGAACTCGGCGAATCGCGGATGCTCGATCACGCGCTTGATCATGGTGGGCACCAGGAACATCTCGGTGATGCGCGCCGACTGCAGCGTGCGCAGCACCGCCAGCTCGTCGAACACCGGCACCACGTGCACCGGCACCAGCCGCATGAGGCTCTGCAGCGCCACGCCGCAGCCGGCCACATGGAACATGGGCGCCGCGACGATGGCCGCGGCGTCCTGCGTGTCGCGCGGCAGTGCGGCCACCGTGCCCAGCGCGTTGATGCACAGGCTGCCGTGCGTGAGCATCACGCCCTTGGGCTGGCCGGTGGTGCCGCCGGTGTACATGACGGCGGCCAGCTCGTCGCTGTCGTGCGGCGCGTCTTCGGCGGGGTCGGTGGCGGCGAGCAGCGCCTCGTAGCCGACCATGCCTTCGGGCACCGCGCCGTCGCCGCAATAGACCACGGTGCGCAGCGAGCTGGAAAGCCCGCGCAGCTCGGCGGCCATGGGCGCGAAGACGTCGTCCACCAGCAGGATGCGGGTGTCGCAGTCGTCGAGCGAGTACGCCACTTCCTTGGGGTTCCAGCGGATGTTGACCGGGTTGATGACGCCGCCGCCCCACCAGGTGCCGAAGAAGTATTCGACGAAGCGGTGCGAGTTGAGGCTCATCATGCCGACGCGGTCGCCCGGCCGCATGCCGAGCTGCCGCAGCACCGCGCCGAGGCGCGCGACGCGGTCGGTGAACCCGGCGAAGTCGAGCCGCGTGTCGCCGCAGACCACGGCGGCGGCCTTGCCTTTTTCGCGCCGGCCCTTGTGCAGGGGTTGGGTGAGGAACATGGGGTCTTGTCTCCGTTCTTCGTTGTTCTGCTCTTCCTGTCTTCTCAGGAAGCGCCCGGCGGCGCGACGGCCTCCGCCGCCGCGCCCCAGCGGCGCAGCAGCGCGGGGCCGTCGTCGTGCGCGGCGGCCGGCGGCATCACCGGCGCGGTGCGGCTGAAGCGCGGCGCGGGCGCGGGCTGCACCACGCCGCCCACGCTGGCGAAGGTGCCGCGCGCCACGTTGTGCGGGTGGGCCGGCGCCTCGTCCCAGTCGAGCACGGGGGCGAAGCAGGCGTCGCTGCCCTCGAGCAGCACGCACCACTCGTCGCGCGTGCGGGTGCGGAAGATGTCGGCCATGCGCAGCTTCAGCACCGGCCAGCGGTCGGCGTCCATCTGCGCGTCGAAGGCCGGGTCGTCGGCGATGCCGCAGCGCTCGCGCATCAGCGCATAGAACTGCGGCTCGATGGCGCCCACGGCCACATGCTTGCCGTCGGCGCAGGCGTAGGTGTCGTAGAAGTGCGCGCCGCCGTCGAGCATGTTCTCGCCGCGCTGGTTGCTCCACTGGCCGGCCGACTTGAAGCCGTACATCATGGCCGACAGCAGCGCCGCGCCGTCGGTCATGGCGGCGTCGACCACCTGGCCGCGCCCCGACTGCTTCGCCTCGTGCAGCGCGGCCAGGATGCCGAAGGCCAGCAGCATCGCGCCGCCGCCGAAGTCGCCCACGTAGTTCAGCGGCGGCACCGGCGGCTCGCCGGCGCGGCCGATGGCGTGCAGCGCGCCGCTGATCGCGATGTAGTTGATGTCGTGCCCCGCCGCGTGCGCCAGCGGACCGTGCTGGCCCCAGCCGGTCATGCGGCCGTAGACGAGGCGTGGGTTCCGCTCGTGGCAAGGCGCGGGGCCCAGGCCCAGCCGCTCCATCACGCCGGGGCGAAAGCCTTCGATCAGCACGTCGGCCTTGTCGATGGCGTCCAGCACCTGTTGCGCCGCGCCCGCCGCGCGCAGGTCGACCTGCAGCGTGCTGCGGCCGCGCGCGAGGATGTCGTGCGGCGCGGTGCGCGTGCCGGGGCGCTCGATGCGCAGCACCTCGGCGCCCATGTCGGCGAACAGCATCGCGCAGAACGGCCCGGGGCCGATGCCCGCCATCTCGATCACCCGTAGTCCCTGCAATGGGCCTGCCATGGCTAGTCTCCTGTTGCGAGCGGCCATCTTGGCGCGCGGGCGGCGGCGCTGCATCGTCCAAAACGACGAATGCGGCGCCCGGTGCATCAAGTCGGGCCGCGCAGCCGCGCCACGCGGCGCAGATGCCATGCGGGCGGGCCGAACTGGCTTTCGACGAGCGTGGCGCGCCGGAAGTAGTGGCCCACGGCCAGTTCCTCGGTCATGCCCATGCCGCCGTGCATCTGCACCGCGCCCTGGCCCACGGCCCGGCAGGCCTTGGCGACCGCCACCTTGGCGGACGACACGGCGCGCGCCCGCTCGTGCGGCGTGGCGTTGTCGATCGATTCGCCCACGCTCGCGGTGAGCGCATCGGCCTGCTCCAGCGCCATGTGCATGTCGGCCAGCCGATGCTGCAGCACCTGGAAGCTGGCGATGGGCACGCCGAACTGCTTGCGCTGGCGAACGTAGTCGAGCGTGTCGCGCATCAGGCGGCGCATGACGCCGATGGATTCGGCGCAGACCGCGAGCGTGGCTTCATCGAGCGCGCGCTCGATCTGCGGCAGCGCCTCGCCTTCGATGCCGAGCAGGGCACCGGCGGGCAAGCGCACGTTGTCGAGAACGATGTCGGCGGCACGACCGCCGTCGCGCGTGAGGTAGGCGCGCATGCGCAGGCCCGGCGCGTCCTTCGGCACCACGACCAGCGAGAGGCCGTCCGCGTCGCCAGGAGCGCCCCGGCTGCGCGCCGTGACGATCAGGTGGCTGGCCCAGGGCGCGGCCTGCACCACCGCCTTGTGGCCGTCGAGCCGGAAGCCGTCGCCTTCGCGCACGAGGCGCGCCTGAACGTCGGCGGGGTCGTGGCGGCTTTGCGGCTCGCTGTGCGCGAAGGCCAGCACGGCCTGCCCCGCGACGACGCGCGCGAGCAATGCATCGGACGGCGCGCCAGGATGGCGTTGCAGCAGGCCCGCGCCGATGACCATCGTGGACAGGTACGGCTCGCCCGCGAGCGCGCCGCCCAGCGTTTCCATCAGCGCGAGGTGCGCGGCCATGCCGAGGCCCATGCCGCCTTGAGGCTCGGGCAGGGCTGCGCCCAGCAGGTCGAGTTCGCGCGACAGGCCCTGCCAGAACGGCGGCGGCGCGGCGTCGGCACCGGCCAGCGCATGCAGGCGCTGCTCGAAGCCATGCTGGTTGTCGAGGTAGCGCGCGAGGCTGTCGCGCAGCATCGCGAGGGTGTCTTCCTGTTCGGTTCGCGTGTCGTTCATGGCGGCGGCCTCAGCGGGCGAGCAGGTGGCTGGCGACGATGTTGCGCTGCACCTCGTTGGAGCCGGCATAGATGGAAGCGGCGCGGTCGTTGAGGTAGGCCGACATCGAGAACACGGCCTCTTCCGGAATCGGCAGTTCGCCTCCGAGGCCGTCGTCCAGCGGCAGGCTGGCGGCGGCGTAGTGGCCTGCGATCTCCACGCCCAGCTCGGTCAGCCGCTGGCGCAGCTCGGAGCCGAGCACCTTGCCCATCGACGGGCGAATGCCGTGCGGCTCGCCGCGTGCCTGCGCGCGCAGCGACTGCAGCTCGGTGGCTTCGAGGGCGTCGATGGCGCAATCCATTTCGGCCAGGCGCAGGGCCATGTCGCCGGCTTCGTCATGGTTGCGGGTGCCTGCCGCGAACGCCGCATCGGCCGCAGCGCCCAGGCGGCGCAGGCGCGCGCGCAGCATCGGCGCCCATGCGCCGCCGCGCTCGTGCTGCAGCAGGTACTTGGCGATGGTCCAGCCCTGGTTTTCCTCGCCGATCAGCCCTTCGGCCGGCACGCGCACGTCGTCGAAGAACACCTGGTTGAGCTCGTGGTCGCCCGAGATGCTGATGATCGGCCGGATGGTGATGCCCGGCGTCGGAATGTCGAAGCACAGGAAGCTGATGCCCTGCTGCGGCTTTCCGCCCGAGGCGGTGCGCACTAGGCAGAACATGCGGTTGGCGTACTGCGCGTGCGTGGTCCAGATCTTGGTGCCGTTGATGACGTAGTCGTTGCCGTCGCGCACAGCTTTGCATTGCAGCGAAGCCAGGTCGGAGCCCGATTGCGGCTCGGAGTAGCCCTGGCACCAGTAGTCCTCGCCCGAGCGGATGCCGGGCAGCCATGCGCGCTTCTGCGCCTCGGTGCCGAAGGCGATGATCACCGGCGCGACCATGCCGGGGCCCATGGGCGCGCGCGGCGGTGCGTCGGCCGCCGCCAGCTCGCTCGCGAACAGGTAGTGCTGCATCGGCGTCCAGCCGGTGCCGCCGTGCTCCACGGGCCAGTGCGGCACGCTCCAGCCGCGCGCCGCGAGGATGCGGTGCCAGCGGTTGCCGTATTCGTAGTCGCTGAAGATGCCGCTGCAGCGGCGGCCCGCCGCGCGCAGCTCGGGCGTCAGCTCGCGCGCGAGGAAGTCGCGCACCTCGTCTCGGAATGCGGTCTCCGCCGCGCTGAGGGTCCAGGCCATGGTGTCGTCCCGTTGGAATGCACCACGCAGTGTGCGCCCGGAATGGCCGGGCGGCATCGTCGGATCGGACGAAGATCGGGCGGGGCCCTTCGCCCCTCAGGCGACGATGGCTTCGCGCGGCGCCTGCGCCTTCGACGGCACGGGCATGTGCTTGGCCCAGTCGATGATCTCGAGCCTGCCGTCGGCGTGCTCGGCCAGTGCGGTGAGGCTCTCGACCCAGTCGCCGTCGTTGCAGTAGAGGATGCCGTCGATGTCGCGCATCTCGGCATGGTGGATGTGGCCGCAGACCACGCCCTGGGCGCCGCGGTTGCGGGCCTCGCGGGCCACGGCGGCCTCGAAGTCGCCCACGTAGCTCACGGCGCGCTTGACCTTGCCCTTGAGGTACTTGGACAGCGACCAGTACGGCAGCCCCATGCGCGCGCGCAGCGAGTTGAGGTGGCGGTTGAGCTTGAGCGTGAATTCGTAGAGCGAGTCGCCCACGTAGGCGAGCCACTTGGCGCACTGGATCACGCCGTCGAACAGGTCGCCGTGGATGATCCAGAGCTTGCGGCCGTCGGCCGTTTCGTGAATCCATTCCTCGGCCACGTCGATGCCGCCGAAGTTGTGGTGCAGGTATTTGCGGGCGAACTCGTCGTGGTTGCCCGGGATGAAGATCACGCGGGTGCCCTTGCGCGCCTTGCGCAGCAGCTTCTGGATGACGTCGTTGTGCGCCTGCGGCCAGTACCAGTGGCGCTTGAGCTGCCAGCCGTCGATGATGTCGCCGACCAGGAACAGGGTCTCGCACTCGGTGTGCTTGAGGAAATCGAGCAGGGCGCGGGCCTGGCAGCCGGGCGTGCCCAGGTGCAGGTCGGAGATCCAGAGGGTGCGGAATTGCAGGGGTGGACGTGCGCGATCTTCGTCCTCTGGGTCGAGGGCCCGGGTCGCGGTGTCGCGCCATGCGCGAAGGAAAGCGTCGTCGCGTTGCATGGACGGGTAGGCTCCCACTGCCCGATGACCACGCGATGGCACACCCGTGACATCCCGGTGACGCGTTGCCGCCCGGCAACGCCACAATCCCGCGATGCGCCCTGGCCAGATCATCGTTCTTGCAACGCCTGTCTTCTTTCTTCTTATCGCGATCGAATTCGCGGTAGGGCGCGCGCGGGCCCGCCGGGGCACGGGACAGGACACCTACCGCCTCGCCGATGCGGTGAACAGCGTCGGCCTGGGCATGCTGAGCCAGATCAGCGCGGTGCTCACCGGCCTCTTGCGCATCGGCATCTACACGGCGGTGTATTCGGCCGTGGCGCTGTTTCCGCTGGAGGCGGCGCGCGACTTCTGGACCACCTGGTACGGCTGGCTGCTGGCGCTGCTGTTCTACGACTTCTGCTACTACTGGCTGCACCGCATGGGCCACGAGTCGGCCGTGTTGTGGGCGGCGCACGTGGTGCACCACCAGAGCCAGCACTACAACCTGTCGACCGCCCTGCGGCAGACCTCCAGCGGCGCACTGTTCGGCTGGATCTTCTACCTGCCGATGGCGGTGGCGGGCGTGCCGCCGCTGGTGTTCGGCGTGGTGGCGCTCATCGATCTGCTGTACCAGTTCTGGGTGCACACCGAGCAGGTGGGCAAGCTGGGCTGGTTCGACCGCTGGTTCTGCTCGCCGTCGAACCACCGGGTGCACCACGCGGTGAACGACCCATATCTGGACCGCAACTACGGCGGCATCCTGATCGTGTGGGACCGCATGTTCGGCACCTTCCGCGAGGAAGGCGAGCGCTGCGTGTACGGCACGCGCGGCGAGTTGCGCAGCTGGGACCCGCTGTGGGCCAACGCCGAGGTGTACTGGGCGCTGGCCAAGGACTCATGGCACGCGAAGAGCTGGGCCGACAAGCTGCGCGTGTGGCTCAAGCCGCCGGGATGGCGGCCGGCGGACGTGGCGGCGCGCTTTCCGAAGCCGGCCTTCGACATCGCCAGGGTGACGCGGTACGAACCCGAGGTGAGCCGCGGCGTGCAGTGGTTCGCGGGGCTGCAGTTCCTGCTGCTGGTCGGCTGCGCCATGGTCTTCCTGTGGTTCTCCGATGTCACCGCGCTGCCGCGCGCTGCCGTCTGGCTGGCCGCGCTGACAGCGAGCCTGTGGGCCATCGGCGGCGCGCTGCAGGGGCGCCTGACGGTGACCGAAGTACTGCTGGTCGAGGCCGCCGCCCTGGCCACGGCCAGCTCGGCGCTGGGCATCGGCTGGCTGCACTACATCTTCAAGCCGCTGGCCCTGGCCATCGCGATCTTCTTCGCGGCGCGGCGGGCAATGGCGTCCGGCGCGGTGACGGGCTTCGACGGCCTGCTGCTGACCGGGCTGGTGGCCTCGCTCGCGGGCGACGTACTGCTCATGGGCCCGCAGACGCTGTTCGTGCCCGGACTCGTGGGCTTCCTGCTGGCGCACCTGGCGTACATCGCGCTGTTCAGCATCGGGGTCGGCATGTTTCCGCGCCGCGGGGTGCTGGCGGCGACGCTGCTGATCGGCGCGGGCATGTATGCCTTCCTCTGGCAGGGCGGCCTGCCCGCGGCCTTGCGGATTCCGGTCGGCGCCTACGTGGTGGTGATCGCCTGCATGGCGGCGCAGGCCATCGGGCGCGCGGCCGTGCTGCGCGACGCGGACCCGTCCGCGCGGTGGGTGGCGGTGGGTGCGTGCTTCTTCATGCTGAGCGATTCGCTGCTGGCGACGAACCGTTTCGTCACGCCGCTGCCGCTGGCGGCGCTGTGGGTGCTGGGCACCTACTACACCGCGCAGATGTTGATCGTGCGGAACGCGCGGCCCAGGGGCTGACTTTGTATTTCTCCCTCCCCTCCCGGGGGAGGGCAGGGGTGGGGGCAAGCGGCGCTCGCGATGAACGCCCTGCCCGCCCCCATCCCAGCCTTCCCCCAGCGGGGGAAGGAGCCAAGACCTAATCGACGCAGCGCTGGATTTCCACCGTCGAGTGGCGGATCTCCTCGTGCATCGAGAAGCAGGCGCGCACCTGGTCGGCCGTGAGCGTCGCCGAGTGGGTCACCACGGTGAGCGCGCAGGCATAGGCCTCGCGGCCCACGCGCCACACGTGCAGGTCGGCCACGCGGGTTTCCGAATCGGCCAGCAGGGTCTCGACGCCTTCGCGGATTTCTTCGGTCACCGGATGGTCCATCTCGCGGTCGAGCAGCACCTTGCCGGTTTCCTTCAGCAGCCCCTTGGCCCAGGCCGCCACCAGCACCGCGCCGACGATGCCCATCGCGGGGTCGAGCCAGGCCCAGCCGTAGAACCAGCCGCCCAGCAGCGCGGCGATGGCCAGCACCGAGGTGGCGGCGTCGGCCACCACATGGATGTAGGCGGAACGCAGGTTCAGGTCATGCCCGTGGCCGTCGTGCGCATGGTGATGCCCATGGTCGTGCCCGTGATCATGGCCGTGGTGGTGCGCCCCGCCCAGCAGCCGCGCGCAGACCAGGTTGACCACCAGCCCCAGCACCGCCACCGAGATCGCTTCGGGGTAGTGGATGGCCGCGGGCGACCACAGCCGCTCCAGCGAGCCCACCATCATCAGCACCGCGATGCCCAGCAACGCCAGCGCGCTGGCGAAGCCGGCGAGCACCTCGATCTTCCAGGTGCCGAAGGCGAAGCGCGGGTCTCGCGCATAGCGCCGCGAGGCGGCATAGGCGAAGGCGCTCAGGCCGATGGCCAGCGCGTGCGAACTCATGTGCCAGCCGTCGGCCAGCAGCGCCATCGAGTTGAACCACCAGCCGGCGCCGATCTCGACCACCATCATCACGGCGGTGATCCACATCACGAGACGCGTGCTGCGCTCGGCGGAGGTGTTGTCCGCGCCGAAGTGGTGGTCGTGCCGCCAGGCGCTCAGGTCATGGGTGTGCATGGGATGCTCAGGCTCCGAAGAGGTCGGGAACGTCGCCGCGGCCCGACGGGGGTGCCACGCCAAGGTGGCGGTAGGCCGCCAGCGTGGCGATGCGCCCGCGCGGCGTGCGCTGCAAATAGCCCTGCTGGATGAGATAGGGCTCGATCACGTCCTCGATGGTGTCGCGCTCCTCGCCGATGCTGGCCGCCACGTTGTCCAGCCCGACCGGACCGCCGTCGAAGCGGTGGATCACGGCCTCCAGCAGCTTGCGGTCCATCAGGTCGAAGCCCTGCGGATCGACGTCGAGCATGGCCAGCGCCTTGTGCGCGATGTCTTCGGTGATGCGGCCGTTGCCCTTGACCTCGGCATAGTCGCGCACGCGGCGCAGCAGGCGGTTGGCGATGCGGGGCGTGCCGCGCGAGCGACGGGCGATCTCGAAGCCGCCGGCGGCGTCGGTCTCCACCTTGAGCAGGCCGGCGCTGCGGCGCACGATGAGCGCCAGTTCCTCGGGCGTGTAGAACTCCAGCCGCGCCACGATGCCGAAGCGGTCGCGCAGCGGGTTGGTCAGCATGCCGGCGCGGGTGGTGGCGCCCACCAGCGTGAAGGGCTGCAGGTCGAGCTTGATGCTGCGCGCCGCGGGGCCTTCGCCGATCATGATGTCGATCTGGTAGTCCTCCAGCGCGGGGTACAGGATTTCCTCGACGACCGGGCTCAGGCGGTGGATCTCGTCGATGAAGAGCACGTCGTTCGGCTCCAGGTTGGTCAGGAGCGCCGCCAGGTCCTTGGGCTTCTCGAGCACGGGGCCGGAGGTCTGGCGCAGGTTCACGCCCAGTTCGGCCGCGATGATGTGCGACAGCGTGGTCTTGCCCAGGCCGGGCGGGCCGAACAGCAGCACGTGGTCGAGCGCCTCTTTGCGCTTGCGCGCGGCGCCGATGAAGATCTCGAGCTGCTCGCGCACCTTGGCCTGGCCGACGTACTCGTCCAGCAGCTTGGGTCGCAAGGCCCGCTCTATCGCCTCTTCGTTGGGCGAAGCAGGTGCCGCGGACACCACGCGTTGGGGAACGGGCGCGAAATCGTCTGTCTGGATAGTCATGAGAGAGGGTTTTTCGCCTACGAGTTTAGTACCTGCACACTGGCAGAATGCTCCGGCCACATAACGAACGAGGGGAAGCCAGCACGTGTCGATCTACGAACTGAAGCCGCGTTTCCAGGCCCTGCTGCGGCCGCTGGTGGTCCGCCTGCATGCGATGGGCGTCACCGCCAACCAGGTCACGCTGGCGGCATGTGTCGTGTCGGTGGTGCTCGGGCTCTGGCTCTTCTTCGCCGCGCCCTCGCTGGCCGCCTTCGGGCTCATTCCGCTGTGGATGTTCCTGCGCATGGCCTTCAATGCCATCGACGGCATGCTGGCACGCGAGCACAACCAGCAGAGCAAGCTGGGCGCCTTCCTCAACGAACTGACCGACGTGGTGTCCGACGCCGCGCTCTACCTGCCCTTCGCGCTGGTGGCGCCCTTCAGCGGCTTCTGGGTCGGCACGGTGATCGTGCTGGCAGGCCTGAGCGAATTCGCCGGCGCGCTCGGTCCCACGGTGGGCGCCTCGCGCCGCTACGACGGCCCGCTGGGCAAGAGCGACCGGGCCTTCGTGTTCGGCGCGCTCGGCCTCTACGTGGCGCTGGGCTGGCCGCTGCCGGGCTGGACGGCATGGCTGATGCCGCTGCTGGCGGCATTGGTGGCCTGGACTACCGCCAACCGCATCCGCCGCGCGCTGGCCGAGGCCGAGGCAGGCATCCCCGCCCGCCACTGACATAAAACAAAGACTCACAGGGATTCAATGACCGACATCACGCAACGCGTTCCGCACGAACACCATTTCCAGACGCACGACGGCGAATCGCTGTTCTACCGCCACTGGCCCGCCACCGGCGGCGCACGGCGCGGCGCCATCCTGCTGTTCCACCGCGGCCACGAGCACGGCGCGCGCATGGCGCACCTGGTCGACGAACTGGACCTGCCCGACTTCGACTTCTTCGCCTGGGACGCGCGCGGCCACGGCCGCTCTCCGGGCCAGCGCGGCTACAGCCCCAGCTTCGGCACCTCGGTGCGCGACGTGCAGACCTTCGTGCAGCACATCGGCGCCGCGCACGGCGTGCCCGAACAAGACATCCACGTGGTCGCGCAGAGCGTGGGCGCGGTGCTGATCGCCACCTGGGCGCACGACTACGCGCCCAAGGTGCGCGGCCTCACGCTCGCCTCGCCGGCCTTCAAGGTCAAGCTCTACGTGCCCTTCGCGCGGCCCGGCCTCGCGCTGATGCACAAGCTGCGCGGGCTGTTCTTCGTCAACAGCTACGTGAAGGCCAAGTTCCTCACGCACGACCCCGAGCGCATCGCCAGCTACGAGAGCGATCCGCTCATCAGCCGGCCCATCGCCGTGAACATCCTGCTCGGCCTGTACGAGGCGGCCGACCGCGTGGTGGCCGACGCCAACGCGATCACGCTGCCGGTGCAGCTGCTCATCTCGGGCGCCGACTGGGTGGTGCACCACAAGCCGCAGCACCGGTTCTTCGACCGGCTGGGCAGCGCGGTGAAGACCAAGACCGAACTGCCGGGCTTCTTCCACGACACGCTGGGCGAGAAAGACCGCGCGCCGGCCGTGGCGCAGATCCGCGAATTCATCCTGCAGCGCTTCGACGAGCCGGCCGTGCCGGTGGACCGCCGCGAGGCGCACCTGAGCGGCGACACGGCCGACGAGTCGCGCGCGCTGGCCGAGCCGCTCTCTCCCCTGTCGCCGCGCGGCGCCTACTGGGCCATGACCCGCGCCGGGCTGAAGCTGGGCGGCAAGATGTCCGAGGGCATCAAGCTGGGTCACGACACCGGCTTCGACTCCGGCAGCACGCTCGACTACGTGTACCGCAACCAGCCCAGGGGCAGCTCGTTCATCGGCCGCTCGATCGACAAGACCTACCTGGAGTCGATCGGCTGGCGCGGCATCCGCCAGCGCAAGATCCACGTCGAGGAGCTACTTCGCATCGCGATGGAGCGGCTGGCCGAGATGCACCGCGAGGTGCGCGTGATGGACATCGCCGCCGGCCACGGCCGCTACGTGCTCGACGCGGTGCTGGCGAGCCCGGTCAAGGCCAGCTCGATCCTGCTGCGCGACTACAGCGACATCAACGTGCGCGACGGCCGCGCGCTCATCGCCGAGAAGGGCCTGGAAGATGTCGCGCAGTTCGTGCAGGCCGACGCCTTCGACCGCATGAGCCTCGCCAGCGTCACGCCGCGGCCCACGCTGGCGGTGGTGTCGGGCCTGTACGAGCTCTTCCCCGACAACGAGATGGTGCGCCGCTCGCTCGCGGGCGTGGGCGACGCGGTGGAAGACCGCGGCTACCTGGTCTACACCGGCCAACCCTGGCATCCGCAGCTCGAGATGATCGCGCGCGCTCTCACCAGCCACCGCCAGGGCGAGGCCTGGGTGATGCGCCGCCGCACCCAGTTCGAGATGGACCAGTTGGTGGAGGAAGCGGGCTTTCGCAAGATCGACCAGCGGGTCGACGAGTGGGGCATCTTCACGGTGTCGCTGGCGGTGCGCACCGAGCGATGAGCGCCCGGCTGGCACGACGGCCCTGGAAGCGCGCCGCCGCATGGCTGGTCTTCCTCGGGCCGTTGTTCTATGCGACCTACGGCTTCGCCAACTGGTGGGCCACCACGCGGGCCCACGTGCCGTCGATGGCCTTCGACTGGGAGCGGCAGATACCGTTCTGGCCGTGGACGATCTTCCCGTACTGGACGATCAACGCCTTCTACGCGCTGTCGCTCTTCCTCGCGCGCGGCAAGCACACGCTCGACCGGCATGCGCTGCGGCTGGTGACGGCCACGCTGGTCGCCTGCACCTGCTTCATCCTCTGGCCGCTCCACTTCAGCTTCGGGCAGCCGCCGGTCGATGGCGCTCCGGCCTTCCTCTTCAACGCGCTGCGCGGCTTCGACCAGCCCTTCAACCAGGCGCCGTCGCTGCATATCGCGCTGGCGGTGATCCTGTGGGACTGGTATCGGCAGTTCATCCGTCCGCTGTGGGCGCGGCTGGTGCTGCATGCGTGGGCCTTCGCCATCTGCGCGTCGGTGCTGACGACATGGCAGCACCACTTCATCGACATCCCGACCGGCGCGCTGCTCGGCCTGTTCTGCGTTTGGCTGTGGCCGCTGGAGCGCAAGGTGTCGATGCCGCGCGCATGGCGCTGTACGCGCGATCCGCAGCGCTGGAAGCTGGCGGGCTTCTACGCCGTGGGCGCGGCGCTGTTCCTGGCGGCCGCGCTCCACGGCGGCGGCATCGCGCTGTGGCTGGCGTGGCCGGCCGCGTCGCTCGCGCTGGTGGCGCTCAACTACGCGGGTTTCGGCGCGCGCGGCTTCCAGATGAACGCGCATGGCCGCATGGGCTGGGCCGCGCGCTGGCTGTTCGCGCCCTATCGCCTGGGCGCCGCCCTCAACGCCTGGCTCTGGACGCGCAAGCTGCCGGCGTCGGTCGAGGTGGTGCCCGGCCTGCGGCTCGGCCGCCGGCCGACGCACGCCGAATGGCTGGCCGCCGGCAAGCCCCGGTTGGTGAGCCTGTGCGCCGAGCTGCAATTGCCGCCCGGCGTGCCGCATGCGCGCTGCGTGCCGCTGCTCGACCTGACGGTGCCGCCCACCGTTCGCCTGCGGCGCGCGGCGGCCGTCATCGAAGGCCAGCGCGGGAGCGCGGACGGTGCCACAGTGTGGGTCTGCTGCGCGCTCGGCTTCTCGCGCAGCGCGGCCGCGGTGATCGCCTGGCTGGGCCGCTACGGCCGGGCCGGCGGCATCGCCCGGGCCGAGGACACGGTGCGCCGGGCACGGCCGCAGATCGTGCTGCGGGACGCCTGGCGCATGTCGCTGGAGCCGCTCACGCCCTTGCAGGAGGTGCCGCCCCATGACCGATGACAACGACAGAACCACCTGCGCCGCGCTCGCGGCGCTGCTGCGCGCCATGACGGTGCTGGCCCTCTGGGGCTTCGCGCTCACCTGCATCTCGGCGCTGGTGCTGGCGCTCACGCTGCGTTCGCTCTCGACCACCTCGACCATGGGCTTCGGCGCGGTGGTGATCCTCGGCGCGCTGGAGCGCTACTTCGCGTTCCGGCTGCGCTTCGACGAGGCGCTGTTCGACGGCCTGGCGCGCAACACCGTCGCCTCGCTCGACGCGCTCGACCGCGCGCTCGCGTCCCTCGGACTGCGCGAGCCGCCGCCGTCCTCGCAGCACGCCGCCCGCCCGCTCGACGACCGCGTGGCCGGCACCCGCCAGCTCATGCAGCGCCATGCCATCGTGGTGGCCTGCCAGAGCGCCATGTTCCTCCTTGCCTTGATGACACAGGACATCTCTTGACCGAAGCAGACGACAACAACAAGAACGACACGCCGCCGTCCGAAAGCACGGTGCTGCGGCGCGGGCTCGCCGTGGTGGCGGGCAAGCTCATCATCGGCGTGGCCGGCCTGCTGACCGGCGTGCGCGCCATCTGGTCGGGCACCAGCCCCAAGGCCGAGCAGACGCTGTACTTCGCCAACCACACCAGCCACGGCGACTTCGTGCTGCTCTGGGCGACGCTTCCGCCCGACCTTCGCGCGCTCACGCGGCCGGTGGCGGGGCAGGACTACTGGGAGGCCTCGAAGCTGCGCAACTTCATCGGCCGCGACGTGTTCAACGCGCTCATGATCCGGCGCGACGGCTCAGGCCAGGGCGGCAACCCGGTCGACCAGATGAAGAAGGCGCTGGAAGGCGGCGACTCGCTCATCATGTTCCCCGAAGGCACGCGCAACACCGGCGACGAGATCCTGCTGCCGCTCAAGAGCGGCCTCTTCCACCTGGCGCGCGCCTGCCCCAACGTGCGGCTGGTGCCGGTGTGGATCGAGAACCTGAAGCGCGTGCTGCCCAAGGGCGTGCTGCTGCCGATTCCGCTGGCCTGCACGGTGCGCTTCGGCACGCCCATCACGCTGGGCGAAGGCGAGGACAAGGTGTCGTTCCTGGCGCGGGCGCGCGCCGCCATGCTCGACATGCGCCCCGAATACGACCGCGTGCCCGAACAAGAAAAAACGAAGACGACGACGCCATGAACATCTCCGCTTCCACCCAGACCACGCTGGAGCTGTTCGGCGGCGTCGCGGGCGTGCTGATCCTGGCCTCGGCCATCGGCGCGCTGCTCAAGTGGCGCGTGGCGCACGGCCAGCCCAACTCGGTGATCGACAACCTCAACGCCCGCGTCAACGCGTGGTGGGTGATGGTGGCGGTGATCGGCATCGCCTTCGCCTTCGGCAAGGGCGGCGTGATCGTGCTGTTCTACCTGATCTCGTTCTATGCGCTGCGCGAGTTCATCAGCCTGGCCTACACCCGGCGCGGCGACCACGGCGCCATCGCGCTGGCCTTCTACCTCGCGCTGCCGGGGCAGTACTTCCTGATCTGGATCGACTGGTACGGGCTCTACGCCATCTACATCCCGGTCTATGCCTTCCTGCTGCTGCCCATTCTGGCGGCGGTGGGCGGCGACACGCAGCGCTTCCTGGAGCGCACCTCGAAGATCCAATGGGGCCTGATGGTGTGCGTGTTCTGCATCAGCCACGTGCCCGCGCTGCTGACGCTGCAGATCCCCGGCTTCGAGGGCCGCAACCTGCTGCTGATCGCCTTCCTCGTGATCGTGGTGCAGGGCAGCGACGTGCTGCAGTACGTGTGGGGCAAGCTCTTCGGCAAGCGCAAGGTGGCGCCCGAGCTGTCGCCTTCCAAAACCTGGGAAGGCCTGGTCGGCGGCGTGGCGAGCGCCACCGCGCTGGGCGCGGCGCTGTACTGGGCCACGCCCTTCAACCCGTGGCAGGCGGCGCTGATGGCGTTGACCATCTGCCTCATGGGCTTCTTCGGCGGCCTGGTGATGTCGGCCATCAAGCGCGACCGCGGCGTGAAGGACTGGGGTTCGATGATCGAAGGCCACGGCGGCATGCTCGACCGGCTCGACTCGGTGATCTTCGCGGCGCCCATCTACTTCCACGCGCTGCGCTACTGGTGGGTGCCGTGAGCAAGGCGGCCAAAGACGCGGAGCGCGTCGCGCACGACATGCCCGTCGAGTGCGCCGACGCGGCCTCGTGGGCGCGCTGGCTCGAGCGCCACCATGGCAACGCCGCCGGCGTGTGGCTGCGCATCGCAAAAAAAGACAGCGGCATCGCCTCCATCGACCACCCGGCCGCGCTGGAAGAAGCGCTGTGCTGGGGCTGGATCGACGGCCAGCGCAAGAGCGACGACGCGCAATACTTCCTGCAGCGCTTCACGCCGCGCACCAAGCGCAGCACCTGGTCGCAGATCAACCGCGCCAAGGTGCTGAAGCTCATCGAGGAAGGCCGCATGCAGCCGGCCGGCCATGCCGAGATCGAACGCGCGAAGGCCGACGGCCGCTGGGACGCGGCCTACGAGGGCGTCGCCGCGGCCACCGTGCCGCCCGACCTGCAGGCCGCGCTGGACGCCAACAAGAAGGCCGCGAAGTTCTTCGCCACGCTCGACTCGCGCAACCGCTTCGCCGTGCTGTTCCGCACCCAGGGCGCGAAGAAGCCCGAGACCCGCGCGCGCCGCATCGCGCAGTTCGTCGAGATGCTGGCCAAGGGCGAGAAGATCCACCCCTGAGCGTCCGGCTCAGGTGCCCGCGGCAATGCGGGCCAGCCGCTCGGCGTTAACGATGCGGATGCGCTTGTAGCGCATGTCGATGGCGCCTTCTTCCACCAGGCGTCCCAGTTCCTTGTTGATGGTCTGGCGCGAGAGCCCGAGCATGGAGGCCAGGTCGTTCTGCGACAGGCGCAGCAGCGGGCCGGCGTCGTCTTCCGCCGCCGCCTGCCCCGGACCCTGCCCGCTGTAGAAGTGGACCAGGCTCATCAGCGTGGCCGCCACGCGGCCGTGGATCGAGTTGAGCATCTGGTTCTGCAGCAGCACGATGCTCAGCCGCTGGCGCTGCAGGCCCAGCTTGGCCACGTCGCGCCACAGCACCGGCTCGGCGTCGAGCACCGCGATCACCGCATCGCTGGGCAAGTGGACGATCACCGAGTCTTCGTGCGCGTGGTAGTCGTAGGGCAGCGGCACGTCTTCCAGCAGGCGCACCAGCGGCGCCACCTGGCCGGGGCCCAGCAGCGCGTTGACGTACTTGCGGCCGTTGCTGCTCATGCTGCTGATCTCGAGGCAGCCGGACACCACCACCAGCAGCTCGCGCCGGTGGCGGTCGTGCGCCAGCACCTGCGTGCGCCGGCTGTAGCGCTCCATGCGCGCCGACTTCATGAGCTCCGCGCGGCGCGCGTCGGGCCAGCGCGAGAACAGTTCGTTCCAGCGCAGCGCGCGTTCCAGGAGCGCGGCGCTCTCCTCTGCGTTGCGGGGGGTGGAAGGGGTCGATCGGGTCAGCGGGTTCTCCCTGCCGTGATGTTCATGAATCTGTCAAAGCGTTGACAGATTCGGGAGGCTGTCGTTTCTATCGTAAGCACCGGACATCGACAAGCACACAAGCGGCACCGGCATGCAAGCGCATGCGGCAAGCCTCACCGGAGACAACAACACATGAAGAAGACAGTCGCCGCCGGCCTCGTGCTGGCGGCCTACTCCTCGCTCACGCCGGCGCAGAGCAGCGTGACCATCTACGGCACGGTCGACCTGTACATGGCCTTCGCCAAGTCGGGCATCACCTCGTCGAAGCGGCTCGAGGACGGCGGCCAGACCGCCTCGCGCCTGGGCTTTCGCGGCACCGAAGACCTCGGCGGCGGGCTCAGCGCGCATTTCACGCTGGAAAGCGGCTTCGCGCCCGACACCGGCAACGGCACCCTGCCCGGGCCCGCCATGTCGTTCAGCCGGCAGTCCTTCGTCGGCCTTTCCGGGCCGTGGGGGCAGATCGACGCGGGCCGCATGTACACGCCGATGTTCTACACGCTGTTCAAGGCCGACCCGTACGGCGTGAACTCGGTGTTCTCTCCGATCAACCTGGTGGCCGCCACCGACGCGCAGCCGGGGCTCACGCCCTTCGCGGCCCGCGCCAGCAACATGATTCGCTACCGCACGCCGGCCAGCAGCGACTTCTTCGCGGACATCGCCTACGCGCCGGGCGAATCGAGCGCGCCCAGCCACCAGAGCGGCAACTTCTACGGCGGCAGCCTGGGCTGGTCGCGCAAGCCCTACTACATCGCCTATGCGTTCCAGCGCGCGCGCTCCGGCTCGGCGTCCGCGCCCGTGGCCGACCCGGCCGCCACCACCTACCAGGCGCTGAGCGGCGCCTACGAGTTGCCGGACATCGGGCTGCAGTTCTATGGCAACTACGTGCGCAACAGCTCCAACCTGCCGCGCGTGCCGACGGCGAAGCTGGCGAGCCTGGGCGTCACCTACAACGTGACGCCCGTCTCGAACCTCATGTTCGAGGCCATGCAGCGCAAGGTGGACGACACCGGCCGCTCGCAGCTGGCCTGGACGCTGGGCTACGACTACTACCTGAGCAAGCGCACGGTGCTCTACGCGCGCTGGCTTCGCCTGCTCAACCGCAACGGCGCATCGGCCTCGCTCGCGACCATCGCGGTCGCGACCGACAGCGGCAACGGCGTGCGCGTGCTCGCCACCGGCATCCGCCACAACTTCTGAAACCTCTACGCCACACTCCATGGATTTCTTCAGTTCCCAGGCCGAGTCGCTCTCGGCCCTGTTCGCGCCGCGCGCCATCGCGGTGGTCGGCGCCTCTTCCAACCCGCAGAAGATCGGCGGCATTCCGGTCGACTACCAGCGCCGCTTCGGCTTCGACGGCGCGCTCTACCCGGTCAACCCCAACGCCGACCGCATCCAGGAGCTGCAGGCATGGCCCAGCCTGCGCGCCATCGGCCAGCCGGTGGACCTGGCCATCCTCGCCGTGCCTGCCGCCCTGGTCGACAGCGCACTCGACGATGCCATCGCCGCGAAGGTGAAGGGCGTGGTGCTGTTCTCGTCGGGTTTCGCAGAAATCGGCGCCGAGGGCACGGCCGCGCAGGCACGGCTGGGCGACAAGGCGCGCGCGGCCGGCGTGCGGCTCATCGGGCCCAACTGCCTGGGCTTCATGAACATCGCGCGCAACGTCTACGCAACCTTCTCGCCCGCGCCCGGCGTGGGCCGCGTGACGGCGGGGCGCATCGGGCTGGTGAGCCAGTCGGGCGCGTTCGGCGCGTATGCGTACTCGATGGCGCGGGCGCGCGGCGTGGGCCTGTCGCTGTGGGCCACCACCGGCAACGAGGCCGACGTGCAGTTCGCCGACTGCCTGGCCTGGCTCGCGCAGGACCCGGCCACCGACGTGATCATGGGCTACATGGAAGGCTGCCGCGACGGCCCCCGCCTGCGCGCGGCGCTGGCCCTCGCGCAGGCGAACGGCAAGCCGGTGGTGATGGTCAAGGTCGGCAGCACGGCGCTGGGCGCGCAGGCCGCCGCCTCGCACACCGCCGCGCTGGCGGGCGACGACGCGGTGTACGACGCGGTGTTCCGCCAATACGGGGTGCTGCGCGCGCGCAACCTCACCGAGTTCTTCGACCTGGCGCACAGCGCGGCCGTGGCCGGCAGGCCACGCGACCGCTCGATCGGCCTGTTCACGCTCTCGGGCGGCGTGGGCGCGCTGATGGCCGACGAGGCCTCGGCGCAGGGCCTGGACGTACAGCCGCTCAGCGATGCAGCGCAGGACACGCTGCGCGGCTGGGTGCCCTTCGCCGCGCCGCGCAACCCGGTCGACATCACCGGGCAGGTGACCAACGACATGAGCCTGCTGGAGCGCAGCGCGCGCGTGATGCTCGACGACCGCGGCTTCGCGTCGTGGATGGGCTTCCTGGCGGCCGCGGGCGCGTCGGATGCGTTCTGGCCGGTGCTGCGCGAGCTGGTGGGCTCGCTGCGCAAGGCCTACCCCGACACGCTGCTCGCCATCAGCACGCTGCTGGCGCCCGAGCGCCGCGCCGAGCTGGAAGCGATGCGCTGCCTGGTGTTCGCCGATCCGTCGGACGGCATCCGCACGATTGCCGCGCTGGCCGGGTTGAAGACCGGCGCGGCGCGCTCGGCGGATTCGACGCCCCCATCGAATCCGCTGAAGCTCGCGCCCGGCACCATGTCCGAGCCCGACGCGCTGTCGCTGCTCGCCGAAGCCGGCGTGCCCGTGGTCGAGCACCGCGTGGTGCGCAGCGCCGACGAGGCGGCAGCCGCCGCCGAAGCCATCGGCGACGCGGTGGTGGTGAAGATCGTGAGCGCGGACATTCCGCACAAGTCGGATGTCGGCGGCGTGGCGCTCGGCCTGCGCGGCGCGGCGCAGGCGCGCGCGGCCTTCGAGCGCACGCGCGACCACGCGCTCACCGCGCGGCCCGATGCGCGGCTCGATGGCGCGCTGGTGGCGCGCATGCTGGGCGGCGGCGTCGAATGCATCGCGGGCGTGCACCGCGACCCGGTGTTCGGCCCGGTGCTGATGTTCGGCCTGGGCGGCATCCACGTCGAGACGCTGCGCGACGTGTCGCTGCGCGCGCTGCCGATCGCGCGCGACGACGCGCTGGCCATGGTGCGCGAACTGCGCGCCTTCGCGATTCTCGACGGCGCGCGCGGCCGTGCGCCGGTCGACCTCGAATCGATCGCCGATGCGCTGTGCGCGCTGGCCGGCTTCGCGCTGCGCGCCGGTGACTCGCTGGACAGCGCCGAGATCAACCCGCTGATCGCGCGGCCGCTGGCCGACGGCGGCTGCGTGGCGGTCGATGCATTGGTCGTCGGACGTGGCGAATGAACAAGCACTGGAGACAGATCGCATGACGACATCGAAAAGACAACGCGCCGTGCTCGGCAGCATCGGCGCCGCCATCGCGCTCGCAGCAAGCAGCGCGCAGGCCGAGGCGCCCTTTCCGTCGAAGCCGCTGCGCATCATCGTGCAGTACCAGGCGGGCGGATCCACCGACATCCTGGCGCGCATCGTGGCGGAAGGGCTGTCGAAGCGGCTGGGCCAGCCGGTAGTGGTCGAGAACCGCAGCGGCGCGGGCGGGATCATCGGCACCGACTACGTCGCCAAGAGCGCGCCCGACGGCTACACGCTGCTGCTGACGGTGCCGGGCCCAGTCACCGCGAACATGGTGCTCTACAGCAAGCTGCCCTACGACCCGCGCACCGACCTGCGCATGGTCTCGGACATCGCCACCACGCGCACCGTGCTGGCTGTACACCCCTCGGTGCCCGCGAAGGACTTCAAGAGCCTGATCGCCGCCGTGAAGGCCGCGCCCGGCAAGTACACGATGGGGTCGTGGGGGCCGGGCACGCAGCCGCACCAGATCCAGGTCTACATGGACAAGACCTACGGCCTGCAGACGCTGCACGTGCCCTACAAGGGCGAAAGCCCGATGGCGGTCGACCTGATCAGCGGCGTCATCAACATGACCGTGGGCTCCGTCACCACGCTGCAGCCGTACATCGCGGCCGGCAAGCTGCGTCCGCTGGCGGTGGCCGGCCCGCGCCGCGCCAAGGCGCTGCCCGAGGTGCCGACCTTCGCCGAGCAGGGTTACGCCGACGAGGTCTATGCGCTCACCGGCCCGACCTCGCTGATGGCGCCGGCGAAGACGCCCGACGCGGTGATCGAACGGCTCGGGCGCGAAGTCAGCGCGGTGGTCCGCCAGCCCGAGGTGAGCCGGCGCATCGAGGAGCTGGGCGCCGAGCCGGTCGGCAACCTGCCGGCCGAGGCCACCGCTGCCTACAAGGCATTCCTTCCCGTGACGCTGCGGCTCACGCAGGCCACGGGCGTGAAGCTCGATTGAGCGCCGCCCACCCGCATCCCCATGAACTCAAGCAAAGAGAACTCCGACATGAACGCTCCCGAACCCCAACTCGCCGTAACCCTCGCGCGCAAGGCGCTCGCCCGCTCGATCGGCCTGGCCGCCTTCGTCTACGGCTACCCGCTCACCGAAACCTACCGCACCTGCGCCATGCAGACAGCGCCGCAGGGCGAGCGCCGCGCCGGCGCCTCGCACGGCTCCGACGTGCGCGCGCCGCTGAACACGCTGCACCATTCCCCGCGCCCCTCCACCCATGAAGACCGCGACGTGGTGACGCCGGCCAACGACCTGCTCTACACGATGGCGTGGGTGCACCTGGCCCATGGGCCGATGCTGCTGACCGTGCCCGCGTCGTCGCGCCATCCGGGGCGCTACTTCGTGCTGCCGCTGTACGACGCCTACACCGAGAACTTCGAGAACCTGGGGCCGCGCAACTGCAACCCCGAGGGCGAGACCGTGGTGCTCGTCGGGCCGAACGGCACGGTGCCGGAATCGCTCGCGGGCCACCGCGTGGTGCGTTGCCCGACCGATCTCGTCTGGCTGATCGGCCGCATCCTGGTGGGCGACGAGAGCGACTGGCCGGCGGCACGCGCGCTGCAAGCGGAGATCAAGCTCGCACCCGCGCCCGGCACGGCACTGCAGGGCCGCCCGGCCGCCATCGAGCACTGGGAAGGCCCGCTGGTGGATGCGATGGCCGCCGCCTTCGAACACGACGAGCCGGCCGCGCAGGTGGCGCCGCGCTTCTTCACCAACATGTGCCGGGAGCTCGCCGAGGCGCCGGGCCGCGTGGAAGACCGCGCGCTGGTGGCCTGGTTCGGCCAGGCCGGGCTTCGGCCGGACACCGCATTCTCGTGGGACACGCTGGACGAAGCCGCGCGCGAAGGACTGATCGAGGGCTTCGCGGAAGGCGTGCAGCTGGTCGGCGCGGCGGGCCGCAACCGCCGCCCCAAGCCCTGGTCGATGGCGCCGGCCACCGGCCGCTACGGCAACGAGTTCCTCGGCCGCGCCCGCACCGCCTACCTGGGCCTGGGCGCACTGGCCACCAGCGAAGCCGTATACGCCGCCGCGCATCACGACGCGAAGCAGGAGCCGCTTGACGGCCAGCGCGGCTACACGATGCGCTTCGAGGCCGACGACCTGCCGCCGGCCGACGCCTTCTGGTCGGTGACGCTCTACGACGCCGACCGCTTCCTCTACCCCAACGAGATCAGGCGCCATGCGATCGGCGACCGCACGCCCGGCCTGAAGCGCGGCACCGACGGCAGCCTGGAGATCAGCATGAGCCACGTGCGTCCGGCCGACACCGCCAACTGGCTGCCCGCGCCGGCCGGGCGCTTCTACCTGATCCTTCGCATGTACTACCCGCGCGAAGGCGTGCAGAGCTGGCGCGTTCCCGCCCTGCAGGCACGGGAGGGCTGAGCCATGCCAGCGACCATCGACAACGAACTGCGCACGCTGGCCGAAGAGGCCGTCGTCTATGCCTTTCCGCTCCACGAGATGAGCCGCATGCGCGCGGCCACCTCGCCGCAGCGCACCGACATCGCCGGAGAAGCGCCGAAGCCCCATCGCTGGTGCAACGTGTTCACGCATGCGCGGCAGCTCTTGGGCGCGGGCAAGAGCCGCGTGGTGACGCCGAACAACGACACGCTCTACACCAACGCCTGGCTCGACCTGGGCGACGGCCCGCTCGTGATCGACGTGCCGGACACGGCCGGGCGCTACTACGTGCTGGGCCTGCTCGACTTCTACACGAACCCCTTCGCGCACATCGGCCAGCGCCTCACGGGCACGGCCGCGCGCTCCTTCCTCGTCACGCCGCCGGGCTGGCGCGGTGAAGTGCCGGCAGCGTTCCGCGAGGCCGGCGCGCACATCGAGGCGCCGACGCGCTGGCTGTGGGTCATCGGGCGCATCCTGGTCGACGGGCCGGACGACGTGCCCGCCGTCAATGCGCTGCAGGAGGGATTCGTCGTTCGCACGCTCGGCGACTGGCAGGCGGGCAAGACGTCTTCGATGCCGAAGCCCTTCGATCCGGCCTGCGATCCGAAGGCGCCGCTGAGCGCCGAGCACTTCGCGGCGCAGGTGAACCGCGCGCTGCGCGAGAACCCGCCGCCCGCGCGCGATGCGGCCTTGCTCGCGCGCTTCGCGCCGCTCGGGCTGGGCCCGGATGCCGATGCACTCGACGAAGCGCAACGCACGGTGCTGCAAGACGCGCTCGACACCGTGCTGCCGCGCCTGCGCAAGGCGCAGTCCGGCGCCACGACTTCCAGCGGCTGGGTGCAAATGCCGCTGGTCGAGGGCAGCTTCGGCGACGACCACCTGGCGCGCGCGCTGGTGGCGCTCAAGTACATCGGCATGCTCGAAAGCCGCGAGGCGACCTATCCGCTGGCATGGCACGACGCCTCGGGCCGCAAGCTCGACGGAAGCGGCTGCTACACGCTTCGCTTCGCGCCCGGCAATCTGCCGCCAGTCGATGCCTTCTGGTCGCTCACCATGTACGACAGCCGCGACTACATGCTGGTGGGCAACCCGATCGACCGCTACGCCATCGGCGACCGCACGCCGGCGCTGCGCCACGATGCCGACGGCGGCCTCACGCTGTACATCCAGCATGCACGGCCCGAAGGCGAAGCTGCGCAGGCCAACTGGCTGCCGGCGCCGGAAGGCGATTTCTATCTCTGCCTGCGCGCCTACGTGCCGCGCGCCGAAATGCTGGACGGCCGCTATGCGCTGCCGGCGCTGGTCCGCACCGGGGAGGCCGCATGAGCACGAACGACAGCACGAACACCGTGGAACAGGAAAAGCCTTTCCTCATCGTCGGCACGGGCACCGAGACGGTCGCGCCGGGCCTGCACATCCTGCGCGGACAAGGGCAGTCCTTCGTGGCCGAGACGGATGCCGGCCTGGTGGTGATCGACGCCGGGCCGGGCGGCCCGGTGACGCAGGGGATGATCGACGCGGTGCGCCAGCTCAGCAATGCGCCGCTGCATGCGCTGTGCTACAGCCACGGGCACGTGGGCTACAACTCCGGCGTGCCGATGTGGCTCGAACACGCCGCGCAGCGCGGCGATGCGCCGCCGCGCGTCATCGCGCACCGCAACGTGCTTCGGCGCCAGGCCCGCTACAGGGAAACCGAGACGCTGCAGCACCGCATGGCCGAGATCCAGTTCAACCGGCCCGCCGGCTTCTTCGACCGCCGGCTCGCCATGCACGCGCCGACCGAGACCTTCGACGACCGGCTGCAGATAGGCCAGGGCGACAGCCACATCGAGCTGCGCTGGGCGCCCTCGGAGACCGACGACGCGATCGCGCTGTGGAGCCCGTCGCAGCGGGTGCTGTACGGCGGCGCGGCGCTGATCGACTCGATCCCCAACATCGGCACGCCCTTTCGCACGATGCGCGACACGGTGCGCTGGGCCGACACGCTCGATGCGCTCGCGGCGCTCGGCGCGCGCAAGGCGGTGCGCGAGTTCGGCGCGACGCTGGAGGGCGAGGAGCAGGTGCGGCACGTGCTCACGCACACCGCGCGTGCGCTGCGCTGGCTGCGCGCGGAGGTGGTGCGGCTCATGAACGAAGGACTGAACGAGCGCGGCATCCTGGCGCGCATCCGCTTTCCCGACGAGCTGTTCGGCGTCGAGTGGATGAAGCCCACCTATGGCGACCCCGGCTACATCGTGCGCGACATCTACCGCTCCGAGAACGGCTGGTGGGACCGCAACCCCACCTCGCTGCATCCCGAGGCGCCCGAAGCCATCGGCCGTGCCGTGGCCGACGCCATCAGCGACAAGCGCGGCGTGATCACGCATGCGCGCTCGCTGGCGCAAGGCGGCCAGTGGCAGCTCGCGCTCCACGTGATCGACCTGCTGGCCACCGCCGACGGCGATGCGCCGGAGATCGCGGAGGCGCGTTCGCTCAAGGCCGAATGGCTGCGCGAGCGCGCGCGGCAGGTGCCCAGTTACGTGTCGCGCAACCTGTATCGCGTGGGCGCGGACATGATCGAGCAGGGAACCCAGGCGCGCTTCGGCATCCACTGACCCCCACATCCCAGGAGACAAGACATGACAACCACATTCCTCGGACACCGCCTGCGCACGCTGGCCCTCGGCGTGCTCGCCGCATTCGCCGCGGCCGCCGGCCACGCGCAGGGCGCCGACACCTACCCCGACAAGCCGGTGACGCTGGTCGTGCCCACGGCGGCGGCGGGCGGCACCGACACCATCTCGCGGCTGATCGCGGACGCGCTCTCCAAGGCGCTGAAGCAGCCCTTCATCATCGACAACCGCCCCGGCGCCAACGGCATCCTCGGCACCGACCTGGTGGCGCGCGGCACGCCCGATGGCTACCGGCTGCTGTTCACCTATGCGGCGGCGATGGTGGTGAACCCCAGCCTCTACAAGAAGCTGCCCTACGACCCGGTGAAGGACTTCGCGCCCGTGGCGCAGATCGGGCGCGGCGGCAACCTGCTGCTGGTGCGCCAGGACCTGCCGGTGAAGACGCTCAAGGAATTCATCGCCTACGCCAAGGCGCGGCCCGACAAGCTCAGCTACTGCTCGTGGGGCAACGGCTCCGGCGGCCACTTGGCGATGGAAAGCCTCAAGAAGCAGGCCGGCCTCGTGATGACGCACGTGCCCTACAAAGGCAGCGGCCCCTGCGTGCAGGACCTGATGGGCGGCCAGGTGGACGCGGCCTTCGCCGACATGTCGTCCACGGTGGAACTGGTGCGCGCCGGGCGCCTGAAGGCGCTGGCCAACAGCGGCCCCTCGCGCATTCCGATGCTGCCCGACGTGCCGACGATGACCGAGGCCGGCTACCCCTTCACCAACTACTCGTGGTACGGGCTGCTGGCGCCCGCGAAGACGCCGCCGGCCATCGTGAAGAAGCTCAACATTGCCGTGAACCAGGTGCTGAAGGACCCCGCCGTGGTGCAGCGCCTGCGCGAACTCAACTTCACCGACCTGCCGCAGAACACGCCCGAGCAGTTCGCCGCGACCATCCAGAAAGACCTGCACGACTGGAGCGTGCTGATCAAGGACATCGGGTTGACGATCGAATGAGCGCTCAGGCGTCGTCCATGGACCGCGACCGGCCGAACCAGAAGCCCACGATCAGGCCGACCGTGCCGAAGCCGATGGCGATCCAGAGGCTCAGGAAGGTGAAGACGTTGTAACGCCCGGGCTGCTGCGCCAGCGCGCTCGCCAGGTCGGGCTCGTTCAGGCCGCCGAGCCCGCGGGCCGCGGCGAAGTCGAAGCCCGCCGAGCCGAGGAAGTTGAGCGTCAGCAGCAGCGGCAGGATGGCGAACAGTGGAAACCACGCGCCGCGCAACTTGCGCCACGACATCAGTTGCGCCGCCACGAACAACGCCGCGCCGACAACGAACAACCCGAGCACGAAGCGGTCGCGGGCCAACGGCAGCAGCCATGGCCAGACCCACTGCAGCGGGTAGAGCGGCCATTCCGCCTGCGGCGCCAGGCCGCCGGGGCGGGCGAAGGCCTGCCAGCCCAGCGCGAGCGTGGCGCGCCCCACCAGCGCGGACGCACAGGCCACGGCCGCGACGCTCAGGCAGCCGATGCGCAAGGGAGACGAACGCGGCTGTGGAAACACATGCGACGGCAGCACCGGCAACGGAAATTGCCCCGGCTGCCAGATCCGCTTCACCACAGTGACCGGCGGCGGCGCCACCGACAGTTCGCCGCGCACCAGCCAGTCGATGGCGAAGATCGCGAGCGCGAAGGCCATCGCGGCCGTCAGCCAGGCACAGGCGCCCGGCATGTCGACGAAGCCGACCGGCGTGAACATCGGCAGGTTGCCGTACACGAGGCCCGCGCAGCCGTAGGCCAGCAGGATCGGCACGCAGCCGATATGGGCCGCCTGCATCAGCAGCTCGTCGCTGCGGACCGACTCCTGGCGCAGCGCCTGGACGCGTGACCAAGCGCCGCGCAGGCTCACTTGGCCAGCGACTTCAGCGCGAGCTTGATGCCCTCGCTCACCGTCGCGTCCTTCGGCAGCGCCTTCAATGCGAGTGCTGCTTCCTTGTCGCTGTAGCCCAGCGCGATCAGCGCCTGAAGGATGTCGGCCTGCGCGTCGGACGCCGTATGCGCGGGCAGGCCGATGTCGGCGCCCAGCTTGCCCTTGAGCTCAAGCAGCAGCCGCTCGGCGGTCTTCTTGCCGATGCCGGGGATCTTCACGAGCCGGCCCAGCTCCTGGGTGGTGATTGCCTGCGCCAGCTCGCCCACGCTCATGCCCGACAGCAGGCCGAGCGCGGTGCGCGGCCCCACGCCGGTGATCTTGATGAGCTGGCGGAAAGCCGCCCGTTCCTCGGCGGTGCCGAAGCCGTAGAGAATCTGCGCGTCCTCGCGCACGACGAAGTGCGTGAGCAGCGACACCTTCGCGCCGACGTTCGGCAGGTTGTAGAACGTGCTCATCGGCACATCGACCTCGTAGCCGACGCCGTTGCAGTCCACCACCACCTGCGGTGGATTGCGTTCGGCCAGCGTGCCGGTGAGTTTGCCTATCATGGGTGCCCTTTTTCCTTGAAATGTCCGGCGTGATTCTGCGACACACCTTTACCCCACTGAACAATTCGCGCCTCGGCCACCTGTGCGGACCTCTGGACGCCCACCTGCGCCGCATCGAGGAAGCGCTGGGCGTGAAGATCGCGCACCGCCACGAGCAGTTCAAGGTCGACGGCCCCAAGGCCGCCGCCCAGCGCGCGATGGACGTGCTGCAGGCGCTGTATGAAATCGCCCAGCGCACGATCGACCCGGCCGTGGTGCAGCTCACGCTGGCCGGCGACGGCTCGATGCTCGAGGGCGACGACGACATCGCGATGCTGGTCACCCGCCGCACCGACCTGCGCGCGCGCACGCCCACGCAGGCGGTGTACCTGGACAACATCGCCAAGCACGACATCACCTTCGGCATCGGCCCGGCCGGCACCGGCAAGACCTACCTGGCGGTGGCCTGCGCGGTCGATGCGCTGGAACGCGCGGCGGTGCAGCGCATCGTGCTCACGCGCCCGGCGGTGGAAGCGGGCGAGCGGCTCGGCTTCCTGCCCGGCGACCTGACGCAAAAGGTCGACCCCTACCTGCGCCCGCTGTACGACGCGCTCTACGACCTGATGGGCTACGAGAAGGTGCAGAAGGCCTTCGAGCGCAACGCGCTGGAGATCGCGCCGCTGGCCTTCATGCGCGGCCGCACGCTGAACAACGCCTTCGTGATCCTCGACGAGGCGCAGAACACCACGCCCGAGCAGATGAAAATGTTCCTCACGCGCATCGGCTTCGGCGCGCGCGCGGTGGTGACGGGCGACGTGAGCCAGATCGACCTGCCCAAGCAGCAGCTCAGCGGCCTGATCGACGCCGAGCGCGTTCTCAAGCGCGTGAGCGGCATCGCCATGACGCACTTCACCAGCGCCGACGTGGTGCGCCACCCGCTGGTGGCGAAGATCGTCGATGCCTATGACGGCCAGCGCAAGCGTGCGGGAGGCCACTGAGATGGCCGCATCGAAGCTCCCGGCGCTTTCGCTGTCGCTGCAGTTCGGCCGCTTCAAGGGCGTGGAGCGCCATCGCGCCGCGCTGCCGCGCCACAGCGTGACACGCTGGGTTCGCCATGCGCTCGACATCGACGGCGAGATCACCGTGCGCATCGTCGACGCCGAGGAAGGCCAGCGCCTGAACCGCGAGTTCCGCGGCAAGGACTACGCCACCAACGTGCTGACCTTCGACTATGCGCAAAGCCCGCTGGTGATGGCCGACCTGGTGCTGTGCGCGCCGGTGGTGGCGCGCGAGGCCAAGGAAAACCGCAAGACGCTGGCCGACCATTACGCGCACCTGCTGGTGCACGGCACGCTGCATGCGCAGGGCTGGGACCACGAGACCAGCGAAGCCGACGCCGACGAGATGGAGGCCTACGAGATCGAGATCCTCGCGGGCCTGGGCATTCGCAGCCCTTACGGCAAGTGACCGGATAGCGGCGGCTATGCCGTCATCTGCAGCGGGATCGTCACCGGGCCATCGTTCAGCAGGTGCACCTGCATGTCGGCGCCGAATTCGCCGGTGGCGACCACCGGGTGCGCGGCGCGCGCCTGCGCCACGAAGTATTCGTAAAGCCGGCGCCCTTCGTCGGGCGGCGCGGCCTGGGTGAAGCTGGGGCGGTTGCCGCCGCTCGCGTCGGCCGCGAGCGTGAACTGGCTCACCACCAGCAGGCCGCCGCCGATGTCCTGCACGCTGCGGTTCATCTTGCCGGCCTCGTCGGCAAAGATGCGCAGCTTGAGGATCTTGGCGAGCATGCGGTCGGCCAGGGCATCGACGTCGCCACGCTCGGCGCACAGCAGCACGAGCAGGCCGGAATCGATGGCGCCGACGGTGCGGCCGGAAATATCCACGCGTGCATTCGCCACGCGCTGAAGTACAGCTTTCATAGGGGGTGATGTTCGCCGGCCTGGGTGGCGCGGGCTTCCATGGTCAGGGGCAGGAGCTGGATGGTGACGCGCAGGCCCGGCACGGCGTCCATCAGGGACTGCTCGAGCTGGTCGCGCATGGCGGCGGCGTGCTGCAGCGTCCAGTCGCCGGGCACGTGCATGTGGAGGTCGGCAAAGCGGCGCTGGCCGGCGCTGCGCGTGACCATGTCGTCGAAGCGCAGCCGGGTGCCTTCGGGCATGCGGGCTGCGAAGGCGTCGAGCGTGGCGCGCACGGTGGCCAGCGTCTCGGGGTCGAGCGCCTGGTCCATGAGCCCCTGCGACGAACGCCACACCAGCTTGGCGCCCTCGCGCACGATGTTGAGCGCCACGCCGATGGCCAGCACCGGGTCGAGCCAGAGCCAGCCGCTCAGTTGCACGCCGATGATGCCGATCACCACGGCGGCCGAGGTCCAGACGTCTGTCATCAGGTGGCGGCCGTCGGCCTCCAGGGCAATGGAGCGGTGCGTGCGGGCCGCGCGGAACAGCACCACGGCCAGCGCGGCGTTGAAACCCGAGCTCACCACCGACAGCGCCAGGCCCCAACCCAATTGCTCCAGCGGCTGCGGCGACAGCAGGCGCTGCACCGACACCCAGAGGATGGCGATGGCCGCGCCGACGATCAGGATGCCCTCGAAACCGGAGGAGAAGTACTCGGCCTTGTGGTGGCCGTAGGGGTGCTCGTCGTCGGCCGGCCGTTCGGCGATGGTCACCATGGCCAGCGCGAACATGGCGCTCGCCAGGTTGACGAAGGACTCCATCGCGTCCGAGATCAGCCCCATCGAATTGGTGATGTAGCCGGCTGTTCCCTTGAGCACGATGGTGATCAGGGCGACTGCGACGGAAACGCGAAGCAGGGTCTTGGGGGTCAGCGTCATGCGGGATCTGCGGTGAATTTGGACGAATGACCACGCGAAAAGCGGTAATAGGCCGCAAGATCCGACTGAATTTTCGGCCTCGTGTCCATATGTAACGCCTTCGCCTTAATATTTGTGACCATTGCGAAACAATCTCTCGCAGAAAAGTCAGGATGATGAAAAAAACCGTGATCGCCTTGTGCGGCCTCGCCATTGTGGGCTCGGCCGCGCTGGCCCAGACGCCCGCCGCTGAACCGAAGGCGGGCTTCGTGAAGTCCGTGCGCGGCAGCGTGCAGTTGCTCGACGCCGGCGGCGCAGTTCGCAACGCCAAGCCCGGCGATGCGCTGGGCGCGGTGGACCGCATCGTCACCGGGCCGGACTCGTCGGCGGCCGTGGTGATGCGCGACGACACGACGCTGGTGGTCGGCCCGCTGTCGCGGCTCGACCTGAAGGAATTCCATTTCGACGGCACCACGCACGAAGGCGGCATGCTGCTGTCGCTGCTGCGCGGCTCGATGCGCATGATCACCGGCCTGATCGGCAAGACCAACCCCGACGCCGTGCGCGTCGAGACCCAGACGGCCACCATCGGCATCCGTGGCACCGATTTCATCGTTCAAGCAGACGGCCGCCCATGAAAACCCGTTTCGCCTTTTTCCCCACCCTCGTTCTTGGCATGGCCGCGCTGACGGCAATGCTGCTCGGCGCATGCTCGACCCCCGGCACCCGCGTGGTGCTGCTGCCTCAAGACGACGGCAAGCCTTCCGCCGTGGTGGTGCGCGCCAAGGACGGTGAAGAAGTCCTGTCCAAGCCTTACCAGCGCGCCACCGCCGCGGTGGGCGCCAGCGGCGCCCCGGTCGTCGACCAGGCCGATGCGGCCAAGGTGCAGGCGGAGAACAAGCAGCTGTTCGACATGCGCCCGCCGCCGCCCAAGCGCTACACGGTGTACTTCGAACTCGGCGGCACCACGCTCACGCCGTCTTCGCAGCTGACCTTGTCCGAGGCGCTGGCCGAAGCGCAGGCGCGCAGCGGCAGCGACATCGTCGTCACCGGCCACACCGACACCAAGGGCACGATCGAGCAGAACGACGAGCTCTCGCGCCGGCGCGCGCAGGAAGTGGTCCAGTTGCTGGTGGAACGCCAGTTCCCGTCCGCCCGCATCGAGGCCGTGGGGCGCGGCGAGCGCGAACTGGCGGTGCAGACCGCGGACGACGTGGACGAGCCGCGCAACCGGCGCGTCACCATCGAAGTCCGCTAGCCCAAGGTCAGCTCAGGGTCACGCGCGCGAACTTGCGCTTGCCGACCTGCACCACGTAGCTGCCCGCGGGCAGCTTCAGCGCCTTGTCGCTGACCACGACGGAGTCGATCCGCACGCCGCCGCCGTCGATCAGGCGGTTGCCCTCCGAAGTCGACGGTGCCAGGTTCGCCTGCTTGAGCAGTTGGGCGATGCCCAGCGGGGCGCCGCTCAGTGCCACCTCGGGAATCTCGTCCGGCACGCCGCCCTTGCTGCGGTTGATGAAATCCTGCTCGGCCGTGTCGGCCGCCGCCGCGCTGTGGAAGCGCGTGGTGATTTCCTTGGCCAGCGCGACCTTGGCGTCCTTCGGGTTGCGCCCGCCTTCGATCTCGGCCTTCAGCGCCGCGATCTGCTCTAGCGACTGGAAGCTCAGCAGCGTGTACCAGCGCCACATCAGGTCGTCGGAAATCGACAGCACCTTGGCGAACATGGTGTTGGCGTCTTCGCTGATGCCGATGTAGTTGTTCTTGCTCTTGGACATCTTTTCGACGCCATCGAGCCCTTCCAGCAGCGGCATAGTGAGGATGCACTGCGGTTCCTGGCCGTATTCCTGCTGGAGATGACGGCCGACGAGCAGGTTGAACTTCTGGTCGGTGCCGCCCAGTTCGAGGTCGCTCTTGAGCGCCACCGAGTCGTAGCCCTGCATCAGCGGGTAGAGGAATTCGTGCACCGAGATCGACTGGCCGGCCTTGAAGCGCTTGTTGAAGTCGTCGCGCTCCATCATCCGGGCGACCGTGTACTTGGCGGCCAGCTGGATCATGCCGCGGGCGCCCAAGGGGTCGCTCCACTCGGAGTTGTAGCGGATCTCGGTCTTGTCGGGGTCCAGCACCAGGCTGGCCTGCTTGTAATAAGTCTGGGCGTTGGCCTCGATCTGCTCGCGGGTGAGCGGCGGGCGGGTGTTGTTCCGGCCCGAGGGGTCGCCGATGGTGCTGGTGAAGTCGCCGATCAGGAAGATCACCCGGTGGCCCAGGTCCTGAAGCTGGCGCATCTTGTTGAGCACCACCGTGTGGCCGATGTGGATGTCCGGCGCGGTCGGGTCCAGGCCCAGCTTGATGCGCAGCGGCGTTCCGGTGGCTTCGGAGCGCTGCAGCTTGCGCACCCATTCGTCCTGCGGCAGCAGTTCGTCAGCGCCTCGGAGGGAGATTTCGAGCGCGCGTCCTACACTATTTGAGAGGCTCATGGATGTAACAGATTCGGCCTTTACGGGCCTTTTTGGCTGATTTTCAAGGTGCCGAAGCTATACTCAGCCCGACTTTTCGAGCGCCGAATTCTAAGCGGCGCTTTTTTCCGCACCGTCTCCTGCCGCCCTGAACGTTACTGGGCCTTGCAGCACGGATTTGCAGAACCTGAGCTGGAATTCAAGTTTGATCAACGGCATTCTTGCCGCCGAGGAGCTTCTCGCTTCCCGCGTGGCTTATACATTCCGGACGTACCCCAAGCAGATCACCGCGGTCATCGCGGCCGCCCTGCTGAGCGCCGGCACCCTCGCGGTGGCATCGCTCGGTCCGGACGCATCCGACCTCCCCGTTCGCCAGATCCTGGAAGCCACGGCCCCCATTTCGGTGGCCGACCAGAGCGAATCGCTGGAAAGCTTCAGCTTCACGCTGTTCCGCACCGACGTCACGCGCTCGAGCGACACGGCCGAGGCGCTGCTCAAGCGCCTGGGCATTTCCGACCCCGCGGCCACCGCCTTCGTGCGCGGCAGCGTCGAGGCCCGCAACGCGCTGTTCTCGCGCGCCGGCCGCACCGTGACGGCCGAGGCCACGCAGGAAAACCAGCTCAAGAAGCTCAGCGCCCGCTGGATTCCGGACGGCGACGGCGGCTTCAAGCGCTACGTCATCGAACGCACGCCCACCGGCTTTGCCGGCGTGACCGAGCGCGACGCGCTCACGGCGGGCACGCGCCTGGCGAGCGGCACCATCCGTACCTCGCTGTTCGCCGCCACCGACGACTCGCGCATTCCCGACGCGGTGGCGAGCCAGTTGGCCGACATCTTCGCGGGCGACGTCGACGTGCGCAACCTGCGCAAGGGCGACCGCTTCGCCGTGGTCTACGAGACCCTGGAAGCCGACGGCCAGGCGCTGCGCAGCGGCCGCGTGCTCTCGGCCGAGTTCGAGAACAACGGCAAGATCCACCAGGCCGTGTGGTTCCAGCCGCCCGGCGCGGGCCAGAAGGGCAGCTACTACCGCCCGAACGGCGACAGCCTGCGCAAGGCCTACCTGGCGACGCCGGTCGAGTTCTCGCGCGTGTCCAGCGGTTTCGCGATGCGCATGCACCCGATCCTGAACAGCTGGCGCCAGCACAACGGCATCGACTACGCGGCGCCCACGGGCACCTCGGTGCGCACGGTCGGCGACGGCACGGTCGATTTCGCGGGCACGCAGAACGGCTACGGCAACATCGTCATCATCAACCACCGCAACAACCAGCAGACGGCGTACGCCCACCTGAGCCGCATCGACGTCAAGGCCGGCCAGAGCGTGAGCCAGGGCCAGACGATCGGCGCCGTGGGCATGACCGGCTGGGCCACCGGCCCGCACCTGCACTTCGAATTCCGCGTGGGCGGGGTCTACCAGAACCCGACCTCCATCGCCCAGGAAGGCGGCGCGCCGATCACCGCGGCGATGCGCCCGGCCTTCGAGCGCATCGCCGTCGGTGCCCGCACCGAACTGGCAGCGGCCTTCTCCGTCATCCAGGCCAGCGCGGACTGAGCACGCGCGGCGGCGGCCCTCTTTTCCCGACCTGACGCCAGGATGGCCGCCGAACTTTTCATCGGCCTGATGTCGGGCACATCGCTCGACGGCGTCGACGGCGTGCTCGCCGACCTTTCAGACGGCCGCATCGCGGTGCGGTCCTACGCCACGGCCGGCTTTCCCGTGGCACTGCGCGCGGAACTGCTCGCGCTCAACACCACCGGCGACAACGAACTGCACCGCGCGGCACTGGCCGGCAACGGGCTTGCGCGGGCCTATGCCGGCGTGGTCCGGCAGCTGCTGGCGGACAGCGGCACCGATGCCCGCGCCGTCACCGCCATCGGCGCGCATGGGCAGACCGTGCGCCACCGCCCGCTGGAGTTCGACGAGGTCGGCTACACGCTCCAGATCAACAACCCCTCGCTGCTGGCCGAGCTGACCGGCATCGACGTGGTCGGCGACTTCCGCAGCCGCGATCTGGCCGCCGGCGGCCAGGGCGCGCCGCTGGTGCCTGCCTTTCACCGCGCGCTGTTCGCCCGCCCCGGCGAGCCGGTCGCGGTGCTGAACATCGGCGGCATTTCGAACCTGAGCCTGCTGCCGGCCGCGGACGCCCCCGAAGGCGCGATCGTGCTCGGCTTCGACTGCGGCCCCGGCAATGCGCTGATGGACCACTGGTGCCAGTCCCACCAGGGTCAACCCTTCGATCGCGATGGACAGTGGGCCGCCAGCGGGCAGGTGCTGCCTGGCCTGCTCGCGCAACTGCTGGCCGATCCTTACTTCGCCAAGGCCCCGCCCAAGAGCACGGGGCGCGACCTTTTCAACCCGGACTGGCTGGCCGCGCAAATCGGCACCACGGCCATGGCGCCCGCCGACGTGCAGGCGACGCTGACCGAGCTGACCGCCAGCGCCTGCGCGGCGGATCTGCGCAGCCACGGCAAAGACGCGAAGTTGCTGATCGTCTGCGGCGGCGGCGCGCTGAACGGCCACCTGCTGGCCCGCCTGCGCGCTCTGCTGCCCGGCGTCAGCGTGGAGGCATCGACCGACCACGGCCTGCCGCCGCAGCAGGTCGAGGCGGCCGCCTTTGCCTGGCTGGCCCGCGCCACCGTGCGGCGCGAACCCGGCAACCTCGCCAGCGTGACCGGCGCGCGCGGAGCGCGGGTGCTGGGCGCCATCTACCCCGCCTGAAGGCGGCCGGCCGTCAGCCCTGGCCGGATACCTCCGGCTGCGCGGGATGCGCCGCGCGCACCTCCGACGGCAGGTGCCAGAAGATCAGCGCGGACGCCACGGTGATCAGCCCCATGGTCGCAAAGGTCGCCTGGAAGGCATCCAGCGTGTGGGCGGCCGTCTCGGTGCCGAAGATGCCGTTGTAGCCCGCCAGCACCGCGCCGGCGGCGGCCACGCCCATGCTCATGGCCAGCATCTGCACCATCGACAGCAGGCTGTTGCCGCTGCTGGCCATGCTGCCGTCCAGGTCCTTCAGGGTGATGGTGTTCATGGCGGTGAACTGCAGCGAATTGACCGCGCCGAAAGCCAACAACTGCAGCACGTGCAGCACCATCGGCTGGCCCGGCGCCGTGAGGCCGAAGCTGGCCATGGTGCAACCCACCAGAGCCGTGTTGACCACCAGCACCCGGCGGTAGCCGTGCCGCGTGATCAGCGGCGTGGCGAAGCGCTTCATGGCCATGCCGGCCAGCGCGATCGGCAGCATCATCAGTCCGGCGCGCACCGGCGAGTAGCCCATCGACACCTGCAGCAGCAGCGGCACCAGAAAAGGCATGCAGCTGCTGCCGAGCCGCGAGAACAGGTTGCCGATCAGGCCGATGCTGAGCGTCGGCACATGGAAGAGCGAGGGCGCGAACAGCGGCTCGGGCGTTCGCGAGGCGCGCAGCCAGTAGGCCGCGATGCTGGCAAAGCCGAAGATCAGCACGACCATCACGCCGCCCTGTCGCAGGCCCACGCCGTCGAGCGAAAGCGAAATAGCCACCATGCCGAAGGCCAGCATCGCGTAGCCGACGCTGTCGAAGCGCTTTTGCACCACGCCGCGCAGGTCGGGCATGTACTTGAGCGTGGCGAGGCAGCCGGCCAGCCCCACGGGCACGTTGATCAGGAAAATCCAGTGCCAGGAGGCGTACTGCACCAGCCACCCGCCCAGCGTGGGGCCCAGCAAGGGCCCTATGAGCCCCGGGATGGCCACGAAACTCATCGCCTGGAGGAACTCCCCACGCGGCACCGTTCGCAGCAGCGACAGCCGCCCCACGGGCAGCAGCAGCGCCCCGCCGAGCCCCTGCACCACGCGCGCCGCCACAAGTTGCCCCAGGCTGTGCGACAGCGCGCACAGCACCGAGCCGAGCGCGAACAGCACGATGGCCGAGAAAAAGATGCGGCGCGTGCCGAAGCGGTCGGCGATCCAGCCCGAGGCCGGGATCAGCATCGCCATGGTCAGCGCATAGGCCACAACCACCGACTGCATGCGCAGCGGGCTTTCGCCGAGGCTGGCTGCCATTGCCGGCAACGCCGTGTTGATGATGGTGGCGTCGAGCGTCTGCATGAAGAAGCCGACGGCGACGAGCCACAGCAGGCTCTTGCGAACGGGTTGGACGGCGGTTTCAGCCTCGGAAGTCATAGGCGGCGGGAAAGGAGCAGGAACGAAAAAGCCGCCCGAAGGCGGCTTTTTGGGGAGGCTTGGTCAGCAGCATCCGGGCATCAGGCCGAAAAGCTCGATCCGCAGCCGCAGGTGCTGGTGGCGTTCGGGTTCTTGATCACGAACTGGGCGCCTTGCAGGTCTTCCTTGTAGTCGATCTCGGCGCCGACCAGGTACTGGTAGCTCATGGCGTCGATCAGCAGCGACACACCGTTCTTGGTCATGGTGGTGTCGTCTTCGTTCGTGATTTCGTCGAAGGTGAAGCCATACTGGAAACCGGAGCAACCGCCACCTTGCACGAACACGCGCAGTTTCAGGTCGGGGTTGCCTTCTTCGGCGATCAGGTCTGCAACCTTGGCTGCCGCACTGTCGGTGAAGACGATCGGCTCGGGCATCTGGGTCTGGATGTTTTCGGCTACGGCGCTCATGGGGTGATAACTCCTGGTGGGCCGAACAGGCGGCCAATGGAACGAATGCTACTGCAATGCCGCAATTTCGGCAGGCGGACTGTGGCGTGCACCCCTACGCAAGTGGGGTCGGGCGGCCATGTGCCAAGACGCCGCAACGAAAAAGCCGCCCGGAGGCGGCTTTCTTGTTCGAAGCGAACAGGATCAGCGCTTGCTGAACTGCTTGCGACGACGGGCGGAGTGCAGACCGACCTTCTTACGCTCGACTTCACGTGCATCGCGCGTCACGAAGCCGGCTTGGCTCAGGACGGGCTTCAGGCTCGCGTCGTAGTCGATCAGCGCGCGGGTGATGCCGTGGCGGGTGGCGCCGGCTTGACCCGATTCGCCGCCGCCGTTCACGTTGACCATCACGTCGAAAGCTTCGAGGTTGTTGGTCAGCGCCAGGGGTTGCTTCGCGATCATGATCGAGGTTTCGCGGCCGAAGAACGCTTGGATGTCCTTGCCGTTGACCGTGATCTTGCCGGTGCCCTTTTTCAGAAACACGCGGGCGACGCTGGATTTGCGACGGCCGGTGCCATTGTTCCATTCACCAATCATTCTCAAGGCTCCTTACAGTTCCAGCACTTTGGGCTGTTGGGCGGTATGCGGGTGCTCAGCGCCACCGTACACCTTGAGTTTCTTGATCATTGCGTAACCGAGCGGGCCCTTGGGCAGCATGCCCTTGACAGCCTTTTCCAGGGCGCGGCCCGGGTGCTTGTTCTGCATGTCGCGGAAGTTCGTCGCGGTGATGCCGCCCGGGTAGCCCGAGTGACGGTAGTACACCTTGTCGATCGACTTGGCGCCAGTGACGCGCAGGTGCGATGCGTTGATGATGACGATGAAGTCACCGGTATCGACGTGAGGCGTGTAAATGGCCTTGTGTTTGCCGCGCAAACGGAGAGCAACTTCGCTGGCTACTCGTCCGAGGACCTTGTCGGTCGCGTCAATCACAAACCACTCGTGCGTCACGTCAGCGGGCTTGGCGCTGAACGTTTTGGTCATGAGTTTTTCTCTTGAAAAGAGGGTTTGGCGAGCCCTTTTCCACGGTCGGCGTTCCTCTGGTGGGAATCTCTTAGGTGGGCTTGAAGTCTTCGCCGCGGGGCTACAAAAACGCTGCGAAGCCCGCGATTATATGAAGAAACGGCCAAATGGCCAATTTCCGGGATTCGGGCCGGTTTCAGCGCTGGATGCGAACGAGTTCCAGGGCTTCGTTCGTTGCGCTGGAATTGCCGCGCCGGTGTTCGCCTTCGAACCTGACGATGCGCCCCAGTTCAGGACTGTAGAGAGCGGAGCCCACGAAACGCGTGCCGACGAGGGAGGGGCTCGTGCCATAGGAGGGGGCATAGATCCATCCCTCGTACGCGACGCGCAACACGTTGAGCTCCACGCCCCCCACCCGGAACGGGCGTTCGCCGCCGACGGTTGCGTCCAATTCGTGCCGCAGCCTGTCCCCGCTCGAGGCGATGTAGTCGAGGTGCCAGCGCATGCCGGGCTGCACGCCCTTGCGGACCCAGCCCCCTGGCGGCGACGAGGTGTCGAACATGCCGCCAGCCGGCGACGCGACCGACACGACTTCGCCGCCGGCCTTCTCGACGCGCCCGCCCATGTTGAACGAGAGCTCGTCGCCGTCGACCTTGTCGAGCCGATAGATCACCGGCGTCCGGTTGCCCGTCAGCTTGTCGATGCGCACATATTCGAGGGCGTCTCCGGGGCGCAGCGGCTCGTTCAGCGGCACTTCGACGCCAGGCACCCGCCGTCCCGATGACCCGGCGGGCTCCCTGGCCCGCGCCTCCAGCATCGCCTTGGCCCGCGCCGGCAACTCCGCAAGGAACTCGACCGGCATCGCGAAATTGAGGCTGCCGCCGTCGCGCGCGCCAAAGCTGGTGATGCCCAGCAGGCGTCCTTCGCTGTCGAACAGCCCGCCGCCGCTCGAGCCCGGCGAGATGGCCGCGGTGGTCTGCAGCAGCCGGGCCTCCGGCTCGCCGGCGCCACCACCGCCGCCGCGCAGGCCCGACAGGATGCCCTCGCTGAGCGTGTTCTCCAGGCCGCGCGGGTTGCCGATGGCATACACCCGCTGTCCCACGCGCGCGCTGCCCGCGGGCGCCAGGACGACCGGGGGCGCCGTGAAATTGGCCACCTTGATCTGACACAGGTCGCGCGCCGGGTCCGGAAACTCCAGCGTCGCGCCGTAGGTGACGTTGTCCTGCTTGATGACGAAGCTGCTCGCCTTGGCCAGCACATGGCAGTTGGTGACGAGCCGGCCGGCCGCGATCACCACCGCGCTGCCGGCACGCAAGGGGCGCTCCTGTGCGTCGAAGGTGCGAACTGCCCAGACGCTGCCCGACACCTTGCTGAACAGCGCCTCCGGCTCCAGCGCGGCGGCCGCCCCCGCCGCCAGGGCCAAGCCCAGGAACGCGGGTGCCGCGCGCAGCGGCAGTGCCCTCGCCGAGCCGCTCATGGCTTGGCCGGCAGCAAGCCGCTCAGGTCATCCATCGAAACCCGCGTTTCGGGCTTGGACTGAGGCTGCGGTGCAGCCGGCGCCAGGGCCTGGCTCGGCGGCGGAGTCACGGGCGCGGGCGCCACCACCTTGACCGGCGGCGGCTCCGGTGCCGGCGCCACGGGAGCCGGACGCGCCTCCTCGGGTGGCTTCACCGCCACCGTCTTGGGCGCCGCCGGCGGTGCCGCGGCCATCTCGGTCGTGCCGATGCGGATGCCCGCCGTCGGCCCTTCGCCCGTCTGCGCGCTGCGATCGATGCTTCGCACTTCGCCGAAAATCAGCTGGATCCAGCTCGGATAGTTGTAGCCCGCCGCCGTGCCGGCATCGACCGCCGCGCCGATCAAGCCGCCGATCAGGATGTTCCCGGCCATGCCCACGTTGGCGCGCGACACGGCCTGTCCGTTGGCCGGCGCGAAGCCGGGCTGGCTGCATTCGATGTTGAGATTGGCGCTCGAGCGCCTGATCGGCACCGTGTCGCCCGAGCGCATCACGGTGTCGTTGCGGTCGTTGGTGACCTGGCATTTGGCGCCGTCGACCACCTTGCCCGCGGCCGTCATGGTCTCGATCTTCACGTTCTGCGTGGTGCCGTGCGTCACCGACGCGCAGCCCGTCAGAATAGACAGAACACCCGCGCCGACGCACAGGCCCCAAAATCGCCATCCAGCTCCTCGCATCTGCAACGCCCTCTTTTTTTGTAAACCGATGTTTCGGCGCGAGAGTCTAGCGTCGTCCATCCCATTTTTTCAGGCCCATTCCCCATGTTCAGTTACCGCCACGCCTTCCATGCCGGCAACCACGCCGACGTGCTCAAGCACACGGTGCTGATTGCCACGCTCGACCACCTGCTCGAAAAAGACGCGGCCCTCACGGTCGTCGACACCCACGCCGGCGCCGGCCTGTACCGCCTCGACGGCGACTATGCCGGCACCAGCGGCGAAGCGGCCGAAGGCATCCTGCGCCTTCTTTCGGGCAAGAAGGAGCCGGCCGCGCCCGCATCGGCTCCTGCACCCGCGGCGAAATCCGCCGCGAAGAAAGCGGCACCCGAGGCCGAAGCCCCGCTGGCCGATGCCATCGCCCGCTATCTCGGCGTGATCAGCGACTTCAATTCCAAGGGCGGCGCGCGCGTCTACCCCGGCTCGCCGTTCATCATCCAGCACCTGCTGCGCGACCACGACAAGCTCAAGCTGTTCGAGCTGCATCCCACCGACTCCCGCACGCTGAGTGCCAACATCGCGCAGCTCGAAGCCGGCAGGCAGATCGCCGTGCTGCTCGAGGACGGCTTCGGCAGCGCCACCAAGTTCCTGCCGCCGCCCTCGCGGCGCGCGCTGGTGCTGATGGACCCGAGCTACGAGATGAAGACCGACTACGGCCGCGTGCTCGACTTCGCGGCCGAGGCGCTCAAGCGCTTTGCCACGGGCACCTACGCGATCTGGTATCCGATCATTCCGCGCCCCGAGGCGCACGACCTGCCGCGCCGCCTCAAGACGATGGCGACCAAGGCCGGCAAGTCGTGGCTGCACGCCACGCTGACGGTCAAGTCGAGCAAGATCACGAAAGACGCCGCCTCGGGCGAAACGCAGCGCCCGGGCCTGCCGGCCAGCGGCATGTTCCTGATCAATCCGCCCTACACGCTGAAGCCGCTGCTCGCGGAAGCGTTGCCGCAACTGGTGGAACGCCTGGGGCAGGACCGCAACGCCACCTTCTCGCTCGAATCGGGCGGCTGAGCAAGCCGGTCGGGCGGCGAGCCCTTCCCTTTATTTGCGGCGGCGCTGCGGCACGATCACCTTGCGCCGCGCCGGCACCTTCACCTGGGCGCGCTGCTGCGGCTCGGCCGACGCCACGGGCGCCTGTGCGTCGCCCGGCTCCACCGGCAGGCCGCCGCAGCGCATGCCGTCGTGGTCCACCACCGTCAGCGCCACCTGCTTGATGCCCAGGCCGGTCAGGCCGATGCGGTCGGCCGCGGCGCGGCTCAGGTCGATCACGCGGCCCAGCGAATAGGGGCCGCGGTCGTTGATGCGCACCAGCACTTCGCTGCCGTTGACGAGGCTGCGCACGCACACGCGCGTGTTGAAGGGCAGAGTCTTGTGGGCCGCCGTCATGGCGGTCATGTCGAAGCGCTCGCCGCTGGCGGTCTTGCGCTGATGGAACTGGATGCCGTACCAGGAAGCGCCGCCGCGCTCGAAGATCTCGCGCGGTCCGTCGTCGGGCACGCCGTCGTCAGGTGTCAGCTCGCCCGTGCCGGACACGGCCAGGTCGTAGCGCACCGAAGGCACGCTCGAGCGCGCGGCAGCGCCGGGCGGCACCGCCAAGGCCCGCGGCAGGGGTTTCAGGTTGCCGCCGCCCTCGGCATCGGTGGCGGGCGGCATGGCGCAGCCCACGAGCGCGCAGGTCGCGGCCACGAGGGCCGCATGCAGCGCACCTCGCAGCGACGCCGCTACCGTCGCTCCGGCCGCGCGCCCTCTCAATCGAGGCGCTCCAGCAGCGCCAGCGTCGCGGCCGACTGGTTCATCGTGTAGAAGTGCATCGCCGGCGCGCCGCCCTCGGCCAGCCGCGCGCACAGGTCCGTGACCACATCGAGACCGAAGGACTTGATCGATGCCGTGTCGTCTCCAAAGCCCTGCAGCCGCAGGCGGATCCAGCGCGGAATCTCGGCGCCGCAGGCATCCGAGAAACGCATGAGCTGCGTCGAACTCGTGATCGGCATGATGCCCGGCACGATGGGCGTGTCGAGCCCCAGCTTGCGCGCGTCGTCGACGAAGCGGAAGTACGCCTCGGGGCTGAAGAAATACTGCGTGATCGCCGAATCGGCGCCCGCCTTCACCTTGGCGGCAAAGGCCTGCAGGTCGGCTTCGGGCGAGCGGGCCTGCGGATGGATCTCGGGGTAGCAGGCCACCTCGATGTGGAAGTCGCGGCCCGTCTCCTCACGGATGAAGGCGACCAGGTCGCTCGCGTACTGGAACTCGCCGCCGATGCCGTAGCCGCTCGGCAGGTCGCCGCGCAGGGCCACGAGGCGCTTGACGCCCATGGCCTTCAGCTCGGCGAGTTGCTCGCGCACCGTGGCGCGGGTGGCGCCGATGCACGAGAAATGGCTCGCCGCGTCCACGCCCTCGGACAGGATCTCCTGCACCGCACCGAAGGTGCCCTGGTGCGTGGAGCCGCCCGCGCCGTAGGTGACCGAGCAGAACTGCGGCTTGCGCGCATACAGTTGCTGGCGCACCGCGCGCAGCTTGACCGCGCCTTCGGGCGTCTTGGTCGGGAAGAATTCGAAACTCAGCGGAAGGCGCACCTGCGTCTCCTTAGGAACCGTTCGCGTGAACAGCGCGCACGGCGTGAATGAAAAACTCGCGGTTGCCGTCGCCGCCGGCGATCGGGCTGTCGAACCACTGCAGCACCTTCAGTCCGAGCGCCTCGCAGGCGTCGTACAGGCGCTTCTCGACCACCGCATACATGGACTCGTCGCGCACGATGCCGCCCTTGCCGACCTGGCCCGGCTGCAGTTCGAACTGCGGCTTGACCAGCATCAGCAGGCGGCCGTCGTCCGCCAGGAACTCGACCACCGCCGGCAGCACCAGCGTGAGCGAGATGAACGACAGGTCGCCCACGATCAGGTCGAAGCGCGACTCGCCTTCATCGCCCAGGTCGTCGGGCGACAGCGCGCGCGCATTGACGCCCTCGATGGGCACCACGCGCTCGTCTTCGCGCAGCTTCGCATGCAGCTGCCCGTGGCCGACGTCGACGCCCACCACCTTCGCGGCGCCGCGCTGCAGCAGGCAGTCGGTGAAACCGCCGGTCGACTGGCCGACGTCGAGGCACAGCTTGCCGGCCGGGTCGACACCGCTCGCGGCCAGCGCGCCTTCGAGCTTGAGGCCGCCGCGCGACACGTAGCGCGCCTCGGCCGCGTCGACCAGTTCGAGCTCGGCCGACTCGGGCACTTCGTCCTTGTTCTTGGCGACGTTGCGCCACGCGTCGCTCGTGCCCGCGTCGCGCCAGCGCATGCCGCCGGCGATGAGCCGCACGGCCTGCGAACGCGACGCGGCCAGGCCGCGCTCCACCAGCAATTGATCTGCGCGCATGCGCTGTCGATCAGTAGCGGTACGTGTCCGGCTTGTACGGACCGTTCTTGCTCACGCCGATGTAGGCGGCCTGCGCGTCGGTCAGCTCGGTGAGCATGGCGCCGACCTTCTTCAGGTGCAGGCGCGCGACCTTCTCGTCCAGGTGCTTGGGCAGCACGTAGACCTTGCCGGCCTGGTAGGCGTCGGGCTTGGTGAACAGCTCGATCTGGGCGATGGTCTGGTTCGCGAACGACGACGACATCACGAAGCTTGGGTGGCCCGTGCCGCAGCCCAGGTTCACGAGGCGGCCCTTGGCCAGCAGGATGATCTTCTTGCCGTCCGGGAAGGTGATGTGGTCGACCTGCGGCTTGATTTCTTCCCACTCGTACTTCTCGATCGAAGCGACGTCGATCTCGTTGTCGAAGTGGCCGATGTTGCAGACGATGGCCTGGTCCTTCATCTTGACCATGGTGTCGTGCGTGATCACGTCCTTGTTGCCGGTGGTGGTCACGAAGATGTCGGCCTTGTCGGCGGCGTATTCCATCGTCACGACCTTGTAGCCTTCCATCGCGGCCTGCAGGGCGTTGATGGGGTCGATTTCAGTGACCCACACCTGTGCCGACAGTGCGCGCAGCGCCTGGGCCGAGCCCTTGCCCACGTCGCCGTAGCCGGCCACGCAGGCCACCTTGCCGGCGATCATCACGTCGGTGGCGCGCTTGATGCCGTCCACCAGCGACTCGCGGCAGCCATACAGGTTGTCGAACTTGCTCTTGGTGACCGAGTCGTTCACGTTGATGGCGCGGAACAGCAGCGTGCCCTTGGCCGACATTTCATTCAGGCGGTGCACGCCGGTGGTGGTTTCCTCGGTCACGCCGATGATTTCAGCGGACTTGCGGGTGTACCAGGTGTCGTCCACGGCCAGCTTGGCCTTGATGGCGGCGAAGAGAATGCGCTCTTCCTCGCTCGTCGGGTTGGCGAGCACGCCCAGGTCCTTCTCCGCGCGCTGGCCCAGGTGCATGAGCAGCGTGGCGTCGCCGCCGTCGTCCAGGATCATGTTCGGGCCTTCGCCCTTCGAGCCCTTGGGGCCGAAGTCGAAGATGGCGTGGGTGTAGTCCCAGTAGTCCTTCAGCGACTCGCCCTTGATGGCGAACACCGGCGTGCCCTTTTCGGCGATGGCGGCGGCGGCGTGGTCCTGCGTCGAGAAGATGTTGCACGAGGCCCAGCGCACTTCGGCGCCCAGTGCTTGCAGCGTCTCGATCAGCACGGCCGTCTGGATGGTCATGTGCAGCGAGCCGGTGATGCGCGCGCCCTTGAGCGCCTGGCCCTTCGAGAACTCTTCGCGGATGGCCATCAGGCCGGGCATTTCGGTTTCCGCGATGCGGATTTCCTTGCGGCCCCAGGCGGCGAGGGACAGATCGGCGATCGCCTGGTCGGCGGTCGAGACGGGGGTGGGCTTGAGAACAGCGCTCATGAGAACTCCAACAAAACTGGTTTGAAAGATGCCACTGCGTTCGGGGAAAAGGACTCACCGCGAGAACAGCGGGTGAGCGTGGTTGCGATGTGATCCGAGCCTCACGCCTGGCGGCGCTGCAACGCTCCTCGGGACGGGGCATTGTAGACGGGGCGGACGACCGAGCCAACCTCGGGGATTTGCACCGATTCGGGCCGTATCGGCTGACATCTGCCAGCCCCGGCGTTAAAGCCCCCTCTTTTTACGATTTGCCCGGGTTCGGTTCAGCAGCCAGCCGGCTCGCTGCCGGGCCCATCAGACAATGAAGAGGGCTCAACACATGAAGATGACGAGATATCTCGCGGGTTGTGGGCTGGTCGCCTTGCTGGCGGCTTGCGGGGGCGGAGGCAGCGGCGGTGGCGGCGCGGGCGGTGGCGTGCCGCTGACGGGCCTGGGCGCCGGGCCACAGGCGGAAGCTCCGGCGGCAACGCCCGAGTCCGCGCCGGCGGCCAGGGCGGGCAAGGCCACGCTGGCCGGCGCCGACGCGCGCAGCGGCACCTACCGCGTCTATGCGTCCAACGGCACGCAGCAGCAACTGGCGCTCGACTTCGACGCCGGCAGCTACACGATGACGGACAACCTCGGCGCGGCCGAGTCCGGCACCTTCGCCGAAGACTTCACCGAACCGGGCACCTACGTCTTCGCCAGCAGCCGCATCACCACGGCCGCCAACACGGCGCGCTTTCGCGTGGCGGCCGACGTGGTCGTCGGCGCGTTCCCGTTCCAGACGGCGTATTCGAGCCCCGCGGCCTACGCCGCGCAGCCCTTCGTGGCGGCGCGCGACTTCGTCACCACGGCGGCGCTGCTCGACGGCACCTACAACCGCTTCAGCGTCACGCGCAGCCCGGGCGGCGCGCAGGACTCGTCGATGCTGGCCATGCGCCTCTCGAGCAGCGGCACCGTGCTGGAAGTCTGCAACGACGCGATCATCTACAAGATCGATCTCTGCCCCGCAGCCTCGAAGCGCACCTATTCGGTAGCGGCCGGCGCCGACGACACCTGGGTCGGCACCAACGTGAGCAACAGCAGCGACATCGCCAACTTCCGCATCGCGCGCGTCGGCGGCCAGAACGTCTATCTCGCCGGGGGCGTCAACCTGGCGCCGGCCGTGCAGTTCTTGCGCATCGGCCTGCCGGAGTCGTCCAGCTGGCCGGCCACCCGCGGCCTCGGCGCGTCGACCACGGGCAGCTGGGGCAGCAACCTGATCGACACCGCGAACTCGGTGCGTACGGCCACCAGCCCGGACGGCACCTACGGCGTCCTGACTCTGCCGGTGGGAGGCACGTTCCCGTTGCAGCCCGAGGGCATCCGCGGCGTCAACACCAACGGCACGAGCAAGTACTTCGCGATGCAGAACGGCCTGCTGTCGGTGCTGGTCGGCTCTCGCAATCCGAACACGCAGGGCTACCTGCAACTCAACCTGATCGACACCGGCACCGCGCCCGATGCGCGCAACGGCCGCTACAAGGTCTACGCAGCCAACGGCTCGCGGCAGACGCTGGCGCTGAACCTGGACAGCAAGCGCTACGAGATGACCGATGCCGCCGGCACCGTCGACTCGGGCAGCTTCACCGCCGACACGTCGGAGGCCGGCAGCTTCGTGTTCGACAGCAGCCGCATCGCGAGCCCGGTGAACACGGCACGCTTCCGGCTGGCCACGGACACCGTGGTCGGGTCGTTCCCGTTCGCGGTCGCTCAGGTCACGCCGGCGAGCTACGCGGTGCGGCCCTTTGTGGCATCGCGCGCGCTGGTGAAGACGCAGGCGGCGCTCGACGGCGTCTACAACCGGCTGGGCATCAACATGACGGCCACCGCCGCCGATTCGTCGATCACGCAGATCCAGGTCGCCAACGGCGGCACCGTGCTCTACCTGTGCAACGACAACACGATCTACCGCATCGACAACTGCCCGTCGCCCTCGGTGCGCACCTACACCGTGTCGCCCGGCTCGAGCGTCGACACCTGGCAGATCGTGAACGTGGCCAACCCGTCGGACAACGGCAGCTTCGGCATCGCGCGCATCGGCGACGAGAACGTGTACCTCTCGGCCGGCATCCTGCCCTCGACGCCCACCACGTCGGTGTTCCGCATCGGCCTGCCCGAGCGCGCGGCGTGGCCCACCGTCACCGCGCGCGGCGGCGCCACCAACGGCGGCTGGGGCAGCACGGCCATCGACGCATCGAGCTATGCGCGCACCCGGGTGCTCCCCGACGGCACGGCGGGCACGCTGAATGCCTCACTGGGCTCCATGGGCACCATCGGCCCGCTCAACATGCGCGCGGTGGGGTTCCCCAACTCGACCTTGCACTTCTCGAGCCAGAGCAGCAAGCTGTTCGCGATGGTCGGCGCGCGCAGCCCGGCCACCGCCGGCGCGCTTGAAATCGGCCTGATCGACTGACGCGCCAGCGCACAGCCCGTCCCGGGGCCGCATGCCGCAAGACCGGCATGCGGCCCTTGCTCATTCAGGCCTAAGTCGGCCGCCAGCAGATTCGGGCGCCGCGGCGTACATTGCCCCGACCCCCACTCCGCCGAAAGCCGCCATGCCGATCCTCCTGCCCCACAACCGCCGGGCGCTGCTCGCCGCCACCGTCATCAGCCTGGGCTTCGCCGCGCTGCCGAACGGCGCATCCGCGCAGCCCGCGCCCGAGACCGTCCGCATCCGCGGCACCATCGTGCGCGTCGACGCCAAGACCCTCGTCGTGCAGGACCGCGGCGGTGAAGTCGTCAGCCTCGCGCGGCCGGCCGACATGCCGGTGTCCGAGGTCTACCGCATCAAGCTCTCCGACATCAAGCGCGGCAGCTTCGTCGGCACGGCCGCTATGCCGCAGGCCGACGGCACGCAAAAAGCGATCGAAGTGGTGGTGTTCCCCGAGGCCGCGCGCGGCACCGGCGAGGGCCATCGCCCCTGGGACCTGCTGCCCGAGAGCACCATGACCAACGCCACCGTGGCCGACCTGGCCGCCGCGCCGAAGTCGGTGCGCGGCGGCCAGCAGATGCGGCTGACCTACAAGGGCGGCGAGAAGATCGTCGTCGTGCCGCCCGACGCGCCGGTGGTCACCTTCCGGCCCGGCACCGAGGCGCTGCTGGTGCCCGGCGCCAAGGTGATGGTGAACGCGCAGGAAAAGAACGGCACGCCCACGGCATTGCGCGTGACCGCGGGCCGCAACGGCTTCGCGCCGCCGATGTAATCCATCGGTACGAGCACGCGCGCGGGAACCCAAGGGAAATCCCGCAGGCATTTTTTTCGCGGCGACATGCCGGTGCGGCGTATCGTGGCGATGGACTTTTGCCGACCGGCCGGTCCTCGCCATCCACCCGTTCACCGTCACAGGAGATTCCGCACCATGGCCACTGCCAAGAAAGCCGCCGCCAAGAAGACCACTGCCAGCAGCAGTGGCAGCAGCAAGGCGGCTGCCCCCAGCGCCGCCGAGATGCTCAACCCGCTGAAGAACCTCAAGAACATGACCGACCGCCTGCAGGAGCTCAACTTGACCGGCGGCGCGGGCAAGCTGCTCGAAAGCGGCCGCAAGGACCTGCAGGCGCTGATGCAGGCCAACGAGAAGTCCTACCAGGGCCTGCAGACGGTGGTGCAGCGGCAGACCGAGATGATCAAGAGCGCCATCACCGAATGGCAGACCGCCGCCAAGGAAATGCCCGGCAAGGACCCGAAGGAAAACCTCGCCAAGCTCGACGAGCTCGGCCGCCAATCGTTCCAGCGCGCCATCGACGACATCAAGGAGCTGGCCAACCTTGCCGCCAAGTCGCAGGCCGACGCCTTCGACGTGGTGCGCCAGCGCATCCAGTCCAACGTGGACGAAGTCACCAAGCTGCTGCAGCGCAAGTAAGAGAAGAACAAAAGCCCGGCCGGCCCATGACCACCGCAGCGCCCCCCATCGAGCGGCGCACGCCCGCCAACCACGTCGAACTGGCCTGGAACAGCTTCGGCGACCCCGGCGCGCCGCCGCTGCTGCTGGTGATGGGCCTCGGCGCCCAGATGGTGGCGTGGGACGACGCCTTCTGCACGCGCCTGGCCGAGACCGGCGGGCACCGGGTGATCCGCTTCGACAACCGCGACATCGGCCACTCCACGCACCTGTCCCACCTGGGCGTGCCCGACATCCAGGCGCTGATGGCGCAGGCCATGACCGGCCAGCCGCTGCGGGTGCCCTACACGCTGCGCGACATGGCCCAGGACTGCATCGGCCTGCTCGACGCGCTCGGCATCGAGCGGGCGCACATCGTCGGCGCCTCGATGGGCGGCGCCATCGGGCAGGAGCTGGCCATTCACCATCCGCGGCGGATGCGCTCGTTCACCAGCATCATGTCGACCACCGGCAACCCGGCGCTGCCGCCGCCCACGGCGGAAGCGATGGCGGTGCTGTTCTCGCCCGCGCCGACCACCTTCGACGCTTACGTGGCGCACCACGCGAAGGTGTGGCGCGTGCTGCGCGGGCCGTCGGCTTTTCCGCTCGACGAGGCCCGCGATGCCGAACGCGCCCAGCTGGTCTTCCTGCGCGGGCTCAACCCTCCCGGCGTGGCGCGCCAGCTCGCGGCCATCCTCGCGTCGGGCAATCGCAAGCCGGCGCTGCGCGACGTGCGCGTGCCGACGCTGGTGATCCACGGCGACGCCGATCCGCTCGTGCCGGTGGCCTGCGGCGTCGACGTGGCCGACGCGATCGCGGGCGCCGCCCTGCTGCGCATACCGCGCATGGGCCATGCGCTGCCGATCGAGATGTGGCCGCAGATCGTCGACGCCATCGCGGCGCACACGGCCCGTCACTCGCACGACTGAAGACGATCCACTCGCACCCAGGGAGCGCACGAATGACCAAGTTCTCCCCGCTCGACCCCATGGCCATGTGGCGCGAGCTCACGGCCCAGTGGGAAAAAAGCACCAACGAGTTCGCCAACGAGACCATGGCCTCGGACCCGTTCCGCCAGGGCATGCACGGCGGCATGAACGCCTCGCTCTCCGCGCAGAAGGCGCTGGGCGACTTGATGGCGCGCTACCTCACGATGCTGAACCTGCCCACGCGCGCCGACATCCAGGCGCTGGGCGATCAGCTGCAGCGCATCGACGACCACCTGGCGCGCATCGCCCGCGCGGCCGAAGGCGCGCGGAGCCCGGCGCCCAAGGCCGATGCGGCGCCCCCGCCGCGTCCGCGCCGCACCAGGCAGCCGTCGGCCAAGCCCACGCCGCCCAAAGCCGCGACCGGAAAACGCGCGCCATGATGCCCACCGCCGAGGCGTTCGCCCTGCCCGACATCCGCGCCGAGATCGAGCGCGCGATCCAGCGCAACATCAAGGGCCTGGAGTTCCTCACGTCGGCCGCGCCCGCCGTCGGCCAGACGCCGAAGGACGAGATCCACCGGCGCGGCACGCTGAGCCTCTACCACTACCGCCCGCTGGTCGACGAGCTCTACCGCGTGCCGGTGCTGATGGTCATGGCCACCACCAACCGCGCCTACATCTTCGACCTCGCGCCGGGCCAGAGCATGGTCGAGTACCTGCTGCTGAAGGGCTACGACGTCTACGTGATGGACTGGAACGCGCCGCGCCCCGACGAGAAGCGCCTGCGCATCGAGGACTACGTGCTCGACTTCATTCCCGATTCCATCCGCCGCGTGCAGGAGGACTCGGGCGAGGAAGACGTCACCGTCGCCGGCTACTGCATGGGCGGCGTGCTCTCCACCCTCTACGCCGCGCTGCATCCCGGCGGGCCGATGAAGAACCTGGCGCTCTTCACCACGCCCGTCGATTTCAGCCGCATGAAGCTGTTCCATGCCTGGTCGGACCGCCGCTACTTCGACGTCGACCGGCTGATCGACACCGTCGGCAACGTGCCGCCCGAGATGCTGTTCGCCTCCTTCGACATGCTGCGCCCCGCGGGCCGCGGCGCGGGCGTGGTGCAGTTGTGGGACAACATGGACAACGACGAATTCGTCAAGTCGTACCGCATGTTCGACCGCTGGGGCGCAGAGATGCTGCCGCTGGCCGGCGAGTACTTCCGCCAGACCGTGAAAGAGCTCATGTGGGACAACAAGCTCCACAAGGGCGAGCTGGAGCTGGGCGGGCGCCCGGTGCGGCTGCAGAACATCAAGGTGCCGGTGCTGCACGCGCTCGCGCAGCACGACCACATCGTGCCGTACGAGGCCGGCCAGCCGCTGATTGCCGGCATCGGCTCGGCCGACAAGGAAGAAGTGGTGCTCAAGGGCGGACACGTGAGCCTTGCCGCCGGCCCCAACGCGGTCCGCAGGCTGTGGCCCAAACTCGACGACTGGCTGGGGGTGCGATCGACATGACCATGACATCCGTTTCCTCCTCGCGCAGCTACCCGCGCATCGTGCCCAACCCGCAGGGCGAGATCGCGCTGCGCCTCATGACCGCGGACGACGCCGACGCGGTGCTCGACTTCGCGCGCGCCCTGCCCGCGCACGACCTGCTCTTTCTGCCGCGCGACATCACCCAGCCCCGGGTGATGGACGCCTGGGTGCGCGCCATCGAGCGCGGCGACATCGACAGCGTGCTAGCGGTGCGCGGCGGCATCGTGCTCGGATGCGCGGCCGTCATCCGCGATCCGCACTCCTGGTCGGGCCACGTGGCCGAGCTGCGGGTGCTGGCGGCGCCCGCGCTGCGCGGCAGCGGCCTGGGCCAGCAACTGGCGCGCGAGGCCTGCGCGCTGGCCATCGAACGCGGGCAGGAAAAGCTCGTCGCCCAGATGACCGTCGACCAGCGCGGCGCCATCGCCGTGTTCCAGGCGCTGGGCTTCCGGCCCGAGGCGCTCTTGGGCAAGCACGTCAGGGACCATAAGGGGCAGGCCCACGACATCGTGGTGCTGAGCCACGACGTGGCGCAGTTCGAGGCCCAGATGCGGGCCTACGGAATGGCCGAGGCGCTGGGCGCCTGAAACCGCCGCCGCGGGTGCTTTGCGCCGGGCCGGCGGGCGGAAATCCCCGGCCTTCTAAAATCGCGGCATTCCCCTGCCCGATTGCCCACCTTGTCTTTTGTTGCCGAAACCCGCCGCCGTCGCACCTTCGCGATCATTTCCCACCCTGACGCCGGCAAGACCACGCTGACCGAAAAGCTGCTGCTTTTCTCGGGCGCGATCCAGATCGCCGGCTCGGTGAAGGCGCGCAAGGCCTCGCGCCATGCCACGTCCGACTGGATGGAAATCGAAAAGCAGCGCGGCATCTCGGTGGCCTCGTCGGTCATGCAGATGCTGTACCGCGACCACGTGATCAACCTGCTCGACACACCCGGCCACAAGGACTTCTCGGAAGACACCTACCGCGTGCTCACCGCCGTCGACTCGGCGCTGATGGTGATCGACGCGGCCAACGGCGTGGAAGCGCAGACGCGCCGGCTGATCGAGGTCTGCCGCCAGCGCGACACGCCCATCATCACTTTCGTCAACAAGATGGACCGCGAAGTGCGCGAGCCGCTGGACATCCTCGACGAGGTGGAGCGCGAGCTGGGCATGCCCTGCGTGCCCATGACCTGGCCCGTAGGCCAGGGCAAGACCTTCCGCGGGATCATGAACCTGCGCACGCAGGCCATGACGGTGTTCGAGTCAGGCAGCGAGCGGCTGCCGCAAGACTTCGAGACCATTCCGCTGAGCGAGCGCGAAACGCTCACCAAGCGCTTCGGCGCCGACTTCGAGACCGCCATGGAAAGCATGGAGCTGGCCACCGGCGCCTCGCCCGCCTGGGACCGCGAGGCCTTCCTGGCCGGCAAGCAGACGCCCGTGTTCTTCGGCTCCGGCGTGAACAACTTCGGCGTGATGGAAGTGCTGGACGCGCTGGTCGACCTGGCGCCTTCGCCGCAGTCGCGCACCAGCACCACGCTGGTCAACCGCCAGCCGGTGGTCAAGGAGATCCAGCCCGAGGACAAGGACTTCGCGGGCGTGGTCTTCAAGGTGCAGGCCAACATGGACGCCAACCACCGCGACCGCATCGCCTTCGTGCGCATGGCCTCGGGCAAGTACACGCCCGGCATGAAGCTCAAGGTGCAGCGCACGTCGAAGGAGCTGCGCCCCACCAGCGTCGTGACCTTCATGAGCCAGCGCCGCGAGGCCGTGGAAGAGGCCTACGCCGGCGACATCGTGGGCTTCACCACCCACGGCGGGGTGCAGCTGGGCGACACCATCACCGACGGCGCGAGCCTGCAGTTCACCGGCCTGCCCTTCTTCGCGCCCGAGCTGTTCATGACGGTGATCCTGAAGAACCCGTTGCGCACCAAGCAGCTGCAGCAGGGCCTGGCCCAGCTCGGCGAAGAAGGCGCCATCCAGGTGTTCCGCCCCGAAGTCGGCGGCCCGATGCTGCTCGGCGCGGTCGGCCAGCTGCAGTTCGAAGTGGTGCAACACCGCCTGAAGGCCGAGTACGACGCCGACGTGCGGCTCGAAGGCTGCCAATACACCGGCGCGCGCTGGATCACGGCCGACACCCCGGCCGAACTGCGCGAGTTCGTGAACGCCTATCCGGTGCGCATGGCCAAGGACGCGGCAGACACGCTGGCCTTTCTGTGCACATCGCCTTACGACGTGCGGCTGGCGCAGGAGCGCTTTCCGAAGATCCACTTCCATCCGCTGCGGGAGCATGCGGGGTTGGCTCTGCAGAGCGCGGGCTGAGAAAGCCGGGCCGGATCAGCTCCCGGTCGACGCATAGTGGCGCAACCCGAAGCGCCACACCCCGAAAGCCGCCGCGAGGAACACGAAACCCGCGAGCGGCGACACCAACCCCATCCATGCGGGCGCGCCGAGCGGATCGGGCTTGCCCAGGATCGCCAGCGCCGGGTAGTACGCCACGCAGGCCAGCGGCACGATGAAGGTCAGCACGCGCCGGAACCACTGCGCGTACAACGCCAGCGGGTATTGCGCCGCCTGCACGCCGCCGTAGGTCAGCACATTGGCGATCTCAAGGCTCTCGACGGTCCAGAACGACAGCGTGCCCTGCAGCACCAGGATGCCGAGGAACAGCGCCGCGCCGCCGGCCAGCGCGAAGAGCGCGATGCCGATGGCTGCCGGCGTCCAGGCGATGTTGGCCTGCACCGTCGCGAACACCAGCACCAGCGCGCCTTGCAGCAGGCGGCCCGCGCGGCTGATGCGGAAGTCGTGCCCCATCAGTTGCAACGCGACGGGGCGCGGGCGCAGCAGCAGCCGGTCGAAGGCGCCGGTGCGAAGGAACTCGGTGCCTAACGTGTCGAACCCGCGGCCCAGCGCGTCGGCGACGGCGAACATGCAGTTCACGAGCCCGTAGAACAGCGCCACTTCGCCAAGCTGCCAGCCCTGCACTTCGCCGAAGCGATGGAACAGCGCCCAGACGGCGATGACCTCGATGCCTGTGCCGAGGAACTGGCCCGTCGTCAGCATCAGTGCCGAAGCGGGGTAACGCGCCTGGCCGCTGAGGGAGGCGGCGACGAGTCTCATGAGTAGGCGGAGCGATCCCATTTGTTTCAGTGGCTCCGGTTCTTGCGGCTTGCGCCGTGGGCGCCGATCAACCAGTGCTCTGAACGACCAGAAGACGAAGACCACACTTCAACCACCCTGCACCTCCAGCCGCCGCATCGTCCGCTGCATCGCCATGCGGCCGAACACGACCAGCACCACGATCCAGAACGACTGCAGGCCCAGCCCCGCCATGGCCTGCCAGCCGCTCATCAACCCGAAATAGATCCGCGCCGGGATGTCGACCACGCCCGCGAAGGGCTGCAGCAGCAGCGCCGTCTGCCATGCATTCGGCAACAGCATCAGCGGCAGCAGGTTTCCCGAAAAGACGATGACCACGGGCCCCGCCAGCGCGTTGATTCCGCGTTCGTTGAGCGCGGCGGTCGCGGCGATGTTAAGCAGCATCACCATCGACGTGGACAACAGCAGCGCCAGCACGGAAGACGCGAGAAACGCGATCGCGGCCGCAAAACTCGCCGGCGGCTTCCAGGCCCAATCGCCCAGCCCGACCAGCGGCAACGCGACAGCCGCGAAGGCCGCCATCAACGCCACGCGCGGCAACACGCGCGCCGCGATCCAGCCCGCGCTGCGCGCGAACCACAGCGCATAAGCATCGACCGGCCTCAGCCGGTCATAGGCCACCGCGCCGGTGCGCACGGCCTGGGCCACCTCCGGGTCGCCGAGCCACGGCACCAGCACCAGCAGGCCCTGCGAGAGCCAGCTGTAGGTGATGGCCTGCGTCAACGACATCGGCGTGCCGGCCATCGACGCGCCGCCGTAGAAGGCGGCCAGCACCATCACCTTGATGCCGCCCCACCAGCACTGCGTGCCGAAACCCGCGAGCGCGGCCGTGCGGTACTGCAGCATCTGCAGGAAACGCGAGGCGAATGCCGCGATGTAGGGGCGCGCCAGTTCGCGCAAGGCCGTCACGCTTCGGCCGCTCCGTGCATCGCGTAGAAGCGCGCGATGACGGCCTCGATGGCCAGGCCCTCGAGGCGGATGTCTTCCACCGCATGGCCGGCCGCGATGCGCGCGATCAGCGCGGGCGCGGTCGTCACCGCGGGATCGAAGTCCAGCACCAGCGTCTGGCCGTCGCGCGAATGCACCCTGGCGCCCTCCACCTGCGCGGGCAGCGCCGCGTCCTGCGCGAAGTCGACCACCAGGCGGCGCTCGGCCATCACCTGCGCGCGCAGCGCCTCCACCGGGCTGTCGGCCAGCACGCGGCCGTGGCCGATGATGATCACGCGCTGCGCCAGCGCCTCGATGTCGTGCATGTCGTGCGTGGTCAGCAGCACGGTGGTGCCGCGCTCCCGGTTGGCGCGGCGCACGAAGTCGCGCACGGCCAGTTTCGACGGTGCGTCGAGGCCGATGGTCGGCTCGTCCAGGAACAAGATGTCGGGCTCGTGCAGCAGCGCCGCGGCGATTTCCGCGCGCATGCGCTGGCCCAGCGAGAGTTGCCGCACCGGCTGGCCGAGCACGCGCTCCAGGCTCAGCAGCGCCACCAGTTCGTCGCGTGTGCGGCGGTAGCGCGCGGGGTCCACGCGGTAGATGTCGCGCAGCAGGTCGAAGCCGTCGCCAACCGGGAGGTCCCACCACAGCTGCGTGCGCTGGCCGAAGACCACGCCGATGCGCCCCACGTGCCGCTCGCGGTCGGCGAAGGGGTCGCGTCCATCGACTTCCACGCGCCCGCCGTCGGCGCGCAGGATGCCGGCGAGGATCTTGATGGTGGTCGACTTGCCCGCGCCGTTGGGGCCTATGAAGCCCAGCAGCTCGCCGCGCTCGAGCGAGAACGACACGCCCGACAGCGCCTCCACCGTGCGATGGCGGCGGTGCACGAGCCCGCGCAGCGCGCCCATCACGCCGGGGTCGCGCTCGGAGATGCGGTAGGTCTTGAGGAGGTTGTCGACGAGGATGTGAGGCATGAAGGGCGCCGCGCCGGGCTCGATGCGCGGCGGGGGCGGGATGCTACACGAAAAGCGCCGCTACGATCACGCCTCTTTTTCTTCTCTTTCCAGCACGCCATGTCCGCGCCGTCTTCCCTGCCCGCTTCGCCGAACCACCTGCTGCCGCTGACCCGTTGGGAGGCATCGGCGCGCGGCGCGCTGGTCGGCGTCTTCACGGACATCGACGACACGCTGACCAGCGAGGGCGCGATCACGCCGGACGCCTTGCAGGCGCTGGCGGACCTCAAGGCCGCGGGCCTCGCGGTGGTTGCGATCACGGGCCGGCCCGTGGGTTGGAGCCTGCCGTTCGTCACCACCTGGCCGGTCGATGCCATCGTGGCCGAGAACGGCGCGGTGGCGCTGCTGCCCGCCGCCAGCGGACAGGTCGAGAAGCGCTACCAGCAGGATGCCGCGACACGCGCCGCCAACCTCGCGCGCATGCAGGCGGTGCTGGCGCGCATCGAACGCGAGATTCCGGGCGCCGCGCGCGCCACCGACTCGCCGGGCCGCGAGACCGACATCGCCATCGACCACAGCGAGTTCGTGCAACTCGACGACGCCACCGTCGCGCGGGTGGTGGCGCTGATGCGCGGCGAAGGCATGCACGCCACCGTGAGCAGCATCCACATCAACGGCTGGTACGGCGACAACGACAAGCTCGAGGGCGCGCGCTGGATCGTGCGCGAGCTGTGGGACCGCATGCTCGACGACGAAATGAACCGCTGGGCCTACGTGGGCGACTCCACCAACGACCAGCTGATGTTCCGCAGCTTCGCGCACAGCATCGGCGTGGCGAATGTGGCGCGCTTCGTGCCGCAGCTCGAACACCTGCCGCGCTACGTGACGCAGGGCGAGCGCGGCGCGGGGTTCGCCGAAGCTGCACGCGCGGTGCTGGCCGCGCGGCGCGCATAGCTCAGGCCCCGGGCGCTTTCCGCAGCGCCGCCCACTGGTTCCACACGCCGTAGACCGCAATCAGGAGCAGCACGGCGGCATAGCCTTCGACCGTTGCCAGAAGACCGAGCGGCTTGACAAGGAACCCCGCCAGCATCGCCGGCAGGCTGAACGCGAGATAGCTCACCACGAAGATCGCCGCGAACAGCTCGCCGCGTTCGTGCGACTGCGCCAGCGGCGCGAGCGTCTGCACCAGCGCCGAGAACGCACCGCCGAAGCCCACGCCCGCCACCGCGGTGCCGACGAAGAACAGCGCGAGCGAGCGCGTGGCCAGCGACGCCAGCAGCAGCACCAGCCCGGCCGCGATGCTGGCCATGCCGACGATGGCGGGCCGCGGCGCGGCGAGGCGCCCCAGCAGCGTCGGCGCGATCGCTCCGACGCCCGACAGCACCGCCACCGTGAGCCCGTTGACCACGCCGTTGTCGACGCCGAACACATGCAGCATCAGCGATGGCGCCAGCGACAGAAACAACCCACCGAGCGCCCACACCGCAATGAACACCGGCAGGCCGCGCGCGAACTCGGCGCGGGCCCGCGCGGGGATCGACACACGCGGCACCAGCGAAGCCCATGCGCCGGGGCGACGCGTCACCGTCTCGGGCATCCACAGCACCACCGCCGCGCCGAGCGCGAACACCACGGCCAGCACGCCGAAAACCAGCATCACGGGCTGGACAGAGAACTTCACCGCCATGCCCGTCAGCAGCGCGCCGAGCGCTAGGCCGGCCAGCGGCGACACGCTGGTGATCAACGCGCCCAGCCGCTTGCGCGATGCCGGCGCGGCCTCGACCACCGCCGCGCTCAACGCGCCGCTCGCGACACCCGTGGCGATGCCCTGCACCACCCGCGCGACGATCAGCCCGCCGATGTCCTGCGCCAGCAGGAAGAGCCCCATCGCCACGGCCTGCAGCGCCAGCGCTCCCAGCACCACCGGGCGCCGCCCGATGTGGTCGGACAGCGAGCCCGCCACCAGCAGCGAGATCAGCAGCGCAATCGCGTAGATCGCGAAGGCCACGGTGAGCAAGGACGACGAGAAGTGCCAGGCGTGCTGGAACACCACGAACAGCGGCGATGGCGCGGCCGCCGCGAAGAAAAAGCCGAACAACACGGCGGCCAGCAAGGGAAACGCCACGCTCGCCGGCAACCGCCGGGGCTTGGCGCGGGCAGAGATGTCGGCGGTGGCGACGGCCAGTTCAGGGCAGGTGGATGGCATGTCGAATCCTTAATGCAACTTTTTTTGCTTTTGTGATTCTAGACCTGGGAATCCTCTAAAGCAAATATCTTTGCGTTAAAGTCCGGACATGAACGACATCACCCTTCCCAACAAGCGTCCCGGTGGCCGCAGCGCGCAGGTGCAGGCGCTGGTGCGCACCGCGCTGGAAGAACTGGTGGCCGAGCAGGGCCGCGAGCGCGTCACCGTGCCGGCCGTGGCCGAGCGCGCCGGCGTCAGCGCGTCGAGCATCTACCGCCGCTGGGGCGACCTGCAGGGGCTGCTGGCCGAGACGGCCACCCACCGCCTGGACCCGAACCGCCCGCTGCCGAACACCGGCACCCTGCGCCAAGACCTGGAAGCCTGGGCGCGCGAACTCATCGGGCACCTGGCCAAGCCGTGCAATACCTCGTTGCTGAAAGCCGCGGCCGCGCTGGCCAACGGCGATTCGGACACCGACTGCCTGCGCAACCGCCGCAAGGAAGCGCTGGCGCTGGTCGAGCAGGCACACGCACGCGGCGAGCGCGCGCCCGAGCCGCAGCAGGTGATCGATCACCTGATCGCGCCGATCGTGTTCCGGCTGGTGTTCGGGGGCGATCCGGTGAAGCCGGAATTGGCGGGGCGGCTGGTGGACGAGCTGTTCGCGCTCAGTTCGTCTTGACTTCCTTCGCCAGCCCCAGTTTCTCGATCACCACCTTCTCCCGCACCACCGTGTCCTGCGCGAACTTGGTGTAGGTGGCCGAGCTCATGTAGTTCGGCAGCATGTCGTAGCGGCCCAGCGCGGCCACGTAGCTGGGTTCTTCCATCGCCTGCTTGAAGGCGTCATGCAGCTTCTTCACCACCTCGGGCGGCGTGCCCTTGGGCGCGCCGATGCCGAAGGGCGAGTTCTGCACCACGTCGTAGCCCAGCTCCTTCAGCGTGGGCGCGTCGGGGAACTTGGCCAGGCGCTTGTCGCCCCAGGTGTTGAGCACGCGCAGCTTGCCGGCCTCGACCTGCGGCGCGAAGCCGGTGCTGTCGGCGGCGGCCATCAGCTGGCCGCTGACCACCGCGAGCATCAGGTCGGCGCTGCCCTTGTAGGGCACGTGCTGCAGTTCGATGCCGGCCTTCTGCGCGACGATCTCGGTGGTCAGGTGCGGGCTGGTCAGCGTGCCGGTCGAACCGTAGGTGAGCTTCCCGGGGTTGGCCTTGGCGTAGGCGACGAAGTCGGCCCAGGTCTTGAACGGACTGTCGGCCGGCACCACGATGCCGAAGGCATAGCCGGTGACGTTCAGCACGTACGTGATGTCCTTCAGCGGGTCCCAGTTGATCTTGGTGGTGTAGCCCAGGCGGAACACGCCCAGCGGGATCTGCGCGACGGTGTAGCCGTCGGGCTGCGCGGTCTGCAGCGCCTGCGCGGGCAGCGTGCCGCCGGCGCCGGGCTTGTTGTCGATGATCACCGGCTGGCCGAGGATCTTGCTCGCGTTGTCGGCGAGCTGGCGCATGGTGATGTCGGTCGGGCCGCCCGCCGGGAAGGCGATGACCAGCTTGACCGGCTTGGTGGGAAAGCCCTGCGCGAAAGCCGCCAGGGGAGAGGCGAGGCCGCACGCGGCAACGAGCGAGGCGGCACTGAGAAAAGTGGAGCGGCGGAGCATGGCTGACTGGATCCTGACTTGGAAAAGCGCCGATTGGGCCCCGCCAGGTCTGCGAAGGCAATCGGGACTGCCCTGATTTCCCGCGCGCCGAGGGGAGATTCGGGCGATCCGAGTCGCCTGCGCGTCAGCCAGCCAGCGGCGGCTACGCCTGCTCGAAGCCTTCGAGCACGTTCACCGCGTTCACGCCCACTTCAGCCACCGCATAACCGCCCTCGAACACGAACACCGTCGGCAGCCCGGCGCGCGCCAGGTCTTCGCCCATGCGCAGGTAGTCGTCGCTCTTGAGCTTGAAGCCCGAGATCGGGTCGCCCTCGAAGGTGTCGACACCGAGCGAGACCACCAGCGCGCCGGCCTTCACCTCGGCGATGCGTGCCAGCGCGGTCTTCAGCGCCGCGCGCCATGTCGGAAAGTCCGTGCCGCGCGACAGCGGCAGGTTGTGGTTGAAGCCCTCGCCCCTGCCCGCGCCGCGTTCGTCGGCGTGGCCCAGGTAGTAGGGGTAGTCGGTCAGCGGGTCGCCGTGCAGGCTCGCGAAGTGCACGTCGTCGCGCTCGTAGAAGATGGCCTGCGTGCCGTTGCCGTGGTGGTAGTCCACGTCGAGCACCGCCACGCGCTCCACGCCCGCATCGCGCAGTGCCTGCGCGGCGACGGCGGCGTTGTTGACGAAGCAGTAGCCGCCGAAGAAATCGGCGCCCGCATGGTGGCCCGGCGGCCGCGTGAGAGCAAAGGCCGCGCGCTGCCCGCCGATGACGCGTTGCGCCGCCGTCCACGCGCAGGCGGCACCATGCCGCGCCGCCGACCAGCTGCCCGCCATCAGCGGCGTGCCGGCGTCGAAAGAGAACAGCCCCATGCGCGCAGGGAAGCTCTTGGGCAGCACGTCGGTGCGCATGCCGCGCGTGGGCCAGTACGACGGCAGCGCGTCGCGCGACACGTTGGACGGGTCCAGCGCCACCCACTCGTCCCATGCATGCGCGATGAAGTCCAGGTAGCGCGGCGCGTGCACCCTGGCCAGCAGCGCTTCGTCGAAGGCATCTGGCGCCTGCAGCCTGCCGACGCCGCGGCGCTCCAGTTCATGCCTCACATGGTCGACGCGGGCGGGCACCTCGAAGCACGGCACGAGCTCGCCGCGGAACATCTCGACTTTGCCCTGGTGAAGAACGTGCTGGTCGTTGTAGATGGTGAGCATGGACAGGAACAGGAGCGGCAGTGGCGAAGCCGCCCATCATGCCGCACGCCGCAGCACCGCCCGGCGCCGGCCGGAGGCCGTGAGGCCGAACAGGTCCTTCGGGTCGTCGAGTTCGGGCACCAGCGCGATCTGCTGGCCGATGCCGCGTTCGGTGGCGATGCGCTGGATGTAGCGCAGCGCCGTGTAGTCCTCCAGCGCGAAGCCGACCGAATCGAACAGCGTGACCTGCGCCGGGCTCTCGCGGCCGGGCACTTCGCCCAGCAGCACGCGCCACAGCTCGTGCACCGGAAAGTCGGCCGCCACCTGCTGGATCTCGCCTTCGACGCGGGTCTGCGGCTCGTATTCGACGAACACGCGCGCCTTGCGCAGCACGTCGGGGTGCAGCTCGGTCTTGCCGGGCGAGTCGCCGCCCACGGCATTGATGTGCATGCCGGGCTCGATCATGTCGGGCGTGAGCACGGTCGCGCGGCCCTGGTAGGCGGTGACGGTGGTGACGATGTCGGCGCCGCGCACCGCGTCGGCCACGGAGCGCGCGCGCACGATGTCCAGCAGCGTGCAGGCCGACAGGTGGCGCACCAGCTTGTCGGTGGCGTGCGGGTCGGTGTCGAACACGCGCACTTCCTCGATGCCCAGCAGCGCATGGAAGGCCAGCGCCTGGAACTCGCTCTGCGAGCCGTTGCCGATCAGCGCGAGGCTGCGCGAATCGGGCCGCGCCAGCGCCTTCGCGGCCATTGCGGATGTGGCGGCCGTGCGCAGCGCGGTGGTGAACGTGAGCTCCGACAGCAGCACGGGGTAGCCCGTGTCCACTTCGGCCAGCACGCCGAAGGCCATGACCGTGGGCAGCCCGACCTGCGTGTTGTGCGGATGCCCGTTGACGTACTTGAAGGCGTAGGCGCCGTCGTCGGCCACCGGCATCAGCTCGATCACGCCGAGGTGCGAATGGCTGGCCACGCGCGCCTTCTTGTCGAACTCCCGCCACCGGAGGAAGTCGTCTCGCAATGCGTCGGCCAGGGCCTCGAGGAATTGCGGAACGCCGGTCTCGTCCACCAGGCGAACGAGGCTGTGAACATCGATGAAGCGGGTCATGACATGGCTCCTTGCGTGGCCCACGGCACGGCGCTTCACCCCTTCACATGGTCTCCACCATGGCTGATTCAGGATGCGCCTGCGCCAAGGGTTGAAGCCATTGTGCGCCGGTTTCGACAACCTTGGCGAGACCCTCTAAAGGCCTATGCGTTCAGGTGGAAGGGCGCGTTCGCGAACAGCTGCACGCCATGCAGCAGCGCGTCTTCGTCGAAGTCGAAATGCGGATGGTGATGCGGATGCACGATGCCCTTGGCCGCGCTGCGCGCACCCACGAACACATAGGCGCCCGGCGCATGCTTCAGGAAGGCGCTGAAGTCCTCGCTGTTCGGCAGGGGCCGGATCGGCTGCAGCGCCGCCGTCGCAATGCCCTGCCGCACCACCGCGCGCATGCGCTCGGCCACGGCCGGGTCATTGACCACCGGGCTGTAGCCGCGGATGTATTCCAGCTCGCAGGTAGCGCCGTGCGCCGCGGCCACGCCATTGGCGATGCGCTCCACCAGCGCGGGCACGCCGGCGCGCACCTGGTCGCTGAAGCAGCGCACCGAGCCCCACAGCTCCACTGCATCGGGGATCACGTTGAAGGCGCTGCCGCCGTCGAAGCGGGTGACCGACAGAATCAGCGCCTCGTGCGGATCGGTGTTGCGCGAGACCACGGCCTGCAGGTTGCCGACGATCTGCGCGCCGATCATGATCGGGTCGATGCAGCGGTCGGGGTTGGCCGCATGGCCGCCGCGCCCGCGCAGGCGCAGCACGAAGCGGTCGGAACTGGCCAGCGCCGGGCCGTCGAGCACCGCGATGCTGCCGGTGTCCAGCGTCGACATGACGTGCGCCGAAATCACCTGGTCGACGCCCTGCATCACGCCCGCGTCCACCATCTGCTGCGCGCCGCCCGGATGCTGCTCCTCCGCATGTTGGAAGAAGAAGCGCACCTCGCCCGGCACCTGCGCGCGCAGGCCGGCCAGGATGCGCGCCGCGCCGAGCAGCATCGCCGCGTGGCCGTCATGGCCGCAGGCGTGCATGACGTTGGCGTTGCCCGAGGCGTAGTCGCAGCTCTTCTGGTCCTGCAGCGGCAGCGCATCGATGTCGGCGCGCATCGCCAACGTGCGCCCTTGCCTGCCGCCGGCCAGCCGCGCGAGCAGGCTGGTGGGCGTGGGGCGGCTCACCTCGATGCCGTCGATGGCCGCGAGCTCGCGTTCGAGGAAATTGGCGGTGTCCACCTCCTTGAACGACAGCTCGGGGTGGCGGTGCATATGGCGCCGCCATGCCACGACCTCGGCATGCTGGCGCTGCGATTGCGCATCGACGGTTTCGGCGATGGCGGAAAGCGAAAGGGGCGTGCTGGATGCGTTCATGGTTCTGTCGCTCATTCGGGACTGATGCCTGCGGCCTGGACGATGCGGCGGTTGCGCGCCAGCCCGCTTTCGATCTGCGCGCGGAATGCCTCCGGTGTGCCGCCGATCGCATCCACGCCCAGTTCCTTCAGGCGCGCCAGCAGCGCCGGGTCGCGCAGAGCGGCCACTGCCGCGTCGTGCAGCTTCTTCTGGATGGCGGTCGGCGTCTTCACGGGCGCCACCAGCCCGAACCAGGTCATCGCAAGCTCGTTGAGGTCGGGCTGGCCGAGTTCCTTCAGCGTCGGCACCGAAGGCAGCGCTTCCAGCCGCTTCGAGGCGCCCACGGCAAAGGGCAGCAGCTTGCCGCTCTTGATGTACGAGGCCGACGAGGGGTACTGGTCGCTCGACACCTGGGTCTCGCCCGCCAGCGCCGCCGTCAGGGCCGGGCCCATGCCGCGGTAGGGAATGTGGCGCAGCTTGAACTTCAGGTCGGTGTTCATCGCCTCGATCAGAAGGTGGCTGATGGAGCCGGGGCCCGACGAGCCCATGTTGTAGGTGTCGGGCTTGGCGCGCACCTCGGCCACCACCTGCTCGAAGCTGCGGCCCGGGAACGACGGATGCACCATGAACACCGCGGGCACGGTCGCCAGCACGGTGATCGGCGCCAGGTCTTTCAGCGGATCGACGCGGTTTGCCTTCAGCATGACCGGGTTCACCGTCAGCGTGCTCACGGTGCCGATGCCGACGGTGTAGCCGTCCGCGTCGGCGCGGGCCACGGCCTCGGAGCCGATCATGCCGCCGCCTCCCGCGCGGTTGTCCACGATCACCGGCTGGCCCAGCGTGGCCTGCATCTTGTCGGCCACCAGACGGGCCACGAGGTCGGTCGAGCCGCCGGGCGCGAACGGCACGATCAGCTTGACCGGGCGCTGCGGATAGCCGTCCTGCGCAAGGGCGGGAAGCGCGAAAAGGCCCAGCATGGCCGCTGTGAGGGCCGCGAGCCGGCGACGAGAGAACTGCATGGCGTGGATGTCCGTGGGAGCCGAAAAGTGGCCGGATTATGTTGACGCCATCGATCGGCTTCCAATAGATTCATCGGCTCTGCGATAAGCAAATCCAATACCCAAAGATGCCCACGGTCACGCCCGCCTCGTCCGTCCTCTATGCCCGGCTGGTCGCCAAGGGGCGGCTGCGGCATCTGCAGTTGCTGGTGTCGATCGCCGATTCGGGCGGCGTGCGGCGCGCGGCCGAACAGATCGGCATGAGCCAGCCCGCCGCCACGCAGGCGCTGGCCGACATCGAAAGCCTGCTCGGCACGCCGCTGTTCGAGCGCCATGTGCGCGGCATGCGGCTCACGGCCGTGGGGCGGGCCGTGGTTCCGATGGCGCGCAACACGCTGAGCGCCCTGCGCGCCTCCGCCGACACGGTGCATGCGCTGCAGGCCGGCGCGGGCGGCGTGCTGCGCGTGGGCGCGATCCCGGCGGCCGTCTCGGGCCTGCTGTGCCGGATGCTGCCGTCGTTCAGCGCGCGCCACCCCGACCTGCGCATCGAAGTGGTGGAAGCCACCGGCGAGCAGCTGATGGCCGACGTGATGTCGGGCCGCGTGGACATGGCGCTGTGCCGCCGCCCGGCGGAAATGCCCGCGCCCTGCAGCTTCGAGGCGCTGGCGCCCGACGTACCGTGGATCGTCGCGGGCCGTCGCCACCCGCTGGCGCGCAAGGCGAAGCCGACGCTGGCCGACCTGCGCGCCGCGCATTGGGCATTGCCGGTCCACGGCATCGGCGTGCGCGACATCTTCGATGCGCTGTTCGAAGCGCCCGACGCGCCGAAGCCCGCGCTTCATTCGATCTCGAGCACCTCGCTGCCGCTGGTGCTCGAAATACTGCGCGGCGACCGCGTGCTGTCGATGGTGCCGCGCAGCCTGATTGCGCCGTTCGTGCAATGGGGCCTGGTCGCGCGCGTGGCCTTCGAACTCGACAGCGAGTTCGAAGGCATCGGCGCATTGCAGGGCCCCGAGAGCGACAGACCGGCCGTGGCCGCCTGCCTCGAAGCGCTGCGCGAGGCGGCCCGATCGGAAGCCGCCTGAAGAGCGGTCAGCGCGCCAGCACCGGTGCCAGCGCCACGCCGGTGTGGGTGCCCAGGCGCACAACTTCTTCCGGCGGCGCCGCCGCGACGATGCGCCCGCCCGCGTTGCCGCCTTCCGGCCCCAGGTCGATGATCCAGTCGGCCTCGGCGATCAGGTCGAGGTCGTGCTCGATCACCACCACGCTGTGGCCGCCGTTCACCAGCCGGTGCAGCACGTGGATCAGCTTCTCGACGTCGGCCATGTGCAGGCCCACGGTCGGCTCGTCGAGCACGTACAGCGTGTGCGGCGCCTTCTGCCCGCGGCGGGTGATGTCGTCGCGCACCTTGCTGAGTTCGGTCACCAGCTTGATGCGCTGCGCCTCGCCGCCCGACAGCGTGGGCGAGGGCTGCCCCAGCGTGAGGTAGCCCAGACCCACGTCCTTCAGCAACTGCAGCGGATGCGCGATGTTGGGCATGCTCGCGAAGAACTCGACAGCCTCGTCGACTTCCATCTTCAGCACGTCGCCGATGCTCTTGCCGCGCCAGCTCACCGCCAACGTCTCGGGGTTGAAGCGCGCGCCGTGGCACACCTCGCAGGGCACCTTCACGTCGGGCAGGAAGCTCATCTCGATAGTGCGCACGCCCGCGCCTTCGCAGCCCGGGCAGCGGCCTTCGCCGGTGTTGAAGCTGAAGCGCGCCGGGCCGTACCCGCGCGCCTTGGCTTCGAGCGTGTCGGCGAAGAGCTTGCGGATGGTGTCCCAGAAGCCGATGTAGGTGGCCGGACAGCTGCGCGGCGTCTTGCCGATGGGCGTCTGGTCGACTTCGAGTACGCGGTCGATGGTCTCGTAGCCGTCTACCTTCCTGCAGCCGGCCCACGCCGGGCGCTTGCCGGCGGCGTCGGCGTCGCGGCCCGCCTTGGTCATGCGCTGCACCACGATGCCCTGCACGCTGGCCAGCAGCACGTCGCGCGCGAGCGTGGACTTGCCCGAGCCGCTGACGCCGGTGACCACCACCAGGCGGTGCAGCGGCAGCGTGGCCGTCAGGTCCTGCAGGTTGTGCAGGTCGGCGCCGTGCACGGTGAGCCATTCGCCGTTGTCCTCGGCCTGCGGGTCGGGCGACGGGATCGAACGGCGCGCCTGCAGCGGGTGCCGGATGGCATCGCGCAGGTAGCGGCCGGTCTGCGAATCGCCGGCATTCTGGATGTCGGCCACCGTGCCCTCGGCCACCAGGCGGCCGCCGCGCTTGCCCGCGCTCGGACCGATGTCGATGATGTGGTCGGCGCGGCGGATGGTGTCCTCGTCGTGCTCCACCACCACCAGCGTGTTGCCCTTCTCGCCCAGCTTGTGCAGCGCGTTCAGCAGGATCTGGTTGTCGCGCGCATGCAGGCCGATGGTCGGCTCGTCGAGCACGTAGCACACGCCCTGCAGGTTGCTGCCGAGCTGCGCAGCCAGGCGGATGCGCTGCGCCTCGCCGCCCGAAAGCGTGGGCGCGCCGCGGTCGAGCGTGAGGTAGCCCAGGCCCACCTCCTCGAGAAACTCGAGCCGGCTCTTGATCTCGGGCACCAGGTCGCGCGCGATCTCGGCTTCGCGGCCGGTGAGCGCGAGCCCTTCGAACCACTGGCGCACCTCGGTCACGCTCATGCGCGCGAGTTCGGTGATCCCGATGCCGCCCGACCCGTTGGCCAGCGACGCGCCGAAGCTCACCGCGCGCGCCGTGGCGTTCAGCCGCGTGCCCTCGCAGGTCGGGCACGCCACGTCGGCCAGGTCTTCCACCTCGGGTTCGGCGAAGGTCTGCTCGCGGCCCTTGTTGTCGTCGTCGCGCACGGAGTCGTCGAACACCTTGCGCTGGTCCTTGCTGAGCTTGACGCCGGTGCCCACGCAATCGGGGCACCAGCCGTGCTTGCTGTTGTAGCTGAACAGGCGCGGATCGAGTTCGGCGTAGCTGGTGCTGCACACCGGGCAGGCGCGCAGCGTGGAGAACACGTGCACGCGGCCGATGCCGGCGGCGGACACGCCCGCCATCATCGCGGCGCGCAGGCCGTCGAGTTCGCTCAGCACATGCACCACGCCCTTGCCGTGCTCGAGCGCCTTGGTCAGCGCCTCGCGCAGTTCGGTTTCCTTCGAGGGCAGCACGTCGAGGCTGGCCACCGGCAGCTCGATGCTGTGCTCCTTGAAGCGGTCGATGCGCGGAAAGCCGGTGGTCGGCAGAAAGTCGCCGTCCACGCGCAGGTGGGTGAAGCCGCGCGGGCGCGCCCAGTCGGCCAGCTCGGTGTACACGCCCTTGCGGTTGCTCACCAACGGCGCGAGCAGGCCGATGTGCTGGCCCTTGAAGTTGCGCATGAGCTGCGCGGCGATGCTGTCGGGCGTCTGCGGCTGGACGGCGGCGCCGTCGTGAATGCAGTGCTGGATGCCCAGCTTCACGTACAAGAGGCGCAGGAAGTGCCACACCTCGGTGGTGGTGCCCACCGTGCTCTTGCGGCCGCCGCGCGACAGGCGCTGCTCGATGGCCACGGTCGGCGGAATGCCGTACACCGCGTCCACCTCGGGCCGGCCCGCGGGCTGCACGATGCTGCGCGCATAGGCGTTGAGCGATTCCAGATAGCGCCGCTGGCCTTCGTTGAACAGGATGTCGAAGGCCAGCGTCGACTTGCCCGAGCCGCTCACGCCCGTCACCACGCTGAACTTGCCGCGCGGAATGTCGACGCTGAGGTTCTTCAGGTTGTGTTCGCGCGCATTGACGATCTGCACCGCGTCGCTGCCCGGCGCCTTCTTGGCGTTGGCGATGTAGCGGCGCGCGGCGCGCTCGGCCACCTTGTAGGCGTCGGGTCCGATGGCGAGTTCGTAGTCGGCCAGCGCGGCGCCGGTGAGCGAGGCGCGGTTCTCGCGCAGCTGCTCGGGCGTGCCTTCGGCCACCACCTGGCCGCCGCCCTCGCCGCCTTCGGGGCCGAGGTCGATGAGCCAGTCGCTCGCGCGGATCACGTCGAGGTTGTGCTCGATCACGATCAGCGAATGGCCGGCCTCGAGCAGCTTGCGCAGCGCGCGCATGAGCCGCGCGATGTCGTCGAAGTGCAGGCCGGTGGTCGGCTCGTCGAACAGGAACAGCGTGCCCTTGCGCGCCACCGATTGCTTGCTCGCGGTCGCGCCCTTCGCGGCCTCGGCCAGGAAGCCCGCGAGCTTCAGGCGCTGCGCCTCGCCGCCGGAAAGCGTGGGCACGGGCTGGCCGAGCTTGACGTAGTCCAGGCCCACGTCGGAGATGGGCTGCAGCACGCGCAGCACGTCGCGGTCGGCCTCGAACACGGCCGCGGCCTCGGCCACGGTGAGGTCGAGCACGTCAGCCACGTTGTAGCTCTTGCCCTTGCGCTCCACGCGCACTTCGAGGATCTCGGGACGGTAGCGCTTGCCGTCGCAGTCGGGGCAGCGCAGGTACACATCGGACAGGAACTGCATCTCGACGTGCTCGAAGCCCGAGCCGCCGCAGGTCGGGCAGCGACCGTCGCCGGAATTGAAGCTGAACTTGCTCGCGGTGTAGCCGCGCTGGCGCGACAGCGCCGCGGTGGCGAAAATTTCGCGGATGGCGTCCCACGCGCCCACGTAGCTCGCGGGGTTGGAGCGCGCGGTCTTGCCGATGGGCGACTGGTCGACGAACACCACGTCGCCCAGGTGGTCAGCGCCGAGCATGCGGTCGTGCGCGCCGGGCGTTTCGGTGGCCTTGCCGAAGTGGCGCATGAGCGCGGGCGCCAGCACGTCCTGTATCAGCGTGGACTTGCCCGAGCCGCTCACGCCGGTGACGCACACCAGCCGCGCCAGCGGAAAGTCGACCGTGATGTTCTTCAGGTTGTGCTCGCGCACGCCCTCGAGGATGAGCCGGTGCGTGTTCTCGCTCACCAGCCGCTTGAAGCCCATGCCGATCTTCTTGCGCCCGCCCAGGTACTGGCCGGTGAGCGTGTCGGCGTCGCGCAGCTGGTCGGTGGTGCCGTCGAACACGATCTGCCCGCCGCGCGCGCCGGGGCCGGGGCCCATGTCGATCACGCGGTCGGCGGCCAGCATCACGGCCGGATCGTGCTCGACCACCACCAGCGTGTTGCCGGCGTCGCGCAGGCGCAGCATGGCTTCGGTGATGCGGTTCATGTCGCGCGGATGCAGGCCGATGCTGGGCTCGTCGAGCACGAACAGCGTGTTGACCAGCGAGGTGCCGAGCGCGGTGGTGAGGTTGATGCGCTGCACCTCGCCGCCGGAGAGCGTGCGGCTCTGGCGGTCGAGCGTGAGGTAGCCGATGCCTACGTCGTGGAGGTAGCGCAGGCGGGTGGTGATTTCTTCGAAGAGGAGCTTAAGGGCCTGGGCCTCGCCCTGTCTTGCTCCTTCCCCCGCTGGGGGAAGGTTGGGATGGGGGCTCTCGGCCTCATTCGAGGCAGCCGGACTTGCAAGCGCCGCCTGCCCTCCCCCAGCGAGGGAGGGAGCCATTCCCTGGCCCATGCGGTCGAAAAACTTCCGCAGCCGCTCAATGGGCAACAGCATCAGGTCATGCAGGCAAAGCCCCGGCAGCGCCTCGAGCTGCGCGCGCGTCCACTTCGCGCCGGTCGGCATGAAGCGCTTCTCGGGCGGCAGCACCGCGTCGGCGTCTTCCTTGCTGCCGATGCGCCAGATCAGGCTGTCGAGCTTCAGGCGCGCGCCGCTGCAGGTCGGGCACTGGGTGTAGCTGCGGTACTTGGACAAGAGCACGCGGATGTGCATCTTGTAGGCCTTGCTCTCCAGGTAGGCGAAGAAGCGGCGAACGCCGTACCACTGCTTGTTCCAGTTGCCTTCCTTGTAGTTGGGCGTGCCCTCGATCACCCAGTGCTTCTGCTCGTCGGTGAGCTTGTTCCAGGGCGTGTCGCGCGGAATGCCGGCCGTCTCCGCGTGGCGCATGAGGTCGTCCTGCGCCTCTTTCCATGCGGGCGTCTGGATGGTCTTGATGGCGCCCGCGCGCAGCGTGAGCTTGTCGTTCGGAATCACCAGGCCCAGGTCGACGCCGATCACGCGGCCGAAGCCGCGGCAGGTGTCGCAGGCGCCCACGGCCGAGTTGAACGAGAACATCGAAGGGATCGGGTCGGCGTAGCGGATGTCGCTCTCGGGGCAATGCAGGCCGGTCGAAAACTTCCAGACGTCTGTCGGTGCGTTCTCTTCGGCACCCGTGGCATGCACCGTGACGCGCCCGCTGCCGCGCTTGAGCGCGACCTCGATGGCCTCGACCACGCGCGAACGCTCGGCGCTCGAGGCGCGGAACCGGTCCGCCACCACGTCGAGCACCTTGCGCGGCCCGGTGGGCGTGGCCACTTCGCGCTCCGACTGCACGCGCGTGAAGCCGCTGGCCGACAGCCACTGCGTGACTTCCTCGGCCGTGGTGCTCGCGGGCAGTTCGACCGGGAAGGTGACGACCAGGCGCGGATCGCCCGCGGCGGCCGCGCGCTCGGCGATCTGCGCGTAGATGCTGTCGGGCGAATCGTGCCGCACCGGCAGCGCGGTCTCGCGGTCGAACAGGTCGGCCGCGCGTGCGAAGAGCAGCTTCAGGTGGTCGTTCAGCTCGGTCATGGTGCCGACCGTGGAGCGCGAGGAACGCACCGGGTTGGTCTGGTCGATGGCGATGGCGGGCGGCACGCCCTCCACCTTGTCGACCGCCGGCTTGTCCATGCGGTCCAGGAACTGGCGGGCGTAGGCGGAGAAGGTCTCCACGTAGCGCCGCTGTCCTTCGGCATAGAGGGTGTCGAACACGAGGCTCGACTTGCCCGAGCCGCTCGGCCCGGTGACCACGGTCATCTCGCCGGTGCGGATGTCGAGATCGAGGTTCTGGAGATTGTGCTGGCGCGCGCCGCGAATCCGGATGGAGCCCTGTGTCATGAATGCCTTGAGGGGTGGGGCAAACATTCTAGGGAGAGCTCCGTGACGGCTTTGCGCAGTACGTCACAAGAACGGTGCTTGCGCAGGGGTTTGTCCGAATGGAGTTGGCGACACTTTCGGAAACAAATACGACGTTTGTTTGCGTCACCCGCCGCATCGCTTCCCGCACCGACCCGAAAGGTTTCCATGACAAAGACGCGCATGCTTTGCGCCGCCGCCCTGCTGGCTTTCAGCGCCGTCGGCGCATCGGCCCAGCTCCTGATCGGCCAGACCGCCGGCATGACCGGTTCGGTCGCCGCGAGCGTGAACGAGACCATCGGCGGCGCGCAGCTGGTGATCGACGCGGTCAACGCACAGGGCGGCCTCTACGGAGAGAAGATCGAAGTGCTGCGCATGGACGACGGCTTCGATGTGAAGCGCGCCAGCGACAACGCCCGCACGCTGATCGAGGACAAGAAGGTGCTCGCACTCTTCATGAGCCGCGGCACGCCGCATTCGCAGGCCATCATCCCGTGGCTCGACAAGTACGACGTGGCGCTCGTCGGCCCCTCGACCGGCGCGATGGTGCTGCACAAGCCGCTGCAAAAGCATGTGTTCAACGTGCGCGCCACTTACCAGCGCGAGGCCGAGAAGGCGGTGCAGCACCTGCTGACCATCGGCCTCACGCGCATCGCGGTGGTGTACGTGACCGACTCGTTCGGGCAGGACGCCCTCGAAGGCGCGATGACCGGCTTCACCAAGGGCAAGGCCAAGCCGACCGCCACCATTCCGGCCGACCGCGACAAGCCCGACTACAAGGTCATCGTGCCGGCCATCAAGGAAGCCAACGCACAGGCCGTGGTGTGGATCGGCTCCGGCGTGGCCGTGGTCGACGGCATCAAGGCGCTGCGCGCGGCGGGCTCGGCGGCGCAGGTGGTCACGCTGTCGAACAACGCCTCGTCGGGCTTCATCAAGCAGCTGGGCGATGCGAGCAAGGGCGTGATCGTGACGCAGGTGTTCCCGAACGAACGTTCGCTGGGCCAGCCGATGGTGAAGGAAGCGCTGACGCTGGCGCAGGCCAAGGGCCAGTCGGAACTGTCGCCAGCGGCGCTCGAAGGCTTCGCGTCGGCCAAGGTGCTGGTCGAGGCGCTGCGCCGCGCCGGCCCCAAGCCCACGCGCGCCAAGGTGATCGCCGCGCTGGAAAGCATCAAGGGCTTCGACCTGGGCGGCGGACTGGACGTGAGCTACTCGCCGCAGGACCACAGCGGCATCGACTTCGCGGACCTGTCGATCATCAGCGACGGTCGCTTCAAGCGCTGAGTTCCGGCCACTGGAGCCCCGAAGACGACAAACGGCCCGCCGGCCCACCCGGCGGGCCGTTTGCTTTCGGGCGTCTGGAAACCTTGGTTTGACAGGGTTTCCATGCGATGGCGGATGACACTTTCAGCAACACATTACACACCTGCTGACAGCGACATCCACTTCGTGGAAAGGCTTTGCTCGATGAAGAAGACGTTCACGTCCTGCGCCGTTGCGTTTCTCCTGGCCACGGGAGCGCCCGCCGTTTCGGCCCAGATACTGATCGGCCAGTCGGCCGACCTGTCGGGGCCGGTCGCGGCCAGCGTGAAGGAAACCATCATGGGTTCGCAGCTGGTCATCGACGCGGTCAACGCGCAGGGCGGCATCAACGGCGAGCAGATCGAAGTCATCCGCATGGACGACGGGCTCGACGCCAAGCGCTCGCTGGAGAACACCCGCGTGCTCATCGAAGACAAGAAGGTGGTGGCGCTGCTGCTGAACCGCGGCACGCCCAACACGCTCGCGGTGATCCCGCTGCTCGACAAGTACGGCGTGGCGCTGGTCGGGCCGTCGACCGGCGCGATGGCGCTGCACAAGCCGCTGCAGAAGAACATCTTCAACGTGCGCTCGACCTACCAGCGCGAGGCCGAGAAGGCCGTGCAGCACTTGCAGACCACCGGCATCCAGCGCATTGCCGTGGTGCAGGCCGACGACTCCTTCGGCAAGGACGCGATGGAAGGCGCGAACAAGGGCTTCGAGAAGGCCGGGCTGAAGCCGGTGGTGGTCGCGCTGGCCGACCGCAACAAGCCCGACTACGGCGCCATCGTGCCGCAGCTCACCAAGTCGAACGCGCAGGCGGTGCTGTGGATCGGCTCGGGCACTGCCGTGACCGACGGCATCAAGGCGCTGCGCGCCGCGGGCTCGGCGGCGCAGATCATCACGCTGTCGAACAACGCGGCCTCGGGCTTCATCAAGGAACTGGGCTCGGCCAGCGCGGGCGTGATCATCACGCAGGTGCTGCCGTACGAACGCGCAATGGGCCATCCGCTGATCAAGGAAGCCGCGACGCTCGCCAAGGCGAAGGGCCAGAACGAACTGTCGCCCGCGCTGCTCGAGGGCTTCGTCGCCACCAAGGTGATGGTGGAGGCGCTGCGCCGCACGGGGCCCAAGCCCACGCGCGCCAAGCTCATCGCCACGCTCAACAACTTCCAGTACGACCTGGGACCGGGGCTGGACATCAGCTACTCGCCGACGGACCACACGGGCATCGAATACGTCGACCTGTCGATCGTGAGCGACGGCCGCTTCAAGCGGTAAGGCTCGCCCCCAGGCTTCGCGCGCTTCGTGTCGCTTCGCCTTCCCCCTACCGGGGGCAACACCTGCGGCCCGGCAAAGCCGGTTCCGCGGTGTTCCCGCATGAGACCGCTGGGCTTACTTCGGCGCGGCGGCCGGCGCGGGCTCGTGCGTGGTGGTGTCGCCGCCGTGCTTCTCGCCGGACATGTCGACCTTGTCGCCGGCCTTGGAAATCACGAACAGCGCGAGGGCGGCAAAGGCGATGAAGCCGACGACGATTTTCCACATGGGTCTTGTCTCCTGATGAAAACGGGGATGAAGGGAACGAAAGGAAAAGGCTCAAGAAAAAGGCTTCATGCGACTGGCATGAAGCCTCTTTGTTGAACGGAGGGCATTGCGCCCTCCTGGCATGCGGCGACTCAGTCGTTGGCGTAGATGTCCACGTCCTTCGTTTCGCGGATGAACAGCGTGCCGATCACCAGCGTGATGCCCGCGATGATGATCGGGTACCAGAGGCCGTTGTACATGTTGCCGGTGGAAGCCACGATGGCGAAGGCGGTGGTCGGCAGCAGGCCGCCGAACCAGCCGTTGCCGATGTGGTACGGCAGGCTCATCGAGGTGTAGCGGATGCGCGTGGGGAACAGCTCGACCAGCATCGCGGCGATCGGGCCGTAGACCATGGTCACTAGCAGCACCAGCCAGAACAGCAGCACCACGGTGAGCACCTTGTTCATCTTCGCGGGGTCGGCCTTGGCCGGGTAGCCCGCGATCTTCAGGTCTTCGGCCACGCCCTTCTTGAAGGCGGCGATTTCCTTGGCGGAGTTTTCGTCGAACTTGAGATTCACCACGTTGCCGATGGGCGCCTCGACGCTCTTGTCGCCGATCTTCACCACGGCCTTGGAGCCCGGCGCGCCGGCCACGTTCTCATAGCTCACCGAGTTCTGCACCAGGTAGCGCTTGGCGATGTCGCACGAGCTCTTGAAGTCGATCTCGCGGGCCACCGGGTTGCCCTGGAACGAGCAGGTCGCCGGGTCGGCCGTCACCGTCACGCCGGCCGTGGCCTGCGCGCGGGCCAGGTCGGGGTTGGCGGCTTCGGTCAGCATCTTGAAGACCGGGAAGTAGGTGACCACGGCCAGCAGGCAGCCGGCCATGATGATCGGCTTGCGGCCGATCTTGTCGGACAGCGTACCGAAGATCACGAAGAAGGGCGTGCCCAGCAGCAGCGCCGCGGCGATCATCAGGTTGGCCGTGGTCGCATCGACCTTCAGCTGTGCCGTCAGGAAGAACAGCGCATAGAACTGGCCCGAATACCAGACCACCGCCTGGCCGGCCGTCAGGCCCACCAGCGCCAGGATCACGATCTTCAGGTTCTTCCACTGGCCGAAGGACTCGGACAGCGGCGCCTTCGAGGTCTTGCCCTCGGCCTTCATCTTCTGGAAGGCGGGCGACTCCGACAGCGTCAGGCGGATCCACACCGAGATGCCCAGCAGCAGGATCGACACCAGGAACGGAATGCGCCAGCCCCAGTCGTTGAACGCCGCTTCGCCCATGCCTTCGCGCACGCCCAGGATCACCAGCAGGCTCAGGAACAGGCCGAGCGTGGCGGTGGTCTGGATCCACGAGGTGTAGGCGCCGCGCTTGCCGTGCGGCGCGTGCTCGGCCACATAGGTGGCGGCACCGCCGTACTCGCCGCCCAGGGCCAGGCCCTGCAGCATGCGCAGCGCGATCAGGATCACCGGCGCCGCGACGCCGATGGTCGCGTAGCTGGGCAGCAGGCCGACGATGAAGGTCGACAGGCCCATGATCAGGATGGTCACCAGGAAGGTGTACTTGCGCCCGATCATGTCGCCCAGTCGGCCGAACACGATGGCGCCGAACGGACGCACCAGGAAGCCGGCGGCAAACGCCAGCAGCGCGAAGATGAAGGCCGCGCCCGCATCCAGGCCGCTGAAGAACTGCTTGGCGATGATCGCGGCCAGCGAGCCGTAGAGGTAGAAGTCGTACCACTCGAACACGGTGCCGAGCGACGAGGCGAAGATGACCTTCTTCTCCTCTGCTGACATGGGCCGGGGGGCCGGATGCGGCACTCCCCGTGAATCTAGTGTGGCTGCCATTTGTCGTCTCCTGTGTGTATGCGTCCATGCGGTTCCCCGATTGCGGGGACCGTGGAGGCATTCTTGGAGGCGCGACTGACCCGAGGCTTTCGCGAAACTGAATCGGCGCTTACGGATTAGGGTGAAACCCGCGCGGCGCGTTTCAGCTTGTAAGAAATCGAGCCCTTGCTCGGGTTTTCACTCAGCCCTGTTTGCTGCTGCGCAGCAGGGACGGGCGCTGGTCGGCCCCGGCCCATTGCGGGCCGTCGAACCATGCGTCGCCGCCGAGGTAGGCGCGCAGCATCGCGAGGCCGTCGAAGCCCCAGAAGAGGCGCCCGTCGACCACATAGGCCGGCGTGCCGAACACGCCCAGCTGCAGCGCTTCGTCGGTGTTGCGCTTGAGCAGGGCCTTGCTCTCTTCGCTGTTCGCGTCGCGCAGGGGCTTCAGTTGCGCGGTGAGCGCGGCCAGGCGCGCAGGGTCGCCCGCTTCTTCGCCGCCGCGCCACACGTGGCGAAGGATGGTCTCGGCCACGAGGCGGCTGACGGTGCCGTCGTCGCCGGTCGACAGCGCGAGCCGCAGGTGCGCCAACGGGTTGTAGGGGTGCGAGGCGGGCATCTCGATCTGGATGCCGTGCGCCTGCCCCAGCCAGAGCACGTGGCGGTAGGTCCAGCTGCGCTTCGATGGAATCTCCGCCGGGCCGAGCTGGCCGTGCTGCTTGAGCAGCGCGCCCAGCAGCACCGGCTTGTAGGCCACGCTGTAGCTCAGCCCTTCGAGCGCCTCGGGCAGGTGCTCGAACGCAAGGTGCGCATAGGGCGAGATGAAGTCGAGATAGAAATCGATGTGCTTCATGCGGCGTTGTCTCCAGGGGCGCGCCAGATGCCGGCGAGTGCCCGCAACTCTATCGCGCGCCACACATGGCGCCGCGTCTCGTCTTCCATCTTGCTCCAGCCAGCGATCTCGGGAATGGTGCGCAGGCAGCCTTCGCAGAAGCCGCTCAGTCGGTCCATGCGGCACACCGACGAACACGGCGACGGCACATCCTCGGCCATGGCCTGCACCGCCACCGCGCGCTCGGCCAGTGTCTGCGCTTCGCCGAAATTCACACCACGTCGGCCACCGGCGCGCCGGTGAGCTTCTCGAGGTCTTGCGGGCGCAGCTGGAACACCGCATGCGGATGGCCCGCGGCGGCCCAGATTTCCTCGAAGCGGAACAGCTCGCGGTCGATCAGCACCACCGGCTTGGTGACATGGCCCACGGGCGACACGCCGCCGATGGTGAAGCCGGTGCGCGCCTTCACGAAATCAGCGTCGGCGCGGCCGGTCTTGCCGATCAGCGCATCGACCTTCTTCTCGTCCACGCGCTTGTCGCCCGAGGTAATGACCAGCACCGCCGCTTCGTCGCTCTTGCGGCGGAAGATGATGCTCTTGGCGATCTGCCCGACGGAAATGCCGAGCGCGTCGGCCGCCTGCTGCGCGGTGCGGCAGGCGTCATCGAGCATGCGTGGCGAGTGGGGGTGGCCGGCGTCCTGCAGCACGCGTGAAACGCGCTGGACGCCTTCGGGGAGGGAGTGGAGTTCGGAGCCGCACATGGGAATTCGAATCTATCAGGCGCTGCGCTTGAACAGGAACAGGAACGCACCCATCGTCATCAGCACGCCGCCGAAGACGCGGTTCTGCGCGCGCCGGGCGCGCACGCTGCGCAGCACGCCCTGCAGCCGCGCGGCCAGCCAGGCGTAGCCGTGCATCACGGTCACGTCGACCATCACCGTGGTGGCCAGCAGCACCAAAAGCTGCAGCCACAGCGGGCGCGTCGGCTGGATGAACTGCGGCAGCACCGCGGCCATGAAGACGATGCCCTTGGGGTTGGTCACGTTGGTGAGAAAGCCGCGCAGCACGCGCTGCGGCGCGGTGAGGTCGGGCTCGCGCGCGGCCTCGCCCCCATCGGCGCTCGCGGCCGGCGCCACGGGTGCGCGCCACTGGCGCCAGCCCAGCCACAGCAGGTAGCACGCGCCGACCACCTTGATCACCGTGAACGCGGTGGCCGAAGCGGTGAGCACCGCGCCCACGCCGAGGCCGGCCACCAGCAGGATCACCGCCAGCCCCAGCTGCAGGCCGACGATGGTGGCCGTGGTGCGCCGCACGCCGTAGCTGAGCCCATGGCTCATGCTCAGCACCGCGCCCGAGCCGGGCGATACCGCGATCACGCAACTCGCCACCAGGAATGCGAGCCAGACATGCAGTTCCATGCGTCAACCCGCCCGCTTGGTGCGGATGGCCTTCGATGCGCGCGAGTTCGGTTCGCGGCCCAGTGCCTCGCTGATGTACACGCCCGCGTCGATCAGCCGGTCGAGGTCGATGCCGGTCTCGATGCCCATGCCGTGCAGCATGTAGACCACGTCTTCCGTCGCCACGTTGCCCGTGGCGCCCTTGGCATAGGGACAGCCGCCCAGGCCGGCCGAGGACGACTGGAAGTTCCACACGCCCAGCTCGAGCGCCGCCAGCGTGTTGACCAGCGCCTGCCCGTAGGTGTCGTGGAAATGGCCGGAAATGGCGTCGACACCGAAGTGCGCCAGCGTGGCGTCCATGGCCGCCTGCACCTTGCGCGGCGTGCCCACGCCGATGGTGTCGGCCACGTCCACGCGCTGCACGCCGATGCCCTTCATCAGTTGCGCGAGGTAGCCGACCTTGGCCGGGGCGATCTCGCCTTCATAGGGGCAGCCGACCGTGCACGACATGGCGCCGCGCACAGCGATGCCTTTTTCGAGCGCCGCGGCCACCACGGGCGCGAAGCGCTCGATGCTCTCGGCGATCGAGCAGTTGATGTTCTTCTGGCTGAAGGCTTCGCTGGCGGCGCCGAACACCACGATCTCGTCGGGCCACTCTTCGCGCGGCGCGGCGATGGCGGCCTCGAAACCCTTCATGTTGGGCGTGAGCACCGAGTAGCGCACGCCGGGCTTGCGCCGGATGCCGTGCATGACCTCGGCGTTGTCGGCCATCTGCGGCACCCACTTGGGGCTCACGAAGCTGGTGACCTCGATCTCCTTGAGGCCGGCGTCCTGCAGGCGGTGCACGAGGCCGATCTTCACTTCGGCCGAGACCGGCTGCTTCTCGTTCTGCAGGCCGTCGCGCGGGCCGACGTCGACGATCCTGACTTGGGTGGGGAGTTTCATGGGATGTCTCTGGTGTCGCGGGAGGATGAAAAACCGCCACCCATTGTCCGACACATGCAAATGCCCTGCTTGGTACACAAGTCGCGGAAGGTAGCAATGCGCGCCGGCGAGGTTGCAAATGGTGCCAGCCGCGCGGATCAGTACGACTTGGGCAGCCCCAGCGCCTTCTCGGCGATGAAGTTCAGGATCATCTGCGGGCTGACCGGCGCGATGCGCGGTATGTAGCTCTCGCGCAGCAGCCGCTCGACGTGGTATTCCTTGGCATAGCCCATGCCGCCCAACGTGAGCACCGCGTTCTGGCAGGCGTCGTGCGCCGCCTCGGCCGCCAGGTACTTGGCGGCGTTGGCCTCGACGCCGCAGGGTTCGCCCGCGTCGTACAGCGTGGCGGCCTTGAGCATCATCAGGTCGGCCGCTTCCAGGTTGGCCCAGGCACGCGCCAGCGGATGCGCCACGCCCTGGTTCTGGCCGATGGGCCGGCCGAACACGACGCGCTCCTGCGCATACTGCGAGGCGATGCGCAGCGCCGCGCGGCCGATGCCGATGGCTTCCGCCGCGATGAGGATGCGCTCGGGGTTCAGCCCGTGCAGGATGTATTCGAAGCCCCTGCCCTCCTCGCCGATGCGGTCTTCCTCCGGCACCGCGAGCCCGTCGATGAAGAGCATGTTCGAGTCGACCGCCGCGCGGCCGAGCTTGTGGATCTCCCGCACCTCGACCCTGGCGCGGTCCAGCGGCGTGTAGAACAGCGTGAGGCCCTGCGTGGGCTTCTTCACCTGATCGAGCGGCGTGGTGCGCGTGAGGATGAGCATGCGGTCGGCCACCTGCGCGGTCGAGATCCAGATCTTGCGGCCATGCAGCAGATAGCCGCCGCCGGGCTGGCGCACCGCCTGCGTCTTGAGGCTGGTGGTGTCCAGCCCCGCGTCGGGCTCGGTTACCGCGAAGCAGGCTTTCTCGGTGCCCGCGATGAGCGGCGGCAGGAACCGCTGGCGCTGCGCCTCGCTGCCGAACACAACCACCGGGTTGAGCCCGAAGATGTTCATGTGCACCGACGACGCGCCCGACATGCCCGCGCCCGACGCGCTGATGGCGCGCATCATCAGCGCCGCCTCGGTGATGCCGAGCCCCGCGCCGCCCTGCGCCTCCGGCATGGCGATGCCGAGCCAGCCGCTTTCGGCCACGGCGCGGTGGAACTCGTGCGGGAACACGGCGCGGTCGTCGTGGTCGCGCCAGTAGTCGGCGGGAAAGTCTTCGCACAGCCGTTCGATGGCCGCGACCAGCGAGCGCTGGTCTTCGTTCAGTGAGAAATTCATTCGCTGTCTTTCGTTGGTTCCGGTTGCAGCGTGACGCCGCGCGCCAGCATGCGTTCGATGGCTTCTTCGTCGTAGCCCGCCTCGCGCAGCAGCTCCACGCTCTGTTCGCCGATGCGCGGCGCGGGCCGGCGGATGGCCGTGGGCGTGGCGCTGTAGCGGCCCACCGGCGCGAGGGTGCGGATGCGGCCCTCGCTCGGATGGTCGAACTCCGGGTAGAAGCCGACGGCGCGCAGGTGCGGGTCGTCCAGCAGGCTGTCGGTGCTGTGCAGCCGCGCCACCGGAATGTCGGCGGCGGCCAGCGCGGCAAACCACTCGTCGCTGGTGCGCGTGGCCATCACTTCGGCCACGAAGGCATACACCGCGCCGATGTTCGCGGCGCGCGCGGTGTGCGTGCCGAACATCGGCGAGTCGCGCAGTTCGGGCCGGCCGATCACGTCGAAGAAGGCCTGCCAGTGCTTGTCGTTGTAGATCAGCACGCTGAGGTGCCCGTCCGACGTGGCGTAGGGCTTGCGGTGCGGCGCGAGCAGCCGTGCGTAGCCGGTGGGTCCGAGCGGCGGCTCGAAGCTGTGGCCGCCGAGGTGGTCGCCCATGACGAACTGCGAGAGCGCCTCGAACATCGGCACCTCGACCGCCTGGCCCTTGCCGGTGCGCTGCGCATGCAGCACGGCGGCGAGCAATGCGATGGCCGCCTGCAGCCCCACGGCGCGGTCGGCCAGCGTGACGGGCGCGTAGCGCGGCTCGCCGCCGCTTTGCTGCGCGAACAGCGAGGCGATGCCGGCCGCGCCCTGGATGAGATCGTCGTAGGCGGGCTTGCCGGCGTAAGGCCCCTGCTCGCCGTAGCCGAAGGCGCCGAGGTAGACGATCTTCGGGTTGACGGCCGCCACGGCCTCGTAGCCGAGCCCGAGCCGCGCCATCGCCTGCGGTCGCGTGTTGTAGATCAGCGCATCGCAGTCCGCCGCCAATCGCAGGCAGGCTTCGCGGCCCTCGGGCTGCTTGAGGTCGAGCACGATCGAGCGCTTGTTGCGGTTGAGGTGCATCGCCATCGCGCCCATACCGGCATGGCGCATCGGGCCGACGGCGCGCAGGTTGTCGCCGCCGGGCGGCTCGACCTTCACGATGTCGGCGCCGAGGTCGCCGAGCGTCTGCGTGGCGTAGGGGCCCATCACCACGGCCGTGAGGTCGAGGATGCGGATGCCTTGGAGAGGTCCGGAGGTATTCATGTCTTGGTCTTCGCTCCTTCCCCCTCTGGGGGAAGGCTGGGATGGGGGCAGGCAGAGCGCGCATCGGGTACGCCGCTTGCCCCCACCCCTGCCCTCCCCCAGCGGGGGAGGGAGAAATTCAGCTCGCTCATTCGGGTTGAATGCCGGCCGCCTGGATCAGCTTCTTCCACTTCGCCAATTCGGACACGGTGAACGCGCCCAGCTCTTCCGGCGTGCTGCCGAAGGCATCGAAGCCCAGTTTCGCCACGCGCTCGCGGAAGACCGTGCCGTTGGCCATGTCGGCCAGCACCTTGTTGAGCTTGCGCACGATCTCGCGCGGCGTTCCGGCCGGTGCGAACACGCCGTTCCAGGAAGTGATGTCGAAGCCCTTCAGCTCCGGCGTGTCGGCCAGCGGCGGCAGTTCGGGGAAGAGCTTGGTGCGCTCCTGCGTGGTGACGGCAATCGCGCGCATCTTGCCGGCCTTCACCGTGGCAAGACCCGCGGCCAGGTCGACCACCATCATCGACACCTGCCCGCCGATCAGGTCGGCAATGGCGGGCGGCGTGCTCTTGTAGGGCACGTGCAGCATCGGCACGCCGCTCATGCGCGACAGCGTGGCGCCGCAGACGATGCCGGTGCTGTTACCGCTCGCGTAGGTCAGCTTGCCCGGATGCGCCCGGCCCCAGGCCAGCAGCTCGGCCACGTTCTTCACGGGCAGCTCGTTGTTCACCACCAGCATGAACGGCAGGTTGCCCATGCGGCTCACCGGCGCGAAGTCCTTCACCGGGTCGTAGGGCAGCGACTTCATCAGGCTCGGGTTGGCCGAGTGCGTGGTGTTGGTGGTCATGAACAGCGTGTAGCCGTCGGGCGGCGCCTTGGCCACCGCCTCCGCGGCGATCACGCCGTTGGCGCCCGCCTTGTTGTCCACGATGACCGAGCCCTTGAGCGCGTCGCCGAGCATCTGGCCGGTGATGCGCGCCACCGCGTCGGTGCCGCTGCCGGCGGCGAAGGGCACGACGATGCGTATCGGCTGCTTCGGGTAGCCGCCGCTGTCCTGCGCGAAGGCCCAGGGCATGGTGCCCGCGAGGCCCGCGGCGGCGCCGATGGAAATGAAACGGCGACGGTTCGCCATCGCGGCCGGTTGCCCGGTCGCGTTCTTCGTTGTCTGCATGTGGTTTGTCTCCGGTTGTAGTGCTGTCGGTTCTCAGGGCCGGATCACGCGCTCCGGCGATTCCTCGTACGGCGGGCTGTAGATCACCAGCACGCGCACCGGCTCGTCGCTCACCACCGTGAAGGTGTGCATTGCGTCGGCCGGGAAAAAGCAGCTGTCGCCTGGGTGCAGCTCCTGCCGCTGGCCGCCCACCTCGGCCACCGCGCGGCCTTCGAGCATGTAGCAGACCTGCTCGATGCCCGGGTGCGCATGCGGCAGCGCGCCCTTGCCCTTCTGGATGTGGCCGACCAGCACCTCGAGCTGCTTCGCGCCCACCGTCTCGGGGCCGATCAGCCGCTTGTTCAGCGTGCCGGTGTGGTTGGCGGGGTGGTAGCCGGCGATGTCGGCTTCCCGGACGAAGTAACGGGCGGTGGTGGAGGTGGTGGTCATCGGGGGTTCTCGGTCTTGGGTTCGATGGCGAGGCAGGCGGAGCGCAGCATCGCGGCGATGTCTTCGATGCGCGGCTCCATGCGGTAGCGCGGCCCCGCGACCGAGATGGCGTAGGCCTCGCCGCCGATGCGCAGCGGCCAGGCCAGGCCGATCAGGTCGGGAATGCTCTCGCCGAGGTTTCCGTACCAGCCGCGCGCGGCGCCGCGCTGCAGCTCGGCCTCGATGGCTTCGGCGGTGGTGAGCGTGGCTTCGGTCAGCGGCGCGAGCGCCATGCCCTGCAGCAGCTGGCGGCGTGCTTCGGGCTCCAGCGTGGACAGCAGCGCGCGGCCCAGCGAATTGGCGTAGGCCGGGCGGGTTTCGCCCGACTCGGCGGAATAGCGGATGGCCTGCGGCGCGCTCAGCACCTCCAGGTACACCACCTGCCCCGCGTCGCGGAACTTGCCGAAGACCACCGTCTCGCGCGCCGCGTCGCGCAGCTCTTCCAGCGTGGCCTTCACCCGGTCGAGCACCGGGTCGTGGGCGGCGATGACCTGCGCCATCGCCAGCAGCCGGCCGGTCGGGTAGTAACCCTGGCGGCGGCCGGTTTCGTACATGTAGCCCTGCTCCTCGAGCGTGCGGATCAGGCCCAGGCAGCTCGACACCGGCATGTCGAGCAGCCGCGCCATCTCGGAGAGCGCCAGCGGCTGCTTCTCCCTGGCGAACAGTTCGACGATCTCGATCACCCGAAACGCAGTTTTCACAGTCATGAAAAGATTTTCATACTTGTGAAAAACTCGCGCTTCAGGGTTTCCCCTGCCCGCGCCGCATTCCGGCGGGGCCGGAAGCGGTGGCGCGTGCCGTCAGTAGCCGCGTGCCGGATCGACCACGCCGGCGATCGGCAGGCCCTGCTCCATCGCGCGGATCTTCCCGGCGATCTGCGCAATCGACTCCTCGCGCAGCGTGCGCGCCGAGCCGTGCGGCGTCACGGTGATCTTCGGATGGCGCCAGAAGGCGTGATCGGCCGGCAGCGGCTCGACCTGGAACACGTCGAGCGTGGCGCCCGCGAGCTGGCCGGCGTCGAGCATCGGGATCAGGTCGTCTTCCACCAGATGGCCGCCGCGCGCGATGCTGATCAGGTAGCCCTCGGGCTTGAGCTTGCCGAGCGTCTTGCGGTTCAGGATGCCGCGCGTGGCCTCGGTCAGCGGCAGCAGGTTGACCAGCACGCGCGTGGACGACAGGAACTCGTCGAACTGCGACTCGCCGCTGAACACCTGCACGCCGTCGATGTCCTTGGACGAACGGCTCCAACCCAGCACCGGGAACTCGAACTGCGCCACGGCCTTGGCCACGCGCTCGCCGAGCACGCCCAGGCCCATGATGCCGACCGGGAAGTCGCGCCGCATCCTGGGCTTGCGGTAGCTCCACTTGCCCTCGCGCGCGTCGGCCTCGTAGGCGTCGAACTCGCGGAAGTGGCGGATGAGCGTGTGGCACACGTATTCGGCCATCTGCACCGACATGCCCGCGTCGTCGAGCCGCACGATGCGCGTGTGCGCCGGCACCTTCAGCTTGAGCAGCGCATCGACGCCCGCGCCGATGTTGAAGATGCCGCGCAACTGCGGCTGCTCGTCGATGAGTTCCTGCGGAGGCGCCCACACCACGGCATGGTCGGCCTGCGGCGCGCCGGGCTTCCACGGCTCGATGACGGCATCGGGGAGTTCGGCCTTCAGGCCTTCGATCCAGGGGTCTGGGCGGTTGTCGGTGAGGTAGACGGTGATTCGCATGGGGGCGAATCTTAGTGAAGCCGCTGACGCGGCGCGCGCGGATGGCTATGCTCGGACGACCCACCCCATCAGGAGACACCCATGATCAAAGTCAGCGTGATGTACCCCTACGCCCCCGGCGCGCGCTTCGACCACGACTACTACCGCGACAAGCACATGCCGCTGCTCAAGGCACGCATGGGCGACGCCTGCCTCTCGTACACCATCGACAAGGGCCTGGGCGGCGGCGCGCCGGGCTCGCCGCCCACGTACGTCGGCATGTGCCACGTGTTCAGCGAATCCGTCGATGCCTTCCAGAAGGCCTTCGGCCCGCACATGAAGGAGATCATGGGCGACGTGAAGAACTACACCGACATCGCGCCAGTGATGCAGATCAGCGAAGTGGTGGTGGGCTGACGCGGGTCAGCGCGCCAGCTTCACCCATCGCTGAACCGAAGGCCGCTGCCACTGCCGCGCGGCATACGCGGCCAGCCGCTGCGGCACCTCGTCGCCGTTCAGCACCAGCCTGTTGAGCATCAGCGCCAGGTCCGTGTCGGCGATCGACCATTCGCCGAACAGGTTCTGCGCATCGGCCGGCAGCAGCGCTTCCGCCGCGTCGAACAGCGACTTCGCCGATACCTTCGCCGCCGTGGACAGCGGTGCGCTCGAGGGCTTGAAGAACACGACCTCGGTCGAGCGCTCCTGCCGGATCGGCGCCAGGTCGCTGCGGATCCAAGCCTGCAGCTGGCGCGCCCTGGCCTTGGCGCGCGGGTCGCCCGGATACAGCGGCGTGCCTGCAAAAACCTCGTCGATGTATTCCGTGATGGCCGACGACTCCGACAGCGCGAAGTCGCCCTGCACCAGCGTCGGCACGCGCTGCGTCAGCGACAGCCGCGAGAAGCCCGACGCCCGGTGCTCGAGCGCCGCGAGGTCGACGGGCGTCATCTCGAAGTCGATCTGCTTTTCATGCAGCGCGACGAACACGGACATGGCGTAGGGGCTGGCGAATTGCGCGTCCACGTAGAGACGGATCGGGTCCTGCATCGGAAATGGCTCCTGGGTTCGGCGGGCAGACCCGAGTATGGGCCTCACGCCATCTTGGAACGGCGGCGGCGCCACAACACCCGCACCAGCCAGCCCAGCGGCAGCACCACCAGCACCAGCCACGGCAGCACCGCCGCGACGAAGGTGATGAGCGCGCCCACGCTTTCCGCCAGCACCGAGCCCGCGTTGCGCAGCGCATGCCGCATCGGGCTGTAGCCGTCGCCGTTGCTCACCAGCGCGCGCTTGGGCGTGAACTGGATCTGGATGTGCTGCTTGCTGGTTTCCTGTGCCAGCACCTTGCGCTGCGTGGCGATGGCGTCGAGCTCGGCCTGGGTGTCCGACAGCGTGCGCTGGATCGCCAGCAGGTCGACCATGGTGCGCTTGGTGACGGTGTCGCGCAGCATGACGCGCAAGCTGTCGCGGAACTCGGTGCGGTTCTTGATGCGGGCCTCGACATCGATGACCTCGGCGGTCTTGTCCTCGCTGGTGGTGGTGTGCGAGACCACGTTCGCCACGCCGGCCAGCCCGCCGAGCAGCTTGTCCACATCGGCGGGTTCCACCCGCATCTCGAGCATGGCGTTGCCGGGCTGCTGCGGCGTTTCGCGCAGCAGCGAGGACGACAGCAGCTCGCACTTGAGCGTGCCGCACAGGTCGCGCACCTTGCCCCAGGCGTCGGCCAGTTGCTCGGCCGGCACTTCGACGTTCAGGTCCTGCCGCACGGCCAGGAAGCGCTGCAGCGGCGAATCTTGCGGCGACGCCTCGGACGCGGAGGGCTCCGCCGCCGTGTCGGCCATGCGCGCGCGCGACTCCTTCATCGCCATGCCGCCGCCATAGCCGGCGGGTGCCTGCATCGGCGCGGGCGGCGGCGCCGGGCGGGCGAGCGATTCGTCGTGGCCGTTGTTGCGGCCGCAGCCGGCCAGCGACAGGGCGGCCGCCAGGGCCAGCAGCGCAAGGCCCGACCGGTGGCGGGCGAAGAAAGAAGAAGAGCCGGAAGGCGTGCGAGCGGTCATGAAGATCCCTTGAAAGAATGACTACCGCAGCTGATACGGGCCAGCGCCCGGAACGGGGTTAAACCGTTGCCGCGGCCATTCGCAACAATTCGTCGCCTTCGGCCACCTGCTCGCCGGGGGCGAACAGCAGCTCCTCCACGGTGCCGTCCGCCGGCGCGGCGATGGTGTGCTCCATCTTCATGGCTTCCATCACCGCCAGCGGCTGGCCGCGGCTGACCTTGTCGCCAGCCTTCACCGCGAACGACACCACCTTGCCGGGCATCGGCGCGGTGAGCCGGCCGCCTTCGGCCTGCGCGTCGCCCGCGTGCGCGAGGCGGTCGATGGTGGTGATCTTCGTGGCGCCCTTCGACGCGAAGACGTGGGCGGTGGCGCCGTCCAGGTGCACGTCGAGCGTCTGGCGGTTGCCCGCGAACTCGACCTCGAATTCACCGCCGGGGAACTGGCCGATCACCAGCGGGCCTTCAGCGCCGCCGGCTTCCAGCCACAGGCTGCCATCGCGCTTGTAGATCAGCACGGCCGTCTGCTCCGCACCGCGGAACTCGAAGTCGAAATGGCGCCGGTATTCGCCCAGCGAGCGCCAGCCGTCGCGGCGCGCGAACGGGTCGGGCATCTTCCCGGGCCATTCGGTGATCAGCGTGCGCGTGATGGCGGCGGCGGCGGCCAGCGGCAGGCCCAGCGTCTCGCGGTCGAACAGCACCGCGCGTTCGCGCTCGATCAGCGCGGTGTCGAGGTTGGCCTTCGAGAACGATTCGGTCGCCAGGATGCCGCGCAGGAACTGCACATTGGTCGAAACGCCCACGATCTGCACCTGCGCCAGCGCGGCATCGAGCCGCGCCAGCGCCTCTTCGCGCGTGCTGCCGTGCACGATGAGCTTGGCGATCATCGAGTCGTAGAAGGGCGAGATCTCGCCGCCCTCGCGCACGCCGTCATCGATGCGCACGCGGCTGCGCTGGAAGGCCGTGGCAGTCGGCTTGCGGTACACGCGCAGCGTGCCGGTGGCGGGCAGGAAGTTGTTGTCGGGGTTCTCGGCGCAGATGCGCGCCTCGATGGCGTGGCCGTGGATCTTCAGGTCGGCCTGCTTGGCAGGCAATGCTTCGCCCGAGGCCACGCGCAGTTGCCATTCGACGAGGTCGAGCCCCGTGATGGCTTCAGTCACAGGATGCTCCACCTGCAGTCGCGTGTTCATCTCCATGAAGAAAAAGTTCATCTCGCCGCCTTCTCGCTGCTCGACGATGAACTCGACGGTTCCCGCGCCCACGTAGTTCACGGCGCGCGCTGCCGCCACGGCCGCATCGCCCATCTGCTTGCGCATGGCCTCGGTCATGCCGGGCGCGGGCGCTTCTTCCAGCACCTTCTGGTGGCGGCGCTGCACCGAGCAATCGCGCTCGAACAGGTAGACATAGTTGCCGTGCGTGTCGCCGAACACCTGGATTTCGATATGGCGCGGGCGTTGCACGTATTTTTCGATCAGCACCGCGTCGTCGCCGAAGCTGTTGATCGCCTCGCGCTTGCACGAAGCCAGCGCGGCGGCAAAGTCTTCCGCCTTGTCGACCGCGCGCATGCCCTTGCCGCCGCCACCGGCACTGGCCTTGATGAGCACCGGGTAGCCGATGCGGTCGGCCTCGCGCTGCAGCAGCGCCGGGTCCTGGTCATGGCCGTGGTAGCCGGGCACCAGCGGCACGCCGGCCTTTTCCATCAGCTGCTTCGACTCGGCCTTCAGGCCCATCGCCTTGATGGCCGAGGGCGGGGGCCCGATGAAGACCAGCCCCGCTTCGGCGCAGGCCCGCGCGAACTCTTCGTTCTCGCTCAGGAATCCGTAGCCCGGGTGCACCGCTTCCGCGCCCGTGGCCTTGGCGGCTTCGAGAATCTTTTCCCAGCGCAGGTAGCTGTCTTTAGGCGCACTGCCGCCGAGGTGCACCGACTCGTCGCATGCGCGCACGTGGTTGGCATGCGCGTCGGCATCGGAATACACGGCGACCGTGCGAATCGCCATGCGGCGGGCAGTGGCCGCGACGCGGCAGGCAATTTCACCGCGATTAGCGATAAGTATCTTTTTAAACATGGAGGGCCTTCGCGGTGAAATCGCCTGCGCACGCTGCGCGTGCCCGGCAATTTGGCTTCGCCACTGCGCCGCTTCGCGGCTGGTCGCCACGATTGGCGATAAGGATCTTCTTAAACATTCGGAGTGTCTCCCGGAGGATTCTTTTTCAGTTGAAACGCGGGCACCACGCCCGGATCGGGTCGGCCGCTGAAGATGCGGGCCACGCGGGCGAACAGCGCCTTGAGGAAACGCCAGCTCTTGCGGATGAGCCACACGCTCAGCACAAGCACCAGCACGAACAGCACGAGAAAGACGACAGGGTGCGCCACCGCCAGCCACAGCCCCGCGGGCACCATGGAGTCTTCGACCAGCGAGGCGCCCACGTTCGAGAACGGCTCGGGCGAGGTGTTGATGGCCGCGCGCGTGGTGGCCTTGGCCGCATGCGCCGTGGCCGCGAAGCCGCCGCCCAGCAGCGCCGCCACGATGGCCATCACGCCATGGTCGGCGCCGAACACGCTGGCCGCGAGCGCGGCGCCGGCCGGAATGCGGATGGCGGTGTGCACCACGTCCCACAGCGAATCGAGGCCGGGAATCTTGTCGGCGAAGAACTCGATGAACACCATGAAGCCGCTGGCCGCGATGACCACCGGATGCGCCAGCAACTGCAGCCCGCTCGGCAACGGCACCCAGCCGAAGTAGCCGACGATGCCCGTCAGCAGCACCACCAGGTACAGCCGCACGCCACTGGCCCAGCCGATGGCGGCGGCCAGCGCGATGAGCTGGGGCATGTCGAGGCCGGTGTTCATGGCGTTGCCCCTTCTTCAGTCGAACTCGATGGTGCCGGCTTCCATGGAAGCCACGAGGTCCGCGAGCCACGCCTCGACCGACGCATGCTCGACGGGGCGGTCTTCGTCCGCCTTCCAGAAGGCGACGAGCTGCCCCGGCTGGCCGCCGCCTTCGGCATCGATGTCCACGCACAGGTAGCTGCCGCCGCCATTCGACAGGAAAGGCACCCAGCCGCGTCGCCAGGTGGCGGGGTCTTCGAAGTCGCTGCCGATCATGTCGTCGAGCATCTCCTTGGTGTCGGCGATGTCCTCGAGCGCGCTGAACATGCGGTTGTCCTGCAGGCTGTCGAAGCTGCTGTTCGGCTGGCCGTTGCGCCAGCGGTAGAGCGCGCGGAAGGCCTCGGGCAGCTTCAGCGAGAACCTGGCTTCGAAGGCGTCGAGCTCGTCGTCGCCCACGCCCGGTTGAAGCGCGGCGCGATAGTCGGCGCGGTTCGCGGCCAGCCAGGCGTCCATGCGTTCGATGAGTGGGCGCTGCGGCATCTCAGGCCTTGCCGGTGTCCAGCCACGACGGCTTGCGCTTCTGCAGGAAGGCCTGCACGCCCTCGCGGCCTTCTTCGCTCGCGCGGATGTCGGCGATGCCCTCGACCGTCTTCGCGATCAGCGCGGCGTCGATCTCGCGGCCGGCCACGTCGTCGATCAGTTGCTTGCAGGCGCGCACGGCCGCAGGGCTGGCACCCGTGAGCGCCTTCAGCAGCTCGTCGACCTTGGCATCGAGCGCATCGGCTGCCACCACTTCATGCACGAAGCCGATGCGGTGCGCCTCGGCGGCGGTGAAACGCTCCGCCGTCAGGAAGTAGCGCTGCGAGGCGCGCGTGCCCATCGCCCGCAGCACGTAGGGGCTGATGGTCGCGGGCACGAGGCCGATCTTCACTTCGCTCAGGCAGTACCAGGCGGTGTCCACGCTCACGGCCATGTCGCATGCGGCCACGAGCCCCATGCCGCCCGCATACACGTCGCCCTGCACGCGCGCGATGGTCGGCTTGGGGCATTCGGCGATGGTGCGCAGCATCCCGGCCAGCTTGCCCGCGTCGGCGATGTTCTCGTCGCGCGTGTAGTCGGCCATGCGGCGCATCCAGTTGAGGTTCGCGCCCGCGCAGAAGGCCGAGCCGTTGGCGCCCAGCACGATGGCCTTGACCTGCGGCGCGGCGCCGGCCTCGGTGAAGGCCCGCGTCAGTTCGGCGATGACGATGTCGTCGAAGGCGTTGCGCGCGTCGGGCTGGTCGAGCCAGATGCGGGCGATGGCGCCGTCGATGCGCAGTTGCAGCTTGCTGTAGTGGTTGTCGCTCATGTCTCTTGTCGTCTGTTCATTGAAGGCGCTGCGGCAGTCCCAGCTTCGCGAGGAACTGGTCCACCATCGGCACCCAGATGGCCGCGTTGCCGCGTCCTTCGAAGAAGGAATGGCCGTCGTCGCCGTAGGGCGGCACGCCCTCAAAGCGCACGTCGACGCCCTTGGCCTGGTAGGCGGCCAGCAGCCGGCCGGCCAATGCGGGGCCGAAGAAATGGTCGTTCTCCGAGTAGACCCACAGCATCGGCACCTTCGTGGTCGAGGCATAGCGGCCGAAGGCATCGACCAGGCTGGCTTCGTTGCACACGTCGTCGGGTCCGCGCGAACCGCGTCCGCCAGCGAAGTTGATGGTGCCGATCACGCCGGCCGGGTTCAGGCTCGACAGCGCCAGCACGCCGAAGCCGCCGGCCGACTTGCCCAGCAGCACGATGTGCTGCGCGTCGGCATAGGGCAGTGCGCGGGCGTAGTCGAGCGCGGCGGAGATGTCCTTGGCGCTTTCGAGACCGGCCTGCACGTAGTCGGGCTTGCTGCAGCTGAAGTAGTTCTCGGCCCACGGCCCGTCGGACTTGCCGTAGCCGCGCCGCATCGGGTTGATGACCAGGAAGCCGTGCCGCGCGAACAGCTCGGCTTGGCGCGCATAGCGGTCCTGCATCTTCGCGAAGTCCGAAGGCGAACGCGGCGTGCCGTGGTTGATCACCAGCACCGGGAACGGCCCATCGCCCGCGGGCTTGTATTCGGTGGCCGCGAGCTTGAGCCGCGATTCGCCGAAGAGGCCCTTGACCGCCATCGGAATCTCGATGTCGCGGCGCGCCACGTCCTGCGCCTGCGCGCCGAGCGCGAAGCACAGCAGTGCGGCGGCGATGAACCCGAGCTTGCGCAGCGTCATGACGGACTCCTTCGACGCTTCCTACATCCGGAAGATGCCGAACTTCGGCTCGGGCACCGGCGCATTGCGCGCGGCCGCCAGGCCCAGCGCCAGCACGCGACGGGTGTCGGCCGGATCGATGATGCCGTCGTCCCACAGCCGCGCGGTGGCGTAGTAGGGGTGGCCCTGGTCTTCGTACTGCTGGCGGATCGGGGCCTTGAAGGCTTCTTCCTCTTCCTTGCTCCAGCTGCCGCCCTTGAGCTCGATGCCGTCGCGCTTCACCGTGGCCAGCACGCTCGCGGCCTGCTCGCCGCCCATGACGCTGATGCGCGCGTTGGGCCACATCCAGAGGAAGCGCGGGCTGTACGCGCGGCCGCACATGCCGTAGTTGCCGGCGCCGAAGCTGCCGCCGATGATGACGGTGAACTTGGGCACGTTGGCCGTGGCCACGGCCGTCACCATCTTGGCGCCGTGGCGCGCGATGCCTTCGTTCTCGTACTTGCGGCCCACCATGAAGCCGGTGATGTTCTGCAGGAACACCAGCGGAATCTTGCGATGGCAGCACAGCTCGATGAAGTGCGCGCCCTTCTGCGCCGATTCACTGAACAGGATGCCGTTGTTGGCGATGATGCCCACCGGCATGCCTTCGATCTCGGCGAAGCCGCACACCAGCGTGGCGCCGAAGCGCGCCTTGAACTCGTGGAACTCGCTGCCGTCGACGATGCGCGCGATGATCTCGCGCACGTCGAAGGGCTTGCGCGTGTCGGTGGGGATCACGCCGTACAGCTCTTCGCGCGGGAACTCGGGGGCGCGCACCGCCTTGCCGTCCGCGGCCTCGGCGCCCGCGTTCTTCGCATTGAGGTTCGCCACCGCAGTGCGCGCGAGCGCCAGCGCATGCAGGTCGTTCTGCGCGAGGTGGTCGACCACGCCCGACAGGCGCGTGTGCACGTCGCCGCCGCCCAGGTCTTCGGCGGTGACGACTTCGCCCGTGGCCGCCTTCACGAGCGGCGGGCCGCCCAGGAAGATCGTGCCCTGGTTCTTGACGATGATCGATTCGTCGCTCATTGCCGGCACGTACGCGCCACCCGCCGTGCACGAGCCCATGACCACCGCGATCTGCGGGATGCCCTGGGCGCTCATGTTGGCCTGGTTGTAGAAGATGCGGCCGAAGTGGTCGCGGTCGGGGAACACCTCGTCCTGGTTCGGCAGGTTGGCACCGCCCGAGTCGACCAGGTAGATGCAGGGCAGGCGGTTCTGCTCGGCGATCTCCTGCGCGCGCAGGTGCTTCTTGACGGTCAGCGGGTAGTAGGTGCCGCCCTTCACCGTCGCGTCGTTGCACACGATCATGCAGTCGACACCGTTCACGCGGCCGATGCCGGTGATGATGCCGGCGCCCGGCGCGGACTCCACGCCCTTGCCGTCGAGGTACATCGCATGCGCGGCCAGCGGCGCGATTTCGAGGAATGGCGTGCCCGGGTCGAGCAGCTCGGCCACGCGGTCGCGCGGCAGCAGCTTGCCGCGCGCCGTGTGCTTGGCGCGCGCGGCCTCGCCGCCGCCCTGTTCCACTTTCGCGAACTGCTTGTGCAGGTCGTCGACCAGCGCGCGCATGGCGGCTGCATTGGCCTGGAAGTCGGCCGAACGCGCGTTCAATTTCGTTTCGATTTTGCTCATGCTGTCTTTTCTTGCTGGAGGCCGAGTTGCTCGGTCATGGCATCGCGGATCTTGAATTTCTGGATCTTGCCGGTCACGGTCATCGGGAATTCGGTGACGAACTGGATGTACTTCGGCACCTTGTAATGCGCGATCTGGCCCTTGCAGAAGTCGCGGATCTCGGTGTCGGTCGCGGTCTGGCCGGGCTTGACGATGATCCAGGCGCACAGCTCCTCGCCGTACTTCCTGTCGGGCAGGCCGACCACCTGCACGTCCTGCACCTTGGGGTGGCGATACAGGAACTCTTCGATCTCGCGCGGATAGATGTTCTCGCCGCCGCGGATCACCAGGTCCTTGATGCGGCCGACGATGTTGACGTAGCCCTCGGCGTCCATGGTGGCGAGGTCGCCGGTGTGCATCCAGTGCTCGGCGTCGATGGCTTCGCGCGTCTTGGGCTCGTCGTCCCAGTAGCCGTGCATCACAGAGTAGCCGCGCGTGCACAGCTCGCCCGACTGGCCTGGCGGCATGATGGCGCCGGTCTCGGGGTCGACGATCTTCACCTCGAGGTGCGGCTGCACCGTGCCCACGGTCGACACGCGGCGGTCCAGCGGCGTGTCGGTGCTGCTCTGGCAGCTCACGGGGCTGGTCTCGGTCATGCCGTAGGCGATGGTGATCTCGCTCAGGTGCATCTGGCTGACCACGCGCTTCATCACCTCGATGGGGCACGGCGAGCCGGCCATGATGCCGGTGCGCAAGGTCGACAGGTCGAACTCCTTGAAGCGCGGATGGTCGAGCTCGGCGATGAACATGGTGGGCACGCCGTGCAGGCCGGTGCACTTCTCGGCCTGCACCGTCTCCAGCACGGTGAGCGGATCGAAGCCGTCGTTCGGGTACACGATGGCCGAGCCGTGCGTGAGGCAGGCCAGGTTGCCCAGCACCATGCCGAAGCAGTGGTACAGCGGCACCGGAATGCACAGCTTGTCGACGGGCGACAGCTTCATGCATTCGCCGATGAAGAAGCCGTTGTTCAGGATGTTGCGGTGCGTGAGCGTCGCGCCCTTGGGAAAGCCCGTGGTGCCGCTGGTGAACTGGATGTTGATGGGGTCGGTGGCCTTCAGCGTCTTCTGGATCTGCGCGATGCGCGGGTCGGCCGCATCGCCGCTGGCCAGCAGCTGGCTGAAGCGCTGCATGCCGGGCTGTTCGTCGCCCTGGCCGGGCTTGTCGATCCAGAAGGTGTGCTGCAGCAGCGGCAGGCGCGCGGGGCCCAGCTCGCGCAACATGCCCAGGTAGTCGCTGGTCTTGAACTGCGCCATCGTCACCAGCACCTTGCAGCCGACCTTGTTGAGCGCGTATTCGAGCTCCGAGGTGCGGTAGGCCGGGTTGATGTTGACGAGGATCAGGCCGACCTTGGCGGTGGCGATCTGCATCAGCACCCATGGCACGTTGTTGTGCGACCAGATGCCGACGCGGTCGCCGGTCTTCAACCCCAGGCCGAGCAGCGCACTGGCGAGCTTGTTGGATTCGGTCTGCAGTTCACGGTAGGTGAAGCGCTGGCCTTCGTGGCGGCTGATGAGCGCTTCGCGGTCGGGCTGCTTCGAGACCATGTCGTCGAAGAAGTCGCCGATGGGTTGTTCGATGAGGGGGACGTCGGTGGCGCCCTTGCCGTAGCTCTCGGTCAGTGCTGCAGTCATGTTCATTTCCTTGTCTCCTTGTCTGGCCCCTTCCCCTTCCGGGGGAAGGTTGGGATGGGGGCAAGCGGCACTTGTTCAGCCCAAGGCCTCATCGAACACCTCTTGCCCCCACCCCTGCCCTCCCCCGGAAGGGGAGGGAGAAAAACAGCTTATGCCGTTTCGGCGAACAGCTCGCGACCGATCAGCATGCGCCGGATCTCGCTCGTGCCCGCACCGATCTCGTACAGCTTCGCGTCGCGCCAGAGCCGCTCGACCGGGAACTCTTTCGTGTAGCCCACGCCGCCCAGCGTCTGGATCGCCTCGCCGGCCATCCAGGTCGCCTTCTCGGCCGAATACAGGATGGCGCCGGCAGCGTCCTTGCGGAAGGTGCGCGCATGGTCGTTGCGGTCGCAGGCCTTGCCCACGGCGTACACGTAGGCGCGCGTGGCCTGCCAGGTGGAGTACATGTCCGCCAGCTTGCCCTGCATCAGCTGGAACTCGCCGATGCTCTGGCCGAACTGCTTGCGGTCGTGAATGAAGGGCAGCACCGCGTCCATGCAGGCGGCCATGATGCCCAGCGGGCCGCCCGAGAGCACCGCGCGCTCGTAGTCGAGGCCGCTCATCAGCACCTTGGCGCCCATGCCTTCGCCGCCCAGCACGTTCTCTTCGGGCACTTCGCAGTTGTCGAAGAACAGCGGGAAGGTGTTGGAGCCGCGCATGCCGAGCTTGTCGAGCTTGTTGCCGGCCGAAAAGCCCTTGAAGCCCTTCTCGACGATGAAGGCCGTCATGCCGCGCGCGCCCATCTCGGGTTCTGTCTTGGCGTAGATGACCAGCGTGTCGGCGTCGCCGCCGTTGGTGATCCACATCTTGCCGCCGTTGAGCACGTAGTAGCCGTTCTTCTTCTCGGCCTTGAGCTTCATGCTCACCACGTCGGAGCCGGCATTGGGCTCGCTCATGGCCAGCGCGCCCACGTGCTCGCCGCTCACCAGCTTGGGCAGGTACTTCTTCTTCTGCGCGTCGCTGCCGTTGCGGTGGATCTGGTTCACGCACAGGTTGGAGTGCGCGCCGTATGAGAGGCCTACCGAGGCCGAGGCGCGCGACACTTCTTCCATGGCCACGATGTGCGCCAGGTAGCCCAGTTCGGTGCCGCCGAACTCTTCCTTCACCGTCATGCCGTGCAGGCCGAGTTCGCCCAGCTTTTGCCAGAGGTCGTGCGGGAACAGGTTGTCGCGATCGATGTCGGCGGCGCGGGGGGCGATCTCGTTGGCGGCGAAGTCCTGGATCGCGCTGCGCAGCGAGTCGATGGTCTCGCCCAGATCGAAGTTCAGGCCGGGATCGTGCATGTGTCTTGTCTCCTCTGAAGGGGTCGGCGCGCAGTGCTACCCGCGCTGGATGGCGCTTGAAAGATCGCAGCTTACGCCTGGGCGCTGCGCAATTGGCGCCACAATGGTTGCAAATTGCGCCACGACCGATCCGCCCAGCCATGTCGTCCCCGTCCTTTCTCAGACCCGCCCGCGCCGTCACGCCGATGGCCTTCGTGAGAGCCATCGTGCAAGGCTACGAGCGCTACGGCGTGGACCCGGCCGAAGCCCTGAAGGCGGCACAGATCACGCCGCGCGAGCTGGCGCGGCCAGGCGCGCGAGTGACCGCCGCGCAGTTCGAAGCGCTGTCGGAGCACGCCATGCAGGAGCTGGACGACGAGGCCCTGGGCTGGTTCTCGCGGCGCCTGCCCTGGGGCAGCTACGGCATGCTGTGCCGCGCCTCGCTCACCTCGCCCGACCTGGGCGTGGCCATCAAGCGCTGGTGCCGCCACCACCGGCTGCTGACCGACGACATCGGCCTGGCGCTCGAGGTAGCCGGCGGCGTGGCCACCCTGCGCATCACCGAGAACCGCCCGCTGGACGACGCCTTCCGCGAGTTCTGCCTGGTGACCAGCCTGCGCTTCATGCACGGCTACATGTGCTGGGCGATCGACTCGCGCATCTCGCTGCGCAGCGCCAGCTTTCCGTTTGCCGCGCCGCCGCACAGCGACGCCTATGCGCCGATGTTCACGCCCGAGGTGCGGTTCGACGCGCCGCAGGCGGGCATCAGCTTCGACGAGCGTTATCTCGCCCTGCCGCTGCAGCGCGACGAACGCGCTTTGCGCACCATGCTCAAGCGCGCGCTGCCGCTCACCATCCTGCAATACCGCCGCGACCGGCTGCTGGGGCAGCGCGTGCGCGAACTGCTGCGCTCGCGTGCCAGCGAGGCGACCACGGCCGAGGCGCTGGCGGGGCTGCTGAACGTGTCGGGCCGCACGCTGCACCGGCAGCTGCACGAGGAAGGCACCTCGCTGCAGACGCTGAAGAACGAGGTGCGCCATGAACTGGCGGTGGAGTTGCTGCGACGCACCACGCGGCCGATCAAGCAGGTGGCGCTGGCGGTGGGGTTTCGTAACGAGAAGAGCTTTTCGCGGGCGTTCCTGCAGTGGACGGGGCATGCGCCGCGGGACTTTCGGCAGCTGGGGCTCTAGCAGGCCTCTTGTGCGACGAGCATGCGGAACGCCGAAACCTGCCACGCGAACTCTTCCGCGAACGCATCGGGGTCCGCCAGGGCATAGGCGCCGTAGGCATAGACCGTGGCATAGGCGGCGTACTCGGCCGCCTGCAATGCATGGCCGCTCACCGCGCGGAACACGGCATAGGTCGCGGAGACCGCCGCGTGCGCCGACGCATCGATGGATGCCGAGCCCGGGTGGCTGCGCGCGACGTTTGCCATGCGCGCCTGCACCTGCGCCAATGCGGCCTCATCGCATCGGCCTTCGACGCAGGCGCCGAGGGTGTCCAGAGCCTCCACGGCTTCCGGCGACTCCAGCAGATGTCGCACGCGCTGCACGCAGGCAAAGCCGAAGCGCAGGCGCAGCGGCATCTGGCGCTCCGACTGGAGGTCGGCCTGCGCTGCCAGCCGCTGCAGCTCGGCGTTCATGGTCCGGGAACGCCCCGCATGTGGCTCAGCACGTCGGGGTTGACCACGTTGATCGGATGACCGCCGGCAAAGGCGGTGATCTGGTCGAAGACATCGGAGAACTGCAGGTCGTATTCCTCGCGCGTGACATAGCCGATGTGAGGCGTGCACACGACGTTGGGCATGGAGATCAGCGGGTCGGCCGGATCGGTGAGCGGCTCGGTTTCGTAGACATCCACGGCCGCCATTCCCGGGCGGCCCGCCTGCAGGGCCTGGACCAGCGCACCGGGCTCGACGAGCCCCGCGCGGCTGGTGTTCACGAGGATGGCGGTGGGCTTCATGCGCGCCAGGTCCTCTCGGCGCACGATGCCCCGGGTATCGGGCACCAGCCGCATGTGCAGGGAAATGGCATCGCATTCGCCGAAGAAGGTGTCGCGGTCCGGCGCCGGTTGCCGGCCGTCCGCCAGCGCACGCTGCAGCGAATCGGGCCGCGCCCACACCAACACCTTCATGCCGAAGGCTTCGGCGTAGCCCGCCACGGTGGCGCCGATGCGCCCGTAACCGTAGATGCCCAGCGTCTTGCCCCGCAACGTGGAGCCCACGCCGGCCTGCCAGTCGCCCCGCTGCAGCGAGGCCATTTGTTGGGGAAGCCGCCGGGCCGCGCACAGCAGCAGGGCCCAGGTCAGCTCGGCCGCCGCATAGGACGGGGTGCCCGGATGCTGGTCCGACGACACCACGATGCCGAGCCGCGTGCAGGCCTCGATGTCGATGTGCGGATACACGCTGCGCTGGCTGATGAGCCGCAGGCGGGGCAGGCGTTCGAGCAACGCGGCCCGCAGCGCGGTGCGTTCGCGGATCAGCACCACCGCGTCCGCATCGGCGAGCCTGCTTGCGAGCAGGTCGGGGTCGTCGACATGGTCGTTCCAGACCGTCACGCGGTGGCCGTCCAGCTTGCGAAAGCAGGGCAGCGTGCGCAGGGTGTCGAAGTAGTCGTCCAGTACCGCGATGTTCATCGTCATGAACGCGGATTCTGGACGCGACCGGCGCCCGCGAGAAATGAATTTATCTGCGCGATTGCTTCCAGTTTTTCATGAAAGCAACCGGCGTTCCGGGCGGTGCGTCAGGCCGGCTGGGTGATGGATGCGAGTGCGTCGGCAATGGACTGGCTGTCTTCGGGACGCACCAGCTTGGCGACTTCCTTGCCGTCGCGCATGAACACCAGCGTGGGCCACAGCCGCACGTTGAACGAGCGGCCCAGCGGCCGGCCGCTGCCGTCTTCGACCTTGATGCGGCGCACGTCCGGATACTTCGCGAAGGCCTCGGCGATGTTCGGCTGCGCGGCCTTGCAGATGCCGCACCAGTTGGTGCCGAACTCGACCACGGCGGGGCCGGTGAGCGCATCGATCTCGGTGCGGTCGGGTTGCTCGGTCTTGTATTCGGAAGTCATGAGGTGATGTTCCTGTGCTGAAGGGCTGTGGTTGCCCTTCATTGCACCAGAAACTCAGGCCGCCTGCAGGTCGTAGCCCGAAAGCAGCGCGGGCAATTCGGCCATGTCGCTGAACACGCGCACCACGCCCACGCTCAGCAGCGGCCCCGGCCCGCTGTGGCCCGATTCGCCGGTGCTGTAGCCGAACACGGTGGCGCCGGCGGCCACGCCGGCCATCGCGCCGGTGACGGTGTCCTCGACGATGGCGCAGCGGCGCGGATCGACGCCCAGCGCCTCGGCCGCCGCCAGGTACACGTCGGGGTGCGGCTTGGAGCGCGGCATTTCATGCCCGCTGAAGATGCGGCCCTGGAAGCAGTCGAGCAAGCCCACCTTGGCCAGTTGCAGCTCGACCTTGTGGCGGTCGGCGCCCGAGGCGCAGGCGATGCGGCCCTTGAGCCGCGCATGGATCGCGCGAATCGCGGCCGGTGCGTTCGGAATGGCGACGAGGTCGCGCTCCAGCGCTTCGTTGCGGCGCGCGCGGAAGCTGCGCAGCCACTCGTCGGTGATCTTCACGCCGGTCTTCGATTCGATGAGCGCGGCCTCGTCCTTCACCGCCTTGCCGGTGAAGGTGTTCATCGATTCCTCGGTGCTGAGATGCCAGCCCAGCTCGCCGAGCATTTCGGCGAGCACGCGGTTGGTGATGGGTTCGGAATCGACGAGGACGCCGTCGCAGTCGAACAGGACCGCGGAAAAGGGAAAAGGGGTCATGCCTCCATGGTAGCAACGACCCCGCGACAAGCTCAGGACACGGCCTTGATCGGGATGTAGATCTCGCCGCCGCCCGCCATGAATTCCTTCGACTTCTCTTCCATGCCCTCGGTCATGGCCTCGGCTTCGGCCACGCCCTTCTTCGCGGCGTACTCGCGCACTTCCTGCGTGATCTTCATCGAGCAGAACTTGGGGCCGCACATGGAGCAGAAATGCGCCACCTTGCTGGAATCCTTGGGCAAGGTCTCGTCGTGGAATTCGCGCGCGGTGTCGGGGTCCAGGCCCAGGTTGAACTGGTCCTGCCAGCGGAACTCGAAGCGCGCCTTGCTCAGCGCGTCGTCGCGCGAGCGCGCCCCCGGGTGTCCCTTGGCAACGTCGGCCGCATGCGCGGCGATCTTGTAGGCAATGATTCCCTGCTTCACGTCGTCGCGATCGGGCAGGCCCAGGTGTTCCTTCGGCGTCACGTAGCACAGCATCGCGGTGCCGGCCCAGCCGATCATGGCCGCGCCGATGGCGCTGGCGATGTGGTCGTAGCCCGGCGCGATGTCGATGGTCAGCGGCCCGAGCGTGTAGAACGGCGCTTCGTGGCAGTGCTTGAGCTGCTCGTCCATGTTCGACTGGATCATGTGCATCGGCACGTGGCCCGGGCCTTCGATCATGGTCTGCACGTCGTGCTTCCAGGCAATCTGCGTGAGTTCGCCCAGCGTGCGCAGCTCGGCGAACTGCGCCTCGTCGTTCGCGTCGGCGCCCGAGCCGGGGCGCAGGCCGTCGCCGAGCGAGAAGCTCACGTCGTAGGCCTTCATGATGTCGCAGATGTCCTCGAAGTGCGTGTAGAGGAAGCTCTCCTTGTGATGCGCGATGCACCACTTGGCCATGATCGAGCCGCCGCGCGACACGATGCCCGTCATGCGGTCGGCCGTCAGGTGGATGAACGGCAGGCGCAGGCCGGCGTGGATGGTGAAGTAGTCGACGCCCTGCTCCGCCTGCTCGATGAGCGTGTCGCGGTAGATCTCCCAGGTGAGGTCTTCGGCCACGCCGCCCACCTTCTCGAGCGCCTGGTAGATCGGCACCGTGCCGATGGGCACCGGCGAATTGCGCACGATCCAGTCGCGCGTGGTGTGGATGTTCTTGCCGGTCGACAGGTCCATCACGTTGTCGGCGCCCCAGCGGATGGCCCACACCAGCTTCTCGACCTCTTCCTCGATGCTCGAGGTGACGGCGGAGTTGCCGATGTTGGCGTTGATCTTCACCTTGAAGTTGCGTCCGATGGCCATGGGCTCGACTTCGGGGTGGTTGATGTTGGCCGGAATGATGGCGCGGCCGCGCGCCACCTCGTCGCGCACGAACTCGGGCGTGATGATGCGCGGAATGCTCGCGCCCATCGGGTTGCCCATCACGCGCTTGGCGCGCTCCTCGTTGGCGAGGTACTCGGCCATCCACTCGCGCTTGCCGTTCTCGCGCAGGGCCACGTATTCCATCTCGGGCGTGACGATGCCGCGGCGCGCGTAGTGCATCTGCGTGACGTTGGCACCCGACTTGGCGCGGCGCGGCTGGCGCTGCAGCGCCGAGGCACCGGCGCGCAGTTCGGCCAGGCGCTGGGCGTCGCGGTCTTCGTTCTTGGCGCCGTCGTCCAGCGCGTGGTGCGTGCGGCCTTCGTAACTTTCCGTGTCACCGCGCTCGACGACCCAGGCGCCGCGCACGTCGGGCAGGCCGCGGCGCACGTCGATCTCGACCTTCGGGTCGGTGTAGGGGCCGGAGGTGTCGTAGAGCGAGACGGTCTCGCCGTTGGTCAGCCGCACGTCGCGCACGGGCACGTTCAGGTCGGGCCGGCTGCCCGGAATCAGGCACTTGTGGGACGCGGGAAAGGGCTCGCGCGTGAGCGAAAGCAGCGAGGTGAACTTGTCGGGGGCATTCATCGGGAGGCACTCCTTGTAAGGGAAAGGGTGCTCCGCAATCGCTCGGTGGACTTCGGGAAACCCGCCACGAAAAAGGCAGTGGCGGACCGGAGTCAGGGAGTGCAGCTCTTCTTACGCCGGTATGACCCGGATCAAGTTCGCGGGTCGGCAGCTTTGCCATCTCAGCACGCCACATGCGTGCACCCCGGAGCGGGGACGATTGTGCGAGCCGCCGACCGGCGCGTCAAGCCAGGGGCTGCTGCAGGTCGCCGTCGAGGTAGAACCAGCGCGCGCCCTCGCGCACGAAACGGCTGCGCTCGTGCAGCCGGGTGGCCGCGCCGGTGGCCGCGCTGCGCTGGCGGGCGACGAACTCGACCTCCGCGTGGTCGGCGTCGAGCACCGAGCGCGAGCGGATGTCCAGCCCCAGCCACTTGACGCCGGGCTCGAACTCGATGGAGGCCGGCCGTTTGGACGCGTCCCAGGTGGCGAGCAGGTAGGCGCCGCGTTCGAGCACGAAGGCCGAGTAGCGCGAACGCATCAGCGATTCGGCGTCTGGCGCCGGCGTGTTCTCGAAATCGTCGAGATAGCGGCCGCAGCACAGGGCGTAGCCGATGGGCTTGTCGCGGCGGTCGGTACGGCCGCAGGGGCAAGGTCCGGTGGTGGGATCGATGGCACTCATGAAGACCGCTATTGGAACACCTCGCGGGCCGGGTGCCGACAGGGCAAGCCCGCGGCTATGCGGGCAGGCTGTCGGCAATGGCCTCGCGCAGGGCGCGCGCGTCGGCCGGCTTGTAGATCAGCGCATAGCCGGCGCGCTCCACTTCGGCCCTGTTGGCATGGGCCGTTTCGCCCGTGAGGATGACCACGTTGCGCGCCTTGCCGACCGCCTGCAGGGCCTGCGCGGCGGCCAGCCCGGAAAGGCCGCTGCCCAGGCGCAGGTCGCTCAGCATCAGGTCGAAAACGCCCGCCTGCTGCAGCGCCTCGCGCGGGTTGGCGGCCAGCACCACCTCGTGGCCCCAGGCGGACAGCAGCGAGCGCATGGCCTCGCGCACCGGCTGCTCGTCGTCGAGCACCAGGATGCGGATGGCGCCCGCGGGCTCCGGTTCGGACGGCATGGGCATTTCGGCGACGCCGCGCGGCGCGGCCATTTCATCCAGCACCAGCGAGAAGGTGCTGCCCCTGCCAGGCGCGGTCCGCACCTCGATGCGCGAGCCCATCACGCGCGCCACGCTGGCCACCAGAGACAGGCCCAGGCCGAGCCCCCGGCTGCGGTCGCGGCCGGGATTGTCGACCTGGAAGAATTCCTCGAACACCTGCGCCTGATGCCGCGCATCGATGCCCACACCGGAGTCGCGCACCTCGATGCGCCAGCGTCCCCGGCCGGCGCGCCGTGCACAGACCAGCACCGTGCCGGAGGGCGTGTACTTGATCGCGTTGTCCACCAGGTTGCCGAGCAGCCGCGCGAGCATGCGCGCGTCGGCCCGCACCACGGCGCGCGTGGCACGCACGCGCAGCCGCAGCCCCTTGGCCGCGGCCAGCGCCGCGAAACGGCCATGCAGCGCATCGAACAGCGGCTGCAGGGGCAAGGGCTCGAGCCGCACGGGCGCCACGCCGCCGTCGAGCTGCGCGATGTCCAGCAGCGCGTCGATCGATCCGCGCAGCGCATCGACGCTGTCGCGCATGAAGCGCAGGTTCTCGGCGGTGGGCGGGCTGCGCGTGTCGAGCACGTCGACGAAGATGGCCAGCGCATGCATCGGCTGGCGCAGGTCGTGGTTGGCGGCCGCGAAGATGCGGGCGCGCTGCGCGGCCAGCTGCGCCACATGCTCGAGCTGCCGCCGCAGCGCCTCGGCCAGGCGCGCGTTCTCGAATCCGTTCTCGATGGAGCCGACGATCAGCCGGTTCTGCTTGCGCGCGTAGTGCAGCGCCGCGACCAGCTGCGACACCGCAAGGCAGCCCATGATGACCGTCACGCTGCCCGGCTCGAGCACCAGCCGCAGCGCCAGGCTCAGGAACACCGGCACGCCGAAGCACAGCGCGGCCAGCCACCACTGCGCGAGCGCGGCGATGATGACGCTGGTCGCGCCGCTCACGAAGAAGTACATCAGCAGGATGTACGCAAGATCGCCATGCGGAAAGAACAGCCACGGCGCCAGTGACCACACCAGCCCCGGGAACAGCATGCGCAGCTCCAGCCGCCGGCGCGTGCGCGCGGCCGAAGCGGCGTCGATGGCGGCCGGGTCCAGCCGATGCAGGTGCCGATGCATGTTCCATTGCATGGCGTGCACCAGCACGGCCCAGACCAGCGTGCCGCGGTCGCCGGTCAGCACGAGGAACAGGATCCAGAAGACCGCCGCGGTGACGGCCGCCGACAAGGGCGTGTCTCGCGTATCGACCACATAGGCCCGCGCCAGGCTCTGGTCGACCAGCGGATTCGCATTGGGCGCCTCGACCCAATAGTCGCGCAGCCGCTGCAGGAGCGGCCTGGAAGGGGATTCGGTGCCGGAAGGGAGTGTCGGAGGCATGGGCGGGCTGGCACCGATTCTGCGCGTTCCATGTGACCGTGCATGCGCCACCGTGCGGCCACGCGAACGCACGCCCGAGGGCATCCACCCTTGGCGCGGCGCTTGCTAAACGTTAGCGTTACAGCGGCTCCAGAAAGAAAGTCGGCGATGTACCTCACAGCCCCGGAACAGCACGCGTTGCGCGGCGTCTTCACGCTGCTGGCGCAAGACCATCGCGAGCACGAGCTGCGCGAACGATTGGGCCGGGCGCTGCTCGACCTGCTGCGCGCGGACCAGTTCGCCTCGTTCGTGTGGGATGCCGCGAGCCGCAGCTTCGGCGGTCGCGTGGCGATCAACATGGAGGCCGCCAACCTCGACCGCTACGCCCAGTGGCACCAGCACCACGACCCGATCACCTTCGTGCTGCAGTCGCGCCGCCGCGCCACGCGCGTGACCGAGGTGATGCCGCAGCGCGCGCTCATGCGCACCCCGTTCTTCAACGACTTTCTCTCGCGCGACGGCCTGCACTGGGGCATGAACCTGCATGCGTTCGACGGCGACCGCGCGCTGGGCGACCTGCGCATCTGGCGGCGCAGGGAGCGCGGCGATTTCGGCGACCACGAGAAAGCGCTGCTCGACCTGATCGAGCCGGCGTTCGCGGGAGCGTTGCAGCGGGCGCAACGGGCAGCGGCCGCCGCCGTCGCCCTTCCCCCACCGCAGGAGGCGCCAGACGCCGCCTGGTGCCTGCTGAGCGAGCGCGAGCAGCAGGTGGCGCGCTGCGTGCGCGAAGGCCTCACCGACAAGGAGATCGCGCGGCGCATGGCGGTGGGCGTGCCCACCGTGCGCACCTACCTGCGGCGCATCTTCGACAAGCTGGGCATCGAGCGCCGCGCGGCGCTCGCGGGCTGGAGCGCGCCGCCGGCCGGGCGCTGACCGCGCACGCCGGCTTCGCTTACTTCGGCGCGGGCAGGCGGCCCAGCACCCGCTCCACGGCGAGCCCCACGGCCAGCAGCTTGCGGTCGCTGCCGGCCGGGCCGTCGAGTTCCAGCCCCACGGGCAGGCCCGTCGTCGCGCCCAGGCCCGATGGCAGCTGCACGCCCGGAATGCCGGCGTTGCTGCCGGGGTCGGTGTTCTGGATCAGCGCGCCGAAGTTCTCCGGGCTGCTGGCTTCAGGCGCCGCGGCCAGCGCCACGCGCGGCACGGTCGGGAACACCAGCGCGTCGAGCCTGTTCTTCGCAAAGGTGTCGCGGTATAGCTTCTGCAGCGCGGGCCGCGCGACGCGCATCGCGTTGTCGTAGACCGGCTTCGCATCGACCGTGCCGGCGGGCGCGGGCAGCTTGCGCGGGATCACGAAGGCGTCGAAGGTGCCCTTGACGTCGGGGCTGGCGATGCCGGCCGCGAGCTGCGCGATGTCGATGCCGGTGCGGTACTTCGCCAGGTAGGCCGCCATGTCGTCGTGCGCCTCGTAGAGCGCGAGCGGAAAGCCGATCGCGCCGTTGAGCTCCATGAGCTTGGGCATCTCCACGTCCACCAGCGTGACGCCGGCGCCGCGCAGCCTGGCGAGCGCGGCGTCGGTGGCGGCGCGCGTGTCGGCATCGAGATTGGCGTAGAAGGCCTGCGCCACGCCCAACCGCACGCGCTTCAGGTCGGCGGGCCTGATCGGCGCGCCGCCGGCGATCACGCCGTCGAGCAGCGCCACGTCGGCCATCGATTGCGCCATCGGCCCGGCCGTGTCCCGCGTGTGCGAGATCGGCGCGATGCCCTGCTGCGGATAGCGGCCCATGCTCGGACGCAGCGATGCGCAGCCGTTGAACGCGCACGGAATGCGCACCGAGCCGCCGGTGTCGGTGCCGAGCGCGGCCGGCACCATGCGCGCACCGAGCGCCGCACCGTTGCCCGAAGACGAGCCGCCCGCGATGCGGCTCGCGTCGTAGGCGTTGCGCACGCCCACCTCGGGGCCGCTCTGGAACGCGGGGTTGTAGCCGGTGACGCCGAAGGCCAGCTCGTGCATGTTGGTCTTGCCCAGCACGACGGCGCCGGCCGCGCGCAGCCTGGCCACCACGGGTGCGTCGGCGCCGGGCACGAAGCCCTTGAGCGCGGGCGTGCCGGCCGTCGCGGGCAGGCCCTGCACCTGTATGTTGTCCTTGATGGCCACCGGCAGCCCCGCGAGCGGCTTGCACGCGCCGCCACGTTTGCGCAGCGCATCGGCGGCGCGCGCCTGCTTCAGCGCGCCGGCTTCGTCGAGCGCGATGAAGGCATTGAGATTCGCCCGGGCCTTGGCCTGGGCGATGTAGGCCGCGACCAGCTGCTCGCTGGTGATGGTGCCGGCGCACAACTGCTTCACGGCGTCGCTCGCGGTCAGCGTGGCGATGTCGGGCGCGGCGGCGGGCTGCTGCGCCTGCGCCGGCAGGCCGAGGCCGCCCAGGCACAGCAAGGCCAGGGCGGCGGCGGGAACGGATCTTGAAATGGACATGGCGAAGGCCTCCGACAAAAGAGGCCGCCATGCTGCGCTCGCGGGGCGCGGTTGTCTGTCATCGAAACCGATGACAGGCGGACGGGTGGGTCACCGGCTATCGGGCGCTGCTCCGCTTCAAGCGAGCGCGCGCTGAATCAGGAGCTTCTGGATGTCCGAAGTGCCTTCGTAGATCTGGCACACGCGCACGTCGCGGTAGATGCGCTCCAGCGGAAAGTCGTTCACGTAGCCGTAGCCGCCCAGCGTCTGGATGGCGGCGCTGCACACGCGCTCGGCCATCTCGCTGGCGAACAGCTTGGCCATGGCCGCTTCCTTCAGGCAGGGGCGGCCGGCGTCGCGCAGGGCGGCGGCATGCCAGATCAGCTGGCGCGCGGCCTCGAGTTGCGTTGCGCACTCGGCGAGGCGGAAACCCACGGCCTGCTGGTCGAAGATCGAGCCGCCAAAGGCCTGGCGTTCCTTGGCATAGGCCAGCGCCACGTCGAAGGCGCTGCGCGCCATGCCCACGCTTTGCGCGGCAATGCCGATGCGGCCGCCTTCCAGCGCGCCGAGGGCGATCTTGTAGCCCTCGCCTTCGGCGCCGATGAGGTTTTCCACCGGGATGCGGCAACCGTCGAAATTGATCTGCGCGGTGTCGCTGCTGTGCTGGCCCAGCTTGTCCTCCAGGCGCGCGACGTTGTAGCCGGGCGCGTCGGTCGGCACGAGGAATGCGCTCATGCCGCGCTTGCCCGCGCCCTTGTCGGTCACCGCGATCACGATGGCCACCTGGCCGTTCTTGCCGCTGGTGATGAACTGCTTGACGCCGTCGATCACGTAGGCGTCGCCGTCCTTGCGCGCGGTGGTGCGCAGGCTCGACGCATCGCTGCCGGCCTGCGGCTCGGTGAGGCAGAAGGCGCCGAGCATCTTCCCCTGCGCGAGCGGCTCGAGCCACTGCTTCTTCTGCTGCGCGTTGCCGTAGCGCATGAGGATGGCATTGACGGGGCAGTTGGTCACGCTGATGGCGGTGCTGGTGCCGCCGTCGCCGGCCGCGATTTCTTCCAGCACCAGCGCCAGCGTGAGGTAGTCGAGGCCGGCGCCGCCATGCTCCTCGGGCACGCAGATGCCGTAGGCGCCCAGCGCCGCGAGGCCCTGGTGCGCTTCCTTCGGAAAGCTGTGCTCGCGGTCCCACTTCGGGGCGTTGGGCCAGAGTTCGGCTTGCGAGAAATCGCGCACCGCGTCGCGAATGGCTTCCTGGTCTGCGTTGAGCAGCATGGCGTTGTCTCCGGTTTTCTTCTCTTGTCTGTCTGTCTGTCTGGCTGGCTTACTTGCCGGCGCCCAGGTCCATGATCAGGCGCGCTGCCATGTACAGGCGGCGCGGAATGGCGCTGATATCGACGTACTCGGCCTTGTCGCTGTGGTAGCCGAAGCCGGGCAGGCCCAGGCTTTCGATCACGGGCTTGCCGGAGAGCGCCGCGTAGGCCGCGTCGGTGCCGCCGCCGGTGCGTTCTTCCACGCCCAGCGTGCCGCCGGCTTCCTTGTAGTACGCCACGGCCTTGTCGACCAGCTTCTTGCCGCCTTCGCCGGCGTTGAAGGCCGGGCGGCCGCGCGTGACGATCACCTTGACGTCGGCCTCGGGCAACTTCTTCTGCTGCGCGCGCTCTTCCAGCGTCTTCATGGCGGCGTCGAAGTCTTCGTTGCGCGCATAGCGCACGTCGGCGTTCAGGGTGGCGGTGGCCGGGATGATGTTCGACACGTTGCCGGCCTTGGCGATGGTCCAGTTGAAGCGCAGGTTCTTCGACTTGTCGTCGATGTTCATGGTGCGCAGCACGAGGTCGGATGCCTCGACCAGCGCGTTCACGCCCAGCTCGGGCGCGGCGCCGGCATGCGATGCTTTGCCCGTGATGTTGACCTGCACGTAGGCGATGCCCGAGGTGCCGAGCGACAGCTTCTCGTCGCCGGCGCTGGTGGGCTCGAAGGAGAGCACGTAGTCGGCCAGCTTGGCTTCTTCCTGGATCAGGTCGCGCGAGCCGAAGGAGCCTTTTTCCTCGTCGGTGTTGAACAGCACGGTGATGGTGCCGTAGTCGCGCACGCCGTAGTCCTTCAGCAGCTTGAGCGTGTGCAGGATCACGGCGTTGCCGCCCTTGTCGTCGGCGATGCCGGGGCCGTAGGCCTTGTCGCCTTCGACGCGGAACGGCGCCTTGGCCAGGATGCCCTTCAGGTACACGGTGTCCATGTGCGACAGCAGCAGCAGGTTCTTGCCGCCGCGGCCCTTGATCTTGCCGACGATGTTGTCGCCGACCACGATGCCTGCCGACTTGCTGCGCGTGACGGTGAAGCCCAGGTTCTTGAGTTCGCCTTCGAGGTAGTTGCCGGCGGCGGCAATGCCTTCGGCGTCCCCGGTGCCGGTTTCGATGTTGACGAGCTTTTCGAGCGTCTTGATCACCGCGGGCTGCTCGTCGGTGGCAGCCTGGAACAGCACGTTGTCGCGCTTCTGGGCCCAGCTGGCGGCGGGCGCCAGGAAAGCGGTGGCCAGCAAGGCGGCAAGGGCGGTACGGTGGATGGATGGGCGCATGAAATCTCCTGCTCTACGCATTTATTTGAATATCTGGATGAAAAAAAGCCGGGAGCGCCCGTTACCGGACGCTCCCAGCCCGGCTCTTATAGCAATTCGAGTGCCACGGCGGTACCCTCGCCGCCCCCGATGCACAGCGTGGCCACGCCGCGCTTCTTGCCGCGCGCCTTCAGCGCGTGGATGAGCGTGACCATGATGCGCGCGCCGCTGGCACCGATCGGGTGGCCCAGCGCGCAGGCGCCGCCGTGCACGTTGACGATTTCGTGCGACACGTCGAGCTCGTGCATCAGCGCCATCGGCACCACGGCGAAGGCTTCGTTCACTTCCCACAGGTCGACGTCCTTCACGGCCCAGCCGGTCTTCTTGAACAGCTTGGCGACGGCGCCGACCGGCGCCGTGGAGAACCACTCGGGCTGCTGCGCGTGCGTGGCATGGCCGACGATGCGGGCGATGGGCCGGGCGCCGATCTTCTTCGCGTGCGACTCGGTCATCATGACCAGCGCGGCGGCGCCGTCGTTGATGGACGAGCTCGACGCGGCGGTGATGGTGCCGTTCTCTTTCTTGAACGCGGGCTTGAGCGTGGGGATCTTGTCGAGCTTGACCTTGCCGGGGCCTTCGTCGACCGAGATCACCGTGTCGCCGCCGCGGCCCTTGACCGTGACGGGCACGATCTCGTCCTTGAACAGGCCGGTTTCGGTGGCCTTCTTGGCGCGTTCGACGCTGGCGATGGCGAAGGCGTCCTGCTGTTCGCGCGTGAACTTGTACTTGGCGGCGCAGTCCTCGCCGAAGGTGCCCATCGAGCGGCCCGGCTGGTAGGCGTCTTCCAGGCCGTCGAGCATCATGTGGTCGAAGATGCGGTCGTGGCCCATGCGGTAGCCGCCGCGGCCCTTGAGCATGAGGTAGGGCGCGTTGGTCATGCTTTCCATGCCGCCCGCCACGATCACGTCGTGCGTGCCGGCCAGCAGCAGGTCGTGCGACAGCATCGCGGCCTTCATGGCCGAGCCGCACATCTTGCTGAGCGTGACGGCGCCCGCGCTGTCGGGCAGGCCGCCCTTGTAGGCCGCCTGGCGCGCCGGCGCCTGGCCCTGGCCGGCCATCAGGCAGTTGCCGAACAGAACTTCGCCCACGCTGTCGGGCGCGATGCCGGCGCGCTCGACGGCGGCCTTGATGGCGGCGCCGCCCAGGTCGTGCGCGGAGAGCGACGAGAAGTCGCCCTGGAAGCTGCCCATGGGGGTGCGGGCAAGGCCGACGATGACGATGGATTCGGACATGGTGAGGTCTCCTTCAGGAATGATGCGAAAGCGAAAAAATCTGGGTGGCCGGTCGGGTCTCAGAAGTGCGTCGCGTGCCCTTCGTGCTGGAAGCGCTGCGACTCTTCGTAAGGGAACACATCGAGCATCTGCCCGGCCTGGATGCGTTCCTTGTGGTGCTGCCAGAAGGCGGCGTCGAGCAGGTCGGCGTGGTGGGCCATGAAGGCCTCGCGCACGTCCTTGTTGCCCAGCAGGAAGGGCTCGAAGGTCTCGGGGAACACGTCCTTCGGGCCGACCGAATACCAGACTTCGCCGCTCATCTCTTCTTCCTCGTTGCGCGGCGTGGGCACCTTGCGGAACTTGCAGTCGGTGACGTATTCGATCTCGTCGTAGTCGTAGAACACCACCTTGCCGCCGCGCGTGACGCCGAAGTTCTTCCACAGCATGTCGCCGGGAAAGATGTTGGCCGCGACCATGTCCTTGATGGCATTGCCGTACTCCACCACCGCATGCTCGAGCTGGTCCTTGGCGCGCCTGGCGTGGGCCGGGCTCTCGGGGTGGGCCAGGGTGTCGAAGGCTTCCTGCAGGTAAATGTTCAGCGGGATCATGCGGCGCTCGATGTAGACGTGCTTGACCACCAGCTCCATTTCCCCGTTGCCGTCGCGGTCGCCGATCTCGAGCTGGCTGGGCGCGAACTTGCGGATTTCCTCGATCAGCCCGGGCTCGAAGCGGTCGAGCGGAAAACCCACGTCGCTGTACTCCAGCGTGTCGGCCATGCGGCCCACGCGGTCGTGCTGTTTCACGAGCATGTACTTGCCCTTGATCTGCTCGCGCGTGGTGTCCTTCTGCGGCGGATAGAAGTCCTTGATGACCTTGAACACGAACGGAAACGACGGCAGGTCGAACACCAGCATCACCATGCCCTTGATGCCGGGCGCGATGCGGAAACGGTCGCTCGAGTAGTTCAGGTGCGAGAGGAAGTCGCGGTAGAACAGCGTCTTGCCCTGCTTGGCGAGGCCGAGCGCGTTGTAGATCTCGGCGCGCGGCTTGCGCGGCATGAGCGAGCGCAAAAATTGCACCCAAGCCGAGGGCACTTCCATGTCGACCATGAAGTACGCGCGCGCGAAGCTGAAGAGCATCTGCAGGTCGTCTTCGCCGAACAGGGCCGCGTCGATGTAGAACCTGCCGCGGCTGTCGTGCAGTATGGGCAGCGAGAACGGGATCTCGGCGAAGCCGTTCATGATCTTGCCGACCACGTACGCGCCCTTGTTGCGAAAGAACAGGCCCGACAGCACCTGCAGCTGGAAGTTGGCGCGCAGCTTGACCTGGTGGAAGCGGTTCAGGATGACGTGCGCCACGCGCTCCGCGTCGCGCCGCTTGTCGGCGAAGCTGCCGAGCAGCGAGAAGTCGTCGAGCATCTGCTCGACGGTGTCGGCCAGCGTGTCGGGCGACGGGTAGTAGGGGCGATAGGTGGGCGCGCCGCGCGGCTCGATGTACTCGGTGCTGATGGCCGGGCGCACGAAGATGAAGTCGTTCTGGAAGTACGCGCGGTGCAGGATCTTGGTGGTCACCGAGTTGAAGAAGCTCTCGGCCAGCTCGGGCTGGTGGTGGTCCACCAGCAGCCCGATGTAGTGCAGCTTGACCTGATGCCACACGTCCATGGGCTGATCGCCGGCCTTGAACTCTTTTTCGAGCCGGGCCACGGCCTCGCTCACGCGCAGGTCGTAGAACTCGATGCGCTCGCGCTGCGCCCGCTGCTGGCCGTGCCAGTCGGCGGTTTCGAAGCGGTGCTTGGCACGCGCCGACTCGGCCCGGAACAACCGGTAGTGCCGGTTGAAGCCGTCCATCATCGCCTTCGCGACGTCATAGGCCAGCGGCGAATCGAGACGCTGCGGGAACATGGCGGGACGGACGGGAAAAAGACGTCGGCGCTGCCGCCGCTCAGGTGCCGGCCGTGCCGCCCGCCTCGGGCTGCGGCGCTGCCGCGAGCGACTGCACCGATGCTGCGCCGGGCTTGCCCCACTTGTAGCGGATGCGCTGCACCGCGGCCTTGTAGACGCCCTCCAGCGGCTGGGTGCCGTCGACGCTCAGGCCGAGGTCCTGCAGCAGGCCGTCGTGCACGCCGAAGGTCCAGCCGTGGATCTTGACCTTCTGGCCGCGCGCCCAGGCATCGACCATGACGGTGCTGACGGCCACGTTGACCACCTGCTCGGCCACGTTGAGCTCGCACAGCGCGTCGACGCGCGCTTCCTCGTCGGGCAGGCTCTCGAGCATCACGTGGTGGCGGTCGCGCACGTCCTGGATGTGGCGGATCCAGTTGTCGGCCAGGCCGATGCGCTTGCCGCTGAGCGCGGCCTTGACGCCCGCGCAGCCATAGTGGCCCACCACCATGATGTGCTCGACCTTCAGGTGCTCGACCGCGAACTGGATCGCCGAGAGCGCGTTGAGGTCGGAGTGCACCACGATGTTGGCCACGTTGCGGTGCACGAACACTTCGCCAGGCTCCAGGCCGGTGATCTGGTTGGCGGGCACACGGCTGTCGGAACAGCCGATCCACATGTAACGCGGTGTCTGCTGCTTGACCAGGCTGGTGAAGAAACCGGGGCGGTCGCGCTCCATCTGGGCGGACCAGGCACGGTTGTGGGCGAAGAGGTCGTCGAGGGTGTCGGATTTTTCGGACATAGTCAGCTATTGTCGATGAGTCGTGTGTTTTCAGGCCTTGGCGGCCTTTTGCGCCCTGGCCAGCGTGGCGCGCCCCTTCTTCTCGTGCTCGCGGACTTCCGCGAGGTTGGCCTGCAGCTCGGCCAGCTGCGCCTCTAGCTGGGCCCGATGGCTGCCCAGCACGCCGAGAAATTTTTCCAGCTGCGGCACGGTGTCGCGCGGGCTGTCGTACATGTCGAGGATGTCCTTGGCCTCCGTCAGGCTCAGGCCCAGGCGCTTGGCGCGCAGCGTGAGCGTGAGCCGGGCGCGGTCGCGCGCGCTGTAGATGCGCTGCAGCCCGGCGCGCTCCGGCGTGAGCAGGCCCATGTCCTCGTAGAAGCGGATGGCCCGCGTCGTGAGGTCGAATTCCTTCGCGAGCTGGCTGATGGTGAAGGTTTGCGCAGGCATGACGACGGTGGTGGCAAAAGGAACGCCGGAAGGAAGGTTACCGGGGCGACAGCAGGTTTGCGCCGCGATCCATACAATGGTGCACCCATTCCATGACGTTTACGTAAACGTCAATCTTACATGAACCTCCTCGAACGCGAACTCCACTACCCCTTGGGCGATACGCTGCCCCAGCCCGGCGAAGCCATGGAAGTGGCGCCCGGCGTGCGCTGGATCCGCATGCGGCTGCCCTTCGCGCTCGACCACATCAACCTCTGGCTGCTGCGCGACACCATCGACGGCGTGGCCGGCTGGACGGTGGTCGACTGCTGCATCGCCCACGACGAGGCCCGCGCGCAATGGGAACAGATCTTCGAGACGCAGCTGCAGGGCCTGCCGATCCTGCGCGTCATCGTGACCCACATGCACCCCGACCACATCGGCCTGGCCCACTGGCTCTGCGAGCGCTGGAATGCGCCGCTGTGGATCAGCTCGACCGACTACCACGTGGCGCGCGTGCTCAGCACCGCCGGCGACACGCTGGCTGGCGGCGAGCAGGCGGCGCGCTTCTTCGCCTCGCACGGCCTGACGGACCCTGAATCCATCGCCAAGATCCGAGCGCGCACCAACTACTACGCGAACATGGTGCCCTCGGTGCCCGACAGCTTCGTGCGCATGCTCGACGGCGATATGGTGACCATCGACGGCCACGCATGGCGCTGCATCAGCGGCTACGGCCACGCGCCGGAGCACATCGCGCTGTACTGCGACGAACTCAAGCTGCTGCTGGGCGGCGACATGATGCTGCCGCGCATCTCCACCAACGTGAGCGTGCACGCGGGCGAGCCCGAAGCCAATTCGCTGCGCCTGTTTTTGGACAGCATCGACCGGTTCAAGGCGCTGCCCGCCGACACGCTGGGCCTGCCCTCGCACGGCAAGCCATTCACCGGCATCCACCGCCGCGTCGACCAGTTGCAGGAGCACCACCGCGACCGCCTGGCCGAACTGCTCGAGGCCTGCGTGGCGCGCCCGCTCACCGCGGCCGAAGGCCTGCCGATCCTGTTCAAGCGCGAACTCGACCTGCACCAGATGACCTTTGCCATGGGCGAGACCGTGGCCCACCTGCACCTGCTGTGGTTCTCGGGACAAGTCAAGCGCGAGCTGGGCAAGGACGGCATCTACCGCTTCGGCGCGAAGGCGGGCGCCGCCTGAGGAAATGGCCGGCGATTTAGACTCGCCGGATGAACGACGACACGCTGGCTGAGCTGCGCGCGGGCCGGCTGGCAGGCGCAAGAAGAATCGACCTCTCGTGCGGACTCAACGAGTTTCCGCGCGAGGTCTTCGAGCTTGCCGATTCGCTGGAAGTGCTGAACCTGTCGGGCAATGCGCTCGATGTCCTGCCCGACGACCTGCACCGGCTGCACAGGCTGCGCGTGCTCTTCTGCTCCGACAACCGCTTCACCGAACTGCCCGAAGCCATCGGTAGGTGCCAGGGCCTCGACATCGTGGGCTTCAAGGCCAACGCGATTCGCAGCGTGCCGGCCGCCGCGCTGCCGCCTTCGCTGCGCTGGCTGATCCTCACCGACAACCAGATCGAGGAACTCCCCGAAACGCTCGGCGCATGCACCCGCATGCAGAAGCTGATGCTGGCGGGCAACCGCCTGCGCGCGCTGCCGCCTTCGATGGCCGGGCTCGAGCGGCTCGAACTGCTGCGCATTTCGGCCAACCGCTTCGAGACGCTGCCCGCATGGTTGCCCACGCTGCCGCGCCTGTCGTGGCTCGCTTGCGCGGGCAACCCCTTCGACACGCAGGCCGAGGACGCCGCCATCGCCGCGAAGTCGGTGCCGCACGTCGACTGGCATGAACTGACGCTGGGCAAAAAACTCGGCGAAGGCGCGTCGGGCGTGATCCACCAGGCGACGCTCGGCGCATCGCAACAGGTGGCGGTCAAGCTCTTCAAGGGCGCGGTCACCAGCGACGGCTGGCCGCACAGCGAAATGGCCGCCTGCATCGGCGCCGGTGCGCACCCCACGTTGATCGCCGCGCAAAGCCGCATCGACGGACATCCCCAAGGCACCGAAGGCCTGGTGATGGGGCTGGTCGATCCCAGCTTCACCACGCTCGCCGGGCCGCCGAGCCTGGCCTCGTGCACGCGCGACGTCTATGGGGACGATGCCCGCTGGCCCGCTGCCGTCGCCTTGCGTATCGCGCGGGACATCGCCTCGGCCATGCAGCACCTGCATGCGCGCGGCATTCTTCACGGCGACCTGTATGCGCACAACATCCTGCGCAGCCCCGAAGGCGACGGCCGGCTCGGCGACTTCGGCGCCGCCTGGATGACCGGCGCGCTCGACGAGTCACAGGCACGTGCGTTCCAGGCACTGGAAATGCGCGCCTTCGGCTGCCTGCTGGAAGAACTGCTCGAGCGCTGCACCGACGCCGCGCCGGCATCGGTGGGCGCCTTCAAGGACCGCTGCCTGCAGCCCGTTCCCGCCGCGCGCCCGTCGTTCGCCGAAGCACTGGCGCTGCTACAGGAAGAACTGCCCGCATGACCCGCCGGCGCCCGCCGAAACTGCCGCTTCCCACGCGCGACGGCGTGGGCCCCAGTTGCGTGGGCCTGCCCTACGGCCCATGGCCGACCATCGCCGAATTCCTGATCGAGCGCTTTCCCGCCATCACGCGCGAGGCCTGGCTCGAGCGCATCGCGGCGAATGACGTGATCGACGAGCACCACGTGCCCGTGACGGCCGAGCGCCGCTACCAATCGCCGCTGCGCGTGTACTACTACCGCTCGCTCGACAACGAGGTGCACATTCCGTTCGAGGAACAGGTGGTGTTCCGGGACGACCAGTTGCTGGTGGTCGACAAGCCCCCGTTCCTGCCGGTCACGCCCACCGGCAAATACCTGCAGCAAAGCCTGCTGGTGCGGCTCAAGCGCAAGCTCGAGCTCGACGACCTGGTGCCGCTGCACCGCATCGACCGCAGCACCTCGGGGCTGGTGCTGTTCTCGGTGCGGCCTGAAACACGCGGCGCCTACCAGGCGATGTTCCCCGAGCGACGCATCGACAAGCACTACGAAGCGGTGGTGCCCTGGCAGGACGGCGTTTCGTCGGTGCCAGCCACCTACCGCAGCCGGCTGGTCGACGACGAGCATTTCATGCGCGTGCGCGAGGAGCCCGGCGAGCCCAACTCCGAGACGCACATCGAACTGCTGGCGGCTCAGGGCGGCCATGCGCTGCTCAAGCTCTCGCCAGTCACCGGCCGCAAGCACCAGCTGCGCGTGCACTGCCAGGCGCTGGGCATGCCGATCGTCAACGACCCGATCTACCCCGTGCTGCTGCCCGAGAACACCGACGACTTCGACAAGCCGCTGCAACTGCTGGCCAAGTCGGTGGCCTTCATCGATCCGATCACCGGCGAGCAGCGCCGCTTCACCAGCCCCCGGAGCCTGTCGCTGGCACCAAGGTGACGCGGCGCGGGCCCGGTGCGCACTAAGCTCGTTTCCTGAAAATCTTTCATTCAGGAGACAACCGCACCATGGACACCACCCAACTCTTCTCGCTGAAGGGCCGCACCGCGCTGATCACCGGCGGCTCGCGCGGCATCGGCCGCATGATCGCCGAGGGCTTCCTGGCCCAGGGCGCGCGCGTGTACATCTCGGCGCGCAAGGCCGCGGCCTGCGACCAGACGGCGAAGGAGCTTTCGGCCTTCGGCCACTGCGTGTCGCTGCCGGCGGACGTGTCGACGGTGGAAGGCGCGCAGAAGCTGGTCGAGGCCTATGCGAAGCACGAAGGCTCGCTCGACATCCTCGTGAACAACGCCGGCGCGGCCTGGGGCGCGCCCTACGCGGAGTTCCCGGAAAGCGGCTGGGACAAGGTGGTGGACCTGAACCTCAAGACGCCCTTCTTCCTGACCCAGGCGCTCACGCCGATGCTCAAGAAGGCCGCGACGGACCACCTCGCGAAGGTGATCAACATCGCCTCGATCGACGGCATTTCCGTCAACCCGCAGGAAACCTACTCGTACGCGGCCAGCAAGGCCGGCCTCATCCAGCTCACGCGACGCATGGCGCTGCGGCTGGCGCAGGAGCGCATCGTGGTGAGCGCGATCGCGCCCGGCGCCTTCGCCTCGGACATGAACAAGGATGCGCGCGACCACGGCGACGAGGTCAAGGGCCGCATTCCGGCCGGACGCATCGGCGTGCCGGAAGACATGGCCGGCGCGGCCATCTACCTGGCCTCGCGCGCGGGCGACTACGTGATGGGTTCGACGCTGGTGGTGGACGGCGGCGTCACGCACGCGCGTTGACGCCATTCCCCGGGCAAGGCCTCAGGACCAGCGGGGAACCGCTTCGTCCTTGAGCTGCCGGCGCAGCTGGTCGTAGTCGGGCACCACGCTCTCGACCGTTTCCCAGAAGCGGTGCGAATGGTCCATCACGCGCAGGTGGGCCAGTTCGTGCGCGACCACGTAGTCGATCACCGGCATGCGGAAATGAATCAGCCGCCAATTGAGCCGGATCGACCCGTCGGCGCTCGCGCTGCCCCAGCGCGTGGCGGCGTTCGACAGCGACAGTTTCTGCCAGCGCACGCCCAAGAGCGGCGCGAAGTGGTCGAGCCGCTCGATGAAGAGCTTGCGCGCCTGTCGCGTGAGCCAAGCCTGCGCAGCGTCGCGGATCTGCGAAGGCTCGGCGTTCTGCGCCACCGCCAGGCGCAGCACGCGCGGCCCGTCGCCTTCCTTGTCGTCGAGCGTGCCGCCGACACTGGCAAAGCCGTGCTTCGGGTCGAGCCGAATCACCACCGGCTCGCCCAGGAACGGAAACTCCGCGCCGTCGCGCCACTCGATGCGCGTGGCCTCGACGCGCGCATGGCGCTGCTGCGTCTCGGCCAGCTTGCGCAGGATCCAGTCTGACTTCTCGCGGATGGCTGCATCGACATCGCGCAGCGCCACCCAGCGCGGCGCGCGCACCGACAGGCCCTCGGCGCCGACGAGGAAGCCGATGGTCTTGCGGTTGCCGCGCTTGAATTCATAAGCCACCCGCGCCGAGCCGAGCACGATCTCGCGCGTGGCCTGCGGATGCGCGAAGCTGGCGAGCGTCAGGGTGTCGGCCAGTGGCACGGCCGGGGGCGCAGGCACCAGGTCGCGCGGCGCCACGAACGCAGGCGGCGCGGCGGGAACGACGGGCGTAGGCGCGGCCACGGGGCCGGCGGGCTTCTTCGCTCGGCGCGGCGGCTTGGGTGCCGGCGCGCGGGGGGCGAACTCGCTCCCCAGTCCCTCGAACAGGTCCAGCGTGAACCGCAGCAAGCCCCCCATGGCGGGTTCTCTTTCGTTCAGCTCGTCGCTTCTTGCTGCAGCTGCGGCGGGCTGTCGCGATAGGCCTCGGGGTCGAGGCGGCGCATCTCGGCCTCGATCCAGGCTTCGACTTCGCGCATCAGCTCGTCGGGCTTGCGGCCGACGCTCGAGATGGCCGGGCCGATGGACACGTCGACCACGCCCGGACGCTTGATGAAGGCCTTGCGCGGCCACACCTTGGCCGAGGTGACGGCGATGGGAATCACCGGCACGCCGGTCTCGCAGGCCAGGCGCGTGCCGCCGCTCTTGTAGGTGCCCTTCTGGCCGCGCGGAATGCGCGTGCCTTCGGGGAACATGATGATCCAGATGCCCTGCGCCAGCAGCTTGCGGCCCTGGTTCACCACCTTGTTGAAAGCCTGCGCGCGCTGGCTGCGGTCGATGTGGATCATGTCCAGCCGCGCCATCGCCCAGCCGAAGAACGGGATGTAGATCAGCTCTTTCTTGAACACGTAGGCCAGCGGATGCGGCATCAGCGTGGGCATCAGGAAGGTCTCGAGCGTGGACTGGTGCTTGACCAGCAGGATCGCGCCGGCGAGCTTGTCGGTCGGCAGGTTCTCCATGCCGGTCACGCGCGTCTTGATGCCCAGCAGCACGCGCGCGCCGCCAATGGCCCAGCCGAGCCAGCGCTCCGCCATCCAGTAGAGCGGAATGCCGCGCTTCCAGAGCGAGCTGACGCACATGATGATGCCCCAGGGAATCACGGTGACGAGCATCCACAGCGCGTGGAGAACGGAACGGAAAAACGCCATCAGACAGTCACCTGCAACGCGGCCCGCGCTTCGCGCGCGAGCAGAAAATCGACAAAGGCGGCGAGGTCGGTGTGGACCACCGTGTTCGCCGGGTATTCGGAAGGCAGCGGATCGACGCCGCGGCAGGCCGCGCCCATGCCCGTGAGCAGAAGGTGCGGCTCGCAGCCGGCGGCCGCGCCGGCCTGGAGATCGCGCAGGCTGTCGCCCGCGGTCGGGATGCCCTTCAGATCGATGCCGTAGCGGTCGCCGATCTGCAGGAAAAGACCCGGTTTCGGCTTGCGGCAGTCGCAGTCTTCGTCGGGGCTGTGCGGGCAATAGAACACCGCGTCGATCCTGCCGCCCACCGCCGCGAGCATCTTGTGCATCTTGGCGTGCATGGCATTGAGCGAGGCCATGTCGAACAGCCCCCGGCCCAGGCCCGACTGGTTCGACGCGATCACCACGTGCCAGCCCGCATGGTTGAGCCGCGCCACGGCCTCCAGCGCGCCGGGCAGCGGCGTCCACTCGATGTCGCTCTTGACGAAGTCTTCGCGGTGCACGTTGATCGTGCCGTTGCGGTCGAGGATGACGAGTTTCATGAATGCACTCCCGCTTCGATGCGACGCCGTTCGATCCAGTCGCCAATTTGCGCCACCGGGTATTTCGCCGCATCCAGCAACGCGGCGCGCTCGCGCAAGACCACCGGCGACACCAGCTCGAGCCTGAGCAACTCGCGCACGAAATCGGCGTCTTTCTCGCGTCCCGCCACGCACTTGGACAACGTCAGGTCGTGCAGCTCCGGACACACCACCGTCAGCTCACCGACATAGTGAAGGCTGGCGCGCTGCATCCAGTCGACCGGCATCACCGCCGTTTCCGGGCCCACGCCGTCCGCGTGATAGCCGAAGGTGTCGTCGAAGCTCGACAACGCGCCGATGGCGCCGTCGATCAGGTCCGACTTCTCGGGATGCAGCGCCGGATAGAGATCGAGTTCGCGCGAAACCAGCAGGCTCTGCGGCGCATCCGGCAACAGGAAGAGCAGCGCCTGGCTGCCGATCACGACAAACGACTGCTCCTGCGCAATCGCCGCCGCCGCGCGCAGCACATGTTCCGCTTCGCTACGCTGCATGTGCGCCTTGCCGCGCCGCACGCAGGAGTTCGCCGCGTTCGCGCTGCGTCATGAGGACGCCGACGGGAGAAACATTGCGCAGCGCCACGGCGTGGTCGTCGGTGCCGCAAGCAGCGGCCTCGATGGCATCGACACCCGCCGCCAGCATGGCCCGCCACTCGTTCCAGTAGGCGTCGGACCGGGTCGCTCCGGCCTGCGCCTGCCATCGTTCGAGCGTTGCCGAAACATCCGCGATCCGCCCCGGATCGGCGCGCAGTCGCGATACCGCCAGGCGGTGCGCCTGGAGCAGGAAATCGTCGATCTGTTGTTGCCGGTTCATGGGGCGAATTATCGAGCGCGGGAACTCAGACAGCCAGCCGCTCGAGCTGCGCCACCCGGTTCATCGCGGCGTGCAGCGACATCAGCAGGCCCAGCCGGTTCAACCGCAGGTCGGCCTGTTCGGCGTTGACCATCACGCCGTCGAAGAAGGCGTCGACCGGCTCGCGCAGCGCGGCCAGCGTCTGCAGCGAGGCGGTGTAGTCGCCGGCTTCGAACTGCGCGTTGGCGGCGGGCACGACCTGCGCCATGGCCGCGTGAAGCGCCTTCTCAGCGGGCTCCTGCAGCAGCAGTTCGCTGACGTGCGCGTCGGCCTCGGGGGCCTTCTTGAGGATGTTGCCGATGCGCTTGTTCGCGGCGGCCAGGGCGGCGGCGGCGGGCAAGGCGGCAAAGGCGCGCACCGCGGCCAGCAGCTTGGGCACTTCGCCAAGGCGCTGCGGGCGCGGTGCCAGCACGGCATCGACCTCTTGCGCGCTGGCGCCCTGCTCGCGCAGGCTGCCGGCAAGGCGATCGAGGATGAAGTCCTGCAGCTCGACCGTGGCCTTGCTGCTCTCGAAGCCGGGAATATCCTTGAACTGCGCGGCGGCGTCCTGCAACAGGGCATCGAGCCCCAGCGGCAGGTCTTTTTCGATCAGCATGCGGATCACGCCGAGCGCATGGCGGCGCAGCGCGAACGGGTCGCGGTCGCCGGTGGGCAGGTTGCCGATGCCGAACATGCCGACCAGCGTTTCCAGCTTGTCGGCCAGCGCGACCACCAGGCCCACGCTGTTGCGCGGCAGCTCGTCGCCGGCAAAGCGCGGCTTGTAGTGGTCTTCGATGGCGTCGGCCACCGCCACATCGAGCCCGTCATGCAGCGCGTAATAGCGGCCCATGGTGCCCTGCAGCTCGGGGAACTCGCCGACCATGTCCGTCACGAGGTCGGCCTTGGCCAGTTGCGCGGCCTGGGTGGCTTGCGCGGCCAGCGCCGAATCGCCCAGCTTTTGCGCGATGCCGCGCGCGATGCGCATCACGCGCTCCACGCGCTCGCCCTGCGTGCCCAGCTTGTTGTGATAGACCACCTTGCCCAGCGATTCGACGCGCGAGGCCAGCGATTTCTTGCGGTCCTGGTCGAAGAAGAACTTGGCGTCGGCCAGGCGCGGGCGCACCACGCGCTCGTTGCCTTCGATCACCGCGCTCGCGTCGGCGGGGCTGATGTTGCTGACGACCAGGAACTTGTTGGTGAGCTTGCTCGATGCGTCGAGCAGCGGGAAGTACTTCTGGTTGGCCTTCATCGTGAGGATCAGGCATTCCTGCGGCACTTCGAGGAACTCGCGCTCGAAGCTGCAGACCAGCACGTTGGGGCGCTCGACCAGCGCGGTCACTTCGTCGAGCAGCGCGTCGTCGTGGATGGGCACCGAGCCGCCGCCGACCTTCACTGCCGCGGCGGCCAGCTGGCGCGCGATTTCGGCGCGGCGGGCCTCGAAGCCGGCAATGACGGCGCCTTCTTCCTGCAGCTGCAGCGCGTAGCTGTCGGCGTTGCGCAGCACGACCGGATCGACCGCCGCCTCGAAGCGGTGGCCGTGGGTGTCGCGGCCGGCCTTCAGGCCCAGCGCCTCGATGGGCACCACGGTGTCGCCGTGCAGCGCCACCAGGCCGTGCGCCGGGCGCACGAAGCTCACGCTGCTCCAGCCCGGCAGCTCGCAGCCGCTTTCGAGCTGGTAGCTCATGACCTTGGGAATCGGCAGCTTGGCGATGGCCTCGGCCAGCGCCTTCTGCAGGCCTTCGGCCAGCGTGGCGCCCTTGGCGGTGCTTTCGTAGAACAGGGCTTCGGCCTTGCCGTCCATCGCGCGCTTGAGACCGGGCACGGCCGAGGCGTCGGCGCCCAGCGCACCCAGGCGCTTGAGCAGCGCGGGCGTGGGCTGGCCGGAGGCGTCGAGGCCCACGGCCACGGGCATGAGCTTTTGCGACACGGCCTTGTCGGCGGCGCGCTCCGCCACGTGCGTGAGGTGCGCGGCCAGGCGGCGCGGCGAGGCGTACGGCGTGAGCACCGAGCCGGCATCGGCCAGGCCTTGCGCCACCAGTTGGTCGCGCAGCACGCCCGCAAAGGCGTCGCCGAGCTTTTTCAGCGCCTTGGGCGGCAGTTCTTCGACAAACAGTTCAACCAGCAGGGGATTCTTCGTCATGGGAGTCGTCATGGCTCAGGCCGCCTTCTTCGGTGGCATTTGCGCGACCCATTCGCGCGGGGCCATCGGAAAGCCGAGCCGCTCGCGGCTGTCGTAGTAGCTCTGCGCGACGCTGCGCGCGAGATTGCGGATGCGGCCGATGTAGGCCGCGCGTTCGGTCACGCTGATCGCGCCGCGCGCGTCGAGCAGGTTGAAGCTGTGCGCGGCTTTCAGCACCTGCTCGTAGGCCGGCAGCGCGAGCTGCTCGGTCATGAGGTGCTTGGCCTGCTTTTCGTGCGCGTTGAAGGCGGTGAAGAGGAACTCGGCGTCGCTGTGCTCGAAGTTGTAGGTCGACTGCTCGACCTCGTTCTGCTTGTAGACGTCGCCGTAGCTCAGGCCCTCGGTCCAGGTCAGGTTGTAGACGTTGTCCACGCCCTGCAGGTACATGGCCAGGCGCTCCAGGCCGTAGGTGATTTCGCCGGTGATCGGCTTGCAATCGATGCCGCCGACCTGCTGGAAATAGGTGAATTGCGTCACTTCCATGCCGTTGAGCCAGACTTCCCAGCCCAGGCCCCAGGCGCCGAGCGTGGGGTTTTCCCAATCGTCCTCGACGAAGCGGATGTCGTTCTTCTTCAGGTCGAACCCCAGGGCCTCGAGGCTGCCGAGGTAGAGCTCGAGGATGTTGGAGGGCGCGGGCTTCAGCACGACCTGGTATTGGTAGTAGTGCTGCAGGCGGTTGGGGTTCTCGCCGTAGCGGCCGTCCTTGGGGCGGCGGCTGGGCTGCACATAGGCGGCTTTCCAGGGTTCCGGGCCGAGGGCGCGCAGGAAGGTGGCGGTGTGCGAGGTGCCCGCGCCCACTTCCATGTCGTACGGTTGCAGCAGCGCACAGCCCTTGTCGGCCCAGTACGACTGCAGTTTGAGAATGATTTGTTGGAAGGTCAGCATGGCTCTGCGTGAAGGCGGCCGCCCGGTGGGAAGAAAGACCCCGCGGCGCAACGAACCGGCTATTTTACGAGGCAGCGGGCAGTCAGGAACGGCCCGCTATGCTCGTCCTCCCCTTTGACCCGAGACCCGACATTCAGTGATCCGCCCGCACCTGCCATCCGACTCTTCCGCCGCGCCCGCCCATGCCCGTTGATCACGCCGCATTGACCGCCCTGGGCGAACGCATCGGTGCCAATGCCTGGCCCGGTTTTCTGTTTTTATTGCTGGCGCTGGCATTGGTGGCCGGCGTCGCGGCCTGGGGCTTCGAGCACCTGCGCCGCCGGCATGCGGCCCAGCCCGACCCGGGCGCCCGCCTCCTGTTCGGCGGGCTGGCGGTCGGCCTCGTGGCGGTGATCGTGCTGGCCTGGGGCTTTGCCGAGGTGGCGTCCGAGCTGGGCGACGGCCGCCCCATGGGCCTGCTGGACGAGGCGATCAGCCACGCGATGGGCGCGCAGACCCCGCCGGGCGTGCGCCATGTGTTCTCCTGGCTGACCCCTTTCGGCGACGCGGCCTTCATGGGGCTGCTGGGCCTGGCGGTCGCGGCCCTGCTGTGGCTGCGCGGCCACCGCGGCTTCGCGGTCGGTTGGCTGGCGGCGATCGCCGGCAACGCGGTGCTGAACGAGACGCTCAAGCACATCTTCGAGCGCGCGAGGCCGGTGCACGACTTCGGCATCGCGCAGGTCTCGGGCTATTCGTTTCCGAGCGGCCACAGCTCGGGCTCGATGGTGCTCTACGGCATGCTGGGCTACCTGGGGCTGCGCATGCTGCCGCCGCGCTGGCGGGTGCCGTCGGTGATGGCCGCCACGGTGGTGGTGGTCACGGTGGCGTGCAGCCGCCTCTTCCTGCGGGCGCACTACCCGAGCGACGTGCTCGCGGGGCTGTGCTCGGGCGGCGCGTGGCTGGCGATCTGCATCGCGAGCATCGAATACGCGCGGCACCATCGCGGCACGCGCTGACCGGCGCTTCTTCCAGCAAAAAGGCCGCAGTGGAATTCACCACTGCGGCCTTTTTGCATTCAGGGCACCGGGGCGCCCATCGGAAGATCAGTACTCCCAGAAGATACGCTGGAGTTCCTTGGTGTCGCTGGTCTTGGTCAGGGCGACCATCGCCAGGATGCGCGCCTTCTGCGGACGCAGGTCGTGCGCCACCACCCAGTCGTACTTGTCATCGGGCTGCTCTGCGTTGCGGATCACGAAGCCGTCGGGCACGCGCGAGCTGCGGATCACGATCACGCCGTCGGCGCGCGCCTTCTGCAGGTTCGGCACGATGCGGTCGGCCACCGAGCCGTTGCCGGTGCCGCCGTGGATCAGCGCCTTGGCGCCGCTCTTGGCAATGGCGTCGATGGCGATGGACGACACGCCCTCGTAGCCCATCGCGATCTCGACCGGCGGCAGCGCGTTGATGCTGTCGATGTTGAACTCCGAGTTCATGGTGTGGCGCTTGACCGGCGCACGGAACCAGTAGTTCTTGCCCTCGACGATCATGCCCAGCGGGCCCCACTGGCTGGAGAAGGCGTTGGTCTTGATGTTGACGTTCTTGCTCACGTCGCGGCCGCTGTCGATGTTGTCGTTCATCGTCACCAGCACGCCCTTGCCCATGGCGTCCTTGCTGCCCGCCACGTTCACGGCGTCGTACAGGTTGAGCGCGCCGTCGGCCGACAGCGCGGTGCCCGGGCGCATCGAGCCGACCACCACGATCGGCTTGCTGGTGTGCACGGTGAGCGTCAGGAAGTAGGCGGTTTCCTCGAGCGTGTCGGTGCCGTGGGTGATGACGATGCCGTCCACGTCCGACTGCTTCGACAGCGCCGACACGCGCTTGGCCAGCGTCAGCAGGTTGTCGTTGGTGAGGCTCTCCGATGCGACCTGGAACACCTGTTCGCCGCGCACGTTGGCCACCTTGGAGAGCTCCGGCAGGCCTGCGATGAGCTTCTCGACGCCGACCTTGGCGGCTGCGTAGGTGGCGCTGTTGACGGCCGATGCACCGGCACCCGCAATGGTGCCGCCGGTGGCCAGGATCACCACATTGGGGAGCGCCTGCTGTGCCTGCGCGAATGCACTGGCCGCCATCAACGCCGCGCCGGCCGCGAAGGCCCTGAAACGGGGGGAAAGATACATGGAGATCTCCTTGGTTGAAATGAATTATTCGAAGCGGCGAGGAAGATACATGAACCATGCCCGCATGCCCTGCGCGCTCATGCCGGCATGGCATACGGCCATGCGCGAAGGATTACCATCGACCGCGCGCACCGCCGCCACCCTTGCCATGAACGCCGAATCCGCCGCCACCCTCCCCGTCCCGACCGCCGCGAACGCCGCCCAGGAAATGCCCGCGCCCGACGGCCCGCTGTCGCGCGCGCGCCCGGGCCGCGAACGCATCATGGCGGCCATCCGAACGGCCGCGGTCACGGAGTTCAGCCTGCACGGGCTCAAGGGCACGTCCACCCAGGCCATCGCGGCGCGCGCGGGCCTGACCAAGCCCCAGCTGCACTACTACATCGTGGGCAAGGAAGAGCTCTACGAAGAGCTGCTGATGCAGGTGCTGCATGCGTGGAAGGTGGTGTTCTCCTTCGAGGACGCGAGCGACCCTGCCACCGTGCTGGGCGACTACATCCGCAAGAAGCTGGACCACGCGATCGACAGCCCCGAGATGTCGCGCATCTTCACGCGCGAGATTCTCGACGGCGGGCGCAACCTCGACCGCTACTGGCCCAACGCACGTGCGTGGACGCAGAAGAAGGTCGACATCATCAACGGCTGGATCGCGCGCGGGCAGATGCGCCCGCTCGATGCGCGCATTTTGCTGATGCACATCTGGGCCATGACCCAGAGCTACGCCGACTACGCGATCCAGACGCGCGTGATGCTCGGCCTGCCGCCCGACGCGCCGATCGAGCGCGAACCGATCGCGCGCGAGCTCGTGACCTTCGTGTTGGGCGGCTGCGGCATCAAGGCCTAGCCTTTCTTCTTACCTTTCCTGCACGGGCCGTGCGCCCGCCGGCATTCAGTGACTTAAGGCACTGGCGGCCAGGCGCGTGCGCACCTACCTTCGCTGCCTTCGCCGGCGGGCTGTTCCGCCGAAGCGAATCACGAAAACAGGAGATCGAGGATCATGAAGACGAGGTTGTTTCTTGCCGCGCTCGCAACGGCGGCACTGGTGGCTTGCGGAGGAGGAGGCGGCGGCGACGCAGGCAGCTTCCTTCCCGTCGGCGGCCAGCCCATCGGCGTGGCGCCGTCGCCATCGCCCTCCCCCGGGCCCGAACCTCAGCCCGAGAACCCCGCCCCGGCGCCCGCGCCCACGCCGGTCAGCGCCAGCTACAAGTACCTGAGCTTCGCGCAGGACCGCGACCCGGACGTCGACACCGCCACGAAGCGCTTCGACGACTACATCGCCCTGCTGAACCGCGAAGGCGCGGCGGGCTATCGTTACCTGGAGGGCGAGGCCGGAGGCTCCATCTCGCGGCTGCAGGACAGCTTCATGATGGTCAAGGACACCGACGCCACCTACCAGTACGAGTACAAGCGCCTGACCTACGACATCATGCAGAGCACCGCGATCCAGGCGCTGCTTCAGCAGGCGAAGGACCAGGGCGCACAGGGGATGGTGCTGCTGAAGCTCCTGGCGCCCATCGACCTCAACGGCAACCTCGACCCCGAGTTCGCGGTGCTCTACCGCAAGGAGATCGGCTCGCCGCGCACCTATGACGTGACGGCCGAGCTCTACGCGGAGAACTCCTCCGACTACGTGAACCGCGCGAACTCGCAAGGCGCGAACGGCTACCGACCCTGGGCCACGCCCTTCCTGGTCAACCAGGGCAACTATCAGTTCTTCCTGAAGGACCTGAGCAGCGCCGCGCGCTACGACGTGAAGGCGGTGATCAGCCCGCTGAGCGTGGTCGGCGGCACCACGGACGACCTCAAGGCGCAGATCCGCGAACAGGGCTCGCAGGGCTACCGGCTGCTGAAGAACCGCTTCCTGGAAGACGGCAAGAATTTCTACTTCTACGTGAAGGACACGACGCAGTCGAGCACGTTCGAGTACGAGTTCCTCGACAACCCCGATCCGCTGTTCGGACTGCAGGAAGCCAATGCGGTGCAGGCGAACGCGCAGACGGCCAACGGCCTGCGTTACTTCGGCCTCCCCGACTCCCCGGTGTTCTTCAGGTCCCTGGCCTGCACGGGCCCGCTGTGCCTGTCGCCGGACCAGACCGAGACCAGCAACAAGAACTGAGCGCGCACCAAGCCAGGCGCGGCCTACAACCCGTGCACCACCCAGGTCTCGCCTGGCGCCGTCGGCAGGCGCACCGTGCTTTCGCCGACGTGATCGAAGCGGTATTCACGCCCGCCGATGACGACCGACCTCATGTTCGTCCACACCCGGTAGTCATAGCCATCGGGCGCGGGCGTGACCTCGAGCACGCGAAACACCGGCGGCACGGTCACGGCGATGCGCACCCGGGCCGAGGCGCTGCCGCTGCCGGCCGTGGATTCGGCGCCGCACAAGATCGGTGCAAGAAGCAGCACCGCCACCGCGCTTCCAAGGCCGCGGCGGCCGGATTGAAGCCAACTTCCTGTCATAACGCCCGATCCGCAAGAACATGAGTCGCGGGCGCCGCCACGGCGCCAGCCTCCGGATATCGGCCGCTTCGCCAAAAACTGAAGGGCACCGCGCTCCCGCGGTGCGCGCCTGCTGGCACGTCGCTTGCATAACCTGACCACTTGCTCTGATTAAGCGGTCAAACACACCATGCGCGTGCTCGTCGTCTACTGCCACCCGGTCGAAACCAGCTTCCATGCCGCCTTGCACCAGGAGGTGCTGAAGAACCTGCGCGCCGCCGGGCACGAGGTGGACGACTGCGACCTCTACGCCGAAGGCTTCAACCCGGTGCTGTCGCGCGAGGAACGGCTGGGCTACCACGACGTGCCCTCCAACCGGCTGCCGCTCGCGCCCTACGTGGAGCGGCTGCAGTGGGCCGAAGGCATCGTGTTCTGCTTTCCGACCTGGTGCTTCGGCCTGCCGGCGATGCTCAAGGGCTACTTCGACCGGCTCTTCATGCCGGGCGTGGCCTTCGACATCAGCGACCCGGCCAACGTGAAGCCGATGCTCACGCACATCAAGCGCATCAGCGCCGTGGTCACCTACGGCCGCCCGCGCTGGATGGCGATGTACATGGGCGATCCGCCGCGCAAGATCGTCACGCGCTACATGAAGCGGCTCACCGGCCAGCGGGCCCGGGTGGACTACCACGCCCACTACCACATGAACATCGCGACCGAGCCCCAGCTCAAGCGCTTCATGGCGCGCGTGGGCCAGGCCATGGCGCGCTTCGCATGAACGCGCCCGCGCTGATCGACAACCTGCGGCTGCCGCGCTGGCTGCTGCCGACGGACTGGCCGCTGCACGAGGGCGTGCCGGTGCTGGCGCGCCTCGCGATCGAGGCCGGCCGCGTGCAGTCGGTGCGGCCCATGCACGCCGCCGACGCCCCCGTCTCGCAGGGCTGGTGGGATGCCGCCGGCAGGCTGGCGCTGCCCGGCTTCGTCGATGCCCACACGCACCTGGACAAGGCCTTCACCCTGCCGCGCATGAAAGAGGTGCGGCCCGGCCTGCTCGGCGCCATCGACGCGATGCTGGCCGACCGCGTGCACTGGACGCCCGCCGACGTGCGCGAGCGCGCCTCGCGCGGCCTGCAATGGGCCTGGGAATGCGGCACCACGCATGTGCGCACGCACGTCGACTGGTGGGAACCCGAGTCGCTGCCGATGGCATGGCCGGTGATGGCCGAACTCGCACAGGAATGGGCCGGCAGGCTGAAGCTGGAGCAGGTCAGCCTGATCAAGCTGCCGCTGTTCGAGGACGCGGCGCAGGCGATGCGGCTCGCGAAGCAGGTGAAGGCCACCGGGCCGCATGCGCTGCTCGGCGGCTTCGTGCACTCCACCAACTGGAGCGAGAACGCGCTGCGCAACCTGCTGGTGGCGGCGCAGGCCTGCGAGCTCGACATCGACCTGCATGTGGACGAAGAACTCAACGCCGCCGCGGTCGGCCTGCAGACCACGGCGCGCATCCTGCGCGAGATCGGCTACCAGGGCCGTGTGGTCTGCGGCCACATCTGCGCGCTCTCGGCCCAGCCCGAGGCACAGGCCTTCGCCACGCTCGACGCGGTGGCGCGCGCCCCCATCACCGTGGTGTCGCTGCCCGCCACCAACCTGCTGCTGCAGGACGCCGTCACCGGCCGCACGCCGCGGCAGCGCGGCATCACGCTGGTAAAGGAAGCGCGCGAGCGCGGCATTCCGCTGCTGTTCGCGAGCGACAACGTGCAAGACCCCTTCTGCCGGCTCGGCAGCTTCGACCCCGTCGAGGCGCTGGGCACCGCCGCGCTGGTGGCGCAGCTCGACGAGCCCTTCGACACCTGGTCGCAAACGCTGTGCCGCGGCGACTGGCTGCAGCGCGAGCCGGTGGCCGGCACGCCCACGCTGGTCGGCGCCAGGGCCGATCTCGTGCTGTTCACGCAGGCCGACCGCCACGGCTGGCCTTCGCGCACCGCCGACCGCGTGGTGCTGCGCGACGGCCGCGTGACGCACGGCGACGCGACGCCTTTCTTCCCCCAGTAAAGAACACAAGGACTCCCATGCTCCACGGCTACATCCCGCCCCACCGCTTCCTGCCCTACCTGAGCTGGACCGAAATCGCAGCGCTGCCTGACCGCGAGAACACCGTCATCGTGCTGCCCTGTGGCGCCATCGAGCAGCACGGTCCGCACCTGCCCTGCTCGGTCGACAGCGTCATCTCGTCGGGCGTGATGGGCCGGGCGCTCGAGAAGCTGCCGGCCGAGGTGCGCGCCTTCGCGCTGCCGGCCATCACCTACGGCAAGTCGGAAGAGCACCTGCACTTTCCCGGCACCATGACGCTCACCGGCACCACGCTGCTCGCGACCGTGACGGAGATCGGCGAGTCGGTGTACCGGGCGGGCTTTCGCAAGCTGCTGTTCGCCAACGGCCACGGCGGCCAGCCGCAGGTGCTGGAGATGGCCGCGCGCGAACTGCGCCTGCGCCACGGCGACTTCGTGGTGGTGCCGCACGGCGTGTCGCGGCTGCCGAGCGCGGCCAGCAAGCAGGTGAGCGAGCAGGAGAAAAAGCTGGCAATGCACGCCGGCCACTCCGAGACCGCGCTGATGCTCGCGCTGGCGCCCGAGACGGTGCACATGGAGCGCGCGGTGGCCAACTTTCCGCCGCCCTTTCCCATCAAGCTGCTGTCGGCCGATGGCCGCCCGGCCTGCGCCTGGACCGCGCGCGACTTCGGCCCGAGCGGCGTCATCGGCGACCCGACCACGGCCACGCGCGAGCAGGGCGAAGCCATCCTGGAGACGCTCTCCGACAGCTGGGTGCAGGCGCTGACCGAGCTGCATGCACTGCGCTGGGTCGTGCGCGAGGAGGCCACGTGGGAGCGCGGGCACCAGCAGGGCTTTATCCAGCAGCAGTTCGAAGCCGCCTGAGCCTGCTTCTTGCATCGGCCCCTTCACCGCTTTCTTTTTCCCGAAAACTTCCCAGCCTCCGAAAGGTCCCCACCCATGCGCTCCTTCGCACTGTCCCTGGCCGGCGCCGCCGCCATCGCCTTCCTCGCCACCGCGCCCGCGCAGGCCGAGGACAAGTTCACCTACATGACCAACTGGTACGCGCAGGCCGAGCACGGCGGCTTCTACCAGGCGGTGGCGCAGGGCATCTACAAGAAGTACGGCCTGGACGTGACCATCAAGATGGGCGGCCCGCAGGTCAACATCACGCAGATGATGGCCGCCGGCCAGGCCGACTGCATCATGGGCTCGAGCGACATCCAGATGATGCAGGTGCGCGAAGGCGGCGTGCCGGTGGTCAACGTGGCGGCCTTCTTCCAGAAGGACCCGCAGGTGCTGATCGCGCACGACGACGTGAAGAAATTCGAAGACCTCAAGGGCAAGACACTGCTCATCGGTGCGCAGGCGCAGCGCGGCTACTGGCCGTGGCTGAAGGCCAAGTTCGGCTTCACCGACGAGCAGACGCGTCCCTACACCTTCAACATCCAGCCCTTCGTGGCCGACAAGAACACCGCGCAGCAGGGCTACCTGACCTCGGAGCCCTTCGCCATCCAGAAGGCCGGCGTGAAGAGCACCGTGCTGATGTTCAGCGACCACGGCTTCCCGGCCTACGCGACCACCGTGTCGTGCATGGAGAAGACGCTGAAGGACCGCAACAAGCAGGTGGCCGCCTTCGTGAAGGCCTCGGCCGAAGGCTGGAAGAGCTACCTGGCCGATCCGGCGCCCGCCAATGCGCTGATCAAGAAAGACAACCCCAACATGACCGACGAGCAGCTGGCCTACAGCGTCGCCAAGCTCAAGGAGATGGGGATGATCACCGGCGGCGACGCCGCCAAGCTCGGCATCGGCGTGATGACCGATGCGCGCGCCAAGGCGAGCTACGACTTCCTGGTGGCTTCCAAGCTGCTCGACCCGGCCAAGGTCGAACTCGCAAAGACGTACAGCACCGAGTTCGTCAAGGACGCCAAGGTCCTGCCCTGACGCTTGGGCATTGCCCTGAAACCAGGCGGCCGCGCGACGCGGCCGTTCTCGAAAGGCCTCACGAATGAATCGCATCGACCCCCACACGCTGGCACCACCGCCGGAACTCGCGCCCGCGGTGCCCGCCGTCGAGGTGCTCTCGGCGGAGAAGACTTATCCCAACGGCACGCAGGCGCTGCTGCCGGTGGACCTGTCGATCGCCGAGGGCGAATTCGTCACGCTGCTCGGCCCCTCGGGCTGCGGCAAGAGCACGCTGCTGAAGATGGTGGCCGGCATGCTCGAGCCCAGCGACGGCCGGCTGCTGGTCTGGCGCAAGCCGGTGGGCCAGTTGCATGACAGCGCGCGGAAGATGTCCTTCGTGTTCCAGTCGCCCACGCTCATGCCCTGGGCCAGCGTGCGCACCAATGTACGGCTGCCGCTGGACCTGGCCGGCGTGCCCCGCAAGGAGGCCGATGCGCGGGTGACGGAATCGCTCGCGCTGGTGGGCCTGGAGAAGTTCGCCGATGCGCTGCCGCGCGCGCTTTCGGGCGGCATGCAGATGCGCGTGTCGATCGCGCGCGGACTCGTCACGCAGCCCGACCTGCTGCTGATGGACGAGCCCTTCGGCGCGCTCGACGAAATCACGCGCCACAAGCTCGACGCCGACCTGCTGGAGCTGTGGCGCAAGAAGAAGCTCACGGTGATCTTCGTGACGCACTCGATCCACGAAGCGGTGTTCCTGTCGAGCCGCGTGGTGATGATGGCCGCGCGACCGGGCCGCGTAGTCGAGCAGTTCCAGATCGACGAACCCTATCCGCGCAGCGCCGATTTCATGGTGACGCCCGAATTCGCGCGCCATGCAAAAAGGCTGCAGGACAGCCTGCTGCGCGCCAGCAGCACCGACGAGGAGCCCGCGCGATGAAGAAGAACATTCCCCTGATGAGCCAGCCGCGCGTGCAGCGCGTGCTGTACCCGGTGTTGATCGGCGTGGTGCTGGTGGCGCTGTGGCAGTGGATGGTGGTGGCGATGGAGCTGCCCGCCTACCTCGTGCCCTCGCCCTACCTGATGATGCAGACGCTGGTGACCGACTGGGCGCCGCTGGGCAATGCGCTGCTGGTCACGCTGAAGATCACGGTGCTGTCGTTCCTGCTGGCCACGGTGGCGGGCGTGCTGATCTCGTTCCTGTTCGTGCAGAGCAAGCGCATCGAGACCGCGCTCTTTCCGTACGCGGTGCTGCTGCAGGTGACGCCCATCGTGGCGGTGGCGCCGCTGATCATCATCTGGGTGAAGAACCCGGTGGCCGCCATGACGGTGTGCGCGGCGCTGGTGGCGCTGTTCCCCATCATCAGCAACACCACGCTGGGCCTGCGCAGCATCGACCCCGACCTGCAGAGCTACTTCAAGCTCAACCGCGCGACGCGCTGGCAGCAGCTGGTGCGGCTGCGCATTCCGAGCGCGCTGCCGTACTTCTTCGGCGGGCTGCGCATTTCCAGCGGCCTCGCGCTGATCGGCGCGGTGGTGGCGGAGTTCGTCGCGGGCACGGGCGGCTCCGGCGCGGGGCTGGCCTACCAGATCCTGCAGGCGGGCTTCCAGCTGAACATTCCGCGCATGTTCGCCGCGCTGCTGCTCATTTCCCTCACCGGTGTCGCGCTCTTCGTGCTGATGGCCTGGCTCACCAAGGTGGCGCTGGGCTCGTGGCATGCGAGTGAACTTTCCCAGGATTGAACTTGACCATGAACGCCCCTGTTTCCGCCATCGAGCAACTGCTGCTCGAATTGCCCGACCTCGACTGGATCAGCGATGAAAGCCGCGTGACGCGGCTGTCGCAGGACTTCTCCTGGTTCAGCCCCGTGCTCAACCGCCAGCTCAAGGACAAGCGCGCCGACGTGGTCGTGCGACCGCGCACCGAGGAAGAGATCCGCACCGTGGTGGGCGCCTGCGCGCGCCGCGGCGTGCCGATCACCATCCGCGGCAGCGGCACCGGCAACTACGGCCAGACCACCCCGCTGGCCGGCGGCGTGGTGCTCGACATGACGGGCTACAACAGCTGCCTGTGGGTGCGGCCCGGCGTGGCGCGCGCGCAGGCCGGCATCCGCCTGGGCGAACTCGAGAAGCAGACCAAACCGACGGGTCAGGAGATGCGCTGCGTGCCGTCCACCTACCGCAGCGCGACGCTGGGCGGCCTCTTCGGCGGCGGCTTCGGCGGCGTGGGCTCGATCAACTACGGGCCGCTGGGCGCGCCGGGCAACGTGATCGGCATCCGCGCGATGAGCATCGAGGCGGAGCCGCAGGTGGTCGAACTGCGCGGCGCCGAAGCCATGCGCATGCACCACCTGTGGGGCACCAACGGGCTGGTGCTGGAGCTGGAAATCGCGCTGGCGCCCGCGCATCCGTGGCTGGAAACGCTGGTCACCTTCGAGGACTTCGAGAGCGCCCTGCACTTCGCCGACAAGCTCGCGAACGCGCCGGGCATCGTGAAGCGCGAGGTGGCGTTCTTCGCCGCGCCCATCTCGGACCATCTGGCGCAGCTGGCCGCGCACCTGCCCAAGGGCTGCCACACGGTGCTGTCGCTGGTGGCGGAATCCTGCGAGCCGGCGCTGCTGCAACTGGCTGAAGCGCACGGCGGCACGGTGGGCTACCGCAAGACGGCCGCCGAGGTGCAGAAGAGCAATCGCACGCTGATGGAGTTCACCTGGAACCACACGACGCTGCACGCGCTGAAGATCGACCCCACGCTGACCTACCTGCAGAGCGGCTTCGTGCCGGGCAGGCATGTGGAGCAGGTGATCGAGATGGAAAAGCTGCTGGGCGCGAACGGCGAGGTGATGATGCACCTGGAGTTCATCCGCAACGTGGCGGGCCTCTTGACCTGCAGCGGCCTGCAGTTGGTGCGCTTCAGCACCGAGGAGCGGCTGCAGGAAATCATGCGCATCCACCGCGAACACAACGTGCACATCAACAACCCGCACGTGAACATCGTGGAAGACGGCAAGGCCGGCGGCCCGCTGCCGCCGGAGGTCATCGAGGTGAAGAAGCGCTTCGACCCGATGGGGCTGCTGAACCCCGGCAAGCTGCGCGACTGGCCGGTGAAGAGCGCGCGGGGCGCCTGAGGCTCAGTCGCGACTGCGACGGCGGCCGCGCAGCACCAGGGCCGCGGCCACGACGGCCATCGAGAGGATCCACAGCGGCCAGAGCCCGAAAGGCGCGACCCAGCGGGCGTAAGGCGTGAGGCCGCGCCGGCCTTCGACGCTGGCTTCGAGAACGCCACGCGTGAGGCGCGGCAGTTCGTGCGTCACGCGGCCTTCGGCGTCGATCACCACGGTGGCGCCGGTGTTGGTGGAGCGCACCATCGGCCGCGCGAATTCGAGCGCGCGCATGCGCGAGATCGACAGGTGCTCGTCGATGGCCACGGAGTCGCCGAACCATGCGATGTTGCTCACATTGAGCAGGATGGTCGGCGCGCTGGCCTCGTCGCGGAAGTTCGCGCCGATCTCGTCGCCGAACAAGTCTTCGTAGCAGATGTTCGGCGCGATGCGCTGGCCCTGCCAGACGAAGGGCGCCTGCGCGAGCCCGCCGCGCGCGAAGTCGCCGAGCGGGATGTTCATCATCTGGATGAACCAGCGAAAGCCCATCGGAATGAATTCACCGAAGGGCACCAGATGGTGCTTGCTGTACTGGTAGACCTGAGAAGCGCCGGGCTGGAAGCCCAGCACCGAGTTGCTGTAGGTGCCCGGGCCGCCCATCGGCAGGCCGACGATGGCCGCTTGGTTGCCCTGGCTGTAGCGCGCCTGAATCGCATCGAGGTAGCCGATGGGGAGTTGCTGCGGCAGCAGCGGCAAGGCGGTCTCGGGGGTGACGACGAGCGAGGCCTTGGCATCGCGCAGTTGCTCGCCGTACCAACGCAGCGCGGTCTCGATGCCGCCGCCCGGAATGAATTTTTCGTCTTGCGGGATGTTGCCCTGCAGGAGCGCGACGTCGAGCTTGCCGGTCGCGCCCTTCGTGCCGCGCACGTCGTCGCGAAGCGAGGGCACGAGATTCGGCACGGCGAACACCAGCGCCAGGAGCACCACGCCCGGCACGGCCTCGGACATGCGAAGCGGGCGATGCAACGCGACGAGCGCCACGGCCAGCGCAGCCGCCGCGCCGATGCCGTAGACGCCCACCCACGGCGCGAGCGCCGCGAGCGGCCCTTCGACATGCGCATAGCCGCCGGCACCCCACGGAAAGCCGGTGAACCAACTGCCGCGCACGAGTTCGGCGAGCGTCCAGAGTGCCGCGAAGACCAGCGCGCCCGTCACCCGCCCTTTAGGGGCGCACACCACGAACCATGCGGCGGCGACGGCGTAATAGAGCCCCAGCGCGGCCGCCAGCGCCAGCACGGCAATGGCCGCCAGCGGCGCGGGCAGGCCGCCGTAGGTGTGCATCGAGATGAAGAGCCACCAGAAGCTGCCGGTAAGCCAGGCGGTGGAAAACAGCCAGCCGTGCAAGCCGGCGCGGCGCCAGCCGGCGCCCTGCGCGCGCAGGCCGTCGAGCAGCCAGACCTGCGCGCCGAGCGACAGCAGTTGCAGCCACCACAGCGGCTTGCCGCCGACGGGCGAAGCCATCGACAGCGCCTGCGCGAGGCCGGCCGCACCGAAGCCGAGCAGGCGGAACAGGTTGGCGAACGGGGAAGCCGGCGCGCGCGCCATCAGTCGGCCGCGTCGCCGCCGCGGGCCGGGGACACCTTGAACCAGCGCACCGCGCCGCCCTTGGTGTGCAGCACCACGAAGTCGAAGCCGCCCATCGCATGGTGCTCGCCGCGCTTGGGCACGTGGCCCATCTCGTGCGCGATCAGGCCGCCGATGGTGTCGAAGTCTTCGCTGAGCTGCTCTTCGTCGAACACGATGCCGAAGGCCTCGGCCACGCGCTCGATGGGCGTGTCGCCGGAGACGCGGTAGGTGTGGTCGGCCAGGCCGAAGATGTCGCCCTCGTCTTCGGCGATGTCGAATTCGTCTTCGATTTCGCCGACGATCTGCTCGAGCACGTCCTCGATGGTGATGAGGCCCGCCACGCGGCCGAACTCGTCGATGACGATGGCCAGGTGATTGCGGTTGCCGCGGAATTCGCGCAGCAGGTCGTTCAGGCCCTTGCTCTCTGGCACGAAGGTGGCCGGCCGCAGCAGGGCGCGGATGTTCAGGCCCGGCGCGCGCTGCAGCTTGAGCAGGTCCTTCGCGAGCAGGATGCCGATGATGTTTTCTTTTTCGCCCTCGTACACCGGAAAGCGCGAGTGCGCGGTGTCGATGATGAGATGCAGCAGCGCGTCGAACGGGGCGTCGATGTTGATGACGTCCATGCGCGGCGCCGCGACCATCACGTCGCCGGCCGTCATGTCGGCCATGCGCAGCACGCCTTCGAGCATCACGCGCGACTCGGCGCCGATCACCTCGTTGTCCTCGGCGTCCGCCAGGGTTTCGATCAGCTCGTCGCGCGAGTCGGGACCGGGATGGATGAATTCGGCGAGCTTCTGGAGAAAGCCGCGCTTGTCTTCCCGTTCGACGGGAGCGCGTTCAGGGTGAGGTTCAGCCACTGCGGCAGGGCGGAGTTGAGGAAGGACAAGGATACCGGATTGCGTGTGACACGCTCCACCGTACGACTCGGTCAAGGGTAAGAACGGAGGCGGCCGCCGCCGGGCCGCCCCAAGGCGAGCCGCGCCTCCCCCTCGGGGGGTGGCGAATTACACGCAGCGCAGCGGAGTGAAAAGCCGGGGGGCCAGACTTATGGGGCGGATTTCTTGCGGGCTTCGCGCATGCCGCTGCGCATTTCCTGCAGGCTGGCCAGGAAGGCCCAGAACTGCTTGGCGCGGCTCTTGAGGGCAAAGTCGACGGCGGCGTAGTGCTCAAGCGCGATTTCGCTCATGCGGCTGTCGAAGGTGGCGCTGGGCAGTTCCAGGTGGGCTTCGGCCTCGGAGCCGCTGCGCACCACCGTGGCGCCGGCGTTGCGGGCGATTTTCAGCATGGCGGCGTTTTCGCTCAGCGCATGGATGAAGAGCATGCCTACGCCTTCGTTGCGGGCCACGACCACGGCACGCTCGAACAGGCGGGCGCCGTAGCCCCGGCCGCGGGCGTGCGCCGAGACGGACACGCCGAATTCGGCGCAGTCGCTGTGCTGGTCGCCGGGAGCGAAGGCCAGGTGCGCCATCGCGATCAGGTCGAGGCGGCGGTTGTAGATGCCGAAGAGTTCGTCGCGCTCGAAGTCGAGGCTGTCGACGTAGCGCTGGACCTGCTCGTCGGCCGCCGCGTAGCCGAAGCGCAGGTAGCGGTCGTGCGGGGTGAGTTCGAGCAGGTGGCGCGCGATGCGCTCGCGTTCACGGGGACCGATCGAGCGGATCGGCACCATGACGGGTTGAGGCGCGCTGGTAGCGCGTGGTTGCGCCTCAACCATCGGCGCTTTCAGGAAAGAGCCAAGGCCGAGAGACGCTTTGAGAAGGGTCTTGGCGGTGAGCATGGCTCAAATGTAAGGGTTTTCCCTTAATCTTCAAGCCGCCAGGGTCAATTGCGGGACACCTTCGTGAACCAATGCCCGGACGCGTGGCGCTCGCGCAACCCGCTGTGGCTAGACGGGCACGGCCGTCGTGGCCTTGACGCGGTCCAGCACGAAGCTGGTCTTGCAGTCTTCGACGCTGGGGTGCTTGAGCAGTGTGTCCATGATGAAACGGCTGTAGTGGGCCATGTCGGCCACGACCACGCGCAGCAGGTAGTCCATGTCGCCGGTGAGCGCTGCGCACTCGACCACCTCGGGCCAAGTCTGCACGCTGGCGCGGAACAGGTCCATGGGGTTGCGCTTGTGGGTCTCGGTGTGCTTTTCGAGCCGCACATTGAGATAGGCGGTCAGCCCCAGGCCGATGGCTTCGGGCTGGACCAGGGCGACATAACGGTCGATGACCCGGCTTTCTTCCAGCCGCTTGACCCGCCGCAGCACGGCGCTGGGCGACAGGCTCACCTGCTCGGCGAGCTGATCGTAAGTTGCGCGCCCGTCTGCTTGCAGCGTGCGCAGAATGAGCCTATCAATCTTGTCCAGTGCTTCCATTTCTGCATTCTTGCAGTTTTACTGCGCAAGAGCCACTGCAAGCGCCCGGAAACGCAGAAAACCTGAGAGCCATCCACCCTACATTGCATGACTGGCCGATTTCGAGCCTTTTCATTGAATTCCCCACCCTTTTCGGAGACCACGCATGAGCCAAGCCGACGCACCCGCCTTCACACCCTGGGAGAACCCCATGGGCACCGACGGCTTCGAATTCATCGAGTACGCGGCACCCGATCCGGTCGCCATGGGCAAGGTGTTCGAGCGCATGGGCTTCCAGGCCGTGGCCAAGCACCGCCACAAGAACGTGCTGCTGTATCGCCAGGGCACCATCAACTTCATCCTGAATGCCGAGCCCGATTCCTTCGCGCAGAAGTTCGCGCGCGAGCACGGCCCGAGCGTGTGCGCCATCGCCTTCCGCGTGCAGGACGCCAAGCAAGCCTACGAACGCGCCACGGCACTCGGCGCCTGGGGCTTTGCCGACAAGGCCGGCCCTGGCGAACTGAACATCCCCGCCATCAAGGGCATCGGCGACAGCCTGATCTATCTGGTGGACCGCTGGCCCGGCAAGAACGGCGCGAAGCCCGGCGACATCGGCAACATCGGCTTCTATGACGTCGACTTCGAGGCGCTGCCCGGCGTTGCACCCGAGCAGGCGCTCTCGCCGTTCGGCAACGGCCTGACCTACATCGACCACCTGACGCACAACGTGTACCGCGGCCGCATGAACGTCTGGGCCGGCTTCTACGAGAAGCTCTTCAACTTCCGCGAGATCAAGTACTTCGACATCGAAGGCCAGGTCACGGGCGTGAAGAGCAAGGCCATGACCAGCCCCTGCGGCAAGATCCGCATCCCGATCAACGAAGAAGGCAAGGAACAGGCCGGCCAGATCCAGGAGTACCTGGACATGTACAAGGGCGAAGGCATCCAGCACATCGCCATGGGCTCGGACGACCTGTACAAGACGGTCGACGCGCTGCGCGCCAAGGGCGTGACGCTGCTGGACACCATCGACACGTACTACGAACTGGTGGACAAGCGCATTCCGGAGCACGGCGAAAGCGTGGCCGAACTGCACAAGCGCAAGATCCTGATCGACGGCAAGAAGGACGCCCTGCTGCTGCAGATCTTCAGCGAGAACCAGCTCGGCCCGATCTTCTTCGAGTTCATCCAGCGCAAGGGCGACGACGGCTTCGGCAACGGCAACTTCAAGGCGCTGTTCGAGAGCATCGAGCTCGACCAGATGCGCCGTGGCGTGTTGAGCGCCGCAAAATAAGGGCTTCTTCACTGCTCCAGGAGCCCGGCATGCGCAGCACGTCTTCGATCGGCCTGACCTTCATCGCGGCGGCTGCCGCCGTTCTTTCGGGCTGCGCCATGCCGCCGGCGGCAACGCCGGTGGCGGGCTCGCACCTGGACACGGTGCAGAAGGCCGCGGTGCTGCGCATCTGCACGCCGGGCGACTACAAGCCTTTCAGCTTCCAGAAGGCCGACGCGTCCTTCGAGGGCATCGACGTCGACCTGATGACCGGCTTCAGCGCCAGCCTCGGGGCCAAGCCCGAGTGGATCAAGACGACCTGGGCGAACCTGCTGCCCGACCTTGCCGCAGGCAAGTGCGACATCGCGGTGGGTGGCGTGTCGGTCACCACCGACCGGCAAAAGCGCGCCTTCTTCAGCGCGCCCTACATGGTCAACGGCAAGACGCCCATCGCGCGCTGTGCCGACGTGGCCAAGTACCAGAGCGTGGCGGACATCGACAAGCCGTCGGTGCGCGTCATCTTCAATCCGGGCGGCAGCAACGAACGCTTCGCCCGGGCCAATTTCAAGCAGGCCAGGCTCACGCTGCACGGCGAGAACGTGACGATCTTCGACGAGATCCTTGCCAACCGCGCCGACGTGTTCGTGACCGAGGCGGCCGAGGCCATCACGCAGCAGAAGCTCAAGCCGGGACTGTGCGCAGTCAACCCCGACAAGCCGCTGCAATACGGCGAAATGGCCTGGATGCTGCCGCGCGACGACGTGGCCTTCAAGTCGTACGTCGACCAGTGGCTGCATCTGCAGCAGGCCGGCGGCGACTTCCAGCGCACGATGGACCGCTGGCTCAAGTAACCCTTCTTTCCCGAGATCGCTTTTTCATGGACTCCCCCGCCGCCGCCGCAGTTGTCACCCCCGCCGTGTATGGCGCTTCGGACCGTCCGCCGCGCGGCGACTACTCGCGCGGCGGCGCCGTGCTGGCCGACTACACCTGCCCGCAGGATTGGGCCAGCTACACGCCGGCCGACCATGACACCTACAAGCGGCTCTACGAGCGGCAGGCCGCGCAACTGCCGGGGCTGGCCTGCGATGCTTTCATCAAGGCGCTGCCCTCGCTCGGGGTGAAGGACCGCATCCCGCGTTTCGACGAACTCAACGAGCGGCTGCATCGCGCCACGGGCTGGGAGATCGTGGCGGTGCCGGGGCTGATTCCCGAGCTGCCGTTCTTCACGCTGCTCGCGAACCGCAAGTTTCCGGTGACGGACTGGATCCGCAAGCCGGAGGAGTTCGACTACATCGTGGAGCCCGACGTGTTCCATGACCTGTTCGGCCATGTGCCGATGCTGTTCGACCCGACCTTCGCCGACTACGTGCAGCGCTATGGCGCAGGCGGCATCAAGGCGCACGAACTGGGCGCTGGCGAGAAGCTCGCGCGGCTCTACTGGTACACGGTGGAGTTCGGGCTGATCCGCCAGCCGGACGGCCTGCGCGCGTATGGCGCGGGCATCCTGAGCTCCGTGGGCGAGTTGAAGCACGCGGTGCTGAGCGACGAGCCGCGCCGGCTGCCGATCGACCTGCTGCGCGCCATGCGCACGCGCTACAAGATCGACACCTACCAGGCCAACTACTTCGTGATCGACAGCTTCGCGCAGCTCTTCGACCTCACGGCGCCGGACTTCACGCCCCTCTACGAATCGCTCGAGGTCGCTCCCGACATCGAAGCAGGCGTGCTGCTGCCGGGCGAGTCGGGCAAGGCCTGAGCCCTTCGGTCGCCGCGCCGCTATCGCGCGCGCGACAGCGCGAGGCCGCGCCCTAGGACAAGCCCGCTGGCGGCTGAGGCGCACTGCCTCCCACAATCCGCGCCAAAGGAGCTTGCATGCAGACATCCGCGCGACAAAACTATCCTGCCGGCGTACCGCACGAGATTCATCCCGAGCAGTACCGGTCTTTGCCCCATATGTTCGAGGAAGCCTTCGGCCGCTATGCCGACCGGCCCTTCTCGGTCTGCATGGAGCGATGGATGTCCTTCGGCGAACTCGACACGCTGTCGAAGGCGCTCGGCGCCTGGCTGCAGTCGCGCGGGCTCGAGCCGGGTGCACGCGTGGCGATCATGCTGCCCAACATTCCGCAGTTCGCGGTCACGATGTGCGGCGTGCTGCGCGCCGGCTATACATGCGTGAACGTCAATCCGCTGTACACGGCGCGGGAGCTGGAGCACCAGCTGAAGGACTCCGGCGCGACGGCGATCGTCATCCTGGAGAACTTCGCGTCAACGCTCGAGAAGGTGATCGAGCGCACGCCCGTGAAGCACGTGGTCATGACGTCGATGGGCGATCTGCTGGGCGGGTTGTACGGCGCCTGGATCACGATCGCGGTGCGGCACCTGGCGAAGATCGTGCCGCCGTACAAGCTGCCTTTGAGCGACGGGCGCTCGGTCACGCCGTTCACGCAAGCGATCACCGAAGGACGTGGCCGTCCTCTTGGTCCCGACCAGAGCACGCTCGATTCGATTGCGTTCCTGCAGTACACGGGGGGCACGACGGGGCTGTCGAAAGGCGCGGTGCTGACGCATCGCAACATAGTGGCCGCCACGCTGCAGGCCGAGGCTTGGTTCACGCCGGCATTGACGCGCGCGGGCGATCTGTCGAAGGTCAACAGCATCGCGGCGCTACCGCTGTATCACATCTTCGCGCTGACGCTGTGCCTGCTGGCGATCCGTCAAGGCTCGCACATGACGCTGATTCCGAATCCGCGCGACTTCAACAAGTTCATCGCGGTGCTTAAGAAGCGGCCCTTCCACATGCTGCCCGCGGTGAACACGCTGTTCAATGCGCTGCTCATGCATCCGGAGTTCAAGAGCCTCGATTTCTCGACGCTGTTCGTCTCGCAGGCGGGGGGCATGGCGGCGTCGGAAGGAACCGCGCGCAAGTGGTTCGAGACCACCGGCTGCCCGATGATCGAAGGCTGGGGAATGAGCGAGACCTGCGCGATCGGGACCAACAACCCGGTGTCGAACACCGAGTTCACCGGGACCATCGGCCTGCCGCTGCCTAGCATCGAGATCGCGATCAAGGACGATGAGGGGAATTCGCTCCCTGTGGGTGAGTCAGGTGAGCTCTGCATCAGGGGACCCAACGTGATGGTTGGCTACTACAACCAGCCTGCAGAGACTGCGGCGGCGTTCACAGCAGATGGCTTCATGCGGACCGGTGATATTGCCGTGATGCAGGAAGATGGCTACAGCCGGATCGTCGACCGCAAGAAGGACATGATTCTTGTGAGCGGCTTCAACGTGTTTCCGAACGAGCTCGAGAACGTGATTTCGCTCTGCCCTGGAGTCGTGGAATGCGCGGCTGTCGGCGTGCCTGACGAGAAGCAGGGGGAAGCAATCAAGGTGTTCGTGGTCCGCAGGGATCCTGCGCTGACGGAGGATGCGGTGCTTCAGTATTGCCACTCGCAGCTCACGGGCTACAAGCGGCCGAAGCACATCGAATTTCGGGAATCATTACCCAAGACGAACGTGGGCAAGATCCTTCGACGGGAGCTTCGCACCAGTGCGAGCGCCTGAATGAGCCATTCGTCGGCAAGCGCTGGTCTGCCGGCGAATGTGGTGGTGCTTGAGCGCGGGTGGCTGTCCTCCAACAACATCCTCTTTCTCGGCGGCACCGAGACGGCGATCGTTGATACCGGGTACGCCGCGCATGCGGAGCAGACTGTGGCCCTGGTCGAGTCGGTGCTTGGAGGCCGGGGGCTTGATCGCATCTTGAATACGCATCTGCACAGCGATCACTGTGGAGGCAATGCGGCGCTGCAGGAGCGCTATCCGTCGGTTCGCACTGAAATACCGCCAGGTGAGGCGGCGCTGGTGGAACGCTGGGACGAAGATGGTCTGAGCTTTCTGGCGACAGGGCAGAGCTGCCCTCGGTTCGGATTCACCGGACTGCTGCTGCCCGGCACCGAGTGCGTGTTGGGAGACAGGCCGTGGCAGGTGCACGCAGCACCTGGGCACGATCCGCATTCGATCATCTTGTTCGATGCGCTGTCGCGAACTCTGATTTCTGCGGACGCGCTGTGGGAGCACGGGTTTGGCATTGCCTTTCCTGAACTGGCTGGTGAGCCTTCATTCGGAGACATGGCTGCGACGCTCGATCTGATCGAATCGCTCGCCCCGTTGCGGGTGGTTCCCGGGCATGGCGCCGTCTTCGATGACGTTGGCAAAGCCCTTTCGGTTGCGCGCAAGCGTCTTGATGGATTGCAGCGTGACCCGGTCAAGCACGCTCGGCATGCGATCAAGGTGTTGATGAAGTTCAAACTGCTGGAAATGCAGGCTGTTTCTCTTGAAGATTGGCACTCGTGGCTGAGTGGCACGCCGTACCTGGCCATGATTCGCGCTCGATTTTTTGAGAGAATTGAGTTGAATCAACTCACTGACGATATCTTGCGGGAATTAGTCGCTGCGGGCGCGGCTGAGAAAGACGAGATTGCAGTTCGTAATCTCTAGAAGTCGTTTTTCCCACCATCCAAAAGCAAAAAACCCCAGTCAGTTGTATCTGACTGGGGTTTTCTGGGCTGTAAGAGCCTGACGATGACCTACTTTCACACGGGAACCCGCACTATCATCGGCGCTGAGTCGTTTCACTGTCCTGTTCG